>Ga0208958_1000008_pt1 | contig 435835 bp, 399 predicted proteins | sample RifOxyB1_FD_184032 | JGI IMG/M metagenome (GOLD analysis project Ga0208958, IMG submission 184032) | Soil microbial communities from Rifle, Colorado - Rifle Oxygen_injection B1 (SPAdes) | ecosystem: Environmental > Terrestrial > Deep subsurface > Rock core/Sediment | place: Rifle, Colorado...
AACGTAAGTTAATCAAAAATATATTGTAAAAAATTTCAATCGTTCAAAACCAATGGGATTAACTATCGAAATTCAGGCGATATTTGAATTATTTTTTAGGCAATTTTTAGATGTGGGTAAAAGAAAGGGTAATGCCCCAGCTATTGTAAAATTTTCTACGGAACTTGCACAAAAACTAGATTTGGATAAATCGGGGCGCGAACAATTAATATCAGAAGTTCAAAAAATAATAGAGAAACATGATATAATTTTAACCGAAAAATTTACTCAAGTTATAAGTTTTTTACATAGTAAAGGCATTGCATTTGATAAGAAAATTCCAGTTGGAATTATGAAAGGTCTGTTGATTCAAAGATCGGCAGGATTTGTTTCAGGTGAAGAATTTGACAAGTCGATTGAACGTCATATTACGGAAGTTTTAAAAAGTAAATTACCTGTTACAATGCTGGATGATTTAAAACTTAAGAGTTCAAATACATCTAGTAAGACACCTCCATCTGCTGCGCCAGATCCTGTTACAGATACAAAAATTTCTAAATCAGTAGTCAAAGATCAGGCTTTGGGAAAAGTTGCCAACAACTACGTAAAGAATTATGGGACTTTCTTAGCTGCTCAGGGAGTCAAGGATTTGTTTTTTCTTGTAAGAGGAGAGAAGTCTTTGAATGAATTTTCTGGCTCATTAAAAAGTATGCTTTGTCCAGAAAGTATAGCTGGATACAATGCTTTTGCGGTAACCTCAGCAGCAATAAATACAGGCGGACAAATTAAAACAAATAAGATTACTGGACGATTGCATAACGGCGGTGTCTATGCTTTAGGAATGACTGCAGGAATGGAAGTCGATCAACTTACAAGATTAATTGTTGCTAATCTGGGGAAAGGGATGAACTTTAAAGATGCGATTAATAAGGCAACAAACAATTACTTCGAACAATTTGATCCTGAAAGAGTTGGTATGACAACCCTAAGTTTTATTGGAGCAAAGCAAGCCGTCAATACTGGAAAAAGTTCCATACTTAAGATTTATAAATTAATTCAATCAGCTAGGAAAGTTGAAAATGCTGCATCTATTTTTGCTACAGCGGGAGGAGGAGGTACGTTAGGAAAGATAATGGAGGAAGCGGTAACGTTTATAATTGTTGATGAAATCCTGAAGCATTATCTAGAAAGGACAACCCAAAAACATCTTAGGACATTGGAACATGATATTGCAAAATTAGTTAACAACGTTGACGATAATAATATAAAGGAAAGTTTTGAAACCATTGCTTTGGAGTTTGCAGAACTAAGAGAGATAAGAAAGGCATGGGTTCATGAAAATGACAAAAACGTTAAAAAAAGTTACGGGGAATTTGAAAAGGCTTTGACGGAGGTTACTAATGCAAAACAAAATTTAATTTGGGCAGGAAAAACACCGTTAACGGATCTAAATGATTTAAAGAAATGTTATAGGTCTGTTTCTAAGGTTAGTTTGGCCCAGACAGACGAATGTTTGAGCGCAATACCTGTATGTCAATATTTGCACGATTTAAAAAGACTTGCTAAAGGATTAGAAGATCTTGAACATAAGAAAGTTATTTATCAAAAGACATATCAAAATCTGGAAAAAACACAATTAAGATCATCAGATGATAATCAATTTAGCGATATAGGAAATATAACCAGCACAGACCTAAATAGAATTGAGCAAAAGACATATGAGAAAATTCTCTCTAGGTTGGGAATAACCATAGAACGTGATAATAATACTCCTAAAATTGAAGGTGATAGTAGTAACAAGTTGCAGGAATTGGCCCTTGATGAATATGCCACGCAAACTCAAAGAATGGCCTTATCTGAAACAATTTCTTCAGTATGTTCACCTGTAGATCGATTGCATAATATTCAAAAATTATCAGAGGCAGATAATGCGATTAATCCGTGTATCAATACCTGCCAAGAGGGAAAACCTTTAGAGAAAGATTTAAATGAGATTGAAAATATTGCTAATAAAATGTCCTCTGGGTTCCCCAATCAAAACGGGATACTGGCAATTTTAGCAGAGGATGAATTGTGGAATAAACTTGATGAAACTAAAGGGGCATGTAAAGTTGTTACAATTAAGGGACAGTGTCATCACCAAGATTTACGTCGTTGCAGTGCTGAAAAAATAAATTCTATGTTAAAAAATAACTTTCAAATCAATATTCAAAAAGATGAAAGCAACATCCCTGAGAAATCTTCTGGGAATTTAAATCCAATTATAGAATATTTATTCGACTAAGGGCCTGTAACAAAATAAAGTATTTCTTGCAGGCCATGCAAACATGTTATTCCGATAGACCTGATTTACACCACACCTTTGTTATTTCTATGATGACCGCCGATACGATTGGAAAAATTCCGGGAATCATTGCTATTTTATACCTTGCCAAGGTATCTCAAACAATATTGAAAAAAGTGGCAGTGACTTATCCGGTGGCGACCAAAACCTTGACCTGGGGTACGGCCTTAAGTGCGGTGGTTTATGCCGTTATTCAGGCCAGAAATGAAATTCAAAATGGTGAATTATCGCCTGCAGAAATTGATCGGGTAAATTATATTATGAATGGAATTAGAGAAGGTGGTCAAGCGACAGGTGATTTGGTTTTACAACTGGCTGAAGATGAAATTACTGCGCAAAAAAAACGCTATGAGGAATCGGATTCTGAAGAAGAAAAACAGGCAATTATCAGTCACATTAATAATATAAAAGAGAAGCAGGATTTCTATCTTCATCTGAGTAATCTAGCGGAATGATACCAAGTGGTTGTCTGTAAAGCTAACCTTACCCAAAAAAACAAGAAAATTTTACAAAATTTAAATTTATTTTATTTGCCAGTGTTTATTGGTGATAAAAAGCCAACAAGAAAATTTTAATAATCAATCGTGATTCTACTTGGAGGTATACTAATGAAAAACAAGGTGATTAATACACTTATTATTTCGGCGATTTCCTTAACGTCTTTAAATCTTTTGGCAAACGTGAGTATTCAATGTGGGGATACAAACAGTGCGTATGTAAATATGGATTTATCGGATAATTTCAAGCAGAAACATCTGTCAGATAGTAAAATTAGCGAATATCAAAAAGAGGGACTGAGTTATATTATAGCCGGAAGAAATTGTGGACTTGACGCGTGGGATAATCTGCCCCGATTTCAAGTGCTCTTTCTTTATGAGGGTAAGAAACCAACTGAAGTGTTTGATTTGGGTCCTATGACCATATTCCCTGCGACTATCGATTTGGATATGAATCAACTCAGTGATGAATTTTCGACCAATGGAATGATATTATCCGGTGATGGAAATACCCTTACCAGCGAGGGTGGTATATCTGGAAGTATCGAGCATCGTCGTGGTAAAGGTTCAGTTAAGGTCATTATTGAATTAGATAATAACAACTAATTTATCGGATTTTTTTTAAAAATGTTGAATGCCTTGAGCGTCTTTTTTAGACGCTCTTTTTTTTATTAACCAACTTCACACCTAAAAAAACAAATCAAGAAAAAAATATTTTTCAATTGGAACTATATAAGAAATATATACCGTTTTTGTCTGCAAAACAATGAGACCATGTAATTATGGGTAAAAGAAAGCTAATTTTTTCCTTATTTTGCTCACCCATGGTATTGGTGGAAAAAAGTATTTTCCATCGCAAAATACATAACACATCCACCAAGGAGTCTTTATGAAACGCCTTCTGTTACTTGTTCTCTTAACGTACTCAACTTTGTCAATCGCACAAAGTTTGTCGGATTTTAATGGCACATATTATCTTGTTAACAAGTACGGAGATGAAGGTCAATTCACCCCAGAGTGCACACCAGAGTTGCAAGTGACGTACAACTCATCTGAAAATTTTTTACTGGGAACATTCATGCAAAGCAATCATTTTATTACAGGTATTAGATTTAAAGATATTGGACAAGGGGCAATTAGAAAACATGGAGATAAAGGCGTTTACGAAACTACGTTTTCAAAAAATAGGATTGTCGAAACTTATGAAGCCAGATCTTTTTTTAACTCATACTCCAGAGTAAAGTCATTTACTCTTCAAGATGGCACACTCGTTATTGCTATGAAATCAAGCGACAGAAGCCTTGACGGTGATAAAAGCATTGACATGGAGTGTACTTATACGAAGTAGCACTAATAATTTTTTAACTGGTTCACGATGGTGGTTTTCTACACTCATTGCTTAGATGTAGTGTAGAAAATCTCAATAAACGATTTGGTAAATTTTTTGATCTTTATATATTGTAGGTTAATGTATTTTGAACAGCAGGCCAAACAAATTTTAATTAGTAAGCTTTTTTAAATCCCCTCAAAGTCAGCCAATTTTACCTTTTCGCATAGAAAAAATTACATGCAGATACGATCATAATAGCGCATAGCGTCTATGTGAACTATAGTCTTGTTTTAATTAGTTTATACGGAGAAAAAAATGAAACACCTATTATTGGGTTTGTATCTGGTTTGGGTATCATTCCTTATCATTGCTCGAAATTCTTATGCCTTTGAATTTAACGATCTGGTTATTCTCAAAAACAATCCTAATATAAGTGAACAGGAGCTCGGCGAGCAGATTGATAAGCGCAATGAGGTCTATGATAAAATGCATCCACACTTTATTGAAATGTGCACCGCCAGCCAATATATACCTGAAGATGAAATTACCTGGGCCGTCAAGGGCGGAACCGGAGGGCATGCCACATTATTTATAAGTAGCGCCTGCGTAGATGGAGAAAAAAATTATCCCGCCCTTAAAATGTGTGACCGTCAAGATGATGTTTCGGATGATCAACCTAGAGGTGTTGGCATCAGCTTAAATTTAATGTTTTCAAATATTCGTTTTATCGCCATTCCTGGTAGGGATAATTTTTATAAAGGCCCGCTTGGGTGGGGAGAAACCATCACTCCTTTCACGGTGGAGGAGGTTAAAAAATATTATTATGATAAAGCGTGGTTTAAAGGGATCAAAATGGTGGAAAAACAAATGGCCACTTGTCGATGTAAAGAAAGCCAGTGCTTAGAGGATGAAATCATCAAATGTTATATTGATAAAAATATAGGCATTGATTTTGCCTCTTCGCTGGCCCGGACTTCATATTGCACAAGATTTCCCATTCCCAAAGCGGGTATCGAGAGAATGGTTAAATATTTAAATCAAAGAAATGAGGATGCGCAAAAAAATGGCTATAAGTATGATGTGATTTTGGATAATTGTAGCCATATTATTCATAATGCCATTGCGCAAACCGGTTTTTTTGATATGAAAAAACAGCTCAAGTCGACTCGCTTTAATCAGTTTCGAGGCGTAGTGTCCGAGCCGTTTGCGGATATTCCACTAGAGGGGGTCAGAAATTGGGTGGGAGGAGAATTTGGTTATATGTCTGTACCAACTCACAATTTATATAGGATCGTGAACCGCTCGATTGATTTGGACCTGCGTGATCTAAAGAGTGTCGTGAAAAATCAAAATTTAATTGAAACGCTTCTTGATCCAGATTATTCGTGGCTGCCAACCGGGTCTGGTGCATTGGTGACGGTGCTTGCCCAACGGAGGAATAATGAGGCTTTTTTGAAAGGGAAGTCTGGAATTAAATTGTTTTCCCTAAGAAGAGGTGAATTCCAAAAATTTACGGATACCGAATATTCAGATTTTAAGGAGTATTATTCAAATTTTTATAAAAATTTAAGCTATCATCGAAGAAAAATGATGGAGGTGATCTTTAAAATTGAACATCTTTCCATGGTTGAATTACAAGAGTTAAAAAGGGCCGATGAGTATGACATATTGGATTTGCTGAAAGTCAAATTAAAGGAAAGCATACTCAAAATTGAGCAGGATTTGGATTTTTTAGAGTCTTATTCCAAGGATTAGAACCTCAAAAAATATTTTTGGCGATTTCATTATTGATATCTTGGGTTTCATCCAATTGTTGGAGGTTTTCCTGATCCACAATCAGGTCTTCCTTGATGTTTTTTACTTCCCAGGTTTCGATTAAATTGGTGCTTGTAAATAATGGCGTGGGCGACTGATCGCTTGTGCGTTTGAAATGCTTGGAAAAATCAGGCCAGATCAATAATTGGGTTTGGACCCAGCAGGAGAGTCCATCAAATTGGTTGCATGCATAGTTTGAATACCTGTCAATTTCGTCGGAATAATTGAGCAAGATGGAAAGGAAGTTTTTCATTTGAAAAACCCTGTCGGGGATATGGGTCGTGGTGGTCAGATCAAAACCAGAAAGAGCTTTCCACGCTTCAAAGTAATTTTTATTTCTCAGCAAAAAGATTGATCTAAAAATGGATAAAGTGGTTTGATTGACACCGGTAAATTCCAGTTGATTGATAGAATCCAGCCCGAGATTATAATCAGAAAGTATGTAGGAAAGAGGAATGATTTTCTCTAGGGCATTTCGGGAATTGTGTTTTTTTAAAAGGGCCAGTTTGTATTCGGCAAAAGCCAGTTCGGTTTTATTTTGTTTCAAATAAATACCGGCCAGGATGTTGTGGGCGTTGGCGGTATCAACGTCTTCTAAAAATTTTTTGGCATTGGGGTGATCTTTGTTTCTAAAATAAATGAGGGCCATAATTTCTCTAAACCTGTGGGATTCAAAAACTTCCTCAGGGAGGTTTGGTAACAAAGTGATGATGTCGTCGTGGAGTCCGGCATAAAGGCCAAGCTTGAGCCACAACAGCGCGGAGTTTACCGAATCAACGAAGGTTAAAAGATCCTTATAGGTTTTAGGAGCCAGGATGTGTTGAATTTTTTCTGACGGATGGTTTTCTTCATTACTGCCACTTGATTTTAATATATTTTCCTTGAGTTTGATTAGGTTGGTTAACCAGAAGTAATCGTCCTGGTTATAAATTCCGGTGCGGATTTTACAATTAATAAACTCCTTTTTAGTTTGACTTATGTCACCTTTCATCAGGTAGGCCAGCACATTGAGGGTACAAATTTGCGGATAAAATTGAAAATCAGAAGTCGATTGATTGATAACACCATCAAAATTGTCTTCCACAAAGGCGATATAGGAGAGATATCTTAGTTTGATCAGTTCCCCATGATGGCCGAGATCAAAAAGTGTGTTTAAATGATATTTGGCACGATTTAGATCCCCGTTGACGAGTAAAAATTTGGAGAGTTTAATTTTTTCCTGTTTATTTAAATTATCTTCAAACTTATTGCGTACAAACATCTGTAATAAATTCGAATTATCCTCACCATAACCCATAGATTGCCAGGCAAAGAATACCACGGTCAGAAGGAGAATTAATGGTCTGAAGTTCATACTCATATTATCGGATAACCATCCGATAACATGAGCAATATGAATTTATTAAATCTTTGATCATTTCTTCTTAGGGAGGCCGTTTGGTAAAAAGATTTGTTTTTAAGGTCTTATTTTTGGGAGGCATCTTTTTTTTGTTTATTATAAGCACTTACGGCGTGGAATCGATCAATGCATTATTATTTGACGAAACTTCTCAGGTTTTAAAACCTTCCCGTGTGGATCCCTTTAATTACCTGTTCGATACCAAAAGTTTGAAGCAGGCAAGTGGCGAGGTTTTATCCCAAGAGGACAAAGAAACCCTGGGGCTTATGCGGGGTTTTTTCCAGGAGGGTAATAATCTGGTGGAATTTTGCCAGAAAAATAATTCAATTGATTATACGAGTCTGTGGGATGAAAACACCGTAAAGCGCACCCTGCTTGCCAATATCCAGTATCACGGGCTTAAAATTGTCATGCAGGCGATTGGTGATTATGCGGCCAAACTGGGATTGTCCAGAGAAGATTTTTTATCCTTAAAAAATAATTTAATTGAAAATCATTGTTCAAAAAATATCTCTTTTGTCAGTAGAAAAAATTTGCATGTTTGGTTTGCATCATTTTTTCAGGAAAAAATTTCAGATTCGTCGCTTAAGGCCTCAACCCGCTTGTTTGGAATTTCTCAAGATGACAATTGCAAGGAATGTCTGGAACTGGAGATGAATTACAATATTTTACTGTTTAGATCATTTTGTTCCTGGGGAGGATCGGCCAAACAGTTAAGATTTTTATCTCCCATTATTAAAAATCCCATGTTTTTTGCCTACTTCTTGAGGGAAATGTTTGGTGAAAAATTAAATCTTGAATTGGTGAATAATGTTATTTTCAAGACCAAATTGGTCAAAGAGAAAATTATTCTTTGTGAGGATTTGATGTGCCGAAAGGTTTACGTGGATGAATTTCACAGGAAGGTACCCCGAAGTCTGGGAGGGGCGGATGTTTATGATGATTTGAAACGGTTATATTGTAGTGATTTCAAGGATGCCAATCTTAATTTGGAAAATGATGATGAAATATTCAAAACCTGGGCAAAAGAGTTAGGCCCGGATGATTATTATTTTCAATTGTCCCAATTGAGTGTCTTGATTAATAAAGTTCCCGACGTTATTTTACGCCATTTACCGCTTTATTCCCCCGAAGACTTTTTTTTAAAAAGTCTTGATCAATCATGGTATAACTGGAGTCAAAATCAACTGAAAAATTCTGTGGACAATGTTTACTATGAGGAACCACTTCGGCTTGAAGTGGTTTCTCGCAATCTTTTTTTTGATGTAACCGTGGCCGATTTCAGAGTTATGATAGATGTTAATCTGGGAGAGATTGATAGAAGCAGCCAGATTCTGGGGAAGATTCCCGTAGAATTTAATGTGACCGTCCCCAAAAGCCTTCTTAATTGGTTTAGAAAAAAAAGAAAGGAATATGATCCGTCTAAAAAGCAAAATTTTAATCTTACCGGACTGGTGAATCGATTTGAAAAGTATATTGTTAAAGATATTCAAAATGTCCGGGATAAATTTACAATTCCGCCGTGGGATACTGGTTTGGAACGGTTAGTGTCCAATGAAATTTTGGAGCAGATTGCCAAGTATGAGGGAAAATATTTTGAGCAATCGGGTAATGAACTGGTTAAAATTCCGGTACAGTTAAATTATGCTCCCTTTGCATTAAAATATATCAGACATAAATTCCTGACTCAGGCGAGAAAAAATGATATGAGGGCTTCACAAAGTAAAAAATAATACTATCTTATAAGACGTGAAAAAAAATAACGAGGAAAAATCAACAGTGCCTGATAAAAATGTTTTACTTCTTGAAACAGAGGATCATGTTAAGAATCTTCCTGCGGTTATTTCCAGTGATCATTACGATGTAACGATTTATGCCCCGGATAAATACGCCGATCCCTTGGTTACTTATATCAAGGAGATTAATAAATATAAGTTATTAAGCCGGGAGCAAGAGCAAGCACTGACCAAAGTCCTGTTTGAAACCGGGGATATTGAGGTGGCCAAAAAATTGGTCTTACATAATCTCAGATTGGTGGTGAAAATTGCGATGGATTATAAGAGTGTTTATCAAAATGTCATGGATCTGATTCAAGAAGGCAATATTGGATTGATGAAGGCCGTGAGTAAATACAATCCAGACCAGGGTACCAAGCTTTCTTATTATGCCAGTTGGTGGATTAAATCGTATATTTTAAAATTTATTTTGGACAATTTCCGTTTAGTGAAAATTGGAACCACCAATGATCAAAAAAAGTTATTTTACAATCTTTTGAAGGAAAAAGAGCGTTTGACGGGCCTTGGAATTGTGCCTGATAAAAGGATTATCTCTGAAAATTTAGGGGTTAGTGAAAAGGCGGTGACCCTGATGGAGGAGCGACTGGGCAAAGGTGGCAGCGAAGTCAGCATGGATGCCCAGGTTCATGACGAAAGCACCACCACTCTCGGGGAGCTGATCTCGGATGATTCCTATTCCTTTGAAGATGATGTTGAAAATCAGCAAGGTATTCAGATTTTAAAAAAGCATTTACATAAATTTTTAGAAGATCTGAATGATAGGGATAGAAAAGTCTTTGAAAAACGGCTACTTGCCGAAGTTCCTGCCTCGTTGCAAGCGATTGCCGATGAGTATGGTGTTTCCAGAGAGCGGATTAGACAGATCGAAGAAAGATTGTTAAATAAATTAAAAGTTTACATGTCTGAATTTATTAGATAATACTGTGTATCAATTTTTTATTTTTTTCTAGGTTGGAATTGAGTAATTCTTACTTGGATTAAAAAGGAGTAGCAAATGATTACGAAAGAAAGAACTGCTGAGCTGATTTTGAAATTTGGAAAATCCCCCAATGATTCAGGGGCCACCGAAGTGCAAATCGCTTTATTAACTGAGCGAATAAATGGTTTGAAGGATCATTTTCAGGCTCACAAAAAAGATTTTAGTTCCAATCGGGGTTTAATGAAAATGATTGGACAAAGAAGAAGATTATTGCGCTTTTTAGCAGCTAAAAATGAAGAAAATTATGCTTCATTAATTAAAGAACTGGGACTTCGAAAGTAAACTATGGTTAAATAAAAGGGAGCATTTTAATGCTCCCTTTTTCAAAGGTTATAAGTCGTTTGTAATGGAGGATGGCGAGGGAATTTGGGAGATATATAAAAATGGGATTTTTTTTAATCAGGTTTTTAGATATCTTTTAAATACCCCATGATCCTCATTTACAAATAAAATATTTTTTTTAGCGAAGTTTTTTTTAAAACTTCAATTATGTTTTGGGAGTAAAGTAATGAATGAAAACAAAAGAGAATTTAAGGTTAATTACGGTGGAAAAGAAGTAATTATTGAAACTGGTCGTTTGGCCAAGCAAGCTGATGGTGCGGTGTTAGTAACCTGCGGTAAAACCCAGGTATTGGTTACGGCCTGTTCGGATACCGTCGTTAAAGATGGGCAGGACTTTTTCCCCCTCACGGTTGATTATAGAGAGAAATTTTTTGCGGCGGGAAAATTTTTGGGTGGATTTATGAAAAGGGAAAATCGCCCATCCACTCAAGAAACTCTGTGTGCCAGGCTATTAGACCGGCCACTTAGGCCTATGTTTCCAGAAGGCTATTTATTTGAGACATTTATCCAGGCTACCGTATTGTCCTATGAATCTGCTTGTGACCCCGAAGTGTTGGCAGGCATTGGTTCTTCAGCGGCGCTTACCATTTCTGATATTCCCTTCGTCGCTCCGATTGCCAGTTGTAAAGTTGGACGAATTGACGGGCAATTTATTTTGAATCCAGGAAGGGAAGATTGGGCAAAATCTGATTTGGAGTTGGTGGTGTCTGCTTCCAAAGATGCCATCTTGATGGTGGAAGGTGAGGCCCATGAAGTGAGCGAAGAAGTCATGCTTGAGGCACTTCATTTTGCTCATACCAATATTAAATCGATGGTGGAACTGATCGAAAAAATGGGTAAGGAAGTTGGAAAACCTAAAAGGGAATTTGTTTCTGCGGCAGCTAATGAAACCTTGATTAAAAAAGTTAAAGAGGAATTTACGGCGGAAGCTAGAGCGGCGCTTGGTATTATTCCCAAACTGCCAAGACAGAAAGCAGTGGGTGCCATGACTAAAAAAGTGGTGGAAAAAATAAAAAATAATCCCAAGGATTATGGCCTTACTGAGAGTAATGATGCTTCCAAAGAAGCGGCTAAGGTGGTTGATGAATTACTTTACCATATGATGAGAACAGATATTCTGAAGGAAGAAAAAAGAATCGGTGGAAGAAAACTGACCCAGGTCAGACCAATTGAAACCGAAGTTAATATTTTAAAAAATACTCACGGATCTGCTTTGTTTACCAGGGGAGAAACCCAAGTCATGGGTACGGTTACGATTGGTGGCTCTGAAGGCGAGCAGATGAGTGATAATATAGCCGGTATCTTTTATGATAAATTTTATCTTCATTACAATTTTCCTCCCTTTTCCGTAGGAGAGGCCAGAGGTTCCAAAGGTGGAGCTGGCAGAAGAGAGCTGGGACATGGGAATTTAGCTGAAAGGGCCATTAAAAATGCCATGCCAAAAGGTGAAGCTTTTCCTTATACCATCAGAGTCTGTTGCGAAGTTTTAGAATCAAACGGATCATCATCTATGGGATCGGTGTGTGCGGCTTCTATGGCACTTATGGATGCGGGAGTTCCCCTTAGTGGACCAGTTGCTGGTGTGGCCATGGGACTTGTGACTGATAAAAAAGATTTTAAAATTCTTACGGATATTTTAGGTGATGAAGATCATTTGGGGGATATGGATTTTAAAGTGGCAGGAACTAAAGATGGTATTAATTCCATTCAAATGGATATTAAAATCACCGGTATTACTGAAGAAATTATCAAAAAGGCCCTATCCCAGGCCAAAGAGGGAAGACTTCATATTCTAAATGAGATGAGCAAGACTATCTCGTCACACAACGAAGTGATGCGAGATAATGTTCCAAAGATGGAGAGTTTTAAAATCGATAAGGATAAAATTGGAGCCTTGATTGGTCCCGGTGGAAAAAATATTAAAGCCGTCCAGGAAAAGTATAATTGTAAATTAGAATGTGGCGAAGATGGAACTATCCGAGTTATGGGAAGTGATAGTGAAAAAATTCAAAATCTGATTGCCGAAGTTTCACTGCAAATCAACGGTCCAGAACTTGGTAGCAAGTATAAGGCAACCGTAGTAACCATCAAAGAGTATGGAGCATTCGTAGATATTGCCTCAGGTGTATCAGGACTTGTGCATATATCTGAACTGAGTGATGAGCGAGTTCAAGATGTCTATGATTTTGTCAAAGAAGGCGACATTATTGACGTGGAAGTTTTAGAAATTGATCGCATGGGCAGGATAAAATTATCAGCGAAAACGGTAAAGCCCTTGAAAAATAAAAATCCTGATAAATATAAAAACGAAAAGAAAGCACCTAAAGCAGATCATGAGTAAAATAGCAGTTAAGGTAATGAAACTGAGTCATTTTGATGAAGGGTATTCATTACCTACCTATGCATCGCTTGGAGCTGCTGGTGCGGATGTGCGGGCCATGCTTGGGCCAAACGAAAAGATAATCATTAAACCCGGTACGAGGACCTTGATTCCGACCGGGTTGGTTTTTGAAATACCGCTTGGTTATGAAATGCAAGTCAGACCCCGTTCAGGGCTTAGCTTGAAAACATCACTGATGATTTTAAATTCACCTGGGACCATTGATAGTGATTACCGGGGCGAAGTTAAAATTATCATGGGGAACCTGGGTACTGAAGATCAAGTCATTGGCCATGGCGACCGGGTGGCCCAATTGGTTTTATCCGCCGTGGATCTTTTTGAGTTTGTGGAAGTGACCGAGATACAACAGACCAAGCGGGGAGCCGGCGGTTTTGGTTCAACCGGAATCTAGCTCAAATAAAACTATGGATAAACTGATTAATTTTAAAATCGCTAAAAATAAAAAAGAGGCTTTTTTAATTGTTAAAAAGAACTTAACGCCGAAGTATTTATCTCAATTTAAAATTGAGGTTGAATTGGAGTATGATTTTCAAAACTTGGAAATAAATGCTGGTGGAAAAGGATTCAAACTTGAAATCAAATTTGAAGAAAGCTATGTAAGCTATGCCTTGGATTTATCTCTTATCTATAGGCCTTTTAAAAATAAAATAGTGGCGGCACTGATCAAGCAGCTTGCGCAGGTAATTTGATTTATATGCCAGATAAAAAACATAAGATAACCATTCTTCCCCTTAATAAAGAAATCTGGATTGATGAAATCACCGATGTCCGGGATGCCCTTTTACAAGAGGGGATAAAACTTAGGTCTATCTGTGGAGGATACGCTCAATGTGGGATGTGCAAAGTGAAGATCATTGAGGGAAAAGAATTTATCTCTGAAATAAAATTCTTGGAAAAAGGATTGCTGGGGAATGTTTTTCATATCACTAAAGAGCGCTTGTCCTGCCAATTATATATAAAAGGTGACATCATCATCGAAATCCCTAATCCGTCAGGTGGTCATAGCTGACCATATTGGTTGGGAATTTGCTTAAAGCATACCATATTCATTTCTGTAACTCTTTTTTGAAATCAACCGAGCAGGTTGGTAACCTTGTTTGGGTGGTGATAATGGAAGCGTTATGGATTTTTATAAGTGAACCGCATGATCAGACCATGACCCTTTGTTTACTGGGGTTGGCAGCTTTTAGAATCTGGCTTGAAATGGTGCGATTTGATTTTTTAAAATTGCCGGTCACTCGTAAAATAGCGGGCAGCGTGGGAACTCAATTTGCTCACCAGATTCATCAATGGGGGCTGTTTTTTAGCATTGGTTATATTTTATTATTTGCCCCAGGCCTGTTAATTAGTTGATATAATTAATTTCAAAATCGGAAAGGTTGACAGAGGTTGGTAGCGCTGACCAATCAGTTTGTTTTTTAGTTTTTCTTATATAAATTTTAATATCCGGTAACTTGTTATGTTTTTTCAGTAAATTTGAAACCTGGTAAAGGTTTTCTAAAAAAATACTATCTTGTTTGGAAGTCAGTTTAAAATAGGGATTGTCTTTGACATTTTTCCAGATAGACCAGGGGTCGGCATTATTCATCATGATTTGGGCAAAGACCAGATAGATAATATGATCGACGTCGTAATTGTCCCCAAAAAGCACCAGGTGATCGGGAATGTTGGTCATAAAAATGATATTTAATAAGTGATCCAGTTTGTAAAATCCGTGGGCCAAAACGTCCTTAAATTTAAGATAATCCCCCTTGAAACTGATCATTTGCCGATAATCTTTTAATAAGATATGGGCATTGAATATTTCATGCTGATACAGCCAGTCTCTAATGGAACTTTCATAAAAATGAGGGGAGGATGACACAATAAAGGGAGTATAAGCATCCTTGAGATACCCCTTGATTAAATTCAAGGTGGGAAGGATGGTCGGGTAATCCGTGATAGGGGAAGTGAGCGAACCCCAAATTGCCTTTGGATTTTGGGAACTGGTTTCGGCCAGGGTTTTGTCAAAATCGGTGATCAGAATGTTACGAAGCAAGTGGGGATGATCAAGCAAAAAACTGCCTAAAAGAATTTCGAGATCTTTCATATAACTGATTTCATAAACTTGAATCCGGGAAATTGAATTATTAAATGGTAATTGTTCCGTGGGAATTTTGATATTCAGTTCACCAAAATCATTGGTGGAATAGATATTTTCATACACCAGTTGTCCACCGTCACTATAGAGCTTGATTTTTACGGTGAATTGCTTGGAGGACAAAAGATTTAAATTTCTTAGGGGAAAGTTACGACGTAAAGGGATCCCTTCTTCAATATTTTTTGATAAATTAACAACGATGCGGATGGAAAGCAAATCATGGGTTTTGATGGCCAAAATATTATTTAAACTGGGGCGAAGCATGTGTTCTTACCTGACCTGCCCATAATTATTTTTTTGCCACTTTGAACATCAAAACACCATCATGGTAGGTTTGGGTGACCTTGGTGGTGTCGAGAATATCTTGGACGGTAAATTCCTGCAGGCTATTTTCGCTCCTGGCGGATTTATTAAATCCTTGCGGGGTGGGAAGGCGATCTTCAAATCTTCTGGTAAATGAAATACGGATTTTTCTCTCACTGGGGGTTAAAAGGACGCCTTCTTTTTCGTGTTCCGGTACTTTAACCGATATAAGGTATTCTTTGCCAAGATCTTCAATTTGCGGGCCAATATCAAGCATCTGGTAAAAAGGATCAAGGCTGCGATCATTGATCACGGCCTTGGCATCAATTTGTTGTTCTTTCATTTGGTTGATCTGCTTGGTAAACACATCTTGGACATTATTTAATACAACTTGATTATCCTTGTTCATTTGAGAGATTTTGTTGGCATAACGGTTGTGAGTATCTTTTAGAACTTGTTGATATTTTTTCTCAATATTTTGCAATTCCTGCTGATTGGTGTTTAATTGTTGTTGTTTGACGACCAGATGCTTGCGATCAACATCCATCAAGTGATCTTTTTGGGATTTTTCAATAAACTTTAAATGGTTTTCATATTCTTTGCTGACAAAATTCCTTTTTTCCACAAAGTCCCGGGAGGTTTGATTCAGATCAGTCTTATTCCTTCCGCCATTTTCCAGCGTTTGTAAATTTTGTTTGGTCAGCATCTGGTTTTTTTGATTGGCAATGTCGTTTTGGATTTTGTTTATTTGCAGATTGCCAGCACTGGCAATCTCCTGAGCGCGCTCTTGCGCTTGGTTGGCAGTACTGGTTATCAGGGTGTCATTTTCAATTTGTTTTTGAAGCATTTTATCGTTGCTGGTTTGGGTATAATTTTTTTCAGCCTCATCTAGAATTTGTTTGGTTTGAGTTAAATTATGGCGATATTTGTCGATGGTTTGTTGATGCTGACCTAGAAATTCCGCCAGTTCCGCTTTTTTTTGATCATGTAAATCAAGTTTTCTTTTTTCTTGTAATCCTCTTTGACTGTCAAGCTCTGCCTGATTGTGGGAGATGACTTGATTTAAATTTTTTTGATGATTGGTGACGAGATGATGGTTGCGTTTCTGGAGGGCTTTAAGCTCTTTATCGTAAGCTATTTTTTCATCTTGATATGCTTTTTCATTTACTTTCAAACCAGGTTCCTTTGTTTTTTATTACAGCGAATCTAGCTGGGTAGGACTTGGACAAATAAGCTTTTGTCCAGTATGCCCAAGGCACATCCAGGTTTGGACCAGATCAAGCGCAATAACATCATTTCCTCCATGATAACTGATATAAGCATCCGGGGTCAGCGTGGATGTCACTAAATAAGATTGGGTTTTTTGGGGAAAGCTATATTTGGAAGTTACATAATATTGGTAAGCGCGATATTCGGCCCATAAATTTCCGGTAAAAAAATAACCACTCAAAACAGAAAGTAAATTGACCAATATTTTCCATTTCATAAAGGTACTAATGAAGCTCCGGTTTTTTACTCATTAATTTGTCTTCCACCATACTAAAAAAAACTTTTAAAAAAATTTCTCTTTCTTTTTCCGTGAGTGAATAGAGGATGGTCCGTTTTCTATCCAAGCTTCGATGCTGGCACATCCGGTTAATAATTTTATGGGTTTTTTCCTTGTCCGATTTGCTGATAGCAAAATTGCTGGTTAAACTCAAGCTGGCAAACCATTCAGGGGGAAAGAGCGGGTAGTGCCCATTTGCTCCCAGTTCGACTAAAGATTGTATTCCTTGATTGTTGTTTTGAGGTTGATAATCCACTTAGACTCCTTGAGACGTGTACTTAGCTTTATTCTATTACATTTAGGATAAAAAACTGGAGGAGGGATATTTTTCCTAGAACGACTATTCAGGATGTTATCAATTTTCACTGAAAAATAGTCCAGGAGGCGATTTGCTAAAAAAGGAATTATTAACCTATGGTTTTGCTAACTATACTATTATAGAATTAAATCAACTTGTTTGGGGCCAAAGATAAATTTGAGCCTGACAAAGGATGACAAAATGTATCGGATATTTACATTTATTCTGACCATGGGTTTTTTATTTTCTTTAAATCTCTGGGCATTGGTGGATTATACGGAACAGGAGTATGAGAAAGCGCCTCAACTGCAAACGACCGCTGGGAATAACAAACCGGTGAGCGTAAGTAGCGCTTCTTTGTCAACAAGACAAAGTTCTGGAGGTCTGATCAGTGCATTTTCCCTGGGAAATTCAATTGAATCACAAAAGGTGAATATTAATGAGCAAACCAAAAAGGTGGATAAATATCATTCTAATCTTTTCATTCAAAGCGGGTATAATGTTTTTCTCAATGCCAGTTTTTGGATGGCAAAAACAGATAGTGAGATGATCTCCAGCAATCAAAAAACGCAAAATGGGAATCCCACCTTTAAACTGGGATTTAATTGGTTGCGTTTTGGTAATCAGACCGAACTTGCCACCGTGGATTTATTTGGGGGGATGATGCTTAAAGGAAATTCTGATTTTGCCAGTTCACGCAATGATCAGTTGCTGGGAATCGAGACTACGAAACGGTTCCATCAAATGGCATTTGGACTGGGATATGAGTATCGGATAACTGGAGATCCTTCTAATCCGGGGGAATCGGTGGTTGGTAATATAAGCAGGTTTCAAGCGGCACTGGGGTGGAAAGTATCCAGTGATATTAATTTATCCCTTGAAGCCAATTATATAAAGGTACAGGGGAATAACGCATCTTTGGGTCAGACTATCTTAAGTAAAGGATTCAATTACGGCTACGTTACTCCTAAAATATCGTTGGCGTTGTCCCACATGGTGGGGATTGATCTGGGTGGTAATTTCAAAACCAAGAAAGTGTTGATTGATGAGAGCGTGTTGAAAGCCAGGTTATGGGAGATGCAAGGACTTTACGGTAATTCAATCTTCGCGGGATTGAACATTCTTTTGTAGGAGCAGTTTTGAAAAAAAAGCTAGAGATCTATTTTTGTGAAAATTGTAAAAAAGTATTTAACAGTGTGGAAAATCTTTTGTTTGTCGAAGAAAAGGAAGTCCGTGGATTTTGCCAGGAAGCTTGTATTGAGAAGTTTTATTTTCCATTGATCGATTATTTTAATAACTTTGAAAAAAAAATTCGTGCCGAACTTAAAGTTCAAGATGAACAGGCCATTTTGGCCTTAAACCAGGTGGGCGAATTAGATCAATATTTATTAAACCCCTCTGAAGTCTGGGTGGTTTCCTCACAATTGGGAGACCAGTTTTTTACATTTATTAAAAATGTTGAGATAAGTGGCCAAATGTATTACCTGATCACGATTACCCTGACTTATCAAAAAAGACCATCTTTTGTTTTTTTGATGACCGCCACTTCGTCGCCTCAGGTGGTGGAGCGGTTTAGGCAGGGACAGCCGGTTGAAAATATTTCACATTATCAGCAACCAGTGGGCGGGGATAAAAAAAATAAAGATCTTTTCATGGGAGCGGCAGATCTGGATCAATTGGAACCGGCGGTGAGAGAATTTTTAGAAGGCAAAAAATCCACGTTTTTGTCATGGATATTAAAAAATCATTCCATGGATGATATCGAAATTGAATCTTACGTCAATTATATGCATTTTATCCGTACCACGCTGGAAGATCCCGATGAAATATACCGGTGGACCGATGATGAAGGTGATATCATGCTGACTTATATCAAAGGTGGTGAACAAGAAGGAGTTTGTTTTTATTACTTGGTAATCTGCTCCCATCAGCAAAGCGACAGTGGACATAACATGGCATTACCTATTTTGACCTTTCCCACTAGAAACAGTGCGATTTATAATAATTTCAAAAAAGGCGAACGAATTTCAGGAAATTTAAAAAATCTTAACTGAAAATAAAGTTATTAAAATTTGTGATAAACGTAGCGTCCGGCTGAATTAAAACTCTGGCAATAACGTGTATCACCCGCCTGATACCAGTTAGCGCAAAGCAAGTAAGCATCGGGGGCCCTGAGCGGATTATTGGCGAGATTGTAATAGGGATAGTAGGGGTAGGGAAATTCATAGGCCCGATCCTGCATGACCATGACTCCGGTCATGGTCAGGTCGCTAAAGGTGTTATAACCCACTGCTGGCCGGTTTTTAAGCATAACGATCTTATAAACCGTCAGGGGATCGCTTGCCAGTAAACAGCGGGGTTCACCAATGTAGATAACATTTCCGTCGCTGTCATTAACGGGGATAAAACAAATATTGTATCCCGAATTGGTTTTGAGCTGGAAATAGAGGTCGGTTTCGGCGTTGGTGCTTTGGCATAGAGTATAGCTGCCAATGTGATTTGAACTAAATTCAAAACCACTGGTTCCGCTTGATGACCAGGTACAGTGGGCGATATGGGCCGGAGGAGTCGTGGAAGTGGTGGTCTGGGTGGTGGCCGTAGAGGTTGATTGATCGTCACCTGGTAGAGGATTAGGCTTATAGGGTGAATCAGATTTAAACAGGGACAGATCCAATGGGTTGTCTTTAACTCTTTGGTTTCTGGAGTCCAGGCATCCTGGCAAGGTGCAAACAAAAAGAACAACTACAAATAATTTATTATAATTCATGACTGATCCTCTTTACTAATTAGTACCTCACCTTCAGTTATCGGATCATTGGTTAGATTAGTTTAGCGATTTAATTCATATTAAATTAAATATTTAAGATAGAGGTGTCGAAAAGTTCAAGTGAGAAAAAAATACTTGCTGGTCCTTATAGTACTAATGGGAGCGTTGGTCATGGTTGGATATCATGGCGTGAAATTGTTCCCTTATTTTATTTATTCGAGAATCATTTTAAATGGCATTGATAGTGAATATATCAGGTTAGACCAGGCCACTTACGAACAGGTGACTCCCTCATACCCCCTAGATATTGATGATATGGAGAATAAACCAAGCGATCTTTTTAAAAATTTTGCTTTTGGGGGATATGAGGTGGTGGTGCCTGTGCATCATCCGGTGATTAAATTGTTGCCAGTCATAAGCCGGGAACTGGATGAAAAGAATTTATCTCTTTTGGGATTTAAACTGATCACGCCCCAATATAGTTATAATAATATCAGTTTTGAAATTCAAAAGACCAGTCGAGTATCACTTAATTTTTACACTGAAAAATTATTTACACTTTCAACTTTTAAAAAAAATATATTAAAAAGAAGCTCTTTCGAAATATGGAGGGATGTTTATCGCCTGGATCTTTTATATAATCGGGATTTGCGTTCATTTAACAATTCATATCATCTAGCTAGAGAGCTAAGTAAAATGGCCAAGGATCATATGGTAGAGGAGCTGGTTTATAATTTATATATCCTGTTTTTAAGACAGAAAATCTTTGAAAATAAAAAACCACGTTATCAATGGTACGCCAAAGGTGGTCTGGGAGTTATGAATTTATCCTCGGATAATGATCTTTTCAAGGTGGAGAAGCTGATGTTCAAGGAGGGGGATATCGTTTATAGTGTCATTTTAAAAACCAAGAAAAATGACCATTTTGCCAGAACATATCGCAATATGCTTTTCAATACCATGCGCTTGAAAAAATCCAGTGCGCAGCTTTCTCAGACGATCTATGAGGATTATAAAACCCTGTCTTTTGAACAAAAAATTGATCAAAAGGGGATGGTTTATTTATTTATGGCCTTTAGTCATGTCAGGGAGAATAAAAATTTTTTACGTGAGATGATCCAGTTCTTGGAGAAAGGTAAAAATAATTTGATTTATCTGGTGCCCCTTTATGAATACGCTTTTTTTAAATACGGAACTAATTTTTCCAAGATGGATAAATTTAGAAAAGAAACCTCGGAGGAACTGTTAAAACGTAAAATCGAGGAAGAAAAACAAAAGGAAATTGAAGAGATCAACCGTCAGGAAGAGAAAAATAGAAATAACCAAACCGATGATAATAAATTGATCGGTGATAAGACCAAGGTTGATTATATTTTGGAAAAACTTAAAGAGAAGTCTGTGCCGGTCAAAGCTGACACGATTGAAGTGGACTGATAAAAGTTATTGGGGAGATAAAGCTAGAACTGATAACTGACCCCAAAATAATAATTGGTGGCCTTAAACCGGGTAAGAGCGACGGTATCATTTTCCTCGTAGGAAATCTTGATAGGTGCTAGTCCTGAAATAATTCCTCTTTGAAAAGAAAGTCCGTTAATCAAACTGAAGGTGCTGTAGGGAAAATATTTAAATTCGACCCCGTAGTTAATGCCATACATTTCCCCGGTATTGTCATAATCTTCATCCAGCGGGTTGTAGGTGCTATCAACTTTAAATGCTCCGGAAAAAAAAGCACCCAAGCTTAAATTGAAGTTGAAATATTTATATTTAATGGCCGACCATAGGCCTTTGAGTTCCAACATAGGTGCGGAAAGCACCAAATGTTCCTGCTCAAGGTAGAGATAACTGAGTCCCACGCCAAAGCTATACCTTAAACTTGGGGGACGATGATCAAAGTAGAGCGTCATATAAAAAGGCCTAAGTCCTACTTCATCACCAATGGCATAAGAGAGTTCCTCCCATTCATTGCCAAAGACCAAGACGTTATGCACGAGTCCAATGTGGTTGTTGATTCCCAGATTATCCGACTTTTCCAGCGCAATAATATCATGCTCTAGCATATTTTCACTGTCAGTGTCCGCAATTTCCACAAATTGAATATCCTTGATTTGTATCCAGCCCACCCGTCCGGCAATCAAAACTGGTAGCAGGGTTCCGTATTTGCGGGGAACCTCACCCACCACCACTTTTTTCCCTCTGCTGATGCGGCCTAGGGGGGTGCTTAAGTTTTGATCAGCATAAACCACAGCCTGATCAGTTTTAACATGGGCAAGACGAGTGGCCCAGACCGTGTTGGACAACATAGATAGAAATGAGATGAGAAAACAGCATAATATTTTAAAAAAAGGACACATATCTATTATTATCAAATATTTTTAGATTTTTTGGAAGTGTTATTTGACACTGCTGGTCCCTATTATAACGAGTTTACTAGGTTATCGAAAATCTCAATGTCTTGTAAGTTTATTTTGGCAGAAAAAAGTCACATGGTATAAATTAAAACCACTTTGTTGTAATTGAGGTTATTGAGCAAAACCTGATACTGGAATCCAAGTTTGGTAAGTGTTGAATGGTATCTTGGATTAAGGTAGATAATCACGTCACGGCTGCCCAAGGTTTGGTTCTTTTTAAGGTTGGTAAAAAAATCCTTTAAAACATTTTCATTGAAAGGGTTATAAAGGTAATAAAGATTGGGGCCTTTGGGGGGGGTGAAATTTAAAACATCACCATGTTCAATTTGGATGCGATGATTTAGGTTCATTTTTCTTAAGTTTTGGCAGGAGATATCATATAGGGGTTTGAATAATTCAATACCTTTAATTGCTTTAAAATTGAATCCAGACGCCAAAATCAAGGCCTTCCCTTTGCCAGATCCGGTATCAATAAAATTATAATCACGGTATTGGATGGGCAGATTTTTCATGATGCGATTAAAGACCCGCCACCTGGTGCCTTGGTATTGTTTGGCATTGATTCTATTTGGGACTTCTATTAAACGTTGGGAGAAATTGACCTTGGTCAAAGTATCCAGATGAAATTTTCTATCAAAAAAATAATCGATCAGATGATCAAACCAATTATCCAGTGTTACCAGGAATAATAAAAATTGATGTTTCATCGTTTATCCTTCCAGCGCCGTTTTTAGGAGGATGATTTTTAGGCCAAAAAGATAGGAGCGATTCCATTTTAAAATAACGTCGAAATTTTTGTACACCACCAGGTAATTACGATCTTCCATGATCAAGGTGATGATGTGCGATTTTTCCCGCAGTGCAGGTAATTTTTTTTGGAAATGATCCCGGATCTTTTGCTTATTCCAAAAGAAATTATTCTTGGATTTATAACTTAGGTAGTGCGGGTTAAATTGGGCCGGTAAGGTTACCAGGTGTCCGACCGGACGTTTGTATTTCCACTGACTTTTTCTTAAATAATTGGCAATGGAGGCAAAGATATCGGCCAGTGAATAAAATAAATCAACCTTATTATTGTTATCAAAATCCACCCCAAACACAAAATAATTGGAAGGCATAAATTGGCATTGTCCGATGGCACCGGCCCATGAGCCCAGGAATTGTTCAGGATTTATTTTATTATTTTGCAAGATCTTCAGGGCATGAATAAGTTCATTAGTGTAGAAATCCTTGCGTTGGCTATTATAGGCCAGGGTGGAAAGTGAATTAAGGACCGGGTATTTCCCGGTCATTTTTCCATATTTACTTTCAATGCCCCAAAGGGCGATAATCACCGTTTTATCCACTTGGTATTTTTTTTCGATTCTATTTAGGAGCTCTTTATGTTCCTTTAATAACCTAGTCCCCTCGGTGGCAATCCATGATTTGCTGACATCTTCCGCTTGAAACCATTGATTTAAGAATTTTTGAAGCGGTAAGGGAAGCGGTTTGCGTTGAAGATTATAAATATCGTAGACCACTTGATCATATTTGGCATGTTTTATAAAAATATCGATGGTGGCTGGATTGATTTGTGAGGCCAGCAAGGTCTTTTTAAGCGCCAGCTTCCAATCATCAAAAGTGGAGGCACTGATGCCAAACGAAGAGAAAAAAAATAAGACGTAAAATAAGTAATTCATTAAGGGATTAAATTCCAAGCTAAATTTGATCGGTAGTGTAACCTGCGTAGAAACTGCAGGCCACATGGTCGCCTAACACCAGTAATTTAACTTGGTGTTAAAAAACTACTACCGATTAATCCATTGTAGCAGAATTTGAATTATATTAAACCTAAAACCAGAATGATGGTTATAAAAAATAACCAGACTAAAAGAATCGGCTAAGATTAAAGAAAACATAATGGGCATTATGATAGGCCTCAAGACCTGTGGCATAGGTTCCTTTTTTGGGAGCATCATAGACTCTAAAACCAGTTTTGATTTTCCAATTATCGTTGAGTCTTTGAGTATAGTTAAAATTGTAAAGGGTCTCATTTTGACGTTCGATATCCCGGATTAAACTGACAAAAAATTCTTTTCCGAAGGTATCGTTTAAGGCCAGACGGTAACCAAGCATTACATCGTTTTGAAAAACGGAAAGTTCACTGCGGGCCAATTTATTAGGCCCCATCAGGGTTTGAAATTCAAGGACGATATTGGATTCACCTCCATTTTTCATACTAAATCCGTACTCGGTGCCCACCGCCACTATGCCGTGATCTTGCGGACTACGATTGCCTTTTATCGTTTGGATGATCACTTCATCATCCAAAAAATCCCGATAAGCAGCTTCGGTTTTAATGAGCCATCCCCCGTCTAGTGCATATTGATAAGTTCCTCCCAGTTGCAATGCCCGGAAGTAATAGGGCGTAAATTCAATGCCCACCGGGAGAGAGAAAAATAAAATATTTTCATAAACAATGCGTTTTCCGATGATGGGGTTAACGGTGTTGAGGTGATAAACGGCATGTAAAGATAAATCACCTGCACCGATAGAATTGGAATATTTTACGGCACCTTGATGATGCCAGTTTTGGAGATTGGTTTCATCTTTTTTAGTGACCCATACTGGTCTTGATAAATTGACCGAAGCCCCTAAGCGGGAGCGTTGTTTGGGGTATCTTGGGGCCTGGGCGTAAGGAAGGTACAGGAGCGAAAAATTCCCATAAGGGGTCTTAAAGGAGGTGTCCAGGTTTAATTCACCAATTTTATCCAAGGATTCGATGTTGCTATCATAGTTTTGACTATTTAAAATATCGGCGGGATGAAATGCCTCGGTCGCTGACCAATTAAAGATTTTATATCCTGCCGACAAGGAGGCGCTTTCATCTTCTTTTAAATAATAGGAAAAAAACATATCCTCGATGGTGAGATTGTCCCTGGTTTCATCTTTGCCATCCACCAGCGCATAACCTCTAAAGGTGGCATTATAGGATTCCTTAGAGTACTTCATTTCGGCACGGGTATAAATGGCGGTGGCATTATCGATGGTGCGATCCACTTCGTCGTCTTTGAATTTTCTGGTTTCAAAGCGCAGTTCACCTGAATCTTGAAACTCACCAAAAGTTTTAAAGCACCATAGATGGGCAAGTAGGTAGATAAAAATGAATCGCTCAAACCGCTGCTTCATATGGAAAGGGGGGGTTACTTCAAGCTATCTTGGGAAAAATGATTGTTTAGTAAATTTTCTCCGATTTTACGCTTGTCCCACGAAAAAATTGATTGTTTTTTGGTTTGCACATTTTTCATATGAATTTTAGCAGGACGAAAAATATTTTTTCCTGCCACTGGAAATGATTGATAATCCAAAAAATCGGCGGTTTTGACCAGGGTGCCCTTACGGTCATAGTATTCAACCTTGGAGGAGGCGTGGTATTTTTCAGGTATCCACATTACTTGTTTCAGGTAGCCGCTTTCCTTAACGTTGACCGGGTAACGTTCGATGACCCATACGTTGCCAAGCTCGGATTTTTCATCGCGGAGGTGTTTGTAGGTGAATTTTTCGACAGATTGTCCTCCCAAGTCTTCGTAGGAGAATTCACTTCCCATAAAGGAAGAGGTCTTGGAATTCGAGCTTATTCTTTTAACTCTTTTCATGGATGGAAGATAAAGCCATTGATCGTCGTTTTCGGTCTTATGACCCCAGGTCAGCATCTTGGTGCCCTTTACATCGCTTGGTTGTAAAAAAGTAATGATGGATTTGTCACCATCATCACTTATTTCTTTTATTTTTCCTTCCATTTTCCTGACGATTTCTGTTCCGTAGGCATCAATTAAGGTCATGGTCATTTCTGCAACTTCGCCCATAAATCCGGCATTGGCCTTTTCCATTTTTCTGGCAATATCCAGGCCTTTTTCCTCTGGAGTCAATGCCAGGGTAAAGGAAGCATTGATGGCGCACCAACCGGCTAATAATAAAAACATCAGTTTCATAAAATTTCCTCTCTTAAGTTATACAATGGCCGCTTCAAAGGTCATTTGTTTTTTCAGGTTGTGAATATTTTCTATTTTTCTACTTTGATCATTTTTGGGAAGAATTTGATAAATGATGGCGGCGGTTTTTATACACATATAATCTTTTAATACTTCATCAATGGCCTGATCGTAGTAATCACAGAAAATAATACTGTGATAATGGCGTTGAAATTTGGTTTTATAAAGTTCATTTAGAAAAATTGTAAAAATTTCTCTTTTTTGATCTAAAGAGAGATCATGTGACATCTCAAAATGGGTCAGATAGTAATTATTCAGGGGGGAGTGTAATTTTAATTCCTTCTTGCCAATTATTTTAAAAATTTTTCCCAGGATCCGGTAGAGCAGGCTAATTTGATCCACGACCAGTTTCCGGCTATTATGGGCAGACCATGGGAGTGTGCAAAAGACAATTTTACCCAGGTTATCCTTAGCGATAAAAAAATCATTAATATTATACTCATCCCAGCTATGGGTTCGTCTTTTCCATTCATCGCTATCTGCCTCATTAAAATATTCCCCCCAAAATTTCTTTTTATTTTGCAGGTGAAGAAAGTGTTGGAGGGCCACTTGATCAGAGTTTTGGGCCTTGGACAGGGTGAAATGACTGGAGGATTTATTAGGTTTTAAAAAAAGGATCGGCTTTCTTCCGAGTATACTGATGGCCTGGTAGTTAATCAGCGGGTGAAAAATGACGGGGAACTTTTCATTTTGAAATAACTTCAAGGCCCGGACATTTTTTTCGAAAACGGCAGCATAAAAATAGGTGAGCTCTTGGAATTCTTCAATTTGATTTATGTTTGAAAACATTTGATTCATGAATTCTTTCCATTGAGATTTGGCACTTTGAACCGCATGGCGGGCAATGCGCAGATCGCTCAAATAGCCGGCCTGGTATTTGGTTCCCAGAATGTAGTAATCCCTAGTGGAAAACACCCCATATCCACAAATTCGGTGCTGGTCGATCAGTAAAAAAACATAACAACTGCCACCTTGGTATTTAAGAAACTTCCAGATACTTTGCTTAAATTCGTAGTGCACACTGATGTCACCAAAGCTCATAGGGGTTGCTTTTAAAAAATCAGCAATGGCCTCATGGTCGGAAGCCCCGGCCAGACGCAGATGATGGTAGTTACTTAGAAGTTCAGTTAACTTCATGGATAATAGATTGAGACAGTATTTGTCTTTGGTGTTGATTGTGGCCCTTCAAGCTTCGGGTTCCTCTTACTCTTCTCAGTAAAAAAGCCGGTTTTAAAAAAGGGGTGAGCAGTAGATCTTTTCTTTTAACGATCTCAACAGATTCGCAATCAGGTTGATCCATGCCAGGCAGGAGGTTGGTTTCACCTCTAAACAGCACCACGGGGTTACCGTGAGCATAGATTTCACCCAGCTTGGGTTTTTTTAAACTCCAGGCATAAGTAAAATATTCCTTTTTAGTTTTTAGTAATTCAAAATAAACAGTCAGCCAGAATTTAATAGAGGCACGTTTATGAATATGGCTATTGTCAAACCACAGACCGGTGACCTCGGCACAATCTTGCAACTGATGATGCCATTTTTGTTCGTTAAAATTGGGAATGGAAGTGATGACGCGAAATGGTCCTTCCAGAACAATCACAAATCCACCACATAGAAAACCTTCGCTATTAAAGCAGGCGATGACCTTGCTTCTTTGCAAGTATTCAAGGGGAAGCCGGACATCAATATATTGGTAGGTCAAATCGGAATATAAGGTCAATTCGTCGATGGTTTTTAAAGTTTTAAATTTCATTATAAATTCCTCCTCCAAGAGTCATTCAATAAAAGCGATCTTTACAAAAAAGTCATCAATTGGCAAAATAATTATTGGATTTGTCATTAACGATTTCTTTAATCACCATGCTATTTTAGAAAAAACTACATGAAAATCAAGTGATTTGCTGATTAAAGTGTTCCGATCTACCAAGTCGGGATACTTGATTAGTTCAAGGTACCGGTGTCATTGTGGCACTATAAAAAAGATCGGAATATAAGTCTATTGTTTGACTAAACGTCGGGTATTTGTCAGAGTCCGTTTAGTTTTTTAAAGGATGTATATGAAAATATTTAAAATGTTTAAAATGGGCCAGACGGAAATGTTTTTATCAAATTTTATTGTCAATAACTCCAAGGCATGTATTGTTTTTTTTGCCACACTTATGATCGGGTTAATGATTGGGCTAACTTTTTTGGAAAAAGATTTTTCCCATGAAATGTGGTTTCGTAAAAGTGATCCGTTTTTGATTAAATTCAAAGAATTTAAAAAAACCTTCGGTTCTGATGACATGGCCATCATGGCGGTTTATGCCAAAAAAGGCGTATTCAATCCGGAAACCGTAAAACTAGTAAATGAGCTAACTGATAAAATGTGGCAGGTTCCCAAAATTATGCGAGTGGAATCGCTGGCCAATTTTAAATGGGTCAGGGCCATCGGAGATGAAATTATTATCAGTGATTTTTTACCAGCTGATTTAACTCCAGATGAAATTGAAAAGAGACAAAAAGTTGCTAGCGCTATGGAGCCTATCAAGCAATATATCATCAGTAACGATCTAAAAACTTTTGTCATCTACGCCTGGCCGGAACCCCATTTTGATCAAAAACCAGAATATGGCCCGACGGTGACTGCGATGGAAGATATGATTAAGCAGTATAAGGACCATCCCGATTATGAATTTCATATTGCCGGGACAGTGGCCATGGGGGATGGACTTAATACGATCACTATGAGTGATTTGAAACTGATCGTGCCACTTTTATTGATTACCATTGCTATTATGTTGGTTATTATTTTCCGGTCATTTTTGGGTGTAATTATGCCCATTGGACTGATCTTTACCACCATTGGCAGCACCCTGGGGTTTGCCGGATGGGCGGGTATCAAACTCAATGTCACCACCGCCATGATTCCTAATATTTTAATGGCCGTTTGTCTGGCAGATAGTATTCATATGATTTTAACTTTTATTCATTACAGGCAGGATGGATGTGCTCCCCGCCAGGCACTTTTAAATGCTCTCCTTAAAAATATCAAGGCAACCATCCTGACCTCGGTTACCACCGCAGTGGGGTTTTATAGTTTGATGTACACGGAACTGTTACCGATCCGGGATATGGGGTTGCTGGCGGGTTCTGGCACCTTGCTGGCGTGGTTTTACACCTTATTATTTATCTGTCCTTTGCTTTTATATCTTCCATTTAAAATTCCCCAAAAGCGCCAGCAATTTAAACTGAAATTTCTAGGTGAAATATTTAATCCCAAAAGGGCCACCAGGTTAATCAATAAAAATAAGGTGGGCATTATTGTTTTTTGTTTTGGGCTTACCATCGTAAGCACTTATCTGGGTTTTAATAATGAGGTCAATTCTTCTACGATTGACTCCTTCAGGGATAGCGTGCCCATCAAAAAAGCCTATACCTTCATGAGAGAGCATATTGGTGGGAGTTACGGGGTAGAAATTGTTTTTGATAGTGGAAAGGATGATGGGATCAAAGATCCGGTGTTTTTAAATAAAGTGGACGCCTTTCAAAAATGGTTAAAAGAATCCAAATATATTACCAAGGCATCATCGATTGTGGATGTCATCAAAGATGTCAATAAGGCCTTGAATGCAAACGATGACCAGTTTTATAAAATTCCGGATAAGGCGAATGCTGTGGCGGAACAAATCATGCTTTATTCCATGGGACTGCCATCGGGAGTGGGGCTTAATCACTGGAGTAGCTTGGACAACCGTTATATGCGAGTGATGGTGGTATGGACGCTGATTGGAAGTAAGGCATCGATTCAAGAAATAAACCGGATACAGGCCAATTTTGAGAGATTTGGTCTAACCGGACATGTGGCCGGCACGACGGCCTTGGTTGCCGGTATGGATGGGTATATTGTTTCCACTTTTGTGTCCTCTATGCTGATGGCGATTTTACTGGTGTCCATACTCATGGCCATCTTTTTTAAATCCATAAAACTGGGTATTTTATCCATGATCCCAAACGTGATGCCTCCTTTGATCGGGGCGGGTTTTATGACCCTGGCGGGAATTCATATTGATGTGGGAACCATTTTAATTACCAGTGTATGCCTCGGGATTGCGGTGGATGATACCATTTATTTTTTGGCAAATTATAATCGTTTAACCAGATCCGGGATATCCAGTTATGATGCGGTATTTGATATATTTCAAAACACCGGCAGTGCGCTGATATGGACCACGGTAACCTTGGTGGTGGGTTTTGGCTGTTTTTTGTTTGGGTCCTTTATTCCCAACGTTCATTTTGGGGTTATGACGGCGATCATCCTCGGTTTTGCACTTATTTTGGATCTGGTTTTGACACCGGCCATTTTACTTTTAAAGGATAATAGAAAAAAATGAAGTTGCTTAAATTAAGCTCGCCTTATTCATTTTGTGACAGCCTGAAGTGGGTCTATTATTATTTTTTTCCATCCATCCACAATCACTCGGGGATTCATTTGTCTCCGATGAAATCAGGAGACACTGGCCCGGATAAACTTAATATTTCCTTTGTCGGCGATTTAATGTGCTTGAAAAATGAAAAAATGGTCATGCCTAATGCCCAGATGCTGAAAATTTTTGAGCAGTCCGATCTGGTGGTGATTAATCTGGAAGCACCGATTGTGCGGGATTATGTGGAAAAAGGAAATAATTTGGTTGTGTTCAGTTTTTCCAGCGAATTTATTAAAAATTTCTTGGAGGTTTTTAAACTCCCGGCCGAGAAAGTGATTTTTTCAATTGCTAATAATCACATGGGAGATGATGGTAAAAAGGGATATGTGGAGACGATTAAAAGACTGGAGGAATTAAAGATTAAATGGGTGGGGGGACTTTCCACGATTAAAGCTGTCCTTACAATCTATAAAAAAAATACCCATGTTGGTTTTATGGCCTATAGTCAGTGGTTAAATCATAAGGTGTTTGATGAAACACTTGGCATTTGCAGATATCATCATGTTGAAAATATAGATTTTCAAAAAATAAAAATTGAATATGAGTTGGATGCTCTGATCCTGCTCCCCCATTGGGGCCTGGAATTTCGTCACTTTCCTAGCGCAGGCCTTGTTCAAACTGCCAAGGATTTCATGGCAAAAGGGGTTGATCTGATCGCCGGCCACCATCCCCATGTTCTTGGTCCGATTGAGAAAATTAATCATGGTTTATGCCACTACTCGCTGGGAAACTTTTTTAGCAAGACACTTCATGACGTTACTCACCTCACGGGTGTATGGACCGTCTCGATTGATGCCACCAAAAATGCGGAAAAAAAGTTTGCCTATAAATTGCATCCTTTTTTTATGACCAGTCAATATCAATTTGAAACAATTGATAGACTCCCGGAAAAATTAAAAAGCAAACTCCAGAAAAGATTGTCTTTGATTTATCCAGAAAGCGATGGATAATACTTCCCATGAATAGTAAAAAAGCATATCTCTTGCTGGTGATGGCGACTTTTTTTTGGGGTACCACTTTTTCTTTGACCAAATATCTGACTGATTATTTTTCCACCTTATCCATGATTGCCATTCGTTTTTTTATTGCTACAGTCGTGACCTGGTTGGTTTATCAGAGACCACTGAAAGCGTCTTTAATTAAATTAAAGACCATGGAAGGAATAAAACAGCATCAGAATGTATTTATGCTTGGAGTGCTTAATGTGGTTGCCATTTTAATGCAAACCGAAGGTGTCCGGGAAATACCTGCCACCAATTCGGGATTTATAACATCTTTGGCGATTATTTTTGTGCCCTTCTTTGAAGTCATTTATACCAAAAGACCCATCAGTGGAAAAATCATAGGGGTAATTATAATTGCGTTAGGGGGGGTCTATTTGATGAGTTTCGGGTGGGCACTACCTCAGCAAATTTTAAAAGGTGATCTTTATACTTTATTGAGTGCCCTGATTTACTCCTATTATATTGTTTTAGTTACGGTGATTGCCAAACAAGGCATCAGTGCCCAGGTGATGATGTTTTGGAATTTTTTAATAACTTCCGTCTTGACGGTGATGGTGGCCTTGTTTTACGTTCATGATCCATGGATACTAAGGCCTCTTGATTATAATACTATTTTGATTTTTCTTTTCCTGTCGGTGGTGGCAACGGTGGTGCCTTATCTTTGTATGGGACTTGGTCAAAAAGAAGTCACACCGACCAAAGCGGCGATTATTTACCTGTTAGAACCGATCTTTGCCGCCATTATTGCCATGCTCTTTATCCATGAGACCATCACATTGATGCAACTAATTGGGGCGGCTATCATTCTTTCAGTGCAGTTTTACTCGGTGCTTGGACCGGCTTTTATAAAGCACAAAAATTGTTAACATCTGCTTCAATCAGTTTCAATGAATTTTGCCAAAAGGTCTTTTTGGTTATATCGATACCAACTGATTTGGTAATATCCACAATTTTATTTTTACCGGTGATTTTTAACAGTTCTTGGTATTTTGACACAAAAGGTTTGCCTTCATTTAAAAATTGACTATAGAGACCTTTTGCAAATAAAAGTCCAAAGGCGTAGGGATAATTGTAAAAATTGCTGGAGGGGTAATAGTAGTGGGGTTTGCAGGCCCACATGTAGGGATGAAGGGTATGGGGATCCAGTCCCTCGCCGTAAGCTTTCTTTTGGGCATCAAGCATGAGTTCATTTAGTTCATTAACTGACAAGGTCGAAGTTTTTCTTTTTTCAAACAGATTGGATTCAAACAAAAACCTTGAATAAATATCAACAATGCATTGGATAGCATCGTCCAGAGTACTGGCGAGTAAAGGGATTTTTTCTTCGGTAGTGGCCTTTTGAAAAAAGGCGTCCTTGATGATCGATTCACAAAAGATGGAAGCCGTTTCGGCAATAGGCATGGGATAACTTGAATTCAGGGTGGTTTCTTCTTTTAAACAATAGGAGTGATAGGCATGACCCAGTTCGTGGGCCAAGGTTCCAATATCAGAAAAAACACCAGTGAAATTGGTTAAAATTCTGCTTTCTTTAATGGCCTTGGAACTCGCACAGAAGCCACCACCTCTTTTTCCATCACGAGGGAGGGCATCAATCCACTTATGTTGAAAAGCATGTTTGGCAAAACCGGAAAGCTCGTTACTGAAGTTTTGGAAATTTTCAATGATAAATTTTTGGGCATCTTCATAGGTGAATTTAAAGGAGAGTTCGCCTTGGGGGGCAAACAGATCGTAAAAAGGAAGTGCGCCGGCATGACCGAGGTTTTTGGCCTTTTTGAGTAAATATTTTCTAAGCACTGGAAGGGATTCGTTAATGGCTTCCAGCATGGCATCGAGGGCGGATTTTTCCAGGCGTGAATGATACAAAGATTCATAAAGCGGAGAAGTAAATTTGCGCATTTTGCATATTTCGATGACTTCGCCTTTAATGGAGTTGATCGCTGCCGCCAGGGACTCTTCGACTGGCTGATAGGATTTAAGCTCGGCTTCATATGCAATTTTTCTAATCTGGGGGTCGTTTTCGTAGGCCATGTTTCGTACAATGGGAAGAGGTAATTTTTGGGTTTTATTATCAGTGGTTATTTCTACCAGTTGGGTAGAGGATAAGGTGCCGTAGAGCTTAGTCCAGGCATTCGACCCTGTTTGTGACAGGATGGAGATGGTTTGTTCAACTTCTTCATCCAGAAGATAGCTGGTATTTTCAGCTCGCTCAAAAAGATGAAATGCATGAGCTTTTAAAAAATCGCTACGATGAATAAGTTCCTTTAAATTCACCAGGCTGGCCAGCCATTTCTGAAAGGTAACGCTGGGTTTGGTCAAATTGGTAATCAGCTTTTCCACTTTATCTTCCAAGGATCGCGCCGCCTGGTTTTTGGCATCTGTACTTACGGCAAGGTGGGCAAAGGTGCTTATTTTGTCAATGGTTAAATCTATTTCTATCTGTTTTTCCAAGACGGTTTCAATAGGGGCAGGTTGTTTAATATTATTTTCTAGGCGGTAAATTAGCGAGGTATATTCTTCAATGATTTGGGCCAGGAAGGTTAGATCTTTTTCAATTTGTGGATCGTTAATGGCCTGATAAAAAGCACTTAAATCCCATTTCATATTGGCCTCCCATGGATAAAACTTAAAGTTAGTAAGCTAACATAAGTTAGGATTCATGGCCAGGCTTTACAAAACGACAGGCAAAGAAACCACCCTCTTTCGGAGGGTGGCATTTTTTTATAATTCTATTCAAACAAATTTATAAATTAGCTTCGAGCTCACAAGTTGTACTGATATCGGCTACGCCAGGAATTTTGGTTTCAAGCGTAAAAACTTCTCCAGTTCTTTTTTCTTCCGTACCTTCAACGGTTTCAACGATGATATAAGATGCTTTGGCACCAAGTTTGGCACTTTCTTCAGTGCTGGCCATAACGAATTCATCTTCCAGGGCCTTATAATTGGCAATAAAGGTCATTTCTTCAGCGGCTAGCCCTGCGACTTCAAAAGTTACAGTATCGCCTTCAACGACGGTGGGAATCACGGTGATGAAATTATTACCTTCGCCGGTGTAGCATACATAAGTTTCTTCAAAGAAAACGTTAGGCACCACGGTGGTAGTTGTGTCTTTATCAGTCTTGGGTGATTTTTGTGCAACTGGAGCATCATCCTTATTACAGCCAACCATCGTTGCCAATAATGCTAATAGTGTAATACTTGTAATCAATTTCATGTAGCCTCCTCTTTGCGTCTAAGTTCTAAATTTTTTTTTGACGCGGATTAATAAAAGCAGTGGGGTGTATTTACCGCTAATCAAGAATCGATACAACCCATCGTGTAATAATTTCGTAAACAAGCAAGTAGGGCTAGCTAACTTTGGGGACAAGTTCTTAATATTACTTTAGAAAGTTGGGTGTACCTGACGTAATTGACCTACCCATAACTAAGTAGTCGGCTCCATTTTTTACCGCATCTTCGGGGGTTGCGATTCTTTGTTGATCCTGAATATTATTTGAATTAATTTCATGGGCAAAGCGAATACCAGGGGTTACCTTGATGAGTTTTTTTCCGCTTTGTTGTTCTTCATTTTTTACAATACCTAGTTCAAGGGGGGACAGCACGACGCCATGAATATTGGTTTGCAGTGCCAGTCTAAACAAATTGGAAAAAGTCAGCTTGGTTTGAGTTTCGTTAAAATTATAAATTTCTTTAAAATCCGGTTTTCCGAGACTGGTCAGGAAACTTACCCCCAAAAGATTGGTGGCAGGCAAACAGGTGGATGCTTCCGCCAGGGCCTCGGTTAACATGTTTCTTCCGCCAGTTAAATGCACCGTTAGAAATTTTAGGGGTAGCCCTTTTAGGGAGCGGATGGCCTTTTTTACCGTGTTGGGAATATCATGGAGTTTTAAATCCAAAAAGATATCAACATTGTATTCATGGTGGATTTTTTTTACAAAGTCAGGTCCTAATAAATAAAATAATTCAAGACCAATTTTAACGGTCTGGTAGGTGTGTTGGGATTTATTTAAAAAGGCCCAAACTTCCTCTTCATTCATATTATCCAAGGCCACAATAATTCGATCGGTTAATTTCATTATACCTCGCCTAATTCATGTATAAATTTTTTATGAGCAGCCGGCAGGTTTAAAATCTTTCTAGGATTGATGGAAAGTAGGGCATAAACCTGGTCAAGGGTTAAGATATTTTTAGCAATCAGATTATTATAGAGGAATGGAAAAATCTTATCTGGTGATAACGATGTAAATTCGGCCTGGATATAGGGACCGGTACTTAATTTGGAAGTAAAAAAACCAGAGGAGATCACATCGATGGTTTGATCCTTAACTCCATCAATTAAGGCCAGACGGTCAGCTTCCTCTCGCAGGGGTGGGAGGTAGCGATATTCGTTATTAAAGCCATCGACCCATTTATCGGTGTAGAGTAGATGTCCAGCACTGACTCCGCAGGTTACTTGGATACCTTCCTGTTTGGCCCGTTTAATAAGTTCCACCGATCTTTTAGAAGAGATCTGGTGAAAGTGCAGTTTGTTGCCAATGGACCGGCACAGCTCCAGATCCCTGGCCACCACGGCCTCTTCGGAGATATAGCTTAAAGCAGGTAATCCACTTTTAAAACTAATATGTCCTTGGTGCAGGATGCCTTCGGCGGCCAATTTGAGATTATGAGGAAAGCTGATAAAAAGCGCATTGTAATCAAACGCTTTAAGCATAATCTGATAGGCGCTATGGATGTAGAGTGATTCGGTAGGGGAGTGTTGGTAAAAAATCAAGTTATCGCCGAGTTCTTGCGAGTAAAGCAGGTCCAAATTTTCAAATTTATTATTGATCATGGGACTAAACGAACAAATCAATCCGGGATGTTTTTCACATAAATGTCCCGGATGTTTAAACAAGGTGCCGTCGGATTCTTTGCCGGCGAGTAAAGTGTAATATTCAAAACCACCGTTTTGGAGCTTGGTTATGGCCTGTTCCAGATCACCCAGACAATTTAAAATAAATCCCATATCAATAAAGGTAGGGGCTTCGATTTTTATGGTTTCATTTTTAGTCATTTAAATTCTCCTTTCCAGCATTGCCATGATGATGGCCATTCTCATCCAAAGTGAATGCCTGACTTGTTCGTAGCCGAGATACCCCAGTTCATGTTTGGTGGTGGGATTTTTGAAAACGCAGGCCCCAATTTCAATGCCAATATTGGCAGGCCCTGGATGATAGACGGGGACGTTTTTGTCGAGCTTTCTTAGCCGTTCCATGGTGATTCCGTGAGACCAGGGATAATCACTAAAATAATTGGATTCCCCAAATTTTTTATGTCGCTCTTTTTGAATTCGCAAAAGATAAAGCAAGTCACTATTATTGATGGCGTAGGTTACGTCGGATGTCAGCTCAACATTCTTGTGAGGGGTTTGTCTGGGAAGACATCCGCTTGGCCCACACAGAATAATTTTACAACCAACCATGGTCATGAGATCAATTAAAGAGTGGCAGACGCGGGAATGTTCACAGTCTCCAATAATGGCCATGGTATTTCCTTTTGGCCTGAAACCGGTTTCTATCATGGTAAATAAATCCAGGAGCGCTTGGGTGGGATGCTGGTGCATACCATCGCCACCATTGATGATTTTAAAGGGAGGGTGGTTTTTAAAAGGATGTAACTCTCCAGGCACCGCTGTCCTGACGACACATAAATCAACCCCCTGGCTTCGCAGGGTTAAAAAAGTTTCTTCCAGATTTTCCCCTTTTTTGAGGCTGCTGGTGGCCGGATCAAAGTTGAGATAAATGGCGCCAAGCTTTTCTGCCGCCAGTACAAATGAATTTCTGGTCCGGGTAGAATGTTCTAAAAAACAGGTGGCAACTACGGGGGGATTAACTTCGTAATAAGGGTGCTTCCGGGGATTATATTTAAAACCTTTGGCACTATTTAAAAGATATTCAACCTGGCCTAAATTTAAATCAGAAATGGATTCTAAAATAGATGGGAAATTCATGATAATATTCCTTCAATAATTCGTCATTTAACTCTTCGTAGTTTAAAATAGAGTTTGGACTTTGAAAATAACTAATAAAAAAAGTATGCACTCAAAACCAAAAAATAATATTGATCAGGATGTTTTGCGACAGGATGCCCTGATTAACGAATGCAAGGGTAATCTTTTTGAATATCTGGTAGGCCTTCGTCTTAGTCAACTGGCCCATATAGAGCAGGATTTTCATCAAAATCTCGATAGCCGGTTGAAAAAACAATTAAAGGAATATGAGTCAATGCTTAGAAAAATAGGCCCAGATATATTGGGCAAGCTCATGGAGTTTTCTAAGCAAACAACCCAGCAAATTTTCCCCCGGATCAAGGAAAATATCGTAGGTGTTAGCATCGTTGGGAAAATGGAGAATCTAAGGATCAAGGAAGAGTTTAAAGAAGCTGATTTGCTAGTTGCAACGCATAGTGGAATTATTCCCATAAGTTTAAAACTGTCCAAAAGTGGTGCTTTTGTGAACACCAAAAGTGCCGGTGCAAAAAGTTTTATTGAGAAATATTTTTCTTATTTCCAGGATGCCGGTTTTTACCAAAAAGAATTAAATCAATTGATTGAAAGAAATTATTATCATATGGGACAAACGTTATATCAAATGATCGGACTTGATTTTAAAGGTGAGTTTGATGAGTCATGGTTGGAGGAGGGATACTCAGAGCTTCCCGGCCAGCTTCCTTTGGAGATGAAAAAAATTGTACAAAAGAATTATCAACAAACGATCTCACATATTTATGCCATACTGGAAAAAATGAGTCATGAAAGGGAGCCTTTTGCTAGGTCACTGCTTAACTTGATAGGCTTGGGGCACCCTGATATGTTGCAAGTCATCTGTTTTAATAAAAAAATAAATAATGGTGAAAGCTATGAATTGGAATCCATTTATATTGGGGACTGTGCCGAAAAAATGCAAGAAGTCGGGCATTTTGAAATGATGCCTTTTAATCCCCAAATCAGTTCGTTAGAAATCAGATTTCCAGGTTTCCAGTTACAAATTAGAATAAAACCCATGAATAAATTTACCACTCCCTCCTACAAAATAAATTGTTCAGTTCATTACGGGGTCAAACATGCGAAAAGTTGATTTCATATTACCCACCTCTTATATGCAAAATGAGACCGTCAGTTTTTTGCAAAAATGGCTGGAGGTGGAGGGTAAGATATCTTACGCTGGTGATATTGGTGATGCTTTGACTTTGGCCAACCAATCCAATCGGGATGTCATGCTGGCTTTAGAAGAAAAGATTGATGGTTATGATCTTAAATATTTTTTTGATGAATGCAAAGGCCATACCTCACGGGCCATGAGTTATGAAATCAATGTGGGCCAAAAACTTTTCTTTCCTCAAATTGGTGAAAATATCCTAGGCAGTGATTATCATGATGGGTTTGCCTTGAGAAATATTTATTATTTTTCTTCTCGCAAAAAACCATTTCCCGCTAGCGTGAATCGTTTGATCCCCATTCCTGTTTTTAAAAACAGTTTTCAAACCAGCAAAAAGTATCCAGTATTATTTTTGGATAGAGATGGAATTATCAATGAAGACGTGGGTTATTTGCACAAACCGGAAGATCTAAAAATATTTCCTGATATTATGCCTATCATAAAAAGGGCCAATGAAAAGCAGGTGCTGGTCATTGTCCTTACCAACCAATCAGGGGTTGCCAGGGGCATGTTCAAAGAAGAGGATGTCAATTTGATTAATCGTACCCTTAACGATCAGTTGAAACATAGGGGGGTACGAGTGGATGCTTTTTATAATTCTTTGTTTTTTGAATCGGGCAAGATTGAATTTTATAAGAAAAAAAGCCTGCTTAGAAAGCCATTACCCGGGTTGCTTTTAAAAGCTGCGGTGGATTTTCCCATTAATATTCATCGCAGCTTTATGGTCGGTGATAAGACTAGCGATCAGCTGAATATGCCAGGACTACGGTCCCTGATTGTTAAAGGAAACTACGATATATCAGGGACAGAGCATTGTTTTAATAATTTAAAAGAGGTTCATGAATACTTAAGACAGGAATTGTATTAACCGCATGGATTATGAGCATGTGATCATTTTTTAGTCAGATAATTTTTTATCAATTTTGTAAAATCGAATGGTTGGGTGATGATCAGGATCTCTGCTTAAGGCCTTGAGATTGCATAAGTATAGCTAAGGATAGCTATAGCTTATGAAAAAAATATTGATTAGAAAATTGATCCAATTGATAGCGATATTGCTTATTTCGTTTGAAATGTGTTTTGCCTCCACTCTTATGCAGTTAACCCATCATAGACGACCTGCCAACCGTCAAGATTATTCCCAGATAGATGCCTTTATAGCTGCTATGCAAAGCTTCAAGGAAGACATTGTGGGGAAAGATACTTGTAGTGAGGAAAATAAACCTAAAGTAGTGGAACAGGAACCTGACCAAGACCAAGCTGATCAAAACGAAGAGGAAAATTTAGACTATGCGGAGTTAGTTAACCGACTGCAAGAAGCCAAAATCTTTATGATCAATGAAAAAGAACGGGTTGGGCGACAACACTTGAAGGAAGAAAAAGAAAATGCCTGTACTTTAAAAAATAGAAAAGTGATCGATCCCCCAAATGAAAAATGCGAAATAAAGGACGGGCTGATCTATGAGATAAGCGTAAAAGTCAGTGGCCTTAATAAATTAGAAGATCAAATGAATGTTAAGCTATGGCCTCGGGATGGGTTGGTAAAAAGATATCTGACGCTTAAAAAAGATGCTCTCCAGTCTTATCAGATTGTAAAACAGATTGTTTTTAATGAGGCGATTGATCTGGAACAAAGAAGAAAGGTGCTGCTTAAGTATGTTAGTTCGGTGCTTTGGCCGATGAGAGAGCTGGTGGTGGTGCTTACAAACGTTATCCAAAATAAAAAAACCATTCTAAATGTTTATGAATCTCTTTTACCGACTTTCCCCACGGAGCTTTTTCCGGTGGAGGATGCTACTTTAAGACAGATGCTTGAACAAGGCCCTAAGTCTTCGATGGAACCCAACCATTTTAAAATAATTGACCTGGACAATAATCAATCCACCGTGGAATTTGACTCCAGTAAGGCCGTGGAGCGGGATATCCTGGTTTTGATGAGATCACCCAATGTTAAAAATTTTATCGTTGCTTCCAAGTGGTTGACCACTCAACTGTTATTATCTCAATATGCTATTTATACCTCTATGATTGATGATAAAAAGGAGATTGATGCGAGTGTTAATCGTGCTTGTTTTAGCAGGGAAAATGGAGGATTTTCACATTTTAACCACTACCAGGTTGCAGACAGCGAGGGCAATCCTCGAAGTGGCGATGAGCTGATGGAAGATATTTTACAAAATCATGGATTGGTTTTGTCGGACATCTACTTTAATTATTTTTTTGAAAATCTTGATAAGAATCCGATGGTGCAAGGTTATTCTGGATTGATTCCTTTTGAGACCTATAAATTTGCGCAAATTGGGATCAATCGGCCTAATCTACCGGAGCCGTTACAACCCGGAATAGATGATATATCCGGTTATGAGGATGTCATTACGCTTAGGTTATATAAGGCCTTGGCCTTGTTTGATCAGAATTTTAAAGATCCGCAAACTAATCAGAGCAAAAAGTTTGAGTATCGCGGAAAAGAATATCTTAATAAAATACTTTTTCTGCCAGCGGCGGAAGAATTTTATGGTTTTTTAGACTCTGATAAAAAAGTGGTGGAGATTGATGCGATTAAAAATAATTTATCGACTTATCTGGCCGAAAGAATGCAACGGTTCAAAACATCTAACGTGGAAGATATTATCCCGGGAAACGTCAAGCAGATGCTTGCTGGCAACCAGGTAAAGCTTAAATTCCCATCTCTTTATAGTTCATCGGTGTGGCGGGATTTTGCGGTGACCAAACTGTACGAGGTCTTACTGGAAAATCAAAATGATAAAAAGGCAAAAGCTAAAATCCTTCCGTTCATGGCATCGGCGTGTAGTGAGAGTGCTTATCAAAATCCAGAAAAAGTGGATTTAATCAATCGGGAAATGTGTCTGGGTTTTAAAATGGAGCGTGATCAGATAAATTCTAAGCATGGGTTTGGGGTGGATTTTTCATCCCCAGCGGATAAAGCCTATGATCACTTCTTAGAGCATATGACAAGTTTGATGAGGACCGATTTGTTTGTCCCGGGCACCAGAATTGATGAAGAACAATTTGAACATGTATGGATTGCCCTATCGAATTTGTGGGATAACTTAAGAGACCATAGCGACCTGTTAAGTTTTGCCAACACGAACGAATATGATTATATCATGGAGCAGATGTTGGTGGATAATCCGTGGGTTAGAAGCAGACTTTCTTATGTCTTGTTGATAAATGAGCTATCCAGTGAATTAAAAGGGAGTAAGCAATATTCAAATTTGGCGGATAGAAACTGTCACGACTCCTATGAATGTTATCTGATCAATCAACAAATGAAGCTTAAGCTTTTAAAGAGAGCGGGAAAAATACTGGCCTTGGATCAAATTCAGGCCCCGCATTTTGCCAATAAGATTTTAAACAGTCATGAAAAAAAATATTATTGGAATGATGTTATTCAAAATACCGATGATAGCAATTATCAATTATTCGGGGTTAAAACGCACCAAACGGCGGTTAATCAACCACAAGATTCTGACCTGTCTCAAAATCAAAAGACCAATCCCGAATTATTGGTGGTGAAACTATTCAAGTGGGGCAAAGATTTTGCGGCAGATATACTGTCAACAAAAAAGGATGCCAAAGAGGAAACTTATTATAATTTGGTAGAACAGATAAGTTATAATAACCTTTTCACCCAGGACCAAGCGGATGATTTGATCAGTCAAACCTTGAAGTCCTCGCTCGAGGATAAAAGAGACGCTGAGCTACAAGATATTTGGGATAGCGATCTTGGACGTTATAGCGGGATGCTTTATTCGCTTTATCGTAATAAGGGAAAGCCGATGGAGCAGGAACGGTTGTACTTCGATTTTTTGCAAAATAATAAGGACAAGGAATTACTCAATCCCAAAGAAGCTTTTTTTCTTATGGACGGTGCCATCAAACTGCCTATTTACAAGGAACTTTTGGTTCGCTCGGCCCAGGTGAGAAGAAAGCAGATAGAAGACACCTTGGTGGATTTTTGTGAGACTAAACTGGATGAGCATCAAAAATTACAAACTATTTTTTATGCCACGATGAAGTCGCAAAATAAACTTAATCAAATGATTGGCCTGCCAGGATTTCATGCCAAGGTAATGGATGAAATGCAAAGTATGAGTCCCGAGGAGTGGACAGATGTGAAACTTTCCTTGGGAATGATGGGATTCATCATGGGATCAGTAATGTTTGGTTCATTATGTACGAGTGTATCCATGGGAGCTTGTACGCTCCTTGCGTATCCCATGGTGGCATCTGCGTTGGTAGGATATGGAATTCAGTATGGACTTTATAGGAGGGAGAAAAGTCGATATGTAAAGAGTAAGGATTATGTCAACGTGGTGGAAAGCATGGAAGAGCTGGGTATGACTGATAATGATTCTCATAAAAAAGTTGAAAGATCTTATTTTTGGACGATGCTGGAACAGAGCGGTCTGCTCGCTTTTTTAGGGCCTTTGTCCAGGAGTATGTATCTAGGCGGCCGGTTTACGCAAATAATAAAAAATTCTAAAAATTTAAGCCAGGCCCGCTTTAATGCCCTGACCAAGCAAGCGATGAGGGAAGCCGATACCCGGTTTGCCCTGGATGTTTTGGAATTTAAAACCATCGGTCAGAAAATGCAGTTGGATGAATATCAGACGGATGTTGCCAAAAAATTTGGCATACTCAAGGAGAATTTCAATAGTTTCGTGGAAGGTAAAATGACGCATAATCAGTTGTTTGAAAATTCAGGCGATCTCCTTAAAAGTATCAGTAAGCTGCCATCCCAGGTGGTAAAGGGGATAAAAAAAGAGTTCTTTAGTGATATCATGGTGAGCTTAACCAAAAAAGAACTTGATGAGCAGGCCAGTTTGGTGATTGCCAGATACTGGAATTATAATCCGCAGGCCTTGCTTTTACATCTGAGATCATACATAAAAGGTAGCATTTTGCGTAAAGGGATGATGGAGAGTGCGGAATATATCAAGGCCAGGAAACTGGGGACAGGATATTTAAAATGGAAAATGGATACCTTGCTTGGTAATCAGGAGGAAATTTTAAAACTGGAAAAAATGATGGTGCAGATGATTTCCCGTAACGATGATTTTCAATTGTTTTTAGAACAAAATATGGATTTAGTTGCTAAAGTTTTTGCCAAATTGCCGGTTAGAAAAAGAGAATTTGTCCATATGGCACTTTTGCAAGGAGGACCTAATTTAAAGGGTAATATTTTAGGAAGAAGAATTCCTTTTTTATATGAAATGGCGGATGGGTTGATGATGAGAAAGTTCGTCAATGCCAGAAACCGGTTATATATGGAGGATTTGAGTCGGCAATCTGGAAAAATTTTAGATCAAGAAGGCCACGTTGCTTCCAAGATTGCCAGAGAGTCGGTACGGGATTTCAGTCATGCCATCGCTGATTTAAAAATGAGGAAATTGAAAAATATTTCATCCAGAAAAGTGAACTTTTTATTTGAGAGCTTGAAAACGGATGTTGCCAAAATGGCACAGACAGTGCTTTTAGATCCCCAATATAAAACGAAAATAATAAAAATCATCAAGAATTATGCAAAATCAACCCAGAGGAGGTTTGATACTTTTGGATTTGATAAAAGTAATCTGAAGAGACTTCTGTTTGATTTTGAAAATTTAAGTGTGGAAGAACAAAACCTTTCGGAATCTTTATGGGAGATCATACCGGTCAAGAAAGTTTTCAAACTTAACCAGTTTGAAAAGCTGGCCCATGAAGTGGTCGCCGGATTTTCCAATTATGAAAGTGTGGATGATTTCACCAAACTTTTAAATGCATTAAAAATCCAGCTTTTCAACAAGAATGATTTGTTAATGGACTACATGTAGATAACAACAGCATTAGTATGAAAGTTTACTTGGGTTTCATAAAACAGCCCTTTTTCAATAAGGCTTGGAGCTTGGCATATTTGTCGGTATCCTCACCGGCCCGAATGGTCAAGACATCCTCCCAACTTTTTTCAATACTGTGTTTGGATTTTTTTTGGTACGTCGAAACCTCTTTGATCAGCTTGGTCCACTCGGGTAAGAATTCGTTATTGTCAAAAAGATCCTGGTTATTCCATAACCGGTGTTCAAGTAAATTGCCCACTTCTTGGTCTCCATTTTTTCTGACGCTGGTGAGGCTTAGCTCGAAAACTGCCTCAACGTAGGCGATTTGGGCCGGTGATCCACTTTCTTTAAGGGCTAAAAACAAGGCCATGGGGCGTTCCTCTATTGGAGCAAGATTACTATTTTTTATTCCAAGCTTTCTCAGTAATCCGGATACATGCTTCGATAAGGCTCCAGGGGTTTTTAAATTGATCATGTGGGTAAAAAGATTTTTACTGGTAGTTGAACGAGTTTCAGTGATTAAAAAATCAAGCCCGGGTATTAAGGGGGTATCCTTGTTACATGTAGCACATACCCCCATCAGGTTTTTGCCGCTTATGCTGGCCACATAGTAAAGGTTACTTAAAGTACGGATGAGATCATCCTTAGACATTTTATCAACGTTTTTATTGAGGGAAGTATTTAAAACATCAGTCGTTTTTATTTTAGTGGTTGGATCAAGGGATGATTTATGATTTAAATCTTTTATATAGCTAATAAGTTCCTTATTATTTTTTACTGATTTCTGGTGAGCTTGGGATAGGGAATCTACGGATATACGTGCATACCGGCTAAGTCGGATGGCTTCTGCGTCAGGGATGTTAAAACCTTTAAGGGTATTGGTAAGGAGTTTTTCATTGAAAAGAAGATCTCCCAATTTTAGTACACCGCTTGCCGGACTGGCAAAGGTGGAGGTTATGTTCGTTAGCATAATAAGTGATGAAAGTATTATTGGTTTGATAAAATTCATGGCCGATCCTTCCTTGGTAAAAGACAATAGCGGTTATGTTTAATTTTGCTTTTTTTTTAGGATTGTTGCAAGGGGGAATAAAAAAAGGTCCGACTTAAAGCCAGACCTTTTTGGTTTTCTACTAACGAGTTAAAAAATTATGGTTTATACCAACATAGTGGCCTAACGCCTTTGGTATAACCTGCTTTGCGTGTGCATACTCCCACCGTAGCATCAGCGTCACTGACGTTTGTTTCGTGAGAAATATCGCATAGAGAGGCTTGGAAATAGGTGTCCAGACGACACTGGGCCTTGGGATGATTGTCATCGGTGCGGTTTACAATGCGGGTGTCTGGGGTATCAACATGAACCACGGTAGATCCCTGGCTGGCCACATTAAAGAAATTTCCCAGACTGTTGCCGGCCATGGCGACCCGTTGGCAGAGTGCAGATTCATTAACATGGTCAAACAACTCATTACAGTTTGATGTAATGGTAGATGGAATCGTCATGCTGGCAATAATTTGAATGTTATCATCATTTTCAAAAACTTTTTTCATGCATTTGGTGACTCCCCAATAATCAGATTGGCCTTCATTGGATGCCCATGATCCAAAAAAAGATGCCTTCTTGGGTGCTCCGCCCAGGTGATGGCCGGTTTCATGACAAACGACCAGTGCAAAGCCATCAGGTGTGATGCTGGGGTGTCTGGCCAGTCCACCAAACATGTTGACCTCCATGGTGCGACCAACTCTTCTGGCGTAGGCATTAACTGTCCCGTCATCCCATTTTCTGACCACTTCAAATTTAAAGCCCATATCCTCAATAATGGGGGTATAAACTGCTTCGATCCGATCAATGACATGGTCAAAAATTTCTTTGGTCATTTCTTTGGAAGCCATTTTTGAATTGACCCCGATCCACATATCATTTTCAGGAATAATTCCATTTCCAAAAATTTGGTTTTGTTGAAAGGTGCTTGAGGTGGAAAGAAAAACGGTTGCGGCCAGTGCCAGGAATGTAATATATCTCATTTGTTCCTCCTTGAAAAAGTGAGATTTGTTTTTTTAAAAATTAATCAACTACTCAAGCATGAAATGAGTTTTGAGATGTGTCCATTGGCGGTAAGGAAATATTATATTATTTATTCAAATGATTGGTTATCAAGCTTGATTATATCGTAGGCTGGGGTTTCATAAGGATGATGTTTTTTTAAAGCAGTGATTGATCTTTGTAAATATTTTTCCTCACACACTAATTCAATTTTGACTTCTTTCACGGTTTCAATCAGATTTTCTTTTCCAAGATAGGGACTGCTTCCCGCCAGGGGACGGAACTGTCCAATCCCGACCGATTCAAAGCAACAGCAGTCATAGTTTCCCAGTTTGCCGGCCCCTGCCTCAAATAGTGCATCTTTAACAATTTGAGTGTGGGTGCTTGGTACAAAGACAATTATTTTATACATGTATCTCCATCCTTTTTTAATAGGATTGTAACAAAATCAATCAGGTAAATCTATTTTCTTAGGGGGGAGAGAATATGAGAATACTTGACAAAACAACTAAAGAATAATCAAGAGGTTTCCGATAAAGAGAAAGATGGATTTTTTTACAGGAGTTAACTTATTAACTTACTAAAATTATTTACGATGGTGTTTTTTGGTATTACCTATTTCATCGCAGGTGGTGTGCTTGCGCTAGAGATGCCAAAGGATGAAGTGGCAGTGAAGTTCGGGGAGGTAAAAACTTTTTCTTCACCTCAAAGGATGCATGCGGTGATTGTTTCCGAAACGGGCTTTTATCCTGATAGTATCATGTTGTTTAGGGGAGAACATCTTAAGCTTTTTGTGACTGGGACGACCTTGCAACCAAGTTGTTTGATGATCCCCAGCAAGGAGATTTTTTTGGCCGCAGAAAAAGGTATCATCACGGAGGGGGAGGTCAGCTTTGATCAACCGGGAGTATATGAGTTTTTTTGTCCGTCCAAAAGGAATATCAAGGGCAAAATTGTGGTGATAGAAAAAAAGTTGCAAGCCGATAAGATCAAAAGAGAAGTTGCAAGTAAAAATAAAGTGAAACAGTATTGGTATCCCAAAGATGATCCGGGTTTACTTGAGTAGAGGAATAAATGTCAGTTTTTAATGATGCCATTAACAATTTTTTATTACCCGTCAAAGATTTACTTGATGATGATACGGTCACTGAAATCATGATGAACGGGCCTTTTGAAATTTTTGTCGAAAGAAGAGGATTGTTATACAAGGTTCCCAATAAATTCAGGGATGGTGAGGCGCTGTTTACCGCCATTCGGGCGATTGCTCAATCAGTGGGGAGGTTAATTGATGATGACAATCCCACCCTGGATGCTCGACTGCCTGATGGATCAAGAATCCATGCGGTATTACCTCCCATGTCCAAAGGGGGGCTGAGTGTTGCCATTAGAAAATTTTCCAGGGAGAAGTTAACGCTTAAGGATTTGATTAATTTTGGTTCGCTTTCTCCAGTGGCGGCAAGATTTTTAGATATATGTATTTACCTTGGTAAAAATATTATAGTTTCCGGGGGAACCGGTTCCGGTAAAACCACCTTGCTCAATGTGCTGGGCTCAAGAGTTCCCAAAGAGCAAAGGTTATTGGTGATTGAAGATGCCGCCGAGTTGCAAATTCATGGTAATCATGTGCTTTATTTTGAAACCAGAAAAGAGGACCCTCAAAGAGGAATCACCGAGGTGACCATTCGTGATTTGGTGATTTCGGCCATGAGACTTCGTCCAGATCGTATTATTGTGGGTGAGGTTCGGGGTATGGAAGCGCTTGATTTGATCCAAGTTATGAATACCGGCCATGATGGCAGTATGGGAACTGTGCATGCTAATAATCCACTGGAGTGTTGCACCCGGATTGAAACCTTGTGCCTGATGGGGGATGTAAAAATTCCACCCGATGCCATCAGAAAAATGGTGGGCAGTGCTATGCAAATCATCGTGCAGTGTTCAAGGTATCATGATGGTGGAAGAAGAACTTCTCATATTTCAGAAATTTTAGGGGTGGATGACAAAGGAAATTATCGTAGCCGGGATATTTTTAGATGGCTGCAAACCGGTAAAGATCCTGAAACAGGAATCTACAAGGGCGAAATGGTGCCGTGTAATTATATTCCCAGCTTTTTTGATGATATCGTAGTAAACAAGTTGCCTTTTCCCAAAAACAATTTTTTAACTCCCGAATGGGCCATGAAAATTATTAAATCTGTCTCGTGATGGTTTGAATCAATAAGTTAGGTATGGCCGACCGAAATGCTTTGGCATTTAGGGGTGAGGCTTGAGAGCTATGGGCTAAGGAGAAGGCTTATTATGACGATAATAAGTCAAGGAGAGCTGTTGGTAGGCTATATAGATTAGAGATGGGGGATAAAAGAAAATTGATAGGATTGGTGACGATCTTGTGCATGGCAAGTATCGTGGGAGTTTTATTCTATAATTCGAAGACTATTATTTTAAACGGATGGAAAAAAAATAAAGAGGCGGTGGCAGTCAAGGCCATAGCTGTCAAGGATGAGCATAATCCGGGCAGAACCCTGGCCTCTAAAAATTTAATTTCTTCCAATCCGAAAGTCAATCATCCGACCACCACACCTGCAAGGCCTGTGGTTGAGCAAACGGTTGATGAGTCAAAGGGCCCTAGGCAATTAAAGCAGCCTAGATTAGGTTTCAAAAGAGATGTTTTTTCAAAAGATGAAATTAATTATAAACATCAACAATTGCGACACATCCGAGACAGAGAAAATGAAAAATTTCATAAGTCTAGAGGTTTGTCTTATCAGGAACACCTGGAAGCTGGCAATCTTCCAACTTCTAAAAATGTATCGTTGATGGGAGTGGACGAGGTAACCAGAATCCCTAAATATTTTAGAAAATTTAATTGGGATGGGGCCAAAAGTATTAAAGTGGCCAACATCTGGATGAGCACCACGCTCAATCCGGTGGTGCCTCCCACTTATGCCATTGATGGTGGAAACTCATTGCGCTTTTTGGGTATTTGGGATGGAGGAGCCGTGGAGGTCAATCATGCGGAGTTTGCCCATAAAGTAACAGTGATGGATGGCTCTACGGTGGTGGATGAGCATGCCACGCATGTGGCCGGTACGATGATCGCCAGTGGCCAGTATGTTTATGGTGCCTCTGAATACCGGATACCCGGGATGGCCTACGGAGGTTATCTGGCATCTTTTGACTGGGAAAATGATATTTCTGAATTTGCCCACGCTGCCCTTCCAGGTGGTCTTAATTATGGTTTTGGGGTCACCACCCAGATGTATGTCTCAAATCACTCTTACGGCACAGCGGCTGGCTGGGTGTTTGATGGGGATGAGCACTGTACGGGAGATTGGTATTGGTACGGGAAACCCAGTATTGATCCGGATGAAGATTATAAATTCGGAGCCTATCTCTCCGACGTCCAGTCCATTGATAATGCGCTTTATAATGCCCCTTATCTGGTGCAAACCTGGGCCAGTGGAAATTCGAGAAACGATGAAGGCCCGATGGGGACGATTTGTCCGAAGGCATCGTGGTATGAATATAATTCAAGCGAAGCCTGGGTCCTTAAGTCGAGCAATCCTCCCGATGCCAACAACGCAGAAGGCGGGTATGACACATTAACGCCGGAATCTTGTGCCAAAAATATTATATCGGTAGGAGCAGTTTTGAAGGTTGCTAATTACGCTGGAGCGGTTAGTGTAGTGATGAGTGATTTTTCCAGTTTTGGGCCTACCGATGACGGGAGAATCAAACCTGACATCATTGCTCCGGGAGTGGATATCAGATCAACTTATTACGAGGATTCCACCGACTATGCCATCTTGTCATCTGGAACTTCCATGGCGACCCCTATGATTTCTGGATCAGTAGCGCTTTTGCAAGGACTCTTTCAAAGATATAATCAGAGATATCCACTGGCATCTACGATCAAGGCCCTTATTATCCATACGGCGAGGGAAGCCGGACCTTTTAACGGGCCTGATTATCAATTTGGGTGGGGACTGCCGGATATCGATGAAGCCGCTAAAATTATTTATAACGATTCGTTAACCGGAAAAACCTATATTGTGGAAGGAACGCTTAATCAAGGGGAAGTGGAGGAATATATTGTAAAAACCAATGGGCAACAACCCAAAGTAACCTTGGTGTGGACAGATCCACCCCGGGTTTCCCCTGGAAATATTTTGGATTCACCCATCAAAATTCTCGTCAATGATTTAAATGTGCGGATCATTGATAACCACTCCACTACCTATTATCCATGGAAATTAAATAAGAATTCGCCTACCCTGGCCGCCACCAGGGGTAATAATGATATTGATAATGTTGAAAAAATAGAAGTGACCCAGACCCCGGGTAACAATGAAATATGGAAAATTCGAGTTTCGCATGCAGGTTCCTTGTCAAATGTTCAGGCCTATTCGCTGGTTTATTCCAATTTAGACCCTGCCACCGATGAAGAAAAAATTGCACTTTATAATCCCACGACGAGTGCCACCCTCTCTATTGATGGTTCGGTTGCCAACGTAGATATGGGAAATGTCTTGTCATCATCCACTAAAACCCAAATCTTAAAAATCTATAATACCGGGGCGACTGATTTGGTATTGAGCAACCTGAGCATTAACCAGGCCCTGTTTTCCTACACCATAGATAAAAATCTGATTCCTCCGAACGATTTTGCCACCCTGAGCGTTTTATTTAATCCCCGCGGAAGTGTAGGGAGCTATCTGGCCGCTCTAACGATGACTACTAACGATTCAATTAATCCAAGTTTAACCATCCGGTATAGTGTTCAAAGCAGTGCTTCGCCGGTTCCCTTGATGCAAATAGAATATATAGATAGCACCGGAGGGGGGATTTCCATCTTAAATGGTGGTATCATGACGATTGCTAACAAACGGGCACAATCCCAAGTGTCAGAGACTCATAAAATAAGAATTAAAAGTGTCGGTACAGGGGATTTATTGCTGTCAGCTTTTTCTTCGATGAATACGCCCTTTTCCTGGAATCGACCGGCCAACCGGCAGTTAAGTCCGGATGCTGCTATCGAGCTGAGTTTTACTTTGTCTTTACATACTGCCGGAGAGTACGACCAGATCGTTAGTTTTCAAACTAACGTGGCCGGTGCTGCTAATTTTTCTTTTGGTTTAAAAGCGATTTTAGCTGATGCTTCATTGCCAACGGTGATGCTATACGATCTGGGGCAAAATAGCATAACTCATAATCAAGCGGCTCCTGTGCTGCTTGGTACCACTCCGGCCTTTGAAAGTTCGTTGCATGAATTGACGATCAAAAACGCCGGGAATGTTGATTTGATCTTATCCTCATTTAGCGTAAGCGGTAGTTTTGCCGTCAATTATCAGTGGCAACAACCCCCTTCCAGTCTGGCCGTGGGAGACAGTCTGCCTTTAAAAATAAAATTTGTCGCCGACAATGTGGGAGATTATCTTGCCACCCTAAGTTTTAAGTGGAAAGAAAGTGGGGCCTTGACCGAAAACACTTTTAGTTTTCCGGTGGAGATGAAGGTGAGGGGGATTGCCGAAATCAAGGTGAGCTATAATGGTACCAGTGTTGCCCATAATAATTTTATTCCTCTTGAATTGGGGACGATGTCCACTAAGGATCTGTCGCTTTCCACGAATGAAAGGAGTTTTTTAATCAGTAATACGGGGGGCTCTAAACTGGAATTGACCAACCTCAGCGTGCCACCTCCATTTAATGTAAAAAGTTATCCAGCTTCCTCCTTACTACCTGGTGAAAATACCACTTTAAAGATCAAATATGGAAATTATTCACAAAGGCAATATAGTGGACATATCAGGTTTAATACGAATCTAAGTGCCACGCCTGAATTTGCCCTTTTGATATCTACCAAATTAACCGGACCGGCGCTTTTACTAAATTACCAATCCGAAGGGGTGTACCGGGAAAAATATAATTTCTATTTATTAAATACAGGGTACGAGGAAGATTTGGAGATCATCAATATTGCGGTACCTGCTGGATTTGTCCAGTCTGAAATAGGTGCGACGACCCTGGCGCCGGGGAATTCGTCAGTGGTTCGGATCAAGATGGATGAATCCATGGGATCAGGATACAGGAGTGGTATCATCAGGTTTTTTACCAATGATCCGCAAAAACCTGAAATCGCCATTACTTTGACGGCCGGGGATATAAGTGCTGGAGTGATAGGCCAAGACCCCCAAGGGGAGCAAAAGAAAAGTACTAAAAATACTCCAGTGGTTGGATGTGGGACGATTGACAACGATCATAATCAAAATGATCCATCAAATCAATTACCTCTGATTGGTCTGGGTTTTATATTGATGCTGCTGCTTATCAGATTCTCTACTTTTTTTAGAGTGTTTTTCAATTAAATCAAAATAGACGAAATTATGGTGATCTTCTATGATAACTTAAGAAGTATGGGAAAGATTATTGTAGCACTGATTTTACTGAGCTGGGGAGAATGGATTATGGCCAACACGTTTTTGCGTCAACAACATGATATTTTCTTGTGGGTCGGTTCACCTAATCAATTTTTTCTTTATTCCAAGCGACCTGTTTCGGTGGAACAGATGGGAATTTATGACCATGAGGACCGGAATTATAAAATTAAGTCAGTGGAAAGTGGACATGATCGGCTAACGATTAATTTACAAGACAAGGTTGATTTTACTAAAAATTATTATTTGAAAATAGCAGATGAAAAAATTTGGGCCTATTTGAGCATGGAGGTCATTGAAAATCATTTTGCTTATAATATTAAAGATCTGGGGGCCCGCTTTAAAGGCCATGAGGTGACTTTAAAGTTTTGGTCACCACCTGCCACTTTGGTAAAAATAAATATTTTTAAACAGGACGCCCATACCAAAATTTTTGAAAAGCTATTAAGTCGCAGGGAAAAAGGTATATGGTATGGTAAACTAACTCCCCAAATGGTGGGGGTGAATAGTTTGGATGGGCTTTATTATACCCTGGAGGTGACCAGTTACCAGGTGACTCATACGGTGCTTGACCCTTATGCCTTATCCCTCTCGGCATTTTCGCCAGATGGGAATGAATCAGTGCCCAAAGCCGCCTTTATTGATTTGGACAAGTTGAAAAAAAACCGGCCCAAAAAAATAGCGATGGGAGGAGCTTGCGATTTTATAGGTTATGAGGCGCACGTTAGAGACTTTACTATTGATCGGGAATTGGAGATTCCCATCCAACTTAAGGGTACTTTTCCTGGCTTTGAAAAAGTGGTACCTAGTATTGCGAAACTGGGGGTAACCCATATTCAACTGATGCCAGTGCAAAACTTCTACACCGTGAAAGAACATCTAAAAGATTATCAAAACGCAGATATTCCCACCGGAGAAATTAATTATAACTGGGGATATGATCCCCAACATTATTTTGCCTTGGAGGGGTGGTACTCCACTAATCCAAGTGATGCCTATAAACGGATTAGTGAATTTTTATCCTTGGTTGATACCATTCATAAAAACAAAATGGGAGTGATTATTGATGTGGTCTATAACCATATTTTTGAATTTGCCAGATTGGAAGAGGGGGCCCCAGGGTGTTATTTAAGACGAGACCAGTTGGGTAACGTTTCCTTTCACACTGGTGCTGGGCCTAGTGTGGAAAGCCGGAATATCATGGTGAGAAAACTGATTATTGAGTCGCTTATGTATTTTAAAAATTTTTTGGGGGTGGATGGTTTTCGATTTGATTTAATGAATTTTCTTGATCACCAGACCATGCAGGAAATTAGAAAACATCTGGGGCAGGATACGATCCTATATGGGGAGGCATGGAACTTCACCGATTTGCCGCCGGAGATTGCCACAACCAAAAATAATCTACCGGCCCAATCTGATCTTTCCGTTTTTAATGATTCCAGCCGGGATGCTTACACCGGCAGAATGCATGCGCAGGGGTATGTGCAAGGGGTTTTCGGGAACGCCTTTCAAGTGCGTGCGGGAATTATCGGGGCAATTCAAAATAATTATTTTGATGACGATCAGGTTGCCCGCGACTCCTACATGCGCTTTGCCAGTTCACCTTCTGAAACCATTAACTATTTAACTATTCATGATGGGTTCACCCTTTGGGACAAGCTCAATCTTTCGGCAGGAGGAGATGCCTCTTATCGGAAACGACTGGTTAAAAATGCCCTGGGTTTGCTTTTTACTTCGCAGGGGAAAATTATTTTGGAAGGCGGAACTGAAATGGGAAGGAGCAAACCGTTGGCGGCCAATGATCCTCATCCTCAGCGGGCACATACCAGTGATCTGGTCAGTCCGGAAAACCATATTGTTTATTTTCATGAAAATACTTATATGTCACCTGACTTCACCAATATGATCAACTGGACCAGGGCCTACGATTTTGTGGATGTTAGCGATTATTTAATCGGACTTATAAAATTACGCCGAAGTTTATCGGCACTTCGTTATGAGAGTGCCCAATCCATCACCCAAGGACTTTCCTTCATTTACGGGAATAAAATGGTTGCCAGGGATAAAAAAGTTGAACTTGCGTTTTTTCAAGATAAAAAATTAGAGACCCTGAAACTCCAATTTATTAACGCTCCCAGGTCTATCCGTAATAAACAGGTTTATTTAGCTGGAGAAATTCATTCTATTAATGACTGCCCCTCACCATCCAAAAATCCGCTGGAGAACCGGTTTCATTTCTGGGTGAATGATGATGGAGTGGGGGAGATTGTTTTTACTAGACCGGATATTGAGCAATTTGATTTGGCATCCTGGGGAGATGATCAAAAATTACAATTTAAAATTATCCAAACTCCCGGGCAATGGGATTTCCCCAGTGAATCCTATACAGAATTTGGGCACAATCTGGTGGCGTTATCAGGTATAACTAGTGAGGGGAATGCGGTGATTGATTTATCCGTGGTGGATTATGGATCGGATCATTCATCTAATATCCCGGCCGCTCAAATTGTTTATTTGCTGGATAATACATTGGAAAACAACTATGCATCTTCGATTGAACCGCTTGATTATAAAAAAATCCTGGTCATCCATAATGTTTCCAGTGAAAAATATACTTTTAATTTAAATCAAATTGAAGGAACCGGAAACTTTGATATTTTAGTCGATGATCAGAAGGCAGGAGTAGTGGCATTACATGATAGCACAGTAAAACTGTCGGATAATTTGGTTACAGTTTTGCCCCACTCAACTACCGTTTTAGGCAGATAATGCTCTTTTTTTGAAAAAAAATACAAAAACTTTAATTTAAATTCATAATCATCCGATTAAAAACACATGTCAGGAGTGATTAATTTATACGGAGAGTGTTATGAATAAGCTAAGTTTTTTATTATGTATTTTACTGATGGTGGGACTTTTATCATGTTCATCCAAATCATCCCAGGATGATAATCTTACCGAGGATGCCAGCGTGATTGAAATGGCCCAGGATGATTCGGAAACCTTGGAGATTGCTGAAGACAGTATCAAGGATGAAGGTGCAACCGAAGAGAGTATAAAAGAAGATGCCCAAGCCTTACAAGAGCCACAAGAAAATATGGCCGAGGCCATGCCGGCAGCTGCCGAGGCATCCTCTATAAAAACCTCCGGTATTGAAAATTATGAAGTCCAGGCCGGGGATACTTTGATGCTGATTGCTTTTAAAATTTATGGTGATTACCTTAAATGGAGAAGTCTGGCCGAGTTAAATAATGATAAATTAGCAGGCAACTATAATTTGGAAAAAGGTATGCAACTTAAATATGAATCACCGGCCAGCAGATTTAATTGGAATCCTGCAGGTGATCCTTATTTGATTGCCAGAGGAGACACCTTGGGTAAGATTTCTACCAAATTGTATAATACTCCAAAGCATTGGCAGGATATCTGGGAAAATAATAAACCTATGATCAAATCACCATCACTGATTTTTGCCGGGTTTACTTTATATTACTTACCACTTAGAGATTTAGCTTCAAGATAACTTTAAAATATATTATATTTTAATAGCAGGTTTTAAAGCAGACTGGATGATCCGGTCTGCTTGTTTATTTTTTATGGAAAATAAAAAAATTAAAATTGGCATGTTTGATTCAGGGGTCGGTGGGCTTAGTATATTAAGTGACGTCCATGAATTAATGACTGACCTTGAGGTTTATTACATTGCGGATAATGCTTTTTGTCCTTACGGTGAAAAAAGTGAGATCCAGTTGGTGGAGAGGGCCACCGAGATCACCCATTTGCTTTTACAAAAAGATGTCCAACTGATTACCTTGGCCTGTAACACGATAACAGCAGCGGCGATAAAAAAATTACGAGAAAAATTCAGCATTCCTTTTGTGGGAGTGGAACCTTATTTGAATGCCTATAATAAGGAAGAAGAAATCAAGGAACTTTCCAAGCTGGCGGTGCTTACCACCAAATACACCGCATCTTCTGAGAAGTTTTGGAGTTTAAAAAATCGTCTGGACCCACAGAACAGGATTGTCCATGCCACCAGCGATAAATTGGCCATGCTGATTGAAGATATTTTCAATACTGGGTTTGATCATGATAAAAAAAAATTGGTGGAGCAGGAACTTGCTCCGCTGAAAGACCAGGGTTTTACTCACGTTATTTTAGGGTGTACCCACTACCCTTTGATAAGTTCTTTTATTGAAAATTATTTATCAGTCAAGTGTATTGCGCCCGGAAGACATGTAGCACTTCGCATACAGGACCTTTTAATCCATCAATTGCATTATCAGCCAACCGATACTTGTTTACCTGATTTTTGGTATTTTAATACCCTTTTTGGCACCTGGGGCAAAAAAAAGCATCAAAAGATCGAATTGATGTAACAAAATTTCCCAAAAATACGAAAAGAATTAAACGTGAGAAAGGGGTTATTTAGTGGTCAGTTTTTCCAAAAATCACAATATAACATCCTATTACCTGCTGGACATGTATCTGATGTCCACTTTTATTATTTCTGTTTTTATGTGGGTGGGGAGCTATTGGTTAAAGGATCATTTTTTTTATGATGGTTTTTTTGTCACCTTTTTTCTGGTTACTAATTATTATTATTTTATAAATGGAATAGGTTGGTCAAAATTGACTTTAGATAAGATTCAGTGGCCAGGCCTTTTACTCCTGCAAATATTTTGTCTCTTTGGCCAGGCCCATGTGACTGGCAATCTGACCATTATTTATCTGAGTGTGATCCCGGCCTCTTTTGGTCTTTTTTTCTTTTCTTCTAAAAATGAGTGGCCGATTTCGGGTTATAAAAAAGGGGTGGTTTTACTTTTAATCGTGGCGTTTACTTATTTGATTATAAATAGCTTGACCCAGAAGACGCTTTTTACGGTAGGTGATTTTTTTTATTTTTGTCTTTTTTTAATGTGGGGGGCAAGTATCATTATCTGGGGCCAATATCATCTCCATGAAGAAAAAAAATCCCTTTTTGATATTTTTCTCACAGGCATCAAGCCTAATTCTGAACAGGAATTGAGCGACTGGCCTCATGATCGTTTATTTTTTCATGATTTAATTAACCAGACTCATGGGATTGATCTTTTTTTAAATCAAAAAATGTCCCAAAAAACCCACCTGGCATACGAAGAAATGGAAATCTTACGGGATGAGATCCGGCTGGTGCAGTCTCTTTTGCAAAATCATTACGGTTATTTTCATAAAAACCTCTTTGGTAGAAGTGATTATGTCAGTATCGGGCAGATGAAAAAAATGATCTTTCGCATAGCTAATATATATCTGCCTGACCAGCTGGTTTTTAAATCTTTTACGTTCCAGGGATTTTTTCAAGATGAAGGTCCAGAAGAAATGTGCTTGGTCCATTACCCAACTTTTTGTAGAATCTTTACTAATTTAGTTAAAAATCTAAATGAGGTGAACACCAATCATGTGGAATTCTTTTTTGGCCATACCGAGGAAGAATTAATGATCCATGTAAAAAACAAGGTGTGTTACCTGAAAGATGATGAAGAGAACATGGTAAAAAATTTAAAAGACATTATTCTTGGGGTGAACCATGGAATCAATGTTAACCGGGAAAGTGGCCTGGGAATGGAATCCATTGCCCATCTGGTAAAAAAATATGAAGGAACATTTCATTTTGAATTACAAGGTGAATATTGGGTCAATCAAATATCTCTGCCCTTTATAAAAGGTGAAAATGTTTTGATCGGTAAATCTAAAAAGAAAGCGGCATAAATACATTTTTCCCTTTTTACAAAATTAAAAGTTCGAGTTACCCTAGAGGGAATGAAAACATTTAGATTATTTTTTTATACGGGCGCTTTCTTTTTATTCCTTTATGGCCTTCAAAGCATGGCCTTTGATGAACCAGATGCTCCTAAAGATGGCTTTTGGGGACCCCTTCCATCCTATCGTTTAAAGTCGGAGACCATCCGTCATCGTAGTTTTGAGTTAGGCCTTGAAGGGAATTATTTTTCCACGACCGGTTATTTTAATGAGGAGGGGGAAAAGATCAATCTCAACGATAATGATAGCTTCAACAAGTTGGATCTACTTTTGTTTGGTGGTTATGGTTTTGGTGAAAATTTTGATATGTCGCTAGGATTTTTATACCGGACGAATAAATCGGTTAAAGCCGAGAACGATATTTCTGCTTCAGGGATTGAATCTATCTCGGTCGAAGGCAAATATAAGGTTGATCTTTATGAAAAGTTGACCATGGCAATTAGTCTTAGTTTCAAGGAAAAAATGTACGAAAATGATCCGGAAACATCCGGCTTGGGCAGAGAAAAAATGATTTTAGGTGATGATGGCCGTGAAATGATGATGAAGGGTATATTAACTTATCAAAGAACTTCAAAAAATTATTTTACCGGAGAAATGGGGTATAGATCCTATATGGCGGAGAATCTTAGCGCCAATCTTCCATGGTTGATAGAGACCTCTTGGATTCAGCCACGGTTTGCGCTCATCCTGGGTTTGCGTGGTATTATGTCAATGGAAGAAGATGAGGGTCTTCCCCGTACGGCGTTTAATCAAGGGGCCACCACCTTGTATAATGCGGTCAATCCGTCTTACACAGAACCATTTCTGGGGGTCAATTTTCTCACCGGACAGACTCGTTTTGGGTTGGAACTTTCCCAAAGAGTGATGGGTTCCAATACAGACCAAGGTTATACGATTGCTGCTTCGCTGACCTGGAATTCATCCAATGAATCAAAAAAAGATCGGATTAAAATCCAGTCAGTGAAAGAATATAGTATTGAGGCAATGGTGACCCAAGTGTCTCCCAGGGGATTGTTTGTAAAAATCGACAAAGGGGTGTCTAGTAACGTGGAAAAAGGTGAAAGCGCAGATATATACATGACCAATGAACTTGGTGGAAATGTTTTGCTTGCCACCGGAATTGTTTACGATACTGGAGTTGATTCGGCCATTATCAAACTTACCAAAAAATACAAAAATATAAGTATTAAAACGGGTCATGTGGTGAGATTTAAATAATGAATTGCTCTCTATTTGACACTTGAAGGTTTTAAAAAAACAGTTAAGATGAAAGAAGAGAAGATAAGTACAAAAATTCAGGAGAATATATGTTTATCAGGATTTTAGGTTTTTTGTTGCTAGGCCAGATCGTTTGTAATGTTTATGCCAAAGACTTTGCCAACCAATATACCTCCTTTAGTCTGCCAGAAGGCTGGGAGTGCGGATTGGAAGGGTCTGAGTGGGTTTGCCAACATACCAACAAGGATAGAAAAAAAGAAGCGATTATTATTTTAGCGGCGAAGATCAGAGGCAGTCAGGATAATATTACCGATTATATGAGCTATTTGAAAAAAGTCAAATCCTTTACCCTCCCCGGTGGTAAAACCCAGTATAGTGAACCCAAGTATACCACTCAAAAAACCATTCATAGTCATCCGTGGATAGATTCGCTTCACCTGGCTTCCGAAGTGCCCGGCTTCTACACTCGCTACATGGCCACGATCAAAGAAGATCTGGGAATTGCGGTGACCTTTTCCGTGGCTAAAAGCCATTACAATGAATATCAAGGGGTCTTTGACCGGATCATAGAAACACTGCGGGTTTTTAGAGATAAATCCAAAACTTCTGATCAATATACGGCCAAAGGTGCCAGGGGCAGTTTACTGGGAGAGTCGGGTATTTATGATCCAGATGCCAACAACCTGGATATTCAAAAACAAAAACAAGGAAGACGCAGTACTTCCGCTGCAGCTGAAGCGGGATCATACCTGATTATGCTGCTTATTTTAGGTGGAGTTGGTTATTATCTCTACTCAAAAAAGAAAAAGAAAAAGAAAAATAAATAAATAGTAATTAATTTCATAGGCCCTCATGCAGGGCCTTTTAATTTGGTGGGTAAGAACTGCATGCTATAAGGGGACGGCAAAGTTTGTTATGATTATCACTGAAAGATTCAGGGAGAGTGGGTTTTGATTAAGGTTAAATTGGGGTTGATATTATTGATAGGCGTTTTGTTGTCTTTTTCTTTTAGGGTTCAGGCAGCAGATCCTGTTAATACCAAAAATCGTTCTTGCAGGGTTAAAAACGAACAGGATCAAGGTGGCAACCCTTACCCGAAGGGATATTATAAGATCCGTCGGGGACTGAAGGTGAAATTGATTTCAGATAGTAAAGCTCCATTGGACACTAAAATTTCGGCCAATGCTGATAATCCCAAAATTGTATATGTCGAGGATGCACCAACCAATGATTCTTATCTGATAATGAAAATATATGATGATAAGCACTCGCCAATAGCGGAGAGTTATCTGGTGGATTGCAATCATTTTTATCTATCTAAAGCTGATCATGAAAAAGAAAATGCTTTTGAATACCGAAAAAAAATGTTTGCACCTATCCCATATGACTTTCCCAGCGATATGTTACCAGTGGCGCAAACGCCGGAGGAGCGGCTGCAGGTATTAGGCGAGATTAATTCAAAGGATGATCCTTCTTCAAATCTGCCCTGTTGTGATGGGCAGGATGACGGGATTATCAGCTCACAACCAATTTTTAGCAGTTCAAAATCCAAAGATGAATTGGATCAATATTTTGCTTGCTACAGGCATAATGGGCAACATCATAATGATTATCTGAAAACATATCGTCCGGCCCTTAATAAAATGTCTTCGATGATGTATAACATTCTTGCCAATGAAACCAATGATCCAGGGGTTAATGAACAGGATATTGATGCAGTACTAAAGTGTAATTTGTATAAGGAGTCTTTTCATTGGCGAGGAATTGCAAGTCCAACCGGGGCACAGGGATTGGGACAATTTACAGGAGATGGGCTTTCCAAAGTCAATAAAATTTTAAGTAGGATTGCGGATTATAAGGAGATGGATTTTGAAGAGATGCGCCAAAAATTGGACGAAGAATTTTATAACGACCATGTTAAGTTTAATGATGAAAGAAAGGCGATAGAAAGCCAAATTGATAAGATCGAAATAGAATTAAAAACTTTGCCAGTCAACAAGGAAAATAGCAAAAAAATTGCCAATTTTAAAACCCAAATTATCACCCTGGTTCAAAAAATTACCAAATTGGAAGCTATCATGTCAGAGGACTATAATAAGAAAGTGGCGCTGTTAGAAACAGATCAAATAAGTCATTCTAAAGTAAAAAAGCTTAAAGCGATGTGGGATGGCTTTTGGGAAGGCCATCAAGCAAAGAAATTTAAAAAGCCTGATTTGAGTAAAGTCGTCGATTGGGACTCACCAAACGCTGATTTAATGACCACTAAAGACTTTTTAGGCAAGAACAAGAATTATGCAATAGCTTTTTTATATTCTTCGATGACTATTATGGATGATTATTTGGATTTGGATGAAATTATCAAAACGCATAATGCTGGTAAAAATGCTCAGATTGCAGATCAACCGTCCTTTCTAGAAACATTAATTGGTGCCACGGGGATGTATAATATGGGCCCGCAGGGGTTTAAGAACCGTGCTATGACTAGTAAAAACAGTACCAGATTTGAAGATTGGATAAAAAATATTAAACAAAGTGACCTTCCAAATGATCGGAAAAGTGAAAATGTCAATCATCTCGTTAGCAATAAAAGATGTGCCGAGTCTGGAAAGAATTACCAGCCATGCGCAAGCGAGGGCGGCTACACCAGTAATAAGGAACCAAAGTGTAACTGGACCAAAATGCCTGAGATGCCGCCTAATCGATCAGTATGTGAAAAGACCAAGCTACCAACACCAACACCAAGGTGTATTGATATCAAGATAAGGAATTACGAATGTACAACCAAATAATGATGTTTTTTTTAATTTTTGGGTTAGGTAGCTGGAATATTTATTCCAGTGAGTTGGATAAGTCTTTTGAAAAATTAACCAGTAATTGCCACCAAACAGATTTTTTAAAAAATTTAAATGAGGCCAAGGAAGGGTTTGACCAGGTGTTTTCCCAATTGTCCAATGCCAAGTTAAATGCATTAAAAATGGAAGAAACTGAAAGTAAAAAGAATATGCTTTGGAACTATCTTAGAATTTTATTTCCTTATAAAATGCCTAAGACTGATTTGACCAAGTTTAATTATATGGAATGTTACATGCAATTTGACAAGCTGATGAAGGAATTTACCGTGACCAATAATTCCAAGTGGAAAGTGTGTTTACGGGCTTTTTATAAAGATAATCTGCCTGAATTTGAAAAGAAACTTTTTAAGTGCACCGATCAGTTGGTGGCAAGTCCGACCATTTTGAAAAAATAAAAAAGGGAATCTCATGATTCCCCTTTTTTTATGATCATTTAAATCGGGACTTTTATTTACCCAGTAAATTGCCGGCCAGGAAGGCGGTGGCAAAGGAGATAATGGCATAGAGTTCGGGAAAAACCGCCAGGATCAGGCCTTTACCAAATGCATCCTGTCCGTTGGCAATGGCATTGATGGCGTTGGCGCAAACTTTGCCTTGATAAATAGCAGACACCAGACAGGCGATACCAACGGTTAGCCCTAGTCCTAGTAATCCGGTTCCTTGAAATAAAGTCATTTCGGGCGTTAAATATTTTTGTAAAATAAAAAAAGCGGCAAATCCGTAAAGTCCCTGGGTACCGGGGAGTGCTGATAAAATCATGAAGTTTCCAAAACCGTCCTCTTTTCTTTTGAGTGCACCGAGGGTGGCGCTTCCACCAATGGATGTACCAATGGCACTACCGCAACCAGAAAGAAACACCATCATGCCAGTTCCAATCCATCCTAAAATTAAAGCAGTTGTCATAAAATAAGCTCCTTTTTATTTAATAATTTATGCGTTTTATTATTTGGTCTTTTTAAATGGAGAATATGTTCGGCCTCCACCTGCAAAGCCTGCATTTTTATAAAATTCTACAAAAGTAAGTCTCAGTGGGTGTACGAAAGAACCAAGTGAGGCCAGTCCGAGATTGGCAGTATGCCCAACCGTGACAAACACGATGAAAATGACATAATTTAAAACTGGAATGGGGATTTTTAAAAACTCTGAGCCGATAGAGTTGATAACAAACCCTAAAATTCCGGAAGAAATTCCCAGTGCAAATAGGCGGATGTAGGAAAGCAGATCCCCTAAAAAGCCGGTAAGTGCATTATATAAGGCCCATAAACCTTTAAGTGGTCTGATATAAACCTTGGCATGAACATCATTAAAAAAGAATACCAGGAAGAGCCCCAAACTCATGCCGATGCCGATAGTTCCGCTGGAAGAATTTTTCGCCTGTTTGATCAAAGCGTAGCCAATTTTAAAAGTTGGATCTCCGGCATTTTCTGGGGTCTGGGTTTTAAGATACCACAGTACCAAAAAGATAAAGAAAATAAAAAAGCCCAGAGGAGAGAGTGATGCCCAGACACCTTCTTGAATCCATTTGTTAATAGCTTGTACAATGGTTCCAAATAAAATTTGGAAAAGACCGATCATTAAGGCCAGATAAAACATATGTTCCGAGGTGAACATGGCCATGTCACTCATGATAGGGAGTTTGGTTTCAAAGAGGTTGATCCCCACAAAGGTTCCAGTGAGAATTCCCCAAAAAGTGGTGGAGAGCCCCAGAAAAATTCCCAGCGCAAAAATGGGACGAAGTTTTTTAAATTTAAAAAAACCGACTAAAAAAAGCAGTGACATGAAAAGACCGTAGCCAGAATCGCCCAGGCACATGCCAAAAAACATCACAAAGAAGGGGGCAAAGAAGGGAGTTAAATCCAGTTCGGCGTAAGCCGGAAGCATAAACAATTTGGTAATCGGTTCAAAGAGTTGGTTGAATTTATTGTTTTTAAGTAAAATAGGGACTTTATTGTATTCGTCTTTTGGAATATTTTTTTCAATGATATAAACCAGGTTTTCATCCCGGGTTAATTCATTTTCAAGAACCATGGATCGGTTTTCGGGGATCCAGCCGATTAAGGTTGAGAAACTTTCGTGGTAATCAGTCAATCCGCTTTTCGCTTTAAAAAAATCGATTTTATCCAGATATTGGTTTAAGGATGCTTGGACATGGTTATAGTATTTACCAAGCAGATTGTTTTTTTCAACTAGATCTTTTTTTTCGTTGCGCAGTTTCGCTATTTTATTCCTGACTTCCGAGAGGGAAAGGTTGGGAAGAAGGGTTTTTTCCATAGGGAGTTCGCCGATACGGTCGGGGTCATAACTACGGTTTACAGTGACCAGATAAATTTTATCACCAATTTGATTGATGATTTCATGGGGGATTTTGTCCAGCTTGAGGGAGTCCAGTTTATTCAAGGTGGTGATATAGTAATTTAAAGTGATCCCTGATTCTTCCAGTTTACGCAAATCATCGGCGTTAGTATTACCCCATGGCATGAGCAAGGATTCAAACCGCAGCAGTTTGGCCTCTTCTTGATTGCGTTCTTCAATTTGATCCCGGTAGGCAAAGTGTTTGGCTAAGACTTCCTTGATATCGCCTTGGTAGATTAATTGATCGGGGGGTGGTTCTTTAAAGTGACGGTTAAAAGCCTGAACCTCCTGGATGAAGTGTATATCGTCATGAATGAGGGATTGGTCGATCTCTCCGTGTTCGATATGAATCACTCCCAGGTTTTGTAAATGACCAAGCACTTCACTTACGTTATGATTTCTAATAACCAGGTAGAGCTTGTTCATGGTTTCAATCATAAGACTGCCGCCTTTCTTTTCTTGACGATTTTCTGACTGGCCCGATCCAGATTTTCTTCATCCGCTAAAAATCGTTTTATTTTGATAATGGCCTCTTCAAAGGCAGGAATTTGCACCTTTTCGTATAAATTCACTTTTTGAGTGGTTTTTTTCCTGGCGTATTCCAGGATTTCAATTTTTTTCTGTTCAATTTTTAAAATAATTTTTAATTTGGAAATATGTTTAACCAGTTCAGCTCCGTCCAAAAACCAGGAAGGATTATTAAAAATGCTGAAATCTTTTAGGTCAAACTCTACCTCATCCAGCGTGGGGATTTTCACCCCGGCAATTTTTTGGGCATGGACTTTAAGTCCTTTGACTGAGATCAAATCCTTATACTCGGTAAAAAGAGGCAGCATGGGATTGATTTTTTCCAGTTCCAGGCGCAGATCTTCCTTCAGTTTTTTAAGTCCATCTTTGTATTTTTTAACTTCTGCCCGAAGGGCCGATTCTTTATTTTTAAGCGTAGGTAAGGCCTTATAGCGCTGCTTTAATTGTTTTTCAATCTTTTGCAGTTCAGTTTTATTATATTGAAACTTTAAGGCCATAAGAATAATCCTTTAAAAATTAAGTTTCCTTCCAGTATTTATCAATGAGCACTTGCTTGATGCCAATTTCATGTTTACCAAAATATTTGGCAAATAGGCCCCAGCAATGCTCTAACATGGCATCCACGGTGATATTGATATCAATGGCCAGAATGTTTTCAGAGTAGTCTTTGGCAAAGTTTAATGCCCGCTTGTCATAGTCACTTAAATCAAAACCATTTTCCAATTTGGTTTTGGCATTGGCCGCATCCGAATAGAGGCGGACACAGGCATTCATGACCTGGGGGTGATCTTCCCTGGTTTTTTTGCCTATGACCAATTGTTTGAGTCGTGACAATGATCTAAATGGATCAACGATAACCTTGGAGACGTCGGTATCCATTCTCAGGAACAACTGGCCTTCAGTAATATAGCCAGTATTATCTGGAATGGCGTGGGTGATATCCCCACCAGACAGGGTGGTGACTGCTAAAATAGTGATTGATCCCCCGGATTGAAATTGAGCGGCTTTTTCATAGATTTTGGCCAAATCAGAATAAAGCGATCCGGGCATAAAATCCTTGGTGGGAATTTGATCCATTCGGTTACTCACGATAGACAGGGCATCACAATAAAGGGTCATATCGGTAAGCAGTACCAAAACTTTTTCATTTTTTTCCACCGCAAAATATTCAGCAGCACACAAGGCCATATCAGGAATCAAAATACGTTCAACCGGTGAATCATCGGTGGTGTTCATAAAACAAACAATTTTATCCAGCGCTCCGGCATTATCAAAAACATTTTTATAGTAAAGGTAATCATCAAAGAGCATGCCCATGCCGCCTAAAATAATTTTATCAACATCGGCCCGGAGAGCAACGTCGGCCATAACTTGGTTAAAAGGTTGGTTGGGATCGGCAAAAAAAGGAATTTTCTGTCCTGACACCAGCGTATTATTCAGGTCAATACCGGCAATACCTGTGGCGATGAGTTCGCTGGGCTGTTCTCTTTTCACTGGATTTACGGTAGGTCCGGCTATTTCAACGATTTTGCCATCAATGGCCGGTCCGCCATCAATGGGTTCACCGTAAGCATTAAAGAATCTCCCGCATAGTTCGTCACTCACTTTCAAAATCGGTGGGTGCCCTAGAAAAATTACTTCGCTATTGGTGTAGATACCGCTGGTTCCCTGAAAAACTTGCAAAGTCACTTCGTCACCAACAATTTTTACCACCTGTGCGGGTTTTCCATCCACCAATGCCATCTCTTCATTGGAGATTCCTTCTGCTCTTACCGTACAAGTTGCCTTGGTGATGGTGACTAAAGAAGTAAAGACCTTTTGAAATGCTTGTGTGTTCATTCATTTTCTCCAGCGATTCTTTTTTCGGCCATAAACTCATCGAGTTTGGTTTTATATTCATTAAATTCTTCTGATTCAAATTTGGAATAGTTCATTTGCTTTAAAAGATTGATGATGTTTTTAAAGAAGTGTTGAACTTCTTCAAAACCTTTGAAATCAAATTTTGCATTACAAATGTCGAGAATAAATTCCATCATGTATTTTTGTCGCTCGATGGGGGAATAGCAGTCAATCTTATCAAAGGCATCCTGTTGCAAAAAGGCAAAGTCAATCACTTCTGATTTCCAATACCGGTCATGGTATTGAATAGGGACCGAGTCATCACCGAGGATGTTGATTTGCTCGTAAGCTTCCTTACCTCGGAGAATATAATTTTTGGCCTTTAAAACGTTGTCGATCCAATTTTTAGCAATATGTTCTTTCATATATTCTTGGACACCCTCGTATTCAAGATATTTGGAATAACTATCCACGGGATCAACGGCAGGATATCTTTTAGAGTCTGCCCGTGATTGCGCAAGTGCATAGAAACATCGGGCGGCTTTTTTGGTGGCTTCAGTTACCGGCTCTTTTAAGTTTCCACCAGCCGGGGAGACGGTACCTATGAAAGTAATGGAGCCAGTTTTGCCGTTGTTTAAAACCGCATATCCGCTGCGGGCATAAAAACTGGAAATAATAGCGGTGAGGTCCATGGGGAAAGCATCAGGTCCCGGGAGTTCTTCCATTCTGTTGGAAATTTCTCTAAGCGCCTGGGCCCATCTGGAAGTCGAGTCAGCCAGGAGTAAAACTCGAAGTCCCATTTGACGGTAATATTCTCCAATGGTCATGGCGGTGTAAACCGAAGCCTCTCTGGCGGCAACTGGCATGTTGGAGGTATTGCAAATGATAATGGTTCTTTCGATTAATTTTCTGCCGGTGCGTGGATCTTCCAGTTCGGGAAATTCTTTGAAAATTTCCACCACCTCGTTGGCCCGTTCCCCGCAGGCAGCCACAATAATCAAATCCGCGGAGGCATACTGGGAAATATTATGTTGTAAAACAGTTTTACCGCAACCAAATGGTCCTGGAATGAAACCGGTTCCGCCTTCCATCATGGGATTGAGAGTGTCCATGATACGAATGCCGGTTTCCAGCATTTTAAAAACCCGCTTTTTTTCCTTGTAAGCGCTAATAGGGAGATAGACAGGCCACCTTTGATACATGCTGACTTCTACCTGCTCATCGCCATCAATCTTTTTCAAGGTGCAGATGGTATCTTTGACCCGGTAATGTCCTTTGGATTTAATGGAGGCTATTTTATATTTTCCCTTAAGATGAAAAGGCACCATGATTTGATGGTCAAACCAGTTTTCTTTAACGTGTCCCAGCCAATCCCCGGCGGTTACCGTGGCATTTGGTTCCAAGGAAGGGATAAATTCGTATTCTTTCTCCAATTCAATCGCAACATTATAGCTTCCCCGTTTTAAAAAGGTGCCTTCGATCTTGTCCAAGTCATTTTGGAGTCCGTCCAAGTTCTTAGACAAAAGTCCTGGTCCTAAAATTACTTGTAGCATATTGCCGGTGAATTCCACTGGATCACCGACTTTAACCCCTCTGGTGCTTTCAAAAACTTGAATATTCACCAGTCCGCTTTGGACTTTGATCGCCTCTGCCATTAATCGTTCCCCGGTCTTTGAACAGGTTACATAACAGATTTCCTTATTCATAACGGGGGCGTTTATCTTAACGCTAATGAGGTTTTGAACAATTGCAAAGACGCTTCCTTTTCTGGTTTCAGTTGTCATTACTTGGGCCTTCCTTAGTTATTTAAATCCTTGAAAATGTTTTGCTCGTTGGATAATTCATCGGTTATTTTTTCAAAAATCTCCTGACCTTTTAATTCATCAAATGCCACTTTTCTATAGAGCAGAAATAATTTGAGATAAAAGGCGATAATTTGATTGATACTAAAATAATCATAAGTTAATTCTTCATCAATAAATTTAAAACGCATCTCAATGAGTTTTAGTTCCCGATCATGCAGATTGTTTTTTTCAAACATGTCCAGATAGGTGTGAAGCCAGTCGTAGTTATAGCTCAGTCCAAAATCAGGAGAGTTATTGGTTAACAGATTATCAGATAAAGGATGGAGGGGTAAAATGTTTTTGGCCCGGTCAATATTGAATTTACGCACGGACAAAGCGGTGGAAAAATTTTTCAGATCATAATCAAATTGGATAAATTTTCGCAAAAAGGGGTAGGGCAGCGATAAAAGATAATTGTAATAATAAATGGTGAGTTCGTTTTCCAGACTATAATAGGGATAAGTTCTTTCGTTATAATTTCTTTTTTCTAAAAAATTTTTCTGGTAGGGTAAAAGATTTTGAGGATCTTTGATTTCTTGTACCAGTTCATCCCTACTAAAGTTTCCAAAGGGATAGAACTCCTGATTGTTTTCCAAGAGGTTGATGATGTTGAGATTATCAAAGTAACTGCGCAGTGCTGTGAGGGACACCAGGTCTTTGGGATCGATGGCATCTTGTACGTCGGCAATGAAATCGGCGGGAGACATAGGTAGCCGGGAATCAAAAAAAGTGATCTTGGGTAAAGAGGTTACAAAATAGTAATATTGCTTCATGGAAAACTACTGGTTAGCGGCCTGGTTGGAAAAAATAATTTCTTTCGTTAGCGGACGCAGATATTCATTAAAAAAACTGATAAAACTTTTATCCGTGAATTCAATTTTATAAGAGTTATCTTTGGGCCCTATTTTAAATCCTTCCATGCCGTCAGAGACGGTGACTTCCAGGCCTGCTTGCAGAAGTTCGTGACAATGTTTCTCTACGAATTTCTTAAGTTCTTTGGAGGTCTCCAAGTGTATTTGCGAGGCATTCATGCCGCCATCCCTGCTCCAGGAGTTGACCACGTTCAAGATCAGATCCTGGAAGAATTTTTTATCTTCAAAGGCTTTACTGGAAGCCTGTTCCACGTTTTTTAAGTTGATAAGAGTGGCGATATCATTTTTGATTTTACTGATGACTTGTTTGGAACTCATGGAAAGTTCACTTTCCACTTTCATTTTCTTGTCATTGGCCTCTTTTTCAGCAGTGGCCAGGATGAGTTTGGCCCGGGCGTTAGCCTCCTCAATGATTTTATCAGCTTTTTTTTGGGCCTTTTCAATTAATTCATCAGCCGCATTTTGACCTTTTTTCAGTCCATCCTTGTAAAGTTTTTCAGTTAGAGACTTGAGTTTATCTTCCATTTCAAACCCTCATGCAAAAAATAATATTGATATATGGTGATCATTCTACCTATTTCAATGAAAGAGTAAAAGCAAATATTTAAATTATTTACAAATTGTGTATGTTAAAAATTGGTATTAAAATCCTAAATATTAATCGCATATAAAACCAAAAGGATCGGTTAATAAATGGAGTGAAATTGAGTATCCTGGATAAAATAAATAAATTAAAAAATGAGTTTGCGTTGTTGGACGACTGGGAAAGCCGCTATAGATTAATTATTGAAATGGGCAGCGGTCAGATTCCTTTGCTGGCAGAAGAAAGGGTGGATGACAATCTGGTGAAAGGTTGTATGTCAAAAGTTTGGCTGGTGGCCAGTTTCTTGGAAGGAAAAGTTATTTTTAAGGGAGACAGTGATGCCAGTATCACCAAAGGGCTGGTGTCCATATTGGTAAATGTTTATTCTAATGAGACTCCGGATGATATTATCAATACCAAACCGGATTTTTTAGATGATCTGGGCATTAAAGAGGCGCTGTCCATGAATCGGGCGAGTGGATTGACTGCCATGTTAAAACAGATGCGGTTTTATGCCTTCGCTTATAAGGCGAAAATGAGCAAAGGGTGATGGGGGGCAGGATATGGAAATACTAAGTAGAAATCGAAGACTAAGAAAATCTGAGGCCATCAGACAGATGGTAAGAGAAACCTCGATAAGTACAAGTGATTTGATTGCGCCGTTATTTTTAATGGAGGGCTTTATTGGCAAAGAGGAAATTGCATCTATGCCGGGTATTTTTCGCCATGATTTGAAATCACTTATACATGAAGTCCGAGATTTATCTAAATTGGGTATAAAATGTGTTTCGTTATTTCCGGTCATTGATGAAAATAAAAAGGACCCCAGGGCCTTTGAGTCAATCAATCCAGAAGGAATCTACCAATTGGCAATCCGGGAAATCAAGCATTCCTATCCTGAAATGGTGGTGATGACGGATGTTGCGCTTGACCCTTATTCGAGTGATGGGCATGATGGTCTGGTGGATAAAAAAACGGGTAAAATTTTAAATGATGAAACGATAGAGATTCTTTGCCAAATGGCAGTTTTGCAGGCTTCTGCAGGAAGCGATATCATTGGGCCTTCGGATATGATGGATAATCGCATTGGTGCCATCAGGAAGGCCTTGGAGGCGGACGGATATACGGATACGCTTATCATGTCCTATACCGCCAAATATGCTTCCAATTTTTACGGGCCCTTTCGGGATGCTTTGCATTCAGCCCCCAAGCAAGGTGATAAAAAAACTTATCAAATGGATTATGGTAATTCCATCGAGGCCTTAAGAGAGCTTAAGCATGATGAGTTGGAAGGAGCTGATATAGTCATGGTCAAACCGGGACTGGCCTATCTGGATATCATCAAGATGTACAGTGAACATACCAGTTTGCCCATTGCCGCCTATAATGTCAGTGGGGAATACGCCATGATCAAAGCCGCTGCTCAAAAGGGATGGATTGATGAAAAGAAAATTGTTCATGAGATACTGACTGCCTTTAAAAGAGCGGGAGCCTCCATGATTTTAACTTATTTTGCCAAGGATATGGCACAACTTTTAAATGAATAATTTCTGTTTTATTATGATTGATAATCATGAAAATTTAGATAAAATATGATGGCATGTCGAAAAGCAAAACAGGGTTTAATGATGGAGTAGATGATGGCCCATGATAAAGAGGATCCCAAAGCTTTAAAAGTTGTGGGCAAAAAGGTTTACGGTGATGTCCTTATAGTGGATGACGACAAAGACATCTGTGAAGTGGTGCAAAGTTATTTGAAATCCATGGATTGTTTTAGAAATCTTATTGTGGCAAACGATGGAGTCATGGCCAATTTAAAAATTGGTCTGCAAAGATTTTGTCTTATTTTGCTGGATCTTAATTTACCTAAAAGGACCGGAGAGGATATTTTGAATTGTATTCATGAAAAAAAAGATTTTAATTCTGTTTTGGATGTGGTCATTATGTCAGGTACCGTTAATGAGAGAAAATTCGAGGCGGTTAGGCGTTTAGGAGTGAACAAATTTATTTTAAAACCGTTCACCAAAGAATCTTTTGTTACCAAATTACAGGGTTTCATGAAGCATAAAAAATTTGTCAATTAGCTCCTTGTTGAGTGTTTATTTCTAATAAAAACAGTATATTAAGTCTATGTAGTGTAAAAATGACACGATGTGTCGAAAGAGGCTGCAATTTTTGGTATTATCTATCAATTAAAGATTTTTTTTTAAAAATTCAAGGAGCTAAAAATGAGGAATAAATTAACAGTTATGGGTTACATTTTTTTAATGATTTTTCTCTTTGCATGTGAAAACGAAAGGTTTGATCCAAATTCGATAGATATCGATCAAGAAATGGAACGCTTCAATATGTTAGTTGAAGAAAATTGGGTATGGAATGCTAAGAGCATCGAATTTTATAAAAAAGTTGAACAAGATAAAAAGGAAGGTAAAAATATCGATGCTAAGCAATTAAGTGATATGCATGATAAAGGCGTTATAGAATATAAAAAAATCAGAGAGCAATTCCTTGAATACATAAAAAGAGCAATTAGAATTACTTCTAATAATGTTGGGATAGACTTGAAATATTCAGGCCCTACCTACTATGATTCTAAAAATGATGCTTATCACGTTAATTTCGCTGATAAAGAAGGACAAAAATTGGTAAAGATTGCCAAAATGGCCTATGCCTCAGGTCTTATTTTGATGGATAATTTTGCGATTGTTATTGCCAGTTTTTATAATTCGGGACAATTACGAAGATTAATTGATAGTGATAATGAAAAACTTTCTGATTATATGGAAGAGGTGGTGGAAAATTATTACAGCCTTGGAAATAGATTAAGTCTCGATGAAGGTCATAAATTATTTCAAAAGGTAATTGCCTGGGAGCAATCGGATAAAGGGAAGAAAATTGTTGAAAATGATTTAGATAATCAATTTTTAAACAAATTGATATTAAATAGCAGAATTTATGACTTAAGATATGGGCCTAATGCTATTCCTCACGGGCAAAAAATAAAAGATTTTCTTGCTGAGCGGATAACGATGAGAAGAAGAGATGTCAGGGATTATTTGATAAATTCCAAAGATACCATAATGAATGGTGTTAGTAAGGTGTTTGGAAATTCCATAGGCATGATCGAAAAAAGAAAGGGGGTTATGCTTCGCTATGTTGGTGGCGAGGATCATCAGGAAATTAACCAATGGACCAAAGATTTGTACAAAGAGATGGAGCCACTTGATATTCTTTTGGAAAAAACTCCTTTTAGAACTACTGATCGATTTATTCCGGGGCATTGGGGACATGTGGCGATATGGTCAGGCAATAAAGCACAGTTAATTGAAATGGGTTTATGGAGTAAGGATCAAGACGGTTATAACTTTAACGCTCAGTCAGGGGAAATGGATGCGATAGATAGAAGTTATAAGAGTGCCGTGGATACTAGAAATTACAAAGGTATGCCTTATAAATTGGCCATTGAAACAGGTCATATGATTATTGAGGCGTTACGGCCAGGTGTACAGATCAATTCCGTTCATCACTTTATGAATATTGATGATTTCGCTGTGCTTAGATTGAAAGATGATCTGGATTACCTAGTTGGTAAAGTAGAAGCCGCCGAATTAAAGAAAAAGATGCTCTTGAATGCCTTCGATCAAATTGGCAAAGAGTATGATTTTAATTTTAATGTTGAAACGGCAGAAAAGATTGTTTGTTCAGAGCTAGCGTATGTTACTTACGATGATAAAACTTATTTTCCATGGAAAACTACAGAAACTTTAAACAGACAGACTATTTCTCCCGATGAAGTGGCCATTGAAGCGATGAGCACTGAGACTAGTAATTTGTTTAAACCAGTACTTTTATTCCACGCTGGCGTTAGGTTCCCCGAAGATCGTCTTCAAGTGGTATATGATAAGTTGCTCGATACTGAAAACAAAAATCGCTATCGAGAAATTGACTTTGATTTTGGCATTGATCGATTAGTTGATGTCAAAGAATATGAATAAGGGTGTGGTTTTGAATTTCCACTAGATAAATTAAGCTATTGATTGCATATAAAAAGCACCTCCTGAATAGGGGGTGTTTTTTATGGTAGTTGACCAATTCGGTTTGCATGAATGAAATATTTTCTGGGTTTTATCTTCTTTAAATCCATTTATAATGAGATTAAAACAAGAATCGTTATCTGAAAGGTGGAAAAATATGTCGGATGAAATTGTAATTGGCAAAGATGAATATTTGATTCGTGAGGGTGAAATGAGCACCCAGATGTATTATTTGAAAGACGGAACCATGGCTGTTTATAAAGTTAAAGGTGATCAAGAAAAAGAAATTGGTCATATTTATTCTGGGGAATTAGTGGGGGAGATGAGTTTTTTAGACAAAAGCCCCAGATGCGCATCAGTCAAGGCCTTGAGTGAATGCCGACTGGTGGTTATTCCCAGCGAAAAATTTGAACATACGCTTGCCTCACTGCCTACTTGGTACCGCGCTTTGGTCAATACCTTACTCGACCGTTTGCGAAGAGCAAACGCCAGAATCAAGATATAAGTTAACTGGGTATGTCAAATCACCCTCCTGAGGAGGGTGATTACCTGATCAAGCAGTCAGCATCCTCTAGAACCTAGAACCAAATTTTAAAAATTTTAAAAAGTTCATTTTTGGATTTTTCCGTGAGGGGATTTTGATCGATGGAGATATGCTGGAGGTTATGTAGTACCAGCAATGAGGAGGGGGCGGTTTCAAAGTGATTGCTATCAAGATTTAGTCTTTTAAGTTTTTTTAGTTTGGCAAAACTTTCGGGTAGGGAGGATAAATGGTTTTTGGCAGCATCCAAGAGCGTTAGTTTCTCAAGCTTTCCAAGCCAGGTAGGTAGTTTGGACAGCTGATTATTATTTAATTGAAGGTTTTCCAGTTCCAGACATTTAACCTCTAGATCGTCCGATAATTCCTGCAATTTGGTATTTTTGATTTTAATGGTTTTCAGGGTTTCGATTAAAAATAGTTCCTTGGCCACGAAGGTGAGGGCTTTGGCATTAATGCTGATGGTTTTGAGATTTTTTAAGCGTTTTATGCGAGCATCAATGGATTCCAGATTTTCAGAAATAATTTCCAGGGTTTCAAAATGATCATACTCAAACAAGATTTCAGGCAGTGCTTGGGCCTTTTTATTAAGCTTTAACAAAAGATTTTTGGTTTCAAATTGCTCTTTCATATAACCTTCAATTAAAGACCACTTTCGTGTTTTTGATTGTATCTGATCAACTTAAATTTCAAATATAATTTGGTGGAATAGCGCAGGGCCGAGAAAACCGATAAAAAGCATGAGACATAAATGAAGATAGTCCCCAAAAGTCCAAGCGAAATAAAAATTTCGACGTCGTTGATCATTAACAGGGGAATGCCGATCATTTGAGTGGCGGTTTTATATTTACCCCACCGATCAACCGGAACATTGATGCCTTTTTGCGAGGCCAAAAGCCTGAGTGAAGTAATATACATTTCTCGCAAAATTAAAAGAATAACGATTAAAAAGTTGATGCGTTCCAAGGCAAGCAGCATGATCAAGGAGGAGACCACCAAAAATTTATCCGCAATGGGGTCTAAAAAAGATCCAAATACTGTGATAATGTCTCTTTTTCTGGCAAAATAACCGTCAAAAAAATCGGTAATGGAAGCCACGGTAAAGGTGATGGCTGCCACCAGGCTCCAAATTTTGCGAGCTCCCAGTGAGAAAAAATCGCTTTCGGGAATACTGACCGAAAGTCCCAAAACAATAATCGGGATAAGCGTAATTCTAAATATTGTTAATCGATTGGGTAGGTTGTTTATTTCCCATTCATTTTTCATATCTACTCCGTTTCCAGAACTAAAATTATCAGAGAATGGGTGCATGTAACAAGAAAAATTACATTGATTTATGCAAAGTTTAGACGGTCTTTTTTTTCCATCTAAAAAAAAAATCCAACTAGCGTTAATCTATATACAGGCATCAAGTATTTTAAGAAAGGACACCAAATGGATCGTGTTTTAAATTTGATCAAAAGTGATTATAAGGAAACTCAAAAGCGGATCTTGCCCCGATTTCCCTTTACCTATCTAACCTTTAAAGACAGCAACCCTGATTGCTCGAATCATGTTTTTGAAGTCAAGGATATCTCTTATACGGGCATGCAGCTTATTAAAAAAGATGGCAAGCACGGATATGAAGTACATGAATTACTTGAAGGTGAACTGCATTGGAAGGGCACTTCGTTGCGCTTAAAAGGCCAGGTCAAATGGGTGAACGAAAATACGCTGGGGGTGGGGTTTTCCAAAGATATCGATTTTAAAGAATCCATTCAAAAATTTTTTTCCGTGGAAAATATCATCTCTAGTATGAAATCTGTCCATAAAGCGCAGATGGACATAGAGATCCCCGCCAATTTAAGGTATTGGATCAGAGGGGATGGCCAGGTGGAGGTTTTTGTTTGGCAGCACAACGACCACGAGTTTATGAAATTTGTGATTATTTTTCTGCGCCGGTTTGTGGAATGGGAGGATGCCAAAGGCATTCAAAGTGGAAAGATTATTGTTAACCGAGATATCGATACCCCATTATCGCAAGAAGATGAGTTTGTGTTTGAAATTGATCAAACCCTTGATCCCGAAAAAATTGATTTTTCGCTGCAGCTAGTTAGGCAGATGACAGAGGATTTGCTTCCCTCGCACGTCCAGGAATTTCTCTTGTTAAAACTGGGACTTTAGTTTTGCAAAGACTTTTAATTTTGCTAAATTAAAAGATGTAACATGATTGCTATTTTTATAAGGAGAGTGAATGCCAAAAGTCGAAAGAACCGAAATTTTTGATGTGGATATCAATTCTTTTTATGAAGTCATCACCGACTATGAATCTTATCCCTCATTTGTGGATGGAGTAAGTGAGATTGTGGTGGTGAAAAAAACCAAAACTAAAGCCGAAGTTGAGTTTATTATTAACTTAATTAAAAAGTTTTCTTATTCGCTGGATATTAAGCAAAAGGAAGGATCCCAAATCAGCTGGACACTGATCAAAGGTGATATTTTTAAAAAAAATACCGGCGGATGGATGCTTAAGGATATGAAAGAGAAGGGCACCAAAGTGACTTATCATCTGGAAGTGGAATTTAAAGGATTTGCCCCCCAGGTGGTGGTTAACAAATTAGTTGCCAATAACTTGCCTGCGATGATGAAGGCCTATTATCAAAGGGCCAAAGCACTTGAAAAAGGTAAAGGATGATTAGGAAAAAAAAACATGGCAAAAACGGATTGTCGTTTGGTGGAGAAATCATGAAGGCGTTGATGAGTAACGCGCAAAAAACCAAAGAGGAAGTAGAAAAATACCTGGTTAATATTGATCCTAAAAAATTAATGGATCACCTGGTGGATACTTACGATATAGATTTGCATGCCAAAATTTCCTTTAAAAAAAAGCAGCCCAAGCAATTAGATAAGACTAAAAAGTCGAAATAAATTTATGTTTAATATAGAGAATCTGGAAAAAATAAAAGAAGTCGCCCCGCATGTTCAAATTGTGGCAGTTTCCAAATTTGCCTCGGTCAACGATATTTTTTCAGCGTATTATGCAGGAGTTAAACATTTTGGCGAAAGTAAGGTTCAACATTTGATTGAAAAATCGAAGGAAATAAATAGTATCGGGAACAATGAGGATCTGTGTTGGCATTTTATAGGGAGGTTGCAATCCAATAAAATAAAACAATTGTTTACGGTATCCAATTTAAAATATATTCACTCGGTGGACTCGTTAAAGCTATTAAAGGAACTCTATCAGAAACAAGCATTATTAAATCAAAATAAAGTGAAGTTTTTTTTGCAAATTAATACCTCCTTGGAAAAAGAAAAAGGGGGGGTTATTGATCGAGACTCTTTATTTGAAATGATTAATTATATATTAAGTCAAAAAAAGGCCCAATTGGAGTTTATCGGCCTGATGACCATCAGTCGTTTGCGATCCTGTGACTTTGCCAAAGATGCCGATGAATGCTTTTTAAAACTGACTAATTATAAGAAGGAAATTGAAAGGACCTTTCCCATCTCTTCTTTAAAATTATCCATGGGCATGAGCCAGGATTATCACATAGCTGTTAAATATGGTACTGACTTTTTACGAATTGGAAGTGCCTTGTTCGAGAACCACTAAAATCGTAATCCCACGGAAAATTTTCCGTTAACATTACTGGAGGTTTGTTTTTCCCCGGTTTCCACCACTTTAGTGTTGGAGATTAAATTTTCTACGCTGATTTCGCTTATCAGGTAGAATTTTTTTTGGAGGTGACTAAGCAGACCGATTTTCAGATAAGGGAACAAGTAACTTATGCCCTTAAAGTTGTACTCATCCACTTCCATGGAGGTTTTGCCAATTCCGGTGCCGGCCCCAAAATAGAAGTTATTAAGTGTGCCTTTCATCTTGTTGGCATGGTAGGAGATCTCGCTGATCAACATGAATCTTCTAATGGGGATAACCAGATCCTCGTCCTTGACTTCTTCAGCTTCTTGGTCCCATCTAAATCCAAATCCAAAATCAAAACGATAAGAAAAGACTCTTTGGGAATATAATCCCTCCAGATTGACTTGGGATTTGGTGGTTTGTTGACTGGCATCTGCCGAACTAAGGGAATCATAGAACGTGTGTCCAAGCCCTCCTCGCAGGATCCAGTTCGGCCGTTTGGCCAAGTGGTAAAGTCCCATTTGATTGGTTTCGTAGTCAAAATCTTCAAAAAGGAGTTCACCGGTCTCTTTTAATTTTTGGATTTTTTCTCTTTCCACATACAGGTGTTTTTGGGTCCTTTCATCCATTAGGTTGGTGTGCATCAAGACAAATTGATTTTTTAAAAAAGGTATAAAAGCATTTTGGTCTTGTACTTGCCACAGGGAATGATCCGGACTGGTTTCCACCGCATAGCACATCAGACTGATGTTATCCGTGGAAAATGCTCTGGTTTGATTGGGAACAATATTGGAATTGGTGCCTTGATTGATGACAAATCTTTTTTTGGAACTGGAGATGGTGGTCACGATGACCAATTCATCGGCCCAGATTACCTGGGAAAAAATAAAAAAAAGTAACCCCAATAACTTTTTTGACATAGTAAAATTATATCATCAAAGGTGAAAAAAACTATCTATATTTAAGCGATTACCCTGAGTATGCCCGACTTTGTGGGCATTTTTAATTTTTGATCAATGAAAAGATATTTAAGTAAGGTATTAAATTTAAAAGAGGCAAGCTTATCTCGGTTATGATTTAGATGCTTATTGGTTTAAAATAATCAGTAAAGAGGAAATTTCCATGGGAGAGCGTGTGTACCGAATTTTTTTTATTTTTATTTTATTTCTTTTAATGATGAGCAATGTGCCGGCATCGACTACGACGGATGCCACCCGGGCCTACTCTTATGATTTTCGTGGAGAAGAAGTTTATTCTAATGGGGATGTTTTAAATTTGGTGACCATGCTGGGGGTGGGAGCGGTCAGCAAATCACTACTTACTTGTAAAGTTAAGACCACGGATACCACGGTGGCGGCAGCATCGGGCATCAGTTATCTGGGAGGCGAGGTGTACTCCTTTTTTGCTTACAAGGGCGTGGAAGCCAAATATCTGGAGTATGGAAGAGATATTGATGGCAAGCTGATCGACTCGGATAAAAAGGCCCTGGAAGCTCTTAAAAGCAATTATGAAAATATCAAAGATGTTGCTACTACGAAAAAATATCTTCAATATGCTGCTGCCGCTGGATTTACCACCTCGGCGGTTTTGGCCTACTGGGATGCTCACGAAGTCAGCGATCTCAAGGAAGCTTGTAAGGTGGCGTTACAGACTGCCGCCACGAAATGTGCTACCGGGGCTACGATTAACCCGGCAACGTCTGCGATTGACAGTGCCTGTTTGTCGAGTCTGCCGACAGTCATTAAAAAGGAGAATGAATTGGATTTAAGTGTGCAAACTGCAGAAAGTAAGCCTTCCACGGAAGCTAAGACTGAAATTGAGCAAAAAAGTGACGAGGCGGCCAGTACTTTGAAATCTACTTGTGTGGATGCTCTATGCGCTCAAGATGCCGTTATGGTCTGCGATAAATATAAAAAAGAATTAAGAAGAACCCTGGGGGAATGCAGTGAAGCTGATTTAAAAGATCCTATTTTTCAACAAGACAGTATTAAGCCGGTGGGTATTGGTTTTTGGGATTGGTTGCTGGCTACTGCGATGGCCGAAAGCAAGCTGACCTCCGTGCTGGGCATGGGATCAGTGGGCGTGGGGGTCTATCTGGGAATGGTGGATAAACAGGCCGGCTATCTGGATAGAATGATTTCCAAACCTTTTAATCGAGGGGTGGTCTTTAGCGCTTTTGCAGGTCTTAGTTATTTAGCGGCCAAATCCAATGATGAGGTGATTAAAACTTTGGAGCAAAATATCAATCGAATTGAAAAAGTCCTGGCGCCCATGAAAAAACCGGGAACAGCGGCCATCTATGTACCCGGTGAAGTACCGATGAGCCTTCATTCCGATATTATTAATATTAATGTAGATCAACCAGTGGATAGCGTAACGATTCCCACCACCCAGGTGTTGACTGAACAAAAAGAACAGGATCCAAAAAATCTGGACACCCTCACCAATTTAGGAGCCGGGGTGAATAAAAGTGGTGCTCAGTTGATCACCGAGATCAGTGATGGCATTTCAGGTAAAACTAATTTATCGGGGGCGACTTTAAATAACGCCAAGACCCTGGCAAGCGGTCATATGGCGATTGGCAACAAACTACGAAGTCTTCATAATAAGCTTGGCGCCAAAACTAAAAAAGGGGAATTGCCCAATGCCCTTAATTTGGAAAAGAAGGCTGCAGCGGCACTGGGAGAGTCTTTAAATAAATCCTTCAGGGGCACTGGATTTTCTCCCGAGAGGGCCAAAGAGGTATTTAAAGAAGTGCTTGCTATGAAGGATTTAAATCCTAAAGATTTTAGTGTGGTGGCCACCAAGCTCGATGCCGCTAAAAATGAGTCATTTGATTCTTACACCAATTATCTTCCCGTCCCTGAAAAAAAGAAAAAAGGCCAGGAAGAAGTGGTGAATTCTGCTTTGCAATTGGAAAAATTTCAAAATTCCACCAATGAAGTCAGTGATGCGGACAAAACGATTTGGGATATTATTAGCTTTAGATATTTTAGAAGCGCCTATCCGGTCTTTTCGGATGAAATGAGTGAGGAATAAATTGAAAATGATGATGAGGATAATCTTATTAGTTTTATTATTAAACATTGAAGGCCTTAGCGCCAGCGTTTCAGGGAGTAATGTTTTTAAAGGTGAAGGTGCCGATGATATTGCTTGGATGAATATGCTGACCATGGTGGCCGTTGGAGCTGCCGCCAGAGGAATGAGTGCTTGTAAAACCACCAGCAGTGATGCCTTGGCAGCCTCTGCAGCCGGTGGCGTTTATTTATGGGGCGAAATCTCCACTTTGCAAAGTTCCAAAGGGATGGAAGCGCAAAGCTACACCTATAATTATAACGAAAATGGTACGCTTATCGATTCGGACAAAGTGGCCTTGACTGCCATGAGAAAAAATTATGTGGATGCCAGGGCCAATTTAACCACTAAGAAAAATATGCAAAAATATGCCGGTCTGGGCTTTGCCGGTTCAGGAGTGTGGGCCGGGTACAAGCATCATACTTTGAGTAAAAAACGAGAACAATGTGAAAGTGATTTAGGCCAGGCCTTGTCAGCATGTGAAAAAGAGTTAGTGCCCTCTGTGGCCGGATCAGTCACTACCGGTGCGCTTCCGGACCCCAGCGGCGCGACCAAGGTAGCCGAGTATGCCAAGATGCAAGACGCTGCCGCATCTTTGCCAAGAATAGCAAAGATTGAGGAGCAAATTGAATTTTCCACTGATCATTCTGATAAATTACAAAAGAGTGTTGATGAATTTTTGGCCAATATAAAAAATAATACTTTAAAATGTAAAACCCTGGCGGAGACCAGTTGCAGTGATTTTGTAGTGGATTATAAAAAAGGACTCAATCGATGTACAGATGCCATGAAGAAAGAAAGCCAGAATAACGATATCAAAATGGACAGTTCTCCTGCACAGGAACCAGCTGTTACTGAAAATATGGTGAGAGAATATTTTAGATTAAAAGGGATGCCTGGATTTTATGATGAAGTCCTTGATCATCTGGTGAAAAGAGAATCTGTGGGAGTTTTAAAACTGGATGCTTATATTAGTTTTTTTACAGATTTAATTATCCCGAGTTCCTATGCTGGTTTTACGCAGCTCTTGGGGCTTGCCGGGGTGGGGGTGGGAGTATTTACCGGATTAAAGGCCGAAAAAACCATGTTTATTGATAAATATTTATCAACTTATAAAAATCGTGCCTACGTTTTTGGGGCCATGAGTTTGCTGGCCTTTTCAGCGTCCAGTGAAACTGCCGGCCAAATTGCTAAAATCGATTCTAATATCAGAAAGATTGACAGTATTTTAAACTCCATAGGGGGAGGAAGTGGATCCGCTGGATCGTATGGTTCAGGTGGGAGCAGTTATTACGATTCCACCTATAACCCTTATAACACGCCTATTACGATTCCCCCATCTAAAGTGGAACTTCCTTGCGCCACGCCTGATTGTAAACCAATCAGTGAAACGATTGATGCCCAACTGGAAAATGATCCGGATTTACAAAAACTGGCGAACATTCCTGAAAGTAAACCAATCATTCAGTCTATTAAAAACACGGCTGCCCTGGCCGATGATATGAAATCAAAAAATCAATTATCCAAGGGTTCTCTGTCCAAATTAAACGAGGTGGGAAATCAAAAAAACGCACTTTCCAAAGCTTTAACCGGGCTTGAAAGAAAACTCAATGAGGACAAAGGAAGTGCTGCGGCTCCAATTAAGTTGAGTGGAGATCCGATGCTTGCCAGGGAACTGGGCAGCAACCGCTATACCGGGAAGGGGGGCACGATAGTTGCTTCCGAATCTCCAGTGCTTGCTAATGTAAACCCTGATGCCAGTAAAGGGGGTAAAAAAGATGTGAGTGTGAACATGTCCAATGACGTGTTCTATATGCCGCCAGTCAATACCAATAAGAGAGATACCAAAGAGGAGCAGGAAAATGTAGTGGAGGAGGTTTCTTTGGATTTGGATGATGCGGATTTGGCTTCGGAAGTGGCCTTGGCGAAATATAGTAATAGTGAAGCCGAATTAGCAAGTGCCGATGGGCCGAGTCTATGGACACTGATTACCAACCGGTATTTAAAAACCGCCACTGAAAAATTGCTGATTCCCAAGGATGAATTCAATCCGGATATTCCTGCTAAAAAGGGGAAAAAATAGACTGATCTAAATAAGTTATTTAGGTCTGCTCTGCCAACTTTTTGTGACATAAATTTATTTTTATGGGATGGGGTTAAAGGACTAACTGCCTAGAATAATGTAAGTAAAATAGTCTGCTATAAAAATGATGTATTTGCCCACTGCTTGCCATAAAATAGAGTGGATTGATTAATTAACCACAAATTCAAGGTTGGGGCGTATGAAGAACGTAAGACTACTGATTACTTCAATGATTATTTTTTGTTTGGTGAATTTGCAGATTGTTTCGCTGAGTGGCCTGCAAGCGGCGGAAACGACGGCGGCTCCATCCAATACAGGTGCGCTTATGTCAGTAGCAACCACGGCCTTGTCGTCTAGTACCGGCGGCCAGTCCTCTGGTGGTATTCAGGCTTCCCTGACCGGATTGGCGGTATCAGTGGTTAATTTATCCCTTAAAAACTGTAAAGGTGGAACCATGGATATCCTGGCGGCCATGACCGCTTCGGGAGTGAATTTGATTGGTGGTATGGCCGCAACCGCCAACAACGCTGAAGCCAAGTCCAGTCAGATCAAATATAGCGGAAATAGCGTTGAAACCAAGGCAGCCATAGATTCACAAACAAAAAGTTTAGAAGATACCAAGGACGCCTTGCAAACCAGACAGAAATTTGAACTGGGGACGATGACCGCTTATCTGGTGGCTTCGGGTATAGCCTTGGCGGGAAAGGTAGCCGTGGTGGTGTTGGAGCGTCACTGTAGGGCGATGGCCAAGCAGTCTCAAGCAGATTGTCAGGCGAATGTAAAAAAATGCGAGGCGGATAAACAGGCTTATATGAGTTGTCCTCAGTCAAATACGGCCAAACGTAAGGAGTTGCAAACTAAATATGAAACCAAGTGCAAGTCTTTTGTGTTTGATTCCAAATCAGCGGCAGATGCGACGGCCAAGCTGAAAGCATGTAGTCTTAAACTGGGCACTGTTGAAAATGGGATTCAGGTGGTTGATCAGACTTTATCGTTAGATGTTCCCTCCAGCGTTCAGGCCACCAATGCGGAACAAGAATTAAACGCAATGAAAATGGATTATCATCAGCGCTGCGGAAGGGCCTCGGTTACTGCTGTTATTGAAGCAGGCAGTGATGCCCAGGCCAGTGCCCAGGAAGCAGCCTTATCAACTTCGGCGGCCAAGACCACTGCGGAAGTGTTAACCACCGCCAAATCTGCGACTGGTGCTTATCAAAACTTTATGTCGTGGATTGGTGGTTTTATGGGAGTGCGTGAACAGGCTCCGGAAGCTCCCAGTACTTCTTTTTCCATGGCCGAAAATACGGTGGTGGAAAATGTGGGGCACACTGAACCTACCTCGAATTGTTCCCGGCCGGGTACGGTGTCCTGTACTGTCTTTGCAGAACAATTAAAACGCTCCTTGGCCAAATGTAGTGGGGCCATTAAAAATGCCCAGGTTCTGAGTCCATCGGAAAAATATTTATTGGCGCAGGAAGAGGAAGTTAGAAAGAGCGGTCACTGGGAAAGATATCAGGAAATTAAAAATATAGTCTGGAGTGCTTTTACCGGAGATGATCGTTACCTTCAAGAAAATATCTTAAATCAACAGGAGAAAATCATTCTTGATTATGGTTTTGGAAAATTTGCAGTGTCCATTCCTGATGCAAAGGTTAAAAGTCTGGATCAATATTTAAGTTATCACGAACAGTGGGGCAGTCGAAATGGCCAGCGAGAATCCATTTCTACCATGACCTATCATGATTTAAAAATATTTTTAAAGGGTGCCAAACAGGAGGCACAGCTTTTATTATCTGTGGCTGCCCAAAGGGGAATCGATTTACTCATTCCCTCGGCTCAGGCAGGTATGTGGGGTAATATTGTCGGGGCAGGATTTAATCTGGGTGGATCGACAGGACTCTTAAATTCACTTACTGGCACCCAAGGGACTTTTATTGACAAATTCATGGTGACTTATGGTAAGAGGGCCATTGTATTTGGATCATCGTCTGCCTTGCTGGGAGCGGCGGCGGCAGCTACCGGAAAATCCATTAGTGATATTGAAAAAGATATAGCTAAATTAAAAAAAATGAAAGAGGAAGTGGAAAAGGCTGCTAGTGGAGCAGGAGGGGGAGCCGAGGTAGCTGATAGTGGTAGCGGTGGGGAAGACAGTGCCCAGGCACCAATGGAGGTTCCTAAAAATCCATTAAGCGACCCGGCATCGGTCAAAGATATCGGTGATTCGTCTTTTGCCAATACCAGTTATGATAAGATTTCACTGGGAAAGAAGGATATTGATCTGGCCAAGGAGTTGCCCTGTATTACACCTAATTGCAAATCCCTTAAAGATCAGGCACGGGATGCTATGAAAAATAGCATTATAGGTACTGGTATTCCAGCGTCCACTCAGGCAGCGCTTACCAACGGATTAAAATTGGCCACTGAAGTGGTGGATGGACTCCAGGGAAAAAATAAAATTAGTGCCAGTACCCTTGGGAAAGTGGATGAATTGGCCAATCAAAAAGGGGCCATGCAACAACAGGTGAACAATTTACAACGACAATTAAATGATGAACTCAAAGCTTTGGGCAAGGCCCCTATCGACTTTGAAGGCATGCAAAATAAAATGCTGGCAAAAATGTCAAATGATACCAGAAAGGCCATTGCGGCTGGCGGGATAGATATGGAAGCCTTGGCCCAATCACTGCTAGCAAGTCGTGCTAGTGCAGAAAAAATGCAAGATTTTTCTTTGAGTTACAAGGAGTCTGATGAGGCAGGACAGAGTAATCGCTTTGCTCCCCTGAAAGCCAGCACAGATGATCCTTTTAAGGATGAAGATAAGGGTGCGGTTGCCGCTAATTTGGAGGAACCCGGTGGAGGTCTGAATCAGTATGAGGATGGTGCTATCGACATCGTGGCAGATACCAGCGTACCAATTTGGAAAATAATCACCACTAGGTATGTAAAAAGCGGACTTAAACGATTGGCTTTGAAACCTGATGATGAATAATAAATAATGGGCGATTGTCTCAGTTGCCCATTATTTTTGCCGCCAAATAATTAAGTATTCAATACCATTGGTGATAACTGCAGATAACTACTGGATCAAAATGATCGGTTTTAAACCTAGTGAAAAAACCTTGATTGTAGAATAAAATAAATCTATCAATTATTTCCTTGGATTATCATATGAAAATAAAAAGATTACTGGTTACCTCAATTCTTGTCTTCAATATAATCTTTACCCAAATGCTTTATGCGCAAACCACTTTACCTGGAAGTAGTGCCGGCGCCGGAGTGGGTACTTACCTGATGACCATGTTGACCGGAACCGGGATGAGTTGGATTAACACCTCCATTATAAAATGCCGGGGAGTGACTCCTGATTCAGTTTTGGCCGCCACGGGGGCGGTGACTCACTTGGGAGGGGAAATTTATACGACGATTGCCCAGTCCAGCGTTAGTGAGATGACTGTGGATCCCAGTGATGATGCCAGTAAGGCAGCTGCCAAACAAATTAGTGCTACTCAAAAACTGATAGATAATCTGGAATTAAAATACAAGTTACAGTTGGGAGCTGCCAGTATGTACGGACTGGCTTCGGGTACCTCCATGATTGGTATGTACTCCATCAATCAAGGCCGGGCCCAGTGCAAGGCTTCTGCCCAGACCAGTATTGGGACTTGTCGGGGCGATCAGGATATTTGTAAAAAGGCTTCGGAAAAATGCGCAGTTGCCAAGAAGGCATGTGATGAAGCCGATCTGGTATGTAAAACAGCTACACCGGCAACTGCCGCAACATGTACAGCGAAAAAATCCCTCTGTGAGACCGAAAAGACTGCTTGTGGAAAAGAAAAAGAGGGATGTGAAAGTAAATTCATTGTAAAAGGAAAAGAAAGCAAGGAAAAGATTATTGCGGATGTTTTTTCTAATCCGGCAAAAGATAATAAAGGTATCACGAAAGAAATGATCAGTGATAAAGGCCCTCTGGCTTGTATCAATACCTGTTTGGACACTTCTTATCAGTTGGGAAAATGTCATATGAAGCTAGAGGACGTGATGAACGATGGACTGGATCAAGTGAGAGAGAAGGAGTACCAATCGGCTTATTCAACTAAAAATTCCATGGCCATTGAAAATTTTCTTTTGCAATCGGATTTTGGACTCGCCAAGGATTGTGGAAATATTGAACTGGAGAAAATTGGTACTACCCGGACCGGCGCTAATAATGGTGCTGGTCTGACCGGTATGGCAGGGATTTTTAGCAGCGTGCAGGGTTTCGTGCACGATACCGGGAGTAGTCTGATCAGCACAGCTGCCGGGCCTAAGGCCATGAAAAATATCAATGATGTTCAAAGTACGATCTATACCCCCGAGGAAATCGCCAAGATTCAACAAGCGGTGCAAAAGACTGGCAATCTGGAAGCACTTGATTATTTTAAGAAGCATATCTCTTCGGCAGAAAATAGTAAAATGGACTTACGCCAGTTGGGTTTAACTGGCGACCAGCTTTTGGCCGTGCATGATGATTTAAAAAATCAAGGGATAGATATCAGAGAATCCCCCAAAAACCAATTTTCCAAAGCAGATATTGTAAATGCCCAGCGATATTCCTTGAATTGTGCAGACAAGGCCCGTAATATTTGTGGTCATTTTGGCAATATGCTTTCCAAAAGTTTAAATAGATGTAGTGAAGTTTTAAGTCCGGGAGAGGCCAAGGAAAGAAAGGCTCCCACGCTTATGGATTTGTTTTCGCACTTGAATTTTAAAAATCCAAAACAGCTTCAAAAAATCCAAAATACCCTGGATACTTATTTTGAATATGATTCGCCCTTTAATATGGAAGTGGAAAAACACAAGGAGTTGAATAAAAAATTCAATCAGTTTTTTCTCAGTTATAACGATGAAACCGAGTATGGGCCGGCGGGATATTCCAGATATTTTGAAAAAATGCTTTTTTTAAACGGCATTAAACAATCAATTACGCTTAGTCAGTACCATCAGTTGGTCGATTCATTCAGGGTAATCGGTAAGGACTCGGTAATTGGAGTGAGTAGTGTTTTAAAAGTGGCCATGGAAAATGGTTTTAATCTTTTTTTTCCGAAGGCAAACGCCCTTGAATCAAGTAGTTTATTAATGCTGGCACTCAATATTGGTCCCCAACTATGGGGGGTTTGGCAATCCATTGGCGCCACTCATATGACTCAGATGGATCGTTTTATGGCCACTTATAACAAACGGGCCATTGTGTTTGGGGCAGCGGCGATCATGCTGGGATCTATGGCCTACTTAACTAAAAAACAACTGGATGAAGTCAAAAAAAATCTGGCCAGTTTGCAAGATATCAAAAGTGATATGGATAATTCCGCTGTTGGGGGAGGTTCCGGAGCTGCTATGGAAGCAGGTGGGAGCGAAAACCCCAGTGCCACTGCACCTTATTCACCTAAGGATTTGGCCCAAAGTGCTCAATCGGCAACTGCTGCCGATAAAATTACCATCCCCAAGGCAGATAAAACTCTTCCCGAAAATCTACCTTGTGTAACTCCCAATTGCTTACCGGTGGATCAGGAGTTAAACCAGTCTTTGAACGATAAAATGCTAAGTGGTCTGTCCGCTGGGGATGCCAGCAAGTATGGCAAGGCCGTGCAAGCGGCCACAGATATCGGTAATGATCTCCAGGGGAAAAATAAAATCAAGGGGGCAACCCTTGATAAGATCGGCAGTCTGGGTAAGGAAAAAAAGGCCATTGATGATATCAATGATAGGCTCAAAAGAAAAATCAACGAACAACTGGCCAGTATGGGGCAGTCTGCGATCGATTTTGAGGGATTGCAAAATAAGGTTTTGGATGATTTGAAAGAGACCACCACCAGTGGTTTATCAGGAACCAGCTTGGCAAGTGCGAGTACCGGAACCTTTTTAACTGAAGATAAGGCCAAGCCACAAAGAATGGATGATTCAGTTTTTACCACCACCAAAAATGTTAACTCACCAGCTGGTAATAAATTCGGTTCGACCAGTGAAGGCGGAATTATAACCCCCATCGATCCAGAAAGTTTGCCGGAAACCGAGGCTATACCTTATGCTCCAAGCAACTCAGATATCATTTCTGATCCAAGCCGGTCCATTTGGCTGGTGATCTCCAGTCGATACTTGAAAACCGGAGTGGATCGACTCTTGGAAGACAAAGATGCGGATCTGGATAAAACTTCCAGATGATTTTAAAGGTTATGCCTGCTTATTGTATTGGTAAATGGCAATTTAGTTATAGACAATATTGATGCTGCTTTCCCCTTGCGGCGATTTAAGCAGATCAATATTGATCGAGATTTTACTAGTCAGTTCATGAATGTGGGAGATGATGCCGATTTGTTTGCCCTGGCCTTTGATTTTATAGAGTACATTCAAGGCATCATCAATTGAATCTTGATCAAGGTTGCCAAAGCCCTCATCAATAAAAAAGGATTCAATGTCGGTTTGTCCTTTGGACATTTCCGATAAACTTAAGGCCATGGCAAGGCTTACTAGAAAAATTTCTCCCCCCGAAAGGGTGTGTATTTTTCTAAGTTGACCGTTATGGTAGTGATCAAGAATAAAAAATTCATTGCCATTTGGCCCACTGGTGGCGGTTATTTCATATCTGCCGAGATAGAGCTTTTTTAATTCGTGATTCGTATAGATCAATAATTTTTTTTCAATAAACGAATTGACAAAATTTCTAAAGTCACTGACTCCAATGACTTTAAAAAGGTCCAGATTGGTAAGAAACTTTTTTTGAATTTGCTGGTATTTATTTTGATATTGGGCCAGCAGTTTTTCTTTTTCCATTTGGTTTTGAATTTTTAACTTGGATTCTATTAAGAGAACATTACAATTTTGGATGGAACTTTTGATGGTTTCTTGCAGAGGGATCAAGGATTCTTTGATAAAAATTTCTACGATGGTAGGTAACTGTAAAGTTATCTGATCCACGTCTATTTGGATTATTTTTTGGTAGGCCTTCTGATAAGATTCAAAAAGCGGGTAAATGTCCTCAGTAATAGTTGGCCTGGTGATATTAAGGGCCGAGGTTTTTAAATGCGTGATCAATTCAAGTTGTAAAAGGTTAAGATCCTTCTGATCATGCTGGAGGTTTTTGATTTTATCCAGGAGTTGGTCTTTGTGGCGTTCTTTTTCCCGCGTATCTTGAACTTTTAGTGTCAATGATTGCTCCAAAGTGGCAAGTTCGCGCTGGAGTTTTAGCAGTTTCTGTTCAGGGTCACTTTCATTGGTTAAAGTATTTAGATGTTTGATATTTTCCAGGTTTTCCACTTGGAGATCATGGATTTTCAAAGAACAGTTATTTTTTTGTTGAAGGCCGGACTGAAGGTCCGCTTCCAGAGCGTTCAGCTCATCTTGTAAAACGATATTTTCTTTGGTTAAGAGGGAGTGTTGGTTGACAAGAGACTGGTCAGCTTTGATCAGGTCGAAGGCATCATTTAACAAAATATGGTAACGAGGAAAATCTTGGGCAATTTTATTTTTAATAAAATTGATACTAGCGGTTTTGGATTTGATCAATTCCGCATTGTTATGTTTAATTTGTATAAGGTTATTAAGTTCTATCTGTTCCTTTTTCAGGAAATCAGAAAGGGACTCAATTTTGCTCTGGGACTGGAGGAGGTTCTTTTTTATATTTTCAATGTTTTGAATAATTTTTTCTAGATTACCAAGCTTGCTTTGTACCATATCAGGGTGAAGGTGATCCTTGCTGAGTTTGGCATATTCTTGATTGGTGAGAGCTAAATCCTGGCCTAGTCTTTTACCCAGTTCTTCAAAGCGGATAATGTTTTCAGTCAGGGTGTTTAATTCATCCTTTTGTTTTTCCACCAGGGCCTGATTCAGCGTGTGTTTGCCGGGCGTGATGTCCAAACGAGTGTCCAATTGTTTTTCACAGACCAGGCATCTGCCTAGCTGATTACTTTCGTGACGACACAATAAAATGGCATCTAATAAGGCATTTTCTTTTAATTGTGCCAACTGCATTTGCAGATTTTCTTTTATAAGACTGGCCTTCTTGGTTAGGGAAACTAGCTCAGTTGATTGATGATTGAGGTCAGTGGTGATGGTTTGCTTTTTTAAAATCAGTGTTTCGAGGTATTTATTAGTTTCCACGGCCGTATGATATTTGCCCAGCAAGGTTTGGTGTTGTTGATAATAAAGGTCTGGCGTTAGGGCATTGAGGGCAATGATTTGATCCTTATGTATATTATCTTCCAACCACAGAGAATGTTGGGCCTCGCTTATTTTGGTTTCAGTTTTGAGTATTTGGGCCTGGTTGAGTTGGTCGCTTTGTGCTAGTAGTTGGAACTCGTTGGTATGCTTTTGAAGTTGATTTAAAAGATCCTGTGCCAGGTTTAGATCAAAATCACAATCAAAAAGCCGGGGGTCTTGTTGGTTTTGTATCAATAATAATTCATCGTTGCTTTTTATTTTATTCAATAGATAGGTTTTTCTTGCTTGTTTTTCAGCTAAATGATTCTTTACCACCTGCAGTTGCTGATTGAGTACGTCAATTTGCAAGGAGGTGCTTTTGATGATTTGTTGATATTTGATGGCCTGTTGTAATTGGGGGGCTTGGGTTTGGTAATCCTTCTTGTGGGTACTGATAGTGGTATTCAAGTGATTCAGGTCGGTATTTTCCTTTTGAAATATTGCTAAAGCTTCCTCATATTCACTTTCTTTTTTTATTAGTTGTTGGGTGGCCTCCAATGATTTGGTCAAGGTAAGCCAAAGATCCTTGGCAAATGATTGTTGCTTGGAAAGAAAATTGAAATAAGTTTCATATTCCAGTACCTGTTTTTGAGTGGAAACCATGACCTGGTTGAATTGATCGATTTCTTCTTTGGAGTAGATCTGGGTGTTATCGATAAACGTTTTGGTGGTAGCCAGTTGCGTCTCCCAATCTTTTAATTGGGAGGAAAGAAATTTACCCATGATAGCAAGCTGCTCACACCCATGAAGTTTTTCCAGAATACTGCGTCTTTCGCTGAAGGTACTGGTTAAAAATTTTGAAAATTCACCTTGGTTTAAAATGACCGTTTTAGTGAATTGCTCGAAACTTAAATTCAGTAGTTGCTCGGCGGAGCAATCCAGTAACACATCGTTTTTCGCTAGGTATCTTTTGGGAGAGGCTCCCTTCAGCAAGGTCTGATCCTTTTTTTTTAATTTGATTTCCCACACCGCTGTATATATTTCATGATTGTGCTTGAAAATAAGTTTGGCAAAGGCATCGCTGGCACCCAGGCTGACAAAATCGTTGGAACTCAGTGCCTTTTTATAATTTTTTCCGTATAAGGCCAAAGAGATGGCCGTTAGAATTGAGGATTTACCCGTGCCGGTGTGACCGGTGATAGCAAATAAGTTTTCCTCATTTAAAAAGGAAAAATCAATTTCATGAATACCTTTGAACGATGTGATATTTTTCATGGATAGTTGAATGAGTTTCATGAAAAATCCTGAGCATCGTTATCATTATTATTTTGGTGATGGTGGGTTTGACTGAGTAATTCTTTAAAGGACTCTAAAATATTGACATCCACCAGGGGCGTCTGGGAAAATTTTTCTTTATAAAAAAGATGGAAGAGATCGGTTAATTCATAATCATTGAATTCAGATAGAGTGGGGGTAGCCGGAGCGTTCATGCTTTGATTAAAGTCAGTGTACAAAATAAAATCTTCAATATTATTTTTTAAGAGGAGATCTTTGATGGTCTGGGTTAACTGGGCGTTTGGTAAATCCAGCATCAGCTTGGCTTCGATCAAAGGTGGTAATTTGGATGGAGCCTGGTTTTTGATGACCTGGCCTATAACGTCCTCGTAATCACAAGGACTGATCTTAAGTGATAAAATATCCCGGAAGCTAGGAATAAGGAGATGTTCTTTTTTGGGTTGAAAGGTTTGGTCTTTGAAATCCAGGGTTAAGAGGGTTATGTGCTTTTGATTGGTTTCATCAAAGCGATACTTGAGGGGGGCACCACAGTAGCAAATTTGGCATGGGCCACTGGAAAAATTCATCGTTTTATGGATATGTCCCAAGGCCACATAATCAAAATAAGGCGCAAAAAGTTTCTTTTTAAAACCATCAATGCCGGACAAATGGATAATTTGTTCGCTGCCAGAAAGTTCATATCCCTCCAAGAGGTGGTGCAGTAGCAAGATGTTATATTGGTTGGGGGATTTACCAGGAAGCAGGTTTTTAAATAATTGATCAAAACGATTATGGATACAATGATTGTCGGGATCAGGCCCATCCTGATCATGGACGGGAAGGGAGTTTAAACTCAAGATCTCGTGACTTCTAAAATAGGGGATGAGTACCAGGTTGATTTCAAAATCGTCGTACCTAAGAGTGGTTTTATGCTCGGTGGATAGATTGGTAGGATCAGTTAAGGCCAGTTTCCCGCAAATAGTTACCTTTAAATCCTTAAGAATTTCTTTAGGGGCTTCTAGAAATTTTCCGGAATCATGATTGCCAGCAATAATATATGTCATACATTTGGATTTGATACTGAGCTTTTTTAAAAAATCAAAATAGAGCTTAACACTTTCATTCGACGGAGTTGGGGAATCAAAAACGTCTCCCGAAACCAGCAGGATATCAATACTATCTGAGATAATAAAATCGCCTAACCATTCCAAAAAAAGTTTCTGTTCAGACAGACGATCGATTTTAAATAGCTTCTTACCTAAATGCCAGTCAGAGGTATGAATAATTTTTAGACTCATGAAATATAACTAGTTTCCCTTATTATGTTTATTTTTAAAATGCTGACCACCCGATTGATGATTGGATCTGTTTTTGTAATGATGAGGCCTGGACTGATTTGGCCTTTGCTCTGGAGTTGGATTCGGTGCCGGATTATCTTCATCTGGTGATGGTGGTGCGATTTCGTAATTTTCCGGAAATTGTTCAGGATAAGTAGTAGGGTGATTATGGTAGCAAGCCTCTTCACATTCACAATCTGGTGCACAGGCTTTTTTAACAAGACCGATTACCTGGGATGTTTCATCGATAATATGCTCGAACCTAGTGGGAAAATCGGGATTTTCCAGATAGGAATCCTCGCTCGAAAATTCGGTTTTATAATAACGCCGCTTGACTCCGTTGTTGGTAATAAGATCAAAGGTGCTTTCCAGTAGATTTAAGCGTATGACCTTGCCGATGTCTTTGGATTTGGTGCGAATGATGGTATTTTCCTTGGGAAGTGCTTCCCTTTTTTCGGTATAGTGTTCATTTTCAAAACGCATACAGCATTTGATCTGTCCACACACCCCGTTGATCTTGCCGGGAAGTAGGGTGATATTTTGATTTTTTGCCATCTTGATACTGACATTCCCGTAATCTTTTAAAAAGTAGGAACAACAGGTCTTTTGGCCACAAGAACTAATGGCCCCGAGCCCTGCGGCCCGATCTCTGATGGATATCTGCCTAAGCTCTATGCGCATTTTAAGTTCACTCACCAAATCCTTGACCAAACCTCGAAAATCAACCCGGGAGGGGGAGTTAAAATAAAAGACTGCCTTTTTTCCGAATTGGATAATTTCCACATGGGTGATAATCATGTCCAACTTATGTTTTTCAATAAGATTTTTGCAGATGTCTTCGGTTTGTTTTTCCTTGTGTTCCAGATCATTTTTGGCCTTGATATCGGCCTCGCTGGGAATCTGGGAGACACTTTTAATCGGCTGCATGGAGGGATGATAATCCACCTCGTAGGGAAAGGAATTGACATAGCCAATGGTCATGCCGCGATCACTCATCGCTAAAACTTTCTGATTATAATTTAATTTCTTTTTACCGAGTAAAAAAGGATGGCTTTTTGCATTGCCGGGAAAGCGTACATTGATCATGGTCAGCTTTTGTCCTTCTTTAAATTTGGACTCGGATGCCTGGGTTGTTTCACCATTATCTTTGGGTGACGGGGAAGCCTCCTCAGAGGCGTTTTCAGAAGAATCGTAAGCCTCAAAAGAATCCTGGGGGTTCACTTCATCATCTGGTTCAATATTTTGAATATCGTTATCACTTGGATGCATATGATTAACCGGTTTTAAAGTTAACAAAGAAGAATAATCGTGTTTTTTTTAAGGTGTGTCAATGCTCAGTTTAGCATTATTGTAGCTAGCAGATACGGCGCAAAGCATTCCAAGGAGTCGATCTTCTTTGCTGAGATTATAATCAACGGAGGTTATAAACCATTTGATCTCATTGAGCGCATTTTCTTTTAGTTTATAGTCGGTATTGAGTGAGGATAAGATCTCAATGGCCATGCTACCAAAATTCAAGGCATCAATGGATTTGGCCTTACAACTTTCAATAAACTGCACCTCACCCATTTGCCCGCTTAAGTATTTGGTAAAAAGATTTATTAATGGCTTCATCTCAACCTGGTTGGCGTATTTATCCATAAGGTAATTGAATAAATTTTCATGTTTGGGAAGCTGCACATTTGAAGGAGTGTGGGAAGCACTGGAAATTTTCAGATTCAAGGCCCGGCTTTCCACCGTTTTAAGCAGTGCTTTTCCAGTGGGGTTTAAAAAGAAAATAGTGGTATTTTTGCTGGTTTCTTCCAGGCATTTTAAAAGTTTATTGAGAATAAGGTCGGGTATGAGATGAGCTTGATCTACAATGATAAAGCGCCAGGAGAGTTGATAGTTGTTAAAGCAAAGGGTTTTAAAAAACGGCTTGAAATCATCAATCACATATTGGTTGCCAGCAGGCTCCAGATATAAAATATCCGGGTGGTTGAGTTCCTTGACATGGTCAAATGCCAGTTTGGGTAACCGGTTTTCCTGGATTAGGACTGACTTGAGAAAGGTGTTGATGAAGGCCTGCAAATCATCGGTTTGATGTAAGGCCTGGGCACTCGCTGTAAGAATATAAAAGTTTCCCAGGGTTTGAGACTGCCATTTGTTTAAGAGTATGGGTAAAATATGATTATTCACTTTTAGTTATTGCTTTTAATTTGAGTTCAAGCTCGTCACTGACCTTGGTTTGATCCTGTTCCCCATTAATACTAATAATCCGGTTGGGAAACAGTCTGGCGGCTTCTTCGTATCCTTTAACCAGGGATTCATAAAAGGCCAGGCCCTTGGATTCAAAATAATCTTTTTTTTGATTTCGAATTTTTTGTCTTTCGATAGATGTTTGCGGAGATATTTTTATATAAAAAGTCTGATGAGGGACAATGGTCAGGGGATAATGGCCATGAATTTCCAAAACGGTCTGGGTTCCCAGCTTCCTGGCATATCCCTGGTAGGCGATGGAGCTATCAATATAACGATCACAGATAACGGCGGTACCATCCATTTTTAATTTGGGTAAAATAACTTCATATAATAATTGGGCCCTGGAGGAGGCAAACAAACAGGCTTCACTAAGCGGGTGCAGGTCTTTTTGGCTGGTTAAAATGGCACTGCGAAGTTGTTCGCCAAACTCTGTCCCTCCCGGTTCTCGTAAAAGTAAAACATCATATCCTAAAGATTTTAAAAATTTAAAGGCGGTATTAATCTGGGTGGATTTACCAGCACCCTCAATACCTTCAAAACTTAAAAAAAGCGATTTGGCATTGGTCAAAGGAGTAAAGCGGGATAATAATTCATAAGAAATAGTTGGCGTTGGCATAGAGAGAAATTAGCATAAATCAAACTAAATGACGATTGATTTTGGACTGAAACTACTCGGAAGTTTCCGGTGTTTCCGGGGTTTCCGGGGAAACTTCCGCCTCGCTGGAAGCCTGATCTAATTTTTCCAAAAAACCTTCTCGGGAATTATGCACAGCATCTTCACTGTCAATTTCGCCATAATCGTTTCTATCTTCGGTGATGTTAGCACTCGTATCTCTCACCGGTTCATTTTCTGAGTTACTCACTTCTTTAACCCAAGTATTTCCCCTTTCTCTTCTGAAGATATTTTTGGAGCGGGTGTAGGCACTGGTGCGGGAAGGTTTATTTTTATCAATGCCCGTGGGGTTATCCGCTTCATTTCTTTTATTTTCAAAAGGGGATTTTGCTTTAAAAGACTTGACTTCCGTGGGTGGTGGGGAAGAGGTCTCTGAAGGTGTGACCGTGGATTCCTCCTCTACGATATGCGTGGAGGTTATAAAATCAGTTAATACAATGAGGCACACCAGACCAATGATTAAAAAAAACACTATGGCCACCGGCCGGTTGTGTAATATCTTTTTTGAGTTGGTTAAAACATTTTGGGTGAAGATTTTTTTGTTAGTGTTTGGTCTTATACTATAGAGATCTGCAATTTCCGAAAAGTTACTGGGCTCCGGGGCGGGAGCATGATTGGTAGGCCCGCTTAAAGAGTTGAGATGGTCAGGGGAAGCAGGCAAGGTGGCCGCCGCTTGATTTCGGCGGTCAAAAATATCAAACTTATAAATTTTTTGCCAGGTTTTGCCACCATCTGTGGAGAGCATGTCTGTTAACACCAGTTCATTTTGCTGAAGTTTATTTTTAATGGTTTCCAGATGGTATGGGCCGACCAGCATGCCGTGTTCGAGTACATGGAATTGTTCATTGCCCCTTAGGTTATTTTCCGTAATGACCTGGGGTTTTCTTCTGGTAAAGAGGGGGTGTTCAAAAAGATTGACCCATTGGGACCCACTAAAGGTCCTTATTTGAACATTGCTTTCGATTTGATTATTATGCAGTTTCAAATATTCTTTGAGGTTTTGAATCCACACCGGTCCCAAGATTTGACCGGTGAATTTCAGATAGAACAATTCCTCTAAAGGTATCTTATTTTTTTCAATTTGATTTTCATTCAGCACCAGTCCGATGAGATCATCAGAGGTCCTGGGTGAAACTTTTGTTGCCTCTTTCATGACGATGTCCTTAGTAAACTCCTTCCCTGGATTTTATCGGACACGTCACAAAGAGTGCTTTGCAAGAAATCATAAAAGCCTGAAAAGGGAAAATTTTACCGCTTCTACTTTAAGCAATACCCCGGATTTTTAAGTTCAATGGTCGGGTGCTTTTTTTCCACATAGGTAGCTTTTTGCTGACTGGCACACGACTGAAGCACGGTTAAGATTAAAATGAAAAAAATAACGGTGAGGATATCTCTGACCATCAAAACCTCCTTGTCTCGACTGGTTTCCTCTCTCTATTTATAGATTGCCAGATTCATGCCAAAAAAAGACCATGTAATTTCAAGCACCCTGGATTCACTTTGATACTGGAATAAAAAAAAGGGCCAATTCAAATTGGCCCCTTAAAGATATATTAACTTAAATCAAATTTAGAACAGTACATCCAGCCAGATTTTGCTAGAAGGTTTTCGTGCAGCTGCATTGTCTGCGATATTTTCAAACACATCTCCAAAAGTCACTGTAAAAATGCCAGAAATTGATGGAGTAAATTTATAAACCGTATCTACTCCGACATCATAATAGGTTGCTTCAGTATTATTTTTATAGGCGTCTAGGAATGTATCGATTGCTAACTTTTCGGTGATATTTGTTCCAATTTCGTTATAACTTTGAATATTATTGTTCTTACCCTCTCCCTCGTTAATCTTTAACATGGATTGGGTTAGGATATAGAAATCGTACGGCAGGTTAAGGGTGATATCGGGCATGATTTGGTGATACTTTGAACTGACTTGCTTATGGTTGCTATGATAAGCAAGTCCATAACTTAATTTCACATCTTTAGCCAGAATGTTGGAGTAGGCAATTCGTCCGCCGGTATAAACCGCTTCTTCTTCGCTAGCTTCCATTTCTTGGTTGTCGGTAATATGCAGGACCGAGAAGTCAGCCGTAAAATCACCAAAAGTATAGTGGGGAGAAATACCCAAGCCTACAGGAGTTTTACTTGTGTCAACCCCAAGGATATCATATCTATAATGAAATTGAATGATTCTACCGGCATCAATCTTTAAATTTTCATTGAGCAGGTAGGTGACATAGGCCCTGGCAAAATAAATTGAAGGAGCACCATAACCCTTTCCTTTGCCTTTTGCTATATCTGCAGAAGTATTTCGTCTGGACATGTGAAATGAATCGGAATAATCCAATCTGCTATGAAATTCAAATTGATCATTTTTTTTGGCATCAATAAAAAATCTAAAGTAAGGCATTCTTATCTTACTTTGGGCAGTGTTAAAATCCCATAGTAGTCTTGAATACCCGGAAAACTTGAAGTAGGTGGATTTTTCCTTATTAAAAAAAAGTTTGTATCCGCCTCCTTCCGGCGCTTCACCGGTAATTTGGAAGTCTTGCGGTTTTGGATCTTCCTTTTTATCAGCGGCAAAAAGAGAACCAAACATCAAACTGGAAAGTAGTAGAATCACTGCAATGGGTTTTAATTTAGACATGTTTGCTCCATAAATTAAAGTTAGTATGTATATTGGTTAGAATCATTCAAACCATTTTATATAAAATTTTTAACGAGTATGTTTGGCTTTATCAAGAAATATTTTTGATCAAAATGATCAAACAAGGCAGGATGAAAGAATTTGTTAGAAAAAGATGGAAAAACCTAAATTACCCCTGCAAAGTGGTGTAACTTTGCAAGGGTAAAAAAAAGAAAAGTGTTTTAAGTCAAAACTACTTTGTAGTATTGAGATGTTTATTCTGTTGCCAATTTTCTTTTTTCTCAAATTTTTTAATATCGGAAGAGCTGGCAATGTATCTATCCGTGGTTGAGCAAGCTGTGATCGTGATACTCAGTACGACAAGCATAACAACACAAAAAATATGACATGCTTTCATGGAATCCTCCTTTGGGCCTTGTCGGCCGTTAAATATTGCTTGAAAGCTATTCGGAGGTTCCTGATATTATACTTAAGTAAAATGGTCGGAAAATTTAATTTTGTAATAAATTCAAAGTCTTAACTTGCTATTGAGGGTTGACCTGGGCTAATTTATTTGGGGGACACAGCCCAGCCGTTTGTCGGCTGGTTGAATGTTGGTTCTGGGGGCATCGGAATTTAGTTCTTCCAGGCCAATGACGGTATAAATTTTTTGGTGAGGTTTTTTAACCAAGGGATAGGCGATATCGATTGGATAATAAAACATGATGGGAAGATTTCTGGAAGTCGTCTCAGTGTGTTTGATAAGGGAAGAATTGAGAGTATAAAACCAGATTTTTTTCAGTTCACTTTCTCTGATGAAAATATAATCATCCGGCGCCTTCACCAATTCCCCGTTATTATTTTTTAAAAGGGAAGTTTCCCCAAGAGCACGGTAGATGGCCTCGGTATCCCCAATGTAATCTTTTAGAATCTGAAAAATTTCGCTATTACTGTTAAAATGGGTGGTGGTGGGGCAATAAGGGATTTGATTGACAGGATCAATGAAGCTTTGCAGATAAAAACCCAGCAGTTTTTCGCTGGTACCTGGGGCCACGGTAAAGCTAAAAGGGTTGAATAAATTGATAGAGGAAGGATAGGTCAGGCGATTTTCAATCTCCTGATTGATGTCGAGTCTTCCGTCATGATTCTGATCGTAGAAACGCACATCTTTTTTATTCCAAAGCATAAAACTATTATTTATAAGTTCCAGTCTGGGATAGGTTGATTGATCCCACCTGCCCAGCGTTTTGTCATGGCAGTATAGGAAGTCGTTGCCGGGAGGCAAAGGCAAGGGTGGTTCGTTGGAAGCAAAATAATAGTGAAGTTTGGCGGAATATTCATAGTAGCTTTGATTATTGTATGTGTACCCCGAAGCAGTAATGCAGGTATATTGGGAAATCGTATTTCTTTGTAATGGGGTTGCCACAGGGGTGGTGGGGTTTTTCATGCGCAGTTGAATGGAGGAGGTTTGGGCCTTGGAAGTGGTTTCAATTATTTTTAAGGTATAGGTTTTATCACTTTCCATAAAACTTAAATCGATTCTAAAACTATTGGTGTTTGGAAAAAGTGAAACCTCCAAATATATTTTTTCAACTTCATTACTGACTTCGGCCAGGCAGCTGGGGGCATAATGGCCATCTTGGATTTCGACCGTGCACCAATTATATAAGTTACCCAGCAAGGGATCATTTTTTATTTTGTCTGAAATGGTGACCGAGCCAAACAGGGTCGGGGTTTGATCATTCCTGGTGCTGCAAAAATTACTACAGTTATTAATAATAAATTCCTTATTTCCATCGCAAGCGCAATAATCGTTTTTAATCACCATTTCATTGGTTGGTCTTTTAATATCATCAACACAAATGCCTTGCGCGTTTTCATAAATTTTTAATAATTCAATCCTGGTCTCCTCGCTTTTGGGAGATGTTTTGGCGTACTCATTAATAAGTTGCATGACCTCGCTGTAGGTGGCAATCTTGGTGTTAATGGGACACTCGTCATAGCAAACTTCCACTTCTAATTGAGTGTAGCGGGTGCAAGATTCACTGGGGTTTTGGGATGGAGTTCTGGCGTAGTCTTGAATTTTTTTATATCCAGATCGTCCCTGTTCATTACATCCGAGTAGGACCAGGTTTAAAATGAACAGAATAAATAGGGCGTTCATTTTCAATTTAATAGGAGTTCTCCGATATAATTAGTCTACTAGGAGATTGGCCTAAATTAGGATTTAAACCGGAATAAATCAATTAAATCAATCGGTTGTCGAATGTGTGCATGGCCAATTGGACAATGTTTGATGCCAAAAATTTAGGTAGTTAGGCAAAATTTGCATAAACAATAAATATTTCCATTCTTGTTATAATATATACTTAAGTGCTTTAACGAATATCCGATAGGTTACACAAAGAAGACAAAAAAATTAGAGTCTTACATAAGGAGCGATTCTATGACTAAAGCAGATTTGATAGCTGCCATTGAAAAGGGTGCTAATATTACTCATAAACAAGCGGAAGCAGTTATTAACATTTGTTTTGACAGCATGATTAAGTCTCTCTACGACGATGATCGAATTGAAATCAGAGGCTTTGGATCATTTGCCAATCGTAATTACAAGTCTTATGAAGGAAGAAATCCAAAGACTGGAAAGATTGTCAAAGTTCCACCGAAGAAGGTTCCATTCTTTAAAGTCGGAAAAGATTTAAAAGAACAAATCGATGCTGGCAAAGACAAGTACATTATCAGAGAAGCCTAAGCGAATTTTGTACCCCAGCGGTTGACAAAATACGCTTTCTCTCCCACTATAGGTGTCATCAATTCTAAGGTGACGTGCCTGAGCGGTCAAAAGGAGCGGTTTGCAAAACCGTACAATCGCCGGTTCAAATCCGGCCGTCACCTCCAAAAAGAAAAGCTGCTTTTTCGAATTTAGCAAAGATTTTTATTATAGTATTAATATTATTAACAGAAGGTTTCAATTAGTTAGATCAAGGTTAATGCATTGAACGTTACATAGCATTACATGAAATTACTCTCGTAGGCTTCTCTTGGCTTCTGTTCTGGCTTCTGTTCTGGCTTCTGTTCTGGCTTCTGTTCTGGCTTCTGCCTTGGCTTCCGTTTTTTTAATAAAGTTTTTGAGGTAGATAGGGTCTTTTGTTGTTGTGTAAGTGCTCCAAAATCGACCAGTAAAAAAAAGGACTGATATTGTCTTTGCCCAAATGGGGGCATATCAATCAGAATGCAATCCTCTTCATAAAGTAGCGAACTTCATCCTCGTTTGTTGTTACGAAGCCAAGCCGCTCATACAGACTCTTCGCCGGATTTGGTTTAAGTACCGTTAGTGTCACGGGCAAATTGCCAGCCCTTACAATAATATCTAGAACGATCTTGCTTCCTAGTCCCTTGCCCTGCCATTCTGGTAATAACAAGATATTGGCGAGAAATATCTGTTCAATTTTTTCTTCCACTTGAAGAACACCTACGTCCTCACTCTCAATTTGAATCACTTGTAACTTGGCTGGATCAAATCTATCGCAAAGCAGTTTTTCTTGTTGCAAATCATTCCAACCCCAAATTTGCTCTACATACGGCTTTAGAGTCAGCTTGTGAAGTTTCTGAAGAAAGGCAAAGTCGGTTTTCGTAGCTGGTCGGAGTGAATAGGAATTCATATTAGCAAAAATATCAGCCACGAAGTGAATTGGCCATTAAAGAGATCGCAGTTTCAAACTAATCTTATAAATCAGATCTTTCGGTAAGAGAATTGGCCGATAAGATGGAAATGTCATTTCCAAGAGTCCAGCAAATGGAAAGCGGCCGAGGAAATATTTCGGAAGAATATATTTCCAAATTTTTAAAAGCCCTGAATTTGAATTAGTTTGACTGGGATCACGCTACCGGAAAAGATTCTGATCCAGATAGATTAAGAGATCGATGTCATGATTTTATTTGTGAAGCACTACCGAGTCACTTGGAAAGATTTTATGAGATGGTGAAGACGATTTGATTAATTTATCCGTCAGCGTCAGGTGATATGAGTGAGAAGAAGGCTCCGGACATACTTGGGCTGGAAGAAATTAAAAAGTTTTTATCAGTAGCAAAAGCAGTAAATCATCATTGGTACTCGATATGGGCCTTCGCCATTTTAACAGGAATGAGAAGTGGTGAACTTCACGCTTTATCTTGGGAGCAGATTGATCTAGAAAAAAATATCATTATGGTTGATAGATCCTATGATTCAAATGCGAAAAAAAGTGGCCCAACGAAAGGGAGATATTGGAGAACAGTTCCGATCAATAGTAGCTTCTATAAGTTGATTATTGATTTAAAGAACGGCCCGAAGAAAGCGGGGAACGAATATGTTCTTCCAAGAAGTAAAGATTGGGACAACGGAGATCAAGCACTTAAAAACTTTTTAAAATCAATTGGTATTAAGCCAATAAAGTATCATGCCTTGCGTGCTTGCTTTGCAACTCAAATGTTGGGGAGTGGAGTTCCGGCCCCAAGTAATGAAAATTGGAGGATGGAAAAAATCTTCAACAATGGACATCTATCTTAGACTTGCAGAAGTTGATACGAAAGGGGCCACTGATTGTTTGCAGTTTGTTCCTGAAGCAATTTGTTTTGGTGATAATGTTGTAAGTCTTTTTTCTAAGGGAGATAAAATATGAATCAGGAAGTAATTATCTCAAAAATTGAAAAAATGATTTATATTCTAAGAGGCCAAAAAGTGATGTTGGATAGTGATCTTGCTGAGCTTTATGGGGTAGAAACGAAGGCACTTAATCAGGCAGTAAAAAGAAATTTTTCAAGATTTCCAAGCGACTTTTCGTATCAATGTAATAACAGTGATTTAGAGAGTTTGCGGTCACAATTTGTTACCGCAAATCCTGCAACCCATTGGAATTACAAACGAAGAGTTCTGCCTTATGTTTTTAGTGAAAATGGGGTGGCCATGCTTTCAAGTGTTTTAAATAGTGAAAGAGCAATTCAAGTAAATATCTCAATCATGAGAACATTTACCAAACTGAGAAAATTGTTAGCCTCAGGGGAGTCACTGGCACAAAAGGTAGATGACTTGGAGAAAGGAACAGATAAGCTTTTTAGAATAGTCTTTGAAAGGCTTGAGGTTGTTGAAGCAAAAATCCCTATCCATGACCCCGATCGAAAGAAGATTGGAATCAAGACCAAATAAGTCTTAAAGTGGAGAAGGTTGCTGGATCTAATAAAGTTTTAGAATTTTAAATTAAACCTATATCGGCCTTAGGGTCGGTATAGGTTATTACTGTGATTTTAGGTATTTATCTTGTAATTTGTACGTATTGATTATAATAGTGTAATAGATTATAATAATCAATAAGAGGATGGATTAATGGAAATTAAAGAAAGCCTTGTTTTATTAAATATCTACTTAAAAAAGAAGAAGATTAAACGTTCATTTGTTATTTGTGGAGGAGCATCTCTCATTTTACAAGGGATTATTGCACGCACTACTAAAGATATTGATATTGTAGCGCCACCGATTGATGATGCTCTAAGAGAAGCTGCAGAAAGTGTTGCTGAAGATTTAGGGTTAGATTCTCATTGGCTTAACTGTGGTCCAGCTTCGATTGTAAAAGATTTAAAAGTTGGTTGGGATAAGCGCGTTCAAATAATTTTTAAGGAAAGCAATTTAATAGTTTATTCAATTTCTAGAGAGGATTTAATTTTTTCAAAATTTTGGGCCTTATGTGACCGAAAAAAAGATAGACAAGATTTAATTGAGCTTAGGCCCTCGTTGGATGAATTGAACATAGCGATTGAATATACCAAGACCAAAGATGGAAATCCAAGTTGGCCCGAGTGGGTCGAAATGCAAGGACAGATATTAAAAAAGGATTTGGGTTATGAATAAAAGTGATGATAGTTTGCGAGATAGTTGGGCATCACTAGGTATTGCTTTTAATACGAAAGCAACTGACCATGCTAATCCTGAACAAACCATTATAGAGACCATTAAATCAGGTGAATTTCCGGGTGATCGAAAGATGTTTGGACTCATGCTTTTATGGTTAGAGAATTATATGGATCTGGTTCATGTGGAACGACTTAAATACTTGATGAAAGATTTAAGTCCCTTTCAATTAGCGCTTCTTGGCGGTATTGCTAAAAAATGTTTAAGTAAAGGTGATCTGCGCTTTAAAACAATTATTAAAGAAATAGAAAAAAGGTTTGGAAAAAATTCTCCCAAATTTGAAGGTGATGATGAGTTGTATCTTAAACTAAAAGGAGTGGATGCGGATTTTCTTTGTTTTGGAGTTAAGGTAGCACCCATGCATGCGGATGAATCGAAGAAACTTTTAAAACGTGATCAGGTGATTAAGAATAATGCCTGGCTTAGAAACAGACTTGTTTTTGGAAGTAACCTTCGAGCAGATTTTATTACGGTCTTTACTTTAGGGTTAGCACAAAATGCATATCAGGCATCCAAACTATTGAGTTGTTCAGCAAATGCCAGTTATCGAAATTGGAAAGATTTAGAAGAGGCCAGAGGGCTGGATTTTGTATAGGTGGAAATATTTTAATATATTGCACATCTTTGTATTTGTTTAATATTTTAAAATCCAAAAAATATTCATAAGGATTTGAGAAAAAAAATTGATGGAAAAAACATTTGAAGAACATGTTAGAAAAAAAAGGGAAGAGCTTAGAAACAATCTTGAGGTTGATTGAGGGACGATGATAATAATTTCTACAAACAAAGAATTATCGCTTTTATTAGATATAGGCCTTACAAACCTAAATAACGATAGTGAACGTGAGAATATAAGGAAAAGATTATCAAATGAAATAAAAGAAATTGGCGCCAATAGAGATATTTTTATAAAGATAATGAATGGACAAGCCGTTGCGATGATTCAGATAATTTATAAAAATGCTGATAATGATCCTGATCTTGCAAATGGTGTAGACGTTGCTCATATACATGATCTTGAAGTAAGAAAAGATTTGCATGGCCATGGCATTGGAAAACAATGTGTTCAGGATCTTGAAACATTTGCTATTGGAAAAAGTGTTAGAGTCTTGACTTTAGGAGTTGATAGTACAAATACTAAAGCAATGAAGTTGTATCATAATCTAGGGTATAAAATATTTAAAGAAGAGGAAGGTCGAGTTCCTGAGGAAAAATTATACCTCATGAAAAAAGTGCTAGATAAAAATTAAGTCAGTGGACACTAATGTTTATTAGGGAATAAGTATATTGATTATAGTAAATGAAGCTATGGAGGATCAAAAAAACAATCCTGATTTCATAGTGTTTGATGTCCTGTGAACGGTGTATAATATTGGTTCACTCGAGGGATAAAATGAAAGATATTAAAAAAATCAGAAGAAGCATTAAAGAAATTAAGGAAGATATGCTTGAAATCAATAAGCGTAGGCCAACAGAGAAAGAGCTAATTGATTTAGTTAAAATTATTAATAAAAATTCAATGTTAGTAGATAAAAAAAATGCAATCAAAAGAGAGAGTAATAATCGTTTCTTTTCTTCTGAAAAATAAAAATTCGTTGTTCAATTATGTGGTAAAATGGTATGCTTATCTGTGCTTAATGATAAGCTAACTATACGGAGCGACTGGTTTTCTAAAGAAACCTCCAGCAATTTTCCACCTTTTTGAACAATATTTTTTTTAATTTTTTATCTATTTATAATTATTCACATGAGGTTTCAGTAAGTTAATCCAAATCCGAGGGTTGAACCTGTCACTAACTGTCTGGCACTTTCACTGATTGGCTTATTTTGTGCTTAACTTGTGCTTGCAAGCATTTGCGTTAGAAATTTCTAAGCACAAAATGGAATTTCCTTACTAGCAAAAAAAGACGCAAAAATCCATAGACCAGTGGTCAAAACAACATTTCAAAAAAATAGTATGTAATCCCTGTCAAGCCTGTATCATTTATATTATCTGATGATATAAGAATGCCGAAGACCGTGAAATAAAGCGTCAGTACCAGCTGAGAGAGTCGGTAAGTTTCGGGGCCAACAGGAGGATAGATCTACTGTATCACCAAGATAGTAACGAAAACTCCTTCGTCGACGGCCAAAAGTGAAGGAGCGGAAGGCTTCAAATGATTGGAATTGGTACCGGTTATTATAGAAGTGCTAAAAACTAAAAACAGGTCAATAAATGTTTACGTTGAGACCGCGCATAATGGCACTTTGTTTCTTCTAAAAAACGAATAGTAAGTAAGTTCCACTAGAAAGCGTAATAGACTATATGGCCAGTATCGGGATATGCATTTTTTTGGTCTCCTTCGTTCAGATTTTAATTTATGAGTTATTTCATTCCTCCTACATATTTAGATGTTGAAAAAATTGCTAAGAAGTATGGCGGCGATGAACAGGAGTTCAGCTTATAACCAACGTAACATCACGAATGAAAAATCGTTTTTTATTATGGGAGGATAAAATTTTACTACGAAAAAGATTTGTTATTGAAACGATTAATGACCAGCTAAAAAACATTTCCGACATAGAACATTCAAGACACCGAAGCCCTATAAATTTTCTAGTAAATCTTCTTGCTGGATTGATTTCTTACACTCATCAAAAGAAGAAACCATCGATCAAATGGCATAGTGGCCCGATTTTATTGGGAGATTAGGCTGAACTGGGGTTAATTAACATTACTATTGTCGTCCAGTTCAAAAAGCTCAGAGGCCTTACGTTTTTCTATAATGCGTAAGGAAAATATGACGATAAGTGTTTGCATATTATCTTGTTGCGGATATTAGTGATGAGCAAAATTGTTTTATTTATTTTTATGTTTGTTTTTGGCTGTAGTCAAATTTCTCTTACACAAACGAGGGAGCCAGCTTCATTAAAAGGATTTGGATGTAATCAAATGGTTTGGTCTCTTCTTGCTGATCAAGAGAAAGGTTCATTATCTAAAACAGAGTATTATCTCCTTATCTCTGATTTTGAACACGCCATTATAGATAAAAATATCAATACAAAGCTATCCAATATTGCTGACCAGCAACTTTCGGAGATTAAGCGTTTAAAAAGAGTATTGGTTGATATGCAAGAGCGATCTGGAAAGGATGTAAATATTGAGACATTGATAGCTAGCTTTTCAACATTCAAACAATCAGAACTTGAAAACGCGCTGGAAAGTTTAACTCAGTTCCGTCTTGATAGAAACTTAATTGAGTGGCTTGAAAACTTATTAGATACTAGAAAGTTGCGTAGCAGATTTATTAAAAGTCAGTTCGTTGATTATTTAAACTATCAGTTAAGAAAAATTTTTTCTATTACAATCTATTCTGTTAAGCTAATGGCAATTTTTGCTTATACCGGCGGACTTAACTATATAGTTAACCCTGTTTTAAGGAGTAATGAGAAGCTAAATTCTTTTGTTCGGGGGTATATGTATTTTTTGCAAAAATCACTAGATTCTCTGCCTGTTTACACAGGAACAGTATACCGAACCGATTATTTACCTAAGGATATTTTACAGCTATTTCTAAACAAAAATGGGGAATATGTTGAAAGAGGCTTTTTGTCTACGACCAGATTGCAAACGTATAATCATACTGGTTACTACAATGTAAAATTTATAATTAAAAGTAAAACAGGAAGATCAGTTCCCAATATGCCTATTCTTCAGCCATATAACAATGAAAAGGAAGTTATATTCTCCAGTCACACAAAATTCAAAATTACAAATGTTTCATTAGTGGAAGATGGTTTTGAAGAACTTAACGTTTATAGATATGAACGCTATAGTAGGTATTTGATTGAGCTTGAAGAGATTTAAAATTGCTCAATGTGAAAAATTCTGTGGAAAAGACAGAGTCTTTTGAATATGTAATTATTTAAACTGCTGGCCAATTTCAAAAAAGGAAAAATATGGTTTAGGGCAGATTCAGCTTATTGTAGTCATAAAATATTTCAAACACTTTAGATGAAGGAAGTTAATTTTGCCATTGTTTTAAGAGAGAATATTGCCAGATAGGTTAGGAAAAAGAATAAAAAACTTTTAATTTGGAAAAGCACCAAGCTATGTTTTTTTTTATTCTGATAAGTGTGAAGTGGCGATGGAAAGATTAATAACCTAAAAGATAATACTGATAAACTTTTTAGAATTATATTTGAGAGATTAGATACAATAGAGCAAACAGTCCCATGCCATGATCCAAAACGTAAGCGTATTGGATTAAGGGATAATGAAAGTGAATAAGGTTTTTGTGAATAAATAAACTTGATGTTCCAAATTGGAACATCAAGTTTTATTGTTTAGTTAAGGGTATTTTAGAATAGTTTTTGAGCAATTTATTGATCGTTATATACAAAATATACAAAAAAAAATTGTGGCGCCAATTTGGTACTGCAAATTGCATAACTGTCTGAAAACAGGTCAGAATCATTAATATACTGCACACAGATTGTAACCGTATGTATTGTATGTTACAATACAAGCAGGGGACGGGTGATTTATGAAAAATATTATTCAAAGCTTTGATAATTATTTATTCAAAAACAAACTCAAATTCGATGCGGTGGTTATTGGTGGTGCAGCTTTAATAATTATGGATGTTGTATCTAGAAAAACTCGTGATATTGATTGCCTTGATCCAGAAATCAGTGAACAAATTAAAAAAGCATCACAACAATATGCTAAAGAATTTCCTGAGTTTAGACTTGATGAAAATTGGCTTAATAATGGCCCAGTCGATCTAAAACGAAATCTTCTATCTGATTGGCGATTTCGTCTTCAAGAAATTTTTACAGGCAAAGCTATAAATCTAAAAACTCTTGGAAGATCTGATCTTTTAAAATCTAAACTTTTTGCGTGCGCAGATAGAGACTTTGATTTTGAAGATTGTATTTCTCTGGCACCCACTGGCAATGAACTTGATGAGTGCTATCTTTGGGTTTGTGAGCAAGATTTAAATCCGCTTTGGCCCAAACACGTTGAAACAGTTTTTAATAAAATAAGAAAGAGGCTAGGGTATGAATCATAGTTTGAATAAATCACTTTATGCCATTGGAATACGAATTACAGGTGATTTTACAAAGAAAACGCTTGAAGAGAAAAGTGAATGGGTGGATATCGAGCAAACCTTGATTGAGGCATGTTATGAAATGCCTAGCGATAATAGGTTATTTTCGCTAGTACTTAGTTGGGTAAAAGTTCATGGTAATTATCTTATTTCAGAAAAGCTGATCAAGTTATATAAAATTACTTCAAAGACTAAAGGGGAATCACCTTGGTTTAATGCCCTTGTGGCATTTGCAGCAGTGGAGTGTTCTCACAAATTTACCAAGTGGGTAAAACCAGAAAAAGAAATTGTTTATTTGGGGGATAAAGAAAGCGTTGAAGGCCTTATCGCGATAAAAGGTGCTATTCCTTATTTTGAAAAAATAAATATCATGATGGCGCGTTCATCACTCAGGATCAGAGAGCGTGATGCTTTCACTCAAAAAGAACTGATCAACATTAATTTACAATATAAAAATCGTTATATCTTTGGGCCATCCTGGCGTGCTGATATTATAACCGCAATTGAAAATGGCATTAATAATCCTTACCAGATCGCGAAGAAAATAGGTTGTTCTTATGAACCGGCCAATAGAATATTTAGAGAGTATGCGCTTGCCAATTCTTGAGGAGAAGAATTTATGGAAAAAACATTTGAAGAACATGTTAGAGAAAAACGGGAAGAGTTTAGGAATAATTTGAAGCTTGAAGGGTTTAAGGTGGAATTTCCTGATTCCAAAAGTTTTAGAGAAATCATGAAGGAAAATTTTAGCAAGGTTTTTGATCATCCCATGTCTCATTATGTTGCCCAAGGGGAAGAATTTCAACGAGCTTTACCTGTGTATAGAAAATATGAGGAATGTCATCATGAAAACATGATATTGACTGATGAAGACGGTAAATTTGTTGGACACTTTTGTGGGGAAAGTGAAGACCACTCAAGCTTTTATTTAAGGAATGCGGGCCTTATCCCGGAGTATCGACGGCAAAAAATTGCCACCAAATTTATGGAAGAGTTTTTAAGCTATCTTTATAAAATAGGCTACGCAAGAGTAACCAGCCAACATCATCCTACAAATAACCCAGTTCTTATTATGATGCTTCAGTTTGGATTTCATATTGCCGGTGTTGAAATTAGAGAAGAGTGGGGAACTTTAATTAAATGTGTTAAATTACTGAGTGATGATAGAGAAAAGGTCTTCACAAGAATTGTACAAGGTGGAAATGATATTACTTAACAAAAATAGACTCTACAAAGAGAAAGTTTTTTTGTAATAGAGACCTATCGACTTAGGGTGTGCAATGATAATAAACTTTTGCACGCGTGGATTTAAGGATATAAAACTGCAAGGTTTGTCAGACAGTGTCTGGCGAATTGATGCTAACCTGTTGATTGTAAAGGAATAATTTGACACTTGTTATAGAGGTGTCTGGCGAATTGCTCTTCCTGTTTTGTCGGGCAAATCGGGAATAGAATTCTTGCTTGCTAAGCTGACAATGTGAGCAGATTATTGCAAATCAAAACTTGGTTAACTATTTGATATCATGGAAGTGATATTTATAAAATGATCATAGTAACAAAAAAATGTTATCATGACGAAAAGTTCTATACCGGTCACCTCCTTCGTCTCGAAAGAGATAGTTCTGCTGAAAGCTTGAAATTATTAGAATATTGCATTTTTTTAAGCGGTTTGTTTTTCAAATATTGCACATTTATATATTTGTGCTATATTTTAATATATAACACATAATTAAACTTGTGCAATATTATGAAAAATAGAGCTGAAAATTTAGGCAAGATCAATAAGGCCACTTTTACTTTTAAAGATGCTAAGAGTGTGGGCCTTGATTACTACGACCTGAAGGTTTTAGAAATGAATGGAGAACTTTGCAAAGTGAAAAGGGGAATTTATCAAAAGGAGTCATTTAATTCTTTTGATAATGAATCTTTTCATAATGCTTTGGCCTACCTCGGAGATCCTTCGGCCATTTGTTTGCTTTCAGCATTTTATTATTATGGTTTGACTGATGAGATCCCTAATCAAGTTTGGGTTTATGTTCCAATTACCAAATACTCTCATGTTGAAAATTATAAAGTAATCAGAAAACGTGATCCTAAATGGAATATTGGAATTACTAATGAAGATGGTTTTTCAATTACCGATATTAACAGAACAGTTATTGATGCCCTCAGCGATAAGAAACATGTTACAGACTTTGAATCTGTAAAGATTGCTAGAGTTGCACTTGCGGAGAAAAAAACAAGCTTTGATAAACTAATCCAAATGGCCAAAAAACTTGGTGTTTATGATAGGGTAAAATTAAAACTTACTTTTTTACGAGACGAATATGTTTAACTCAAAATCAATTAATGATCGTTTAAAAAACTATGCTCTAGAACATGGAATTAAAGACGTAGAAAAGGCCCGTATTGCACTATGCTTGGAACGAGTCATTGCCAGATTGGTACAAGATAATTTCCTCTACGAACATCTTATTTTTGGAGGAGGATTTGTTCTTTATAAGGAAACTAATTCAAATCGTTATACTCGGGATGTGGATGCTGTTATATCGGGCATAGGAAAGGATGAACTTATTTTGAAAGTTAATGAAAATTTGAATGTTGATCTTAATGATGGGTTTTGGTTCGGAAATCCAATTATTGAGGAACTGAAAACAGAAAGTGGTTACGGAGGACTTAGATTTAAGATCCAATACAAAGCGGGGTTGCCTTATCCAATAGATTCGGAACTTAAAAAACTAAGAAGAGTTCATTTAGATATCTCTATTGGTGTTAATCTTGAAAAGATAGCAAAGGTCTCTTCAATGAATTCAACTTTGGATATCTATGATCAGGTTGAGTGGAAAGTTTATCCTATTGAGTTTATTTGTGCTGAAAAGATTCATTGTCTTTTGATGAGAAAAGATCTTAATACCCGAGGTAAGGATGTTTACGATCTTGATTTCTTATTGGATAAATCTGATCAAGGTGCATTGATTGATGCTTTGAAATTAACTTTTAAAAATAGAGATTATCAGGTGCTGAACTCTTTTGAATCAATAATCAAAAGTATTGATTCGAAGAGCTTAGAGCAAAGTTTTAACAAGTCACAATTTAAAAGTGCATCAAATAATTTTACAAAATGTTGGGCCAATATTGTTTTAAAACTGCAAGATTTTGATCGTTTCTTTTCTTCTAAATAATAAAAATTCGTTGTTCAATTATGTGGCAAAATGGTATGCTGACTCGTGCTTAATGGTCAGTTAACTATACGGAGCGACTGGTTTCCTAAAGAAACCTCCAAAGAACAAAATTATGAATAAAACGACTAGATGGAAACAACGATTTGATAACCTTAAAAAATCATTTACTTTTTTAAAAAAATCCATTGATAAAAAAAATTATAATGAACTGGAAATGTCCGGTCTTATCAAAGCATTTGAACTGACGTTTGAATTATCCTGGAAAACACTTAAAGATTATCTGGAAGCACAAGGAATCGAAGAAAAATTTCCAAGGTCAGTAATAAAGTCTGCTTTTAGTGCTCAGATTATAACGGATGGACATATCTGGATCGAGATGCTGGATAAGAGAAATGAATTCAGTCATACTTATGATGAAGAATCAGTTAAAAAAATTGTCAAAATGATCAAAACCAAATATTTTTCGAGTATAGAGCAACTATACGACTATTTGCAATCCAAGTATCAAGAAGAAATCAATGAATAAATTTGGCCTTAAAGACTTGGATATTGAGTTGATTATTAAAATAATCCAAAAATATCCCCAAATAAAAAAGGTAATCTTGTTTGGCTCAAGGGCCATGGGAAATTATAAACCTGGATCTGACATAGATCTGGCTATTTGCGGAAATAAAATTGACACCATTTTAACCAAACTCTGGGGTGAACTTGAAAATGATACTAATCTTCCCTACGAAATTGATCTTATCAATCTAGATGATGTGAAATCTGAAGAATTAAAAAAGCATGTGGCCGATCATGGGATTTTGATTTTTGGACAATAACAAGATTGTTATCGAAAAAAGATTGACGTCTAAAAAATACTAAAGATTTTTAATTCCAGTAATAAAGTTTGCTCGGAATAAAAAGGGGGCAGTTAGCTGAATAGATACAGTCTGACTGGTTTTAAAATAACGTATCCATCGCCATTCCGGCCCAGACAACATCTGACCCTGCGTTGCTTTGAGCTTGAAGGACTTCGCGGATTTTTTGGGGTCCTGCTCCTTCCAACGAAGAAATAATACTTGCCTAGATTCGAGATATTTTAAAGAATAAGCAAAAATAAATTAACTTCGTAAAGGATAAAAATCAATTGAAAAACAAACCAACTCTTCTTCCTTTGATGGGGTAATAATGGCCCGAATCTTTGATACTGATTCGACAAGAAATTCTTGAACTCGAACACAATCTTCGAAAGAAAGAGAGTGAACACCAGTATAGTGAATACCTTCATTTTTACCTTGTTGAATTTCAAGAATAGTTTTTTGTCGAAAATTTGCATGATTAAGTGCGCTCATTGGTGAATCTTCAGAAGTATGGATGTTCTTATTAATCATTGAAAAGCGCCCCCCCGCTTCAGCCACCAGTCCCAAGGATTGAAGCTCACCAAGCACCCGATTAATTATCTCAGGAGCTATTCCCAGGTAAGCGACCAATTTACTGACAGTTTGTAAATCAGGGATACTGACTGCAACATGTATAGCTGGATAAAGCCAGGAAGAATAATACTTGAGCATTTTCTCAGGATCGCTGCCAAAATCACTTTTGATGGTACGTTTAAAACGAATATTTTTTATCTTCAAAATTTTTAATTTACGCTCCAACATTAAAGTTAAACTTCGTGAACTTGATCGTTCCAATAATAAAAGCACTAAAAAATACTCACTTTCATCTTCATTTAACTTCCAAAAATTAACCAATCCGGCCCCATGTTCAGGGGTTAATTGAACATTAGAAGAAAGCATTTGAGAGAAATATGATTTTGAACAGCCTGCTGCCAAAGCAAGCTTTCCCTGGTATCCATGAATCAATGCATTATTATCAATATCCGCCGTAATAACATCTCGATACTTGGTAAAATTAAAAATATTCATATATCTCCCACTCCCATGGAGTTTATTTATTATAAACAATTTCATTGTTTTATTATAACAGTCCTCTTGAAAATACATCCTTTTTTTTTTATAAATTCCACAACAAGTGAAAGACTTCTAAAAACACTATATAAAACAAGAAAGAGGAGTATTTATGAAAAAAACAATGTTGATTATCACCTTGAGTTTACTTACACAGGTTGCTTTTGCTCTTGGTGGTAGTTCGAGTTCTGGGCTTGGCAATCCTGCTTGGATTTTCTGTAGCGAGATTGGTGGCGAACCAAGCATAATAGAGACACCTGAGGGACAAGCAGGTATGTGTACTATTGAAGAATGGACTTTATTTGAACTTACCTTTGATCACAATTTTCTTACTACATCTAACCAAAAACTTGCCAATCCAGCATCCGTTTATTGCCAAAAAATTGGGGGTGAATTGTTTATCGTCACTGAACCAGCAGGACAAAAGGGAATGTGTACAATTGAACAGTGGACCCTATGGGATATTTTTAATAAATAAAAAAAAGTATACGTTTGTTAATTAGAACCGCGTACCTTTTGTACGCGGTTCTATCATTTAAAGGTGATGTTCCACTTAATGGTCTGCAGACTCTCTGTTAATACTTCACTGATGTCGTTACCTAATCAGCGCCTGACCCGATACAAGGCCCTCTTACGAGGTTACCTTGGCAGGACTGAATATTATTACTAATATCGCACCTGCTAGCAAACGCCAGCTTTGCTTGGCGTCCACTGATAGTTTTTAGATTTTATTTCTAAAAAATTTCCACCAATCTTTCCTCTTACTGGGACGGTTTTTTTTATACGAAAAGTTTCAGGGTTTTTATTAATATTCGACAGACTTATGGGAATTAATGTAAATCAATGAAAAAGTTATGAAACAGGGGGTTGTCGTTGTATCAAAAAAGGCCATATCAAGTTTTGTCCCACTTATTGATGACATTTGAACAAAAATTTTCTTTTCAATCTCATCTTTATTCTCAATTAGGTAGTCCATTGATCTATAGTATTGATGAAGTTCAAACGGGGATAGATCGTAAATCTCCTTTTTTTTTGGGGGGTCTTATATCTGGTTTTCCTTTTTCCCCTTTTAATTTATTGACGAGATCTCTTAATTGTTGGGTTTCTTCTTTGTATTTCTTATTTTCTTGAGTCAAATCTTCGATGATATTTTTTAATACGACGAAAGCCTGAAATAATTCACGTCTTCCAAGCTTTTTAAATAATTTAAATGACCATTCTTTTACTTCTTCGAAACCCATGGAAACAGGGTTGCACAGTCTTTTTAAAAGGCCAAGAAAATTGGCCTTACAAGGCCTGACATTTGAAATGAATTTGTTGTTTTAAATCGTAATACCCAGAAAGTATTAAGTGAAGCTTCGCCTACGATTTTGCCTTAAGATTTTGAGCAATTACGAAATGATTGAGCAAGGTGTTGATTTCTCGTTCTGACCTTCAAATAAGTGCTGCCCCCTTAGCGGAGGTCTCGAACTATCAAAACTTTCTGAATGATTCTTTTCAGAAGCAACTTCACTTCTCTGCTTTCAGTTTGCTCTGGCAACAACAATCAACTATAATATTATCTATGTATTAGTAATCCAAAAAAACATTCCCCATTAAACTTAGATAAAATTTACTTTTATAAAAAGGATACTAATATGTATAAATACCTAGAAAATACAACTAGACGACCAGAATTATTTCAAGAATACACCGCCAAAGAGCTGTGGGTAGATGAGCACATCTCAAAACAAATGCTCCAATTTCATTTAGATGGCGAAAATGATATTGCATCTCGAAGTAGTTCTAAAATCGATAAAATAATCACATTTATCGTTGAAAAATTAAAAATCACCAAGAATACAGACATTATTGACTACGGTTGCGGGCCTGGTCTTTATACTCAACGACTTGCTAAAATCGGTGCCCGTGTTTCAGGAATCGATTTCTCACCAAATTCGATAGAGTATGCTGAAAAAGAGGGCATAAGAAATGGTTTAAATATAAACTACATAGTAGCGGATTACTTGAATTATCAATCTCAAGATAAATTTGATCTCGCTCTGCTAATCTATTATGACCTGTGTGCACTATCACCTATTCAACGAAAGAAACTGCTAACGAACATTTATAACTCACTTAAAGACGACGGGAGACTGGTACTAGATGTTCTTTCTCTTTCCTCTTTTAAAAAGAGAAGTGAGACGATTAAACTAGAAAAAAATCTAATGAATGGCTTTTGGTCAAGCTCCAATTATTTTGGGATTATGCAGACATTTATTTATGAAGACAAAAATGTTGTTTTAGATCGATATGATATTATTGAACAGACCCAAACAAAGATAATATATAACTGGTTAGAGTACTATGATCTGGAAAAAATCATGATGGAGCTAAAAGAGTCTGGATTCAAGCTTGAGTCCTATTATTCCGAACTCTCTGAAGAGAAGTTCGATAAATCATCAGATGAAATTTTCATAATCGCTAAAAAAACCTGAATAAAGGGATATGAAATCAATTAGGACTAGTTCGAGTCGACCTCTGAGGGGTATAAAATTATGAAAATTTTAAATTGAGAGTTAAAGTTTTATGTGGTTAATATGTTTATCAGAATATGTCGTGCCCCTGTTTCTGGGGAAGGGCCTGATTTTAATAAGATAGAGTGGTGCCCAGGACTGGCCCCATTAAGACAAAAAACACAGGTAGTTTCAAACGACACTAAGACACAATGGAATGCAGTCCAGTAGCTGCTTCCGCTTAACCAAGTGCCATTAGTTTTTCTCGTCTATTTTTGTGTATTATGGCCTGTTTTTGGGGAAACTTACACAAAAGTTACACACTTTTTCAGGATAAGAAAATGTGAAAAAAGCACAGAAAGTTACACAAAATAATACACTACAAATACACACTAAAAATGTCGTCTTCGGCATACATTTTTCATTGTACTAAACAATATTGTATGGTACAATGAAATAGGAGCACTCATGAAAGACGTATTAACGCAATTTGATGATTTCCTTGGCACACACAATGGGCCGCAGGAACTAATTAAGGATTTGCCGAAAGGGTGGCAGGAAAGGCTTCAGACACTGTGGAATGGCAAGAATATCACTCTTCAAACACTATCAAGACAGGACCTACTTTTATCTAAACTCTTTGCCTTTTGTGACCGGCAGATTGACCTTCAGGATTGTGTGGCCATGAAACCGACGTTACAGGAACTACGAGAGTGTTTTCCTTGGGTAGAAAAAAGAGATGCTAACCCTGACTGGCCTAATCATGTTCTAAAGTCTTTTGGGTATTTATCAAAGGAACTTGGGTATGAATACAAACCTTAATACGAAACTTATGGCCATTGGGTTTGTGATTAGTGGGGTAGGCAGCGCCCCCCATAGAAGTGGCAGACCTGAGTTTATCGATATAGAGCAGACGCTGACAGAGGCCTTAGTTGAATCAAAAAATGATTTCAGGCTTGCATCACTCATTTTTTCCTGGGTTGCCATTCATGGGGATTATGTCATCGTAGAAAAGCTATTTAAGATTATTCACACGGACTACCACAGGGACTTAAAAGACAATGTATGGCCGTATGCCCTTGCGGCATTTGCGATGAGTAAGAAAATTCACAAGTGGAAGAAGCTCACACATAAATTTAAAGAAGGTGTTTATGCTTTCCCAAAAGAAATGTCAGAGTTACCGATAAAGCAGAAAGGTGCCGCCTCTTGGGCAAAGAAATTTAACATTCTCATTCCAGAGGATTCAATCCGAATCAGGGAGACGGATATTTTGTCGCCGGAGGAGTTAATAAAAAATAATCTTCAGTATAAAAACAGATATCTTTTCGGAGTAAGTTACCGAGCAGACATTATAACGGCGATTCAACTTGGTTATGAGACCCCATCTCAAATTTCAAAGCTAATCCAGTGTTCTTATGAACCAGCACACAGAATCTTTAATGAGTACCGGATGGCAACTTAACGCTACCATCACACTCATTTCTTTTTCCTGATTTGACTGCCGTACGTTCGACACCTGACAAAACACAAAAACTCCCCAATGGCGTCCCAGGGCTCATTCGCGATCTCTTGAATAAATTAGCTTGAAATTGTTTCCACTACATCCTAAGAATTTTCATCGTACAAGGCGATTCGGAGGTAACGAACTGTATAGTTTTATTAACGCTGATAATCTAGTATCAAAAAGCTTGCATCATAAACTTGGCTTTGACGAAATATCTAAAGGCCAATCATTTTTGAATGTTAAATTTGATGGAGGGGTAGGGCTTTTGTTCAGGAAAACGCTTCTGAGAGGCCTGGAATGAGTTTAGGATATTTCTATATGAGGTCAAACTTAGTAATATTGTTACTTGGTATTATTCTGACGGGATGTTCAAGTGTAATATATGATAAGGAGAAGTCTATGAGTGCAAATGTATTTACAATTCCATTAACTCTACCTAAATCCCTTGAGTCTCAAAGACCGTTGTTGGAAAAATATTTAATCAATGCTCAAAAACGACTTAACCATTTTGCGATTAACCATGGTTGGGAAAAACATCTAAAAGAAAGTTTCGTGGATAGGGCGATGGAATGGTCTCAGACAATATTTTTGAGGTGCTTTCAAACGTAGTTGATATTGAAGATAAAAGTTATTTTCAGGGAACCTTTAAAATGCCATCAATTCTTTGTAGCGATGTAAGTGTTTCGATGTAATTAATGTGTCTGAAAAAGATTGGTAAACTCATTGATAATTTTTTAATAAGAAGGTGATTATGGAGTGGGTAAAAGACTTTTATAAGAAACAATCAAATTTTTTAAAAGATTGTTACCTTTCTGAAGTAGATGATTTTGCCAAAGAAAAAGTAGCTATTATTGAAAAGAAGCTTTCAGACTTAATTCAAATTTACATTTTAATTGGATAACATTAATATTTTATTTTGATTAAGTTGATCAACAATTCTTGGAGAAAAACGCATGAAAATTTTAATATTTGTCGATATGGAGGGCATTGCTTCAGTAGTTAAGGCCCCAGAAACTGGCTCTAAGGAAGGTTGGTGGGAACGATTTAGAATCACGATGACAAACGAAGTAAATGCAGCAATTGAAGGAGCTCTTAAGGCCGGAGTTAAAAGTATTGATGTTATCGATTGGCATGGTGGTGGGATTAACATTCTGCCGGATAAGCTACATATAAAAGCTAATTTAATTCGAGGTGCGAATAATCCGGCCCTATGGAATTTTGTTGGAAAAAAAACACACGATGCAGCTTTTATTCTTGGTATACATGGAAAACACGGAAGTAGTTCTGTTTTATCCCATACTATGAATGGGATTACTGAAACTGAAATTAATGGAAGTATTATTGGAGAAATCGAGCTCATTGCTGGTTTTTGTGGCCATTATGATATCCCAGTTGTTTTAATTTCATCAGACAAAGAAACTATTCAAGAGTCAAAAAAATTGTTTGGAGATGTTCAATCAGTTATTACCAAAGAATCTATTTCACAATTTGGGGCCAGATGTTTTCATCCTGATGTAGTTTGCAAAGAACTTGAAAAAAAGGCCAAAGCTGCTACGGAAAAAAATAAATTTCCGAAGATATTTAAATTTAAACTTCCACTAGAAGTTAAGTTTCATTTTTCAACATTAATGGTTCACCCGACTGTCACACAATTCGTTTCTTATATTCCTACTGCAAAAATGATTGATGAAAAAACGGTGTTGTTTAAATGTGATTCAATTCTTGATTATTATAAGATATTACATGTTGTAAATTGTGTTGCTGCTCCGATTTATGCAAGTATTTTTAAGTAAATTTGATCCATTACGCTTGAAGAAAATTGGTAAGTGAGTGACTGTCTGGCGAATTGGACAGGAAAGCCGAGTGTTTTTAGGTGGTTATGTCGTTTGGTCGTTTTGGTGTCTGGCGAATTGAAGAGAGGATAGATATGAAAAACTTGATGTCACAAAAATTCTACTCGGATATATGTTCTATTTTAGAGGTCACAAAAGCTTCAATAACGAAAGCTGTAAATTTTGAAATGGTGAAAGCTTATTGGGAGGTTGGAAAGAAGATAGTTGAAGAAGAACAGAAAGGCAAAGGGCGGGCCCAATACGGTGAAAATCTTATTAAAGAGTTAAGTCGTAAGTTAGGACTTGATTATGGAAAAGGATTTTCTGCAACAAACATTAAAAATATGCGCCAGCTCTATTTGTTGTTTCAGGTTAAAAAGAACCTTCGTTCTGAGATTAGTTGGAGTCATTATCTCCAGCTTTGTAGAGTTGAAAATACAAATGCCCGTCAGTTTTATTTGAAAGAAGCCGTGGCTACAGGATGGTCGGTGCGAGAACTCGAAAGACAAATAGCGTCTCTTCTTTTTGAAAGACTAGCTTTAAGTAAAAATAAAAAAGGCATTTTGAAGTTGGCCCACAAGGGACATGAAATAACTCATCCATATGATCTCGTGAAAGACCCATACGTTCTTGAGTTTTTAGGTCTTAAGCAAGAATCACTTCTCTACGAAAAAGAGCTGGAATCGGCCCTTATCGAACATTTGCGCGATTTTCTACTTGAGCTTGGAAAAGGATTTGCTTTTGTTGGTAGACAACAACGAATCACGATTGAAGGAGATCACTTCTACGTTGATTTAGTTTTTTATAATCGCATCGCAAAGTGTTTTGTTCTCTTTGATTTGAAATTGGGGAAACTCACTCATCAAGATTTGGGCCAAATGCAAATGTATCTTAACTATTACAAACGTTATCAGAAAATTGAAGGAGAAAATGACCCGATTGGCATTCTTCTTTGTTCTGATAAAAACGATACTGTGGTGAAAATTACTTTACCCGAAGGACAGAAAGATATTTATGCATCAAGGTACAAGCTCAGTATTCCAACAGAGAAAGAACTTGTCGCTGAGATTGAAAAAGAAAGAAAGCTCCTTGAGAATTACGCTAATAAAAAGGAAAAATAAATTATGAAAATTCAACTTTCTTCAAAAAATTCAATCATAATATAAATTCTGTGGTTGATCCGATTATTTTGATAAATAAGTAAACGTAAAAAGGGTAAAACATGTTTCCGAAGCCAGGTGAATACATTAATAATTTTTTAATAAGTTGGTGATTATGGAATGGGTAAAAGGGTTTTATAAGAAACAATCAGATTTTTTAAAAGATTGTTACCTTTCTGAAGTAGATGACTTTGCCAAAGAGAAAGTATCTATTATCGAAAAAATGGTAAATAAAAAAAATATCAATATTTTAGACTTGGGTGCCGGCGGTGGTCAAAATGCTATAGCTATGTCATTGAACGGATACTCCGTTACCATGATTGAATTATTGGAAGAATTTACTGCTCATGCTGAAAAATTAGCTAAGCAATACAACCAAGATCTTACAATAATTCAAGGGGATTTTTATAAAGTAAAACTTGATCAGACTTTTGATTTGGTTACTTATTGGGATGGTTTTGGAATTGGTACAGATGAAGAGCAACGATTGTTATTTAAACGGATTGCTTCATGGATCAAAAAGGATGGAATTGTTTTAATTGAAGTATATACTCCTTGGTATGCAGGTTACTCGGAAGGGAAGGAAATGTCCTTTGGTGACGTAAAGAGAAAATATGGGTTTGATCCTCTGAATTCAAGATGGCTTGATAGTTGGTGGAAAGTTGGTGATGAAGAACAGGTGATTAATCAAAGTCTTCGATGTTATTCGCCTGCAGATTTTAAACTTATGATTGAAGGGACGGGACTTACGTTAGATAAAATTGAACCCTGTCTCCAGTACGATGGAGGAGAACGTTTGTATCCAGGAATTGAAAAACTTGGAAAATCGATAACGTATTTGGCAAAAATGATTAAAGTATAATCAACTCGGTTGCGGTTGATATAAGGAAAATTGTTATGAATATATATGGCCTGGTTTTCAGTGCGAGAAAATGTAATTGTTATGATTTTGCTCATCATATTCTTGATGAGGATTAAATTATTCACCTTGGCCTGATGAACATTAATCCTTGTTCAAAATGTAATTATGAGTGTCTCAAAAAACAAGATTGCCCAAAAAGTGATGACATGGTCAAAATATATGAATCATTAAAAGTTGCCGATGGGATCATAATTTTCTCTCCGGTGTATGATGGCAGGCCACCTTCCCTATATTATGCTATGAATGAGAGATTTCCTGCTTTTTGGATGCGCCAAGAAGAAGGTTTTAATTTTTTTAAAAGACTTAAAGTTGCGATTGTTGTACTTGGGCAACATGGTGGTAATGAAACGATGAAAATTATTGAAAAAGAATTTAAAAGCTTCGGATCAGATATTATTTATAAAATAAACTTCAAACCAAAAGATCTTTTGATTGGTGGGGGCGTTAAGGGCGATTTGATTAAAAATGAATGTGTGAAAAGTGAACTAGATAAAATTAAGAAATTATTGTCTTAAGAATAAAAGCAAAAAAACGCTTCTTGGATTGAGTAGTAGGTTAAAATTATGATAGCAAATCAAAGAGATTTTATGACTGACAAAATAACATTGGTAACTTCAAATGTTTTACTTAGGCCTTTTGAAAAGGAAGATCTTCAATATTTGGTGACATGGTTCAATGATGCTGATCTTAGGAATAAGATTGGTGAAATTTCTCCGATGACTATACAAGATGCCAATAATTGGTTTGAAAAAACATCCGATGATGAAAGTCGAAAATGGTTTGCTATTGAATTAATTAAAAGCAAACGCATTATTGGCGAGGCAGGGTTACTGAGAATTTTTAAAGAGTGGAAAACGACTGATATGAGCATTGTTATAGCGGAGCAGGATTGTCAGCGAAAAGGATATGGAGTCGAAATAGCGAATGTTTTGCTTGAATATGCATTTCAAACATTAAAGCTGCATCGAGTTTCCATCGGAGTGGTTAGTTTTAACCAAATAGCAATAAATTTTTGGAAAAAAGTTGGGTTCAAAGAGGAAGGGATTCAGCGGGATGGTTATTTTTGTAATAATAAATATCATGATTTCGTTATGATGAGTTTTTTGGAGGGGGAGTACCATGGCAATTCCAACTAAAGATGGTTCAATGAAAATGATAAAAGATTTAAAACATACGTTCAATGATGCAGCCAAGTATTACGATCAAACCAGGCCAACTTATCCTAACCAAGTATTTGAAGATATTATCAGACTAACAAAAATAAATGCTGACTCAAAATTACTTGAGGTTGGTTGTGGAACCGGGCAGGCAACGGTGCAATTCGCTAGGAAAGGTTTTAGTCTCCATGCAATTGACATTGGAGAAAACTTAATTGAAATTGCCAAACAAAATTGCAAACAATTTAATCACACAAGCTTTGAACATATCTCCTTTGAGGAACATGCCCAAACAAATAATCAATACGATTTGATTTTTTCCGCCTGTGCATTTCACTGGATTCCAGTAGAAATCAGATACAACCTTGCTTCAAAACTGCTCAAAGATAATGGATATCTTTCTATTATTACTCTTATCTTGTTAAATAATGACGAATATATCAGGTCAAAATTTGATAAAATATATGAGGACATTGCACCGGAAATTTATGAACCCTTTAATAATAAAAAATCTCCTGACGAACAAATTTTAAAACTGAAAAATGAGATCGAAGCATCCAGTTTTTTCAAGGATGTCTCAATATTTGAGGGTGTAATAGAAACGCAGTATGCCTCGGAAGAATATATTAAACTTTTACAAACATTTTCTAATCATCGCAACCTATGTGCTCAGACTCAGAAGTTGCTATACGATAAAATTTTAAAATTGATTGAATCCGCCGGTGGTACATTTATAAGAAAACAAAAATGTGTGGCATTAACTGCAATCAAGATATGACTATGGATTATAGGTGATGAGATACTACCTGAAAATACTTTCATTTTTGTATTGTACTGGCGTGATGTTGCATATATTGGATCTGTTTGATTTGAGATTAAAATTTTCTGAAATGAGCATCGTTTGGAAGATGTGGATTATTTATTTGATTGCAGGTGATATGGTTGTGAGTATAGGTTTATATCGACAGAAGATCTATGGCGAAATTGCTTTTCTAATGATTGGCATATCTCAAATATTGGCCTATTCCATTTTTGAATCTTATTTTGGAAATCAAAATACCCTCGTAGTTTTCCATCTAATCACGATATTAATTTATTTGTTTTTCAAATATAAAAAATCATTCTTGCGCTCAGAATAAGTTAGTAACATTATTGAAATTTAATACAAGTAGAAATTTTCATTACTTCAATTAGTAAAAGTCTAGTGGAATTGATTCGATAGGTTGTATAGCTGCGGAAGCATAGTCAGGAACAGTCTGAGAATTATTTAATCCAAGATCAATTTTAAAAATTGGTGACCTCATACATGTTCCCGCAGAAGTCATTATTTCCAAAAAAGATTCAGAATGTATGGCAACAACAATGCCAACCAACGTACCATCAATCGAATCAAAAATAGGCCCTCCAGAACTACCATCGGCAAAGGCAGAAGTGATAAAGAGTTTTCCCCAATTTCTACTAAGTCTGTAGAGATCATCTTTTTTAAACTCTAAATTATCTTCGGAGCTATGTAATGATTTTATTAAATACAGATTTTCTGAAATTTTTTTTGGAATTCCGGAGGGCGAAGTAATCGAAAAAAAATTAATTTTTTCTTCTGAAGCAATAAAATTGAAATAAGAGTTACTCGAAAACTTCACTGGATTTATATTTTTTACGGGTCGATCAAGCCTGACAATTGCATAATCATCTTGCATGATGTCATAAAAATATCTTAAGGTGACGACTTCTTTGCACCGGTAGGAAAAATTTCGATCAATTACTATTTTATTCTTTTTTGCTTTCTTTATTTCATAATTAAATATCCAGTTATGATTGTCACATTCATTGTGGATCATACAATGCCCTGCTGTGAGAATTAAATCAGATCCGATCAAAACACCTGAACATTTTCCTGCAGTGATTTGATCTGCGAATTTTTCATCATCACAAGTATTATAAATTTTTTTGAGAGACGCACTAGAGATTTTTAAAGTTCCGTTGTTTTGTTCTTTTATATACCACTGGTCAATCATTACAGCAGTTGCCTGGTTGGCTTTCATCACAATTGGGTTTATGCTTTGAGAAGATTCAATTCGAGTATCTTCATTTGTGAAGACAGCAGCTGACCCGACTGAAACTAAAAGCGCTAATCCAATAAATAATGTTATATAGGTACACCCTATCATTGATATTACTCCAGAACCGTTGTGTTGACTTCGTACAAGTCTAAATCCAAGATAAGCTCCGTATTTTTGTGACTATAAATCAGACAATATAATATAAAACGAACGTAATGCCTAGACCTGTTCAAGTGTTATTGCGAACTATACGATGCTTGGATACTAAATTCTGGCAAGTTGATCCACGTTAAAACCGTGTTTTGCTATTAATACCAATCCTAAAGAATAATTCCCTAAGTTTTTTGCCCAAGATCGAGTATATAAATTTTTAATATTTCCATCTTCATCACAGAAAGTATTCCAAGCTTCGCAACATGAACCAACAATATGTTTGTAGTTTTTTAAATTTGTATTTGATAACTTGATGTTTCTCAGCTGCTGCTAAATCTGTTCCAAAGATATAAAAAGTTTTAGAATTTTTAATTAACTCTCTATCGGTCTTAGGACCGGTAATAGGGTGAGAATAGCTCAAAAAAGAACGCGTTTGATGAGCATTTGGTAAAAGATTTGGCGGAAGATTTTCCTATTTTGATTAATTTACAACTCAAGTTGGAGGTCATCCATAAAGCGTAAGAGTAAGTCTTTTCTCTTGTTCGCTTCATCTTTTCCTTTCTCGGTTTGCATCGTCTCAGGAAGTTTTAAAAGTTTAATATTGAAATGATCTAGGGCATATTTTTTATCGTCAAAGTTTCTTTTATGCGCAAATGGATCGATATCATCAAATAATTTTTGGCCAAGTTGTCCAGCTACATAAAAGACTCGGGCAAGTCCAATGGCACCGAGAGCTTCCATTCTGTCTGCGTCTTGAACGATTTTTGCTTCCATGGTTTGGGGAGGGATATTGGCAGAAAAGGAATGGGCCTCAATACAATGTTTAATATTTTCGATTTTATCCGTAGGAAAATTCATTGCTAATAAAATTTTTTCTGCTTTTAAAGCAGCTTCTCTTGAAGAGCATGACCTTTTGGGATGGTTTTTAGGGTAACAAACAATATCATGAAAATAGCAACTTGCTAAAATGACTAACTCATCAGTTTCTTCGGTCATAAGTTTTTGAGCAGTTTTCCAAACTCTTTTAAAGTGTGAAACATCGTGGCTGCCATCGTCATCATGGTTTTTTGTAAGATATGTTTCAAACTTATGTGCCCAGTCTGTTATGAGATTCATAATGACCTCCCTTGATATATTTAATCGGATCTTAATTGAAAAGTGATAATTTAGAAAATTAAAAATGCGCAAAGCAAGGGAGTTTTGAATTCTTTTCAAAATGTTCGTTTTGAGCGCTCTTATATGTCGTATTGAAGCTTTTTGATTAGGGCAAGTCCTATTTTTTTATTCCTTGAGCCATTTTTAACACTTCAAGCTTTAGTTTTGATAAAGCGTCCGATTTGGCCTCACTAAAAAGCTCTTTGTTTTGTTTTCCAAAGGCGGGAATGTAGGTCTTATGGACGATGGCCTCTGCTTCAGCCGTTAAGTAAAGATATTCATTTCTGACATCCCAAAGTGTAGCATTGGTCATAAAAAGAGCATCTACTTCTGAGCCTGGGATAAAAAATGCGGTCACCAGTAAAATGTATGTAAAACCCAAACTGTTGTTGTATCTGTCCACATCAGCGGTGCCCGTTATAACTAATACAGCGTCGGCACCATGTTTAGCGGCGGCTAATCGAATTGATTGGAGATCATCGCCAATCATTGTAGCTTGAGAAATTTGAAAAACTTCTGAAATTAATTCAGTGTTTTTTAATTCTTTCGGAATTTCCAAAAAAATCTCTTTATCTTTGGTCTCCCATCTCCAATCTTGCTGATTGTAATGCCCCTTGGGGGGGGCAAAGTATACACCCACCTTAAATGGCCTGGGAAGGTTGGGTTTAAGCTTCAATGCTTTGGCAATTTCAGCGTCATTTACCACAGGTGATTTAACACTAAGTTGTTTTTGTAGGGCCCCTCGATTAAACCCAGTACTGGAACAACCAGTAAGAAACAAAATGAAGAGGATTGAGAAAGTGTGTATTATTTTTTTCATTGGGAACCTCAAACTGTTTTGAGTTAAGGATAAAATAAACTTATAAGATGTGCAAATACTAAGATCAAGCTATCTCTTGAAACTTTGTACTGCTTGCTTCATTATGTATGACTAACCTTAAAATTGGAAACCAATCATGATTGGAGTGATATTTAATTCCCAGCCATACCCACTTTGCTCAAGTTTCCCGGAACTGTTTTCTGCGGTATATTTTAAAAAAAGATAGGCAAATTCAAAACTCGGCCCGATTGAAAAGTTTTTGAAAACATTCATTAATACCCGAAACGTAGTCTCTAATGAGGGGCCACGGATTTTTTGCTTGATGGTATCCTTACTGTATATAAAATTATAATTAAAACTAAACATGGATTCTGCACGCATATTTTGTGTCTGCCAGACTTTTCTAATAAACATACCAGCGGTGCCGTCTTCCACTTTGGATGAGCCACTGGACTCAATTCCTTCCACTATCAGGGTTGTTTTAATATAAGTTTGATTATATTCCACATTCAATCCCATATCCGCAAAATTTCCTCTCAAATATGGTGAAAAAGCACCGCCATCTTCATGGGCCTTTAATAAAAGTCCTGAATTTGCAAATTGCACATCAATATCGAAGACCAGTGGTAGGGTGTTAATAGTGGAATTACGCCCCCTGAATTCGAATTTTTTTGTTCCGCTTGGATATTCTTCAATATCTGATTCCAGAATTAAATATTCCCAGTTAATTAGTCCCCATGAAACAAAAATGGGAGCGTTGCCTGAATTAATTTTTTCAACTTGGTGCTCTTGTTTTGCCATTAGTGATACGGTAATGGGCTGTCCGACTCTTAACTTATGTTCCATGGGGCAGGCCCGGCTTGAAAGAATGAAAATATTTTTTCGTTGCTCGATTTTTGTGAGAGGACATTGCTGTCCATCATTGAAGGTAACCAAAAAGTCGTAAGCATCTTGATCAAGTTTGTCATTGTTTATAACTACCAGATGTTCAGCAAGGTTGATTTGCAAAATATGTGAATCCGGAGAGTAGGATTGAGTCATGATGGTTTTATCGGGGATGGTCATTTGCGCAGGAATAATGGCTTCTTTTGCAGGTTCAATTGTTTCTTGCGCAGGTGGAGTAACCGTTTCTTGCGCAGGTGGAGTAACCGTTTCTTGCGCAGGTGGAGCAACCGTCTCTTGCGCAGGTGGAGCAACTGTTTCTTGCGCAGGTGGAGCAACCGTCTCTTGCGCAGGTGGAGCAACTGTCTCTTGCGCATAGAGACTCATTTCCATAAGAGAAAATAAAATCAGCTTTATCCAGGCTAATTTGAATGGTTGGGTGGAAAAAACATTATTTGTTTTAATTATCATAAGTACTTCCAGAGAAAAGTTGATTCTGATATTTTATATACAATATATTAATTAAAGCATCTATACTGAGATAAATCAATAAATCTCAGATGGTCGGAGGATGGGGGTTAAGAAAGTTAAGATCATTAATTTTCTGACCTAAAAGTTGACAGGAATACAAGTATTGAACGGAGGAACAATCTTGCAACATTTTTTTCAATTACAGAGCTCGTTATTAATCACTTTAATATTTATTTCTTTAAGTAATGTAGGGTGCTCTCACACCGGTGGTGTTGAAAAGGCAGGGATATTTAAAGGGTGCCATACTCAAAAATCCACCGGGGAATTTCATTGTCACGGTCAAAGTGTTTATAACGGACAATCATGGGAGGCAAAAGAGGAGGCGATAAAAAATATCCAAGGCCCATCTGATGTTGTCTCCTCAGCATTAATAAAAATCAAGGAGACGAAATATAAAAGGGAGGATTGGAAACATTGGATAGATGAAGATGGTGATTGTGAGGATACACGGACAGAAATTTTAAAGGACCGCAGCTTAGCAGCGGTAAAAATGGATAGCAAGAGATGTACGGTTTTATCTGGGAAATGGGATGACTACTATTATCAAGAAATATTATATCAAGCTTTGGAAGTCGATATTGATCATCTTGTCCCATTGAAACATGCCCATGATCATGGAGGTTCACATTGGAGTTTGGAGTTAAAAAGAAAGTTTGCAAATGATCCAGAAAATTTAATTATCACCAACTTGAAATATAACCGACAAAAAGGCTCAAGGGATATCACCCAGTGGCTTCCGGTTGACCGTTATTATGCGTGTAAATATATGAATCAGTGGTTTAAAATAAAAATGAAATATCACTTGATTGTTAAGGATCAGGAAAAAGAATATTTAGATATTGCGAAATGTGATAATGTCTTAGGAAAAAATTGGGATAAGTTATAAAAAAGTTTTTAAGTTGTACAGTTTGTTTTAAGTTGATTATGCTTTTCATTAATTAATTTTGCAAAGGAAACGCCATGGTGGACGAGTATGAAAAAAATATTCTATTTGATCTTGATGGCACTTTAACCGATCCTAAGGTCGGTATTACGAAGTCTATATCATATGCCCTAAATATCTTAAAGCTTCCAGTTCCAGATAACCTGGATTGGTGTATTGGCCCACCTTTGCAAAATTCATTCGCACAACTTCTGGGGGCAAGTAATCCAGCACTTGTTCAGCCAGCATTAAAACTTTACCGGGAGCGTTTTGTAGAAAAGGGTATGTATGAGAATGAAGTTTATCCGGGCATTGAAGATTTTTTAGAAAAATTAACTGATATTAAATTTAAAATGTATGTGGCAACCTCGAAGCCGGAAGTCTATGCCAAAAAAATTATTAAGCATTTTAATTTGGAAAAATATTTTGCAGGAGTCTATGGGTCAGAATTAAGTGGCAAAGATTGCGATAAGGCAGTTATTATAAGCAACGTTCTTGAATATGAAAAAATATCAAATTTCAAAGCGGTAATGATAGGGGATCGGTCTCATGATTTAATTGGGGCAAAAGCAAATGGGATGGATGCGATTGGTGTGTTGTGGGGGTATGGATCTAAAGAGGAGTTCGCGCCAGAAAATCCTTATGCAATGGTAAAAAATTTAATGGATTTGGAACAAGTGATCATCAGTTGGAGTAAAAGAAAAAGGTAAGCGCAATCGCCCAATTGCAACATTTTTTGGGGGGATCTTTTCATCGCTGTACGGAGTTTATCTTGATGTGTTTTCTGTAAAATTTTCAAAATCTGAATAAATGTATTGAATGTTTGTTTTCGTGTGCGATATTCCAAGTTGAAATTATAATAACCAACGGTGTTTCAACACAAAATGGGGACACTGACTGTAATTTTGTTTTTGAAAAGGGGAAAATATGAAAAAATTTGTTTTGGCTTTATCTTTATCGGTGTATGGAATGGTTTGCTCAGCGGCGTTTATTCCGAATTCGCTCGTTGACTTATTGCCAGCAGGAAGTAATGGCATTCAATTAAAGGGTGTTACGACTGATGGTAACAGTTGTGTCGTGGATCTTACCAACTATCCAAGTCTGGAAACGTATTCAATTGTTGCTGTTGCTGATGGCGAAAGTGCACGACTTCAGATCGGCTTAGGTCATGAGCTACTTGAAATTTTTGATACAATGAATAACGAGCTAGTAGTAAAAACGTATCATAAGGCTGAGGAACAATATTCACGTAGCACAAAATCAACTGCTACCATCGAAAAGAACGAAGAGGGATTTATTATTTCCATCTCTGTACTTGAAGAGGAAAAAGGGTTGCTATGGGGTTGGTCAACCAGCGCAGATATTAAGTGTATATTCTAATTTTGAAATATTAAAATAGAGAAATAAGCTTGTTGGGCCAGCATAACGCTGGCCTTTTTTTTGAAAATATTTATTTTCAATTCTTCGGGATTTTCGCAGATCAGGATAATGAAGATGCCCTGATGCATCCCTAAAAGTTAGGCCGTACCTGTAATGATTCAATATCGTTAATATGTCGAATTTTATCGGTTAAGATTTGTTCAAGAATTTCCCGGGTGGTGGGGTCGTTAGATGCGTTGGCAAGAATGATCGCAGCATCACACGCTGCTATGGTCTCTTGCCCTGAGATATGGTCGTTTATGAGCTGTTGCTGAATATCTGGGCCGATGTTACTTTTTTTTGATTTGTTGAGGACCGGGGTCCCGTTGAGGAATAAGATGCGTTTGACGACTTTTTCAGCGTGTAGCATTTCGTCTAGCGCCCTTTTTTCCAAATGACCGCAAATCTTATCGTAACCCCATTCGGACAACATCCCTGCATGAGTCATGTATTGATCGATGGCCACTATCTCATTGGTTAAAAGGCTGTTTAACGTATCAATGAGTTGATTATTATCTTTACATTGTAAATTCATACTGCATGAATCCTAGCTCGCTATATTCCAAACATTGTCAACATATTTGGGGCGGTTTGTCCGATAACTGATATAGCAGGCATGATTCCATACATGGGAAGCATTATTAAAAATGTTGTCACAGTTATCATCCGGTATGTTTTTTATGTCCTGCCGATCCAGAGGTTCAAATTCATCGCCTTTAATGACCTGGCTGAAATCGTCGACGAGGGACTTTTGGTTTTTATGGTGCCAAAAACCGACTCGCTCGGATGATCTGGGGAAGAGTTGAGAATCTATTGAATGTGATAATTGCGGTTGCATAATAAGTATCCTCCGATTCCTTATGATGGGTTAATTTTTTATTTTTTTGGTTAGGTGGAAACTATCACAAGCCTATGAAGAAATATTCAACTTATCATTAAATAATGTTCATAATACGCTACAAATTTTTCATAATTATATAGTAAAAAATATAGATATAAGTGTTTTGTATTCAAAAAGCCTTGATTTATTTCAGCAGTCGCTGGCCAGATTGCTTTAAAGGAAAATGTTTTTTCAGATTTTTTTCTGGAGTATAATTATCGTCAACCGTAGCTTCGTTGGATAGTGAGTTTTTAAATCTTATTCTGTTTGATTGTTCTGTTTGATTACTACATTTTTCATCCATTTTACATGGCCCTTCTCCCAGCAATTTGACACACGCACTTTTCATTTCATGGCGACATACGATGAATGGTTTTTCGAGGCGTAGGCAGTTTGCCATCTGTTCATGAATTTGGGCGGTATTTTCTCGCATGTCAGCAGTCAGCTCCTGGAACATATTGTCTTGGGCAAATGTATTTATGTTTATCATAAGAGAAAAACAGATCATTGGCATTAATAGTAGTTTCATTTTATACTCCAATGCTAAAAAGATTCAACCAATTTAATAAAACCATTAATGGTATTAGTGGAATTTATACTGAATAAGTTACATTTTTAAATCGATGCTTTTAAAAATATTTTGCGTCACTTTCTATGTTGTAAAAAAATAACTAAATGCAAAATGAAGGATGGTTCAATTGCACTTGTTTAATTCAACTTTAAATTTAAGTCCTGCATCAAAATCAGCAGAATCGATAGTCACCAGGGCATCCTCTATTTTTTTGGGATTTTTTAGAGACACTTGGGTTTTTACCCGCATATTCTCATCACCACCGCATCTGGAATGTACCCGGTTTGCAAGGGTGAGTTGATTTTCAAAGATGTAATTGCTATCCAGTGGTCCTTGCCAATCTTTAACGAAGGGAGGGCCCATGGCGTCTGCTAAGAAATATTTGGCAGAAAGCTTGGCGGTTGTTTTGGGGCCTGGGAGGTAGACATATCCACGATAATCGACTTCCACGATGGTTAACTTATAACCGGAGGGAATATGAATTGGAATTAAAAAATCACAAGTCTTATGCTCCACTGAAATGCCGCTGGATTTTCCTGCTTCGAGTGTATATGAATCGAAAATAAGACTGATATATTTTAAATCAGGACTAAGCGTTACGGAGGATGTTCCGGGCATACAACCATTGCCGTCATATCGACTATTACCCAGGCGGATGTTTTCGGCGTAGGTGGACAAACTCAAAAGGTTGAATATAATTGATGAAAAAAAAACGACTTCGACCATATTTTTCATAAAATCCTTTTTTTGAAAATGAAGGAACCACCATGATGGTTCCTTCATTTCTTAATTGAACAGGTTGATTTGGACAGATTAACTAGTTACATTGTCTCCACTGAAGTTGGTAGCGGATTCCGGCACGAAAGTCAGCGCTATCCACGGTGGCCATGGCGTCATTATTAGAGACTGGGTTTCTAACCAGCATGCTGGTGTTAACTCTCATGTTAACTGACTGTCCACATGGTGACCATACCAAGGCGGTAAGGGTGATTCCGTTACGGAATTGATAGTCGGTGTCAGCTGCTCCACGCCAAGTTCTAGAAAATCTCGGGCCCATACTTCCCGCAAAAAAGTATTCAGAATTAAAGGCAGCGGTGGCACGAGAATTAGGTAGGGCAATGTAGCCACGATAGTCAACGGCAATAACTGAAACGCTCATTCCCTGTGGTATGTGAATAGGGATAGCGATACTACATGTTTTTCGATCAATTGACCGGCCAGATGATTCTCCGGCTTCTGCAACGTAAGAATCAAAAATCAGACTTAAGCTTTTATAATCGGGACTTAGAGTTACAGATGCAGAACCAGCTGGGCAGCCGGTACCACCGTAACCGGCCATTCCGAGCCGAATGTCATCGGCGTAGGCCAAGGTAACAAATAGGCTTAAGACGATAATTGAAAGAATTGATTTTAACTTCATAGAGCACGCTCCCTGTTTAGTGTTAATAAAATCTGCTCTTAAAACGTATTCCCAAATAATTTTTGGAAATCAAGCATGTCGGTCTATTAACACAGGCTTTATGAGGAAAGACCAAACCCAATATTAAATAATGTTCATCTAGCGTAAAAATTTTGCGAAGGAGAAGTTTGATCAAAGCATGCTTTGTTGATATATAAGTAATGAAACTTAAAAACGGAAGTGTTTATCATGTTTAATCTCTTTAAAGTTCATATCTATGTTGGAGCATTTTTTATACCTGTCATACTTATGTTTTTAATTACAGGAGGACTCTACACGGTTGGGGTTAAAGGCGACTATCAAACTCAAAAATTTGAAATCCCTTTAACCAGTCCGCTTGGCCCTGACTTAAATTACTTGGAGGGGTTCGTTAAAACGCTTCTTCTCGAAAAAAAATTTCCTGTTCCGTCTGGCAACTTAAGTATTAAAAAAGCCGGGACGTCTTGGGAGTTGGAATGGACGGGGGCCCGCTTCGAAGTGGTTTTGGCACCTACTCTTGACCCAAACTTGGCAGTGCTTACGCTTAAAAAAACCACTCCGCATCGTTTTTTTGTGCAATTGCACAAAGCCAAAGGAGGATGGGCCTTTAAAGGGTTGGCGGTTCTTTTTTCACTAGCTCTTTTAACTCTTGCCACCACTGGCCTGCTGCAAGTTAGTCGCATGCCACGGTATAAAACTTCGGCGCAGTTAATCCTGGGAGCCGGGTTTATTCTTTTTTGTATTATCGCCCTATTAAGTTAACTTAAAGACAAAAAATCTTTTGAACTCCAAGGAATAATTTGATAAATTAAAGGCAAAGCTCAAGCGGTAGTAGCTCAGTTGGTAGAGTACGACCTTCCCAAGGTTGGGGTCGCGGGTTCGAACCCCGTCTGCCGCTCCAGTACTTTTAATTTTCTGTTACTGAGACGTTGCGATCCGCTTCCACCTTTACTCCATTTCATCTCCGACTGAAACGTTTTTTAAAAGCTTGCATGTCGTAGCTTCTAGGAGAAGTGCGTTGACTACTTGAAAGTAGCCGTTTGATTCCTCGATATAGAAAAGTTCAACTGTTTTATTCGTGTCGTTTACAAAATCTGAATTTTTAAAAAAATATTCTTCGCCTGGTTGAAGTATTGTTCCACTTTTTTTCACGAGTGCGATTTTGCGATCCTGAGTGCTGTTGGTGTCGTTGATCATTTTTTCTACGCTAGAGAGACAGCCGGCAAAAGATTGGATTGAGAGCATTGAGACCATCATTAAAAGTGCCATTTTTTTCATAAAAACTCCTTGATGTTTTAGAGCACCGATTGCTGTTAAAGTTTCTGCATACTACTTTAAAAACGAATTCGCTGCAACGCCCCTGTGTAGTTTTTTCATTTGTTTGTAAACGACATTACCTTTTGCGTCTATATAAGGATTTTTTTTTGTTGTTTCCAGAGCATCATTCCACCTCGCGCAGTATTTGGTGTTTTTGATTCCAAACAGATAATTTTCACGATTGAGGTTATGAAATTGTAAATTTTTATGATCGTGCTATTTATTCTTCACGATAATAATTTTTAACAGCTGTTGAATCAAAAAACAGCAAATTTCTAAGGAGGATACTATGAAAAATTTTATTTTATTGTCTTTTTTATTTTCGTCCGTTTGTTTTGCAACCCCAGCAGATTTTCGTTGTAAAATTGGTGATATGTTTGGAAAATCACAAGCCTTCACCTTGAGCACAAACGGTGAAAGAGTAGAAAAGATAATGGGCCTACATGAAAATCACCGGGTATTTGTAAAAATCGATGAACTGCAACCGTCCATCAACCCTAAAGATGAATTTTTTATTTACAAAATAACAAGACTGAATGTGGCAATAGCGGTTTATCCTAACATAGAAGAAGTAAATCCAGAATGGGGAAATTTTCAAGTCGGTAGCGCATCTATGCAAATACTTCCAGAACAAAAAGGTTTTATGCTTAGTGTATCTCTTGGCTATTCTCCTATGCTAGACCCTAATAAGGGATTTTATACCTTATTTTGTAATGACTCCAGCATGTAATTAATGATGCCAAAAATAAAAACCGGGAAATCATAGCAGAAATTTTTTCAAACAAAAGAGTCGCCAGTGCTCACCATCACTGGCAAATAAAATTTAAAACACAATCATCATTAAGAAGATCATTTAAGAAACGACGGATCGTGAATCGTGGCGGTTATATAACGATCAGAAGTTAATGATTCTATCTTCAAACTGGTTATATATTTCACCGAAAAATCAACCATGGAGGAATAGCGATAAGCATTTTTTTCAAAATCCAGCACCCCTAAAGCTTCATGCCAGACCAGTGAATATTTATCCACTGGAGGTAAATCATTCCATAATTTTTCATTAATAAATATGAATCCTCTGTCGCCGATACGGTGATTTTTAGCAGTCAGGACAGTACTGGGATCGCATTCAGATTGGGAATTTTGCAAACAAAGATCAAAATCAACAGTATAAAACCGGACCTGTTCATATTTAAGCATTCGCCACTGGGTTAAAAGTTCTTTGGGTAATCCGGGCATATTTAAAATTAGGTTGTAGATTTCATTGAAATATTTGCGTACCTGTTGGACTTCCTGGAAGGCTTCTTCGCTTAGGCATCTCATAACTTGAATGTCGGTGGTATCTTGTAAGCTTTTGAGCATACTTTTTTCATTTGAATAATTAAGCGAATTGCAATTAAAGGATGCCACTACCGACAAGGGCAAAAAAACAGACATTAAAAAAAGTACACTATATTTCATAACTTTGCTCACGGAGTAAATCATAAAAATAGTTTGCCCGTTGATTATCATCCAGCTTAACCCAATTATTATGATCTACTAAAAGAATTTGATATCCGGAATAAAACCGTGCAGTAATGTTGCAATTAGGTTTTAAATCGCTGCAAAAATTATATTTCCCAACTAATACTTTAAGATCGGTACTGATATGATTGTATCCTCTACGTAGAGCAAGCCGGTTTACGTCGCGGGCAATTTGCAAGGCGATGCTTCCTCCGCCATTACCTGCGCCACCAACCAGGCTTAGCGTACCAAGACTCTCTTCGATATTGGGGTCAATGCCTAGGCTGCTGGCCATGGTTATCGGGGTTAAAATCATGACTAGTAATATAATAAAACAATTTTTCATATTAATCCTTGGTGATTGGAAAAAATTGAACATTCAAATTATAGGTGGCATCGGGATCCGTATTTATTGACTCCAACTCCCTTGCAAAATCGCTCATGAAATTACGAATGATCTCTTTTGCCCGTTCAATATTTTTTTTGTTAATATTTATTACGTAGCTTTGAAATTCCCGCTTATCCAGAGAAACATTGGTCACGGCATTTATCGCTAGGCGGGAAACTTCCTGGTGGTAGTGCCGGATATTTTCACAGGAAACATCGTTGGTGGACATTAAGTGTTCTATGACTTTATTGATCATGCCATCCTCTTGCACCGTTATATGTCCTGCAACTAACAGATAGCTGATGCTTTTATGGATCTTTTCTTCCGGGTAATCTTGCGCAAGTGTATGTAGGATATCGTCAATACATTCAATGTCTGATCTGCCTATTAATTCAAAAATTATCATGGTCAATGGATTGGCACAAATTGTATCAAATTCAATGGCCTTAATAGGCAGGGGGCGATATTTAATTAAATCCTTAAGTGATTCGTTATCTGAAGCCATGAGGTGGTTTGTAGTCTGGTGATTCATTTCGACCAAGGTTTTAAAGTATCTGGTTTCATGTGAGTTAAGTTTTAAAATAACTCGACAAAAATCTCGAATAAGCTCGATGGGGAATTTTTTTTTACCCATTATAATTTGATACAGTTGGGAATGGCTTATAGTTTTTAATCTGAGCGACAACGAACGAAAACTATATCCATTTTTAGTCGCATTTTGTTTAATAAAATCTTGCAAATATGAAGATAAGTTGTTGTAATTATATATATTCAGCGCATTTAGCATATTAATTACCTGATAAGGTTAAGAGTCAATAGTTAAATATTTATCATAGAAACCAAAATTTACAAATAAATATGTTGCATAGTGTAAAAATACTTCACGATGACAACTTTTTCCATTTACACAACCCTTACCATTTTTGGCATTTTGTTGGATGACGACCATCCAAAAAACCATGGCCTGTTACATAAAGATGGCAAATGGAGACTTGCTCCGCTATATGATGTTTTCCCTAAAGCTTCATCTACGGGAAATTTTATGTCGGCCATGTCGATAGGCATTCATCACAGGGAAGCTTCCAAAAGAAATTTGTTATCATCGGCCCAGTACTTTGAATTAGGTAAAAAAGAAGCTGAAAAAACGATCAATGAGGTGAATAGTTTTGTGGTTAGTAATTGGAAAAAATATTTTAGAAAACAGGCAATCAATGAAAATGTAATTAAGCAATATGAAAATGCATTCTCCTTAAAGGATCGTTAGCGGATTTAAAATCTAAACATGTAGATAATCAGATCGTCTCCAACACTATAGAAATCTTTTAGCCTGGCCTCTTCGACCAAACGGATATTTTCATAAAAAGATCTGGTGGAGACGTAATTATCCTTGCCGGAGGTTTCGATGCGGACCATGCGGGCATTTTGCTTTTTTAAAACCATATTCATTTCATTAAAAAGCTTTCTGGCCAGTCCTTTTCTTTGATGATGGTCGGCGGTTCCCACCCAATACATATCAAAGGTTCCGTGGGTCATGGGAGTCGGGCCAAAACAAATGAAGCTGGAAAGTTCGCCGTTATCCTCGAAGGTCCCAAGAAAATGATAATCGCTGGAGGGACTGGTATCTTCTAATAACTCTAGGGCAACTGCCCGTTCATCGGGAGTAAAAAGCGAGATGTCTTCCAGCAAGTTGACAAGCTTTGCCTTATCAGTAATTTTAATTGGTTGTATATTCATAATTTAGACTGGTTGAGGCAATGGAGGGAAATACAAAGGGCGATACATTTTCGCTAAGAGGTATCTTTTGCGGGGTATGGGCCTTTTTAACAATATTGGTGATAATTTTATCGTATGAAATATTCCTAAAACCAAATGCCTTGGAAAAACCCGAAGTAGGGTCCAGGTCACAGTTTGGATTGACATCAATAATATAGGGAATGCCCTGATTGGAAACACGGTAGTCCAGTCTGGCATAAGAATTAATTTCAAGCACTTCACAGGCCCGTTTGGCGGATTCAAGAATTTTCTTTTTATATTTATTTTGAAGCGAGGTTATAATGCTGGGGGTGGTGTGAAATTCATCAGTGTCAGCACACCATTTGGAGGCATAATTTAAAATTCTTGGTTTTTCGGTATTGAGGTTGGAAAAATCGATTTCAGTGAAACCAAAAAGATTTTTACTGATATCGAGGACGGACAAGTTGATCTCCCTGCCCTCTATATATTCTTGGACAATAACTCCGGCCTTGGTTGATTTTAGTAATTCACCGACCTTGGCATGAAGTTGGGTCAAAGATGTGACTACCGAGCTAAAATCAATACCGGTAGAGCCATCTTCAGCGTTTGGTTTAACAATATACTTGTCATGGGTTTGAAAAGGATTGGCGAGGGAATCTAATTCCTGTTCATTTTTTATATAAAAACAATCAGGTACGGTTACGCCAACGCTTCTTAGTAAAGTGGAACAACGGAATTTATCCAGGCAATTGGCCAAAGGTTTGGTCTTATTGCCGGTAAATTTGCAGGATCCATTTTCCAGGATTTTTATAATTTCAATCTCCATTTGAGGATCACTATCAAGCGATTCGCAAAGATTGAAAATGACGTCATAATGAGGTGTTTTAGTGATGGAGTGAACTTCTTCGAGAGTGGTTACCGGGTAAATCTGAACATCTCCAAAACCGGCATTTTTAAGAGTATTTTGGATGTGGTGGGCGACAATCTTGACCCCTGCTCTGGCCGAAATACCAGAGAGATAATTATCCTCCTGACTAGGAGGCTCTTCGGAACAAACAGTTTCCAGTGATGGAAAATCATTGTTGTGGATAATTAACACTTTTTCAGATTTTTGTTTGTGCATTTTTTCTCCCTTAATTAACCATATCATTGTAAAGACTATTTTTAAAAGTATAATATTTGGACATTATCTGTTTGATATCGTCAAGCGGTAATGCCGGACAAAAGTGATTATTAATTCCATACATCTCCTCCCCCATGCACAAGGCATTTAAAATTGCCTCTTGGGTTGCCTCAATGACCGAGTCGTAAAAGAGGTTCATTTTTTTATCCGGGATGGATTTGATTCTATCCAGACTGTCACGATTATCCCGGTGGGTTTTGTTAGCGGTAGAAAAGGCCAAAATAATTTCTCCACTACCGTGGGCAGCGTAGGAGCCGACCCTTCCTATACCAAGCGCGGCCCGCTTGCATAGACGGTTTAGTTGATGGGAGGACATGGGACAGTCCGTGGCGATAACTGCAATAATACTTCCATAATTATCTTTTCTGGAGGAGACATCCTTGTATTTGCAGGCCAGGAGCTCACCAATTGGAAAGCCATCAATTCTTAAATCTTTGCGTTCACCAAAATTGCTACTTACTAAAATGCCCATGGTGTAGAAAGAGCTTCCCATGGAAATTTTGCGTGAGGATGTCCCAATACCACCTTTAAAATCGCAGGTGATCATCCCGGTCCCGCCGCCGACATTGCCTTCTTGGACGGGGCCGGTTTTGGCATTTTCCATCGCACTGATGACATGCTCTTGCTTGAGATGGCTGCCAGCTATATTATTTAACCAGGAATCATCACACTCTCCAACTATCGGGATAATGACATCTTGTTCAAGTCCCAGGCTGGGATTTTTTTCAGTTAGGTAATGGATCATGGCGCTGGAGCAGGTTCCGACGGAAAAAGTATTAGTTAAGAGGATGGGAGTTTCCAAAGTGCCCCATTCCGTTACTTGAGTGAGCCCGGAAACTTCTCCGGCCCCATTTAATATAAAGGACCCAGCCGTTATATATTCTTGAAAAATATTTTCTCCCGGTACTATACAGGTGACGCCCGTACGAATAGGACCGGCTTTTTTTCCGGTAATTCTTCCATCACCTTGGATTAAAGTGGTTTGACCAACCTTTACTCCCTTAACATCCGTGATAGCATTGAATTTACCTGTAGGAAAATGACCAATTGATACTCCCAGTTCACGAAGTCTGCAACGAGGAAGAGGGATTTTATTTTGAATCATATTTTTTAACCGTTTGTAATAGTCGGATATTAACAGGAAAATATAAAAAAATATATCGGAAATAGTTCTTTTTAAAAAAAAGATTTGCAGGAGGTCCTTCGATGCTTCTTTGATCCCGGGAAGCTGATGGCCAAGTGCGCCTTGGGGGTTTTTTCAGGTTTCTATGTTATAATTTTTATATGGATGCGGATAAAAAAAACCAGATCAGCAATTACTGTTTTTATTTATATGAAATAAGGAAAAAACATTTTCATGCCTTGAAAAATGGGTTTGGGATTGGCAGAACCCAAGGTGACCTGGTCTATGAGGACGACCCGTTACTCAGTAGACGACATTTGGAGTTTGTGATCGAGGGGGATCACGCGATGATCAAAGACCTGCAAACCACCAACGGGATGATGGTAAATGACAACCGGACCGTACTACAGGAATTAAATCATAATGATTTTATAAAAGTGGGACGGCAATTATTTATTTTCTCTCTTACAGATAATGTGAATGATTTAAAATTAGATCTTCAAGCATCCCCGGTCAAAAAAATTACAGAAGTCTCTCCCCAGGAAGCCAAAGAAGAATTGCTAGACCCAAAAGGGCACAAGGATGATCAGGCAAAACCAGAGCGTTTGATAAAACTACTGGTGGAAGGCTTGAAAAGGCCTTTGGATTATAAAAATATAAACAAAATATATTACCTGGTTCCTGCCATTATTGGTCTCATCCATTTACTTAGATTGATGTTTATTACCAGTGAAACCTATTACGGTTCTCTGATTATTGAAGGGCATGCATTCTTTAATTTTATGGTGGGATATTATTTTGCGGTAGGGAACATTTTCTTTCTTGAAGCACTTATTAAGCAAAACCAGGTTTTAGTGGGTCATTTGGCACAAAAGGGCCAGGTGATCATTATGGCCTTGATCACCATTTTGGTGTTTTTTCTTTTCCATATCATTAGTGCTGATTTTCTCGCAACGACGGTGGTGGAAAATACCAATAAAATTGATAGAATTTGTCGCTTGAAACCAGAGGTTTTAAAGTGCAGTCGGATGATTCATCGTTTGCTTGAGGATCAAAAGCTTTTAAATGATCCCTATAAATTTAAAATCACCAATGCTTATTTTGACCACCTGATCATGTTCTTAGGGGGGCGTTACGGGTTAAAACAGGTGGATAAACAGCGCTTGTTACAGTTAAAACAAAAGTCCCAGGAACAATTGAAAGGGCCTTCTAAAAAGCAATTTTTGGAAACACTTAAAGATGTCAACCTGCTGACGGGGTCAATCATCAATTCGGTGGAAAAATTAAAGAAAAATATACATTGTCCGGCCCATACTCAATTGGTGATTAAACGAATAGATGAGGAAGGTGATATGTTAAGTATGAGTTGTGAAAATGAAGAGGGGCGACGGTCTGGTCCAGCGCAGGTTTTTGATTCCAATAATCATTTATTAAGCATTTCAAATTATGCAAACGAGTTACTGGAAGGGGAACAAAAAGTATTTTATGCAAATGGGCAGATCAAGGAGCTGTCAAGTTATAAGCAAGGTATTAGATCAAATCAAGAAAAGGTGACCAAATGGAATCCACAGGGTGAAGTTAGTTTTCAAGGGATATATGAGGAAAAGCCGGAACCATATTATACCAAAGTGATCACCCAAACTCTAAAGAAGTGCGAAAAAGAAAAAAGTAAACTGGATGTTTCTTTTGAAAACCTGGAAGTCCAGGTGGAACTTTGCGTGTTAAATACATTAAATAATCAGGCCAGTAGTATGCATCCCCAGGATGAGGAGCAATTCAAGAAAGTAGCGAAGGTGGTTTTGCAGGAGTTTAAAGAAAAAATGGATGGAAAAAAGGCCAGCTTTGTGGATGAGTCAGAAAACGCTTTTCGTTGTCAACCAGGTGGGCAGATGAAAAGACAAGATCTCGATTCCCATCTGGTGCAAATGGTTTGTCTGGGTGTTGATGGCAGATGGCACGGGCCATATGGAATTTTTTTTACCAATAAAAGGCCTAAGGTAAAAGGTCATTATATCAATGGGATTTCTTCGGGATATTTTAAACACTTTTATGAAAATGGTATTATTGCCATGGAGGGTAATTTTTATAACAACAAATGGATCGGCGAGGCCATCATCAGAAATCAAGATGGGGTGATAACCTACAAGGGGGATATTTCCAGAAATATGCCCGATGTTAAAAAAATGGTGCAAGAGCGAGTTAAATATTGTGATAAGATGGGAGGTGATAAAAAATCACCGGAAATGTTAAAGCAGGCGATGAAAGAGTGCTTGGCTTTGTTGGTGGTGGAAAATATGATGACTTCACATCCGGCGGTTACCCAGTTAATGAGAAGTGAAATCGATTATGAACTGATGAAATATGGCAATCGGATTTCAATTAATGATATCAAATGTTCCCCGGATCATAAATTAGTGAAGCGGGAAACTCCTCACTTGTTACATGTGTGTGTGCATAAGACCGACGATACCAAGGATGGGCCTTACATCTTGTTTTATGATAATTATATCCCCAAAGAGGTGGGCATCTTTGAGAAGAATGTTAAATCGGGGCCCTATAGGCAATATTACGAAAATGGCAAATTGGCCCAAAGTAGTCGGTATTTCCAGGGGCAAAGTATTGGGGTTGCTTCCAGGTTTGATCAAAATGGAAAATTGCTTCCTTATGTGGTTAAGGAAGATGTATTTCAAAAAAAATTTGTAAAGCTTTATGAACAAATTCTTACGGCGTGTAAGGAGCCAGGCCAAGATATTTGTATCGAAAATGCTATCAACAAATACTGTGATCGAAATAGTAAAATTGATTGTATCCGCCTGGCGGAAACCCAAAATTATTATAATAACAAAAATTTTACGGGCTCACTATAGTTCGGCATAAGGCTTCCAAGGCATGTAGAGGTTTTACAAAATTACCGCCCTTATATTCGGCATCGATGAGAAGTAAATATTCTTTAATATTCCAACTGGGAAAATCCAAGATATACTGGGCGAAATTAATGGCCATGATAAAGGCTGCCGAGTACGGACCAATTTTATGTTTATTAAGTCCTTCGGGAAAACCGCTTCCATCTAATCTTTCGTGATGCTGTAAAAGGATGCTATCTACATTGGGAGGAGCAAACCGATCCTCCCGGGCAAGCTGGGCGGCTTCATGGGGATGGGAATGAAACAGGGTCTTGTCTGCTGCCGTTAAGGCTTCGCAGTCTTCATTGTATTGAAGTTTTAATAGGTCGATCCGGTCGAATAAAACCATATCATGGATAATGGTCGCATACACAAATCTTTCTATTACGCTTTTGGTATCCCACTCCAACTCTTTGGCAATAGCAAACAAGATATTGGACATGTGACCGATTCTTTTTTTCACATACTGGTAGGTGGCTGGGGCGCTTGATAGGGAAACCAGATATTGTCCCATCAATTCCTGGGACAACGAGGTTTCTAAAATATCTTTGGCCACTTGTTTCAGGGTATAAAGGTGGATTTTTTCCAGGTTAAAAGGAAAATTAAATTCGATGGGGGAATCAATATATTGTTCCTTGATCATATCCGGGATGGTTTTTATTTGAGGAGCGGTTTGATTCGTCTGGTTAGTGGTTTTCTGGTCAGGAGGTGAGGTTAGCGGTGCTTTGACCAAGTCGTTAAGATTTTCGGTAATTTTTTGGATGGTGCTTGCGATTTCGCTGGTTTTGAAAAAAAGCTGATAAATACCTTTTTGGGCATATCGTTTGATATCCTCCTTGGTCAGCTGGTCTCCTGTGCTAAAGATTTTTAATTTTCGTCCAGTTTTTAATTCGAGATAAATATCATTGTCTAAGACGCCAAAGTGTTCCAGAGTGGAAAGGTTTATTTGCACAAAGTCCAAAGTAGGGGTTGGTTCATCAGGGGGTAACAGGGTTTCCGTCAGGCGTTTAATTTCCTGGTAGCATTCTGCTAGGTCACCTTTAAAAATGTTGTCACGAATTAAGAAGGGTTTGAAAGAAAAGTTACCTTTGTCGATAACGATAATTGGTTGGTCTATATGATGTTCAATCCAGGCCAAAAAGAAATCATAAGCGTTTGAGATACTAAGATTTAATCCAAAAATAGCACCCGTCAAAGGGCAAAGATCTTCGTCGGAAAAATTCTCAGAGATGTTGATCAGCGGTACTTGGTATTGACTGCCAAGCAGAAAAAAAAGTATTTCCAAATCAATTTTATCCTTGGTCAATATGAGCAGTGATTTGTTAACCATTAACGGTTTTTCCTTTCAAGCTTTATAGACATCAGTGTGATTAATTGTTCCAGATAGTCTAATTTGTCATCAAAGGAAAGATTTTTATATTCAGATGTTTCACTATGAAGATTGAGGGTATCATGCACTATATTGATCAGTTTATTTTGCAGAAGATAATATTTTCTTCGCTCCAGCGATTTATTGACTCGGTTGATGATAAATTCTTTTTGAAAGGGTTTAGATATGAATTCAAAGGCACCTGATCTTAAAGCTGAAAGAATGTTATCGGCATCCACAAAGGCGGTCACAAAGATCACCGGAATAAACTGGTCCAGCTGATTGATCTTGGTGCTAAGGTTGATGCCATCCATGACCGGCATTTTAATATCGGTAATCACCAGGTCAATATCATGTTTGCTTATGATATCCAAAGCCTCTTTGCCATTATTGGCCTCAAAAAAATTAAAATTGCATACGGAAAGCTGGTCAATCAGGATGCCTCTGATATCGACGTCGTCATCTACCACTAGAATTTGCGCTTTTTTTTGCATTTTTTTGATTTGATTCATAAAAAAATACCTTGGGAAAAATTTTAGGATCATACTACTATATAAGCTTATCATGTTTTTGTTAAATGGTTTTAACTTTGTCCTAGGTTTTCATCAGTAAACTCCATATAACCGTATTCAAACTTGATTGAAATGGTTGCAAAAAAGCGCAGGTGAAGTCGAAAATTGTATTTAAAATCTTGTGCCTGGTAAGGGGAGAGTTACAATAAAATCATATCAAAATTTTTAGGGAGAAAAGATATGCATAAGATGAGTCTTAACAAAAAAGTATTTCTTTTTATTACCATCAGCACCCTGCTACTTTCGGCCATTATTTTAACTTCACTTTATTTTAATCAAAAAGTGAGTTTAATGCAGGAAAAAGAGCGTCAGCTTAGGGATCTGATTCAGGTTTCCTATAGTGTGATTGAGAACCAGTATCAGGCTTTCAAGCACGGAAAACTTGAAGAAAATACCGCCAAGGAGTATGCCATCGCAATTTTGAAAGGTTTAAGATATGGTGAAGATCACAATGATTATTTTTGGATCAACGATATCGAGCCCAAGATGATCATGCATCCTATGAATGCATCACTGGATGGAAAAAATGTATCGGATATCAAGGATAAAAGAGGCACCCAGATATTTGTGGAATTTGCGAAAATTGCCAGGGAAAAAGAGCATGGATATCTTAATTATTTCTGGCAGTACAAGGACGATAAAAATCGCGTGGAGGAAAAGCTTTCCTTTGTGAAATCTTTTAAAGAGTGGGGATGGATTATCGGTACGGGAGTTTATATAAATGATGTAGAGGAACAAATTTGGAAAACCTTGTATGAAATGATTGTTTTGGTCATTATTATTGCGCTCATAACTTTGTTGATTGCTCATTTTACCATTAATCGGGATCTTTCCAAAGTGGCCCAAATACTGGCAAACGCCAGCGGACTGATCACCAAAGCTGCCGGGGAAATTTCCCAAGGCAACCAATCTCTCTCCGAAAGAGTGCAGGAACAATCCTCCTCCCTCGAGGAAACTGCCTCCACCATGGAAGAGGTTTCATCGAATATTAAACAAAACGCCGATAATTGCCAGGTGGCCACCCAGCATACCGGTAAATCGCTGGTTACTGTCAAGGAAGGGGAGGAAGTTTCGGCCAAGGTGCAAAAATCTATGAAGGAAATCAATGACAGCAGCAGAAAAATTGCCGACATCGTCAATTTGGTGGAAGAGCTGGCCTTTCAAACCAATATTTTGGCCATCAATGCAGCGATTGAAGCTGCCAAGGCGGGGGATCTGGGAAAAGGTTTTGCAGTCGTGGCCATTGAAGTCAGGGATCTGGCCCAACGATCATCGGAAGCTGCGGTGGAGATTAAAAATTTGATTGAAAATTCTCTCACCAAAGTCGAGGAAGGGGTTTCATTTGTGGATAAAAACTCGGAGAAGTTTTCTAATATTTTAGAAACTTTTCAAAAAGTCAATGATCTGATGGCCGAGATTAATTCCGCCACTTCCGAACAGTCGAGTGCTGTAGAGGAAATAAACAAGGCGGTCACTAACCTAGATAGCGCTAACCAGGAAAATGCCACCCATATTGATCAAATGGCGGGGTTAAGCCAGAAAATGGCAGCGGAAGCGGCCAAACTTGATTCTTTGGTGGATTTGTATTTCCGATAACATTAAAAATAGGCCTTACTTTCGTGTTAGGTAGATCTTTCTACTGGTTTTTGATATATACTCGCCTAAAAAACCGGGAGTATTATGGATATCATTACCAATTTGATTCATGAGGCCAGTCATTACACCAGTTTTGATCAAATAGAAAAACTGCTTGAGGAAGGCCCTGATCTTTCCAATCTTCCAATTCAACCGCTTTATGCCTTGACCACCAACATGAGTAACGATGCCCTGGCGCTTTGTTTGCCCAGTTTTAGTAAGGAGCAAAGACAGGCCTTCCTGGATATTGATTTATGGGATAAGGCAGAACTGGACATTGACCATTTTTCCAGATGGTTAAAAATTTATGGAATGTGCAAAGATGATGAGATTATCTATGAATTTGTATCGAGTGAGGAGTTCCTGCTTTTTTTAAAGGGCCGTTTTAATGTTTCCACCTTTGATGTGGAGGAACCCGTTTATCCAGATAATGATAATTATTTTTTAACGGATGATAATTTATTATTGTTTGAATTTGACGAAGACAATGAAATTGTCAGTGAAGTTCAGTATCTCATTAGACAGTTGTATGGAAAAGAAGGGGTGGAACAGGCCTACACCAAACTTTTTAAAGTGGTGTCAGATACCTTTAGCGTGTTTCAAGAAGAGGAATATCGCATAAAAAAGGGACGCTTGGCCGACTACGGTTTGGTGGATTATTATGATTCACTTGCCCTCTATGCGCCTTTTGCGTCCATGTCTCATATGGAGCATTTTATTAAGAATATTCAAATTAGCACCGGCCATCTTGAAACTTTCTCCAAGATTCAAACCCTGCATCAATCATGTTTGGTAGCCTATCGGGAGATTGAAGATGATTTGCTCATGGAACTGTCCAAGGTGACCACGGAAAAAAGAAGAGAGTTTTTGCAATTTAACTTTTTAAAGTTGGTCAATGGCAGTTTGTCCTTTAACGATGCATTGAAGGCGGGAGTGGTGGCCATGACCAGGGTAGGCAAGGAAACCAGGAGCTTTATAGAGCTTGGATTCGATTATGTAAGATTGAACAGGAATCATTCCATGGATGAATCTCTTTTTGAATATTTTAATTTTATAGATTTATTTAAAATCGGACTGACGCTGACTAAAGATTTGCAAAAAGAAATTAAAACGGCCCTTCGGGTAAAGGGGTTTGATAATGAGAATGATGGATTCCTAGGGGATTATTGGAATAATTATCTCAATCAGACCTTGGATGGAAATATCACCATACTTAAAAAAAGTAAAAGCGGGTTGCTGAATAAATATCAGGATTTTAAAATAATCAGGGAAAAATCAAAAACCTTGATCATGCTGCTCCCTTATATCAAGGAGTTTTATAAAAATTTTAAAATCTTAAAGGATGAAAATCGGCTGATGGATGCTTATTATTATAATTACAAGGTGGAAGATATCGATTTCGAGGCCATTATTGTCAGTAGTTTTGCCAACTATATGCTTGGATTAAAAAGTACCGACGATCATCCCAAACTGGGACTTAGTTTGCCGGAATTTAAAAAGTGGGCAAAACTCATCTCTAATTCTGAAGGTGGGTTGGATAAAACCAAGCCAGCATTAAAGGAACACATCTTAAAGTTTCAAAAGGAATACGGGCTGTGGCAAGTGTACAGGTTTAACTCCTATTTCGAAGAAATTTTGGCCAATCATATGGATGGATATGATTTTCTTAAATTAAATGATTTCGATTATAAGTTTATAGGTGGTGCGATTATTTTTTCGTAGCGCTACAGGAACGTCTTCTCCCAAAGGTACTCAATGTTTTGGAACAGACCGGAAGCATTCTGGGATAACTTGGTGATCACCTGGTGTTTGGTTTTTTCCAGATCCAGATCTATTTGTGAAATGAGCCCTTTCGTCAGATCATGCTTTTTATGGGTTTCCACCGGGGTGTCGAGAAAATTGGATAAATGACTTAAGCGTTTGCTTTCAATCTCTAGATAATTAACTACTTTCAGGGATTGATCTTTTTTTTGTGATGCCAGGCCTGGTTGGGGATCATGGGCCGGGGTATCCGTATCCAGATCAAAATGAACCGAGAAATCATCCATATTGATAGTATTTTTAGGAGTTTTGGCGTTCATGTCTGCTCATCCCGGTTGATTTTTTTTAGTAAGGTTTCAAAATAATCCAATTCTTTGATTTTATCATGCAGGATTTTACAGGGTTTGAAAAAGGTCTGCAGATCCTGTTCTTTCTCAAAAGGTCCTAGGTTTTTAATTTTTTTATTATGTAAATAGGTCGTGCGCATCAAGCTGATCTCTCTGGGAGTTAGTTTTTTTTCGTGCTTGAACTGGTAGTGGGTGGGGATATCCTTTAAAGCATGAATGATTATAAAATAGGGATGATGGGAGATTTTATCCGTCATAATAAAAATGGGATAGGGGAATTGAGGATGCAAATTAATTTCCTTAAGCAGCGGATACAATAGATCGAGAAATTTTAATATATTTTCATGACTTAAACTTTCGACATTTAAAATAATCGGGGAGCTGCCGGCATTGGCCTCGTTTAACAGCCTAGGCAGACTATTGATATCCTGGGTGCAATTGATCAAGATTTCTCGCAGAGTCGGGGCATTGGTTTCCAAATGAACTCCTTGAACTTTTTAATAGTTCTAGACTAACAGGATAACTTTTTTTTTTGAAGAAGAAAAGCTTGTATGACCATTGGTGATCAAGTTAGAATAGATAGATGGAATATGTAAATGTTCATCTGCCGGATTATTATATAACCTTGCTTAAGTCCAATATGGCATCCCGGGTAAGTTTTATCGGTGATATCACCAACTATATTATGCATTATCCTGCTTTTTTAGGACTGATAAAAAAATATTTTCGGGATGTGGATGAACAAATTCGCTTGGATATTATCTTAAAATCCATGGGATGGGAAAATTTTAGGAATAAAATGGCCCTCATCTATATAAATTTTGCAAAACAAGGAAAGTATCCACATGAAATAGAGACTGGTTATCTAAACGATTTACTGACCTTAGAGCGCCAAGTCTCCGCTTATATCACCTCGGATAATTCCAGGGCTTTTTTGCTGTCTTTTTATCAGACTATGGGACGTATAAAACTGGAGCGTTGTCTGACGGAAAAAAAGCATTATGTCACACCTGAATTAAATCCTCGCACCACTGCGCTTTTGGAATATGCCAATTCTAAAATTATCAAAGTTGATGTGGTGTTGATTATTCTTGAACAATTAATCCATTTATTAGGGTATGAACCGGTCAAAAAAATTCTAAGCGAAAAATATCCCTTTAGTGCCGCATATAACCAGATGGATGAAGGGATCAAGGAGCGTTTTATTAAAAATTTATTAATTTACGGCCAATCAGTAAATGAAGTGGATCTATTTATTAAAGATACTATCTAAAGGGAGGGGATTTGGGTGATTAACAATAACGCAGTTTGGGCCTTTATCGAAGATTTGCAAACGAAGCAAGGGATATCTGAAATAGTAATTAATACTAACGATCTGGTTTTTATTGAAAGAGAAAACCAGTTTATTCAGCTGGATCTTCAGTTTGAAAAAAAGGATATCTATGATTTTTTAAAAGATGTGGCGAAAATAAATAACAAAAAGATCTCCTTGGATGAACCCATCTTGGATGGATCTTTGCCCGATGGCAGTAGAATCAATGCCATCATTGAACCTTTTTGTACCCATGGCCCGGCGATTACCATTAGAAAATATATTAAAAAAAATGTGACGCTCGCTCCCCCTTATCTGTTTGGACTCAATGACTTTTGGGCAGTTTTTTTAAAGGCACTGGTGCATTCCAAACAAAATATTCTTATCTCTGGTGGTACAGGGGTGGGGAAGACTACTTTTCTCAATATGTTGCTGGCCCAAATTGATGCGACCGAGCGGCTTGTGATCATTGAAGATACTAAAGAGCTGGAAGTTCTTAACAAAAATCAAGTCAGATTGGAAGTGATCAAAGGTTTTAATCTTTCCAATAAAATATTGACCGTTCGGGATCTGGTCAAAAACACTTTGCGGATGAGACCTGACCGGATCATTATCGGAGAAGTAAGAGGCGAGGAGATTTTTGACCTGCTCCAGGCCATGAATGTGGGACACGATGGCAGTATGACCAGTGTGCATGCCAGTAGCTCGGGAGAGTGTTTTAAAAGGCTGGAGAGTCTTTTCTTGCTGTCAGGTTATGATGTCCCTTATCGGGTGATCAGAAGACAAATCGCTTCTGCGGTTAATTATATTATTCAACTCGAAAAAGATAATGAAGGAAAAAGATTTATTGCCGAGATCATAGAGATTACTGGAATTGAGGGTGATATGATTCAAGTTAGCCAAATTGCGTTGCAAGAAAATGGGGAGCTTTTAAAAACTGGTCGGGTACCTAAAAATATCAAGGAACTCCATAAGAAATCGGGACTTCCTTTGGAATATTTCGCTGACCATTAAAAATACTGTTTGCCTAAGTCCAAAGGTCTGGGTAAATAGAAAAATGCATTTTCCGGGAGAAGTAGAATGTGTAAATTTATGATTTTCTCACTGTTTTGTAGTTTTTTAGTCACTCAAGCTTATGCGAACAACGGATTGACGATTACCACTTGGAATTTAGGACTGGCCCATTCGTATGTCCGTTATGCCAGTCAAAGAATACCACCTATTATTGAGGCCTTGAAAAAACATGATACTGATGTGTTATGTGTACAGGAAGTATGGAATCAAGAGGATATCGATATTCTCAAAAACTCTCTTAAGGACATCTATACTTACAATTTCGTCATGCCTTTCAAACAAAAAAAGGCTAAACAGTTACCAGCTTGTGGCGCTTATCGTTTCTTGGGACCTCATTCGGTAGGACTTTGTTTATTAAGTAAATGCAGAAAAAAAGTGGGAGATGAATTAACGGATTGTGTGCTCAATACTTGCGGTAAGGCCATTGACCGGCTGAAAAAAAAGGATCGCATTTGTGCCGAGGCTTTTTTTGCCCAAGTGGGTAAGAGTGCGTTCAAGGGCTTTGCCACGGTATTGACGCCTTTGAAAAGAGCTGGTCTGTTCACCTATGAAGGATCAAATGGTCTGGCTATTTTTTCCAAATACCCACTTTTAGATGTTACCGGATTTAGCATGGATAACGAGTCAACCCTCAGTCGCCGGTCGGTACTTTATGCCAACGTTAAAAAAGATAACCAGAATCATCATGTGGCCTGTACCCATTTAAGTGCTAATTTAGCAAATGTGCCTTATACCGGACTTTTTGAGTCGTGGGTGGATGAATCCTATCATCAGGCCCAGCTGATGACTGCCATGGTGGAGGAAAAAGCGGGAACAGAACCGATCTTTTTGGCCGGGGATTTTAATTGTTCTTTTGAAGACCTGGCAGCCGGGATTGCACCTGAAGCTACGAAAACCTGCGGGCATTTTATATCCGAAGGTTATTTTAGCAAGATGCTTGAACAGGCCGAGTGTACCTTTTGCGAGTCCAATACCTTGGTGCTTGATGCCTGGGAAAAAGACAAAATGATTGATCATATATTTGTCAAAAATGTGGATACCAGCAAGCTGGCCACTCAGGTCATTATGAAAGAGCCAGTTACCATTAAAAATGAAGCCGGGGTGGATATTTTGTCCAATCTGTCCGATCATTTTGGCGTTCACTTGGAATCTTTTAAGTAACTTTAATAGACTTGGATCGCATGAAGATTTTTAGCACCTACTTTTTTATTTTTATTTTGTGTCTGTGTGCCCAGGCCGATGATTATGCTCATTTGAATCGACCGGTTATGGAAGGAGTGAATGATCTGGGGACTTATGATGCCATTCCAGACAAGGGCAAGGGGAGCATTGACTATGGCCAGATCATGGAAAGTCTTAAAATTAAGATTTTTCCCCATACCGATGATCGGGCCCCACATCGAAAGGATACGGTTTTATTTTATGTGAAATTAAAATCGGCCAGTGTCATGTCCCTGGTCCATCAAAATGTGATTTTGTGTCGATCGAAAATTATTCAGTTTAATGAAGTTGATCAGATGAATAACCAAATACGGTGCGTGGATGAAAATAAAACCATTCCCCTGATTGCCCTAAATAATCCGATCGATTTTGATTATACGATCAGCACTCAGTCGCTGTCCCCTATTCAAGTCATCCGGGCCAAGCATAACAATAATTATTTTTATTGGGGAAGTCTATTGATTAAAAAAGAAACGGATCGCTTGATTCTCGTGAATAATGTGAATATGGAAAATTATATTTTAGGGGTGATTCCTGGTGAAATTTATGTTTCATGGCCAGCGGAAACTGTTTCTACCCAGGCAGTGGCAGCTAGAAGTTATGCGCTTTATCATTTGGCAGGCCTTTCTAATACTTTTCGTCTCTTTCATTTTGATGATACGACCAGCTACCAGGTCTATATTGGTGATATTTTACAATATAAAAAATATCAGTTGGCAAATGGAGAGAATTTGACCGGTGAAGATCGGATAAAAATAATGGAGATGATTGACCAGTTGCCGGCCTTTTTTGCGGCCATAGAAAGAACCAAAGGGGAAATTATGGTTCTTTCAAATTATCAAGTGTTCCAAGCTTATTTTCATGCTTCCTCAGGGGGATATACCGCTAATGCCAGTGATTTAGAGTTTGGTGGTTGCATCCCTTGCCAGGAAGTTTTGGATTACTGTAACGATGATATCTGGAATGATGAATTTGCCACCGCTAACCTGGCCCCGCTGGATTTTTGGAAAGTCACTAGAAGTAAAGCAGAGATTGAGGCCCGATTAAAAAAGTCCAAGTTAATTGGAGCAAATCACCGCTTTGATGCCTTACTTTTACCTGAAGATGGTTTTAACGGCCCTCCTTATCGTACTGTGGGTGGGCATTACTCACAGGTTCCGATGAACATATCAAAAGCGTTACAAGCCAGTGCCGGATATCCATTTAAAAGTGCCATGGGACTTTTAAATATCCGCTATGAAATTTTTAAAAAGGATGATGTCTATACGTTTGAAGGCCGGGGCTATGGCCATAGCATTGGCATGAGCCAGTGGGGAGCTTATTTTCAAGGAAAGAAGATGATTCCTTATCAAGATATTCTCAAACATTATTATAAGGATATCCAAATCAAAAGATTTTAGTTTTGTTATTTTTAAAGGAATGCACAATGCTTAACGCTTTTTCCAAGGCATGTGCCAGATAGAGATAGTTCCTTCGATTCAGGAAACCCACGATGGTGGCAAAATCGATTTTGCGGGCCAAAATAAATCCAAACCAAGAAATGATGATGGCACGGATAATGACTAAAATAAAATCGTTGGTATCCAGCCTTGCGAAAAAATAAATAATCAAAGAAAAAAAAATAAGAGAGGTGATAAACTTGAGATTAAGGAGGTCTCCTAAACTGCCTTTGAAGGAGGTTTTCCAATCACTCTTGGGGTAGGTAAGTGCATGCGATGGAGGGATGATGGTATTTACTTGGTTACTTAGTTTTAAAATCAAAAAGTCAAAATTCATGTAGTAAGCGGTTAAAGTGATGACAAAGGCGATCAAGGTTTTGAATAAAAGAATCAAGACCACCACATTGATAATGGATAAACTGTTAAAGTGAAAATAGTTTAAAATTTCATTGACTGCATTAATGTTGGCGTAAACATAGGACATCCCAAAAATAACGGAGTTTAAGATGACTCCTAGAAAAAAAGTGCTGATGCAAAGAAAAATTGATCCCAGGAGGACGGATAGGAAATTTTGTCCAAGAAGATAAATTGGGATAGTAAAAAACAGACCTTGAAAAAAAATATAAAACATTGGACGGAATTTGCTTCCTGCCAATGAAAAGGATTTTAAGCCGGCGGTGATGGTGACAATGCTTAGAAGTCCCCGGCCTTTTAATTTTTTTCCAAATAAAATAAGCATAAAATTTTGCAGTCCGGCCAGAAAGATTCCCTTTAATGGTACTCTAAACGCATTAAGAGATGTACCAAGCCCCAGCTCCATAATAGTGGTGATGGAAGCGAAAGTGCCAATCAAATGGGCATCTCTTTGTTTTAATAAATTGATGATCTGAAGGAGGGCCTGTGCCCTAGGAATTTCATCCAGATCAATTAAGACAAAATTACTAAAATTAAAGAAGTTTAAAAATTCCTTTAACATGTCTTTTTGTACAGAAATGATCATCTGGGTTTTATTGGAATCGATCTGGGTAAGGAGTTTATAAAAGCCTTGCTGTTTCATTTCATGAAATCCAAGATTATCCAAAATGATAACGTCGCAGGGGGAGGTGGTATGATGGGCCAGGATTTTGGCAGATAAGGTTTGAGCATTTTCCTCCAAAAAAACAAACCGCTCATTTGAGCTGTTACGTTTGGCCCAGGCAAGTGTTTCTTTGTTGTGAATGGAGTAAATACTATATTCCAGGGATTTTTCTTTGGAGGCAAAATTTCTCTTTGACGTGAAGGATAGGATGCCAGCGATGTTCCAAAATTTTCGCAATGCGCCTGATAAGTCGTGACAAAGGGTGCTTTTGCCGCTGGTCAATGCACCTGTGATAATAATGAAATCATTTAACTGTTGCATGGTATCTAATTCGTTAAAAAAGAGTTCTTCCAAGTTGAAGAAATTTTGAAATTATTTGCTTGGAAAGTCCACTAATAAATACCAATCAACCAAATTCATAAATTTTTCTTGAAACTAATCAAAAACATCCTGCCTGTAGCATGTAGGTTTTAAAAAAGCCTGCATGCTTCTTTTGGTTTAATGGAAGGTTTGGATAAAAGTCCCCGCTTGATAAATGAGGGTTGATACTAAAAAAGCCAGCACGGTGGTGTAGACGATTGAGAAAGCGCCCCATTTCCACGATCCAGTTTCTTTCTTGATCACCGCAATCACTGCAATACAAGGCATATAAAGCATAATAAATACCAGATAAGCAAAGGCCAAAAGAGGAGTCCACCCGGGATTATTTTTTAATTTTTCGCCCAGTTTGGTGGTGTCTTTGGCATCGAGGGAGTGGGCGGTTGCCAGGGTGGAGACGATCACTTCTTTAGCGGTGGCACCTCCGATTAAAGCAATATTCATTTTCCAATCAAAGCCGGTAATGGGTTTGGTAAGATGCTCCAGGGTTTTGCCAATGGTCGCTGCCATGGAATGATTGAGATTATAATCATCCGACCGGTTAAAGCTGAAATTTTTAAGATTGGTAAGCGTGGGGAAGGGGAAGGTCATGGTGGCCCACATGATAATCGAGGCCATAAGAATGAAAGTGCCTGCCTTTTTAACATACATCCAAGTTTTGAACCAGGTATGCAGGCCAATGCCCTTGAGGGTGGGTAAATGATAAAGCGGTAATTCCATGATGAAAGGAGCGGCCTCACCTTTTAGGAAAGTACTGCGCAAAAAACCAGCAACGATCAAGGCAAAAAACCAACTGAGGAGGGTGATGAGAAACATCATAATGCCCTGATGACTGGGGAAAAAAGCACCAATCAGGAGGGCATAAACCGGTAGCTTGGCACCACAATTCATAAAGGGAACCGTGAGAATGGTGGCCAGCCTTTCTTTTTTATCGTAAAGGCTTCGGGTTGCCATAATCCCCGGAACTGCACAGCCACCGGAGATTCCCCCTGATACAATGAAGGCCAAAATGGAATTTCCATGCATGCCAAAAGTTCGTAGAATCCGATCCATCAAAAAGGCGATGCGGGTGACATAACCGGAATCTTCTAAAAAACTGATGATGGCAAACATAAATAGAATCAGCGGGGTGAAGCTTAACACTCCACCAACCCCATCAATAATCCCCGAAACCGTCAATGAGCGCAAAAATCCTGGGGGTAAATAAGTGGAAGCCAGCACATGCAGCCATTCAAAAAAAGATTCCAGCATATTGACTGGATATGCACTTAAAGTGAAGGTGAAATGGTAAACCATGGCCAAAATCACCAGTAAGGCAAGCGGGCCTAGCACTTTATTGGTTAAGACCAGATCCAGTTTATCCGTGACGGTTTTTCGGCTGAGTAAGGGAATGGTAAAACAATTTTTAGTCAAGGAAGTCGCAAAACCCATGCGGTATTCGCCCATAATATTTTCCAGGGTATCGTTATGGGTGATACTGATATGTTTTTCTAATTTGGCAATTGGTTCAAAATAATCGTTAGGGGAATTGGCGTGTTGTAAAATAAAATTTTTGATTTCCGGATCACCTTCCACCAGCTTGATACTCATCCAGGTTTTGGAATATTGCAAGTGGGCAAGCTGGTTAAGTGATAAGTCAGCTTGTAATTTTTCTTCTAGGGATTTGATCAAATCATTAATTTCGATTCCATAAGAGATTTTTAAAGGATAATTTTTTTCCAGGGTGGTGCCTGTCAATTTGGTTAATGCCTCCCGAAGGGGGAAAAGACCCGACTTTTTATGGCCTATGCAGGCAACGATGGGCACATTAAGCATATTTTCCAGTCGTTTGACATCAATTTTAATTCCCCGATCCCGGGCCAGATCAAACATGTTAAGCACAATGATAAGCGGGATTTCCAGCTCCAACAATTGAACAGTGAGATTTAAATTTCTTTCAAAATTGAGCGTGTCGATGACATTGATAATGAGATCGGGTTTTTCATTTATTAAAAAATTTCGAGCAATCAATTCATCTTCGGCGTAGGCCGTCAGGGAGTATGTGCCAGGCAGATCGACGAGCTCAATTGTAACCTGGTTGAGAGTGACAAACCCTGTTTGTTTTTCTACCGTGACTCCCGGATAATTGCCCACATGACGATGGGCACCTACTAAGGAATTAAAGATAGAAGTTTTTCCACAGTTGGGGTTGCCGGCGATGGCCACTTTCATATTTTACTCCAGATGGATCGTGTGACTGAAGATAGATATAACATCTTGAGTTGAGTAGGTCAAATAAAAGTTTTATATACCAAACTTGATTAAAAAATTGATAGGCTTGACCTCAGATGACACTTTTATGTTCAATTTAAAATGTATAATAGTTTGAAATTACGATAAAAAAATGATTTTGACCTGGCCCTATAGTTGCAGAAATTCATTTAGCTCCATGAAAGGGGCCACCAGCGTTCAAGGAGGATCTTTATGAAAACTTTTATCAAGATGATGATGGTTTTTTGGGTTCTTGGTATCATTTATCCGCAAATTTCAAAGACCAATATTAGCTATCATAATCTCATCACCAGCGCCCCCTCATCGATGGACGATATCCGTTTGATGAGTGAAACCAATCAGGAAATGAATACGCTTGATTATATTGAAATCTTGGATGAACTTTTGGGGTTGGAAAATATTTCAGAACATTCCAAGATCAAATCTCTCAAGGAGGCCTGGCGTTTAGGACAACTAAAAAACCTTAACGTGATCAAGGATGATTGCCTGGAGTTTTCTGAGACGGCCTTGATTTTAAAATGTATGGAAATGGAAATTCGAAAAATCAAGCGAGCGGATTTATTATCCATACCCGGAAATGTTTCGGATATGGTGTTGGGGGCCTGTCTGAAAATGGAAACATATAATGACGAAAAGATATGTTATGAATCATTAATTCATAAATTTTTAACCGTTCAGATAAGACAGGAGGCTACCAAATGTCTGGATGTTTCAGTGCCGCTTGAAAAAGTTTATTGCTATCGAAAAATCTTGTAGGTCGAAACAGAATTGATCTAAGTTAATAAGTTAAAAAATTTTGACTAAAATGCTTGGTCAGTTTGAAACTAACCTGATATCTTTTATAAGGGAGATTTTATAAGGATATCAAATTGACAAGTAAACCGCAGGATCGTATTTTTTGGCACGTCCACCCAATGAAAGACGAATCGCTTTTAAAGTCGATTATCCTTTGTAGCTTTATCTGTTTCATTTGTGTTTTTTCATACTATTATCTAGGCTTTTTCTACAGCCTGACTGCTTTTTTTATTTTAATCATTTCCTTGAATAAATATTTTTTTAAAACCAGCTATCTTCTGGACCACGAGGTGATCCGAGTAAAAACATTACTGATGACCCACACTCAAAGGTGGGATCATTTTAAACGTTTTGGATTATCGGATAATCATCTTTATTTGTCTCCCTTGAGACAACCATCCCGTCTGGATCAATTTCAAGCGTTATCCTTGCTCCTGCCTGCCAAGCTGGATAGACAGGAGATTGAAGCCTTTGTCAAACTCAAGCTGGGGAAGACCAATGATTAAGCTAGAGCAAATAAAAGAGGCCTTAGGTCATGCCTTCAAGATCACGGATGGCCAAGAGGATATGACCAAAGAGGATTTTGATCTGCTTTTTAAATTATCCGGTTTTGTGGTGAAAAGAAAACTCAGCGTACCTGCAGTGATGTTTTTAGAGACCCTTAGACCGCTGAATGTTGTGGGTAGTTCCATGATGAGCTTTTTTAAACCCATGCTTGGTCATTTTTTTAATAATGCTGAATATACCCGTCTGGAACGGATTTTAGAAAGAAGATGTTCAGTGGGGTGCCTGATCGATGCGATAGAAAAATGCGAAAGACAATTCTTTGATGATAAATTAAAACCAAACAATGATTCGAAATAATAGGGAGGTTTTTTTGAAAGCAATTTTTTTGTGTGTATTGTGGTTGACCACTTTCCAGGTTTGGGGAGAGGTCTTTCCTCCTGATGATGTGAGTGCGATTGATAAACCCAACGACAATGGCAGTGCCATCATATTGCTTTGGAAAAAGATGGATTATGAAACAGCGAAAATTTTTTATGTAACTTATATTGCCACCTCTCCCAGTGGTCCCTTTTTAGTTCAGCCGATTCAAAGTTCGATCATTAATTTTAAAACTGATTTACCCCAGTCTTTCGGGTTTGCGGAAGATAATAAGAACTGGCACGCCCTGGAGATCACTGATTACCTCCTAGCTGGTGGTGAAAAAAAAGATATGATTGAACAGAACAAGACGTATTATCTGAGAATCGGGGTTAAAGAAGGTAAGGATGGCAATGTGGTGATGCATCCAAAAACCTTTGGGGTAACTCCTCATGGTAATTATTTTGCATTTAATAAGTTGAATAATTTTCTTCTTTTTATTTTTCTGACCGTAGTTATTATTGTTTTTATCAATCTGGCGAAAAAAAATCCTAATTTATTTGTTAGAAGAATCGCTGGCCTAGAGGCGATGGATGATGCCTTGGGAAGGGCCACGGAGATGGGGCGTCCGGTTTTATTTGTGCATGGCCTTAAATATATGCACGAAGTGCCAACGATCGCCGCAGTTAATATCCTAGGAAGGATTGCAAAAAAAGTGGCAGAATTTGACACTGGTCTTAAAGTGGCCAACTGGGATCCAGTTATTCAACAAGTCAGCCGGGAAACTGTCAAGGAATCCTATATTGAAGCCGGCAGACCCGATGCCTATAAGGAAGAGAATATTTATTTTGCTTCCAGTGAGCAATTTAGTTATGCGGCGGCTGTGGAAGGTTTGATGGTAAGGGAGAAACCGGCAGCGAATTTCTATTTTGGATATTTTTATGCGGAATCACTCCTTTTATCGGAAACTGGGAATGCTGCTGGCTCTATTCAAATTGCTGGAACTGATGCTTTTACTCAAATTCCGTTTTTCATTACCACCTGCGATTACACCTTGATAGGTGAAGAACTTTATGCGGCAAGTGCTTACTTGAGTCGTGAACCCAAGTTGCTGGGAAGCTTGAAAGGTCAAGATCTTGGCAAGCTTATGATTATAATCGTGCTGGTACTGGGAACAATCTTTACCACTTTTGGCTGGGAAGGGTTTTCAAAGATTTTTTGGCCAATGTAAAATTTTGATTTTAAGGAGAACGTTATATGAAAAAAAACTTACCTCTCACAATTGCTTTTATCATGGGATGGTTAGGTATTTTACTGGATTATATTCCTCACAAGGTCAGTGAAGTCTTGATGACTTCGATCACCAAAGGTTTGATGGTTACGATAGCGATTGTGGCCTTTTTGGGACTTTATAGTTTGCTCAATATGCATTGGATAAAAATTAAAAGAAAAAATGCTGGATGGGGATATTCGCTACTAGTGTTTGCCGGCTTTTTTTTCATGCTTATTTTTGGTCTCTATAATCAAGGCGATCTTTTTTGGAAGGCCCAGGTTGAACAGGGGATGGTGGAATGGATATACACTTATATTTTCACTCCTTGTCAGGAGACCATGTTTTCTATTTTGGCCTTTTTTATTGCTTCCGCTGCTTATCGAACTTTTCGGGCCAAAAGTATGGAAGCCGGAATTTTGTTGGTAGCAGCAGTGCTCGTCATGTTTGGAGTGGTGCCGATCTCGGGGAAAATTTGGAGTGGATTTCCTGAGATTGCCCAGTGGTTGTTAGAATACCCCAATATGGCCGTTAAACGGGCCATATTTTTTGGGATCGCTTTAGGGGTGGTTTCCATGAGTCTGCGAATCATCTTTGGCATTGAACGTTCGTACATGGGAGGTGAAGGATGATACAGAAATTATTTAATATTGATCGAAGGATTATTTTTGCCTTCATTTTTTTATCAGTGTTATTACCTTTTCTCGTTAAATTTGATCTCCCCATAGAAGCCGATAAAAATGTGCGGACGGTTTATAATAAGATTGAAGAAATCTCTCAAAAGGCGAGCGGTGGCATCATATTAATGTCTTTTGATTATGATAATTCCACCAAAGCTGAATTGGAACCTGCTGCCAGGGCCATTTTATCCCATGCCTTTATGAAAAATGTGAAAGTTATCGGCATGAGTAACTGGCCTAATGGTGTGACTATGGCCAAGACCATCATGGAAGATATGGCGAAGGAATATGGTAAACAAAATGGTGTGGATTGGGCCTATCTCGGGTACAAATCAGGGGCAGGTCTTTTGATGCTTAATTTGTCCATGGATTTTCATGGGGCATTTCCCACGGATACCAGGGGAGAAAAGATTGACCAGATCCCACTGACTAAAAATATTAGAACGATCAAGGATATTGATTATGTGATGTCTCTTTCGGCCGGCAGTGGCGGCATCGAGGAATGGATTATTTATTCCCAATCCAAATATAATTATGCTTTTGCCGGAGTGTGTACGGCGGTTTCCGCACCAGACTATTTCCCATTCTTACAATCTGGACAGATGCACGGGCTGGTCGGAGGACTGGCGGGTGCTGCCCAGTATGAAACTCTGATCAATAAACCGGGCACGGCGATTGATGGCATGAGACCACAGTCCGTAGCACACCTGGTGTTAATTTTCTTTATAATATTTGGCAATATTTGTTATTTTGTGAATAAGAAATTTGACATGAAAAAAGAGAGGGCCTAAATGGAAGCCAATCAATCCAATCTAAAAAAAGATTCAATTGTTATTGTTTTATTTTTTCTGGCATTAATTGTGGTAAACGGAATTTTGGTGGGTACTGGCAAATTAAAATTCGGGACAGAAGGTTTTGGGATTATGGTGGCCGCTGCCCTGACAATTGCCCTGTATAGTTTTCTCTACCAGGATAATCCCATTTTTAAAATGGCCGAGCATTTTTATGTAGGGGTGGCCACCGCCTATTTATTTATTGTCACCTGGTATAGTGTGATTTTACCGGACGTCATATTGGCGTGGAAAGACGTGGGTGGAACTGATGTATGGGTTACCATTTCCAAATCCCTGGCCATCATTGTTCCTACTATTTTGGGGTTGCTGGTTTATACGCGGCTTGTTCCTAGAATTTCCTGGGTAAGTCGGATCACTTTTGCGGCCATGATTGGTTTTGGGGCCGGTTTTGCCATACCAAATTATATTACGTCTCATATTTTAAAACAGGCAAAACCCAGTATGTTGAGTTTATGGACCGCTGCCGGGCCACAGTGGGGAGCGATTGTTATTTTTGTGGGAGTGATCACGACTTTGGTTTATTTTTTCTTTTCCGTGGAACACAAGGGTTCGATTGGGTTTATTGCCAAAGTTGGCGTATGGTTCTTGATGATTTCCTTTGGGGCTTCTTTTGGTTATACGGTTATGGCGAGAGTTTCATTGTTGATTGGGAGAGTGAGTTTCTTGTTTGGGGAGTGGATTCCGCTGATTAATTGATGGAGCATGCCTTTAATAAAGTTGAAAGATGAAGGATTCATTTCTGACTAAATGAGCAGGCTGAGTCAGAAAGTATTTTTCTAATGCCAGACATTTGATTAGTTTTTCTTTTTGGAGATGATCCCAGTATTTATTTGTAGCAAGCATGGACTCCTGCAGAGTCGAGTTTTCTTTGTGAACAAGAAAGTATTTGATACCTAAAGATTTCATTTGATTAATAATTTCTAAATTATCACCTGCTAATATGGGTTTGGGCGCAATCGTGTCAAAGATTGACTGAGGTGAAGGAGAGGGGAAATAAAAAAGCGAAAGAGGATAAAAACAAAAACTTATCTCTTTGGATTTTATATGGTTTTGTTTTAACAATGAAACTAAATCGTAGTCATGAATATTAGCGGATAAGTAGGAATCCAGCCTGGATGGATAAACCAGGGCATGCCCACTGTTTTTACATAGGAAGAAAAAACCACCATGGAGAAAAAAACCAATCAGCAGTGGAACCAGCAGAAGATAAACGGTTTTTTTGAAATGGCGAAAATGATTAAGAAAATACGCAAAAAGAAAGATGTTTAAATAAAGTGTACCGAGGATATAGCGGTGCTGATGAGACCCGAACATAAAAAAAATTGAGATATTGGTAAAGATAACCAGACCAGGAAAAATCGCCAGTAGATGCTTTTTTTTAAAACCGCAGTAAAGGCCAATCAGACTGCACATGAAGGTAGGGTCAATTCCTTTTAAATTTTTGATCGTGAATATGTCAAATCCATTCAATTTATATTCTTGGAATCTATATAACGTGAAACGAATGGGAAGTAACAGATAGTTGAGTAACGTTTTGTTGAATGTGTAGGAAGCCATGTTGTACTGGGTAAGTTGTTGGTAAAGCGCATCACTCATACCAGGGTGTCCTAGTAAAAATGGCCAGAATGGATTTTTATAAAGGAAAAGATTTTTTGCGTACCAAAAACAACACGGGAGAATGAGAAACATTAAATCCCCCAGACGTATTGATCTGATAAAGGGTCTTAAATTACTTTTAACAAATAAATAAATTAAAAAAATAAGATATGCACTAAACACCAAGGTGAGGGAGGTGTATTTTATGGATAAGGCGGCGGAAGTTGATAGAAAAATAAGTCTTATGTTTTGTCCGTTACGATAGAGGATGAAATTGATCATGGCAAAAACCAAGAGTGTTTCTGCACAAGCACTGGCCAGATCAACATATCCAAGCACTGAAATTTTAGTTCCGTAGGGAAGAAGAAAAATTAAAAGTGAAATAAATTTGGCCAGGGGGATGGAAAAATAGGAACTGATCTGATGATAAAACAAGAGGGAAATAGAAAGTAGATAGCTAAAATGGAAGAAATGGGCCAGGGATGTATCATTGAATAACGCTTGAGAATACCAGAACAGGACATCAAGCCCTTTGGGGATGGCCTCATAGAATAATGCTTCGTAGTTAAACCAGAAAGGCCCCCATAATTTAAAATGATAGGAGAGCGCATCCCAACCGGTTTCCGGTAAGGCGCAGCTTAATAAAAAAATAGTGATAAAAGTCAGATAAATGATTCTAAATAAAGTTGGATGAAATGAAAGAGTGATTTTTTTTAGATTTTTTAAGAAAAAAAGGATTCCTGGAAGCAGTAAAAAAAAACCACTATATTGGTTTAACCCCTTAAAAAACACTAAATAAGTGACTATAAAAGACAGCATGGTATTGGTAAAAAAAATAGTTAGAGCAATTTTCAAATGCCAAGCAGAGTCTTTTTTAAGAATAAGATGAAGCAATTTGTGATAGGTAAGAAAGTAGCTTGGGGTTATAAGCAATAACGAAAAAATAAGCAGTAAAAGGTGATAATAATAATTACTAACTGTCATAAAAAAACCTGCCCTGAGGGGCAGGTTTTAATCGGGATTATTTTTTAATTATAATACATTAAATGGTAAAGAGACTGACAGTAGAATTTCGCTTAGCTTTTGATCTTTGGTGATATTGGTGGCCTCGACTCCCCCTTGTTCCCAAGTATCATATTCAAATTTTCGGTATTCCAGGTTAAGACTGACATAGCTTATTGGCCGATAGCCGATGCCGAGTGCAAAACCACTACCATCAGTTAACTCATCGTTGGCATCATAACGATTGGTGGCGGCGACGGTGTCATCACCTTCGAAACTGCTGGAGAGAAAATAGGTACCCCAAATGCGAAACATGACTGGAAAATTATATCCTACAAAAATACCCAGTTGTTTCTTTTTGACATCATCTTCGTAGGTGGTTGATCCGGTCTTGGACTCCATTTCAAAATTTTGGATTGAATAATCGACTCCCATCATAAATCCCAGATGTTGCAGACCAAGTCGTCCGCCAAAAGTGGGGGTGGAGTATTCATTTTCATATTTAGTATTTGAGACAGTTACTTCACCGTCTCCCAGAAGGGCGTAACCCAGATAGGGTTCAAGTAAAATTCCAGCATGGGAATTAATGGCAAACAAAATAAAACTAAGTAAAAAAAATTTAAACATACTTTTTTTCATATATCCTCCATAAAGTAAAAAATTTGAATCTTTTCACCTTTTATTTTAGCAGGATTATAGCATTTGACAAATAGGTGGGCGGTTAGAAAATTTCTTCCAGGTAGGATTTGCCGTTTAGATTGCGACAGATGATATTTTTGGCCAGTAATAATCTTTTGATGGCATCTTTTTGTTCAGGGGTGCCTCTTTCTTTGATTATCCCGGGGGAATCGTAAATGATTTCTCCGACTCCAGCTTGCATCAGGTGCTTGAGACAGTTTTCGCAAGGCCCGTGGGTGCAGTAAAATTTATGTCCTCGCACATTGCGTTCCGCAAACAGCAGAGCGTTCATTTCGGCATGAATAACCAGATGGTATTTCATAGGGCGCTCGAGGGTCATATGATGTTCATCACAACCGGCCACAAAGCCATTATAACCAAAAGAGACCGGACGATTATCCTTGGTTACGATGACACAACCGACTTGACTGGAGGGATCTTTCGATTTGGTGGCCACTTGCTTGGCGATGTTGATAAAATATTGGTCCCAGCTTATGTTCATTGGTAGTTACCTGGATAGGAAGCCTGATTTATATTCGATTAAAATACTACACTACTTTATTCATTGTTAAGAGTTTTTTATCATCAAGAAGTGACATAAAAATTGAAGATTTGTTATACTTGATTCATGCTGATTAATGGGAGGAGAATTTATGAAAATTGACGTTAATACTCAGATATATATATCCACGATCACTCCGGATGATCAAGCAAGCTATATTGCCCATATGCAAGATCGTGAAATCTACGAAAAGACGATCGGAATTCCTTACCCTTACGGGGAAAATGAGGCGAAATGGTGGATAGCGGCCGTGGCCGAAGAGGCCAAACGTTTTGGACAGCCCCTTCAGTATGCTATCAGGACGGAGGATGGAGCATTAATTGGCGGGATTGGCCTGATGGATATGAAAAGTAGCAGTGATCACGCTGCTGAACTGGGTTTTTGGCTGGCCAGAAATTATCGCAATAAAGGGATTATGACCAATTGTATAAAGGCCTTCACCAATTGGGCGTTTAATAATCCCACCTTTGGCCTGGTGAGGATCCAATGCCGTATTTTTGCCCATAACGAAGTGGCGGTAAAAATTGTGGAAAAATGTCAGTTTGTCCCGGAAGGGTATATGAGAAAGAGATTTAAAAAAGATGATAAGTATATTGACGCTAAAATTTTTGCCTTGGTCAGATAAGTTCTAAATTAAAATACATCATTTAATTGGTTTTCATTCTTGAGGAGGAAAATTTTACCGCACCTGCCTTGCTCTGGCCATATGGATGATAATTAAGGCTGAGAAGAGGTTCTTTGATGCATAAATTATTATTTATTCGGTTGGTTAATTATCTGGTGATACTTCCGTTGATGTTGCAAGCATTTTTAGCATCTTTTGATTTTCCAAGTTGTATAGCACAACCTTCAGTGGGGCCTGATTCCGTCAATATGAACTTGGAACTTAAGCGTTATGTAGAGAAGCCATTATTAGTAGATGAGTTAATTCATACCCCAGATGGATTGAATGCCCTTGAGGAAATGGTGGAGACGTCTGAACGAACGGGAAATTTTGGTTTTATGAGGCTTTTAACCGAACGACTTGTGGCTGCCGAATCTGCAGACAGTTACAGGGTGATTAATCATCTCATTGAAAATGATCATTATCGATATGCTTTGGGTGATCTGCTGGTTAAAGATGATCTGATGCCAATGAATAAAACCGAACTTGCAAAAAAGGCGTTGGCAAAAGTTGATTCACCAGAGGATGTCTATGCCTTTGATAAGTTTGTGGAAGCTACTTTGAACAAAAGCAGTACTCCAGAAGAAATGAAATTAGCAGATACCATTTTGGATAAGGTGGTCGAGCTTAAAAATCCCTATACCTTGGACAAATATTTAAAACTCAGGGCCAAGCTGAATCCCGTATTAGAGGCCAAAAAGGATAATATTTATAGCACCCTTAAAACCTTGGAGACAATGAAACCGACCAAGATCGAGAATGAAAAGATCGATGACCGTATTCATGTTGTGAGCGTTGCTGATGGAGATGAGGAATTTGAAAAAAGGAAAAAGGCCATTGATTGGGATCATCTTAAGGCCAATATTGAGCAGATAGATCAGATGCGCTCAGTTCCAGATGGCGTGAGTAATATGGATAGAGTGATCAAGTATCACCCAGAGTGGACTGAGGTTTTAGAAAATCCAGAGAAGGGAATTAGGGAATTATTAGCGAAGGGGGATAAGGAAACCTTGATGAAAATCATCGATGTGATCGAGGATGATAAGTTTTTTACCGTGCTTACCACCAAATTAGGGGAGAGTAATACTCCGCTAAGGGATGATCTCATTTCGCATGTATTTTATGTAAGAGCTCAGCCAGATTATATTATTAAAAATACCTTCGGCCAGACTCCCTCGGCGATTACGCCGCAGCGGAGACGGTATTATCAAGAATACGCTGATAATTATTTAAGAGGTGGGGATCCGCAAAGAATTAGAAATTATGTAGAATATGTGCTTGCTCAACCATATACCAGCGACATGACTCAAATTGATAGGTTATTAATTAATGCAATGAGTGCCAGTGATGTAGAGCTGATGGATTTATATTTAAAGCGCCGCTTGCCAGTAGTTCCGTTGCAAGATCGGATTGCTCTTTATGATCAATTACTCACTCGGGCCAGCAAGAGTCCTAAGGGATGGGAATATTTTGCCAGGTCGGTGCTGCCGAATTTAACCGGAAAAGATGATATGCAGATTCATAAAAAATATCTGGACCTGGCCTTTGCTAATAAGGATGCATACGCCTGTCAATTGTATGCGGAAAATGTCACCGACAAGCAATTCAAATCGTTGAGAAAAAAGGCCGAGCGAGCGAGTTTACCATCCTTTCGTTGGGATGATGGAGGTATGAAAATGCAGGGGTTGGTAAAAAAATACAGTAGTATTTTACATGGATGTTTATTGGGGATATTTCGTAAAAAACCATGAGGTAAAAAAGACTAAAACTAAATTAGCAAAAAAAAATATTAATTTTTTTTAAAATATTTCGATTAGGGACTAGAGAGGTTTGTATGATTATTAGAGTAATTTTATCGGTATTGCTTTTGAGTTTTCCTTTTGCGTCAATGAGTTTAAATCTAAGAAAAGAGTTACTGACAGATTTAGGTATTGATACAAAGCTCGATGCAGATACCTTGTTACCGCTGACCAAGGCAAGCGAAGAGACGGAAAAAAATGATGCTCCTCCTTTTGATTGTACCCCATATTTAAAAATAAAAGATACGAAAAATTCCAACCAATGGGCCAATAAAAGTTGTTTTGATGGTACAAATTATCCAATGGATGCTTCTACAGTGGCAGGACAATTAGGAGTAAGTAAAAATTTTGATGATTGGTACAGGGAGGATTTGAATCGGGAGTTACAAAGAGACGCTTTTAAAGTTACGTGGGAAAATAGGAAAATATTTAGGGATTTGTATCCCGATATACCAATTCAAGAAAGTGAAATAGAGGCAAAAAAGTGCGGAATGAAGATGGTCGAATGTCAAAAAGATGATCAGTTTTGTTCCCAGGATCAGGAATTAAAGAGCATGTTAACGGTTGAACCGGAAAAAAAGCCATTTAATGATGAGGGAAAGGATAAGTATTACAAGGATCATGTCAAGAGAGCTGTAATTTTGTCTGCCTATCTGGATGCTTTGAATGATCTAAAGACTATAAGGGACGTTAAGGAAAGAGAAGCTTTTAAAGAAAAACTATTATTAGGGATCGATTCCTTTAGCTCCTTGTTTCCGCTACTTTTTAAAAGTGACAATTATCCATTTGAGAGGAAAAAAAATGTTTCGATAAACTCGGTACAACAATTCCTGACCATGAAGGACTTTAAAAATCCTCATCAATTATCTGATTTAGGTAATTTAATAATTAAAAATGTAGATCCTGAAAAAAAGCTAAGGAGAAAATATATTGAATTATTCAAAGCTGGCAAAACTGATCTTGATAGTAATATTGAGAAGGAAATCTTTGAACAGAAAATAGATGTGTACTCTGGTTACGAGGATAGTTTAGGAAGAAGAACAACTAATCGTGATGCTAAGAGTGTGACGATTAAAAAAAGTGTTGCTGACTATTTGAAAGATTCAAATTTTATGAAAAGAGTTGAACATCAAACCAAGGTAGCCGCAGGTGGATACTTGGATTTCTTGGGCCAGGGGGCTAATTTTATATGTGAACGGAAACACGACGATAAGCCGGTCTTTCACTTATATCCTGAACTGGTTAAAAGGACGATGAGCAGGATAGAGGACAAGTTCAAACAAGAATATTTAGATAAGGATAAAAATAAAGTTCTGTTTGATTTTAACTATACCAGAATGAAAGCAGTTTACTGCTTTACTAAACAGAAATATCCCGCAGTTGACGCTGACACAAGTGATTTGCTTCTGATGGGAGCACTTGGTCTTGGTGGCGGAGCATTGATGTTGCCATTTGCTGCTCCGGCAACTGCTTTTATCGTTGGTGGTCTAGGTTTTGCAGCTGCTGGGTTTAAAGATGTCGGGGTTAGTGATCGTACTTATGTAGCGATGGCAGGGTTACAGCTAGCCAAAACAGCCCAGCTTAGTGAGTATTATAAGGCTTCAGGTTATACTACAGCGCTGGCGGGTGTGGATACGATAGCAGCACCAATGGATGGAATTGCTTTGACGAAGTATTTTTTTAAAGGAAAGTCGGCAACGAAAGGAGTTGTGGAAGATGTAGCTGAAGTAGCAATGAAAAAGGCCAGCAGAAATTTGAAAATGGAAGAGGAAGCTAAAAAAATCCAGTTACGCTATAAATTCACGGATGAAGATCTGGCCAGTTTGGAGTTATCTCCGGAAGATAAGTTTTGGGCATTAAAGCTTTTTGATTATGGAGCAGAAAATGTGGCAAAGGCCGATACTTATGTAAAACAAGCATTGCAAGAGGCTGAAATTAATCCTGAGACTAATAAATTATTTCTGGCCGTGCTCGGTAAGGTTAAAGCAGATTTAGAATCCGCTGGAAAACTGAAGAATGTTTCCGTAGAAAACATCTATGATTATATAGAAGAAAGTTTAAATAGGTGTATGAGGAGTAAAGCGAAGTTATAGTTTTGGTCTCAATTTTTATTAAATCATAAAACGCTGATCCGTCAATGAAGAAATGGTGGTTTGGTAATTTGATCTGAGCTCAAGAGATACTTATATAATTTTCATTCTATTTCATATTTTTACTTGTCCCGGAAGTGTGCGTCTTTATTTGTTTATTAAAGTATAGATATTCAAATATCTTTTTTATAGTGACCATGTAGGCAGAATTTTTTTGGATTGTTCATCAATTCTTTATTTTTTAGAGGTAAGTTGTCCTGATCTTGTTTGGATTTTAGTTGTGAGCTATCATGATATTTAGGAAGTTGTAGGGAGCATGTTGATGAAATAAAATTGAAGGCGGAAATGGTTTTATCTAAACGACATCTATTTTATATCTGGCCGATGGGATGGTTATTAATTGTTTTATTACTGGGATGGACCTATCCTGTAGTTGAACTTTTTAATAAACTTGGTGAGTACCCCAGGGATTATGATGTTCGCATCAGGAACCTAAAAGAAAACGATGTTGTAAAAATGCCGGACGGTAAAAGGTTTAGAGTTATGGAGAGAATGACTACTGGACATAGTACTGCCGTTTTGAAGGTTATACCGATAGATGACACTTTTAACTTGATCAGTGAGTATGTCATTTTAAGGCTTCCCAAAAACCAGCAAGCGAAGGCCGAATTTAACCAATATCTTCTGGGTATTAAGGAGATCCAAAATACCTCGCTGGCTTCTCCGGAGCATTACGTTTTTAAAGATAAATATGTGGTAGCCGAATATATTGAGCATACCTATAATGCGGATCAATTTTTAACCAACCCGCGAATAACTTCTGATAGGGAGTGGCAAGAGGCTGCGAGTGCGCTTAAAGAATACGCTCTTAATAATCAAGACCTCCAGGAGGTCGGTGATTTTCGGGCGGAACAGTTAATTTATGATAGACAACATAAAAAGTGGAGACTGATTGATTGGATGGGAGGTGTGGATCGTTATCGGGATAGTGATCACGCCATAGACAAGCATCTCTTCACATGGGAAAGTCTTAAATTGTTTACTAAGCCAGAGAATGTTCAAAATAAAAGTAAAGCTTTACTGGCAGAAATTAATGATGCCATTGTCGAGCAGCGTTTGGTTGTCCATTATCACAATCTAAATCCCACTGCCTCAAGTGAAATGCAGGCAATCTTAAGTAAAAAAGGATTTGTGGCCCGTTGTTTGAGCATAATATTGGGAACAAATTGGTTGAAAAAAAAGACTAAATGATTAAGGCCTTATTCCAAGCTCCCAATCAATTTTTCCACCTCATCGAGCACTTCCCCGGATTTTACCAGATACTTCATGTTGGTATGATCAGGATAAAGTGGTCTGTCGATATCTAGGAACTGCACATGACGTCTGACAATATCGTGGGCCTTTTTGGTTCCATCCCCAAAAATCCAGTCCCTGAAATCCATCGCTTGAGCAGCGGCCATCATTTCAATTCCCAAAACACCGTAAGCGTTATCCAGAATTTGAAAATTCTTAATGGCAGTATTCATACCCATGCTGACAAAATCTTCTTGATCAGCAGCTGCGGGAATGGATTGAATGCTAGCTGGAGCGGAGAGAATTCTTTGTTCAACAATTTGCATGTCGGCGGTGTATTGGCTGAGCATGAGTCCACTAAACATGCCTGCCCCCTTGGTTAAAAAGGCCGGCAGACCGACTGATAAAGCCGGGTTATTCAATCGATTCATTCTTCTTTCACTTAAAACGCTGATCATGGTGACGGCGATGCCGATCATATCCATGGGAAGCGATACCGGAGTGCCTTGGAAATTGGCACCGGAAAGCGCCAGATTTTCTTCCGGAAAAAAGATCGGGTTATCACCCACCCCATTAAGTTCAATTTCGACTTGAGACTTGGCCCATTTCACGGCATCGTGAGCAGCACCAATCACTTGGGGGGTTGAGCGCATGGAGTAGGCATCTTGCACTTTACATTTGATTTTACCTTCATATAAATCGCCACCCTTTACCAGCTTGTTGATGGCCATCGCACTTCTGATGGCCCCGGAAAAACCGCGAGCTTCGTGTAGTTTACTGGTATAAGGTTTCATATTGGCCATTAAGGCCTCGAGGCTCATGGCCGCTGCAATCTCTGCTTGTTTCAACCAGCGATTGGTATCGTAGAGCATAATGGCACTCATGGCGGTGAGTAGGTTGGAGCCGTTAATGGTGGCCAGTCCATCTCTGGCATGCAGGCCTGGAATTTTTATTCCGGCCCTTTGCATGGCCTCTTTACCATCCAGTAGCTCGCCGTTGAAATAGGCCTTGCCTTCACCCAGCATCAGTAAAGCGATCTGGCTCATTGGTGCCAAATCTCCACAAGCGCCCACTGAACCTTTTTGACAAACGAAAGGAGTGACTCCCTTGTTTAACATATCAACTAGAGTGGCCGTAATTTCCAGGCGGCAACCGGAATTTCCGTGGGCATGCACATTAACTCTACCTAGCATGGCACCCCTTACATATTCAATCGGGGCGGGATCACCAATGCCAGCGGCGTGGTTATAGATCAGGTATTTTTGAAAATCTTTTATTTGATCGTCATTTAAAACAATTTCTGAAAATTCGCCAATACCGGTATTAACTCCATACATGATTTCCTTGGCGACAATTTTATCTTCCAGCATTTTTCTACATCGGATGATTTTTTCTTGGGAATCCTTTGATAATTCCACCGGGCGATTAAACCTGGCCACTTCAACAACATTTTCAATAGTCAGATTGGCGCCATTAATGATTAGTGGGGTAGTCATGTTATCTCCTTACAAAACATTTAAATATCTTTAAAAACGAATATTTGTAACATATTTGAATAAAAGGAGCTAGGTGGAATTGATAATAAAAATATTTTTATAAATGAGTTTGTGAACAACCTAAGCACACGCAGTGTGTCTATCGGGTGATTATTTCAGCTTACTTTTACCGGTAATGTATTGATCGTTTAATTTACCCCAGTAATACATTTCGGTGATGTCCAAGTTGATGGTTTCAAAAAACTTTGGGTATTTATCTTGAAGACATTCGGGTTTGTGCTTAGAAAGGTGTTCTCTTTTTACATATCCTTCGTACGGTCCGACCTTGGCGAATTGATAATCATCTTTGATGGTTTCATAAAGCTTGATGGGGTGACCGCAGCTGATGGCAGACAAGGACTCTGCATATTGACTTGGTTGCACCCTGACGTGTCCAAACAGAGCACCGAGATATTCAATGCTAATAATTTTTTTACTATCTTCCTTGATCTCCACCTTCTCTTTGGCAGGTACCAAGTTGGAAATAATAAGAACCAATAGGGTTATGGTTAAAAAACGTGGCATAATTTAATGATAGCCGCAAGATTAGATTAAATCTAGTTTCTTGATAGGTGGAACCTCTTCTTTGGTTTTTAAATTCTTGTTTTCCTCGCTCTTTTTGGGATCGGGTGATTTGGTGGCGTAATCTCCCCGGGAAGATTCTTCGGTGGTGAGTCCCCTGACTTTCAAGCTAAATTTCACGCTGGTCACGGAGGGATGTGGGAGTGTTTGGAGTTTTTTTATGTTTAGTGCCATATATGGAATCATTATAACGCATAGAACATATGAGCTGCGTAAATATTTGCTTTATGCTAATAAATATAAGCAGATAAGATTAAATTAATGCTGATCCACTCTGTTTGTAACTGGTTGAAAGCTGGTTGGGTGCCCAGCTTTGTCCATTGAAAATATTACAAGCGGCTTGTAATTCAATGATAAGAATATGTACAAACGGCTGTCTGTTTAACCTATCCATCGGAGAATTTTATGAAAATGGTTACTAGTTTAAGTGTTATGACATTTCTGATTATGTTTTTTAATGTGATGCCTTCCTACGCAAATGATATGTGGGCTGGCAATTTTCAAGTGCAAATTACTCGCGCCACCACGGATGCATGTTTGGAAAATGGCCCGGAGATATTTGCTCTTGATGCAAATCGTGCCGTTATGCTGGGGGATTGGGCATACACCCAAGCAACAGTGGCCTCGCTTTGTGTGGACGTTTATGTTCCTGGCGTGACTGAGTATTTCAGAACCGATATTCCACAGTACTTGTCAGTAGAGGGCGTCTTGGTGGATGGCAATGGGGTTTCTAGAAAAGTTACGGCCCAATATGTTCGCCACGCTGGTAATAATGCAATCTATGAAATTAAGCTTTTAAATCTAGCTTTAAAATACGATGAAACGCTTAGTCGCCAAGAAAAGATGTCTGAAATAAAATTGTATGGATCGACCTTTGCCACCAGTTATACCAAATTTCTGGCAATTAGTGTTTTTCATAACTTCTAATCTAAAAATCACTGGATAACTTAATACTACTGGGGAGATTTTATGAAAAAAATATTAATTTTAATTGCGATGAGTTTATGTTTGCAAATAATCGGTGCTGAAAAAAAGATTGAATGCCGCTATGATATGGGTGGATACGATGATGAGTTTATCTACGCAGTTGCCGACGGACAAACGGTACGTGAGTTGGTGTATGTTCCATACTATGGTGACGGGGGAGAATTCAAAATGATTTCGGAGCGATTGTTTCAGAAGTTTGAACCGGGAGTGGTATTTTCTACCATCATTTCATTTTCTGATGATTTTAAAAATGCCACGCTCATGACGGTCTATCTAAAAGGAACGCATGCTTTTTATAGCAAGCATTTCAGTTGCGTAGAAAAATAAGTTCAGTGTCATTGGCATAAAACCGAAGTTACAGTGTATGCTGTTGAAACGTTGGAAACCCAAAATATCTGTTAAAAATCAGGTCAATTTTATTGTCTGTCTGTCTTGGACCTAGAATAAAAAAAACTTATGATGCGGGAATTAGACCAAATTACGAAGTATCATGCTGAAATTCGACTATCTTAGGCAAAGCGGGAATTTGCAATTAGCAATATTGATTAGTTAGGTTGAAAATCTCAGTTTGCTTGCTTTGTAATAATTCTGCAACAGTTTTGTTTTATTCTAGGGTTGGATAACCATACCACTCAAGGAGCTTTGTGATGAGTTTATACGTTACAGTATTTGTATCGTTTTTATTTTTTTTTCAGGGAAGAGGATTGCTTGGCAGCGATCAACTTCCCCTAGAACTGATGAAACCAGTGACCGAGGTTTTAAAACAAGCAGAGTATCTGGGTAGTGGATGGAATGAAAAATATTTGAAAAATGAGAAAATCAACGAGCTTATTTTTCAGCAAATCAAGAGTCATCATAGTCCTGTTATGGAAACAAAAGAAAACCTGCCACCACCTCGGTTTCCTCACGACGAGATAGCGGAGGGAAAAATTAAGGAGGATCTTCAAAAAGTTTTTAAGGAAGAGAAATTTCTGAAATCATTAAAAGCAGAGATTGCAAAAAAACCGACTTTTAAAGTAGAAGAAATTGCGCCAGCATCAGACGATTGTGATTGTAAAAAAGAGGAGAAAGATTGCAAAATAGCTACTGGGAATGCTGAAAAATTGGCACAAGAAACGAAAAAAGCGGTGCTTGAAAGTTTACATGATCCAGAAGTCATCAAGGCTATTTCGAATAAAGCACATCATGAAATCGATCACCCTAAGAAGAGAAAATTGGATAAAGAAGATGATGAGGATGATGAAGATAACAAAAAAGATGATAGGGATAAGAAACGACGTTTGACTAAAAAATCAAGCATGGATAACGAAATGGAGCACAGCTTTGATTTGAATAATAGGGATGATCAAGGGCGATTTGATCGAAGGCAAAAAAGAAATCATAGCTTCATGAATAATGGTGACTTCAAAAATATGTCTTCGAGCGGATCTTTTGGGGGAAGTGAAAACTTCAATATTTCAGGTCAATTTAATGAATTTGGCGAAAATAGCTGGGTATTTCCATCAAATGCTGTTCAAAATAATTGGGGCGAAAACCAGTCATGGCAAAGACCTTACGGGAGATCATTTATGATGCCAATGAGGCCTTCAAGCAGTAGGTTTAATTCTTATTTTTATAATAATGTTTCGGGAAATGGGACAGCAAATGACTTTAGGATGCCGTCGAGATTTGGGGAAATGTCCACCACTGGACAAATCCCTAATTATGGTATGCCAACTAACGGTCATTTAATGTATAATGATTGGGGGAATTACGGTTTTTAACTACATGGGAGCAAGGTTTGGTTAAGATATTGCTGGTGGAAGATGATCCGGTTATTGGCAGAGGTTTACAGATCAATCTATCTAGTCGTGGTTTTCATATTGATTGGGCCCAGACTTTAAAACAGGCCGATGTCTTTATTGAGGACCAGGTTTATGATTTGATATTACTGGATTTAAAGCTTCCCGATGGAAATGGGCTTGGTTTTTGTGATCAATTGAAAAATGAAAAAAAATCCCAGTCTCCCATCATCATTCTTACTGCTAACATCGAGGAGGAATCGGCGGTAGCCGGATTTGAAAAGGGTGCCAGTGACTATATTAGAAAACCTTTTGGACATGCTGAACTTTTGGCAAGAATACAAAATGTTTTGAATATCAAAAGTAATAAACAGGGACAGTTGATTTTTGAAAAGTTGGTCTTAATCCCAGAAGAAAGAAAAGCATATTATGATCAACAGGAGATTATTTTTAATAGAAGAGAATTTGATATTTTGGAAATGTTTTTAAGAAGACCTAACGTAGTTTTATCAAGAGAGCAGATTATTTCACATCTCTTGGAAAGTGAAGACGTGATTGATCGTACCATTGATTCCCATTTGAGTCGGATAAGACAAAAATTTAAAAAAAATAATGCAAATACCATCAGAATTTCTTCTGTGTACGGGGTAGGGTATAAAATTGAAATTGCATGATTTTACTTTTATAGGTCGTATTTTTATCATGACGGTACTTATAGTAATCGTATTGTTCTTTTTTATCTTATTTTTAAGTCAAAAAATTTCTGATAATCCTCCTCATAAAGACCGGTATGATAAATTAGAAATGATTTCGGAATTGGTTTCTCAAAAAATGATTGATAAAAATGCCTTGGATCGACTGTTGTCTCAAGTTGGATCTACCGAGGTAAAGATGCTTTCCAGGGAGGAACTTAATAAACTGTTTTACGAAAGTGATGTGGAACGTTTGATGAATCATTCCTTAAGGTATATTGTGGCCCCTTCCAAAAGACCAGGGCAGTGGTTTTTTGTGACAAAAACTGCTGAAAGTTTTTTATGTTTTCAAATTCCACCTCCGCCACCCCCTCCTTTTAAAAATCGTCGAGGTCCAATGCCTTTGGTGATTTTTATATCTATTGTTGCGTTTGCCATTGTGTCGGTATTGGTATCTTTTTCTATCTTGTATATAAAACTTAGAGTCTTTTCCAAAAAAGCAGCGATTTTTATTTCCAGTATTCAGCAGGGAAAATTTGATACCAGATTTCAGATCAGCAAGAATGATGCTTTTTATGAGTCAATGATGCAATTTAATACAATGGCACAACAGGTAGAAAAACTGGTGGATAAAATTAAGAATTCCGAGCAAATCCGTATTGAGATATTGCAAGAGCTTTCCCATGACTTGAGGACGCCCATCGCTTCACTAAAAAATTTAATTGAAACGTTAAGATTTGCCTCGGACAATATAACCAAAGAGGAAAAAAAAGAACTGATGCAATTGGCTAGCGCTGAAATGGTTTATTTTGAAAGATTAGTAGAAGATTTATTAATGTGGGCAAGAATCAATGAGCCTAAATATCAAGAACAAAAAGAAGAAATACACCTGGTTAATTTACTTGACGGAGAATTGATTCGTTTGGAATCAATCTATCCTAAAATTCTGATTGAGAAAAACTATCATAGTATAGATGTTCATATCATGGGAAATGCTTATCTTTTAAAACGTATGTTTAGAAATGTGTTGGAAAATGCTGTCGAGCATGCTCATAACAAGGTTACAATCAGCATCAATGTTGTGGGTAAATTTTGCGAAATTCAAATTATGGATGATGGGGATGGATTTTCTGTGGATCAAATTAATAGCTATGGAAAAAAGAAATTTAGTCGGGTGGCCCTTTTTAGTGATTCCACTCGTTTATCTATAGGCCTTGGATCTGTTATTGTTTCTAATATTGTCAAACTTCATGATGGGATCTTGAATATCAAAAATAAAGGCGGAGCGAACGTAATTATTCAATTACCAGTCCCAGGTTAATTAAATTGTAATATTGTCATACTCTTGCAATAAATTGGTAATATTCTTGAAGTATGAAATGGAGATCATAATGAATCGGGAGGTTTTATGATGAAAAAATTACATTTTGCGTTTCTGGGAATTTTTGCCATTCTTTTTAGTTTGTTTTTAAGTGCCGACGAGGGGAGAACACACCGACCTCCCATGATGGACAATGAGGCATTCAAGGCCGCTTTTGATAAATGTTCTTCGACTTATGGAAGACCTGAACCACGCCAAAGACCGAGCGAGGAATTTGAAAAATGTATGACAGATGCAGGATTTGAACGTCCCAAGGATCGTGGCAATCAAAACGGAGAACACCACCCACCTCCTGTCCAAGATAGACAAGAGGGGAGTGCGGTAAGAGGTGTTTAATAGTAAAGAGTGATTTAGTAAATGATATGTGTGGGGGAGAACGGGAATTTCTCCCCTTTTATGTAGTAAAATAGGCTTATTGTCATTTGCACAAAACCAAAGTTACAATAGATCATCGTTTGGAAAGGAGTCCTTATGAAGCATCTATGGCCACTTGTTTTATTTCTCACGGTTAGCTTTTCATACGCCAACCTTATCCTCTGGGATGATGATCAAGCTTATACGGAACTCACGGTGGCATTTTTGACCCATGAATATCTGGATAAATACGATGATTATAAGGTGTATTTTCCCTCAGTTATTTTTGATGAACGTATTTTTACTTCCAGACTGGTGGTGAGTTTTGAGAAAGAAAATAATGTTTTTTTGAACTTACTTGCCATCAGAATGGTCAAGAATCCTGATACGGAAAGAGTCTTAAAAAGTTTTAAGACCAGTGAAAATATTTTATGGGCCAAGCGGGTGCTGGGACATAAAAGAGACGAGGACCCTCGTGAATATACTCCGTCTGATCCGAGCTTTACAAAGCAAAGTCACCATAAAATTATGAACAATGAACTGGCCTGGGATTTAAGCCGGGGAGAGGGGGTCGTGGTTGCCATTACCGATGATGGGGCCAATTTAAATCATCCAGATCTTCTGGAAGGTTGGTGGATCAATCAAAACGAAATTCCTGGAAATGGTCTGGATGACGATTTAAACGGGTTTATTGATGATGTAAGAGGATGGAATTTTATCCATTTGAATAATAATAACCATGAGACTCGTTTGGGACATGGTACTCATGTCGCCGGAATAGTGGGAGCGCGCATGGAAAACGGCATTGGGGTGGTTGGTACTGCCCCCGAGAGTATCTTAATGCCGCTTAAATTTTATGAGTCCTTTGATAGTCCGAGAAATTGGAGTTCACTGGTAATCTGTGAGTCTTATGTTTATGCCATAGATAATGGTGCCCGGATTATTACCACCAGTTATAATATTGATCCTTATTTGCACGACGAAGTTTATCAGCTGGCCTTGGATTATGCTTATCGAAAAGGGGTGCTGGTTTTTAATTCATCCGGTAATAATGGAATGGATGATCCGATGAGAAGTGAAATTAATAAACTTTTATTGGTGGGTAGCACCCAGGTGGAATCAGCGCAGGTTGACGTTATTGCCCGGGATAGTAATTATGGGGTGGGAATTGATCTTTTTGCTCCTGGTGAAAATATTTTTTCGACTTCGGTGGGCCTTGATTATGTGGAAAAAAGTGGAACTTCCATGGCATCCCCGAGCGCCGCTGCCGTGGCGGCACTGATATGGGCAAAACATCCCGATTATACCCATGAGCAAGTGGCGGCCAAATTGCTGCAAGGATGTGACGATATTGAAGATAAAAATAAGTCAAAATACCAATTTAAATTGGGAGCTGGCAGGGTTAATTCCTATAAATCGTTGCAAGGCAGGATACCAGGACCGCAGATTAGAAGAGTGGTGGAGGCATCACCCATTAAAATCATCATCCAGATGAACAATGTGTTTTCAAAAGCATCGTTTATTGCTGATTCATTCCAGCTTATGAACCTTGCTTCTGGCGCAAAGATTCAACTCCAGATGATGGATGAGTACTTTTATGGAACCAACCTGATGGAATTTCAATTTGGATTTGCGCTTAACAAGGGCAAATATGAATTTAGGGCCTTAGCAAACCAGCTTAGGGATCCGTTTGGCAATGCCCTGGCGGGGGGAGATTTTGTCTATAGTTTTCAACTATGAGGGATAAAAAACGCTAGGTGTCAGTGTAAAAAAGTCATGGCGTTATCAACCTGATAGACGTCTGTTTGCTTTTCTTCTACCTTGCACCTAAATGATTAAAATTGCCAAAGGGGTTTTTATGAAAAAAATGATTATCAGTTTATGGTTTCTTTTATCCTTAAATGTGCTGGCTGCCGGACAATTATCATCCTATTTTGTCACTTCCAGCCTAGATGTGCTGCCTATCAATGTGTCTCATGACATTGCTCACGGGACGGATTTAACTTTGAAGATAAAATCTTTTAATATGCTCGATGGCCAATTATCGCTGATGGCAAATGTGGTTGATGAAAATACCAAGCAAGTGGTCTATGATTGCGCCATGGCCGTTCAATGTCAGGCCCCTGGAGATCATTTCGTGGTTTATCCCCATATTAATGCTCGTTTGATGCCAGCGGAACTTTTCTGTATTTTTAAAACCAAATATTTAAAGAAAGGAAGCTATCGGCTGGCCTGGAACCTGTTTTCCCTCTCAGAATACACTAATAAGAACCAAAGTATTGGTAGTGGTTTTTCTCCGGTTATTAATTTGAAATAGTGGATAGAGGCCAAAAAACCGACTATGATCGTCGGTTAATCAGAGTGTAATTCAAATTATTAAGTTTTGAGTCTCCTATTTTAAAGGAGTATTCGAAATTGACGATGAGAATTTATGAAAAGTCGATGGAAAATCCCGTTGATGGGAAAATTTATAATTGCCACCTATTGCTTACTGATCACCGATGCCACTTTGGCCTATTACGGAACTGGGGTGTTTTTTAAACTATTTTTATATTGATATGAACAGCTATTAATTACTACTCAAAATGTTTTGGTAAGGATATCCTGACGGTTTCAGGAGGGACTTATGAAAATATTTTTTATCTTATGTGGGTTGTTTATCAGTATGCATTTGTCTGCGCTTGAGCAGGGAGAGTCGGCGATTTCTTTGAATCTTGATTATCAGACCGTAGATGGCGAAATTAAAAACGAAGACATTATAAAAATTGAGAATAAAAAAAAGTATCTGCTTTTAGAATTCATGTCGATTTCCTGCCAGTATTGTGTTGCCAATATGCCGATTATTGCAACACTGGAGCAAGAGGTGAGTGACATTACCACCATCAAACTGGTTTCCATTGATCGGGATGTAAAAAGAGTGAAGGAATTTATTTCGAGTAATCAGGATTTGATCAATTATTCCTTTTTCTTTGATAATCAACGACAGGCCAAAGCACAATACGGCATTATTTATGTTCCCACTATCTATGTGATCGATGAATTGGGCATGGTTTTATGGAAACATGTGGGTGGGCTCACTGAAGAGGATGTGCAAAAGATCAAAATGATACTCAAATAATAAATTACTTGATATAATTTAATCGTTTAATGTCTTACATCTTGTAATGAGGTAGAGCTATGTCACCGAAGTCTTTATTCCTGATTATTCTCTTATTTGGTTTATCTGCTTGTTCCGACCATGTGGCAAAAGGGATCGCCATGAAGGGAGTTTCCCGATACGCCAACAAGGAGTTTTCCAAGATCAATTCGATTGATAAAAATGTGGTTTTGGAGAGTCCTTATAATTTACTTATCTATATAACGGTGAAGGGCGACGATTTAGGAAGTAAACCCAAGGAGCAAAGTTGGTGTGTTTGTATGAGGAAAAAGATCGGACAGGAACGGGTGATTATGACCAGGCTTAATATCTGTTCCCCGGTAAACTTGGATCAATTTAAAGATACATGTAAATATCCAAACGATGTGGACCCTGACTTGGCCAAGGAACTGGGCATTTCGATGGGGAAAGATTTATTTGAATTGGCCCTTAAGGGGGATGTGACATTATTCGAACGGGCAATCAAGGAAGGGGAAACCAATCTTAACAAAAGATTCACAGTGGGAAATTTCAGTCTTTATACCGCTCTTCATGGGGCCGTATTTAACAATCATCTGGAGATGATTGATTTGATTATTAATAAAAATGCCAACGTGAATGTCCTTGATCACGATAACAACAGTCCTTTGCATTATGGAAAAATTTCTTACGAAGCCATGGAAAAAATCGTAAACGCCAATGGAAATATCAATGTTGTTAATAATAAGGGAGAAACGCCGATTTTTGTACAAATCAGAAACGGCCAAAAGCGCCTGGTGGATTACCTGTTGGAAAAAAAGGCCCGTGTGGATTTAGTTAATGAATTTAACGAGAACTTGATTAATATTTTAATTAACGCTTATCTTGATGGAAAATGGGAGAGAAAAAATTTTTTGGACATGCTGGAAGTGTTAAACCATGCCGGGGTCAGCCTGGATAATAAATCCAAAGTTCCGTTTCGCGATCATGATTATCCGGTGGTGGTATTTGCTCAACGTGATGATCTGGAGGTGCTGAAACTGCTTTTGAAGCTGAAAGTTAATTTTAATCGCAGATCAAATAATAATTCAACTCCGCTGATGATTGCCTTATCGAAAAAAAATACTGGTCTGGTGGAGTTTTTAATTGAACAGGGAGCTGATCCTAATCTGGGAGATGGAGAGGATCTAAACCCACTTTATCTGGCCATCCCTGATATTAAAATGGTGCAGTATCTGCTGGATCAAGGATTCAAACTCAATTATGCCAATATTCATGGGTTGATCAGAAGAAGTGAGGATTTTAAAAATGAGGCACTGACGAATTTAATAAAAAAATATGGAGCGGAAGTACTGGCCGAGGAAGGTGGGGAGAAACTTGAAGAAATAAAGCAAGAAATTCCCCAAGAAAGTGTTCAATCGCCTGAAAATAAAGAGGAAGAAAAGAAGTCAGAAAAACCAGTCGTAAAACCAAAAAGTAAGAAAGCAAAAAGTAAAAAAAGATAATTCTTGATATTATTTTTTTTAAAATGTAGATACTACTCTATGAAAAACACCAATAGGCGTGCTGCTAAACCACTTTATCTAAAATCTAAAATCCCAAGCGGCGAAAATGTTGGACTGCTTTCCCAAAAACTGAAAAGTCTAAATCTGCATACGGTTTGCCAAGAAGCCAGGTGTCCCAACCGCCACGAATGCTGGGACAATAAAACTGCCACCATGATGATACTCGGGGGAATTTGCACTAGAGGGTGCCGTTTTTGTAATGTGCAGACGGGCAATCCTCATCAGCTAATTGATCAAAGTGAAATTGATGCGGCCATTTTGCTGGTGGAAACGATGAATCTTGATTTTATTGTGATCACCAGCGTGGATCGCGATGATTTAAAAGATTATGGTGCCGACCATTTTGCCAAGGTGGTGCTTGCCATTAAAAATAAATTTCCCCAGGTTTTGGTGGAAGTGCTCATTCCTGATTTCAATAATTGTGAAGCATCCATGCATGTTTTGGCCAAGAGTGATCCTTTTGTGATTGCCCATAATATTGAAACCGTGGAAAGATTAACACCCTGGGTGCGGGATAAAAGGGCGTCTTACCGAAAATCCCTGCAGGTACTTAAATTTTATCGGACCTATTATCCTCTCATTACCACCAAGAGCTCAATCATGCTGGGCCTGGGCGAAACCAAGGAGGAGATTGTGCAAACCATGCGAGACTTAAAACAGTCGGGAGTGGATCTCTTAACTTTGGGGCAGTATTTAATGCCGTCTAAAAAATCTATTGAAGTTAGTAAATATTACGAACCACACGAATTTGAGGAATTAAAAAAAATTGCCTATCAATTTAATTTCAAATTTGTGGCCGCCGGTCCCATGGTCCGAAGTTCTTATCGAGCGGCGGATTATATGAAGTATCTGGATGCATCCCATGTTTCAAAACAAATATGAAGGACAATTATTCAAAATTGATTCAAACACCTATGGTTTTATAAAATGGAACTGGAATTATGACGAGTCACTTTTGTTTCAAGAAGAGGCCAGGGAGTACATTGAAGAAAGAAGGGACCGAAAATTATTTATTTTTACCAGCCATCCTCATCTATTTACGCTCGGAAGAGGATTGCAAAAATCCAAAAGTGATGACACCAAGGCACTGATTCATTTTGATGAATCCATGGAAAAAAAATTAACCTTTCCATTATATAAGATTAAAAGGGGTGGAGGACTGACCTTTCATTATCCGGGACAGTGGATCATGTATCCGATTGTTAATTTAAATCATCCCGGACATTCACTCAAAGACTTGATTTATTATATGCTAGAAAATGTCAAAATCACCATCGAACAAAACTATTCTATTTCTGGGCTTGATTATAACCGTAGCCTCCTGGGCCTTTGGCTGGGGGAACATAAGCTGGCATCGGTGGGGATTGAAATAAAAAAATTTATTACTCTGCACGGACTTGCTTTAAATGTAAAAAAAGATCAAGCGATGTTTGGAGAATTAAAAAAGGTCAACCCCTGTGGGCTGAGTTCGGATGTTTACCGGTGTATGGAGGATTACCTTCCTGACGAAGTCAACCTGGCCGATTTTACCAAAAAGTTTTTAAAAACAATCTCCTGCTAAAGCAGGAGAGCCTACTGATCAATCCCTGAGTACATCTTGATATATTGCATACGACTGAATATGTTTTTATCAAGGTTCTTATGAAATGCGCCTTTGAAATCATTGATGGTTTGATATCCTTTGGCGGTCATCCATTTTTCCAAGGAAGATAAAAATTCAGGAATAACGCTCATCCCTTTTTGGTAGAGTACACTGCAAAGCTGTACCGAACTGGCACCACACATGATCATTTTTATACAGGATTCATAATCATGAATCCCGGTGGAAGCAGACAAATCACATTTAAGATCTTTGGAAAGTAGTGCTATCCATCTTAGAGTGTTATACATTTGTTCTGGGTGGGTGAAGTGGATATTATGAATTAATTTGCCAGTATGAATATCAAAGTCTGGGGTGTAAAAATTATTAAACAGCACAATTCCATTGCATAAGGTGCTTAGTTTCTCGGTGACGGTCTCCAGAGAAGTAAAGTATGGGCCGAGTTTGGCGGTGACTGGAATTTTTAAATTGAGTTTTACATTTTTTACAATTTGATAAATATTTCGCTCAATATCTTCACTGGATTGAATCTTGGATTTGGGAGTGCTGGTTTTGAAAGGATAATTATCATAGAACCATTTCTCGAAAGGATTGATGGGGGATAACTCTTGTTCAGGAAAGATCATGATGTTCAGTTCCAGGGCATCCGCACCGGATGATTCAATGGATTTGGCGTATTCGGACCAGTTGGAGGCAGTGGTGCAGTTGATGGAGGCAATGATGGGAATTTTACATGCTTTTTTGGCATCTTCAATCAGTTGTAAATAACTATGGGTATTATATTTCATCAAATAATCATATTCTTCTGCATGCTGAGGAATTTCTTTAAAGGAGTCCTTGATTATTTGCTCTTCAAAAAGTGATTTGATAACGATGGCCCCTGCTCCGCTTTCATAGGCTTTTTTTATCCCATTTAAGGAGTTGGTCAGTCCTGATGAGGAAACAATCAGGGGATTTTTTAACGTAAGACCGGCATATTTTGTAGTAAGGTTGGTCATCATCTACTCCTTATGAATTTCAGTGGAAAAAGAAATAAAAAAAGCATTATAGCAGAGGAGTTTTCAAAAATCGATAGTTTGTGCTATAAAATGACCAGGTTGATGCAATGAATGATAAATTGAATAATAAATTTGAACAAATCCAAAAGTTATCCTCTTGGGAGCACTTACCGGATAAAAATAAAGCATTTCTCATGGATGTCATCAAACAGTATCGGCTGACATACCAACAGTCCAGGCACGTTATAGATATTGTCCTGGATTTTGAGAATTGGCATGAGTCTTTGGATATTTTAAAACGGCCCTATGAACATCGGCAGCGTTTTTTAGAAACGATCACGAACAGATGGGATGAATTAAAAACGCTTCCTGCGGATTACAGCGCCTTTGTGCCGGACTCTCGCAAGCTCCCTGATTATAAAATGAGACTGGCGGATGAAGAAAGTATTATTCTGGGGCGCTGTCCGGTTGCCAGCGAAAAAACCAGGTGTTGTAATCTCATGACTTTGGATGTGGTTAGAAATTGTGGTTTTGATTGCAATTACTGCTGTATTCAATCCTATTTTCACGACAACGAAATAATTATAGAAAAAAATCTGCTGGCAAAATTGAGTCTGATCAATTTTGATAAAAATCAAATTTACCATATTGGTACCGGGCAATCCTCGGACTCTTTAATGTGGGGTGATCAATTTGGACATTTGACCGATTTATGTGTTTTTTTAAAACAAAACCCCAACGTCATTCTTGAATTAAAAACCAAATCGAATAATGTGGCAGATTTGTTAAAACTTAATTTTCCATCCAATATCATTTGCACTTGGTCGCTTAATCCTCAAACGGTTATAAAAAATGAAGAACGGTTTACCACCAGTCTTAAGGAGCGCTTGCAAGCGGCCAGAAGAGTTGCTGATCATAAGATGCTGGTGGGATTTCATTTCCATCCGATGATTTACTACATGGGATGGGAGAGTGAATATCGGGCAGTGGCAAAGGAGATAAAAAATTTATTTGATCCACGCGAAGTGGCCATGATTTCGTTTGGCACGCTTACTTATATCAAACCAGTTATTAAAAAAATTCGTTCTCGTTTAAATAAAACTCTGGTTTTAAAAATACCGCTCAACGAGGTGGAGGGTAAATATTCATACCCGCGGGAAATCAAACGGCAACTTTTTAAATGCTTATATGACGAATTTGCAGCTTGGCACCAAGAAGTGTTTTTCTATATGTGTATGGAGGAGAAGGATTTGTGGCGGGATGTTTTTAACTATGAGTATGTAAATAATGCTGATTTTGAAAAAAGTATGCTGGATAGTTATTTGACCAAAATCAGGAGGCGATTTTCTTTGGATCAATAAAGGCCATCATAAAAGTTTCCAAAATGATCGGATCATATCTTCGCACTGATGCTTCACTGGAGAGTATTTTTTTCACCCCATCCAGCGGGTTTAAATTATTATCAGTGACGATATGAACAAAGTCGTTGGCCAAGCAGATGATTTTTGCCAAATTAGTGATCTGGCTGCCTTTTAATTTACCCGGAAAACCTGATCCATCATAATATTCATGATGTTGCAGGATAATTTGACGGATCGTGGAATTGATGTGTTTTTCCTTGGTAAGAAGATCCGAGCCCTGTTGCGGATGGGTTTTATATTCGGCCAATTGTTCAGGCGTCATATCTTGTGGTCGCATATCAATGATTTCCGGGGATAGTTTGGTCTTTCCCAGATCATGAAACATGCATGCCAGACTCATGGTATCCACGGTTTTTTTGGAATTCCATTTGAGTTGTTTGAGAATAACTGAAGAGAAAAACGTGATGGCGAAAGCATGACTTACCGCCCGTGGATCAAAATCCACAAATTCACGGAGTAAAATGTGCAATGAGGCTTCATTGTCAATGACGTTGGAGATGTTTTGACAGACGGCCACTCCTTCATCAAGCACGCTGGCTTCCATGCCTTCGGTGCAGACTTCCTCTAGGAATTTTTCACTGGCGGTTTTGAGCATACCGACTTTGATTTTGCCGGTGACTATTTTTTCTTGGGCCAGCTTTTTTACCAGGTGATTGGTAAATTTAAGATATTTTTTTCGATCTTTGGTTTTAAAATATAAAAATTCAATCCCTTTTTCTTCTTTGTATTTGTTAATGCGATGACTATTAAAGGTATCTCCCTCGTGCAGTATTTTCACATAGTGATTGTTGTTTAACTGGATAAAAATATCAAATAGCACCGGTTTGCCACTATAGAGTTCATCTATTTTGATCTGGGTGAATTCGCTGTCGGATTCCTTAACTTCCTCTTCATCCAATTGGCCTTCGCGGGTGGGCATATGTGCGATGATTTCTTCGATGTCCTGGATATTTTCCACCATCTTATGGAGATCGTTAAAGGAAAATGGTTTTTGAATAAAATATTTAAATCCCATCTTTTCAATTTTGATAATATCAGACCGGTTGGCGTTGACTTCCAGTGAAATAATAACATTCAACTCCGGTTGATTGGTTTTAATATAGTTTAAAATTTGGATGGCGGAGTGATTTTGAATGCTTTGGTTGATGATGGCCGCTACAAACTTATGATTATAAACGGCCATCTGGGCATCTTTGCCGTTTTGAAAACTATGCACCTTATAGATACTGCTTTCAAAAAATTCCTTGGCATCTTGCGACCATTTCTGCTCAGGATCTGCGATTAATAAATTGATTGCCATATTTTTTTTCTTGATTGGTTACTTAATCAGATCGGATTATTATACAGGGAACATTACCAAAAAATAAATGATAAAAAACACTTTGATCAGTTGATAATATTTTATTGGTTGAGCGGATTAATAGTTGGAGGTATCGGCTGCATTACCTTTGACAATGGCAATACCTGACGAAGTTCCTATTCTATTGGCACCGGCTTTGATCATATTCACGGCATCAAGGCGACTTTTTATTCCTCCAGATGCCTTTACTCCCATCTTAGGGCCCACAATTCTTCTCATCAGGGTAATATCCGCACTGGTTGCTCCACTTTTAGAAAAACCGGTGGAGGTTTTCACAAAGGCTGCTCCAGCGGCTTTAGAAAGGGCGCAGGCGATTATTTTTTCTTCGTCAGTCAGCTGGCAAGTTTCTAAAATAACCTTGACCGGTCGATTATTGGAAGCCAGCACCACGGATAAAATATCGTCGAAAACCATTTTATAGTCCTTTGATTTAAGGGCTCCCAGATTGATGACCATATCAATTTCTTGGGCCCCATTTAATACCGCTTCTCTGGTTTCATGGGCCTTGGCGGCACTGGAGGCGGCTCCGAGAGGAAAACCCACCACAGCTATCGGTAAGACGTTGCTATTTTCAAGCAATGTTTTAACGTAAGGAATGTTGGAGGAATTAACACAACAAGAATAGAATTCAAACTCTACTGCCTCTTTACAAAGCTTTTCCAAATCGGCTTGGGTGGCTTCCGGTTTTAGTAAAGTGTGATCAATCATTTTGGCCAGATCAGTGGGTGATATAGTCATTTCAGCTCCTATGGGTATTCTATTTCATAAATATGATCTAATTTTGAATGTGTCAAAGGAGGAGTAATTATTTTATGCGGTTAACTTATTGAAATATGGTGATGAAAAGGAAAAGGATTGATACAAAAAAATTAATCATTAATGGATAAAAGACGATCAGTAAGGGGGTTGATTGGGAGGATTAAAGTGGATTACTTTTTTAGACAGTTAAATATTTTGCTTATTATTATTTCACTGGTTTTGTCCTGTACTCCAACCACCGGTGAAAGGAGCAACAAAAATAGCCATAATCAAGTTAATCGTGGAAGTGGTGGCCAGACGAACCTTGGAGACAGTGCCGGTCCCGGGGAAAATGGCGGAGGCACGATTTCAACAGGTGGAACGGTGCTGGAGCAAGGGGAGGCTGAAATTAAACATTTGATTGATCCCTTTGATGGAACCTATAAAACTAAATTGACTCTCCCTAAAAACTTTACTGGAAAACTCTATTTGTCTGGGCTTAATATTGCCTCTTTGTCTGACCGGATTGTGCATGTGCGTTTTTCCTTTGGCCGTGAATTGGCACCTATCACTATCGAGGCATCCGTGGGCAGGGCCCCTGGGATTATTCCCCAGACCGATATCGAAGTGTTGATTTTAAATATCATCGGCAAGCCGTTTGAAAACATCCGTTTATTATATGACCTGTTTGATTATTCCGACTACAGGGATAATAGTGGAAATGAATTTGGCAGTAACGTAGATGCTGGCGAATCTATCACCCTGACCCAGGATACCCGTAGCACCAATTTATATTGCCGGGGCCTAAAGGTTGAACACGACCATACGTTTGTACCAACCATCGATCGGCCTCTTTGTAATTACTCGGGGGCCAGGTGTTTATACTCTTATGCTAAAATATCCGATACAGGCTTATACACTCAGGCTGGAGTAGCGATTAATCCATCCGAGGCCCAACTCGATTTAAGTAAAAAGGGTTATGCCCAGGATACCCAGGCCAATAATTTGAAGAAATGTCTGCCGGATAATAACTCCAGGGATAATCTTAGAGATATTCTGGGGGTGATCGATGCCAATTTTAATGGAAGTGGATTTGGAGTGGATATCACTTTTCCTGATGGCCAGGTATATGAGTATCGGGGACCTTTTAGGGCCATTAATCCACAGGATTGGGAGATCAAAGGAAATGCCATTTGGGGACCAGTGAGTTCCAGTCAATCAGCGACAGGTTTGTTTACCTCCTCGTTTGGCAATGCCACGGGAGATTTGTTTAAGGACTATGTGGGATATGGGGCCTTCCTTTTCCCGCGCATCGGGGTTTTAAATTTATCCCAGAATATTGATCATTTCAGTTCAGAACTCCCTTTGGGAGTGCGAAGTAAAACGGCGCTTTTATCCGGTGGGGATACCGATTATATGGATGGATGCAATGTTCGCATGCTGGGATACGATACCTATGCCAATGAAGGCATTGTTTCGTGTAATGTGACGGCCAAAATTGAACTCATTAATATTGATCAAAATTCCGGTGATGAAACCGTGCTCGCCAGCAGTACCAGTCTCAAGTTACAACTGGTGAGGGCCAGTAACACGGATTACTTGGGTAAGGAAGTCTTGTTTACTTCCATGAAAAAATGCACCAGTAGTGCTTCTTGTGGCAATGGTGAATGTTGTTACAATGATAGGTGTTGGGATAAAGCCTTGGTCTCTCGCTGTTTGGAAGATGTCAGTTCGACGGGCAACGGCCAAACCGGTGATCAGTGCAGTTCGGATTATGAATGCGCTTCCTTGTGCTGTAACAAGGCCACTAGCAGTTGCCAGGTGCATACCAATCGGGAAGACCCACCGGTTTTATGTAGTAAACCTTCCGGACAAACCTGTGTGGCCAGAGAATGGTGCCAGATTCATCATATCAACGAATGCAAGTTATATAAAACGGGGACCTCCACCACCGGTCAGCAAATGTGCGGCATTCGATGTTATCAAAAGCCAACTTTCGGCCTATGTAAAAATGGCATCTGTGCGACTCCGCCAACCCCAGCGGTACCGGTTCTTGAGAATCCGGACAATCCTGATTGTTCCAAGGCCATTGATGTACCAACTGAATTTAGCAGTATTTGAATGAATTAATCTTATCAATTGCCAATAATTAAAATAAAATAAAGCATCTTTAAAAATAATTTATACGAGGAACGTATGAACCATTCTGGACCAACGCAAATGCAATTACCCCAACTCACCAAGATTAATAAAATGATCATTATCACGGTAGGGGTTATTTTTATTCTTCAATCGCTTTTAAGCAAGGCCTTGGGGATTAATTTGATGCTGGTATTCGGACTTTCGGCCAATTTGTTTTTCAAGGGACTGGTTTATCAATTGGTTTCTTATCCCTTTTTGGCAACGGGTCTGATGGAAGTGATTTTTGGGGGATTGATCTTGTGGTTTTTAGGCAGTGAATTGGAGTCCAACTGGGGAAGTAAACGTTATCTTTCCTTTATGGTGGTTTCTTATATCGGAGCGGGACTGGTGTATCTGTTTATTTCCCTATTATTTTTTAAAAATAATCTCATCTATTCCTATCCGCTCATTGGCATGCAAGGGATTACCAATGCCATGTGCTTGGCCTATGGAATTATATATCCCAATAGAACGTTTTTATTTATGTTAATATTTCCGATGAAAACCAAATATTTTTGTGCTTTGTTGGTTTTAATTCAACTGTATATGGGGATAATAGAAAGTAACTCGGTCAATGGGGTTTTAGCCTGGGGACATTTGGCGGCCATGCTTTTTGGTTTTCTTTACCTGTTAACTATTTCCTCCAGGTCATTTAAAGATTGGATGATGAAGTTTAAAAAGAGAAAATCTACGGCCAAACTGACCGTTTTATATGGAGAAAAAAAATCGGAAGATAAATCTCCCAAATATTGGCAATGATGCGTCGCAGATGTTGAATGAAAGATCAATTTTTTTACAATACTTTACAAATTAAAATCTAACATGTAGTTTTCATAAGGATTCTATATTTAAAAACAAGGGGACCCGATGAGATTAAGTAAAGCTTTAAATGAAAAAGTAATGGATGTGAGACTGCGAGATAAGTTAGTAGCTGAAGGTAAAATTTCCCAGGCCCAAGTGGATGAATATTTTAAGTCTTTGCAGGATGAATCTTCCAATTTGCGATATTCGTCAAGAAGTATTGATTCTAAATCTGAGCAAAATCAGGATTTTCAAAACTAGATAACAACGTATCTTGAAAGATGTAATTCCTTAACAATTTTAGTTTTTAGAAGTTTATTTAAGTCCGCCACGATTCTGCTTTGAAGAATGAGTTTGCCCGAGAGTGTGTTCAGTTCATCGGGGTCCATGCCGCTTGCTATGTCAATTATACTATCATAAATCAGGTCTTGATTTTGTTCGAGGGTTTTCTTGTGGGCCTGATCGTAAGGTACTAGAAAAATTTTAATTTCCAGGAATCGCAGTCTTTTGGATTTGGATTTTAGATTGACGATGATTTGTTTTAGTTCAAATTCTTTGGGATATGAGTTTTCTTTTTCACCCTCTATAAATTTTTGCGATTCAATCGCATTATCAGGAAGTGGTGGGGCATAAAAATATTGGAAATAAACCAGCACCGACAAAGCGGCTATGGTGGCCAAAAAAGAGATTAAATAAAGAAAAGTATCAATATGCTTATTAATCATAGTGCATTTAATTGTATCACGATGAAGTAAATTTAGGCAAAATTAAAAACGCCTGTAAGATCCTATCTGCGAGACTCGTATTCTTTAAACAAAGCATGGAAAAGGTGAGGCACCAGTTTCATTTTTTCAGGAGTTTCAACGTAGGCTACTCTCATTTGAAAATGACCGGGATTGTTTTCCGAGGTGGTATTATAAAAGCCTGCCATGGGAGAAACCAAAAGAGTGTACTTGAGTCCATCAATGTAGATGCTCCCTTCTTTTGCCATATACATGACAAAATCGGTTGCTTTAAAGCCAGGTTTGGCAATGTCCCTTACATCTATTACTGAATAAATCGAGGCATCGGGGCTCGACACGATAATTCCAGGGAGTAGTTTTTTTAGCTCTGTACTTAAATGGTTGAGCATCTCAAAGTAATATTGACGTTGTTTTTTATACCAATTTTGTAATGTTTCCTTGCTTTCGTGGGCCAAAGAGCCAAAGATATATTGCCCGATTGAATTGGAACAAAGGTTGGCGGTATTTTCGTTAATCGCCTTGATATGCATATCGTGACTGTCGGTAATGAGTGCACCAATCCGCAGGCCACAGGCATTCCAGACTTTGGAGGCAGTTTCAATGCTGATTCTTCTGCCAGTGATGCCTGGAACTTCGCTTTCACTTAGTCCCCAGATGCTGGTTGGCATGGAATTAGTATAGTAGAGTTCGCGGTAGGCCTCATCACTGATCATCCACATTTTATATTGCACACATAATTTACCAAAACTAATCATGGTTTTATGATCTATAAATTGTCCGGTTGGATTGTCGTAGGGAATAACTACCAATGCGCCGGGCCTTTCCTTTTTAATAACTTCTTCAATTTCAGATAAATCAGGGAAACTAAAGACGCCACTTTTATCCAGTTTTCTGGCCACGGAGATGGTCTTTCGTCCCAAGCGCTTGGCCAGGGATGTATAGTTCGTATAAGCGGCATCAATCAGTAGCAAAGGGGATTCACTGGTTCCGGCATCACCACAAGTTCCACAAATAACCAGTTCCATTGCCTGACTTCCACCATCAGTTATCTGGGAATATAAACTGCTTCGGTCGAAGCCACTGGATTCAATTATTCTTAAAAAGGCTTCGTTACATTCATTGGTACCTTTGGTGGTGGTGTATTTTACAATACCGTCTTTAAACGGAGAATCATCTAAATCAAGATTGAACATACGCTTTTGCATTGCTGGATGCATGGGTAAAGAAACATTTCCGATGGCAGTATTCACGACGTTTATCAAATCTTTTCTTTTATTAAACTCGATTTGGGCCAAGCGAATAGAGGAGGGCATGCGGTTTTGAAAGTGTTTTGAAAGTTTTGGTAGGGTCATGGGTTACTCTTTAAAAATTAGGTTTATGCTTTACTTAATTAGTAAGTCAGATTTTGGGTATCATAAACGGGAAAAACTGGAAAATCAAAATTTTCTTTCGCCAGGCGGGTTAATTCTGCGTGGGAAAGGTTATGGTTCATATGGATAAGGCCGGCGCTTTCCGGGCGGATTTTATGGATATAAGCAAACGATTTTTCAACCGTCAGATGGGTTTGATGATCTTCTTTTTGCAAACAATTAATGATGAGCAGACGAGGCTTTTGGAGAGTTAAAAAATCCAGCACCTGGTCAGTTATTTCATGACAGTCTGGCAGGTAGGCCAGGCCATCATGATAAAAGCACACGGTCTTGGTGTAATTGTGAGGTAGAAGAAAAAAAGTAAAGGGTTCATTTGCTATTTCAATCTGGTTTATTTCATCTTTTAAATCAAGCGTCTTGAGTTTTAAAATGGGGATGCCCCCCCCTAGAATCGGGCGATTTTTACTAAAAAATTTATCTCTTTGAAAAATGTACGGAAAACGCTCCACCAGATGAGTTTGGTGAAATTGAGCGCAATAAATCTCCAATTCGTGATCGGTTTTTTTAAAACAAATTTGTCTCAGGTCATCAATGCCATGGATATGATCAGCATGTTCGTGGGAAATGATGACAAAATCGATATGAAAAATTTTTTGTCGCAGTAATTGAAAGCGCAAATCAGGGGTGGCGTCCACCAGGATATGATGATTGTGCTTGGTTTTTAAAAAAATACTGGCCCGTAATCTCTGGTCATAGGGATGATCGGACAAACAAGTCTTGCAGTGACAGCCGATGATGGGTGTTCCGGTGCTGGTGCCCGAGCCGAGAATTGTAATATTATTTTGTTTCAAACCATTCATTTTTAAGTATAATAATGCAATTATTCATCGAGTGTAAATTATTACTTTTTAAAAGGGCCTTCAATGTATATGACCAAATGGATTTGCCTAGTTTTGTTTACCTTATTAATCTTACCATCTTGTTCCACTAAAAGTGATCAAGGGCCAGGTTATAGGCTGTTTGGCAGTAAAAATATGAGTGATCACTTGATTGACATCAAGGCCAAAAAATACACCCTGGAAAATGGACTGAGAGTCATTATTCATGAAAACCACAAATTGCCGATTTACTCCTATTATACTTTTTTTGATGTGGGCGGACGTTTTGAGCCGGCTCATTTGGTGGGGGGCACCCACTTTTTGGAACATATGATGTTCAAGGGGGCAAAAAAACATGGTCCAGGGGTCTTTGACAATATGGTGGAAGGGAGCGGCGGTTCCAATAATGCCTATACCTCCAGAGACCTGACCGTTTATGACAACCATATGCCAACGGGTACTATTGAACAGATGATTGATCTTGAAGTTGATCGGATGCAAAATTTATTACTTGAACCAGTCAGCTTTGAGACGGAACGGAAGGTTATTCTGGACGAAAGGCTTAGAAATTATGATTCCAATCCTCGTAATTTGCTATTTTTAAAAATGATGGATGCCATCTTTGAAAACACCCCTTATGGCAGGTCGGTTATTGGCACCAGCGAGGAAATTAAAAATATTAAAAGAGAAGAGATGCTCAAATATTTTCATAACAATTATGCTCCTAACAATGCAGTTATTGTTATTTCAGGTGATGTGAACGAAAGCGAGGTTATGAAAAACATTACCCAAATATATGGTCCGCTGCAAGCTTCAGCGGATCTTTTTGAATATAAGGAAAAGATCAATCAGGAAACACTTTACCAGCATCAAGGTCGATATCGACGAGATATTGAAATCCATGGCGTTAATCCTTATCCTATGTATATTTTGGCCTACAAAGGGGAGAAAGTCGGATCCCGCAAGGGTTTTGTCCTGGATATTTTAGCTAGCATTTTAGGTAGTGGCGAGAGTTCTTATTTAAATCTGGAGTTTGTTCATGCGAAAAAACCAGTCCTGAGTAGTATTTATGCTGGTCATTATGCCTTGTTTAAAAATGGGGTCTTTATGATCGGTGGAGAAATGCTTCCTCATCAGAAACTTAAACCGCATAAAACCAAGTTGATCAGTAGTTTAAAAAAATTATGCAATGATCAGCAGTTTGCCATGGAAAGGGCGGTCAAAAAAATTAAAAATCAATACCTGGTTCAAACGGTCAATCAATTAAAAACCAACGAGGGCATTGCGCATTTGTTAGGTATGGAAGAGATTGCTTACGGCGACTTTGAATATTATAAAAAAGAATTTGAAATTTACAATTCCATAACTGCGGCAGAAGTCGTCAGAGTTTGCAATGAACTTTTTTCTAGTGATGAACATATATTTGTAAGCATCTGGAAAAAACATTTGAATAAATAGGGAGCATACGGTGAAGCTAATTACGAATATTTTTTTCTGGGGTAGTCTTTTGTTGGTTACTGGTGGATACGTCTTGGCAACGGATAAGGTAACAAGATTTAATTGGAATGGAGTAGAAGTGGTGTGGATGGATGAACCTAGTCTGCCCGCTTACGATGTGGTGATCTACTTTGCGGAGGGGGCCTTGGGTGATGCCAAGGGGAAAACCGGTGAAACTCATCTCGCCCTTTCTTTGATGGACGCAGGAACCAGGAGATATAAAAGAGAGGAAATTGCCGATAATTTGGAATATTTTGGTAGTGACTATAGTGCTAACGTTTTACATGAATATTCGACCTATCGAGTGTCTGGGCTTATCAAGGATCTGGCCCCGACCATGATGAAGATCTGTCATCTTTTTAATGAGGCCAATTTTCCAGAGGATGAACTGAAAAAAGAGAAACAAAGGTTGATTACGGTACTGAATCAGATGATTCAAGATCATGCCGAGCTGGCCAGTCGGGCCTTTCGAAATTTGACTTTAAAGCACACTCCTTTTTCCCGGCCAGCCGAGGGGAATTTATCCAGTATCAATAATATCACCCGGGATGATTTATTGGGTCGGTTAAAGTTTTTAAAAGAAAAGGTCAGGAAGAAGATTTATGTGAATGCACCTTTGAAGGTGACTAAGGAACTTGAAAGTATCATGGTCAATAATTGCAGGTTTGTCGGAAATAAAGACGATTTTGTTAGAACTGCTTTGAATTCTGTCAATCAGAAGACAGTAAAAACGATCCATCTGGTTACCGTACCCAAATCTGACAAGGTGGAAGTCCGCTTGGGCCGAACACTGATTGGTGCAGAATTAAATGATTCTGAATTGGCAGAATTGTCGGCAGGGTATCTGGGGGGTGGATTTACTTCTAAATTGATGGATGAGCTTAGGAAGAAAAAAGGGCTGGTGTATGGAGTCAATGCCTTTGCAGTTTATCAGAAATATTATGGCAGGGCCTTGATAGTGACATCTACCAAGGATGATCAGTTGGATGAGCTCTTGACGTCCACCAAACAAGTGATTGAAAAGGCCCAACAGGGTCTTATCGAGGACAGTGATTTTAATCGAATAAAAAATTATCTGATTGGTAGCTACTCTTTTAAATTTGAAAAAGGTAGTAGCTATCTTGATCAATTAATTTTTCTTGATCATATCGGGAAAGATTATGATCAAATTAAAAAGTATAAAGGCATCATGGAGAAGTATTCCAAGCAGGATGTTCAAAGAAAAATCCAAGAGATTTTTTCCTGGGATAATCAATTGATTATGATTTTAGGCGAAAAAAAATTGTTGGAAAAACTTGAAAAATACGGGAAAGTCGAAGTTCATAACTACGAAAATTTTCTCTAGAAATCCAGGTGATGTTGAAAGAAATCATTCCTGATAGGTTGTACCTTCCACGTTTATCTGGGAGCCGGGATGAAAGGTAAAATCCTTTGCTAAAAGCGTGCCGCTCAAGGTGGCGGTGGGGAAGGCGGTGATTTTTCCGGATGCTTTGATGGTGCCTTGAAATTTACCATAGATCTTAATATTGTGGCATTTGATCGTCCCGGTAAACTGCCCAACACTTTCAATACAAATATCAGAATCATCTTCAATCGTTAAATTACCCTCCACTAGCGAGGAGATGTGGGTCGGCCCGGTTAAAAAAAAGTCACCCTTCAGTTTGGATCCTTGTCCAAATATTGAATGGCATTCCTCTTTAAGTGTGAAATAATCGGTCATTGGGGATTTCCTGAAGGTTGGTGCTGGATTGATTCGTTAAAAATGAGATCGCCTAATTTGTTAAATAAAAGTATTTTGAATTGTACTTTGCCAGGATTTAGCGGGAAGTCAAAAATGGCATCTACAAAACGTAATTTGTTAAACCCAAAAATTTCGCCCCGGTTAAAGGTAATTTGGATTTCATTTTCTGCAAAGGAATTGGGAGGATAAATTTGCATGATACTGTCTGCTTGCATGACCACAAATAAAAAGCCAACCTGGCGATTGCTTTCCGGGGCATTGTTGAGCAGGTTAAATTTTAGGTGCATTTGTTTGCCTTCCCACACTGGAGAAATTTTGTTTCCTGAAATACCCTCGATACTGATAGTTGCGGATTTGGATTGGTCGAGCTGACCAGGGGTAAAGCGAATCAGATTTAGTGCATCCAGCTTGTCAGGGGAAGCGGAGGTCATTTTTTTTTCTAGTGCATTGTTATTGTCTTGTAAAATTTTTAATTTTTGCGCAATTTCCTCATATTGGGTTTTAAATTTTTGTAAATCCTGAATATCCTGTTTTTTAAAATGATTAATAAAATTCATATAGAAAACTAGGCCGGCCACTAGGCAGGCAAGTGATATAAAAGTGAGTGTGGGTAATCCAATCAAAAGCATTTTAAGGAGAGATCTGTTTAGCTCATAATATCTAGGCACGTTATGTTCATCATGAACGACAAAAGCAAGCTGGTTTTTGGCAGGTTTGGGAGATTTCATCAATATTTACTTATCCGGTTTTCCGGTTGATTGGTTTTGATATCAAAAAAACGGTTAGAAGGGAGAAAGGACGGGGCCTTATCTAATTTATTGTAATCTTCAATACCCGCCTTGGTCCATCTTTCTGCTACTATTTTCCAATTGTAAAATTCGTCTTGTTTTAAATACAATGTTTTCTTGCCGATGTCCTTAATGGTGTTAGAGGTGTAATCCTGAATAAAGTTGATGGTGGCGTATTTCTCAGCTTGTAGTATTTCGACATATTTTACGTCTATCATGGGTTTACCTGGATTGGAAAAAACCATTTTTTTATAGTGAACAAAAGCCTCAAAATTTTTATGAGTAGGGTCTTTGAATTCGATAGGATGGTAGTGTTGTTCGTACCTAGTGAGATCTTCCTCCGCCCAAGATGTTTTCCAGGAATCGATGAAATCCAGCAAGGTTTTTTTCAAACTATTCCAATTCAGGCCGCTTAAATAGGTGATATTTTCCACAATGATGATCTGGCTTTTATTGAGTTCGAGAAAGTGAGAAAGGTCCTTTAAGTCACTATTGGCGACCACGACGCATCCTCGGGAGTCGAGTCCTTTGTCTATGCGGGTTTCATCATTGGTGGAATGCAACCAGATGCCGCCTCCGGTTTTTTGTTCGCTCGCATCCATGGGGTTGGGGTAATTCATCACAAAGGCGCCTATTCCGTAAATTTCACCTTCTTTGCCGTGTCTTTTCAGCAGTTCATCCCTTGGAATGAACTGGGTAAAAACATAAACCCCTTCAGGAGTTCGATGATCACCTTGAAACACCTTATCACCACTTTTTTTCCCGGTGGCCATTTGATAAGTTTTAACCAGTTTAGGGTTGGAATCGGTATTTTCGTACAAATATAATTTATGCGTGGATTTTTCGGCGATTAGGATGTGGTGGGATAGATAGGTGTTTAGGTTGAGGATGACCGATGGCAAATAGTCCTCGGCTTGAGCGTCATAACACCCGAACATAAGTATCAGTAAGGTAATTGCAAAATTGGTACAATCCGTTTTTTTAAACATGTTGGTTAATCCCTACCAGTTTACTCGGGGAAGCCTCATAAATCCATTATAAACCCAATCCATATAATTCTAGTATGATATGATGTGAATTATCAATAATAAAAAAAAAATTCTTAGTCATGATTTGCCCTTAATTGAAGTTTTTTTGTCTGGTGATATTATTTAAAGTGATGCCCAATTCAAATAAAAGGAATTTCATCTTTATATGAGTTAATAAAAGGTAGGTAACTTGTGTCACGGAAAAACAATGATGATAAATTACGCATGACTATTGAAAAGCATCAATTTCATCAGGACATTGCTAAAACGCTGGACTCCACTGGTAATCGCAAAATTCAACAAATATTTGATAAGTCCATGACGGATGAGGATACCAAGCAAACCAGTGTCACCTTGGGAGAAAAAAAACGCCAGGGAAACGTTAAAGCAGAACATAAAGAAATCGTTGTTAATTTACCTGGAAATTCCAATCAGGATGTTGATCAAACCCTGCCCGGCAAAGAAATTTCATTACCTCCGCTTGATTTGGATAACGAGGATTGGAGTGATGAAAATGCCTTGGAGGAGTTACAGTTTGGTAATTCCCAGAGTTTTAAATCAGAGACTGGGGATTTTTCTATGGATGATCAAGAAGAGAAAAATGAAAATGTTGAAGAGGATCTGGATTTCAATATTGATTTCAATGAAAATCAGGGGGAAGAAGAGGAAAATGGGAAGGAGAAGGGTTCCTTGTTTGATGCTTTGAAAAATTCCCAGGCGGTTGAAAATGAATTTGTAGAAGAAGTTGAAAGTGATGATACCTCGTTGGACGAAGTATTTGAAAATATCGAAGATGATGAATTGTCTCCCACCATGGTCGATTTAAATAAAAAAAATATTCTGGAAAAAATGCATAATGAAAATGAAGATCTGACGCAAGGTGGTTTTAGTATAGAATCGGATATTATCGAGCAAAAGGGGCCAAGCTTCAATGCCATGCCGGAGGGGTTTGAAACCGATGATGAACAAAATCCGTCCCAGAGGATGAAAGATGATGAGTCGAATAAGGGTATGGTGATGGATGATCTCAAGGACTTTGGCCTGGATGATGAAAATGATGATTCCAATGACCAGGAAGAGATGACTAAAGTTGATCACATGAATATGGTGCAAGAGGAAAAAAGATTGCCGGCATTTCCTAAATCAACCTTGAAAAAATCAGAAGATGATTTTGATGACATGAGCGTCACGCAGGTGGTTTCCCAATCAGAGCAGGCCCATGAAGAGTTTGATGATGAAATAGACGAGGATACCATGCTAGATGAAAGTTTCAGTGAACTTTCAGTTTCGAATGAAACCACCAAGCTGTTAAAACCTCAAGGCCAGTCAAATGAGAAAACCGATGATGCGGAAAATGAACCGTCTCTAACCTACGATGAAACCAAAATGCTGAAGCATCAAACGACTATCAGGATATTAAGAGAGGATCGGCAAAGTCTGTTGGATGAAATTGAGGATTTGAAGACCAAAAATCAAAGAATTCAAAAAGAGAATATTGGATTAAAGGCCGAGCTGGATGAGTTACAGATTGAACTGAGCATTATCAAAAAACGACACGAAGATGATATCCGAGAATTAAGATATAATTTGAATTATTCGGAAGATCGAAAAAAGATCATGGAGGAGAAATTAAAGAAAAATCAGGAAGAGCTTGGACTCGTGGGTGAACGAGTCAGGCTTGATTTGGAAAAATTAAGAAGAAAGGAAAAGGAATTGGAAAATCAACTTGAACTGGTTCAGATGGATACCGCCAATCAAGTGCAAAACCGAGAAAATAAAATTTTAGATCTTAAAAGAAAAATAGATGCTTTGGAATTTAATATGGAAAATACCATCCTTAAGGAACAAAAAACCCGCGAGGATAAGAAAAAATTAGAAGAGAGACTAAGATCCATCATGAAAACCTTGAGAGGCTCCATTCGCTTGTTGGAAGAAGATATTGGTCCGGATGATGATCTGTTTAAAGGACTTGATAATTTATAGGTAATTTGTGGTGAGAAATATTGCATACATGGATCAACTTATTTCGCTGACGAAAATGGTCAGTCATGCTCATCCATGGGAGGACGAACAGATTTTATTCGAGCAATTGGATGATTTTTTGCTGGATTGTTTTCAGTTATTGTCTCATGGGGTGTTTACCCATGAAATTAGCCAGCATGGGCATCCTCAGAGAAAAAAAATTAGAAGTGTCTGGAACAAGGATATGATGAGTTATGCGGTCAGTTTTGACGTGCTCTATGCCATGATTAAAAAAGTTTTAAAGAAAAAAAACGGGTTGAATAAAATACACCGGATCAAACATGGAGGACTCTATTTTTGTCTGTTTTATTACGGAATGCAAGATGGACAAATGGTATGGGGATATATTGTTAACCACGAAAAGATCCAGGCCGAAAATAAAATATTCGAGTTCCTCCACAAGTATTTAAAAAATTCATTCAGTTGTGTGGGCGAAATAAAAAAAATTAAAGGCCAAAGCGCGCTGGCCTTTATTGATGATATCACCGGTTTTTACAATCATCGGAAATTGCTGGGGGATCTTAATTATCTTATTGAAAAAAATAAACGGATTGGGGAAGCCTTTAGCCTTTTGTTTATTGATATTGACCATTTCAAGGACGTCAATGATAATTTTGGTCATCTGGTTGGTACCAAATTGCTTTCTGATGTGGCCAAACGGATAGCCTCCTTGGTCCGTGAGCATGATCTGCTTTACCGGTATGGTGGTGATGAATTTGTAGTTATTTTAACCAATACCAAGTATGTGGATGTCAAGGATATCGCCACCCGGATTTTACATGGTGTGAAAAATAAAAAATTCAAATTGGATGTGGAGAATGATTATCCGCTATCCATCTCCATCGGGATTTCCAGATTTCCAGAGGACTCCTCCAGTAGCAAGGAAATTATCTGTCTGGCCGATAGGATGATGTATGCCGCCAAGAAACAAGGTCGGGGCAAGGTTTGTTTGGTGGGTGAGAAATGTTGATTTTGGTGGTTAGTGATTTTCATTTGGGAAGAGGCCGCTATTTCAGTAACGGTTTGAAAAATATTTTAGAGGATTTCTTTGAAGATGAAAAATTTGCTGAATTTTTAACCTATTATTCCACGGGGAAAAACTATTTAAAGGAAATCCATCTGGTGTTAAATGGTGATATTTTAAATCTGTTACAAATAGATATTGATGGTATTTTTACCCATGTGGTGGATGAACAATTAACGATCAATGCCTTGCAATTAATCCATAAAGGACACCCCATTTTTTTTGAGGCGATCAAGGATTTTTTAAAAAAACCCAATAAGATGATTACCTATATTATCGGGAATCATGATGCAGCGATGGCGTTTGAAGGTGCCCAGAAAAAATTCAATCAGATCGTGGAGGGGAACCTAAGCTTTGCCTTTTTTCAAAATATTCATGGCGTTTATATTGAGCACGGACACCGTTTTGATGTGGTGAATACCGTGGATGAAAAAGATTATTTTCTGATTGGCCCAGGAGACAAGAAAGTGATCAATCTGCCTTGGGCATCCCTTTTTTGTACTTTGGTTTTACCCAAACTTAAAAAGGAGCGGCCTTATTTTGACAAGATCAGACCACTGAGCGCTTATATCAAGTGGTGCATTTTCCATGATTTTCATTTTTTCTGGAGAATTGTTTATCTGAGTGCGGTTCATTTTCTTAAGGCCAGTTCCTCGGAGTATTCCAAGTTAAACCGAGGTCTTTTTGCAACTTTTAAAATGTTTCGGCATTTTACTCATTATCCACGTTTTGATAAAGTGGCCAAAAAAATTTTAAGAAAATCCAATCAATATTCCATCGTGATCCTAGGCCATGTGCATTTATCCGAGTGGCGCAGATTCCCCGAGGGAAAACAATATTTTAATAGTGGCTCCTGGAACATCATCCCTTCGGTGGATGTGGCCAAGCATGAAGATGTTGCCAAATTAACCTATATCGTGGTGGATCTTCACCACAAAACCGGGATTATTCATAATTCCAGCGTCAATAGCTGGTTTGGAAGCTGGAAACCCTACAAGGAAGAAGTTTCGTCGAGAATTTAAGTAATGGAAGGTTGTGATGAGTGAGGTACTGGATTTAGGAAAATTTAGCTGTCAGCTGTACTCAACAATAGTTGGCAGGAAAAATAGGTATCGGACTTTTACCATATCAACGATTAGAATCAGGCGGAAATAATCCAACACTCAAAACACTACTTAAAGTTAAAGAAGTTCTTGATGATATTGATCTGTCAAAAGTAGCATAGTGCCGAAGGATAGACGATCGTGGCCCGGGAGCCTATAAAAGGATTTTACGGTGGACGATCGGCCTTCGGGACATCAGACATTTTAGAATTCTTAATACTATCGCATTAAGTGTAAGTTAAGTACGAACTGGTTCAAGGTTTAAATGAAGTCCAGACTGAAAGCTAAGGTTTTCGGACCGAAATGTCTTATTCGAGGCCGCAACAGATCGGAATTGGTACCGATTACCATAGTATTTTATGCGAAACTTAATAAACCCTCAGGCATAATGTCCGGCAAGAGGTAAAAGCTGGGATGCGTTTTTTTATATTGAAGAAAAAATTGTTACTAAGATGATTCTTTTTTTCTCCAAAGCTTTTTTCTTGTTAGCGTCTACACCATTGCTCAACAGTTGTGAATAAGAAGCCTTTAGTTTGAAAAGCTGTTTTTTTCCAGAGGGGATTGATCTGGTCGAGTAATAGCGCCAGTCCAAATCCAGTATTATAAAAATATTTCATCGAAGTCGACATCGTGTCGAGCTTCTCATAATAGCTCGCTAAATTTTTCTTTGCGTATTTCTCAAAATGTTCAAAGCCTATAATTTTAAAACTGGATCTAACCCTCTCTGCCGAAAAGATCCGTCCTGCTTCTAAAGACATTAACTCTTCAACATATCTCGCCGTTCCTTCTGAAATTTCATAGAATTTTTCTGAGGTCACAGCAAGTTGGTTCATGGACTTGTATCGCTTTTTTCGAGCATTAAGAAAGTCCATGCATATGGTTTTACGCTTATCTTTTAATTTTTGTTTTTTGAGAGCAGTCATAAGTATGCGCTGCTCATGTCTGACTAATTCAAGAAACTTTTCTGATTCTACATATGGTTTTATATTCGCAAAATTTGTAATTTCGGATACAACGAGCTCAGGTGCGTAGAGCGAATCTTGAAAATTATGAAAGACTTCATGCCAAAAAATTGAAAGCCAATCATCAGGAGACCATTTCATCCCTTTTTGGTGAAATCGCTCAATCGAATCGAGGAAAAATACGGAATATGGAAAATGCCCTTCTGATTGCTCAACGGAAAATGCATTCGCAAGGTAGCCTTGGTCAAACTCCTCCTTTGAAAATGGCTTTCCATCAGGTGCTATCCATGTGTCAGTTTTATAGTCTTTATTGCTCCATTTAATGCCTTGTCGTCCAATAGCCTTGTACTCCAGGGGAGGATTACCTTGTGAATTGAACAGGAATTGGCCTTCTGGCGAAAGGAAGACAACTGCTGTCTGGAAACCCTCGAATCCAGGCCAAACATTTTGAGCGATAGTATGTTGAAGGTCCACGGCCAAATTTAAGATATTACGGTTGCGCTGAGACAATAATGGCCTATTTGATTCTGATGGCGTAAACGTGGACGTCGAGCATCCACTCAGAAGCAAAATTATTGAAACGCCTATAATGCGAAGAAAAATGAAGAATTTCTTAGGCGGTAAAATATAAATCAAAAGACCCAAGTTTCAGACCTCTTATGATAAAAAATAGTGAAGGAAATTTGGTTATAAATTATTTATTTGATTTTTGCTATAGAAAACTGCAAATTGCAATAGAGAACTGGTACCGGCCAGTGGGCGATAGGCCTGCGGGACACCAGACATTTTGAGAAGAAAAAACTAATAAGATATTAGATAATTTTAATGATGCCCATTAAAGCACCCACTTTATTGTTCGGTTTTTTAAAAACAAAGCCATCTCTTTTGATATCTTTTCTTCCCTCATATCTATGAACTACCTTTTGCAATTTAGTACGGTCATACAGAATGATTATATCGAGTTTGATGGGGTTATTTCCAAATTTAATAGGCCAAAAATAAAACGGTTCAATAAAATGTTCAAGATATTTCTTCTTTTCAGTGATTTTAAAATCCAGTGCGAAAATATCAATTGGTTTATTTTCCACGTTTTCGTATCTGTCCCCTTTTGAGGATATCATCTGAATGTCCATGGCAAAAGAATGTTATGGAGAGGTACTGGAAAACTCTTCAAGAAGAACTAATTTTTCAATTACATCTGCAAGATGAATCATCCATTAGATACTTTTGCAATAAATATAGAGGCCATTGCAATGAGATACGGTCTCATCAAGGTATTTCCGGTAAAACTCCTATTCAGTTTAAAACCATGGAATTACCTGTAACCAATTTACAATCGGTAAAATATAAAAAGATTCAACATGCACATGGACTTTTTACTGAATTTTAAGTTGCTGCTTAATTTATCGGTAGTACAGTACATTAACCCCTTTATTGAATTAAATTCAAAAGGATTTCAAGCGCTTTATAATTTTTTTTGGTAACATTTTTCTTAGAATTAGAAAATCCTTCGATATCAATAACATAAACTTTTCCCTCAGGTGTTAACAAAACTTGAAAATCACTTACGGTATAATTATTCTCATTTAACACATTAACAATCTCTTTCAATCTTAACTTCCAAAGCTCCTTAATTTTATTGTCAACAGAAGTCATGACAAGTTCAATGTGGCGAGACACCTCTGATTCCACGGAATAGGTATCTCGGAGCAAAAAAGAGGGGGAAATCAGATCTGAGATAATACCATATCTATTATCACCAAATTTAACTAATCCTCTAAATTTGGGTGTCAGTCCTAATCTTGATAGCTGTATATATTGTTCAATTTCTTCAAAATATCCTTGTTCTAAATGCCAAGAAAACTGATTATCATTCATTTGGGAATCGAGTTTTTTTATAAGGACTCTTTGACCATTTAGCTCCGCCTCAAATATACCCATATTATTAGCCCCCGAAAAACTTTCGCCACCATGCACATTAACTGGAGAAATATTTATATCTTTTGAGTTATATATTTTTAATTCCTCTAGCTCTTCAAGAGGTCCTGAAGTAACAGCATCCTTAACAATTTGTTTATTTTTTTCAAAGGAAATAAGTGCTGTCTCTAAACATCTTCTAATTTCATTAGAAGAGGAAGCGTGTGTGCTACTATTAGCTAAAATGCTGGCCAATAGTGCAATTATAAATATGATCTTGTGATATATCTTCACAGGATATTTGTCGGAATTTCAAGAATTAATTCAAGTAGGTTATTATTTACGTTTTATCCCGAATTGATTCAAAATATCGGTTACCGAGGTAGACTCCGATAAAAACGACCGCACTCCACTCCCTTATGGCCAGTTAAAAAATTGAATTGACATCACTTCAAATATGGCGTACACTTATGAAGTATGATACATAGACAGCTTAAACCTTTGATATCAGAAAGTTTATTTTTATTTGGGCCAAGAGGAACAGGGAAAACTACTCTTTTAAAAGAGCTTTTTAAAACCACAAATCACCAAATAATTGACCTGCTGGGAGCTGAAGAAGAGGAGCGTTTTTCAGCTGATCCAGATCTCTTAGAAAGAACTGTCAAAAGCAATCCTGATTTGGAATGGGTGATTATTGATGAAATACAAAAAATTCCAAAAATCTTGGATGTCGTACATCGAATTATTGAAAATAAAAGTTCCAAGGTAAAATTTGCTCTCACTGGATCAAGTGCCAGAAAATTAAAAAAAGGTGCCTCAAATCTTTTGGCAGGGCGGGCACTGATAAATAAGTTATATCCATTTACTTACCTAGAATTGGGTGAGAATTTCAATTTGGAATTTGCACTACGCTTCGGCATGCTTCCTAAAATAACAAATATCACTGGTAATGATGCCGCTCTTACGCGCACCGAATTTCTAAAATCTTATGCACGGACCTATCTTAAGGAGGAGATTTGGGCCGAACATATTGTGAAGGAGCTTGATCCTTTTCGGAAATTTCTGGAAGTGGCGGCGCAAATGAATTCTGAAATTATCAACTACACTAAAATTGCCAAACAAATAAATAGCACATCCCATTCAGTAAAAAGTTATTTTGAAATATTGGAAGATACACTAATTGGTACATTGCTTGAATCTTATCACACTTCAATTCGCAAGCGAATAGTAAGTGCACCCAAATTTTATTTTTTTGACCTGGGAGTAAAAAGGGCACTCTCTAGAACTATTTCTCTGGAGGTTGTGGAAGGAACTTATGATTATGGAAAATCATTTGAACATTTTATTATTACCCAGATAATGGCACTACATGATTATATGAGAAAGGATTATGCTTTTGCATATCTAAAAACCAAAGATGGTGCAGAAGTTGATCTCATAGTAGAACGACCAGGGATGCCTCTGGCGCTGATTGAAATAAAATCTACCAATAGAATCGATACTGGTGAATTAAATACACTGAAAAACTTTGTAAAAGATTTTAAAAATGCTCAAGGTTTCTGCCTAAGTCGCGATCCCATCAGGCAAAAAATAGATAAAGTAGAAATTCTTCCTTGGCAAGATGGTATAAAAGAAGTGCTTTGCTGATTTTTTTAAACGAGTAAAAACAATTAAGCTTGCGAAGAAATCGCCCCAACCTCAATACGGGGAACGTATTGTCGGTGGCATTCGATTACCCCACCAAGGGAACAAAAGGTTATTTTGAAAATATTAAATCTAAGGTCGATGGGATCATCTTATCGAAAAATTGCCAGATCACTAAACGATTCAGGGATTTTTGCAAAACATGGTGGTCTGTGGTCAAAAGCTACAGTTCAATAAATATTTAAGCGGAAACAGGGGAAACAAATATAACGGCGATTATTTTGTTAGTGTCTGGAAATTATCTTGCGCCAAAACTTATTCAAAAATTTCAGGAGGAAACTTTGAATAAGTTGGATTGGGGACTTCCTTCATTATCAAAGTTCTCATCAGAGTTAACTAGCAAAAAATAACCTTTGCTTTTTATCTCGGCCACTACAATGAGATACGACCTCATCAAGGTATTTCTGGTAAAACTCCTATTGGGCTTAATACCATGGAATCACCTATGGCCAGTTTACAATTGATAAAATATGAAAAGATTTAACATGCACAAGGATTTTTTACTGAATTTAGAGTGGCTGCTTAATTTATCGGTAGTACTGAGTTTGGAATAGGTTTATTTTTTTGAAGCTGATACTGAATCCGACAGACTCCTTTTCAAGCTTTGGATTTGCTTGTCAGTAAATGGAGTAAATGGATAGCTTGAAGTTTTCCCAACCGTATCCCTTTGCGGATAGACTTTTTTAAAATATTCTTTCATAGCGAGATTTTTGTCTATGTTTATAGAATAGGATTCCTGGTTTGTTATATAGTAACGATATAATCTTTTTAAATCATCAATATCAATAATTTTGGATAAGTTAAATTTTTTCATCACTTTCTCTGGATATAGGATTTCTTTCAAAAAATGGTTGGGGGCAAGAAATCCCATCCCTCTTAATTCTTTTCTTGTTGCTAGAAGTAAGGGTTCCAATTGATCAATGCCTTCTTTTGTTCCCAATCTTGTTGCATCAAAATATTTTTTTTCTATTAGATAACTCTTTTCAATCAATTTATGCTCTTCTAGAGTGGCTGGTTTTGAACCATTTATACAAAAATTAAAATACCCCTGTAGAGAGATAAATTCTTCGCTTTCAAACAGTTCTCGCCCAATTTTCAGATGAGGGTTGAATTTCTTAATTTTTTTTGAAACTGCATCTATAAATTCTTGATCAACGTAATCATTCATCGCAGTAAGATGAGGATATACTGATTTGTCTTCTAGTTCCCTACGAAAAACTAATTGTTCACGTAGACTTAGCTTATTAAAATTATCACCTTGTTTGTTTTTTTTAAAAATCGTCTCGAACCGTTTTGAATTTTTATGTTTTTCAAAATAATAATTTGAATCTATGGTATAAAAACCACTTTTCAGATTTTTGCAAACTATGCTTGGATATTTATCCCCATATTGCTTATTGTATTTTTCAACGATTCTTTTGATGAGGGGATTACTCATCAGTGAGTTTAGAATATAATCCATAGTCTGATATCCATAAGCAGGATCATTAAAAAAATTCACTCCTGAACGAAAATTAGGAACGCCCTCTGCTCCTCCCATCAAGTCAGTAAAACCATTAAAGACTTGCAAAGTAAAGGCCGGATCTTTTTTTTTCCTAAAGCCCATTTTTAGAATTTTCTTCACATGCAAGTAAGGAAGCGCATGTGTTATTTCTTTTTGATCATCTTCTTGGGTAACTTCAAAAGACAACTTTAAACAACATTGATTACCTTCACTTGGTCTATTTTTAAAGAATCTCAAGCGGGAGTTACCATATGTAATAGATGATTCACTATCTCTACACAAAAAGTTTTCACTCTTTTCGTAAGTTTTACTCGTTTTCATTTCAATAAATTTTTTTAACGTTTCATCTAATTCTTTTTTCTCATTAATAGTTGGTTTAATAAGATATTTTGTATTGAAGGAGTCAAAATTTGCTGTATGATCAAATCTAGATAATGCCTTTCCGCTACAACCTAATATGTCAATTTCACCTATTGGGTCCAAATATAGCGCATCAATTAATTGAGGTGGTCCCTCCATCAAAGCAAGTGCTAAGACTGCATAAGGATCAATCCCAAGAAAAATTGAATTTTTTATAACCTTTTCAAAATCATTTTTTTTCCCAAGAGTACAATTTTTCTGATTAATTCTGTTGCATCCCAAAATATACATATAATTGCTATAATTAGGATAAAATATTTTAATCTGTCCTTCCTCGTTTAAGAAATGATCCGTGTTCAATTTTGTTTTAGTCTTTGAGCAAGCAAGGAGAGAATTGAAATAAGGAATCTTTTTATTAAGTTCAAAAAGAGCTTGATCTATCTTACTAATTCCTTCATTCATATCTCTAACTGACTTATCAAAAATAGTTTTGACAATATTTTTATTTGCATCAACAAGCATAACGATTTGATTAAGCTGTTTTAAACACTCGATATTCCCCTTGCAAACTTCTTTCAATAAAGCATTTTTGTCGTCCTCCGTTGCTCTAGTAAACATTTCTAATACATGCTGCAACTGCTCAGAAATTTCAACATCCAGCAATTCTTCATTATCACCACATTTAAAAAAAAGAGGATAGCAAAACAGTGTTGTGGAATAAATAAAACATATAAGTAATACTGGTAAAACAAGATATTTCATCGGGAAGGCTCCCGATACAGCTTTTTACCATTATCAAAAATCAACTGGTAGTTTTTGTGGATGGATAAATGAGTGTCACGATATCTGACTTGAATTATTTTTGTTGGACCTTTTATTTTATCTAAAATGCTGTAATTTCCTTGGAATTGTCCTGAAAATTCATAACAATCCCTGCCTTTTATATAAATAGAATACTCACATCCTCTCGTTCCACATTGATCACGTGTGGTGACAATATAATCCTTTTGATTGTCATTATTAAGATCCACTTCATCAATGATGGGAGTTAGAGGTAATACAAGGTTGTAATTTTTCATATGATGCTTAAACGGAGTGACTACATCACAGCTCATAGTCTTCATACAAAAACATATAAACAATATTATACAAAACGATACTTTCATAACAGACGTATCGGATAAATACTATGCATAATTTATCTAAAATCATTGAATTATTTTAGGTAATTTTTTCCCATCTGAAACATTTTTTCATTAGTTTAACAATAATGAATGAGTGTTTGTGCATTGGAACAAAAATTGGTTCGTTCCTTGGTGGCATCCATCACTTTTCTTTACAAAATTTCGACTATAACGCTGCCATAACAGACTTAAATCACATTAAAAAAATACGGTTCGTCCAGCATCAGACGATGGCCCAAATTTCCTACCCTGCTGTTGCCAAGTCATGGCCTCGAATACATATCTATGGCCATCTCATTGGTATAAAGCTTTCTTTCCCGGACAGGTGTTTGAGATTTAAATACTGATCCATTTTTTTAAGTCCATAGTCTTTGATTGCTTTTCGTTGATTACATAAGGAGCACAGCAAATCGATATTCAAAATATCATTAGTTCCTCCCATGGCGAAAGGAATTTTATGCTCATACTCAAGATTATGGGTTGACTCACAATTTTCACATTGTCCATTGGCCCGCTTATAAACCGTCTCTTTCACTTTTCTCGGGATATAGCGACTATTTTTTACCGGAACATTTTTAGTTTTTCGTTTGACTTCAATTTTTTGATTGATAAAGTTGTCTGCCATCAAAGAGATGATTTTATCTAGATCAGTTTCCTTGGTTAAGTTTTTTATCTTTTCAAGTTTGAGTAAAGTTTCGCTTGAGAGATTGACATGTACTCTGGATGAATCATTGGAAGTTTTTTTGATGACAGTTTTCGGCAGAGGTTATAGCACTCCATAATCTCTTTTCAGTTCAAAGATTTTTTCCTCACATTCCTGCTTGGTGGTGTTTTTAATTTCCTCAAAAATCTCCAGCTGCTTTTCTCTGGAATTGATCTTGGCATCTTTAAACAGACTGCTCGCCAGATTGACATTGGATAAGGAAAGAGTGCCATCATCTACATTATGTTTTAACTCAGGTAATTTTTTGATAACCCGCATGGAATTGATTCTTCTCCATGCCTGTTGCTCGCTGTATCGTAATTCTTTCAAACAATAATCAAACAAGGATGAATATCCCAGGTCACAGTAGAGTCTTCTTCTTTCAATTACTTCCAAATGGGAAAGAATAACTGATAGCAGTTTTTGTTCTTCCCTAATGAGATTTTTGGTTTTTAAAAGCAGTTCTTGATCGCTATAGTTTTGAATACTCATATCATTTCCTTGGTGTTTAAGTTTGAAATTATTTATCACATAAAACAACAAAAGAAAAATGTAAGAATCGCCAAAACCAGCATCCAGTACATTCAAAGGCGTTCACAGAAAGCATTTAGAAACTTATTAAATTGGTTTTACAAATCACCAAATTTAAATTTTAACAAACTTGATCAAAAAGATAAATCGAGATTTTTTGGACACGGTTTTTATGATCTAAAATATTTTTCAAAAAAAACTTACAATTAAAAAAATATTTTTTGCATATATGACTTGTCATCTGTAATGAGTTTTGGCATAAGCTTTTGTCATTGCTTTGATCTTCTGTTCGATTACCAAACTGCCAGAAATACACTCCCCGGAAAAGTAAAAATTCAATTCGGATAAATTGATTCAAACTTTTGGAGTAAACAGATTATAGCGTTACATCAAGTTTATCCATCAATTCTTTGGCGGGCAAATAATTTAATTTCAATTGATAGCATTTTGCGTAGGAGAATCTCGCAAATGAAATGGGTGACTGTGGGTCAAGAAAAATCTTGAAAAACTTAAAAATCAGAGTACTGACTGCACGTCCGGAACATTCGGAGTGGAAATTCTAAAGGAATTTTAATATCAAAATTTAAAGTCAGTTTTATCTACCAAGCATTCTAGATAAACATTTCCCAAATAAAGACTCATTTTTTTTAAGTGACGAGGGTGTCAATTCCTCAACAAACTTAATAATCCGAAGTGGAGGCTGTTTTGCTTTGTCAATCATTTGCCGAACCACCTTCCAATCTACATCTTTTTCATTCCAGTTAATATCTTTTTGATTATCCCTCATATATTGAAGGATTGGAAAAATTTTATTCTTTGTTTCTTGGTTATAATTATCAGGAAACCCATTATATCCTGGATACAATTTTTCAAATACGCGAACATCTTTAAGTTCCTCGGCTTTTTCCATAAGTAATATATGAAATGCAAACTGATCTTCATGGGGAGTTTTAATAAAAGAACTTTCGACTAAACTTTCAAGTATATCTGGATCTTTGAGTTCTACTACTGTTTTAAATAAATTAGACATGTCTCTCACGTCAGCATCTCGCAAGTTATATCTTACTAAATTTGAAATCAGGCGCGTATTTTTTTGTTCTTTAGATTTTTCAATCAACCAAGCGTATAATACCATTTTTGTATTTTTATCAGACATTTTATTAACTGAACGCACAACTTCATCAACCATATTATATTTTTTTTGCTCGATACCTTTTTCAATAAGTTTTTTAAATAAGCTAATCATATCGTCTGATGGAAGTTTCGTTTTGACCCAATCCATAAAATAAGTATAATGATATTCCGAATGAAATTCGAGCTTTGAAACACGAAACTCTCGGTCTGCAAGTATTTCTAAGAATGGTTCATACAATGGCACTATATCTTTCAGGTGTGGATTCCACTGATATCGTTTTAATAATGTCTCGAGTAATTCCAAATCTTTATATTTTTTAACTCTTTCAAGTAATAATTGATATATTTCAACAATATCCTCATCTTCCGTAAGATGACTTATACAATTAGAAACAATATTATAAAATGTGCGACTCTTATTTCCATGCTCAATACTTTTTTCAATCATAAATTTAGACAGTTCTTTAGGAGAAATGAAAGCTGATAATTCTTCAACCATATCAAAAACTGTTGCTTTCTCACTAATCCTAATAGTACCGATTCTAATTTTCTCTTCAATAGCATTTTTAATTTGTGGCTCAAGAATTGCTTTTAATGTCACAGGATCAGGCATATCAGATTTATTTACGCCTAAACTTATGTATAAATTTGAATATGAATGAAACAAAGCAGCTCGTTGCAATACTGGTAATGAATCATTCACTATCTGATTAGCAATCCCTATAATCAAAGTTTTAGGTGAACCTTTATGAAACACAGCTGTATTTTGAATCATAACATATACTTCATTTTCACGGTTTAGACATTTAATTAAATCAATATCGTATTTTTTATGAAGTAACTCATTAAGCGTAACCTTCTCCAGTTTCGCCTCGTTATTTAGCTTTTCATATAAAACTGAATTCTGAATTAATTTATCAAGATCTACTATTCGAATGGGGTAATCTTTGCGAAGCTCAACAGGGAGTACAATCCCCACCTCTTTTGTATATTCATTTACCACTTTAAGTTGTGGTGAAGCATAAGCACCACTTCCATGCCATGCTTGACCTTGAACTTTTGAACTTTCAAACATTCCTCCATGCAAGATGGCCAATCCATTCTCAACTTTTGGTGTACCATGATAAAGAACACCATTATCCGTAAATTCTTTTAAAAATGTATCTGGATCAATAAGATATTCTTTAGGAAAAGATAAAACCGATGGACGGTTTTCAATAGGTGCGTGATCAACAAATTTTGGAATCATTATGTTTTTTTTATCTTTTGAAACTTTTTCAGATATTTCTAGCGTAATCGACTCGATTGAACCAGGTGCTCCTCTATGAAATCTATTATGGGCCCCTCCCCATCTAGCATTTCGGACCATTTTATCAAATTGTCCAGAAGCACGCTCTGAAAAATTTTCTAGTGGAATTAACTTCAATTCTCTTTTAAGATCTTCTTCATTTTTGATTGATAAAAATGGTAATTCCATCATTGTTCTTGTCCCTCGTATAACTGTCTCCGTAGGGTCTTTCATTGCAACACGATCTATGGGTAATAAAAATTCAAATTCCCCCTTGATTAAATCCGAAACAACTTGTGGATAGCGTGGTGGGGATTTCAATGCTCCGGAAGTCATATCAAGCGAGAGCAAATCAATACTGCTACCACCTTGCAAACTACTAAGCTCAGTTTGCGTTCCAAGTTCTTTAAAATCACCACGAACAATCAATGATCTTTTAAGTCCTTTTTCGTCAAGTTGTGCAAGATTCAATGTTTTTTCTAAAGCATGGGTATATTTTTTTGCTGCATAACTTAGCTCTTTCAATTTAGTCTGATCACCTGATAAAAAAACATCCATGTCACTTCCAACACCTCTCACATCAAAACCATTAATATCATTTACGTCGGAAGCAATTTCTTTCAATACATCACTAGATGAAAGTTGCGGATTATTCACAATCTTAGTTTGGATGTTATCATACAAATAACTCATACCTGCTCGGACATTTCCACCAGCCGAATGGATTCGAACAGTAGGATCAATTTTTTTTAATAATTTTTCTAAATTTTCAAAATATCTTTCAAATTTTATACTTCCATCTTCTGCAACTGTTGCCAAAGTTATTCTTTTAAAAATTGAATGAAGTGCCTTCTCCACCAATTCTTTTTGCTGTGTTATCACTTCTGGGGGGATTTTATCCAAGGCCATAGTTCGATATTGTTCAGGTAAAAAATAATTTGGGAATTCACGTTTTTGATCAAAATAAGAACGCTTATCCGAAATTGAATTTGCTGAATAAATATGAAATATACTTGTTAAACAAATTAAAAGAAAAATACTTTGAAATATTTTTAATTTGTTCTTAAACATTTACCCTAAAACCTCGATATCCATTTGTAAAAAAATTCAATTTTCACTTATTAAATATCGGATTTTTATGACTTTTGCTTAAAGGTAAAAAATTGTTTTAATTTAGTGATTCGGAGAGGTGGGCATTATTTGCACAGTTAAGAAGGAAATAATGCCCACCTCTCCGAATCACTGAATTTACTCAAGGATAATGAAAGTTGTTTCGATAAACCACAGTGGTGGGGTTTGTATGATTAATAAGTTAATTTTGTCAGCTATGTTATTTTTAGCATCTTTGGGTGTCATAAGTGAAGTGATTGTTAATGATTTAGGTATGACTGAATCTGATTTAAATAAATCAACGGCGTCGGTAGCATCGGACAAATTATGGCCAAGAACGAAAAGCGTGGCTAGAGGATCAGTGCCACAAGTTAAAGCATAATGTGGGAGGTGGATCAAGGTTTTTGAGTTTAGTAACGGATAGCAAAAAAGAGATAACGAAGAAAGATGATATTAAAATATTGAATAAAACCATCAGTTATTTTCACAATAATAATGAACAAAATAGAATGCAATATTATAAATTTGTAGATTCAGTTGTTCCAATTGGTTCTGGAGCAACAGAAGCGGCATGCAAAGTACTCGTAAAAGAACGAATGTGCAAATCTGGCATGAGGTGGAAGCAAGAAGGGGCAAAAATAATTTTATTAACAAGATCTTTAAGGCAAACAAAAGATAGATGGGGACAATTTTGGAGTAAGGTAAATCAGTATGGATTCAATGATGGCGGCATAGTCCATTATTTGAGGGTCACACCCTATTTTATTGGTATCGGGAAATTATCTTGCGCCAAAACTTATTCAAAAATTTAAACAGGAAACTGTAAATAAGTTGGATTGGGGCCTTTTACCATTATCAAAGTTTTCGTCAGAGTTAACTCGTAAAAAATAACGGAAGATATGTAGAGCATCTCTGTTTACAAAATTGCAATGGAAATTTCGAAATTAAAATTGGCTCTATCCAACATAGAGCTAATTCACTATTAGAAAGCATATTATTTCACATTTTGCTTTAACTATTTCTGGTGGCCCATATGAGTTACAAATGGTAAATACATTATAATGAATTTTAATAGATTTCAAAGAGTCAGCCAGCAACGACCTCGATGGGAAGGGATTATATTTCCAGGCATCGATTCAAGTAATAGGCAAATTTCGATTGCTTATGCTACTCCTAATAAAGAGCTAAGTAATTACATTGAGTCTATGTGGTTTATGAGCTGGAATATCGAAAATCCAAATGGCCTGCCGTGTATTATCATACCCAATCCTTGTTGCAAATTTGTATGCCTGCAAACAGGAAATGTTACCAATAGACCCCTCTTTATTGGCACACGTGAGAAAGCTGATATTTTTAGTCTTACTGGTTCTGGCTCAACAATAGGATTAGATTTTCAACCAGGTGCATTTTATCCCATTTTAAAAAAAGCTATAAATAAAGATTGGCCTGAATCAGGCCTATATGCAGATGAGTTTCTTGAGCATTTGCCATTACCTCCAAATGAAAAATGGAAAGAAGAAAACCTAAGTAAATGGCTTAATAGCTTTGAAGATTACTTGCTAAAGCTATTGTTAAATTCGAAAGAGCAAAACTATAAGAAAATAAAATTTGCAACAGAAGGGATACTGGAAGGGTGTTTTCAGGTACCCGAGGAGCTGGCCCATCAGTGTGACATGTCTACTCGGACACTACAGAGGATCTTTAAAAAAGAAGTTGGACTTTCTCCTAAAAATGTTTTGAGAATTGCACGTTTTAATGATGCTATCAGAAAGATTGGCCAAGATAATTTTACTGAGTTTGTTGAAGTGGCATTGGCCAGTGGTTTTTTTGATCAAGCTCATATGGTTAACGAATTTCAAAAGTTAGTTGCCACCTCACCGTCTAAGTTTAGACGATATCTGTAGCTGTCGCGTTTTTACAATACAACCTTCTGCAAATTTAAGTATAAGGCCAACGAAGAGAACGTCTGCGTAAATAACGTATTTGTTGTAATTAATTGGAGGAAGTTATGAAAAGTTTTTTGTTTATCTTATTTTTTTTGTTAGTACCGCAAATATCTTTTGCAAACCCATGCTTCGAGCTATCTGAGGACGGTCAGACATGGGACTTAAATCCATTTACATTGTGTATTGAAATAAATAATACCAGTACGTCTGAGTTTAAAATAACTTTATCAAAAAATAAAAAAACGATTGCAATTTATTTTCTAAACTCTATGGCCGGGGGAGGTGATACAATGGTTTTTGGAATTGACCCCATAAATGGCTCATTTTTAGATGACAGTGTAACTATTGCTATTGGAGGAGGTGAGGCAATAATTAGTGGAGTAACGTACTATTACAAACAAACGATATAAACTAAATTTTAATGAAGTTTCCAACTGCTAATTCGAATCAAGCTGCTTTTTCAAGTGTTACTTTAAAATTTAAATTAGCTCGACGAATTTGTTCTTCAAGTAGAATTGAGATAAAACTTTCAGGAGGATAATCTAGAATTTTTGCAAGTGTTGTCGCCAATTCTATCGTTGCATCACGTCTGTCTTTTTCAATGTCACAAATAAGACCTTTAGAAACTTTGGCTTTATTTGCCAATTCCGTCTGTGAAACTGCATCAGCAGTTCTCAAAGAATAAAGCATCTTTCCAAATGTTGGTGGCCCCTTGATAAGAGATTCAAGAAAACTTTTTGCATTTTTTTTAGTACTCATATATGTTTATTCACCTCAATAATTTCTACAAATTCAATTTGTCCGTCACTATTTTCTATTTAGTGGTTCATCATGAAACCCTTTCGATTGACGTGTTTTTAAAAGACCAAATTCGGAAATAGCCCGAACCCAGAAATAAAGTTTTTCTTGGAGATTTTCTGGAATCTTCATAATATCTTTTTGAGCTTTTTTACTGATTTTTACAACCGTAATATCCATTGCCATATAGTACTCAATTGTGAGTACTGTGTTAAGTAAATTAACCTGTAATGAATTTACTTAGTAGTAAAATATAAATCAAAAGACCCAAGTTTCAGACCTAGTATGATAAAAAATATTGAAGAGAAATTAAAATGTTTTTGAACTAGGTAAATATTTTAATTGCTATAAATTGAATGATATATGTTACTGACTTCATAAGTAACGAAATACTTAGCAATTTTTTTGTGGTAGTCAACTTTTAAAATTTTGCCTTTCGGAAGTTTGAAAATCACTCATCAAATATTTTGATCGCTCTCAATACATTCTCCTTCATTGAAAAAATAATTGTTATCCCATTCAATAGAAGCTTGTGAGCCATTAGACACTAAAACCAACTTCATCCCTGCTTCCTCTGAGAAAAAGGCGAGAGTATCTTCATATTTACCATTAGTTGCCCAATAAACAAATTTACTGTTCGGAAAAAAAGATCGGCCATATTCATACGCATTGGCAATAAAGGGGCACGTCACTTTTAAAGCATCACAAATTTGTTGATCTTGGATTGCCAGAGGAGTTGTTCCTCCAATCATTCCACCCACATCATGAGAAACATTAAACATTATTACAGCATCGGGGTTATGATTTTTTGAGCAGGTCCAAATAGTACCAATTTTATGATCCAATAAAGTATTCAGTTTTTTTTGATTGTATTCAGGTTCAGAAGATGCAAAGGCCGATAGAGATAAAGCTGCAAAGCAAAAAAATAAAATTGATCTCATAAGTTTCTCCTTGGTTTGATATTGTCCTAAAATTGTTGTGGGTTTCATTTTTAGCTGTAAAACATTGTTAAATTTTTTATCGCCATTTTTTATCACAAATAAAAAATATAAAATATAATAATTTATATTTTTGAAAATTTTACTTTTTATGGGTAAACAGGTCGTCTTTTTATCAAGAATCTGTCAGAAAAATGTTGGTAAGATTTTTTGAATGTTTAAATAAGAAGATACTCTTTTGGTTCGGGTGTAAGCGTTTTTTTAAATAAACAAAAGCACGCGTGAAGAGTACTTTTGTCGTAGTAATTTTTTAAGCCTTCACCTTTAATCATATCCTCTGGAGCTGAAGTATTAAATGTTGATAGCTCATATATTCACTTGAAGTTGGTTTGTATTTGGGGTTATTGATTAGTTTTTTTGCTTCAAATCCCATTTTCTTACTAATCTTTGTGCCCAAAATCGTCTCATTAAGTTAATATCAATTTAATGAAAGATAAAAAAATTCAATATAAAATTCTTGCCAATATAGCTCCATCTAAAAGGCTTCTTATTGCTTTAGATTTGATTTATTCTGCTAGAGAGTTAAAGCGAGCATCTTTGCGCAAAAAATATAAATATGAATCAGATAAAGAAATAGAAAGGCGGCTTAAGGAGTTATTCCTCTATGCAACTACATAATCTATTTTCAATTTTTGTTGATCGATTGAATAAGTACAACATTAGTTATGTACGGAAGAATTTTATTGTCCACCGGTTGAAACACTTACCTTGGAGATGAAACGAAGTGAAAGAGGCCATTTTAACTTAATTCATCATGAAACTGGATTTAAAGCAGATGTTTATCTTGTTGGACGCCAAGAATTTCTTGGATGGGCAATAGCGAATGCCCGCCCTATTGAATTTTTAAATACCACCATGAATGTGGCACCTGTTGAGTATGTGATTATTAAAAAACTTGAATATTATAGGGAGGGAGGTTCCGTTAAACATTTAAGTGACATTAAAAATATGTTGAATATTTCTCAAGATGAAATCGATTACGTTAAACTGGACCAATTTTTATTGAAATTTGGTCTTCAAGAGATATTTAAAAAAGCACAACAATTTAATGTAAACTAAGGAATTTACGCAGTAGTAAAATCAAGATCAAAAGGTTCAAAGTTTCTTGTGATAAAAACTATTGAAGAGAATTTAAAATATTTTTGAACTAGGTAAATGGTTCTTAGCTCGCTAACCTTGCACTTAACATATGTATTTTTTACCACTTGCTTCTTTGAACAATTGTTTCCAATATAAAGGCATGATACGAGAAACCACCATTATTAAACAAGATCAAACCAAGGAAAAAAGTATGAAAGTGTTATTAGTTATATTGTTCCTATTATCAACGGTCACTTTTGCGACTGATTATGATGAAAATATTTGTAGCGCTTTGTATGATGAAGCGGTTGATAATTGTAAGGTGATAATGTGCACAGAGTGGTTGTCAGAGGACGGAGTCGCAATCACTAAAGATGCTATTGATGAGTGCATTAATAGTGGTGACGGTGACTTACTTGAAGGGGCGCAAATTTGTGCTGATGATGGCGGCGAGTTTGAATCATTGATCCAAGCTTATAATACCCAAAATCCCACTGACCATATATCTTGTGAAGATTTTTAAGCCGATCGAATGAATTCTGAAATTTAGACAAATAATGCAAAACCACTCCAAAGAGTGGTTTTTTTTATATCAAAAACTTACTGATATGGTTGATAAGTATTTGTTTTATCAAGCGAATGATAAGGTCTGTGACTAAAACACTTGTCGGAGTTTGAGAGTCTTGTCTGATTTGAGTAAATAATAAATATTTGTTGAAAAAATTACACGCTGCGTTAAAATCTCTCTTTTTTTGTGATAATCTCCGTTTATTAAATTAACTCAAAATGAGGGGTTTATATGAAATTATGTAAGTTGATTATTATTTGTTTGGTGCTTGGTACCGTTTTAAGTTGCGGAAAAGATAATAAAGCTGATGGTGCAGCGGCACAAGCGAATGCGCTCAGCTATTCATTAAGTGACGGAAACGGAGGTTGTGTAGCAGCTCAATCTTTTACCGGCAGTACGGCAGAAGAGGCCAAAAGAAATTATTGTCAGGGGTTGATGGATAATCAAGCGAATAATTTTTGTGCTCCTAATGAGAGACAACGGGTGTTCTATGAGCAAAAATGTAATGAGCTGAATATGGCCTATGATTCAAATCATTTCTATCAGTACAACTCCGCACCCTACATGTCCCAGTATAAAGTGCGATATAACAACGGTAATCCTAATGCTTGGTTTTATATCAAAATTCGTGGCAATACCTATGAAGAATATCAGTATGAATTAAGAAGAAGACTCCTTGATGACCAGATTAGGTTTGAAATGGGTGCTCACCGAAGAAGACAAATGTTTTACACCTATTTTCCTGGACAGTCCTACTTCATCTACTAGGTACGGCCTGACATTTGGGGACTATTGATAGATGCAAGATTTTGTGAAAATACTTTGAACTTTTAGTATCAGATTTAAATACTAGAAAATGGAGGCCTGGGTGAAAAACTTATTAACAATGTCGGCTGTCTGTTTATTGTTTCTAATACAGTCAGTAATGGGTAGTGAGGTTGAAATACAATCTATTAGCATTCAAGTAAACGAGATCGCTGTTTATCCTGATTCTGAGGCCATTAATACAACATTTTATATCGTGGATAAAAACGATTATCCACCAGGAACCATCGTACAACAATCCGAAGTCAGAAAAAGAAATTTATCTCTTGTTGTTGACCAATGTACCGATGATATCGAAGATGCAATGCAATGTTCTAAAGTTGCTACTGTATTTTCAAAACGCCAAGTTGAAAGTGGTAAATTTTCTGAAAGATTCTTTGCAGGAGATATAACCACTATTGATCTACCAATCAATCCTGTCAAGAGTAGAATTTATCTAGTGTTAAAGGACGAGGAACAAGTGATAGCGAAACAAAGGCTGTTTTTTTATCACGACTCTCCTCAAGATATTTCGATAATCAGTTCTGGTCATTTAGAAAAAATCAGCATGATTGAAAAAATGGCCCAAGTCTTGGGCCATAAGAAAATTTTTAGAGGTGATGTAGTTGTATCCCTCACGATAGACTAACTTATAACGTACGGCCTGACATTTGGGGAGGCGTTAAGTCAGAAATAGATTTACTTTTTGCGAGCAACTTTTTTGCGAGTGGCCTTAATCACTGGTTTTTTAGAGTGCTTGGCAATTTTTTCTCTGATTTTTTTTTCCACCAGAGATTGAAATTTGGCGAGTTCATTTTTTTGGGCACAAATATATTCTTTTATTTTTTTGATTTCGGTTTGGGCCAGAGTATCAAGTTTTTGTTCGATTTTCTTGCGCTCCTCCAGAACTCTTTTTTTAAGCACCTGGACATCACCGTCAAGAAATTTTTTGATTTCTCGTTCAGCAATGGCAATCTTTTTTTTAAGATTATCTTTTACCATTTTAATCTTTTTTTCATCGATGTATGATTCAAAAATTTTTGGAACGTCGAATTTAATGTGAATTTGTTTTTTCTTGGCCATAAAATCCCCTTTCTTATTAGATTATTGGGAAATAATCTATTTTATTTAATGTTGCATATTTATTTAACTCATTGATTTTGTCAATTAATTGCTGGTCATCCATGTCAATTGTGCCTGGTAGCACTGATAATATATTACTGAGCTTTTCGATATCCTTATGTAGTGAGGAAGGAAAAGCGGTCTTTATCCAGTCATAAAGGTTGGAAAGATTAACGTGTCCAAAAGGACAAAGGGTATGCTTAACGGATAAATGAAGCGGGGAATGCCCCAGTAAAAAATGGGTTTTAGAGGTAGCATCCAGAAAAAGATAATTTTTTTCTTTGACCAGCGTGGAGATGATGGTTTGGCGGATAGAATTTAATGTTTCGCTGGAAGTATGGCCTTTTCTTGCGTGGTTGTTTTCAAGCACCGTCAAATTTAAAGATTCAGAAAAAAGATTTTTATAAAGACCTTGGAGAAACTTGATTGGAATTATTTTTAAATTTATTTTATAGAATTCACTAAATTTGGTAAGGGTCTCATAGACCATTGTGTCAGTGTGGCTGTCCGGCATAAAGATAAGCTGAATCGGGAGATTATGTTTGGAAAGCGCTGGGCATAAAAGAAACAAAGCCAGATCGTGGAGTTGATCACCAAAACTCAGAATGATTGACTGAGCATTGTTCTTTTTATAAAACGAGCTGATGATGGCGGTTTTTTGAACCAGCATATTTTCCAACATAAGCTTATGGTCGTCCGTCATGATTACCTTTTTAATAGGTGTTGTGCTAGACAAAGAGTTGTGCCACCTATAAAACCTTTATGCATTAAATATAGTGTAGGCCAGTTGGTTCAAGGAAACAATATGTTAAAAGAAAAAGTTCTCATAATTGGTGGTGGTCTTGCTGGATGTGAAGCGGCATTCAAGCTGGCAGACAATGGGGTGGCGGTGGTTTTATATGAATCTAAAAAACATAATCCCAATCCGGCACAAAAACTTTCCACCCTGGCCGAGTTGGTGTGCACGAACTCACTGAAATCGATCAATGAATCAACCGGCCATGGCCTGCTGAAATTTGAGATGGAAAAACTTGGATCGCTGATTTTAAAGGTGGCCAATATGACCAAGGTACCCGCCGGAGATTCGCTATCGGTTGATCGAGAGCGTTTTTCAAAGGCGATTACCGAACAAATTACATCACATAAAAATATTGAATTGATTTATGATGAGGTCTTGGATCCCAATTTCTTGATGCAAAAACACGACTGTCAGCGAATCATTATTGCCACCGGTCCACTGACCACCCCAGCGTTAACTGATTGGATCAAAAATACTATTTCTAGCGAGGATTTGTATTTTTATGATGCGATTGCCCCGGTAGTGGATGCTGACAGTTTAAATTATGACAAGCTTTATTTTAAGGATCGTTATAAGGATCAAGTCGAGGGTAATCAGGCCGACTATCTAAACGCGCCTATGAATGAGGCTGAATATAAAAGTTTTGTCATCGAATTAAAAAATGCGCAAAAAGTTTTGGCCAGAAACTTTGAGGAATACATTTTTTTTGAAAGCTGTCTGCCTATTGATTTGATGGCGGAAAGAGGTGAGGATACTCCTCGCTTTTCATGTATGAAGCCGGTGGGGCTTCCAATGGAAGATGGCCAAATTCCATACGCCGCTGTCCAGCTTCGGCGCGAGAACCTGTTGGGTGATGCCTATAATTTGGTGGGATTTCAAACTAGGCTTACTTATCCAGAGCAAAAAAGAATTTTTAGGATGATCCCTGGCATGGAAAAGGCGGAATTTATTCATCTGGGTTCAGTTCATCGCAATACCTTTATCAATGCTAAAAAATTACTCAATTTTGATCTCTCCATCAAAAAAAATCCCCACATTTATTTTGCCGGCCAAATTATGGGAGTAGAGGGCTATACCGAGAGTGCTGCCATGGGATTATATGTGGCCTTTCAGATTCTAAGAAACCTGCACCAACTCGAAGTAGGTCATTGGCCGCTTGAATGCGGGATCGGGGCGCTTATTAATCATATTATGACCCAAGAGGTTCCTCGTCCGACCAATATCAATTTTGGACTTTTGCCCAGGATTGAAGTGGGGAATCAAAAAAGAATTCATCGGTCAAAATATAAAAACTTAAAAAAAGAAATGATGGCAAAAAGGGCCAAGGAAACCTTTTCAGAGTTTTTAAACAAGTATATGATTGATCGGTAATTGAAAAAGTGATGGGGTAGGGATATGGATAAAAAGGTTATTTTAGTTGCTGGCGCTGCGGGGTTTATTCCATCGACATTATCTGAATTTTATCTCAAACAGGGGCATATTGTTCTTGGTCTTGATAATTTTATTACCGGCAGCCGGTCCAATGTTGCCATACTCAATCAGTATAAAAATTTCAAGTTTTATGAATGTAATATCTACGAGTCACTGCCAGATTTTAAAAATCAAAAAATCGATGAGATTTTTTCCCTGGCATCGCCGGCATCTCCGGTGGATTTTCAGGTGCTTCCGATGGAGATTCTTAGGGTGAATTCGGAAGGTACTATGCATTTGCTTGATCTGGCCATGGAAAAGAATGCTAAATTTTTAGAGGCTTCTACTTCCGAGGTTTATGGTGATCCAGAAATTCATCCCCAACCAGAAGAATATTTTGGCAACGTAAACACCATTGGACCGCGCTCGTGCTACGATGAATCCAAACGTTATGCAGAAGCGTTGACGATGAATTATCATATGCATAAAAATGTTAATACCCGGATTGTGAGAATTTTTAATACCTATGGGCCGCGGATGCGACCTAACGATGGAAGAGTTATTCCCAATTTTATCAACCAGGCGTTGCGGGGTGAGGATCTTATTGTGTACGGCGATGGCAGCCAGACGAGATCTTTTTGTTATGTTGATGATCTGGTTTGTGCCCTGGATATTGTGATGAATTCCAGTTGTCATACTCCGGTCAATATTGGTAATCCAGATGAATATTCCATTTATGAGTGTGCCCTTAAAATTATTGAAGTTTTGCATAGTAAATCCAAAGTGGTCTGCAATAATAATCTGCCCAAGGATGATCCTAAAAAAAGAAAACCTGATATTAGGAAATTAAAAAGTCTGGCGTCTTATGAACCCCAAATCAGTTTTAGCGAGGGGATGAAAAGAACGGCGGAGTACTTTAAGCATCTGGTCTGATAATCGATTTAATAATTGATAAAAATTCATACAAAATCATGGCGGTGGCGCCCCAGACCATTTTGCCCTGAAAATCAAAGTAAGGTATATCGTAAAGTGCCTCCCTATGGGGCATGCGAGAAAGGGTTTTGATATTTTTTGGATCGGTCAATTCATCGAGAGAAACATTAAAAAAATTTTTTACTTCCTGCGGGCAGGGATTAAAATGCGGTTTGGCATCCAGATAACCAACCATGGGTGAGACCATGAATTGGCTGGGGGTAATGGGGGTTGCGCTTAGAGGGCCTAGGATGTCTAGATGGGAGCAATCAATGCCAAGCTCTTCAGTGGTCTCTCTTAGGGCACACTCGATGCTATTTTCGCCAGGATTAATTTTACCGCCCGGCAAGGCGATTTGACCGGAGTGAATACCACCATCGGCTGTTCTTTCAATGAGCGGAAAAAACAAAGTGTTATGCTCGGGATAGAGAACAATGAGTACTGATGCCTGGTGGAATTTATTGAAATCTCTGGCCAAATTTTGTCCGCTACCTGAGATCAGTTTCGGTCTCATGGAGTCATGAGCTAAAAGACCGGGTAGCTTTGCAGTGGAAAGTGTGTTTTTTAGGGTTTTAATAAACGCATTTTTCATATATGATCTTAAATATCACTGTAATACCACTATCATGTTCAGAAGGATGTTTCAATGAAACTGGATGATTTGATTGATAAATATTTCTTAGAAGACAATGAACAAGAGAAGATTAGATTATTTCAGGATGTAAAAAATAATTTGGGATATGATGATTTGAATGCAGAGTATTTTTTGGCCTTGGCCTTTAAATATAAAAATGCCATCCAAGAAAAAAAACAGGTTTTGATCTATCAGGATGAATTGTCTGAAACGATGATGACCAACGCCTCGATTGCCTGGCCTACGGCCATTTTGGATGAAAGCATGCTCAAATATCTTCCCCATACTTCCTACCGGGATATCCAGGCCAAGTATGAAGGAAAAAAATGTGAAGAAGTGGTGCTTTGGATAAAAAAAATGCAGGCAGGCACAGGTTCCTCTATTGAAAGAAGACGATATTTATCCCATTTGTTTAAAAAAGAATTTGGCCAGGTGGTGATTGGTGCCAAGGGAACTGATCTTTTTGTGGAAATCAAACCGGACGTGATGGTTAGCATTGTGGAACTCCAATTGTTACAGGCAATTCATCTGGCCGAAAGTAAAGTGTTTGCGGGTGTGATTTTACAAGATATTGTCAGCAAGGAGACCGAGAGGTCCTTGGATGAAATATGGCAAAAAAAATCTGCCCTTTATGGCGGACGAAGCTATCTTGATATCATTCATAATACTGAAGGGCTGGGGGTGGTGGAGAAGATCTTTCAGCATATGATTCCCACCATTGATGAGGATGGTGGTTTTAGTTTTAATCGCATGGCCCCTGCCGGGCATGGATTATTTGGGGTGGAAGCCTTGAAAGCGGCTATCGTTCCCAAGCACCGTCCGGATATCACCAATAAAATTCTCATTTCGTCTATTGGAAATGGGGAAGATCTGGGCAGTTCACCGGATGCAGCCATGGTGGCCTGGATGTCCAATGAAAATATACCGATTGCCATGGTGACCACTACCAAAACTAAAATTGATTTAAAAGGGGGACAGATTTCACTGCTTAAGGAAGATGATAAATACTATGCCACCATTATTGAGAAGGCCCAGGCAGAGCAAAGTAATCAGCTGGAATTATTTTATGAGTTAGGACTGCGGGAAAACGATAAAGAGGCTTTTTTTAACACGAATATGGTGCTGATTAATTACAATGTACTTATCCCTATTATTGAAAATTTCGTTTTTGAAATTGGCCTTAAAGATTTTTTCAAGGAAATCACACCTGATCTTATTGTAAATGGAAAAAAACAACTTGATCCTGACGGGATAGAGAGGAAATATTTTCAGATTGAAGGTGCCCTCGGTTCGGTCATATTGAATTTGGACAAGTTACATAGAAAAAAATATCAAAAACCCCTGGTCCATTTTTTAAATGTGGAGACGGAGTATCGTGACCGGTTTTTTTCTCCGATTAAAAATAGTTTTGATTTTATGATGCAGTTTTATTCAGATCGCTTTTATCTGGATAAAGAAACATTTAAGTTGATTAGTCAAAAGGAAGATCAGATTCCTATGGTGGATTTGCAAGATGACCATTACAAGGATGTTTATAATACCTTGAGCGATTTTTCCTGTGTGTCCATCATGGAGCTTGAAAAACTTGAAGTGGAAGGTAAAGTGAACTTTAGTCATTTGACTTTAAAAGGGCAGATAAAAGTGGTTAATCATTCGGGTAAGTATTTTGATCTAACTGCTTATTTGAAAGCCAATCAATCAAAACTACTCCTTGAAAATGTAGATGTATTAATTGATGTAAATGGTAAATGCCAGATTCGCCCCATCCCATCATCTGTTAGAACACATTGATGTGCCATATTGAGGGTTGTGGCAGGATGAGGATTACCATATGCGTTGATGGAATTAAGGATAGGATTTTGTGTAATCGTATTGTAAGGTGAAGCACTAATATTAAATTTTAAATAGAGGAGTGGAGGAAATATGCAAAATTGTTTGGATGTCTTAAAACAGGCCATTTTATTTGAGCGCAAGGGATATGCATTTTATAAGCAAGTGGCCCAGCAAACCACCGGGAAGGCCGTAAAAAATTTCTTTAATCATATGGCCAATGAAGAACTGGTGCATGAGGAAATTTTATCCAGGCAGTTTAAATCATTTAGTGAAAAAAACAAATTTTCCAAAGAGGATTTTAACCAATACGAAAAATTCCATGGCCCGATTGATGCAATTACGGCAGATTTAAAAAATGAAATTGAATCAGCTAGCTACGAAGCCGCAGCTATTTCTGCGGCCATGCATATGGAAAAAAACTCTATTGAGCTGTATCTGAAAAGATCCCAAACGGCCAGTGATCCAGAAGAGATAAAACTTTATAAATGGCTGGCGGAGTTTGAGCAGGGACATCTGGATGATCTGGTGGATATTGACCGGGAAATTCGGGAAAAAATCTGGTATGACAATAGCTTTTGGCCTATGTAATTAAGCTGCTTTTTTGATAATATTATCGATTTCTTTTCTTCTTTCAGGAACAAATTGCATGGGTTTGGAGAAAAGAAATCCTTGGATGAGTTTAACCCCCAAAGAGGTGATAACATCCAGGTCTTCCTTGTTTTCCACACCTTCTGCGATAATTTTTGCTCCCAGTTGATTGGCCCTTTCAATAATTGATTTGGCCTGTTTCAGTTTATCATTGCTTTGAGAAATGCCCAGTACGACGGAGATATCCATTTTGACGAAGTCCGGTTTTATCAAATTAAGAATTTGTAAATCAATTTTGGTTTCGCCAATGTCATCCATGGCAATTTTAAAGTGATCTTTTTTTAGATCCTGAATATTTTTTAGAAATTGATTGATATCAAAAAATGTATGATTTAGATCAAATTCGATGGTGGTCTTTTCTTTGAGCGATTGGGAAATTTGCATTTTTTTTAGATAATTGGAGTTGGATAGTAAGCAGTTGACGAAAAAAAATGTTCTTTGATGATTGAGTTCATCAAAGTGTGAAAATTGTTCAATGGATTTGAATATATGGTCCAAACAAATAAGATCCAGTTTTTGGTGGTTTTTTTCACTGATAATGGCAAAAGGTGATTTGTTGGCCAAGGGGGCATCAATCGCAGGCCTTGACAATGCTTCAAAAGCGTGAAAATTGTGGGAAGACAAATCAACAATAGGCTGGAATACTATGTTGATGTTCTTATTGATTAGAATTTCCTGATTGTAGTCATAACCGAGATTATAAATCCCTGAAGCATTTTTGTGATGGCCATCTCTTAGAAAACTAAGGGGACTCCGCAGGCGCTTAAGGCGATTGTTATTTTTTGCATTACTCATATTATTTCCACATCAACTTCCAAGATCTTCTCGTCAAAATCTAAAAAAAATTAAAGACTATTTTGGTATTGCTTTGGAAAATAATTGATAACTATTGAATTTCAGTTGGTTATTGAGATTTTTTAATTTCTTCAACCTGCTCTTGTTTCAGTTTTTCCAGATCCTTTATAGACTGATTTAGACGGTCATAAAGGGACTGCGGAGGGAAATTGTCAGCGGTAAAGGTTTGCAAGGGGTAAGCCAAAAGTCCGTCCAGATCAAATAAGTCATTATCACTTTGGATGAAATATTTTCTGATGGCAAAAGGTGAGAAAAGTCCTAAGGTGAACAAGCAGGCATAAAACAGTGCCTTCTGTTTGTTGATCCTGGTCAAAAAAAGAATAAAAAATTGGTAAAGGATGAGATAAATAAAACCAAAATTTATGGTGAGATTGAAATATTTCCAAAAGGATTCATTGCTAATTAGTGAAAATGAAAACAAAGGGTAGAGTTTGAGAATACTGAAATAAACTGACCATTTCAAAAAAAAGAAGAGAAAAGTGTTATAGCGGTATTTTTTGCTATGGACTTTGGAAACCAGTGAGATGAGACCGGCTAAGGCGTAAAGCACACCGATACCTAAGCCTATTTCAAGCAGTAGCAGACCAAAGGTTTTTTTATCAATGGGAGCGGTTGTATATTTCGCAGTAAATGATAATAGAAAAAATAAAACCAGGAAGATAAAAAACGCCTTATTAAAAATGAAATGAGGTTTGGAGAGGTGGTAGGAAGGCAGATGAATAAGTCTCGTTTTATCCAGAAATTCCTCGCCCGGATCGAGCAACACTTCAAAGCGAAGGTCGCCCATTTTAAAGGTGGTGGCATGGGATAAATAAATTCTTTCTTGTTTTTTATTATTCAGGTCAAAAATTCCGTTGGTACTGCTAAGATCCATGATATAGGTGCCATGGTGATCAAAAGTGATAATGGCATGTTCTTTGGAGATGCTATGATCATCTAGGACAATATTATTTTTTATGGAACGTCCAAGGCGGCAGGGAAAGGAATGGATGGGTACAATGGTGGGGACTAAGGAATGTTCGGACTTTATTTTTAGAGTAATCATCGCTTACCCTCAAAATTAATATGATCCAGTTGATGGCGAATGAATTTTTCAATATTGGTCTGGGAGAAACCTTGCATGCTAAATGCGAAAAAGAATGCCTCATTACCTTTTAAGAGGCTGACTCCTTTGACGATGATATTATACAAACCGGTGTACCTGATATAAGTATTCATACAAAAATTAATTTTGAAAGGGATGTTGTTCTGGTTGACGATGATTTGGTTATCACACGAATATCTTGAAATGACTTCCTTGTTGGTGATAAATGAAAATTCATCCCGGAAATCGTAGGTGGTTGCGTTATAGGAGGATTCTAGCACGTTATAGAATTGGATTTTGGTCCGCTTTAAATTGTTGATTGAGATGAAATTGAGATTATAGGAACCGCTGGAGAGTGTATCACTTATATAGGCATCGGCCGGTAGATGGCAGGTTTGTTGTTTGTATTCATAAGTTTTGTTTTTTTCTTTTTCATTTTTTGACCAACACTTTAAAGAAGTGGAGGGAGGGGCAAATGTCCAATTATCCAGCTTGGAATTTTCTCCTTTGTTTTTTTGCATGTCTTCGATCAGAGTTTGTTGAATTTCAATTAACTGGGCCTGTAAAAAAAGGTGAATCTTGTCTTTAAGATTATTGAAGGTGTTTTTCTTATAGGCATCGATCAGATCGTAAACATGTTTGATGGGGACACAAAAAGAAATATTTTGAGACTGTCTTAAAACCGAAACGTTGACCCCAATGACTTCGGATTTGGTGTTGAGGGTAGGTCCGCCACTCATGCCCGCATTAATGGGACTTGACATGAGAATTCGTTCATAGCGAGTGTGTTTTAAAATTCCATTGAAGGTGCCTTTGATTAAAGACAGTTTTAAATCTTTAGGAAGGCCTAGGGAAAAAATGGTTTCTCCTGTTAAGGGAATTTTTTTGGTTAGTTTGAGCGTCCTTTTAAACGTATAGTCGATTTTTAACAAGGCCAGATCATGGATGATATCCACTGCCACAATCTGGGCCGGGATGGGTTTTTCATCGACTAAAACGTAGATATTATATTTTTGCTCCTCTTCCTGTAAAGAGGTGGCGATGACGTGATAGTTGGTGATCAACAGGCCAGTTTTCTCAATCGCAAATCCGCTGCCATAGGACGCCTTGGAGGAGGCTTCGTCAGTGGAGGTTTTAATTTGAAAAATGGCCGGACTGACCTGGTTGAACAAGGCCTGTTCACTTTTCGCCCAACTACCGGTGCTTATCAAAAAGACCAGTAACATGAAAAAATATGTATTTTGCACGGGACAATTTTTTATTGTACTTCCTCACGAAGATTTTTTTCAGTAGTTTTGAGGGCATTTAAGACACTGTGACCTTCTGAGGAGGAATTAACAATTTGTTCAACGGCAGAATCAACTTCATTTACCAGTTCGCCGAGGTGTTGGGCAACCACCGCAAAAGCTGCCCCATTTTTTCCTGCCTTACAGGCCTCGATGTTGCCGTTAATGGCAATCATTTGAATTTTGATCAGGATGGATTTGATGTTAATGACCGTCTTATCTACAATGTCCATGGCATTGACCATCTGTTCGGTCAGATTATGTAATTCGTCTGCAATCCGGAGGGTATTGTGGGTGATGGCGTCTAAAATCGTGCACATCAAGCGGCCACCACCGGCGGACATGATGTCCTGATCATTTCTAAGCAGTCCCAGACACATTTGTCTGACTTTTTCATTACCGGTTAATTCCACCACCAGGTTAACATTGGATCGGGTCACCATTTCTTTCATATCCTTGTAGGTGGGAATGCCCAGTTTTTTGGCCTTCATGATTCCTGGAGCTGTTTCAGACAGATCACAAATGCCCACAACGTGCAGATCCTTTTCTTTTGAAAAATGGTTGATCATTATTTCTGAAGCCTTTCCACCACCGACGATTGCAATATTCACATATTCATCCTTGTAAAGAGTTAATCTTAGCCCATTTTGGTGGTACGGAAACTGTTTAAGGTTTCCACACCGAGTACATCATTAAGATTGATCAAAGTGATCAAATCATCATTGAGTTTTCCAATTCCCATTAAATATTTTTGAGGGAAATCTGATGAGATATTGGGGTTGCGGTCAATATTTTTTTCTTCAATAATTGATACTGATTCAACCTTATCCACCAGGGCAGCCATGGGGCCTACGGCGGTTTCAAAAATGATCATGGCCATGAAAGGGGTTTTTTCGGCGGGGTGGCTGAGTCTGATTCTTAAATCAATAACACCGATAATTTCTCCACGAATATTAATAACTCCCAAAAAATGCTTGGAGGTATTGGCGATAGGTTTTACTTTTTGAGGCTCGGTCACTTCGCGTACACCCATCAGTGGCACTCCAAAAATCTCCTTGCCGATGGAAAAAAGCAGGTACTTGTTATCATTTTCGTCCTTGGCGGTACTTGGTTTGGTATCGGGAGTTTTAGGGGTAACTTCATTATTGGTAGTATTCACGTCAAAATTCCTTTTTTAATTGTTTGAATATTTCTCAAAATATTTTTGGGCCAAATATCTGAGGGTAACGATCATGCCAGCTTCGCCATCGGCCATGATGCTGCCTCCGCAATAACCAGGCAAGGTGGAGAGTTTGTCATTCAAGGGTTTGACCACCACTTGCTGCTGGCTGACGATTTTATCGATTTCAAAAGCAACTTTACTTTGGTTCATTTCGATAATCAGTGCCGGTCGGACAAAATTATCATTATTTTTGCTGTTTGGATCGTCGTGTTCATCCAAAACACCGGTGATGCCTGGGTGGGGGAAATAGTCGGCAAGTTTTTGGACCGGCACCACTTTGCCCCTTAAGTTGAACATGGTTTCACCCGTAGAGGTTCTTTCCAAATTATATGAATTCAAATCGAGCACTTCAGATAATTCCAAAAGTGGTATGATGTATCGTTGCCCTTTAACCATAACCACTAATGCATCAATGATGGACAGGGAGGTGGGAAGGCTTATAGAGAAGGTGGTACCTTTAAATTTTTCAGTAAAAATATCAATGGAACCTCCTACTGAATCCAGCGTTCTTTTAACCACATCCATGCCGACCCCTCTGCCGGAAAGATCGGTAATTTTATCGGCGGTAGAAAAACCAGGCTCTAAAATAAGCAGATTTAATTCCTTGTCAGAAAGATGAGCTTCTGCTTTGATGAGTCCTTCTTCGATGGCCTTTTTTTTGATTTTTTCTCGATCAAGTCCTTTTCCATCGTCTTCAATAATTAATACGACTCCGGTGGCGTCCTGGATAGCTGCGATTCTCACTAAAGCCGTGGGATTTTTTTGTTGCTTGACTCTTTCCTGGGTGGATTCCACGCCATGGTCGATGGCATTTCTGACGATATGAATAAGCGGATCGGTTACTTTTTCAATGATGGTTTTATCCAGTTCAACATTGCTTCCTTCGATTTCGATTTCGACCTGTTTTTTTAAAGAGCGTGCCAGATCCCGGATGATCCGTTCTAGTCGTTGAAACAATCCTTCAATGGGAAGCATACGAAGGGAAAGCGCATTGGTTTGGATTTCACTATTGATCTTACTGGCCAGCGAAATGGCATTGCCGCAGGCGGGTGAATCAAGGGATTTGTTTTTTTTGGCGTGGGTGATGATGGATTGTTGAATCGAGAGTTCTCCAATCAATTGGATGAGACGGTCAATTTTATTGGCAGAAATCCTGATACTCTCATCAGTTTTTTGCACGCCTGCTTTCTTTTGCATGATTTTCTGTTTTTCTAATATTTCGATTTTTTCTTTCTCACTGATGATGCCTTCATCAACCATGATCTCGCCGATTTTTCGATTCTGTAGTTTAATGGCCTTTTCCACTTGGTGCTGTTCAATCCCTACCTCTACGGCAATGGTTCCGAAATCTTTGGAAATGATTTGAGAAGCTTCACCGGTTTTTTTCTTGGCAAAATCCTTGATGGCCACGGCTTTCATGGAATGGGATTTTGTATTGGGCACATAGTTGACGTCTTTATTTAATTCCTCTACCCATTTGGCAAGTAAAGCCTGGGCGTCTAATAAAAACTCCAGGATTTTAGGGATAAGTTTGATTTCACCATTACGGAGTAAATTAATAACATCTTCGACTTCGTGGACAAACTGTCCCAGGCTTTCCAGCCCTACCGATTTAGCCGATCCTTTGATATTATGGGCACAGCGGAACAGACCATTAAAATCGGGGTGGTCTATATTTTTCTCAAGTGTCAGACATTCTTTTTCCCAATTATGTAATATGTCGGTGGCCTCTTCCAAAAAAATCGCCACTATTTCAGGATCAATCATCGCTATTACCTTGGTTACAATATTAACAACCTAATGAACAAAAAAATTATATAATAAACTTATCTATTTTACCAACAGATAGCAGTTACAATTTTATAAAAAGGTTCATTTGGTTTCTTATCTGAGTAAGATCCCCCACGAATCCATGTGCATTACGCTTGATCGCTTCTTTGGGCATTCCAAAAACCACGCAGGAATTTTCATTTTGCACAAAGGTAATCGCTCCTTTGCATCGTAGTTGTGAAAGCCCTTCAGCTCCGTCGGCACCCATGCCTGTCAGCAGGATCCCGGCAACCCTGTCAGCAAAACCGGTGCAGGTTTTGTAAAGGTAATCAACGCTTGGGCGATGTCGATTTATGGGATCACACTTGTCGGTTATTAAGGTGTAGCTGTTTTTGTTTTTGGCCACTCCGATATGAAAATCTTGGGTGGCTGCATAAAGATGGCCAGGCTTTAGGGGAATACCATCGGCGATATTTTCAGGGGACAGGGTGGAAACTTTGCAAAGTCTTTTATAAAAGGCATCTGCAAAACTGGGCGCAATATGCTGAACGATTAAAATGGGGGGGGAATTATGATTAAAGTTTTCCAGCAACTTGGTAAGGGCCTCAGGGCCTCCGGTACTGGCCCCAATTAAAATAACATCCGGGCGAAAAAGAGTTTGGCGACCGGTGACTTTGTGAGAAGGGGACTGGCGTAATGGGTCGCCTTCTTCATGGGATTCAATGATGGCCTTGACTTTTTCAACCGCCAGGTTGGCATCCTGATGCAATTCGGATTTGTTGAGATAATCCTGTGCTCCCCGTTCCAAGGCACCCAAAACTTCAAAGGCTTCGTCAGAGTGGGCATCGGTGATGACAATCACCGGAATGGTGATACCCCGACTGCGTATTTGAGATAACCATTCCTGGCCGGAAATTTCGGGCATATGTAAATCAAGGGAGATCAAGGAAATATCTTTCAAATATGTGGTCAATAAAACGTTTGCTTGTTTGGCGTCCTGGGCGAGGAGAACTTTAAAACCGTGTTGCTGGTAGAGTTTTTCCAAAACTTTTCGGACGGTGATGGAATCATCCACCACTAAAATGGTTTTGGGTTTGGTTTCCTTCGACGGGAGGGACGAGGAAGAAGTGTTTTCATTGGCCAAAGTGTCATACTTATTGGCATCCTCCTTTAAAGATTCATGTAACGCCTCGGAGGTGGAGGGCGGATTGAGTTTTCTTTCTTTATTTTTGGCATCATCATTACTTTTGGCCACAATATAGCTGCTATTCCAGGTCAGTTTGAGTCCAAAAGTTTCGGGTGAATTGAGGGCCTCGCTATGGCCTAAACACAAAATGCCGTTTGGTTGAAGTCGGCTTATAAATACGTTGACTATTTTTTGAATATTCTCGAATTCAAAATAAATGAGCACGTTTCTACAGAAAATGATATCAAATTTAACTGCCGGATCTAAATTGAGATGAAGAATATTTTCGTTGGTAAAGGTGATGCGTTCACGGATATTTTTTGCAACTGTAAAAAAATCTTCGAATTGGTTTTTTCCAATCAGGATATCGGGGTGATATTGTTTGGGAATGGAGGACACTTCGGCTTTGGGAAAAAGTGAGCGCTTGGCATGCGAGACACTGACCGGATCAATATCGTTGGCGATTAGCCGATAATCAAATTCGGGATGTTCCCTTTTAATTTTTTCCATCAAAAGTCCAAGCGAAAAACTTTCCTCGCCGGTGGAACAAGCGGCGGACAGGATGACAAATGGCCTGGATATCAACTTGGACATATTTCTTTTGAGGTATTTTTCCAATTCAACGAAATGAGGTGGTTCGCGAAACCAGTTGGTCGTATGGATGGTAAGCGCAGAAACAAAATGACAGTATTCCATTTTATCGCTATTGACCAGATTCAAATATTCTGAAAGGTTTTTTTTCTTGGTTTGGGAAATTCGCAGTTCAATATTTCTAACCAAAATGTTTTTTCTAAATTTACCTTTTTGGCTGATGCCAAGAATTTTTTCCGCAAGGCCATAAATAGTTTCTTGTTCAGCTGGGCTTAACTGTATCATCATTCAACTCATTTAGCGTTATTTCAAAAGGGTACTACCCATCTATGTTAACCTGAGCAAGCAATATAAATAAATAAAAAAATAAAAATAATACCCAAATAAAAGCAAAACGCCAGTATTTGATCCAAATGGTCTGCTATTATTATGGATGGTTTTTTTTATGTTGCTAGCGTCTTAATTAAAATACATGTAGAATTCACTATAAATTGATTATTCATAAGGAGTTAAAGATGGCACGTGAGACGATTGTTTCCAATTTTAGTTTAAAAGGCAGAGAGATTTTATCCTCGTATGCGGCTTTTACTTTGGAAGGAGTGATGAGTGCTTCGGTGAAAAGAGGCAAAGAAAGTTTTATTATAGAGGAGCGCAATGGTATTGCCAAAGGGACTTCCGATGGAGAAAATGAGGCCATTTATATTCCAAACGATAAGGCCATCCTTTCCATTGCCAAAAATATTGCCCCTCTTTTACCAAAAAAAGTGGTGATCAAAACGCCCAAAGATATTTTAAAGGCCTGTTATGAGTTTGATTTGCAGTTGGTGAAAAAGGCCGGGCCTAATAAGAAAAAGTGGGGGGGCAATGCCACTTTAGCAGCCTCTACGGTTTTTTTTCAAACACTCTTAAAAGCCTCTGGTTATAAAGCGTGGGAAGTCATGGCCGGTAAAGGGATGAAAAAATTTTACTTTCCCAATATTGGCTTCAATATGGTATGCGGGGGGGAACATGTCCCCGGGACCAAACAAGATATCCAAGAAATGTTTTTCTTTTCGATGAAAGATAAATCTATCAAAGATGTTTTTAAAACAGGGGTGAAGTTTTTCAAGCAATTTGAAAAGAATTTGGTAAGAGATGGAAAACCAACCGGCACGGCGAAGGAGCGCGGTTTTGTTTTTCCCGTAGAGGATAATTTTGAAGGACTGCAAAGAATTAGGGAATGTGCTACTCAACTGGAACTGCAAGATAAGGATTATGCGGTCGGGACAGATAATGCTTTTAGCGAAATTCAAAAAACACCGGAACTTCGCAGTGAAGGAAAATATGATCTGCATTTTTCCAAAGGCGGCATTAAAACTCGGGAAGAAATGGTGGAATTTAACTGGTCGGTGGTTTCGTCTTCTAAAAATTTTGTAACCATGGAGGACCCGGGGAGTGAAGTGGATTTTGAAACTCATAGAATGATGACGGAAAAATATGGTGATCGAGTGCAAATTGTTTGTGATGATGCAGCGGTGACCCAGATGCGTTTTATTATTCCGTTTTTGGCCGGTAAAAATAGATCACAAAGATGTGGGAACTCGATCCTTATAAAACTCAATCAAGCGGGTACTTTCACTGAAACCAGACTGGCTTCTGATATTGTTTTGGGACTTGGAAGCTTCGACGAGGTCAATGAATATTTAAAGGCCAGGGGAGATTTAAAATATGTCATGGGTGAACTTGATAAATTAGGGATCTCATCTTTGCAGGAAGCTTTGGATAATATCAAGCAGGGCGGGTTCACGGCTTTTTTCTCCCATCGGTCAACTGAAGGTTCCAGTGAATTTTTGCCATATATGCCTCTTATGTATGGAGCGGTTACCAATAAATTATGGTTTAAGGCCGGAGCCCCTAACGGGGAGAGAAATTTACAAAACTATAATCCTTTGATTCGTGCAGAAGAAGAAATGAGAGAGAAAAAAATCAAGACATTGGTGGCCGGTTTTGAGGGATTACCAAAGGAAGTTAAGCTTTCATTGTTTGAATAAAAAGATAAATAGGGAATAAAGAATAAGAAAATGCCTCTTTTTTTAGAGGCATTTTTTTAACCACCAAAGGTTACTTTTAATACAAAAATAAATACCACAATTACAAATAACCACCTACTCATACCGTTAACCCTGATTTTTAAGTTATTAATCAGTTAGAGTATAATCAGGTTTTAGTTGGGAAGCAACACTCGTGAGTGGTTTTGTAAAATTTTTACCCGGACAGCATTGGGCCACCTGATCACTAATCTGGTGGTTGGCAAAAGATTTATCAAAATGGATTTGAAACTGTTTGGCCAGTTCGTGGGCAGTGGTGAGAAAGAGAGTCTCATTCCCCCACATGTTTTTGGGGTTTAAAATTTCAGTGGGTACGTCTGGGCAGGTTTTGGGAATATTGACCTGAAAAATTTCATCAAAAGAATATTCAACCTGGTCAAGTTTACCACAGATGGCAGCCTCCAACATGCTTCTGGTGTAGGCCAGTTTAATCCTTTTACCCACTCCAAATTTGCCGCCGACCCAGCCGGTATTAATTAAAAAAACGTTGGTTTTATATTTATCGATTTTATCTCCCAGCATTTTGGCATAAATAGCAGGATTGCTGGGCATAAAAGGAGCACCAAAAAAACGGGAGAAAGTGGCCTGAGGTTCCTTGACGCCTCTTTCTGTTCCGGCAAGTTTACTGGTATAACCCATTAAAAACCATAACATGGCCTGGTCATGGTTGAGTTTGGCGATGGGAGGAATGACCCCGTAGGCATCAGCGGTTAGAAAGATAATGGTTTTAGGGGGAGCGCCCATGGAGGAATTTTTAATGTTTTTTAAATAGGTGAGAGGATAGGAGGCGCGGGAATTTTGGGTTAATCTGGAATCAAAGAAGTCAAACTCGCCACTTGGATACATAAAGGCATTTTCAATAATGGCACCATGGTTTTGGTAGTCATCGGGATGCATGATGGCCTCCCAGATTTCCGGTTCAGCATCTTTCGTCATATCAAGCATTTTGGCGTAGCACCCGTTTTCAAAGTTAAAAATACCATGATCGCACCAACCATGTTCATCATCACCCAATAGTTTTCTTTTGGGATCGGCGGAAAGGGTGGTTTTACCGGTACCTGAAAGGCCTAACATGATGGCAGTATCTTTGCTTTGCCCTTCATTGGCAGAACAGTGCAGTGGCAAGACCCCTTCTAACGGAAGATAATAATTCATCACCGTGAAAATGGTTTTTTTCATGGTGCCCAGATAGCTCGAACCGATAATGATTGCTATCTTGCGATCCAGATCCATCGCAATGACCATGCTGGAGGTTTGTCCACTAGGCAGCTTTCTTAATCGATTTTGGTATTTTTCCGGTGATAGTTTGTCAGAAGGCAGGGTAATCAGGGTAAAAGTTTTATTGAAAAAGCAGCTTTCCTTAATGTTGGCCGGGATTTCCCGGAACATATTTTCCGAAAAAACCCCTCCCAAGGCCCGGTCGGTAATAATTTTAAGAGGGAGTGCAAAACGATGATCAGCTCCGATGGCCTTATCTTGAATGTAGAGTTTTTCTTTTTGTTTTAAAAACTCCAGGGCATCATCAAAAATCATATCAAAAGTTTCTTCAGTTATTGCGATATTGTTTTTACTGGACCAATCAATACAATCGTTAGCAGATTGCCTTCGAACAGTGACGGTATCATCAGGACTTCTACCAGTGGAATCAGGCGCGGTCCAGGTCGCCAGATTGCCCGTTTTAGTGATAAAAGCTTCCTTGTTTAAAACACTTTCTTCGATTAGTGCACTTTTAGTTAAATTATATTTTTTGTTGGGATAAACATTGAGAAAATCATCAAGGGATTTTTGTAGATGTTTCATAGATACTCCGAATAAATAAGTCAGATATTCAACATAATAGGAGCAGTTATTCGCTTGATCAAGATAATTAATAGCGTCCCATATATATAAAAATAAATGGCCCGATACTGCCACTAATTGTTATATTATAGGCATAGGTTTTAATTCAGTTTACCTGGAGTTTGCTATGGCCATCAAAAATTTAAAAGAATGGAAAGTGTTAGAGGATCATTACAGGAAAATAAAAAATGTCAGTTTAAGAGATCTTTTTGATGAGAATAAAAACCGCATTGATGATTTTAGTATTGAGGCGAGTAGTATTTATTTTGATTTTTCTAAGCAGCTGGTGACCCAAGAAACTATTAATTATTTGATTTCTTTGGCCAAGGCACGTCATTTGTCAGAGGAAATAAACAAGATGTTTAGAGGGGAAAGAATTAATAATACGGAGAACCGTCCAGTACTGCATATTGCTCTGCGAAATCGAAGTAATACCAAAATCATGGTGGATGGGAAAAATATTATGGATGATGTGAACAGGGTCATCGAACAGATGATTCAGTTTTCAGATAAAGTTCGTAATGGAAGTTTAGCGGGGTACACCGGAAAAAAATTTAAAAATATCGTTAATATTGGGATTGGAGGATCTGATCTGGGGCCTCTTATGGTAGCTGAGGCCTTAAAATATTATGGTAGAAATGATATTGAAAATTATTTTGTATCCAATGTAGATGGTACCCATATGGCGGAAACTCTTAAGAAAATCAATCCAGAAGAAACGCTCTTTATTATCGCCAGCAAAACCTTTACGACCGAAGAAACCATGACCAATGCCACTACCGCCAGGAAATGGCTGCTGAGTATTTTGCGGGATGAAAAAGCGATTGCCAAACATTTTGTGGCCCTCTCCACCAACCAGCAAAAAGTGGAGGAGTTTGGGATTGATGTCAACAATATGTTTGAATTCTGGGACTGGGTCGGAGGGCGCTATTCGGTAACTTCCGCCATCGGTCTTTCGGTCATGATTAAAATTGGTTCAGAAAACTTCATCGAGCTTCTAAAGGGTTTTCATGAAATGGATAATCATTTTAAAAATGCGCCCTTTGAAAAAAATATTCCAGTTATCATGGGGTTGCTTGGAATCTGGTATAATAATTTTTTCCAATGCGAAACCCATGCGATTTTGCCTTACGATCAATACCTGCATAGATTTCCGGCCTACTTTCAACAAGGGGATATGGAATCCAACGGCAAGTCGGTGACCAGAGATGGTGTCGAGGTGGATTATCAAACTGGCCCGATTATTTGGGGAGAGCCGGGTACTAATGGCCAGCACGCTTTTTATCAATTGATTCATCAAGGCACCAAACTTATTCCTTGTGATTTTATTGGTTTTTTTAAACCTCTTAATAATCTGGGTGATCATCACCCCAAGCTGATGGCAAATTTAATTGCCCAATCACAGGCCTTGGCCTTCGGTAAAAATAAAGAGGAGCTCGAGCACGAAGGGGTTTTGGCCCCCTTGATCCCCTTTAAAACCTTTAGTGGCAACCGTCCTTCCTCAACGATTATGGCCTTGCAACTCAGTCCTCGAACGCTTGGCAATTTAATTGCTATGTATGAACATAAAATTTTTGTTCAAGGAATTATTTGGGATATTAATTCCTTTGACCAATGGGGGGTGGAACTGGGCAAGGTGCTCGCTAAAAAAGTTTTGCAAGAACTAAAGAGCACGGAAAAAACCAGATTACAGCACGATTCATCCACTAATAAATTGATCGAGAAATTTAGACACTATAACCATGCATAAAACTGCTGATGCAATTGTTTTTTTCAAGTCGCAAACCAGGCATAAGGTATTGCTGATTAAAAGAAAAAATCCTCCTTTTCAAGGAGAGTGGGCCTTTCCAGGCGGTTTTTTGGAACACCACGAAGATCCGCTGGATGGATGTTTACGGGAACTCTATGAGGAAACTGACCTGCTGTTAAAAAAAGAACAGGCGATTGTTTTAGAGGTCAGACAAAAAAGTGGGCGTGATCCCCGAGGGGAAACCCACACTTATCCGTTTTTGTTTATCTTGGACAGTTGTCCACCAATCAAGGCCAAAGACGATGCCCAAAGGGCGGTCTGGGTTGATCTGGTAAAAATTGAAAAGCTGGCTTTCGATCATGGTGCCATCCTGTGTGAGGCCTTGGGCAGGCTTTTTCCCTTGCTCGATACTCCGTTTCCAACGGAGGTGGTCTTTTTTGGAGGGAGTTTCAATCCCTGGCATGAGGGTCATAACGCCTGTATCAAGCTTTTTTTAAAAGCTCATCAGGATAAACTGTTGGTGATTGTGCCTGATACCAGTCCATGGAAAAAAGAGGTAATTACTGAGGAGCATTTTTGTTATTACCAGGCCTTTAAGCATCTGCAAGCTCAACTTAAACCTAATGAGGTCGTTATTTATCCAGGGTTTTATGGCAAAGAAAATTCCAATCCTACGGCGAATTGGTTTTTAAAAATAACTGCCAGGAAAAAAGGCTTATTGGTGGGAGATGATCAATTTGCGGCTTTAAAAAAATGGGAAAACGCCCCTGCTTTAATGGCGGCGATGGATTTTCTGTTTGTGGTTCCCCGTGATTTAAACGATAATGAAAGGGGTCTTATTAAAAATGAATTACTGATAATGAATAAAAAAATGGAGATCACTATTTTAGCAGACCATGAATACAGACATGTCTCATCAACCAAAATAAGGAACGGTCATGAAACAAGGTAATTTGCTCATCATTGATGATGATCCGGCGATTATTTACTTAGTGGTCAGGGAGTTAACCAACTATGTGGAAAAAATTTTTTCCGCCAAAGATGGTCTTGAGGCGTTGGAGATCTTTCGGACCGAAAATATTCACTGTGCTATTTGTGACATGGTCATGCCTGGGATAAACGGGGTGGATGTGATAAGGCAAGTCAGGGAGGAGGGGTATCAGTGTCCGATTATTTTTTATACTGGTTTTGGTACTGAGAATTTGATGTTTGAGGTTTCCCGCTACGGGGCCTTCGATTTTGTGCAAAAACCGGATATCAAAACCTTGAAAGAAATTGCTTTGCGGGGAATTGAATGTGGGTTTAATGCCAACTATTCCATGAAAATTTCGGATGTCTTGCCCCCCAAGGAGCTGTCCGCCTATTGGAAACTGATCAGATCCAAGCACTAAATTGATATTCAAAAAAACATGTTGAAATTGAGATTAATTGATAATTGACGGATCGTCTTGGGTATTGAGATAATTCGCCCAAAGGATTTAATATGTCAAAATCTGTAATCGTGTTTTTTACCTGTCTATGGTTTTTATCCCGAGCGTTTGGCGAAATCGTCACGCCAAACGGAACGGATAAGATTGATCCAACTATCCGGGTTGGAACGTCGGTGGTTGATAATGATAATTTGATGATCACCGAAAGAACTTCCTCGCAAAAACCCAATAGCACCACCCGTCCCCAAAAAGTTTATATTGCGGCCCATACGGGGGTAGGGGAAGTCGATTATGTCAGGTTTCCTGCTCCTAAAAATTTATTGATCCCCGATTTGGCCAATCCGGCCAACACTTATGTTAAAGTCAGTTTGGAAGCTTATAAATCGGATTCTACCAATTATTATTTATTTGCGTCTGTCAAAAGAAACAATGAATCGACTTGGGTGGTGGTAGGGAGCCCCCATGCAGATAAGTTTGTAACTAACAATGCCAGCGCCTCTTATACCTTTAATCTTAATGTTGATTATTTATTAGAGAAGGCCAATATTAATAATCCTGTGACCGAGAGCAAGTTCACGGTGAGTGTATTCTTTTTTTTGGCACCGGATTATGATCTGGGTAATTTAGCGGATGGGGTCACGGTGTTGCCCAGTAAATATGGAGAAAAGGCCGCTTATTATAATTTTTATTTTAGTGCGAAACTGCCGACCAATCGGATCACTTTAGTCGATCTTAAAAAAGGTGATGGAAGATTGAAGGCCCTTTTTGAAGGTGGTAATACAGTAACAGAGATGGGATCGGAGGAAGCTTATAAAACCCTGGTTATAAAATGGCCCGATGAGAATCCGCACGCTGATGAGACTTATCAGGGCGCTATGGGTGTGCCAGATGTTATTGTCCAGCAGGAAGTTGATATAGTGAAAGAAGGGTATTTGAATATTACCGGACTGGAGAATCGGACAGAAGAGGGACCTAATAATTATAATTTGGCCTTGGCCTTGATGAATAAGTATCAATTTGTTAGCCATCTTTCCAATGCGGAATATGAATCACCCGAAAAAATTGAAGTCTTGTTGGAAAAACAGGCCTGTTTTATCATGACGGCCGGCTTTGGTGAGGAACATTTTGTTACCGATTATTTTAGAAATTTTCGGGATGAATTTTTACTTACCAATATCCTTGGTAAAAAAATAGTGGGATTATATTATATGTACTCGCCCAAATATGCCAAAATGATCTATCAAAATGAACAGGCCCGTCTGATCGTTCGAGGGATCAGCTACGGAGCTTATTATTTGATGAATTATTTTGGGCAACTTTTTTTGGTCCTGGGACTGGTCATAATAGCGGTGAAAAAATATCAAAATATCAAGACTTATGTACAGCGTTACCAGCCGTTTAAATAGTCAACCCAGATTTTTTAGGATATAAAATTGAACAAATATTTTTAAGGAGTTTTTAAATGTCAGGGCATAGTAAGTGGAAAAATATTATGCACAAAAAAGGTGCAGCTGATGCGAGAAGAGGGAAGATCTTCAGTAAACTAATTAAAGAACTAAGTGTTGCCGTTAAAACTGGTGGTGGCCCTGATCCCGATGCCAACCCGAGACTACGTGCTGCAGTTCAAAATGCCCGTGCTCAAAATATGCCCAAAGACACGGTCGAGCGTGCCATCAAGAAAGCAGCCGGGGTCGGTGGAGAAGACTTTCAAGAAATTGCTTATGAAGCCTTTGGCCCCAACGGTGTGGCCTTTTTTATCGATTGTGCCACTGATAACCGGGTGCGGACGATTGGTAACATTCGCAGTTACTTTAACAAATATGGTGGAAATATGGGCAAGGATGGTTGCCTGCAGTTTTTATTTCTTCGTAAAGGTATTTTCACTATTGAAAATCTTGAAATGGAAGAGGATCAATTTACTTTGGAAATGATTGATGCGGGTGCCGAGGATGTTCAAAATGAAGATGGTATTGTTACGGTGACTACGGCGATGGATGATTTTGGCAGCGTTCAAAAAAAATTACAGGATCTTAATATTACTCCCCAGGAATCTGGCTTGCAGCGTATTTGCACAGAAACTAAAAAATTGGATGAAGAAGCCTTTATGAAGTTTATGAAGCTTTTGGAGGTTTTGGAAGATGATGATGATGTTCAAAAAGTTTATCACAACGTCGAGTTTGATGAAGAACTTTTAAATAAAATGGGATGAGTGATTCGAAACTCGGCCGGTGGGCCTTAATAGATATTGAAACTTCCGGGATTGATCCTTCCAAGGATTCTATTATCGATGTGGGTTTTTTGGAGTTTGAAGGAACAAGACTCGTACGGGAATTTTCATCACTGGTCCGCTATGAGTATAAGTTGAGTCATTTTATTCAAAAACTGACTGGGATCACTACCAAAATGATCAGTGATGCTCCACCTTGGGAAAGTGTTTCCAAAGAGGTACTTGATTTGATGGGCTGTGCTTTACTGGCACATAATGCGGACTTTGAAAAAGGTTTTTTAAAAGAATATTTTGATAAAATTGCCGGAGATTATAAAAGGGAATCCTACGAAGATAGTATCTTTTATCTGGCCTTGCTTATGCCAGGAAGAAGCGTTTTTAATCTAGAAAGTTTTATTACCCAGTGGCAGTTGCGCAAGACGGAAGTTCATAGGGGATATGAGGATTCGCTAGATCTTTTAAAAGTTTTATTGATTGCGACGGCGCTGGTGAAACAAGATCAGGGGCTTCATCAAAGAATTTTTGATTTGTTTTTAACATATCAGCTAGAGGATTATTGGTACTATCACTTTTTTTGTTTATCCCATGAACAGCTGGAGGAAATTGCTGGGCAGATCGATTTTGATTTACAGGAAAAATTGGATGAAATTGGCCATTTGGTCAAGCAAGATGAACTAGCTCAAGTTGGGATCACTTCATTTAAAAAAGAGTTTAGCGGCGAAAACATTAAAGAGATCTTACAAAATGAAGAGGAAATTCGCAAAATTATTCCTTCCTATCAATTCAGACAAACCCAGATGGAATTGGCCCATAAAGTCGGGCAATCTTTTAAAAATAAAATTCACTGTTTGGTGCAGGCCCCCACTGGTACAGGTAAGACTTTTGGCTATTTATTACCCAGTTTGCTCTATTCACTCAATCATGAAGATAATCAGATTTTAATTTCCACTGGAACCAAAACCTTGCAACATCAGATTATGAAAAAAGATGTACCTCTGATTAAAAGGATTTTGGGCCCTTTAAAACATGAGCTAAGAATTAAACAATTGGTAGGGTCAGGCAATCATTATTGTGAGCTGATTTTCAGACAGACCTTGAATGAACAAGATCTCTTTAATATGAGCAACGATTTTGAGGAAAATTATCTTAAAATGTATTTTGATCTTATTTTTTATCATAACTCGGTGGCTTTCAGTGATGATATCTGTACCAGGGATAATTTTCCTTACGTTTTAAAAAGATCCTTTAAAAAAGCTTCTAAACTAGAGCGAGAAATTCTGGTTGATTTTCGTTCTTGTGGCGGTTGGAAATGTCCATTTGCCGCCGAATGCTCCTATATGCAAGGGCTTAAGGAGGCCAAGGAAGCCTCCATCATTATTGGTAACCATGCGCTGATGTTCACCTGGCCTAAAGCGTTTACTCGTCCAGCGAATATTATTGTGGATGAGGCCCATAAAATTGAAAATGAAGCCACCAAGGCCTATACTCTCGAAATTACCAAAGACTCTCTTTTACAAATTAAAATGTCTTTGGAAAATTTGCAAGGAATCGGGGCGCTTTTTTATTTGCTGGCGAGGAAAGAAGAACGGGTGGGGGAATCGACCGCACTCATTAACGATTTAAAGACCAAGATTCAAGAGCAAGCTGCCCAGCTAAATGACCACTTAACTGATTTGGAAGAATTAATTGAAAAATATTTCAAAATCAGGCCCCGTTATACAGATTTATATTGGAACGAAGCTTTGATGATTTCACCCAAAGATCAAGACAGCCTGTCCATCGGCATAAGAAACCATATGGAAACGCTGCTTATGAGTTTTAAAGATATTTATAAAATTCTTATTCCTTATGTTAATAAATGGTCTGTTGATCAATTGGACGATGAAAGAGAAGTTCTGGCCTTTACCCGTTTTGAAAAATTTGTAGGCCCGCTTGAAGACCATGTGGTTAGTTTTTCCCAACTGCTAAGCGATAATGAAGAATTTTCCAAGTCAATCCGCTTTCACGAGGAGTATGGTTATGAATTCCTGGTAGTGCCGATCAATATTGGAAAAATTGTGCATGATCAACTGCTGGCACCCACTGCCAGTGTGGTGATGACTTCGGCCACCCTTGGAAATTCTAGTGGGGATAGCGGGAGCAAGGGCATTGAATGGGCCACTGGTTATCTCTATTTAAAACCGGAAAAGCGATTTAAAACCGGTTTCTATCTTCCGGCAGTCTATGATTATGAAAATAAAACCAAAATTTTTGTGTGTGATGATGTACCTAACTTTTATCAAAAAGATTTTGTTAAAGTGGTCCTTACCCCTATCATTAAGCTGATCCGGGATATTAATGGCAGAAGCTTGCTGCTGTTTTCGGCCCGTACCAGATTTGAAGCGGCCAGGGAAATCATGCTTAGCGAGTTTGAAGGGGAAATTCCGCTTTTTATCCAGGATATGGGAAATTTTGTGGTGGAAGAATTCAAAAAAAGCCAGATGGGTATTTTGCTTGGCATGGAATCTTTTGGTGAAGGGATAGACATTCCGGGAGATACCTTACAATTTATTTTTGTGGATAAAATTCCCGATTTAAGACAAGAGTTAGTGATTGATAAAAGAAGGGATTTTTTTGAAAAATCCATAGGGAATGAATTTACAGATTATTATTTGTCCCATCGATCAAGGTCCCTACACCAAAAACTGGGCAGGTTGCTGCGCACTGATCAGGATTTTGGCGGAGTTATTATTGTGGATGCCCGAATCAAAACCTGGAAAAAGGCCACCTTTGACAAATTTACCAAACTGATGCAACCCTATGTTATCAACCGCACGAATCTTTCCGATGCCTGTGCCAATGTGAAAGCTTTTATCAAACCGGAAAACTAAATTTTAAGCATGAGATTATTCTTGCTCAAGATTGTTAAGAGTTTTGATTTGAATTTTCATTTCTGGCGATTGAATCAAGTAAGGTATGGACGCATGGGGGCTTAAATAGACATCCACCGGAGGCAGCGGTTCAACATCATCTGCCTTTTTCTTTTTTTTATTAAAATCCGTGTTTCTGGCATTATGAATTTTATAATGAGTGGCCTGCACCACACTTTTATTGAGACTTAAGGCTTCCGCAGTCAGCGAAATTCTTTCTAAAAAAACACTTTTTACCACCGGTTCGCTTCTAAATCTCCACTGGTTTTCACAGGCAATAACCGCACATTCGTTACTGGCAGTAGTGTCGAATTTTTTGGTCTGGATAAAAAGCATGCTGGTGGCCGCCGTGGGTGTGGTGATATGAAATTTAGGGCCGGTATTCATGGTATGGGTGTTGACCAGATGCTTTGATTTAAACTCGTAAGTTATAGAACTGTTTTGATTGTTGAATACATAGCTTTCTTTGGCCGACTTGGAACCTAGGAATTTTTCCACGACCACTTTGGTGGGGGTCCAATTTTTATTGATTTCATAATATACCTGGGTTTTAAGCATTTCCCCGGTTTTGGTTCTTCCTAGCATTTCGGAAATAAAGAACATGTCGTAAAGGCTGGTATCCTTATAGACATCAAAAGTTTCTTGGGCGTACATGCGATCACCCTCAAAGTATTCAAAAATGCCTTTGAAGATTTTTCGGGTATGGAGGCGTTCGCTGATGCTCATAAAATATTTATTCCTGTTAAACTTGATCGGATGATTAGTTAAAAAATCAAGTTTTATTTATAAAACAAATGTTAGGTCAATAAAATCATGTTTTTTATAAGATTCGGGGCTATCCTTATTTGTCACGCAGATGGATTTGTAATAGATTTGGCCCGATATTAATATAGAAGTAAAAAATGAAAAAAAATAAGCACAACATTGTTAATGGAGCAAAGGGCTTTCATCCAATATACTGGGAAAAAAACTATGCAGATCCGGCCAGTATTGACGGGGTGGGGAACGTCCGGGAACATGCCAATTATTTAAAATATTTATTTGAATTGGATTTTTTTGAAGTGGAGAGTATCTGTGATTTTGGTTTTGGGATGGGGCTTTTGTTTCGCGAGATGCTTGCCACCTTTCTACCGAAGCGGGCCTACGGGATCGAACCTTCGATCTATATGTTTGATATTGTGAATTCCAAAATTAAATTAAGGGTGACGGAAAATATCAATTTAAAAATCGAATCCATTGATCTGTTGACGTGGGCAAAAAAAAGGGCCAAATCACAAAAAGTTTTTGATCTGGGAATTTGTACTTCAGTTTTTCAATACCTCTCGGATGATGAGATCAATGCAGTTCTTCCCATGATGGCAAAAAAAGTGAAATTTTTATATTTTTCAGCGCCTACCAACCGTGAGCTTGACAAGCAAATTAAAGATCTCGAATTTTTTGATGAATATGCCTTGCGCAGGAGCAAGACCCGTTATCATAAACTTTTAAAAAAACATTTTACTTTTGTATCTGGCCGACTGCTGGAAAGTAAGGTACATTTTGATGAAACCAATAGTCCCTTTACTGAATTCATTTTTAGATTTTGAGGTGAGTTTATGGCCGAAAAATGTCCCTGTAATAGTGATAAATCCTATGCTTCTTGTTGTGAACCATATATTGTCGGGAAAAAAGAGGCACCTACTGCGGAAGCGGTCATGCGTGCGCGATATACATCTTTTGCAAAAAACACCATTGATTATCTACGAAAGACTTTTAATCCGGATGAAATTAATGAATTTAATGCACAGGAAGCCGACCAATGGTCAAAAAATTCCAAATGGCTGGGACTTGAGGTCATTTCCACTAAAGCTGGCACTGAAAATGATAAAAAAGGAACCGTGGAATTTAAGGCTCACTATGAAGCCGGTGGCGTAAAAAATACCCATCATGAGGTGGCCCAGTTTCAAAAAATTGATGATAAATGGTTTTTTATGGATGGAAAAATTGTGAGAGAGCAAGTGATCCGCTCAGAACCAAAAGTTGGACGAAATGATCCATGTCATTGCGGTAGCGGCAAGAAATATAAAAAATGTTGCTTGCTAAAATAATTTCCAATACGTTTTAGTTACGCATAAAATCTGAGATTTTCAGTGAGGATTTTGTTCAAATAATATCCCAGAATATTTGTTGACGGCGCACAAGATTTCAATGATTATCGCCCCAATATTAATTACGAAAGGAGTTTTTTTTATGGAACCCTGTCAATGTAAAAACAAAGCTCTCATTCCCGTTTTAGTTGTGGTGGTTTTAGTCTTCACTTATTTTTTCCCTAGATTTATTTTAAGCTATTTTGATGCCAGCGATCCTTGGGCCAGCTACCTCTACCAATATGGTTTTGGCCTGGTGACTTTTTTAATTGGTTTACTTTTAATTTTTAAAACTAAAGCAATTAAACTTGGAAGAGGCAGCGAAACCTTTTGGTTTGGATGGTTGATTGCTGGTTTTTTTATATTTGCCATCGGACATGCAGTGTGGATCTATTTAGCACTCAATACGCCGGTTAAAGGATAGGGGGAAAAATGGAAGCTCAAGTTCAAGGTCTTAATATTGCGCCATCTGCTTTGATCATTATTGGAATGGTTTTACTCACCTATTTTATTTTGATTGCCTGGTTTGGGGGATTTTTTACCAAGTTTTCCAAAGACGTTAACGATTTTTTTTATTCAGGCCAGCGCTTTGCTTGGTGGCTGGGTGCCGCCTCCATGGTTGCTACCGGTATCGGTTCTTATTCCTATTTAAAATATTCCCAGCAGGGAGTGGAAACTGGACTTAGTTCGGCGATGACCTATACTAACGACTGGTTTATTATTCCCTTTTTTATGTTTGGGTGGTTACCGATTATTTATTTTTCCAGGGTAAGGTCGATTCCGGAATACTTTGCCAGAAGATTTAATGATACCGCCAGATATATCGCTTTGGTGATTATTTTAGCCTACATGCTTTTTTATATCGGTTATAACTTATTTACCATGGGTGTGGCATTGGAAGGACTGCTTGGGATTTCCATGTACTGGAGTATTCCGCTTACGACCCTTATCGTGGGTGGGTATGTAACTTTTGGTGGACAAACAGCGGTTATTTTTACAGATCTCGCACAAGGAATCATGCTTTATATTGCCGGAGCTATTGCCATTATCGTAGGAATTGTGGCCTTGGGTGGACTGGGTGAATGGTGGGCGTGGTTACCTGTTACTCACCGGATTCCCTTTGTGCATCTTTTTAACGATTATAAATTTAACACTGCCGAATTGTTTTGGGGAGAGGCCTTGGCCGGTTCCATTGCTTTCACTTTTATGAATCAAGGTTTTATCATGCGCTACCTGGCCTTAAAATCAGTTAACGAAGGAAGAAAGGCCTGTATCTTTAATGTTCTTTTCACCTTACCTTTTTCAGCAATTATCGTAGGCGCTGTGGGCTGGATTGCTAAATCGCTCATCGTAAAACAAGCGGCCATGGGTGGGGCCTTGGAAGGATTAAATCCCATTCATATTGTGAACTACTACCATACCTTTCTTATTGTGGTGTGGGAATGCCTCCATCAGAACGCTTTGGTATTTGGTTTTGTGGTGGCAGCGTTGTCGGCAGCCTTGATGAGTACGGTAGATACTCTCATTAATGCCTGTGCTGCAGTTGGAATCTACGACATCTATAAACCTCTGATTAAGAAAAATGCCAGCGAAAGACATTACTTGATTGCTGCCAGATGGGTGTCGGTCATTTTTACGGTGGTCGGTTTGATTCTGTCTTTTTCATTTATCGGAATGGAAGGATCCCTGATGTCAATTCACTACAAGGGGATTATGTTAATTATTCCGGCGCTAGTCACCACCATTTTTCTTGGGGCTTTCTGGCGTAGATTTAATTCAAAAGCGGCCTGTATCTCTATGGTGGTCGGCGCGGTATTAACTTTTGCGACGGAGTTTTCACCGGCGATGACTGATCTTTTGATTGATCCTATTGCAAACTTTGTTTTAGGCGCTGGACTGCTTTCTAAAAAATACATTTATATGAGGGCCTTGTTTGGCATGATTGTAACGGCACTAGTTGGTATAGTTGTTACTTTGATTACGGCCAGAGAAAGTGATGAAAAAACCAAAGGACTCACCATCTGTACGCTGGAAGATGCCAAGAAAATTTATAAAGGTTCAGATAGGTTAAATGAAACCGTGGGTAAAAAAATTGGAAAAATGGCAGTGGAATTTAATGATTCTTTGAAAGATGATGTAATCAGTGTTTCCAGTAAGACCATGGATAAATTGAAGGCCGTAGCTGAAGATATGATCTATGTGGAAGACCAGCGTTGGTGGTTGGGAGGCCTTCGATCACTTCACACCAAAGCGGCGAATGCTCACAATAAAGCAGATGATATTATCATGATGAATAAAAAGACATGGGAAAATGGTTTATTCCTTGATGGAAAAAAACTGAAGATTGAGAAGATCTTTTAATATCTTATAAATATTTAACAAATTTTTAAAAGGTTAGGCCTCGGGAATCCGGGGCCATTTTTTTTTAAGACCATCAATGTCCGGTTATGCTTGACAATAAAGGCCGTTTCCTTAAAGATACCCGAAACCATTAAACCAAGGAGCCTGCATGGAAAAATGTGACTGTAAAAACAAAGTCCTTGTTCCGGTACTTATGATCTGTGTTTTGTTATTCACCTACGTTTTTCCAAGATTAATTTTAAACTATTTTGACGCCAGTGATCCTTGGGCAAGCTATTGTTATCAATATGGTTTTGGGTTGTTAACTTTTTTGATTGGCATGCTTCTTATTTTTAAAACCAAGGCCTTAAAAATGGGAAGAGGTAGTGAAACCATTTGGTTGGCATGGCTAATCGGTGGTTTTTTAATTTTTGCTGGTGGTCATGCGATATGGATCCACTTAGCGCTTAACACTCCAGTAAAAGGATAGGGGGAAAAATGGAAGTTCAGGGATTAAACTTATCTACGTCTGCTCTGATTACGGTTGCCGCAGTTTTAGTGGTCTATTTTATATTAATAGCCTGGTTTGGTGGATTTTTTACTAAGTTTTCCAAAGACGTTAATGATTTCTTTTATTCAGGCCAGCGTTTTGCTTGGTGGTTAGGCGCTGCCTCTATGATTGCGACCGGGATCGGATCATACTCCTATTTAAAATATTCCCAGCAAGGGATGGAAACCGGACTAAGTTCAGCGATGACTTACACCAATGACTGGTTCATTATTCCTTTTTTTATGTTTGGCTGGCTGCCGATTATTTATTTTTCCAGAGTCAAATCGATTCCGGAATATTTTGCCAGAAGGTTTAATGATACGGCCAGATACATTGCCTTAGTTATTATCCTGGCCTATATGCTCTTTTATATTGGTTATAATCTTTTTACCATGGGAGTGGCCTTACAGGGACTTCTTGGTATTTCTATGTACTGGTCAATTCCACTGGTGACCTTGGTCCTGGGAGGGTATGTAACTTTTGGAGGACAGACTGCCGTTATTTTTACGGATCTGGCCCAGGGAATTATGCTCTATATTGCGGGTGGAATCGCTATCATCGCAGGCCTAGTCGCTTTAGGTGGAATAGGCGAATGGTGGGCCTGGCTTCCGGTAACCCATAGACTTCCCTTTGTTCATTTATTTAACGATTATCAATTTAATACCGCTGAATTATTCTGGGGAGAAGCGCTTGCTGGTTCCATCGCTTTCACCTTTATGAATCAGGGTTTTATTATGCGCTACCTGGCCTTAAAATCAGTGAATGAAGGCAGAAAGGCCTGCATTTTTAACGTTCTGTTTACCTTACCTTTTTCTGCTATCATCGTGGGGGCCGTGGGCTGGATTGCTAAATCACTGGTCATTAAACAGGCCGCAATGGGAGGCATGCTTGAAGGGATAAATGCTATTCATATTGAAAATTACTACCATACGTTTTTAATTGTGGCATGGGAGTGCTTGAAACAAAATGCCTTGGTTTTTGGTTTTGTAGTGGCAGCACTATCGGCTGCTTTAATGAGTACCGTAGATACACTCATCAATGCTTGTGCGGCGATTGGTATTTATGACATTTATAAACCTTTAATTAAAAAAGGGGCCACTGAAAGACATTATTTAATTGCGGCTAGGTGGATGTCGGCGCTGATTGCCCTTGGTGGATTATTTCTATCTTTTAGTTTTATTGGTATGAAAGGATCACTCATGGCCATTCATTACAAGGGAATCATGTTAATTATCCCCGCACTGGTCACTACCATTTTTCTGGGAGCTTTCTGGCGTAGATTTAATACGAAAGCGGCCTGTGTTTCAATGGTTTTTGGGGCGGTATTAACCTTTGCGACGGAGTTTTCACCTGCCTTGACGGACCTTTTGATTGATCCCATTGCAAACTTTGTTTTAGGGGCCGGACTGCTTTCTAAAAAATACATTTATATGAGGGCCTTGTTTGGGATGATTATTACTGCGCTGGTGGGTATTATTGTTACGTTGGTCACTGCTCGAGAAAGTGATGAAAAAACCAAAGGGCTTACCATCTGTACTTTGGAAGATGCCAAGAAAATTTATAAAGGCTCAGACAGGTTAAATGAGGTTCTTGGTAAAAAAGTTGGAAAAATGGCAGTGGAATTTAACGATTCATTGAAAGATGATGTAATCAGTGTGTCAAATACGGTGATGCATGCCTTAAAAGCCCAGGCCGATGATATGATCTATGTGGAAGACCAACGTTGGTGGTTGGGAGGCCTTAGATCACTTCACACCAAAGCGGCGAATGCTCACCATAAAGCCGATGATATCATCATGATGAGTAAGAAGACTTGGGAAAATGGCTTGTTTCTTGACGGAAAAAAGCTTAAGATTGAGAAGATATTTTAATATATCATAAACATTTAACAAATTTTTAAAAGGTTAGGCCTCGGGAATCCGAGGCCATTTTTTTTGAATTCCTAAAACGGTTGTGATACTTTTAATGGACCTTAAGTAAAACAATGAATTAGCGTAGGATATTGTGATGATTACAATTAAAAATGGATTGAATTTACCCATGGCGGGAAATCCTGTGAACTTGATTGATGAATCGAAAAGATCAACCCGTTTAGCGGTTATGGGCGATGATTATAAGGGGATGAGACCCCAAATGTTGGTGGAAGTGGGAAGTCGGGTGGAGGTAGGACAAAAACTTTTTGAAGATAAAAAACGTCCGGGTGTTTTTATCACTGCTCCCGGAGCTGGTGAAATTATCAACATTAATCGGGGGGAAAAAAGAAAATTTGAATCCCTTTTAATTAAGTTAGCAAGCGAAGAAAAAAGCGTTGCTTTTAAAACAGGCCTTTCTCAATCCGCTGAGGAAATTAGAAAAGGGCTGGTTGACTCGGGATTATGGACTGCTTTGAGAACCAGGCCCTATGATAAAACTCCCTATATTGGGACTTCACCGGCTTCAATTTTTGTCAAGGCCATGGATACCAATCCCTTAAGTTTTGATCCGGAAATTATTATTAAAAAATATGAAAAAAATTTTTATGAGGGAATTGGTGTTTTAACCAAACTGACCGGTGGTAAGGTCTATGTTTGTGTGAAAAAAAATTCTTTTATTAAAGGCCAAGATCCGCAGGTTTTGGTTAAGGAGTTTTCAGGTCCTCATCCGGCAGGAAATCCCGGAACGCATATTCATTATCTCGATCCAGTTTCGGAAAATAAAACGGTGTGGCATATTGATTATCAGGATGTGATTGCCATATCCAAATTATTTTCTGAAGGAAAACTGTGGACTACCCGATATGTTGCATTGTCAGGTCCACATGCTCTAAATCCCAGAATCATCAAAACCAGACTGGGAGCATCTATCGATGATCTGCTAAGTGGTGAAGTAAAAAGTCCCTCCGAAACGAGGGTCGTTTCGGGTTCCGTTTTAAATGGTACAGGATATTTTAAAGAAAAAGCTTATTTGGGGAGATTTCATCATCAGATAACCTTGCTAGCTGAGGGGAATAAAAGGGAATTGTTTGGATGGGCCATGCCAGGCCTACATAAATTCTCGGTTACTAATGTTTTTTTATCCAAGTGGTTATTGAAAAAGCATTTGGCGCTTAATACGAGTATCAACGGCCAACACCGGAATATCGTTCCGGTGGGATCTTACGAAAAAGTTTTGCCGGGCGATTTTCTGGCCACCAATCTTTTAAAAAGTATTATGGCAAAAGAAATTGAGGATTCTATCAACCTTGGTTGTCTGGAGTTGTCAGAGGAGGATCTGGCCTTGTGTACCTATGTGTGTCCCAGTAAATCTGATTTTGGAAAAAACCTAAGAGAGCTCCTCGATTTGATTGAAAAAGAAGGATAATTTATGAAGTTGATAGAAAAACTGCTGGAGAAAGGGTCTGTCTATTTTAAAAAAGGGGCAAAGCTTCATAAGCTATATTATTTATGGGAAGCAGCCGATACTTTTTTTATGACTCCTGGAAAGGCCACCAGAGGCAGTGTGCATGTCCGAGATGGGATTGATCTAAAGAGGATGATGACGTTTGTGATGATTTCTTTGTTACCTTGTATCCTGTTTGGATTATACAATGTAGGGTATCAAAGTAATCTGGTTTTAAGCGCAAACGGTGTGCATGCGATTCCTGGGATCAGAGGTGCACTGCTCAGTTATTTTAATATCACTGCTGATCCCCAAAATATATTATTTTGTTTTCTGCATGGGGCGACCTATTTTATACCAATTTATGCGGTTACCATGGTGGTGGGCATATTTTGGGAAGTGCTTTTTTCCAGTATCAGGAAAGAAGAAGTCAATGAAGGTTTTTTTGTAACAGCACCCTTGTATGCTTTAATTTTACCACCTACCATTCCGCTTTGGCAGGTGGCCCTGGGGATTAGCTTTGGTGTTGTTATCGCCAAAGAAGTTTTTGGTGGAACTGGAATGAATTTTCTAAATCCAGCACTTGCGGCTCGGGCCTTTTTATTTTTTGCTTACCCCGCTGAAATATCAGGGGATCTGGTTTGGATAGCGGTAGATGGACATACCGGTGCTACGGCCCTTAGTCAGTTTGCTGCCAGTGGAAACAGTGTGTACTCCTTTATGGATGCATTCGTTGGCAAAATACCAGGTGCGATCGGGGAAACTTCTGCGCTGGCATGTATTGTGGGAGGGCTTTTTTTGATTATAACCAGAATTGGATCCCACCGAATTATTTTAAGTTGTATTTTAGGTGCAGTGGGTACCAGTTTATGGTTTAACTTTATTGGTAGTACCACTAACCATATGTTTAGCATGCCCGCTCACTATCACCTAGTCTATGGTGGATTTATGTTTGGTTGCATGTTTATGGCCACAGATCCGGTGACCGGGGCGCAGACCCTGATCGGCCAGTATTTCTATGGGCTTTTAATCGGGGTAATGGTGATATTAATCAGGGTAGTCAATCCGGCTTATCCTGAAGGAATGATGCTGGCTATCTTGTTTGGCAATGTGTTTGCCCCGCTCATTGATTATTGCGTTATGACTGCAAATATCAAACGAAGGAGAAAAAGATGTTAAACAACAGCATACAAAAAACCCTCTTGGTATCCCTGCTGCTTTGTTTGGTATGCTCCATTTTAGTTTCTGTTTCGGTGGTTATGTTGAATAAACAACAGGAAGAAAATAAAGCCTTGGATGTGAAAAGAAATTTACTCATGGCCACCAGGCTGATTGATGCTACTGCTACGAAAGATGATATTGTGGAAGCTTATAAGAAAATTGAAATGAGGATGATTGACCTCGAAAAAGGTGATTTCACCAGCGACGTTGATCCCCAAAAATATGATCTAAAAAAATCCAGAAAAGATCCCAAGGAAAACATTGCGATTGCCACCTCTAACGACGTTGCCAATATTAAATTTAGGTCAAAATTTTCCAGTGTCTATTTTGTAAAAGAAAATGGAGTGACCACCCAAATTGTTTTACCAGTTTATGGTAAGGGATTATGGTCCACCATGTTTGGCTTTTTATCTTTGGCCCCAGATCTTAAGACAGTTAAAGGGTTTCAATTTTTTGAACATGGAGAAACCCCCGGATTGGGAGGGGAAGTGGACAATCCCAATTGGCAAAAAATATGGCCAGGTAAAAACGTCTATGATGATCAGTTTCATACCAAGATTGATATTGTAAAAGGCAAGGTGACGAATAATCCGCATAAGGATTTTCAAGTTGATGGACTTTCCGGGGCCACTCTTACTAGTAACGGAGTGGAAAACTTACTCCATTACTGGTTAGGCCATGATGGTTTTTTAAAGTTTTTACAAAATATAAAGAGCAGAGGGGATATAAAATGAGTATCAAAAAAACATTATTTGATCCGATTTTTAACAACAATCCGATTGCTCTTCAAGTGCTTGGCATTTGTTCGGCTTTGGCCGTGACCACCAAAATGGAAACCACACTGGTGATGAGTGTGGCAGTTACCCTAGTCACTGCCTTCTCCAGTTTGTCGGTGAGTATTATTAGGAATCATATTCCTTCTTCCATACGAATTATTGTGCAAATGACGGTTATAGCCTCCATGGTGATTGTGACTGATCAGATTCTTAAGGCTTACTTTTATAATGTATCCAAAAGTCTGTCTGTTTATGTGGGACTTATTATCACTAATTGTATTGTCATGGGTAGAACCGAAGGTTATGCCATGAAAAATGGGCCGGTCGCCAGTTTTATGGATGGTATTGGAAATGGACTCGGTTACAGTTTTATTCTTATAACCGTGGCAATCTTTCGCGAATTATTTGGTAATGGAAAAATTCTGGGTTTTACTATTTTTAAATTAACCAATGAGGGAGGATGGTATCAGGGAAACGGCTTAATGCTGCTTGCTCCGAGCGCCTTTTTTCTAATTGGTCTGATGATTTGGGTGATTCGGACTTTTAAAAAAGACCAGGTTGAGGAGAAATAAAAATGTTGGAACATTACTTAAGCATACTTACAAAATCTATTTTTATTGAAAATCTGGCCATTAGCTTTTTTCTGGGCATGTGTACATTTATTGCAGTTTCCAAAAAAGTCAAAACAGCTTTGGGACTTGGTATCGCCGTCATGGTGGTCCAGGCCATTACGGTTCCTGCCAATAATATTATTTTAAATCATCTGCTTAAAGAGGATGCGTTGGCGTGGATGGGTATTTCGGGCATGGATTTAACTTTTTTGGGACTAATTAGTTATATTGGGGTGATTGCGGCCCTGGTGCAGGTGCTGGAGATGTTTTTAGATAAATATGTCCCCGCTCTCTATAATGCGCTTGGAATTTTTTTACCGTTGATTACGGTTAATTGTGCTATTTTAGGAGGAACTCTTTTTATGGTGGAACGGGATTACACTTTTATGGAAAGTGTAACGTATGGAGTGGGTTCGGGATTTGGTTGGGCATTGGCCATAACTGCCATGGCAGGAATTAGAGAAAAATTAAAATATAGTAATGTTCCAGCAGGACTTAGAGGACTTGGGATTACCTTTATCACCGTGGGGTTAATGGCCATTGGCTTTTTAGCTTTTTCGGGTATTCAGTTATAGGAGAAGGGGTAGATCAGATGATGATTATAATAGTAGGCGTCTTGATGTTCACCTTGGTGGTGCTTTTTTTAGTACTGCTGATTTTATTTGCAAAAAGTAAACTGGTTTCAGAAGGATATATTAAAATCAATGTTAATCATGAGAAGAATCTGGAAATACCCGTTGGGGGGAAACTCATGAATGCCCTGGCCCAAGAAAAACTTTTTGTCGCTTCAGCTTGTGGCGGGGGAGGCAGTTGTGGCCAGTGCAAGGTCGTTATTAATAGTGGCGGTGGAGAGGTTTTGCCGACGGAAGAAGGACAATTATCCCGAAGAGAAATCAAAGCAAAATATAGGCTGTCATGCCAAGTCCCGGTGAAGGGAAACATGGAAGTAGTCGTACCCGAGGAGGTTTTCGGTGTCAAAATGTGGAAATGCAAAGTCAGGTCGAACAAGAATGTGGCGACCTTTATCAAAGAGCTTATTCTTGAAATACCTGCAGGGGAAAGTGTACCTTTCCGTGCCGGTGGCTATATCCAAATCGAGTGTCCCCCTCACGAAGTCAAATACTCCGACTTTGATATCGAAAAAGAATATCGAGACGATTGGGACAAGTGGAATCTCTGGCAATATAAATCAGTTGCCAAAGAAAAAGTAGTTAGGGCCTATTCCATGGCCAGTTATCCCGAAGAAAAATCTATTATCATATTAAATGTAAGGATTGCCACGCCACCGCCAAAAACTGCTTTTCCGCCCGGGATAATGTCCTCCTATATCTTTGGTTTAAAACCCGGGGACGAAGTGACTATTTTTGGCCCCTTTGGCGAGTTTTTTGCGAGAGACACTGATAAGGAAATGGTTTTTATTGGTGGAGGAGCTGGGATGGCCCCCATGAGATCTCATATTTATGATCAATTAAAACGCATTAAAACCAAGCGCAAAATGAGTTTTTGGTATGGGGCCAGAAGCAAACGGGAAATGTTTTACACTGAGGAGTTTGATGAACTGGCACAACAAAATCCCAATTTTGTCTGGTATACTGCCTTAAGTGAGCCGCTGCCTGAAGATAATTGGAGCGGTTATAAGGGTTTTATTCATAACGTACTGAGAGATGAATATATTATAAAACATAAGGCCCCGGAAGATTGTGAGTATTATCTGTGTGGTCCACCCATGATGAATAAAAGTGTGACGGATATGTTGATAGAGCAAGGTGTGGAACCAGAAGATATCATGTTTGATGATTTCGGTGGATAAGGGTGGTGTGATGAAAATAATAATTCCGGTTATCATTGTTTTTGCTTTTTTTATTTTGGCCATATCGCTTAGTATGATTTTTAAAAAGAGACAGCATAAACCTTCCTGTAAACAGGCCGGTGAGATGATGGGACATAAATGTGAGTGTGCTCATCAAGATGAAAAGCCGGCAAAACATAATTGTTGTGGGAAACATGAACACTAAGATTTATTAAACCAGCAGTTTACAAAGTATGAAAATCTAGCGGATAATAAACAGGTAGTTGGTGCCCAGGACGAGACTTGAACTCGTACGGCCCGTTTAAGGCCGAGGGATTTTAAATCCCTTGTGTCTACCGTTTCACCACCCGGGCAAGGAGTAATTACCCAACAATGTTGAACTATTTACTAGGGATCTGTCAAACAAAAAAAAAAGTATTAGTAACTACGATTATGGTGGTGATCAGTGTTTTCTCGTGTAGTGCCCCGCTTATAAAACATAATGTTGAATTTTTGCCGGCCAAACCGGTGTGGTTTGATACGAAAAATATCTATTCCAATAAGTTGGAAGAAAAGATGGTGGCGGCTCATCCGTTCTTTGATCTGGTACCTTTTTCCTCCCAAAAAGATCAAATGATTAACTTTGTTGTACTGACTCCTGAAGGTGAAACCAAGCGATTCGACATAGATCTTTACTCAGGCAAACTTTTTAGCAAATTCCATCTATGTAAACAGAAAGATGTTTGGAATAATTATAGTGGTACTATTTATAAGCCCAATTTTACCGAAGGCTTCATCCCCAGATTACTTGATGGTGCTGGATTACCTCAAAAAATAATCGTGTTTGGAGCAAAGGATATTTATAAAAGGGCCTTAAGTCATGCCGTGGGTTCTCATCGGGTCAGAGTCGTGGGGGGAGTGGTCGAGCAAAGATGTGAAAAATATCCCTGTCTAGCGAATAATGAGTGGCTTGCCAGACTGGTGTTAGTGGCGGTTGATCCAACTTACGAAAAATATACTTATGTCAAAGATCTGTATGATTTAAAGAAAGAAGTTGATTGGAAATATACTGTGGCGTACCTGGCAAATGCTTCAGGCAGAACCTTTGATCAAGGACTCGAGTCCCCTTATGTACGGGTGGTAGATGAAATCGATGCGGACAGAGCACTTTTGTTTGCCATTGAAAAAGGTTATCTGTATCGATTTGAAGATTTGATGAAGCTTAGAAATAGCTGTCACGAAATGTATGATTATATTTGGAAAAAAGTAAATGAAATTAAAATTATCAAGGCCAAGCTGAGTGATAAAAATTGGATAAACAGCGTGATAGAAAAGAATTTACAAAAACAAAAAACGGACAAAAAACTGGAGACTGCTGATTTGATCAAATTAAGAAGGGAAATGATGGAGCAAAAAATTATCGAATTATCCAAAGATAATTTTTCAGCCTTTTTGGTCCAGTTTTATAAAAAATTCAAGGAAAAATATGCCATCTGTTCCAAAAACGTCATGGCGGCCAATCTCAACGAAGATATGCAAAGGCATTGGTTTTTTGCTTATCTGGAAGGGTTCTTTTATGCCAATGATTTAAATTATATTTATAATTGTTCCAAGCGGGAATGGTTTCAAAATTATCGCACCACTCAAGGTAAGTGGGCCCTTGATCAATATGAAGAGTTAACGTCTTGCTCATCAGAGGCTTTGGATGCTGCTTTTGAAAAATTACCAGTACTGTTTAACCGTATGATGAATAATTCCAATGAACAATTTTATAGATATGTTACCTATGATTTTTATGCCGGTTCCCACGAAAAGCTATATGCATGGGTGAAAGTCTCCTCCAAGAGGATTAGTTGTATCAAGGAACCTGATTCTTTGTGGCGCAGGATTCAAGGGATGATGGTCAAGGAAGGGAATTTTATTTCAGAGGATGAAAATGAGTTTATTTTCCCCAGTGATGTTCAATGGGAGGGATTCCATATTAATGGTAAACGAAATACTTTTTAGAATTTGGGACATGGGCGGTCGGACATAATGATTGAAAGCATAAAAAATTGGAGTACCCGGAAAAATATCAATGCCGTGGTTTTTGGTAATGGATGCTGTGTGCAGGAGGACTTATCCACCGAATTAAGGGCGTTGCTTGCGCAGGCAAACTATACCTTGAAGATTGTTGATAGTCCCAGACAGGCAAACTATTTGTTTATCCACGGAATAATCAATCCACTTTTGTTAAATGTTTTATTAAAAATTTATGCAGATATGCCTGATTTTAAAATAGTGGTTGCCCTGGGTAATTGTGCATCCAATGCGGGAGCCTTTAATGGTTATAATGCTTTAACTGGAGTCGAACGGTTTATCACAGTGGACTATTATTTGACCGGTTGTCCGGTAGATGCAAACGCCATGGAGGATTTTATGGCAAATTTAGATGATTTGATTTTGAAAAAAAGTAAAGAGTTGGAATAATGAATTGGACCTTTGAATATTCAAAAGAAATCCTGGTTAAAGAGTTTAACCTTTTAATCGAATGTGAGGTGTCCACCGAGCGCGAAGGATATTGTACTTTTAATATTAAACATAAAAATTTGCTTGAAAGTTTGAAAATATTAAAAGAACGATATCAGTTTTTGAAATTGGTGGATGTGATTGCTTACTCTGCGGCGGTCAAACAAGCTCAGGGTGATTTTGAACTGCTCTTTATCCTGGAACGACCAGTTGACTCGCAAATAATATTTCTTAAGACCAGTTTGACAAGCGATGAACCCCTTTGTGATTTTTCCAACTTGTGGATGACCGGCGACTGGTATTTAAGAGAGATTTTTGAATTTTTGGGGATTAAAAATACTTCCACTCGTCATCAACAGTTACTTACTCATGATAACGTTCAAGGCTTGGTACTTAGGAAAAATGAGACTGGTGCAGTGATTAAGGAGCCTACTTATAGAAAGTCCCTGAAGATTGACGGTGTCTTGGTGCCGACGGTGAATTCTACTAAGCAATGGTTTAGTTTTGGTCCTTTTCACCCCTTCATCAATAATCAATTTCGCCTATTGACGGAGCTTAAGGAAGATTGCATAGGTGCCTCAAAAATTGAAATTGGTTATCATCATCTGGGTCTTGAAAAAAAGTTTGAAGAGTTGAATGCTCATAGCGTTTTACAACTATTACATAAATACAAATGTCTTTCTGGAAATTCGTTACCGATTCTCTGGTGTAAAACGGTGGAAGAAATTCTCCAAATACCCATTAATGACCGGATCGCTGCTTTAAGGATGCTGTATTTTGAAATGGACCGGATCAATGATCATTTACAAACGATAAAGCGAATGCTGGAGTTTTCATTAAACGATGTGGCCACCTGGTTTATGAAGGATATATTACAAATGTTTGATGAGTACATGTTCCAATTGGGACTTTTTAACCATGCCAGAAATATTCATCGATTTGGCGGTTTTTACCAGGACATTAAAAGAGAAACAGTGGTTTTTATTTTGCAATCAATCGGCAAGTTTGAAAAAAAAGTCAGGCAACTGGAGAAGCAGTTGACTAAATCCATGCAATGGATTGATCAACTCAAAACCAACGCGATAACGGCCAAAGATGCTATGAAATATGGCCTGGATGGACCGAATTTGAGGGCATGTGGTATAAAATATGATTTAAGGAAAAATGCCCCCTATTATCTGTATCATGAAGTTGAATTTGAGGTGCCACTGGGCGCATATGGAAATGCTTATGACCGTTATTATGTCCGAATTAGAGAGGTTTATGAGTCGGTGCGAATTATTTCCCAAATTTTAGATAATATCCCCAGTGGCCAGTATTTCGTCAAACTAGAAAATGGGGGACCGGTTGACAAAGATAAATTAAATGAGTCAGAGATCAATTTTCAAAAATATGATGCATATTACAGTCATGGACCGCAACTTTTGGCCAGAGAGCATTTTTCAAGAATAGAAAATGCTAGAGGATCTATCGGTATTTTTGTTAAAACGCTCGGAGATTTTTTGCCGTATCGATTCAAGTTAAGCGGGCCATCTTATAAATTGCTGTCATCGTTTCCAGATATTATTAAAAATGAAAATATTAAACGGCTACCGCTACTTTTGCGATCTTTTGATATAAATATTCATGAGGTGGATCGTTAAGTGAGAAATATATGATTCCTCATATTGGTGATTTTAAAATAAATAGTTTTGGGAGTGCGGTTTTAAAAATATTAAAATTGATGAGCACTTTTATAAAATCTCTTTTTTTAGGCAAAATAAAACCCGTTACAGGCAATCGACATAACCAAAGGGTTTTAAGTTTGCCGACTCTCGTGGTGAATCAAAAAAATAAAATCATTTGCAACGGTTGTAAAATTTGTGAGAGGGCATGTCCTAGTGGTTGTATAGAAGTGAAACTTGTACACCATCAGGAGGTCAAAATGAATATTGATTATAGTCGATGTCTTAGCTGTTTTGTCTGCGAAGAGGTGTGTCCCATTGATGCAATCACTTTAAAAGTAAGAAAAGAGTATCTAGGCCGAAAGGATAAAAACCTGATGGTGTGCCAAGAAAAATTGGTCATAGGCTTGAAGTAACTTGTAAGTCGAGCAGTAGTTATTCCTGTTTCATTTCAAAAAAGCATGCAATTGTTTTTATCGAGTATAATAATTACTTGATATTATTAAACTAATCTTCTCGGAATATTATAAATAATTTTTTTTTTTTACCGATAAATAGATGCTGATCCTTGGAACAAAATGAATCGAATGCCGTGTTAGTATTTGGTTAAAGCGTTCATGTGGTTTGTTTGTTAGGAGTTTATATTGATTAATTATAACCATCTCAAAGGTTATGCATCCCTAAGTCGGCTTATCTGGTTGATGGTTATCAGTCTGTCCCTACTTATTTCCTGTGTACCAAACAAACCATTTAATGCAAGAGTTCCCGGATCGGAAGATGATACCAAATTGTCGATAACCAGTTCTGCCACTTATATTAATGCTGTCAATTATACCAATTTTCCGTTGGCCGGAGTGTGCTCTGAAAATGGGGCGTTGGTGCTGGTCCAGGCCATTGATGTTAATGGTACGGTACGGTCCCCTAATGGGAATATTATTTGTAACAATAAAGTCTGGTCCACCGGGGCAGGCAGAGAACTGGATCTTACTACACTGGCCCAGGGTACTGTGCGGATCGTGGCCAATCACTCCGATGTCCTAGGCCAGGCCAGAACAGTTACCCTTAGTACCAGAAAGGATACGGTGTCCCCTTTTATTTTAAATGTCAGTTCCTCCACCGGGGATGGTACCTACGGACTGGCGGATGTTATTAAAATTGAAATCGCCTTTAGTGAACCAGTGTATCTTTCTGGAAGTGCGGTGTTGCTTTTGAATGCTTCAGCGGGTGCCAAGGGTATATATGTTTCAGGGAGTGGAACTTCTATTTTAGTCTTTAATTATACGGTGAGTATTTTAGACAGTACTTTAGATCTGGAATATGCATCCACCAGTGCGCTGGGAGGAACCTTTAAAGATGTGGCCGGAAACGCTTTTTCCACTGTCGCCGCTTTACCTGCCATCGGCGGAGGCAATTCCTTATCTGATAATCAGAATATTATCATCGATACGGGTGCTCCTACTATTTTAAGTGTGACCACCACTGCTACTGCCGGACAAATGAGAAATCAGGGGGATCAAATCCATATTCAGGTTAACACTTCGGAACCAATTTCATGGAATGTTGTTCTAGGTTATCCAAGAATCGGACTTAACGTCACTCCTAATCAAAGATATGCGGTGTTTGATCCAAGCACCAGTACCTCTACCAGTTTGAATTTTATCTATACCGTACAAGTCGAGGATTATGCTGCCAGACTACAATATGTGACGGTGGATTCACTCACTTTAAATGGTGGAGTGCTCGTTGATGTGGGAAATAATAGTTTATCGTTAACATTACCTGCTCCCACCACCAGTGGCCTTTACGCTGCTAATATCCCCGTCAATGCCCGGGTTGCCAGGGTGGTTAGGGGTTATATAAGTGAACTGGATGGCACATATATATTAGGTCAGACCATTAATATTTTTCTGGAGACTAGCCGGGACATTATTGTCACGGGAAGTCCTTATCTGGAACTTCAAGTATCAGATGGTATCAATAATACGGCGAGGGCACCCTTTGTGGGTGGGAGTGGAAGCAGTTTACTGCACTTTAGCTATACCATAGAGGAGGGTGATCTTTCCATCGGATACTCTCTATCCTATATCGCTAATGATATGGTAGTGCCGGCCAATGGGCCTTTAAAATTTAACGGTGGCACCATGAGGACCGATAATGGTGAAAATCTCAGTCAGCTTTTACCTCATCCCACCTCTTCGACGGCCATTGATTTTTTAAGAAACGTTGATGTTGATGGTGACCGGCCTCATTTGATCGGTGTCTATACCAATACTGCTACCGGGGCACTGGTGGGGATTGATGACCTGGTGGAAATTATTGCTGAGTTTGATCAAAATGTGGTGGTTACCGGGGTTCCGGAAATCTATATCAATGTAGCACCGGCTTTGACTGCTACTTATGTCAGTGGTAGTGGCAGCAATCAAATTATTTTTCGTTATAGTGCAAGCGATGGGGACATAGTGGTTGGGGCCCAGGCACCCTATCTGGATATTGACACTGCCAGCGCCAGTATTTTTAGCCTGGTAGGTGCCACGCTAGAAGATGATGCGGGCAATTCTTCAAGCGATACTTATGATGGGTTAACTCCCACTGGAATTCGCAGTAAATTAGTTACCCTTGGTACCACCAGGCCTGCCATTGATGAAATTACCACGGTGGATGTGGGAACTAAAATTATCGGCGATCTGGTTACTATTGAAATAACCTCCTCGGCTACTCCGCTTTATGTAACCGGTACTCCAAGTTTGTTACTTAATATTTATAATAACCTGTTAACCTCCAAATATGTGGAATGTACTTATGTGCATGTGAATCCGTTAACCACTTTTACCTGCCCATACACGGTTTTAAAGGGGGATTATAATAATGGGGTTGATCATTTGGACTATCTTGGCGCCACTCCACTTATCAACGTGGGGGATTTGTATGGTAATTTGCTGGGAAGTTTTCCAACTCCTTCAGCTTTGGGATCTTTAAGTAATCCAGTTTCATTGCAGTTGCCAGTTACGGTGGATGGAAAAATTCCTGCGATCACCAATATTACCTCTCCCAATATTGATGGAAACTATTTGGAGAATGATCTGATTACTATTCGAATTACTTTTGATGATGTGGTTATTGTTAATACAGTGTCAGGCACGCCGTATCTGACTTTGGATACCAATCCTGATATTACCTTATGTGGGACGGCTTCTTATATCGGGGGCTCTGGCACGTCCATCCTAGAGTTTGATTATCGGGTCAAAGCAGGGGACACCACTTCGCATCGAACCAGTGGCAGACTGGATTATTTAAATGCTCAGGCACTGGTGTTTAATGGTTCTGCCATGAGAGATGTAAATGGCAATCAGCTGGAAATCATTGATTTGCAATTATTTAATCCCGGGGACGGGGTTAGTGGGGCCGGTTCACTTGCGGTTAATAAAAATATGACCATCGATGCCCAAAGACCTACCGTTACTCAAGTAACCTCTACGATTGCCAATGCCAAATATGGACCTAATTCCAATTTAGGATTAGGGGCAGGTATTATTCCTATATCATTAGTTTTTTCAGAAGACATTACGGTCATTGGGACCCCTGCACTTCTTTTAAATACGAGTGGGGTGGTCCGTCGTGCCACCTTTAATAATGTGGCAAATTCCAATACGTTGATCTTCCATTATCAAATTATGAGTGGTGATCGGATTGGACTTGATCCCATTTTATGTGTAACTGAATTTACGGATTCAGCTTGCGATTTAAATTATCTTAGTATTACTTCCCTGGATTCCAGCGGTGGAGATATTAGGGATGCCAGGGGCAATTCACTTTTTAGTGTTCCTGTTCCGGTAGCTGGTTATCTGCCTGATCCAGAGACCGGTTTTTCTCTTAAATTTTTAAAAGATATTCGTATTGATACTTTTTCACCGGAGGTGGTGGAAATCAGACCGCAAGGGCCCACGACCGGTGCGACTCAAACCTTTACGGTCGGACAGATCGTGCGCTTGGAAATGGAACTAAATGAGGAAGTCAACATCAGCAGTGGATTTTTGGGAATTAATTTAAGTAATGGGAGAGTGGCCACCTATACCAGTGGTTCCAATTCGAAGGTGTTGACTTTTTCTTATACGGTTTTACCTAATGATATTGCTAATCCGCTGACTTTTTCTGCCACCAATCCGCTGACGATTTCCGGGACGCATGCCATCTTTGATACTGCGGGCAACTATCTGGATTATACCACCTTTGATCCGGCAGGAACCATCAGCAACGATGCTATCGTGATAAATGGTTTGGTTCCTCACATTACCGGCGTAACCGTGGTCTCCACTCCGTCACTGATCAGTATAGATGATGGATATAATTTGTTGTTGGATTTTACGTTTGATCAAAATATATCTGTCACGGGTAATCCACTTTTATATCTTAACGTGGGTGGGGCAAATGCTATTGGGATTGCCCAGTTTGTTCAGGCGGTAGGAGATACCGTTAGATTTTCTTATCAAGTGAAAGATGGTGACGGCGAAGGCCTTGCCAGTGCCGGACAAACTATTTCCATTTCTTCAAGTAGCTCATTGGTCTCTAATAACGGAATCAACGGGACCATTCGAGATGTTAACGGGATCAATTATGCTGATTTGCATATCCCAAGCCTGGGGCTTTCCACGCTTATTGATGGAACCAGACCTTATGTCACTAGCGTCGTGGCAGCCCCCTCTGTGATTGCTCCAGATAAAATATATCTGGGACAGACCATAGATATCACCGTTTCATTCCATGAAGTCATTGGGCCGGTGAGTGCGGTAACTTTGGATTTGAATATTGGGGCCACGGGAAAAACTATCAATTGTGTTAATCATCCGACTGATAATAAGTCTATTCTATGTAGTTATACGGTTGGTACTAACGATATAACCATCGTAGGATATCTGAGCTATTTGAACTCGAACGCCCTAAGAGGTGATATCAGGGACCTGCATGGAAACCTGGCCAATTTGAATTTAACCACTCCTTTCATGCCCAATACCATGATTGTGGATGGGACTACCGCTGCGGTCAACGTGGTCACCTCTGATAATTTGAATGGAATTTATATTTTAAATGATGTGATTGAGATTAAGGTTGATTTTTCTCATGATTTAATATTGTCAAGCAACGCCTCGGTTCAGCTGAATTTGGTGGTTAATACTGTGGCCAGTCCGGATACCACCAGATACATAGATTGTATCCAGGATTTAAGTGATGCCTCTATTTTACTGTGTAATTACATCGTACAGGCGGGGGATTTCAATGCCGATCTAAATTATGAGGCTACGGGCTCTTTGGTGCTTGCTAGTGGAACTTTGACCACTATTTATGATGCCCAGATTTTTACTGCCAGTTTGGATCTTCCCGATGTATCTTTGCCTACCTCTCTTGCGGGCAATAAGGATTTATACGTCAGTACCATTCCTCCCACTGTGGTGGATGTGGATGCGGGGGCCACTCATCAAATGGGAGGATCATACACCGTCGGGGAAATTATTCCCATCGAGATAACTTTTTCTGCCAGTATGCAAGCGCCTGCGGGAGGCACACCTACGCTGGGCCTTAATGTCAGCGGTTTGGAAAAAGAGATTACTTGTATCTTGCATGCGACGGTTTTAACTAAAATGACTTGTAATTATACGGTGACCCAAGGTGATTGGGCCAATCCTTTGGAAGTTTTCGGAGTGGCGGCTTCCACCTTTCATATGAATGGGGCAACGATGGTCGATATAGGTGGCAATCTCATGACAAACTACTCGATTGCTATGCCCACGACCTTAGCAGGCAGAAATATCATCATTGATACCATCGCACCGGAGGTAACCATTGATAGTCCGGGTATGAATACTTATATCAAGGCATCCCAAGGAACAAATGTGGCAGAACCTTTCAGTTTATCAGGTACATGTACAAATCCACCGGATGGATCAGTCGAAGTGACGATTAGTATTTCAGATGGTGGCAGTCATACCCAGGCCTTAAGTGCCAATTGTGCGGGCGGGGTGTGGAGTTATGATGTGGACACTTTGGATGAATATCCAGATGGATTGGTGGTGATCACCGCTACGCAAAGTGATACCGCTAATAATCAGTCTATACTGGTTACCAAATATTATCAAAAGGCCCTGGCTTTGTATCCTGGGGAGGATCATAATTTTGCCATCTTTAAAGAGCGAGTGAATGGCTGGGGAGACAATGCCCTTTATCAGCTAGGGGATGGCACGACCACTTTAAGAAGTTATCCGAAACAGAATTTAAGTCTGGCCAATGCTACCCAAGTAGGCCCGGGAGCTGATCACACCTGTGCTTTGATATCTGGATTGGTTTATTGTTTTGGTAGTAATCAAAAATCGGGGAGTACGACCGGCCAACTTGGCGTCAATACCAACGAACCATTTAGAACGGCATTATCATCGGCGGTGGTGGATAGTACCGGTAATGCGATTAACAATATCAAGCAAATTGCCGTTGGCAAGTATTTCAGTTGTGCCCTCACTACCTCGGGTAATGTTTACTGTTGGGGTGATAATGTTTATGGACAACTGGGGATTAATTCAAGCGATACTTATCGCCTGTATGCTTCGCTATTGGATGCGGCCATTTTAAGTGATGTCGAGGCAATTTATGCCGGGGCCGAACATGCTTGTGCTGTTCAAAAAGGGGATCTTTATTGTTGGGGACGAAATAATCAAGGGCAGCTTGGAATTGGCAGCAGTGGTAATTATCAAATTGCGCCCATGCTGATCACCGGATTATCTTCCAGTAAAAAAGCTTATCTAATGGCACTTGGACGATCACATACCTGTGCACTTTATGATGGTGGTGTCCAGTGTTTTGGTAGTAATGTGTATGGACAACTGGGCAGTGGTTCAGATGCGGTCAGTATGAAAACCGTACCCGTGGTTGGTGATTTTGTGTCTGGGTTGGGAGCAAATGCCGGGGTGGTACAGATTACCGCAGGTGATGATCATACCTGTGCCTTGCTGAGTATGGGAGTGAAGTGTTGGGGACGAAATGTTGAAGGCCAGCTAGGGGATTCCACCAACGTATATAAAAATATTCCTACCGATGTAACCGGATTTACCGCCAATAATAAGGCCCAAGGTGTCTTTGCAGGGGGAAGTCATACCTGCATAAATACCAGTGGTGGTGCGAGATGTTTTGGAAAAAATAATTTCTATCAACTCGGTAACGGTATAAGCGTCAATAAAAATTCACCCGATTATGTACTTACCATGAGTGGAATCAGGATTACAGCCGGGGATGAGCATTCATGTGTCTATTTAAAAAGTGGAACATATTGTTTTGGAAATGGCGGTTCAGGTCGACTGGGACAAGGGAGTGCGTCCAATAGCACCAATCCAGTACAAGTCTTGCAGATAGAAAATGGCGTGATCAGAGGTCTTTCCACCGGGACGGATTTTTCTTGTGCTGCCTATAATAGTGAGGCCCGTTGTTGGGGTAATAATTCGCTGGGCAAGTTGGGGGTTTCCCCTGCACTAAGTGCCAGCTCCACTCCAGTGGCGGTCCAGGATTCGTCGTCCGTGAATCTGGCACAAGTGACCGATATATCCAGCGGTAGTTCTCATACTTGCGCCAAGGTGGGTAATGAAATCATGTGCTGGGGACAAGGATCAGACGGGCAGCTTGGGGACAATCAGGATATCTCGTCTTATATTCCGCGCATTGTTTTAAGAGGAGCTGCCAATTTAAGTACGGTGGGTACGATTCATAAGCTGGCGGCTGGGGGAAATTATAGTTGCGCTATTATTGGAAGTACCAAACAAACTTATTGCTGGGGAAATAACACGGTTAATATGGAAGCACTTTACGCTGTACCGATTGCCGGTGGAAATAATGCCGACCAGATTAGTGTTGGTGGAAATCATGCCTGCATCATTGTGAATGAAGGAGTAAAGTGCTGGGGTAGTGACTCCGATGGGCAACTGGGAAACAACAGTGCCATAGGTGATAGCACGACTCCGGTGGTGGTCGATGTTGATACCAGTGACACGCCACTGACCCAGGTGGTACAGGTGGTTGCGGGATTAAAACATAGCTGCGCCTTACAAGTCAGTGGTGCAGTAAAATGCTGGGGTAATAATGATTACGGACAACTGGGTAGTGGTAATCTCATCAGTTCCCCTTATGCGCTTGAAGTTAGCGGTCTAACGGCAGGTTCGGAAGTTATTTTTCTGACGGCCGGAAGTAATCATACCTGTGCTCTTTTGAAAACCGGAGCAAAATGTTGGGGTAATAATGATTATGGACAATTGGGAACGAGTACCGCACCTGATTTATATAGTGATGTACCTGTCAGCGTAAATTCCATTGCCTATTAAAAAACGTAGTTTAGTCCAACACCTGCTTCCAATCCTCTGATGGTCATATAACTTGGATCAAAAAAATATGTGGAATCAAATTCTCCGAGCTTTTGGTAGTTATAGCCAATCATGGTTTTCATGGACCAGGTCTTAAAGATGGCATAAACCCATTCAAAGGACAGGCCATACTTGTAGGAGATGCCTTCTAATTGTTCATCACTGGCAATCACCACAGTTCTGGGTGAATAGGCGAACGTACCGACGCTGATGATTCGATGCTTTTTTTTGTTATAGAGATTATTGGTTAATTCAAATGCCAAGGAAACGGCAGAAAAAAGTAAATCTTTATCGGCAATTCCCTGCACATCGGCACCTATGCGGTAGTCGATAAAATCCAAATCATAACTTTCGTATCGCACTTTGATTTGGGTTCCATACACCGTGGAAGGTAGTTCCCGATTGACCACATGGGAGGAGGTTTCCCAGTTGTTGCCGGGTTGAAATAATCCGTAGCTAAAAGTTAACTGTTTACGTTCATGTAGGGAAATTTTTTGGGGAATGTAGCTAAAACCCAGGCACCAGAAGGTTAGAGAAAGGATGAATAGAAAAATATAAAAATAATTACTCACTTTCTTATTATATCAATATACCCTCGTGAGTCCAGCATGTCCCAAGAGCTAAAATATTTTCCTTACGGGCATTTTTTTTAAAAGATTCAGTTTTTTTATGAATTCTGTGCGCTTGATTTCTTTACCGCCAAGGCTTTTTACCACTGGGGTGATCATCTGGGTGTCCAAAAAGGGGATTTGGTATTTTTGCAGATGTTGAAGTAAAAAAATTAACGCAATTTTGGAGGCATTGGGGGCCTTGTGAAACATGGATTCTCCACTTATGATATTTCCACTAACAAAACCATAAAGTCCTCCGACGAGTTCACCCTTTAGCCAAGTTTCCACTGAATAGGCCAAATGATGGCAAAAAAGCTGAGTAAAAGAATCCATTATCTCATCGGTAATCCAGGTGGACTCCTGATGTGGTCTCTTGATTTCCTTGCATTCCCACAGCACCTCACTGAAGGCCTGGTTAAAGGTCGTGGTATAAGGATTGTTTTTTAAAAATTTTTTTAAACTTTTGGGTACATGCAAATCAGCAATTTCCAATATTCCTCTGGGATCGGGACTAAACCATGCCATTGGATAATCTTCACCAATAGGCCAGGGAAAAATTCCTTGATGATAGGCCTCCACCAGGGTGTATAGATCAAGCTCTCCCCCCACTGCCACCAGGCCGTCTTTTGTAGCATGATCAATCGGAGGAAATGTTATAACCGGCATTAAATTAAGAACCCCTTTATTTAAGTTAGAATTATTGTTTGTTTTTGGCCAATAGTATATTATAAAAAATATTTAAATATATAAGTTAAGTATAGTAGCAAAGCACCCCATACCAAAGGTCCTTATGATCGCCATAAAATCAAAAAGAGAAATCGAGTTAATGCGCAAGACTTGTGCTTTGGCCAGTGAGACGTTGCAATTTATTGAACCCTATATCAAACCGGGGGTTTCCACCGAGAAACTAAACGAGTTATGCCATGAATATATCATCAGTCATGGAGCGACTCCTTCTCCGCTTAATTATCACGGATTTCCAAAATCCATCTGCACCTCTCTTAATGAAGTGATATGTCATGGAATTCCAAGCAGTAAGGACGTACTAAAAAGTGGTGATATTTTAAATGTTGATATCACCACTTTCCTGGAAGGTTTTCATGGGGATACCAGTGCCACTTTTTTGGTGGGAGTAGTTGATCCGCAACTGAAAAAATTGGTGGAAGTGACTTATGAGTGTATGTTACGCGGAATTAGAGTTATCAAACCCGGCAAAAAAACCGGCGATATCGGTCATGCCATCGAAACTTATGCGTTGGAACAGGGGTTTAGTGTGGTGGAAGAATATTGTGGACATGGAATTGGCAGAAGTTTTCATGAGGACCCGCAGATTTTACATTACGGTGATAAAAACAAGGGTACGGTGCTAAAAGAAGGAATGATTTTTACCGTTGAACCCATGATCAATTTGGGCGAGAGGTTTTGTGAAGTGCTTAAAGATAATTGGACGGTGGTCACCAAAGATGGGTGGCCCTCGGCCCAATATGAACATACCATCTTAGTCACCAGTAATGGTTATGAAGTTTTAACTTTGCGAAGTGGCGAAATTATCTAGAGAATTTTTCCTTTGATAATATCGATTTCTCTTTTTTGATGATCCTTCTTGCATTTTTCGAAGATACGGTCGAGGTTTTTTAATTGATTAAAAATGGATTCGATGGTCTTGGTGTCTTTAAAAAATGCGTTAATACCCACATCAGGTTCTTCCTCCAGATATTTCACCTTGAATTTCAAATCGGCCAGTTGGGGAATGTATTTGTCTAGACAGTCATGGGAGGGGGCACCGGTTTGAATTTCACTAATCCAGTTTAAAAAAATATTGGGTGATTTGGCCACTAATCCTTGAATTGATGAACGCAGACTGATGGTATTAAGGAGAATGGAGGAGGTGCGGATTTCAAAAATTTCTTCTCCGTTTAGGAGCAGGTGTTTTAGTAAATTGATGGAAGGAGAATAGGCCTTGGAAGCAAAACATATTTCTTGAAGATAGTGGTTTTTTAGAAAGATTTGGTTGAATAGACTAAATTCTTCAATGAAAATTTTATTGATCTTATAGACTGCGCCAACGATTTTATTTTTGTGCAGGTATTCTTCCTCATCACCCAGACAATAAAGTAGCGGGTTGACCACTTGTTCGTTGGAAAACAGGTTGAAAGAAAAAAGCACCATCCAGATAATGAGAAATGACTTCATAATATGATTTTATCGTAGTTTGGTGAAAAATTAAAATGATCAGTTTTTTCCCTACAATTTTAAAAAGGACGTTGGTATAATGGCATAAGAAGTGAGGTAGATTATGTTTAAAGGTAATAAATTTGGTGGAATTAGGGCAGCCGTTAAAATATTGCAAACACTCACCTCCGGAGAAAGGGAGAAGATTTTACAAAATATTGAAAAAAAAGATCCTCAGATGTTTGATTTATTAAAGAATAATTTAGTGGTCTTTGAGGATCTTCAATTTATGACGAGTAAAATGATCGGAGAATTTTTAAAAGAAGTGAGTTTGGCCGATTTGGCCTTGGCGCTTAAAACTTCCAGCGATGAATTGAAAAACCATTTTTATAATAATATTTCTTCTGGCATGAAAAAGGATTTGGAGGATATTATGAATAAAAAGCTGGTGCCGGTAAGTCAAGTGGAAGCTGCCCGGGCAAAGATCATGGAAGTGGTAAGAAAAAAAGTGGAAACCGGCCAGTTAATTCTTGATCCACAAAAAAATGAAGAATATGTTTAAATAAATATTTTTAAAAAAGCCTTTTGAATTTTTTCTGAGAAATATTCTTTTTTTACCATCGAAAGCGGATTGATGGATTCATCACTACTGGCACGGGTTATCCAGTGACTTAATTCTTCTGAAAGGCCAATCACCTCTGCGATATGATTGACTTTGTTCACACTGCCTTTTTCCCAGCGGGGAAAACCATGTCCGTCCAGCCGCATGTGGTGACGTTCGATGGCATCAAGGAGAACATTTTTAAGCCCTAGATTTTTTAATAGCTCCACTCCTTTGAGGGGGTGGTTATAAAAGATTTCTTTTTCTTCATCATTCATTTCATCTTCATTTTCCGATTTGATCTTCTCACTGGCATCATGCAGTCCGATATCATGTAAAAAGGCCGAAAGAATGATCTGGTCCCGAATGTCATCTTCGGCCTCCAGGGATTCCAGGAAAAGACCGGTGAGCATGGCCACCGAAACTGCATGTTCCTGGCCGGCCAAATCTTTCATAAAGGATTTGATAAATTCCGGGTTTTTTAAATTTTTACCATCTTTTAAGACACCATTTAGGCTATTGGACACATTTTCCACAAAACCGTTGGCCTCATTAATGGTTCTTTTATCAATACCACAATGTTTGATATATGAATAAGTTTCGGCTCCCAGACTGGCGGTTTTGGATATTTTGCTGCCAAAATCAATGGATTTGTCGCTGGTAATACGGGCCACTTCCTGTTTGCACACATTCAAATATTGTTCATAGTCGTCTCTTTTGACGTAATATTTTTTGATGTTTTTATTCTTGTGATTTTGAATCTGCTCATTCGTCATTTTTTCATTTTGCAGGGAAAATTTGAGCATTTTATTGCCCACTTTAACATAAATATCAAAAGGGTTTTTGGCACATAAGTGGATCTTGGCGGTCAGCATTTCGATAAAATTCGAAAGTTCAATCGGGTGGTCGTCTTTGTCAGTCAGAGGTCCAGTGTCGTGGGAAGAATCGTGATTATCAAAACTGATTTCCCCATTCAAGATACTGACGGCATATTGTTGGAGAGTCTCAAAGGAGGCTGGATATTTAAAAACGTTGGTGACACCAATCTTTTTTAAATCCATGGTTTTGAAGGATTCCGGCAAACCTGATACCAATCCAATCGGAATACCTGGACGAAGGGTGCGGACGACCTCTAAAAGGGGGAGCCAGATTTCTTTATCCAGAGAAGCATCGATCAGTATGGCAGTAATTTTATAGTCGGGATTTTCCAGTTTTTTGTGAAAACTTAGCAGGGAACTGGCAAACAAGGGGGTCGGGGTCATGAGATGCTCCGATTCCATGACCAAATCACTCATTTTTTTAAACTTTTCAAAGATAATAATAATGTCTTCGTTGGGATCAATGGAAACGCTTCCATGTCTTATAGCATAGAGGTAATTTTCTTTGACCGTGCTGGCATTTTTAAGTTCCTTGGCAACTTCTTCCATCAGGGCGATGGTTTTTTCTTCGTTTGAGATGGATTCTTTTAGCCTTCCGAGAATATAGATGCATTTTTTCATTAATGTAAGGACTGCCTGTTGGCCTGCTTCCTCATCTAAAAAACGGGATTTATAACAGATGTCTTTCATCATGCCAAAGTATTCAGCAAAATAATTTAAATCGAGCATGGAACAGGTGCCAAACAGACGATCAATGATCTGTCCAAACCTGGCAAAATATTTTGGATTGTTTACCTGCTTTTGTAGTTCCAAAACCGGTGCTTTTAATTGCGGTAGAATATCATCAATTTCTTCTACGAGTGATCCTAAAAATTCCATGTCCATGAATTTCTCGTTGGTGATTAAAATATAACCTTAATTTTAGGCCAAAATGGCTGAAATTGGTATGTAATTTCTGCTTGAACCAATTACTAAGAATTACCCGGGTGTATTACTCGGGTAATTCCGGTTCGATTGTGATGGGTTTGTATTTTTTCGCAGCTTCTTTGATAGTTGTTCCATAAGAGACCATGAAATCTTCATGATTTTTTATATAAGTTCCGATTCTTTTTCCAAAAGTGTCAGTCAGATATCTATCTACTTTATTTTCATTGACCACTCTGTGTCCAAAATAGATACCTGCAATCAAACGCCCAACCCCCTGAACTGTCTGGTTAGTGGCCTCCATAAGGATGCTATTTAAATTGATGTTATTATCATCAAGCTGATTAACGACATTTTCAAGGGTAATAGGATCCAAAGGGATTTTATAGCTTTGTTCAACTTCTTGCAGTTTTAATTCGGTAGGATTGCGGACACCATTTGCCCAGGCAAACACATAATTAAAAGCCCCAGTGAACAAGTCGTGCGAATAAAGGGTATTTTTCATGCCAAGCAATTTTGCAGTGGATGCAAGCATATCCCAGGTTGCTAAAACTGTTCCGGAACTAGGTTTAAGATAAAGTGCCAGGCTTGTCCAACGACCACCGTGTGTGGCAACAGAGTCCAACTTGTCGCTCATCTTATCAAGTCTATACATGTCGCTGATAATGGAAGCCACTTCAGCGATAGCGGTCATGATAATGACCTTGTTTAAAATCTGTTCTAATCTGGTCAACGGCGGAGTGAATGGGCTGGTGGGGCCCAGTGGCAGTGTCGGTTTATTTGCTTTTTTTAGCTCATTATTCATTTTTGTAATCGATTCAAGATTTTTGTGATAGTAATCAAATCGTTTTGCCAGGGTTCTTTGATCAATAAAATTACGGTATTTGGCGTAAATAAAATTACGGTATTTGGCGTAAATTGCTCTTTCCGGGATGGTCACCGTATCATAAATGGTGTGCAATTTAGAAAAAGCTAACTTTACCGCCGTTTCATCAAATGTCTTTGCCAAACCTCCAAGAGATTTACCAAATTTGGTATTTCCCTTTTCTGATAATTGCACTAAAAAATTCCATAATTTTGAAGGATAATGGGTGATGATAGGATCGCCAACTCTTTTAATGACATGCAGTTTAGCGAGCATAATGAAAACTCTTGACCTTTCCAGGTCTTCTCCGCCAATACTTGTCACCAGTCTGACTATCGGTTCACTCACATCGCTTAAATCATTACTCTGGTCATCTTTTTTTCCCATGCCTATTACTATTTCATTGATGGATTTGCGATTCATGCCAAGACTTGTTTGACTACGCTTGTAGAGACATTCAAGATTAAATACGGCTTCACGATTCTGGCGTATGGATGCGCAGGATTCTAATTTTTCTTGATTAGCGAGTCCTTGGATGGCCTGATAAAGTTCTTTAAAGGCCGTTAGGTCTTCGGTTCCCAGAGAGATTTCAACTTTTATTTTTTCAGCAAAGGCCCTAAGTTGTGGATCAACTGCTACGGTGCCGGGGTCAGCAATTAATTGCATAAGGAGTGATAGACGGACGGTATCGTTATAAGCTTCGATGGGGATGTTGTCTTCTTCAACAAATCCCTTGTAAAGACCATATAGCAGTTTATAAAGTTGTTTTATTTGTTCTGGAGTCAGTACCACTCCACTCAGTGCGCCTACAGTATCAGTCACCAAACCTTTGTTAGAGGGATCATTATTTTTTTCAACGTTGATTCCTGCTTCGCTTAATAATTGGGGAAGTTCCTCCTCAAAAGTTCCTTGATCAATTGCCATTCCCAAATGCTCAAGCACAAGAGTTTTAAATCTTTTCATGAAATCACTTTGGCCTCTAATGACTTTTAATTTTTCAACATCAGCAGGGTTTAGCATGAGGTCATTCACCAGGATTGATTCAACCAATTGCCATTTACTAAAAGCATATTCCTCTTTTTTGGGATAGATAATGTTGATTTTGGTGTCGATGTGAGGGAGCGGGAAAAGATAGCTTGTGAAAAGGTCTTCTACAAATTTTTTTTCGTTGCGGTTTGAGATGTTAAGTCTGACTCTGGAATTCATAATTGCTTCGTTTAGAAAATATTGGGCGACGATGAATGCTCTTTTTTCGACAATGGTGGATTGGCCAGTCACGACGTTAAACCAATGTTTTACTGACATGGGGTCGCATAATCTTAATATTTGGGCAGCATCTTCCAAATTTCTTTGGGCCGAAGGAGTGAATCCACCTCTTATAATTATTTGATTTAGATAGGTGATTCCTTGGGTAAAATACTCAGGGCTGTTTAAAAGCAGTCTAATGGCATAAATCTTATTAAGGGGAGTATCTTCTAGATAGATTCTTTCAAAATCTTTCGATAGTACATCATTAAAGGTGTTATAACGATTTTCGCTTGACACAGACTCCTTGTAATATTCATCAAGATTATCGTAGCTGGTGTCGGCAAATGCACTTAAGTGGCCGGTAAGCGCAATTAAAGCAAGGGATAACCAAATCAATCTTTTCATAATTCCTCTTTTTTTATTCATTATCAATTCTTTTCATTAATCTCTCTAAATTATCCTGTTCAATTTTTTGATCTATCGCTGCTGTTATAAATTGATTGAGCGCAATTATTTTTTGTTCCAAGTGATTGCAAAGTTCAATCCTTTGATCAATTTTTTGGCAGTTGATTATAAAATCAACTTGAACATCTTGCGGTTGTTCTAAAAAATTCTCTAGGTGGTTTATATAATGAGTGAGTAGGGTGCCATCGGATAATTCTGATTTGTAAAAATAGGTAAAAGTTAAGGCACTTAAAAAAGTGAGGCCAAGTCCCAGCGCAGGGTGGTTAGTTATACCGCTCGAGATAGAGGTTGCCACTTGTCCTGTTTTGATTCCCATATTTTTTGCCAGAGAAAATATATTTTTTCGTCGAAGGTAAACGACCAGCGTGCTCATTCCCACTGAAAAACCAGTTTCCAGTTTGAATGATAATTCGTCTTGTTTAAATTTTTGATTGATTCTTTCCAAACTTTCAGAAACATCTTGTTTCTCTGATAAGATAAATTCGCCCTTGTTATTTATATATTTTAGAACTCTTGCGATCTTTACATCATAACTCAACTGCAAACAATTGATGGTTTGGTCATTTATTGCAGAGACAGGATAGATTGTATTTTCTGAGTCGATGGCCGACAGAAAGTCATCGCTTCCATAACTGGAAAAAATAATTAAGAACATTAGTAGATAAACCAGTCGCATGAATTCTCCAAAAAATTGTACGTTTAGTTATATACCATGGAATATAACGCAGTGAAACAATAAAATGATGCACTGTAATAATTGCTTGGCTTTACGGTATAGGCAGACACTTAAGCCTTAGCTTTGTCAGCATGAGCATTCCTATTTCTTTAATTCAGTCAGCTTTCGAAGTTGAAATATTAGCCAGTTACCTATCCGTTATTAAATAGATAGGTAATTTCTTTGGTATATCTTGCTATTAATAATTTGTCATTATATACTGCTCGTGGCAGTAATGAGGTGCCTGTGACAAACATATTTTGGAATAAGTTTGTTGAAAAGCAATTAGACCGTGTTCCCGAACTAATTGTTAGAAAATTTAGAATCTGGGTCAATCTTGTGGAAGAGAATGGTGTTAGAGAAGTTAGAAGATGTATAGAGAAGTTCATGGTGGACATGTTGAGTTAATAGAAATATTGGAGATAATTAAACATGAATACTAAAAAAAACAAAACTTACGGATCAAAAAATTTGGATGTTCGACTTGGCAAAATTAAAGTTGGTGAATTTCTTCGGACTTGGAGACTTACTGAAGAAATGAGCCTTAAGGAATTTGGGAAATTGGTTGGACTTTCAGTGGCCAATCTATGCGATATAGAAAAGGGACGTAAAGGAGTTAGTCCCAAGAAAGCACAAGAAATTGCCAAGATTATAAAAGTGCCCCCGTCTCTTCTGGTTCGTCTTTCTATTGAAGAATCCCTACAAGCAGCAGGACTTAAGTATCTTGTAGAAATTAGACCGGCAGCTTAAATCCGTTTTTAACTGGATCACAAGAATGGGAATGGAATACAAAATAATCTTTCTTTATCAATAGATTAAATTCTGATCAACATAACACTTCAATTTTGTTTGAGTAAATTATAATGATTTCGAACAGATAGGTAGATTTCAACCCCATTATCCTAGGCCAGTTGAAAAAAGAAGTCTTTATGGCACAGGGCGGTAATGTCAGAATGACCCTTAAAATCTTGATAAATGTCTAAATTTGTGAAAAGTGACAACTTTATTTTGGCACTGCTTTCGCATCAAAGTATTTATCTAAAACGAATAAGGCCATGAAGGCCTTAAGGCGTTTTATTAAAGGAATGAACTTCTAGGATGGAAACGATTTCCTTGAGACTTCGGAAAATGGACGAACCGAAGGAAACAGCAAAAGGAGTTGACATGCAAAAAGAGAAACTTATGAAATTTAAAAATCTTTTTAATCTCATGCTTGAAAAGTACAATCTCGAGGGAATGCAAGAAGAATTGAACAGTTCAAAAGGGGATGAAGTGGATCTTTTGATATTTGAAAGAGATAATACCTTGGCCATTAAATTGAGAAAAAGAAAAGAACTTTTCATTAATAGGATTAACGAAGCCTTGCAAAAAATTGACGAAGGCGAATTTGGTACCTGTCTTGAGTGCGGAGAGGAAATTGAATCCAAACGCCTGATTGCCCGTCCAACTGCCAATCTTTGTATAAAATGTAAAGAGCAGGAAGAAAAAGAAGAAGTGCAAGTCCTTTATAACAAGCGCTCTCATACTCTCGGTAGGGAAATTATAAATAATAATGTCCTTGATTTGACCAAAAGTGAGGACGAATTTTTGGATGAGAAAATTTTAAAGTTTAATCGCAAACGTATTGACGAACAAAACGTTCAGTATAATTGAGAGGGGATTATTAGATGACCATTTTATCGGGCCTCTTGGGCCCGATAATTATACTAAATGATTGGAAAGTTCGGAAATAAGTTCTTGGGATCTTTTGACAAATCCTTCTTTTTCACTATCTTTTAGTCCTTCCGATGAGATGGATGCCAGGTCTTCGACGTGGTGACAAAGTTTTTCCACCAGGTTTTTATTTTTCCCATTTTCCCATATTCTTAGGGTGTTTTTTACCAAGGGATTGTTGGGATTGATGACCAAGGTTTTTTTCACCGGGAAAACACTGTCATTTTGTCCCATGGCCTGGATCATATTGCGATATCTTTTCATTTGTTCATCAATTTTAAAAAAAGCCGGAGATTGATGGTTTTTAAGTTTTACAATTTCGATATTCAAAGAATTATTGATCTCTTCCACTGGAAGGTTGGCAGGGTCGGGATTTTCGGTGGTCGTTTCTTTTTTGGGTGCCAAGATATCAATAAAAAGATCCTTGATTTTCAGATCCTCCGGGCCATTGGTTTCGGCAGTTAAAATATTTTCAATTTCAGAATCGACCGAGCAAAAGTGTATTTTTTGATCTTTAAGGGATTTCATCTCTGCATGTTGCATGAAATGGGGATCAATATGTTCATCGGTTAAAACGCTATTGATTTGTTCATCCCATAATTGGGCCCTTAAACTGTTGTCGCACTTATCCTTGATTGCATACAGGATCTTTTCTTTTAATTTATCCTTGTATTTATCGGGAATGCTTTCGATGTATTCGTTAAGGGTGAGATACTTGTTATCCAAAGCTTTGAAAATCACCATTTCCCGTAGCAGTTCGTCAAATTTTGAATCGGAAATACAACCATATTTTACAAAGATACCAATATCTTCCCAGATTTTTTCATATTTGGGCCGGTCATTTTTGAAGAGTTTTTTAAGGGATTCGGCCACCTTTTTAATAACATAGTTGGAAATCTTTTTGATATTGGGATCGCCTTGCAGAGAGGACCTGGATACGTTAAGAGGAATATCGGGTGAGTCAATCACTCCCTTGAGAAGGGATAAAAATTCTGGAATAATATTTTTTACATTATCGGAAACAAAAACCTGTTTACAATAAAGTTTGATATTGGATTCGTTAAAAGGTTTATTTAGGTTCAATTTGGGAAAATAAAGGATACCTTCCAGAGTGAAAGGATGATCAACTTTCAGATGAATCCAAAAGAGCGGATCTTTTTCCATGGGATAAAGTTTCTTGAAGAAATCCAGATAATCTTCATCTTTCAAGTCATTGGTATTTTTTTTCCAAAGTGGAATGGTTTCGTTGATGAGAGTGCCTTTTTTGTAGTAAGAGTATTTTTCTTCTTCCTTTTTCTTGGCATTATCTTTTTCTTCCTTTTCAATTTTTTCCAGGTCATATACGGTGATGGGATAAGGCATGAAATCACAAAATTTGCGAAGGGAGGAGTTGACCTTGTAATCATCCAGATATTCTTTTCCATCGTCATTCACATGCAAGGTGATGGTGGTTCCAATTGATTGTCGATCGGATGTGCCAAACACATATTCGGTATCACCATCACAGATCCATTTGGTGGCGGTGGCATTTTCGGAGGCACTCAGTGAATCAATCTCCACTTTTTTCGCCACCATGAAAGATGAATAAAATCCCAGACCGAATTTCCCGATGATGTCAAATTTGTTAGCATCCTCGACACCTTTCATTTGTTTGACAAATTCTTCAGCACCCGAAAAGGCCAGCTGGGCAATATATTTTTCCACTTCCTCTTCTGTCATACCGATGCCGTTATCATGAATTTTGATCATCCCACTTTTTTTATCAATATCGATAATGATTTTTCCTTCAGGAATTTCAATGTTTTGAGTTCGGGCCAGGGTTGATCTTTTGGTAATGGCATCCGTGGCATTGGCCACCAACTCCCTTAGGAAAATATCGTGTTCGGAATAAAGCCATTTTTTGATGATGGGAAAAATGTCAGCGGTTTTAACGGAAATTGAACCTTTTCTTTCACTCATTTAAAAAACTCCTGATAAAAAAATTGTACAATCAACTATGGTGCTCAATTACCGAGAGTCAAGGGTATAACCATAAAAAAACCGGATCAAACAAACCCTATTGATTGGCCCAAAAATGAGCTGGTATTTTTGCATGTTTTTTATGTATCCAATTAGGTAAATAGTTGAAAATATTGATAATTACTTGATTGTTTATTAGAATTTCAGGCCTTGATTTACAATAAAACTCATGAAAGTGATGGTTTGGATTTTAATGATTAATCTTTTTTTTGGTTGTATGGAAAACCAGACATCGGGTCAAAGAAGAACTAGTGGTGTGACCAAAGGCCTTCAAGGAATGATTGACCCTATCAAGGATACCAATCCATTAATTCCCGTAATTACTCCAACGGCCATCCCCAGTAGTGTGGCACCGGAGGTACTTTTAAATGGCATCGTGGATCCTACTGATGGCAGTTATAAGACCAAAATTTCGCTACCTAAAAATTATAATGGTTGGTTATATTTGTCTGGATTAAATTTATTTACGCTGAAGGATAAAATTGTTTATGTTCGATTTCGCTTTGGCACAGAATTAAGCAGCGTCACCATGCAAGGGCTAATCGCCAAAGGCAGTGGTATCACCCCGGATACTCAAATTGATCATCTTATTTTGGATTTTAGTAAACAGGATTTTCAATCCATGCGTGTTCATTACGACCTTTATGATTATAAGGATTATGATGAAAGCGACATTCTGGTAGGAAATTCTCAGGATAAAAATCTTTATTGCCGGGGATTAAAAACGGAGGATGATGTAACCTTTGTCCCAACTGCAAGTCATCCTCAATGTAATTATGCAGGGGCACGTTGTCTTTATTCATACGCCAGCATTATCGATAGTGGACTTTATGATGGTTCCAATTTAACGACGCTTAGAAAATATCCAGCGTACGATGTTGAGGGCAACGGCTATCATAATAATTCCCTGGAGGTTGTGAAAAATCGATGTTTGCCAGATAGTGCCTATATTGGGGATGTGCAAACTACGCTTGGACCGCTGGGCACGATCGTGACCAATAATTCCATTGGCAGCGTCTTTCGATTAGATGGAAAGAATTATACTTGGAAAGGCCCTTACCGAACCAGCGCACTGGGGCTGTGGCAAATTGCGGGACAGGCCGTCTTTGGGAAATATGGCGTCTTTCAAAAGAGCATTGATGGATCGGTCAATCCGGAGTTTGGATACCAGGCCAATCTCTATCCAAGGGCCCAAACCATATCACTGCAAAGCCAAATGGAATATATGGGTAGTGCAGCCGCTTTTGCACGCAAAGAAAAAAAAATCATGCTCGCTAGCGGGGAGAGTATGTACATGGATGGTTGTAGTACCCGGGTCATCAGGCCAAGTGTTAATAAGTGTAATGTGACGGCCGATCTAGAGGTTTATTATCTGGATGAAAATGAAAAGGAGGTCAGTGTCCTTAAAAATAAATTTTTAAAAATTCAGCTCATTGAGGAACAAAATGTTTATTTGACTTCGAGGTCTTGTCAGATAGATAGTAATTGTGGAAGTGGAGAGTGTTGTTTTAATCATCAATGCTTTGAAAAATCCATGGTAGGTGGCACTTGTTTGAGTGAGATGCCCAGTGAAGGGAACCGCCAGACCGGGGAGAATTGTCAAAACGATTTGGAATGCTCCAGTTTATGCTGTAGTAATCAAAAAAGATGTGCAGTTCATATCTACTCCCAGGACGAAAAAGTGCTGTGTGGAAAGAGCGCCGGGGAAAGTTGTATCGCTAAGGAGTTTTGCCAGGAATATCAAATTCCCACTTGCTACAAGGTGAAAACCGGTATTTTTGATGGAAAACAAACTTGTGCCATTCGTTGTTATTATAAACCGACCTTTGGAGATTGTGTTAATTTTAGATGTCAAATACCGGCCACGCCGTCAGTACCTTATTTGGATCTTAAAAATCCCAATTGTACGGACGCTATTGATGCTCCTACTCAATTTTAATCTAGTTTAAGATAGTAAATAACAGTGGGTCTGCTTGGGTGAGTCACAATGAATGGTACACAAATTACAATTAATACATTGGGATTCATCAGCTAAATGATAGCGAAATTTTAACATCAACTCAGGTTCTCTGATAAACGGTCGACTCAGGGTGACTGCGGTAAACCCTTTTTCCAGGATGGAGCGGATATCGGCGACTTTGCGAATACCTCCGGTTAAAAACAGTGGTTTGGTAGAGTGTGTTTGGATCTCTTTGGCACTTTCCCAATTGTAATTCAAATTAAAAGGCATCAGATTGCGTTTGAGTTTTTTGCTCACCAGTAGAAAAATTAGTTGCTTTAAAAAACCGGGGTAGGCCTTGAAAAAGGGTGAAAAGCGATAGTATAGATCCAAAGGGGCATTTCCTCGGATGATATTAAATGGCCGATCCATGGTTCCGTAAGAGAGTTCGATAGCGTCCACTTCGCTGCATTCATTTAAAAGGCAGAGATATTCCCTAGTATCATTAACGGTGTATCCGAAATCATCTCCAAGGCTTAGTTTGATTATGGTGGGAAAGGTGAGTCCACATTGTTTTTTTATTTCGACTAGGATTTCTTTTAAAAATCGCAATCGATTGCCATAACTGCCGCCGTACTGGTCGGTTCTTTGATTGGTATGGGGGGAAAGAAATTGATGAATTAAATATCCATGAGCACTGTGGATTTGCACACCATCAAATCCGGCCATTTTGGCATTTAAAGCAGCGGTCGCATATTCTGTAATAATATTTTTTATTTCGGTTTTATTGAGGATGGTGGGGGTTTGTCTAAAAAGGGGACTGGCAATCCTGGAAGGGGCAACAATTCTACGGTTGGTCACTTTTTTTAAAGTTTGTCGGCCAGCATGGGATATTTGCATAAAAATTTTTGATTCATAGAGGTGTACCCGGTCGGTCACTTTTTTCCACATTTTTACTTGCTCAGTCGTTTGAATGGAGGCCTGTCTTGGCTGGATCGCCCGTCCAGCTTGTGAGGTGGCGTTAAATCCAGTAATAATGAGTCCCACTTCATTTTTCGCAAGTTCTTCATAAAAACCGATCATGGACAAAAGAGGAACTTGGTTAGCATCAGCGCAACCCTCATAGGTGGCTGCCCTAATGATACGATTGTTAATAGTAAGATGGTTAATTTTAAATGGAGTAAAAATTATATTGCACACCCTAAAAGTTTAACTAATTATCCACCATGCGCCAAGTGAAAGACGCTAACAAACGCATGATCAGGAACGATAAAGCTATCATAATCCTCATCTTCTACTAATTGGTCGTTGACGGTGACGGTGATGAGGGAATAGGTATGGCCCATGAGCTTTAAGATATCCCTAACTGTCATATTTTCAGTCCAGTCGAGTTGATCACGGTTATTTACGGTAATCATTTGAGCTTATCCTTTAATATTTCGCTGATCACTTCGTGGGCGATCATATTGGCCACTAAAATTACTCTTGAGGCGATGAGGCCTTGACTCATGTCACTTTCCTGATCTCCGCAGATAGTGAGTATTCCTGATTTTTGAATTTTTATCCTGGCAGTGCTACCTATCCCAGAAAGGCCGGATCCTGCAATAATGGGGATGTTTGGTTTATTTTTCATCCAGCCTTCGATAAGCCATTTTTTTTCGCCTGCCAAATCAAATGCCTCAACTAAAATGTCAACGTCATGAAATAGTTCAAGGTAATTATGCGCAGTAATTTTTCCAAAATGTTTGATTATTTTAACTTCAGGATTGATGTTTGATAAATGAGTGGAAAGAGCATCCACTTTGATTTTGCCAATATCATCTTGAAAGTAATGTTGACGGTTTAAATTGGTGATCTCTACCATGTCCATGTCTGCGATAACCAAGCTTCCAATTCCTGAGCGAGTTAAACTGGTCGCTACATTGGAGCCAATTCCACCACATCCCGCAATGCCTACGGTGATGTTTTTCAAAATATCGTCAGTGCCTGGCACATTCCTTAAAAACATTTCCGACATTAGTTGGACTCCACTGCTTCATGTCTGGCCTTTTCTACAATCTTGATAAAGAATGGCCTATCAATTCCCAGCTGCTTTAAGCGCTCAACGGTCGGAATGCCATATTGATCCCAGCCTCGGCGTTTAAAAGCTGCTTGCATGACTTTATGGTATTGGTTCATGCGGTATTCCCTGACTTTACTCATTTTCTCCTCGATAGAAAGCGAGGTTGGTTCAATTCCAATTTTTTCCTTTAACTCCTTATCGTAACGTTCCTTTCGGGATTCGTATTCTTCTTTGGTAACCGGGCCAACTGCCCGGTAGGGAGGAATGTCATCAATCAGTTTATTTCTTCCTAACATAAGACCAATTATTTTTTGCAGGTTATGAACTCGAGCTGATTGATTCAGCATTTTTTCCTCATCCAGCTTAATGCCGGTCATACCTTCAAAAAATTTCCAGTAATTATCCACATGTTCTGGAATTTTAGCTGCTTGTTGAGGAGGATGTTTTTTATTATCAGCAGGGGAGACATCATTCCAGACGATTTTGCATAGTCCTTGTAAACCAAACCAGGTTCTAAAAAGTGGAAAGTAGTAAAGTGCCTCAGCTTTATCTTCGAAGGAAGGAATCTGGTTGTTAACCATATCCATAAAGATGAGCCAGGCTTCATCGTGTTGAGGACCTTTTAAGGCCAGCGTATAACCTGCTTGTTGGGCCAGGGATTCTTTACACATATATTGGGAGTATTCAAGGCCTTTAGCTTCCATTCCGATATCGTAGAGAAAACTTTTAAATTGTGGTTTTTGTTTGCTCCACTTTTCTTTGAGAAACTTAACCCCTTGACCGACTTCTACTCCAAAGCCTTCACCTTTTGACAATTGATGAAGGCATTCTAGCACTTCATGGCAAGCGCCAAAGTTGAGTTTTATGCCTCCCGTATCTTTAGTGGTGATGACACCGGCCTCAAAGGCCTCCATCACAAAGGCCATGGTAGTTCCCATCGAAATGGTATCAATGCCATAAGTGTCACAGTAAAAGTTGAATTCAATTACAAATTCAATATCAAAACAGCCCATATTACTGCAACCACCAGCGGTTTCATATTCAGGGCCATCTACGCAAACTTTGTGACCCTTATAGGGCCCGGTTTTTAGTTTAAATCCATCCACTGCTTTGGCACAGGCCATGGAACAGCCGTGCCAGCATTGATCTGGATGTCCTTGGGTGAAATAATGTTTTTTCATAACTTTGGAATCAATTTTAGGTGTATCAACGTGTTGTCCGAATTTGTAGTTATGAACCGGTAGCAGGTCGTATTTATCCATGACTTCAACGATGTTAGCAGTACCTACCTCACGCATTCGGCATTGGTAGGGGTCAAGGTTTGCCATCTCCGCATTGACTTTCATGCCATGGTTACGAATGAGTTCGGGGTTCGCTGGATTATTCATCTGATCAACAATTTGAATGGCACCGGTGGGACACACATAAGCACAACTGGTGCAGCCTACACAGTGGGGATCTACTTCGCTAAAAGGCATTGTGAGGTGACGGTTGATACCCCGTCCGGCAAAGCTTATAATTTTTTCTTGGATAAATTCTTCGCAGGCCCTGATACATCTTCCGCATAGGATACAGGCCTTAGCGGATGTTTCGCTAAGTTCACTCTTATAAAGGTCGCTATCAAAGGCCTCACATCTTCTGGCAATTTCTTGGATGATGGGAACATTTGGGTAACGGCCTAGGTACATCAGAGCTAAGTTCTGGCGATGTTTTTTAATTTTTTCGTTTTCCGTTTCGACTTTGATGGAATTCATTATGGGATAATTACAACTGGTCACCAGTTCTTTTTTTCCATTATTTTCAATTTCACAAACACACAGGCGGCAATTACCACTTGGAGTCAGATCCTTGTGGTGGCACAGAGTGGGGATATCGATATTTAATTTATTGATGGCACTAAGAAGGGTGGTACCCTTTACGATAGTGGTTTCGATATCGTTGATGGTGAGGGTGATTTTTTTAGTTTCCATTATCTGACCTCCACGCTTTTAAAGTTACAGACCTCAAAACAGGCCCCGCATTTGATACATTTTTGTTGGTCGATGATATGTAGCTCTTTTTTTCTTGAGGTGATACAGCCTGTTGGACAAACTTTGGCACATAACGTACAGCCCGTGCATTGATCATTGATATGAAATTGCGTCAGTTCTTTACAAACTCCAGAACGACAGATTTTCCCATCAACGTGTTCAAAAAATTCTTGTTCAAAATACCTGAGGGCAGAAAGGATTGGATTGCTGGCAGTCTTACCAAATTGACAAAAAGATGTTTCACGTAAAGTTTGCGCAATATCGGATAATAAAGCAAGATCATTTTTTGATCCTTTTCCTCTTGAGATATTGTGCAGAATTCGTTTTGCCATATAGAGCCCTTCCCTACAGGGAGTGCATTTTCCACACGATTCGCCGGCAAGATAGGTAATTTGATAAAGGAGCGAGTCAACCAAGCATTTGCGATCATTTTTTACACTGATAAGTCCAGACCCCATGATGGCGCCAACTTCTTTGAGTGAATCATAATCAATTTTCAGCTCGAGCATATTGGAAGGGAGATAGCCGCCAGTGGGACCACCTACTTGGACAAATTTTATGGTTCTTTTTTTAGGACTGGTAATACCTCCTCCTACGTTTTGAATTATTTCATTAATGGTGGTTCCTAAAGGGGCCTCCACGAAACCAGGATTTTTGACGTCGCCGGACAGGGAAAGCAGTTTGGTGCCTTTGGAATGATGGCCAATCTTTCTAAACCAATCAACGCCTTTTTCCATGATCTGCGGAATATTGGCGATGGTTTCAATATTACTGATGAAAGTTGGTCTTTTCTTATAACCAGATTGGGCCAGCTTTATATATTTGGCCTGGGGTTCTCCCACTTTTCCCATCAGGGTTTGGACGAGGGCACTGGATTCACCCACGATAAAACCACCGGCACCATGACGTACTTTCAAATCAAAGGAAAAGTTACTTCCTAAGATATTTTTGCCAATGAAATTTTTAGATCTGGCCCAGTTGATGGCATCATTCATTTTAAGTAGTGCGGGTAAATGCTCATTTCGATAACAAATAAAACCAAGCTTGGCCCGCACCGCCAAGGCGCTAATGAGAATTCCCTCTATGACGTTGAGTGGATCTAGTTCAAAAATGGCACTGTTGACTACCACCACCGAATCCAGTTGGTTTTCCCGGTGGGTGTTAAAGACCATCTGCATTTTATCACCTGTAAAAAAGCCAGCACCACCCCGGCCTTGCAATCTTGAGTCACGAATGGTCTCAATTATTTTTTCAGGATTGTTTTCCTTGAGTAATTTTTTGAAAGTGGAGAAATGTTTATCTCCACCGCACGCACAGACGGGATGGTTGGTTGAAATTTGTAATATTTCAGGAGTATCGAGGGAAGTATCATTGAAAAATTCCCCCTTAAGAATGGCCGAAACGTTGATAGGATTTACTTTGGTGATCAGTTGGTCATTAATTTTTACCAGTGGCGCTTGGTCACAGGCCCCCAGACAGTTGCTGGCAAGTAGGGTGTATTTTTGGCAAGGAGTCGTTTCTCCCTCTGAAATACCAAGCTCCTTTTTAAAGGTATCCAGCACAGTTTGCGCTCCCTTGGCGTGACAGCCAGGCCCCATACAGACCTGGATGGTCTGTTCACCTTTGGGTTCCAGGGCCAGACAATCGTAGAAAGTGGCCACTTGATAAATATAAGACTTGGGTATTTTCAAGTGAAAATTCAGTCGATCAATGGTGGTTTTGGAAATAAATTTAAACTCACGCATCAGGTGCTGCATAATTTCTATTAAATAGTCAGGATTATTATGCCATTTCGCTATAATGGCATCAATTTTACTAATTTCCTTTTTACAAGTGGTCTCTATAATCTTGGAAAGCCTGGTATTTTTGGCAACCTTACTCTCCGTTATAGTCCATGCCGGAGTTATTCCATTGTTTTTAATCACTATGGCCTTTAATTTTTTGTTTCTAAAAACTGTACCAATGCCACCTCGGCCCGCCTGTTTGAATCTGGCAACATTTCTTCTCCAATCAAAAAATGAAAAGTTTAATAGTCCCATCCTGGAATGTTCGCTGGCCGATCCGGCAGATACCACCGAAATATTTCTTTTATCGAGATCATCGTCGGCGTACATGTCCGTTAAATCTTCGGCAATGATATGAGAATCCAGTTGTTCAAGAGGAGCGGATTCAATGGACAAGGTGCCTTTGACGGCATCAATGTAGATAATTGAATCGACACTCGCTTTTCCCACAATGATCATGGCATCAAAGCCGGCAAATTTGAGATAGGGGCCAAAGTATCCGCCCACGTTGGAATCCATAATGGAAGCCGTGGCAGGTGAGATGGCGGTGACGATGGTTTTACCAGCTCCAGGAAAAGAGGTGGTTCCCCCGAGCGGGCCTACCGAAAAACAAATCGGATTATTGTCACTATCCCATTTGGTATGTTCATCAATTTCCTGGAAGGTCAGCCACATATCAAAACCTTTACCTCCCACAAAAAGATCTTTCATTTCTTGGGTGACTGGTAAAATTTTGGTCTCTTTTTTCGTAAGGTCAATGCGTAGAATGCGATTGGAATACCCACGCTGCAGTTTCACTTTTTCGAAAGTAAAATGATGATATGGTTGATGGGACTTTTTTAATTTCAGGATATGCTCATGATGCTGCATCTTTCCCCCTTATCCGAGTGTCTTTGTATTTTGTGAAGAGACTATAGCAAATTGCTGTGAAAAATTGAACGTAAAAGGAAGTCATTCTGGACATTTTCGTAAAAAAGACTGTGTGCGAAATAGTTTTTTTGAATGGGTTGTTTGCTTCAGCTGGGACGATTGGAATTTTCATTTGTTTAGTTTGTCAGTCTATTTTTAAAACCTCTTAATCAAAGTGTTTGATAATCATCTTCCAGGATTTTAATCATCTGATCCATCGAGTAGTGATTGGTTATCTGGGTATATGCGTTTTCGATGAGGTGATTGGTAGCAATTTTTTGCTCCAAAATATCTTTTAAAATGAAGGCCAGTTGGGTGTGGGCATTGACACTATTTGAAGCAAACGAAAGCCCGGTTTCATGATTTTTTAAAATGCTTTTAACTCCTCCAAAATCAGGGCCGATCACTAGACATTTTTGCGCCATGGCTTCGGCGACTGCCAATCCGAAAGATTCAGGGATGGTGGTAGCTTGAATATAGATATTACTGATATGCATATAGTTATATAGATCATCAACATGATTTAAAAAAGTCACATATTTTTCTAATTGATATTGGGTTACCAAACCTTTCAGTTTTTTTAAATAAACTTCTTCAGCAAAATAAGTGGTGTTTCCAATAATGAGCAAATGAATCTGTGGAGCCTCGGTTTTATAGTCATTGACCAGTAATTTCATCGTTTCAATTATGGTGTGATAACCTTTGCTAGGAGTAATTCTCCCCGCAGAAAGCAGCAGGGGTTTATTATTTTTAAATTGCAGTTTAAGTTCTTCAATCTTTTTTTTATCGGGAGTACTAAGTGGAATACCAAGATGAATGATTTTATGCAGATGTTTTAAGCGTTTGCTTAAAGGCATCTTTAAATGTTCAGACGCTAAGAAGGTGCTATTAAAATAAATAATATCTGGTTTGAAAAAATTGGCCACATAATCCAGAATTCCCCCCACTGGGCCATGCTGAAACCAGATATGCTTAAGATTTAAAAAGCAAGTTGCCAAAAACATAACGATGAAACTGTAAGGCATCGTGGAGTGAATAATTTTGTAGTTATTTGAAATGACAAATTTTCTAAGATAGATCATGGCCCGAAGGAGGGTATGAATGCGGGATAATCGAAAAGGTCTTGGTAAAAGATATGTTACAATGCCAATGTGTTGGCATTTTTTAAGAAGTGGACCGTCGTTAAAACATAGTAGTTCGCACTGAAAATCTGGGGATTGCAGATGTCCTTGGAGAGCATTGAAAACAAATTGTTCAGCACCACCCACATAACCGTTAGCCGAGACGTAGAGTATTTTGGTTTTATTCATTTTTTATTTTATAAAGTAATCGGTAAATTCAGATAACTCTCTTTTGGATATATTATTATGTTCTTTAGGAATATTGGGGACTCGATCTTTAACGAGATCTTTCAAAACTCCCAGTTCTGGTCCCGAAAAGGTATAGGCGTTTAAAACATAATCTTCAAAGGCTTCCCAGGTGGTTGGTACAATGGTTTTAATCAAGTCCCTGATGGCCTCAGCATAGACTCGGATCTCTTTTTGAGAGTGCTTATCGAGTCTTAGGGCCAGAAAATGCAGCAGATTGTGCAGATCCATTTTCCAGTACCATTCGGTGTATTGGGCAAGCGGGAGGACGATTCTGGCAATTTCCCGGGCGATGCCCTTGGCGATCAGATCCTCGTAGGTTTTACGGCATTCCCTGTATGTGTTTTCCAATTTGGCCAGGGTGTAGTCTATGATTTCTGGAGAGACGGATTGTTCGCTTCTGCCTTGATTATTGGTGTCGCTTTGAAAGTTAATATCTTCCCTGGAAGGGAGGTAAAATTCCTCAGGCAGGATGCTATAGCGGCCGGAGACCTCGTTTAAACTGGCGGTACGGTGTCTAATCCATTGTCTCGCCACAAAGATGGGCATTTTGCAATGAAATTTGAAACTGACCATTTCAAAAGGGCTGGTGTGACGATGTCTCATCAAGTAGCGAATCAGGCCTTTATCTTTGGTGGTTGATTTGGTACCATCCCCATAGCTGGTTCGGGCAGCCTGGGTGATGGAAAAATCGTTGCCCATATAATCAACCAATCTGACGAATCCGTGATCCAAACACTTTATTTCTTGCATAGGTGACCTTTGTGATAAATTTGATGAATTATCCATAAAAGCTATTATTTGGGCAATGTATTTTTGCATGCGCAAAGCGAAAAACAAGAAAATAGTGTGACGACAATCTAATTGATTGATATCATTTTATGACACCCAAACGCATCCGGGAGGATTGATGGAATTGAAAATATCTTATAGGCATATTGAGTCTTCACAATACATTGAGACCACCATTAAAAATAAGCTTGAAAAACTTAAGAAGTATTTTCAAGGAAAAATGAATGTGGATTGGATATGCTCATTGGATGGAACATTACATACGTCGGATGTCACGGTTTCCGGTGATCATTTTACCTACCATGCTAAATCGGAAAATGATAACCTATATAAAACGTTTGATGACATCCTTCCCAAGCTGGAAAAACAATTGAAAAAAAGAAAAGAGCAAACTAAAAGCATTATTCATAAAAATTCTAGATCAAAAAACTCGGACTAATTAATTGTAATAATTGGGAATTCCCTGACACAGAATACTAAAGGTATAAATATCTATGGGAGGGATCTATGAAAATTGCGTTAATGTCATTGGTTTTTGTTTTAGTTATATCCTGTTCACACTTTAGGGGGGGCTGTCATAAGCACCACGGTGATCATAAAATGGGGGATCACCAAAGCTGTCCGTATAAACAAGATAAAGAAGATAAACAAGATAAAAAAGATGAAAGTTCATTTATCAAAAATAGCGATGATAAAGTCTCATCTTGTTTAAAGTGTGAAAAAGGCCAGGTTTAGGCGTTTTAGTGTGTTGATTCACTGATAATGTTAAGTAAAAATTCCTTGAAGGGATGACCGTTTGCCTCCATCATCTTTGGAAACATGGAGATGGAGGTCATTCCTGGGAAGGTGTTGATCTCGTTGAGTAATATTTCGTTGTCCTCGGTCAGAAAAAAATCTATTCTGGACAAATGACGAAGTTTTAATGAGTGAAACGCATTGAGAGCGATTTTTTTCATTTGGTCAATGGTTTTACGGTCAAGATTGCTTGCCTGGATAATGGTTTCAGTATGACTTTTTCCTGAATACTTTTCTTCGTAGCTATAAAATCCATTGGGACATCCGATTTCTCCAGGTGCCGTGGCGATGACAGTGTTTTTCCATTGGTACACCGAGATTTCCAGTTCCCTGGCCTTCACCATCTTTTCAACCAGGACCCACGGTGAATATTTGAATGCCTCGGTTACGGCATGCATGAGTTCGGATTCGCATGTGGCCTTATAACATCCGACACTTGATCCTTGACTGGAGGCTTTGACAAAAACTTGACCATATTTTTGGAGCATTTGTTTCGCTCTATCCATGTGAGTTATATCGTTTAGAAAAACAAATGGGGTATTGGGAATGTCGAGGGCATTAAACCATAGTTTGGTGCTTATTTTGTTAAAGCACAGAATGCTACTTTCTGATTTACACCCTAGGTAGGGAATATTATGCATTTCAAAAAGCGATTGAATATCACCGGTTTCTCCGGGGTAGCCGTGAATGCAGGGAATGGCAAAATCAATATTACGAAAAAGATCCTGGTAAGAAATCTCGGTATTTTGGGGTGCTGATCTTGGAATACTGTCTTTTCCAATGATAGCCTCCACTAGATGGTACTTATCCATGCTTTCAATCGTTGATTTGAAATATTGTGAAGAACGAAGTGAAACCTCATGCTCGGTATTGTTACCACCACAAATGAGTAAAATATTTTTTTTCATGTATTAATCTCTTAAATTTTTAGGCAAGATCTCCTTATTTAAATCATTAAAGAGCTTTTTCATTTCGTCAAGAGAGACAGTCGTAGAATCTTGTGCGCCATACTTTCTAAGGCTCACCGTACCTGACTGAATTTCTTTATCACCAATCACTGCCATGAAAGGAATTTTGCTTTTTTGGGTATGTCTGGTTTTGAATCCCATGGACTCATTTCGATCATCCAGGTTAACTCTCATGTTCATTTTTTTTAGTTCATGAAATAATTTTTTTGCATATTCCAGATGATCATTGTTGTTGACAGGAATGAGGTTGACTTGGGTCGGGGCGAGCCAGAATGGGTAAGCTCCGGCCACATGTTCGAGGTAGAGTCCAAAAAATCTTTCAATAGAACCCAGTAAGGCCCGATGGATGACTACTGGTCTTTCTGATTCGCCGTTTGAATTGGTAAAGGTCAGATCGAAGCGCTCAGGAAGTTGGAAATCCAGTTGAATGGTGCCGAGTTGATGATAGCGTTTAATGGCATCAGCTACTTGAAAATCAATTTTTGGCCCGTAAAATGCCCCGTCACCTTCATTGATTTCGTATTTAACACCAAAACTATTAAGCGCCTCCTTCAAGGCATGTTCAGCCTTATCCCAGGAGGCGTCATCGCCGGCCTTTTTTTCGGGCCGAGTGGAGAGCGCAATTTTAACGTCCGTAAAACCAAAATGATCGTAGACGGAGAAAAACATTTTAATCAAATCTTTAATTTCTGATTGAATACCTTCCAGCGCAATAAAAATATGAGCGTCATCTTGGGCAAAACTTCTAACTCTGGTCAGTCCGGCCAGGGTTCCGGATTTTTCATAACGGTGAATTCTGCCAAAATCAGCGTAACGGATAGGTAAATCCCGGTAGGATCTTTTGGTGTTTTTAAAAAGAATCATATGGGTCGGACAGTTCATGGGTTTGACGGCATATTCACGGTCATCAATATTGGTGAAGTACATGTTTTCTTTGTAATGCTCGTAATGTCCGGATTGATGCCAAAGCTCACTTTCTAAAATTTGGGGAGTGATGACTTCATCGTAGCCGTAATAGGGATAGATTCTCCTTATAAAATTAAGCAGGCCATTATAGATAAAGGCCCCTTTGGGGGTGAAAAAGGGCATGGCGGGGGATGAAAGGTCAAACATAAATAATTCGAGTTCCTTTCCGAGTTTTCGATGATCTCTTTTTTTTGCCTCTTCTAAAAAATGCAGATGTTCCTTAAGCTCTTCTTTGGTGAGAAATCCAGTGGCATAAACTCTCTGGAGCATTTTGCGATTGGAGTCTCCTTTCCAATAAGCTCCTGCAGTGTGCAGCAGTTTGAAAAAAGGAGGTATCTCTCCAGTATTTTCCACATGAGGTCCTCGGCATAAATCTGTAAATTCTCCCTGTGAGTAACAACTGATTTCTTCATGGTCAGGCAACTCTTTGATGAGTTCAACTTTTAAGGATTGAGAAGCCTTGGAAAAAAGTTCGATGGCCTCGGATTTGGTCAGGACTTTTTTTACGATCGGCAGTTTTTCCTTGATAATTTGTTTCATTTCTTTTTCGATATTGTTCAGATCGGCTTCAGTGAGCTTGTAATCCATATCAATATCGTAATAGAAACCATTTTCAATGGTGGGCCCGATGCCTAGTTCGATTTTTTTATCGGGAAATAAACGAAAGATTGCTTGTGCCAGCACATGGGCACAAGAATGGCGCAGGGTATCAATTGAATAGTTATGCATATTTGGACCTCAACTTATGGATATGGAACGAGATAAATTTATATATCCATGATTACATATCAAGTTTTCCTTTATAAATCAATTAGTTAAATAAAAATATTATTGATGTGAAATTATTATGCTACAGATGTAAGATTTTTTGACTAAAAGCATGGCACTATGGTAACTGAAGTTATCGAAAATGTTGGCAGATCTGCTGGCATTAGGTGGAGAAAATTATGCGAGAGATTTTAGAAGAGCTCAAAGATAAAGATCCAACTTTCTCATTTCTTTCCAGTTATGATGGATTGTTGTCCTCCCAAGATCATAGTGAGAATGCTACTCGGGGTAAAAATTTTTATAATTTGGGAAAAATATTTTACGATAAATCTGATCTCGATAATGCCGAAGAACAATTCTTAAACGCACTGACTTGCACTGATAAGAGTTCTGATCATTCAACGATTTTAAAAACCCTAGGTTTTCTCATTAGAATCGCCTCGGAAAAAATGGAAAACGAGAAGGCACAAAAATATATAAAAATAGCCAAAGAAGTGGCCTTTGAAATGCCCCAAAAACTGGATTCCTTGAATGCCGAATATTTTTATAATTTGGGAGTGGTCAGCACTTACCAGGGGCAATTTGATGAGGCCAAAAAACATTTTTTAACTTCGTACGGCAAGGCCAAAGAGGAAAACAACCCAGAGCTACTCGCCAAATGTCTGCTCGCCTTAAGTAATGCTGCCTATAATAATCGCAATTTTAAAGATGCTCTTCAACACGTCACCCAGTTGGAAGAATTGCTAAAGATCATTGATAAGTCTTATCTGCTTGGTTCGATGCACCTTTTGGCCGGAAAAATATACGGGGATTTGGGGGAACATCAAAGAGCGCTACAAAGCTTCAGACAGGCAAATATTATTTTACAGGGTAAAAAATGTTGGAATCTTTTGGGTTACATTTTGCTTAGTAAAGGTGTTTCCTACAAGAACTTGGGGGCATTTGATATTGCCCTTACTTATTTTCAACTCGCCCTAGATATTACCGAATCAAAAACATTCAGACGCTTGACCAATCTTTTGAATGTTGAAATTAATGACGTTAATGATAGTAGCGTTGACTTATATTTGGACAAGACCAATCGTAGAATTCGGGAAAAAACTCTTGGCACAATTGATTTCAAACATCGTTTTATATTGCTGGAAATTTTATTTTTGCTGGCCAAAAATCCAGGTGTCTTTTACGATAAGGAGCAATTGGCTAAATCCATCTGGAAGGATGAATACAATCCCCTTATTCATGATAAGCTCATTTATACCAGTGTAAGCAGGCTTAGAAAATTAATAGAACCGAAGACGGAAAGAGAAGATAAAAGAAAATATATCGTTAGAGGCAAGGACGGTTATACCTTCAACCCTCACACCAAAATTCGCTTCCATATGGATAACAAGGCCAACTTTTCCAAACCCATTGCCAACGTTGATTTAAGTTCACCAGTCTAAATGCGATGATGAAACTGGTGGGTTATTTTTTATTTTTTATAATCATAGGATTTGTTTTACCGGTTTTTTCGAGTGTTAAATTAATTTACTCTGATCGCAGCGCATTTCAGGTTCAAAACCAGATATTTTTCTTATCTGATCTGGAGCAAACCAATAATGTGTTACGAGGCCTTAAGTGTCTGATGCCTCAATCCTTGTTATTGACTTCTACCAACTTTGATAAACAGCCGTCGAATTTAAATTTGGATTCAGTGATCAAGATAAAAAAACTTATTTATTGGTCTTTACTGGAAACTCCCTATAATAAAATGATCAACGTTGATGAGCAAAAACTGCAAAAATGCCGGATAGACTTTTCTAAGCATGAACGACAGGAGTTGAGGGAGTTATATATCTATGAAATCAATCTGCAAAAAAAGTTTGGTACGATGGATGTCCATAATCGTAAACGAAATGCTCTCATCCTTGGCAAACTGGGCCTTTATCTAGAAACGGTGGAGAAAAAAATATCACATTATGTTTTTTTACAAAATTAAAACCCAGGAATATTCCCACACCTTGGTGGATTTTTATGTTTTGGACCAGGTGGCTTCGGCTACCAAATTATCTCAGTTGCGTTTTGATCAAAATCTTTTGTTAGATAAGGAGTTAGGAAATTATAGTTGGACCCAAGAAAATTGGCAGGAACTGGTAGGAGCAAAAGATTATTTACTGATTAATCTGGTGCAAAATGACGGTTTAATAGGGCTACTTTTGGCCAAACTTAATTATCAAGAAGCAATGGTGCATCTGCTTAAACTGGTGGTGACACCAGAAAAAAGAAAACAAGGTTTTGGTATAATGTTGCTGGGGGAGCTCGCAGGGTTTATGGAATCTCGGCGCTTAACCAAACTTTTTTTAGAAGTGGAAGCGGATAATATTCCGGCAATTTCACTCTATGAGAAAGCTGGGGTCAATAAAATATATTTGAGTAAAAATTTCTATTCAAATGGAAAAAGCGCCTGGAAAATGCTGAAAGAAAATGCCGGATAATTTAAATAAATTAGTATTTTAGATTGCAAAACTTATCAGAACTTGTTAAAAGGAGCTTGTCCTAATTTTTAGTTATTTATTTGGTCAGAGGGGCGGCTTTTCTTAAATCCGCCTTTTTTTTTGGGAAAATTGATTTGCTATGTTTTTAGAGGAAGAAAAAAAAGGTATTGAGGGAAAATTTTACGAACTTTGCATGGAAGTTGTCTCCAGCGTGAATTTAAGTCTTTATGACATGGAGTTTGTAAAATCCAATAAGACCCTGCGCCTTTATATCATGAACGAAAATACCAACACTGCCACTTTGGAAGAATGTGTGTCGGTGGATCGTGCGTTTTCACCTTTTATCGAAAGTCATGCTTGGATTCCAGAGTCTTTGGTTTTGGAAGTCTCATCACCCGGGATGTTTCGTAAACTAAAAACTTATAATCATTTTGTAAAGGCCCAAGGAGCGATGATTGATCTTTATTTGAGTAAGGATTTAAAAACTACGAACCATGCAAAGAATAAGCAAAGTAGAAATGGTAAAAAAATAAGAGCGATGATTAAAGCAGTTAACAAACAAGACATAGAGATAGAGTTTGATGGTGAAAATTTGGTAATCGATTTTAATGAAATTAAGAAGGCCAACTTATCACCAGATATAAACTTTTAGATTAGAAAGGAAGGTTTTATGAATTTTTCGGAACTTGGAAGAGTAATTGAGGCGTTAGGAAAAGATCGTGGAGTGCAAAAAGATGTAGTCGTTAAGGCCATTGAACAAGCATTTTTAGTAACTGCACGAAAAAAATATGGTATTCAAGGCGAATATGAAACCAGATATAATCCGGAAGAAGATGACATCGAAATCTTTCAATATAAAAATGTGGTGGAAGCGGTTAAAGATCCGATCTTGGAAATTGATTTAAAAAATGCCAGAGAGATGAATGAAGATTCTCAAATCGGTGATCAACTGGGGATACGCATTGAAAATCCCAATTTTACCAGAGTTGATATTCAAACTGCCCGTCAAATCATATTTCAAAAAGTCAGGGATGCGGAGAGAGAGATCTTATTTTCTGAGTTCAAACATAGAGAAGGTGAACTTATTACCGGCATTGCCAGAAGATATGAAAGAGGGTTTATTGTGGTAGATCTTGGCAAAGCGGATGCGGTATTACCCCGGAGAGAAATTATTCCTAGCGAGAATTTTAAAACCGGAGATCGCATCCAGGCCTATCTTACTGAAGTTGTTATGACTAATAAGGGACCGGAGATCAGACTGTCTCGAACCTGTCCACAATTTTTGGTCAAGCTGTTTGAAGTAGAGGTTCCAGAAATCCAAGATGGAACTATTGAAATTAAATCCGCCGCCCGGGAACCAGGCCAGCGGGCCAAAATCGCAGTTTATTCAACCGATAAGGACATTGATCCGGTGGGTGCTTGTGTGGGGATGAAAGGCAGCAGGGTTCAAAATATTGTCAATGAATTGCAAGGAGAAAAAATTGATATCGTCAGATGGAGTGCTGATTTGGAAACCTTTGCCAAGGCGGCTTTGGCACCTTCTGAAATTTCCAATATCATGATGGATAACGAAGAAAAATCGATGGATATCATAGTGGAAGAAGATCAATTGGCCTTGGCCATTGGCAGAAAAGGACAAAATGTTCGATTAGCGGCCATGCTTACCGGTTATCGGGTGAATATCATTTCAAAAGATAAATTGAAACACAAAATTCAAAAAGCGGTGGAAAATCTATTGCAAGTGCCAGGTATCACCGAACCAAGGGCCCAAGTACTGGTGCAAGAAGGTATCATGAATATTGGGGATCTTGTGGCCATGGAAATTAAAGACTTGGCCAGATCCCTTGCCATAGATGAAAATGAGGCGACCGAGGTCCTGGAAAAAACCAAGGATATGATTGATAAAGCGCAAATTAAGCTTGAGCCGGATATGGAAGAAGAACTGGTGTCAGCTTCAGCCGTACCGGTTTATGACGGAATGATGAAGGCCAGAAATGAAAGTGATAGAGACGGTAAAGGTGATACTGAAAATAAATTTTCAGAGGCAGAAAAACGTCTTCGTGAAGAGCTGGCGGCGTTTAAATTGAAATAGGGAAGCTCTACTTGTTTGAGTATTTTAAAATTATTATTGATACGGAGTAAAAAATGCCCAGGAAGATTTTTGAATTGGCGAGTGAATTACAGATAGGTGCTATTGAATTAGTGGAAGTGCTAAGAGCAAAAGGCATGTCCATTAGAAACCATATGGCAACCCTCGAAGATGATGAAGTGGAAAGGGCCCTTTCTCTCATCAAGGCGGATTCTCAAACCCAAGAGCAAGCAGATGTTGAAAAAAAGAAGGTGGTGAAAAAGAAGAAGGTGGTTGCTAAGTCTAGTGAAGGCCAAGCTGCTTCCAAAAAAATTGTTACGATAAAAAAAGATAGCAAAGCCAAAGATGAGGTAAAGAAAAAAGTTAGAAAAGAAGTACATGTGGAAAAGTCGGAAGTGAAGAAGAAAACTGTCATTATAAGAAGGACCAACGAAACCGATGAGACCCTGGCTGAACTACCAGAGGAACGAGATAACCAGGAAATTTACTTTGATGAAGATAATGGGCAGATCGAAAATGAAGTAAATTTGGAGCAATCTGATTTTGAAAATGTCGAACCAGAGGTGGTTAAAACGGATAAACGTGATAGTGTCGGTCTGCGAGTGGTTTCCAAACCTAAGATTGAACAACTTCAATCGGAAGATGACATTGGTGAGAATGAAACCGAGCTGGATGACCGGCCGCTGGATGTTGAAGATAAAAAAATTATTTATAAGGAAAGAGTTCACACTTTTACTCCGGTATATATTCCTCCCAAAAAAGAATTGGAAAAACCAGTTAAGAAGGAAATTCCACCGGTTGATGAAAAAGTGATTGAAGAGGAAGATGGTCTGGGAGCAGATAGTAAAAATGCCAGAAAGAGAATGAGTGGTTTGGCTTCCATTATGTCAGGCAAGGCCAAGATCAATATTAGTAAATCTCAAAAGATATTGGATGATAGATCAGAAGAAGAACTTAAATCCTATGCAGCTTTATCATCCACTGGAAAACCGCTGTATACGCAGGTGAAAAGAAAAAAGGTGTATATGGGATTATCCGGTAAAACAGAAATTACTGAAACTAAAGAGTCAAAGAGAGTGGTGGAGATACATAAAGTTATCCTGGCCCATGAACTGGCCCACAAGTTGGGAATTAAATTTACAACCATGGCAGACCAAGTGCTCGATATTAATCTTTTGATTAATGAAAATGATTATATAGGGCATGCGCTTGCCAAAGATATTGCCGCCCTTTGGAATTATCGAGTGGAAGAGACTTCTTTTAAAGAAGAGGAAATTTTGGTTAATAAGGGACAAAGCCATAAGGATGAAAGCCATTTGCCTCTTAGAAATCCAGTCATCACCATCATGGGACACGTAGATCATGGTAAAACCTCTTTACTGGATTATATTAGAAAGGAAAAAGTGGCCCAAGGTGAAGCTGGTGGTATTACCCAGCATATTGGCGCCTATCAAGTGGATGTTAAGGGGAGAAAGTTAACGTTCTTGGATACTCCAGGCCATGCTGCCTTTACGACTATTCGACAAAGAGGGGCACAAGTAACCGACATCGTGGTTTTAATTGTAGCGGCAGATGATGGTGTTATGCCACAAACCAGAGAATCGATAAGATTTTGTCGCGAAGCCGATGTTCCAATTATTGTGGCCATCAATAAAATTGATAAGGAATCGGTCAATCCTGATCGCATTAAGCAGGAGCTGGCTGAATTTGATTTGACTCCTGAAGAATGGGGAGGACAAACCCAGTGTGTAAATATTTCGGCACTTAAAGGTACAGGGGTTGATGAACTTCTGGAAGCCATTCAACTTCAAGCGGAAATCCTGGAACTTCGTGGTGACCCAAAAGCTCCCGTGAAAGGCGTAGTCATTGAATCCAAAGTTGAACAAGGTCGGGGACCGATGTCTACAATATTGATTCAAGAAGGCACACTTTATAAGGGAGATACGATTGTGGTTGGTGAATCGTGTGGCAGGGCCAGAAACCTGATGGACTATGCTGGTGAAAATATTGTCTCGGCAGGGCCATCTGTGCCGGTGCAGATTTTAGGTCTTGATAAAACCCCCAATCCGGGTGAAGAATTATATGTAGTTAAAAATGAAAGAGAGGCCAAGAAAATTGTGGCCAATAGAGTTCAGGAAAGAAAAGATGCGGAGTTCCTGGTAACGAAAAAGGCGGTCTCCTTAGAAGACTTCTTTGCAACTTACAAGGATAATACCGAGTTTAAAGAACTTAAACTAATCGTAAGAACTGATGTGCATGGGTCTTATGAGGCCATCAAAAACTCTGTGGAAGCTTTGGGCAATAAAGAAGTCGGGGTAAAAGTGATCAGCGGCGGGGTAGGGGCCATTAGTGATAACGATGTCATGTTGGCTGCCGAAATCAATGGTTATATTATCGGCTTCAATATGAGACCGATTACCAGCGCCAGAAGAATTGCCGAGCAAAAAGGTGTTGATATAAAAACTTATTCTATCATTTATGAACTTATAAATGATGTAAAACTTGCCCTAGAAGGATTACTGGAACCCGAGTTTGAAGAAAAATATATCGGTAGAGCTGAAGTACGGGATACATTTGTAGTACCTAAAATTGGTATGATCGCAGGATCAATCGTTATCGACGGAAAAATCCAGCGCGGTTGCAGTATCCGACTTCTTCGTGAAGGTAAAATTATCTTTGATGGAAAAATGGCTTCCCTAAAACGATTTAAAGATGATGTTAAAGAAGTTAATCATGGTTATGAGTGCGGGATTGGTTTGGACGGATTTAATGATTTAAAATTAAATGATGTTTTTGAAGCTTATATAAGAGAAGAAAAAAGAAGAAAATTGGAAGAAAATAAAGTGGTGTTATAAGCACCAAGTTAGGATGATTATGAGAGCAGGTTCTAAAGGACAAAAAAAACAAATTATTGAAGAAAGAGTCTTGCACGATATTAATTCTTTTTTACGTACCAGTTTTAGTGATCAGAGATTAAAATTTGTAAGTATTACCAAAGTTGAAATCTCCAATGATTATTCTTATGCCAAAGTTTATTGGGATACTTTTGAACAAAAAAGTAGAGGCGATGCTAAAAAGGCCTTAGAAGGTGGCCAGAAGAGATTTAGGGCCATGCTTTCTGAAACTTTAAATATCAGGCATACTCCGCAAATCCAATTTATTTATGATTCTCAATTTGAAGATGAAAATAAGATCACTGCCATTCTTGATGAAGAGGCCAAATTAGGTAAGTTCCCCAGTAAAGAAGATCATGAGTGACCATTTAATTAAGGCCCCTTTGGTTTTTAACGTTTTTAAACCGGTTAATCTCTCATCGTATGATGTTATCAGACATTTCAAAAAAAATTTACCTCAGGGGTTTGGTAAAATTGGTCATTTTGGAACGCTTGATCCTTTTGCTTGTGGAGTACTTTTAATTGGCATCAACCAGGCCACCAAAATTAATAATATCATTCATGATACTTTTTCCAAAACTTACATAGCGGTTGGAAAACTAGGGGTCAAAACACCCACCGGGGATTTGACGGTAAATCCAACTGAGATAGATGAAAGTAAATATTTATTTGAGGAAATTAAAAGGTTACCCATAAATTTTCTGGAGAGTGAATTTGCCAAAGTATTTCTCGGTGACTATTTGCAATCTCCTCATGCATATTCAGCTTCAAAATATGATGGCAGGCCTTTGCATGAATGGGCCAGAGCTGGTGTGGTGATTAAAAAGGAGCAAGTCAAACGAAGTATTTCTTTTATCCAAGTACTTAAATATTCTTTTCCCTGGCTGGCATTTCGAGTTACGGTGAGCTCGGGGACATTTGTGCGTTCCTTATTTGAAGATATGGCTAAACATCTGGGAACTTATGGGAGCTTGAAAGCCTTGGTCAGGGAGTCCATCGGGCCAAGTCATCTGTCAAATTCCCTAAAAAAAAATAAGTGGCCGGTTCTGGGGGACAAAAATATTTTACAGTGTGGGAAGTCCATGAGTGAGGTTTTACCCCTACCGGAAATTATGCTCGATAGTGTTACAGCTAAGAAGTATCAAAATGGCATTCCTTTTTCTATTGAAAATGATAACCGGAACAACCAAAAAATCTGGGTTAAAAATAATAATCAGGTGATGGGAATGGGAGAAATCATAGACGGATATTGTAAAGTCGTTTTTAATATTTCATAAAAAAAAAGGCCTCTTGATGAAGAAGCCTTTGGATCACAAACTTATTTACTTTTTCTTTTTTTCGGTCTTTTTAATTTCTGGTTTAGTGGTTTTTGATTCGGTTTTGAATTTGTCGTACATTTCTTTTCTTTGTTTTTCGATAGCTTCCTTGGTTTTAATGCTAATCAATTCAACATCAAAAACTAAAGTGGCACCACCAGGAATTTTAGGAGGGGCACCCTGATCTCCGTAAGCAAGATCACCAGGAATTACTAATTTTATTTTTCCACCAGGAGCAACGAGTTTAAGACCTTCTTGCCAACCCTTGATGACTCGATTGAGTGGGAATTCCACTGGCTTGCCTCGATCTTTGGAGGAATCAAACACGGTTCCGTCTAAAAGTGTTCCGTGATAATGAACTTCGACGGTTGATTCATCATTTGGTTTTTCTCCGGTTCCCGGCTCAATGATTTTATAAGCCAGTCCACTTTCTGTTTTTTGTCCGCCTTCTTTTTTAAGAAAATCCTCAAGGTATTTTACGCCGGCATTTTTTTCTGTTTCAGCAACTTTTTTCATTCTTTCTCTTATAATATCCTGAATATTTTTTTGGAATTGCATAACTTCCACTTCTGGTTTGTTATTTTTGGCAGTGTCGTAGAGACCTTTAATGATAGCGTTGATCTCATTTTCGGATAAATTTAAATTGGCCAACCTTTGTCCAAACATGGCCCCCATGGAATAAAAAGCTTTGTCATCGTCAGTTTTCAAAGACATTTTAGTGGGGTTATTACAGCTGGACAGTAGAACAATCATACTCGTTAATACAAATACTGAAATAATTAATTTCATCTTTTCCTTCCTTTGATATTTATTAAATAATTTCATGTTAATTTTAATCTGTGTCGCTATAAAATAGCAAGAATCAAGTTGGGCCAAAAAAGAATAATATTATAATCTTAATTAAAAAAAGCAGGGGCTAACAGCCAGCGTCATTCAAGGCGTCATTGGCCAGTTGATCACAGTATTCATTTTGGGGATGACCTGCGTGTCCTTTTATCCAGTTAAAATGTACGGTTTTAAAAACGGAATTTAATTGGTCGAGAGATTGCCAGAGTGCCAAGTTCTCGGGTGCTTTATTATCCGCTTTCTTCCAATTTCTTTTTTTCCAACTGGGTAACCATTTACTTATCCCTTCCACGAGATATTTGGAGTCGCTATAAATATAAATTTCAGCATTTTTCAAATTTTTTGTGAGAAGTTTGGAAAGTTCCTTTAAACCGTTGATTGCTCCCAGCAGTTCCATTTGGTTGTTGGTGGTTTGAAATTCTATGCCACTCAAAGTGGCCATAACCTTTTCGTTTGAGTTTTGAATAACCGTTCCCCAAGCACCTGGGCCGGGATTGCCTCTGCAAGCACCATCAGAAAACACAAAAAAAGTATTTGGTCTTTGCAACAAATTCTTGGGTATAGGGAAATTATGATTGGTGGTCTTTGGTGCTGGACTTTTTGGTTTTTGGTTTTTTTTAAAGATTTGATCATGATTACGTTCAACAGCATCGTTTACAAATTTTAAAGCATCGGTAATATCAATATCTTTTTTAAAAAAGTTAAGTAATTGGCCAAGGATATGTTGGTAGTCTTCTTTTTTCATATTACACAAGTTTTAAAAATTTTCTTTTACCAATCTTTAAGGATTTGCCAGCAAATGATGTATCCAAAATCAGATCTGGGTTGGTTAATTTATCGCCATCAACAATGCTGACGGCATTTTGTTTGATCAATCTTCTGATCTCGGCGTTGCTTTCACACATTTTGCTGGTACTCAAAACAGATATGAGGGTTGTTCCCCGGGTAAAATGCATTTCGGGAGCATCGTCGGGAACTTCTTTACGTTTAAAAACATTTTCAAATTTTTCTTTCATCTCCGAAGCTATGGTATCTCCGTGAAAAAATGCCACCAATTGTCTTGCCAGATCTTTTTTAACTTCATTGGGATGTTTAGTGCCGTCTTTTAAACCTTGAATAATGACTTCCAATTTATCTTTTGGAAGACCGATAATATATTTATAATATTCCGCCATGAGGCTATCGGGGATGCTCATGACTTTGCCAAACTTGTCAAAGGGGTCATCTAGGATTCCGATGTAGTTCCCCAGTGATTTGCTCATTTTGGTCGTGCCGCAAGTTCCAGTTATAATGGGCAGTAAAATGGCCACTTGTTCTCTTTGGTTTCTCGCCCCTTGGAAATCACGTCCCATCAGCACGTTAAATTTTTGATCGGTTCCACCAAGTTCAATATCAGCTTTTACATAGACGGAATCTATCCCTTGCAAAACTGGGTAAAAAATCTCGTGAAGTCCCAAGGGAAGTCCCTTGGCAAGTCGTTCACTAAAGGTTTCATGAGATAAAAGTTTGGCCACCGTGGTTTGCCCGGCCCAGGATAAAATATCACGTAAAGTGACCTTAGAAAACCACTCAGACTGGAAACGCACTTCAGTTTTATTTTTATCTAGCACGGTGAAAAGTTGTTCCATATATTTTTGGGCATTATTTTTGACAGTAATTTCATCCAAAGCCTTTCTAGCTTCATTTTTTCCGGTGGGATCACCAACCGAGGCAGTATAGTCACCGATAATCACCACACCTTGATGTCCCAGGTCCTGGAATTGGCGCATTTTTTTGTAAGGAACTAAATGTCCAACATGCACATCAGGAGAAGTTGGATCGATCCCGCATTTGACTCTTAAGGGGGTGTTTTGGGTGATGGATTTACGAAGCATTTTTTTAAATTCTTCCAAAGGAACAATTTCTGCGCATCCGTAACTTAACATCTCAAGTTGCTTATTGACTTCATTTTCAATTCGAGGATCAACCTGATCGCTGGTAGTCATGCATCGTTCTCCTAATTTGATTTAAGCTAAGATGGTATATTAAATTGTTGTTTTTGAATAGAGTGACTGCCAATTTTAAAAAACATATAACACTATGCAAAGGGTGGGAATTGCCGTGATTATTTGTGACTGACTTGTAGGTTGGTCATTAGTGTGATAAGAATCTGCGCTAAAGTAGGCGAGTAAGGGTGATGAAAAAAGAAAAATTTAGCGTTGTACTTCAGGGGGAAAACCTGGTTTTCTCTTCAGCTCATTTTTTAACCTACGATAAAAAAACACGAGAAAACCTTCATGGCCATAATTTCAAGGTATCAGTGGAAGTCAGCGGCCATGAACTGCACAATTCGATGGTGATCGATTTTGTCATCCTTGAAAAAATTGTGATGCATGTGATTAGTGAATTGAAAGACAAGTTACTGATTGCTCAAAATGATAAGAATTTGCGTATCGAGATGAAGGAAAAACAGATCAATATTTACCACCATAATGAAACTCTTTCCCTGCCTTCTCGGGATTGCGTTTTGTTACCTATAAACAACTGTTCCACGGAATTAATTGCCAGTTATATTGGAAAAGAAATCAACAAAATGCTGCCTATTAAAAACCTATCGGTAAAAATTGGTCTAGAAGAGGCCGTCGGTTGTGTAGGCACATATGAGATGGCAGAGGGTGAGTGATGAACTTTATTGAAGTAAAAAGTGGTCAAAGTGTCGAAAATGTTAAAATTGAAGTTTTTAAGCAAGACAAAAAAGGCCAAAAACACATTTATCTGATTGCGGGTGTGCATGGTGATGAAGTGGAGGGTGTTTTTGTTTTAAAAAATATTTTTCATTGGTTAAAAGAAACCAATGAAGTGGATCTTCCGTTGGTGGTTATTCCCGTGCTGAACGTTGATGGGTTTAGAGTTTCGAGCCGGGGAAATTCTCATGGAGTGGATCTTAATCGAAATTTACCGGCGGACAACTGGATTAATCAGTGTGAAAAAGCGAAATATAATCCAGGACAATCACCTTTAAGCGAACCTGAAAATATATTTTTGGTAAAACTTATGGAAAAATATCCTCCTGGAATGATTATCAGTATCCATTCCTGGAAACCCATGCTTAATTATAATGGTGATTGTTTGGATGTGGCCTTGTATCTGCACCAATTTAATCATTACGAAGTGGTGGATTCGGTGGGATATGAAACCCCAGGGTCTCTTGGCGAATATGCACCTAAACATTTCCATGCTCCGGTTTTGACCTTTGAAATGCCAAGAATTTCTGATCAACTAAGCCTCAAAGAAATCTGGGCCGAAAATGAAGAGGGGATTAAAAGTTTGCTTAAAAGTAATGTCTTACGACGATTTATCTAAAAGCCTCAACTGGGTTGGGTTTCACGATAGATAAAAGCTGATTTCCTGATAGTCTTAACTTTATGGGTACCATGCAGATTGTTTTTCAACTTGCCGTTAGGGGACTTCTTTTTGAGATACATATCACAGAGGCAGTGACCGACACTTTTAGCAAGTAAGGGTGGAACCGCATTGCCAATCTGTCGCCATTGCGATGAAAGTGGGCCACAGAAAATGAAATCATTTGGAAAACTTTGGAGCCTGGCTGCCTCTCTTTGGGTCAAATATCTAGGTTCGATAGGGTGATAATAACTATATCGGTTCGTCATGATAGTGGGGGAAGGCAGTGATCGATCTAGGCGATAATATTTGGTTTGCCGGAAGCGATTTTCTTTTAAATTTTTCCAATCAATGCCGAGTCGAAGGGAGGTCGGTAAATATTTTTTTTCGTCTTGTTCGTAACGAATCCCCTTGCCTTCGGGTATCCGCTTCAGTCGTTTAGCTTCTAGCGGGCATTTGATTTTTGCCATCTGCAGGTCATGATTATGAATACTACCTGTTTGATCCATAAGATCGCTGAAGGCCTCGCCCACGGTGACTGGGGGAAAAATCGGGGTTGGAAAAATAATCATATCGTTGATCTTGGAACCCAAAATGATGGTGCGTCTTCTTTTTTCAGCAACGCCAAAATGATGTGCAGATAATACCTGGACATCCAAATTGTAGCCAAGCGAGGCAAAAAGTTTAAATATCGCAGAAAGAGTCTGCTCATTTTTTTTTGCCACAATTCCGGTTACATTTTCGATTACAATAAATTCAGGATTGCATATTTTGACAATTCGAAAAAATTCCATGAATAAAGAATTTCTTTTATCTTGCGGGTTTCCGCATCCCACGGTGGAAAAGCCCTGACAAGGTGGGCCTCCGACGATGGCATTGACTTTTTGGGAGGCGATTAAAGTTTTAAGTTGAGCGGCAGAAAGATCATATATATTTCCGCAAAACACTTTTGCCTGAGGGTGGTTTTTTAAAAATGTTTGAGCTGCAAATTTATCTTGCTCAATTCCCAGTAAACAACGATGCCCTGCTTGTTCCAGTCCACACGACAGGCCTCCGGCTCCCGCAAAAACATCAATAAAATTTAAAGAAACATTGGTTCGATTTTTCATTAGCAACCTGGTTTTTTTGTATCAGACAAATATTATCGTAATACCGCACTTAAACTGTCAACTGGAAAAACTTAATAACAAGAGTCAGGCAGCTTGGTTTTTTTGATGAGTGTAGAAAAATTTCAAATACCCCTCATTTTTCACAGCGAGCTCATTTTCCATAGATGATTTGAAAGATTGAACGTTAATTTGATTTTGAATGAAGGTGCCATCTGGAAGTCGTTGGATAATCTGAGTGGCATTTTTAAAATGGATCTTTAAATTAGTGCGTACAAAAATGGTTTGATGAAAAAGTTTGGCGTTTAATTCCAATGCCTGGGCAAATGTGGATAACTGATGGTCCATGAGATTCAACTCGGGAAGATCAACAAAAATATACTTTGATTTGATTAAAAGACCCTTGATTATTTGAATGAGTTTTATGGTGTTACAGGTGACATTTTCTGGATAGGCATGAAAATCTGTAATTTGGTTGTAGAGACAAAGCAGAGATTCATTATTGGTTTTTTTTATAATATGTAAAAAATCTTCAGAGGTATTTGATTTGCTAAGGGTGGGAAGGGCCAATAAGATATTCTCCAGCAGCGTCATTTTATTAATCAATTTTCCTTCACTTTCTATGTGAGAAAAAATGAGTGGTGCGGGTATTTTTTGATACTTTAAATAGGTGACAAAGGATTTTAATTCTGAAGCAGGGTTATAATGACCTACATCAAAAAAATAAACATTTGGAGAAAAAATTTTACTCGGTGACATAATTCACTGATCGGTCAATCAAAATGATCGATTAATAAAAAAAAATGATTCGGCCAGTTTTGTATTTTCCGACCATTTTAGTTGGATAACAATGCTCTATACTTAATCCGGTTAACCAAATATAATGGTAGGGTTAGCACCATTGAGAGTAGGTCAAATGTCACAAAATACACCCATACCTAATCAGGCCACTGAGAAGAAAACGGTTTTAATTGGAATGAATGGTAGCATGGATTCCACCGTCACGGCCTATCTTCTAACCAAGCAGGAATATAAGTGCATGGGCCTTGGGGTCCTTTTTGCCGATGAAGCTAAAAATGACAAAAAATTGGATCAAAACTTATTTGGAATATGCAATCTGTTTGATCTTGAGCAGACCAAGCAAATCTGTCAGGAATTGTCGATGCCCTTTTATGCCGTCAACGCGAGGGAGATCTACAAATCGGAAGTGATTGATTATGTAATCAATGGAAGGTTGCAAGGGAGAAAATTTAGTAATTGTATCCGTTGCTCGAATTTATTAATGGGGATATTGCTTGAGAAGGCCAACTTGCTGGGGGCAGATTTTTTTGCCACCGGACACTATGCCAAGGTGGCCTATAACAAGGATAGTAATGAATATTCGTTGCATGCCTCTAGCGATTTGTTGGATGATCAATCCTATCTGCTTAGCACTCTTTCAACCAAACATCTTTCCAAGTTAATTCTTCCGCTGGGTGATATGAGGAAACAAGAGGTAATTAAAATTTCCAAGTTGCTCAAGTACAAATTCAAAGATACCAGAAAGAAAACATTTTGTTTTGAACAGGATCAAATAGTGGTGGAACTTGTGGAAAAAAATTCTACGGAGGAATTTTGGTTTAAAGGGGATATTGTTGCTTTTGAAAATAAAGATGTTTTAGGAGAGCATCAAGGCCTTTATAAATATAAGCATGGCCAGGTGAAATTTGCGGCCGGCGATGATAGTTCTTTAAAAAATCATAAAGTGGTGATGTTGGATGCTTCTTCTCGGAAGATTTTTGTGGATAAGGAAAAAAATTTTAAAGTGGATTATTGTGAAATTGCTAAATTTACGCCGATTAATGTGCTAGATATTTCTAGGCCCTTTAAGGCCTATGTCCAATGGAGTATGACTCACGAAAAAGTTGCCTGTACCCTTTATTTTAAATCTTTTGATCATGTTCTTATAAAATTCCAAAAAATCCAAGAAGGTCCGCTTGCCGTGGGGGGAATTATTTCTATTTACAATAAAAATTCCAGAAATGCTCAGTTGCTGGGATGTGGAGAGTGTATTGAGGCAGGGATTTATAGCGTCATTGAGAGATTGGAAGGTCAGTTGGATGAGGATACTTTGGTGGAAATTGAAGAGGATCGCAAAGGACGAAATATAGATGAATACAAGTTTTAAATTATGGACGATTACCTTGATGGTGCTTTGTAGCCTAACCGTCGCGGCGCAGGTGGATAAACTGGCGATAAGTAAATATGAAAGAAATCCCAAGCAGCTGGAGAAGGTAAAAATCCTGGTTTCGAAAATTACCAAGGATGATATATATAAAACCCTCATTGAATTTATAAAGGCCACCAGACCTGGGCGGTTTGTCGGTACCAGCGGTCATAAAAATACGTTTACTTTTCTACTCGATTACATCGGGAAAATAAAGGGGACCACTGACCTATTATGGGTGGATGAATTTAATCCTGATCTTGAGTATGCGATAAAAATGTATAATCGTGATTTTGAAAATCAAATTATTGGCAAATATACCCCCAGCAGTACTGAGTATAGAAAGGCAGACAGATTAACTAAATCTGCCATTTCTACCCTTAAAAATTTCAAAGGGCTAAAGGGAAAAAATGTGATTTATGAAAAAAAAGGGAGTAAAAATCCTAACGACATTATTATCTTGGGAGCACATCTGGATACCATTGTGGTTAATTCCAATACCAGCAGTATTGAAAAAGATGTTTCGATGCCGGGAGCTGATAATAACGCTTCGGGGGTCAGTGTATTACTCAATCTTATAAAAATAATATCTAAATTGGACATGGAAAAAACAATTCGTATAGTCTTTTTTGACTTTGAAAATCTGGGCTTTTTAGGTTCAAGAAATTTTGTCGAAAAATATTATGATGAGTTGGTTAATAATAAAAACCGGTTGGTGGGTTTTATCAACGTACTTATGTTAGGCCATGATACGTTAGACGAAGATCAAGAAAAGCAAATGGGAAATATGAAAATCTATACACGCAAACAAAACGCCAAAGATGCTGACTTGGCAAAGCTGATGAATTTGAGCGGCATTAAAGCGGTAAGTGGTATTAACTTCAAGGTTGAGCCCAATGATTTTCAAGATGGCTCCAATATCAGTTTTTGGGAAAAAGATCTTCCTTCCGTGGTAATGACGCAAAATTGGGAGAACGATCCTAATTTTAAAATGCACACTCCCAATGACCTAATTGAAACGCTTAATATGGCAACCTTGCACCGGGCCTTTCAGCATATTTCTCTGGCCGTTGTCGCCTGGGGATTTGACATTAAAAAATAGTCTATCTATAAGTTATATCAATGAATGAAAAAAAACATAAGACAGTTATGGTGGGAATGAGTGGTGGGGTAGATTCTTCGGTGGCCGCTGTTTTACTCAAAGAAGAGGGGTATAACGTTATTGGGCTTTTTATGAAAAACTGGGAGGAGAATGATGAGTTTGGCAATTGCATGGCCTCCTATGAATATGAGGACGTTAAGCGAGTTTGTGAAAAAATTGATATTCCTTATTACTCGGTAGAATTTATCAAGGAGTATCAAGAACATGTCTTTAAAGAATTTTTAGAGGAATATAAAAAGGGTTATACCCCCAATCCCGATGTTTTATGTAATCGAGAAATCAAATTTAAAGCATTTTACAATAAGGCCAAAGAATTTGGCGCAGACTATATTGCCACCGGACACTATTGTCAGACTGATCAAAAACATAGGCTTTTAAAAGGGCTGGATGCTGGCAAGGATCAATCCTATTTCTTATATATGGTAAGTAGTACGGTCTTAAAAGAAGTTCTTTTTCCAATTGGACATTTGGAAAAGAAACAGGTGCGAGAGCTGGCCACCAAATATAATCTTTCCACCAAGGACAAAAAGGATTCAACCGGTATTTGTTTTATCGGAGAGCGAAATTTTAAAAATTTTCTTTCCAATTATTTAATGCCTCAAGTGGGTTTTTTTAAAAAATTAAATGGAGAGGTGGTGGGAGAGCATTCCGGGGTCTCATTTTATACGATAGGGCAAAGAAAGGGGCTGGGCCTAGGAGGGCCTGGTGAACCATGGTTTGTCGTGGCCAAAGATATGGAAAAAAATATCGTTTTTGTTGAAAGAGGGCAACGCCATCCCAGTCTTTTTACGGACGAACTTTATATCAAAGATTTTACCTGGATAAACGAAAACTTGGAATCGCAATTTCCCGTCAGGCTCAAAAGCAAGGTCAGGTACCGACAAGTGGATCAATCATGTGAGATATTTGGAAAGCAAGACGGACTTTATAGGGTTCTTTTCGATATTCCTCAACGAGCGGTCACCATAGGGCAATCGCTGGTTTTGTATGATGGTGAGGTGTGTTTGGGAGGAGGGATCATTGAAAAAATCGGTAAAACTTATTTTGAAATGAATAAGAATCTACCAGAGGTCGTCTCTGGTTAAATCCAGCTCATCACTCTTTTTGGCCTGCTGGGCCTTGTCTTTAAATAGTTGGCATTCTTGATTGGAGATTTTTTTTACCGAAAGACAGGGCATTTCCTTGCTTTTGAACTTGTACGCTTTACATCCATATTTGGCGAAACTGTCCCAGGTTATATAGAAGAATTTACATTTGGAGCAATTCATAAAGGATCCTTCTTGGAAAATTATATATCTCTTGGGTAAATAATTAAAGAGAAGGAAGAAGTCGTCTATCTAAATAAATAGTGCCTACGAATATGTTGAAAAAATAGACAGTTAGAAACAAAATCATCTGAAGCCCCGTTGATTGATTGCGTAACATGCTGAATTTATACGCAAATCTTTATTGCAGAGCTGGCATATTCCCTGCATTCATAACAAATAGTTAAACCTTTGTCCCTTTTTAGGGCCTAATTACGGGTATTAAAAATGAATGAAAAAAAGGTGTTAAATTCAGTTGAGGCAGAAATCATTAACTTTGATACACTTCGAAAAATCGACGATCCCTTAAGGGATTTACTCGAAGAATTTTCTCATTTAGAAACCGAGATGGATGTTGATTTGGACAAGATCAACCAATCCTCCAAAGAATATTTGTGTAGTGATTTAACCGACGAAGAGATGGTGTGCTTTTTTGAAACCAGAATGGATCTTTTAGAGGAATCAAGAAAGAGGCTCAAGTTTTATTTGGATGAAATCGAAACCTTCCTAATTCATAAATAAATTTTTATTGCCAAAAAAAGTGATTAACGATAAATTTACCTCAACAGATTTTATGCCCAGGTGGTGAAATTGGTAGACACACCATCTTGAGGGGGTGGCGGGGAGACTCGTGCTGGTTCGAGCCCAGTCCTGGGCACCAAATGTTTTGCAAGTTTTTAACAAAACTGAATAAAAAGACCTCATTAAGTTTCTAATTTAATGAGGCTTTTGTTTTTTTAACATGTCAAAAAAAAATCAAGTTATACTTGATTTTTTCCAGTTAAACTTGAATTTCTTACTGCATTTGATTTTCAAAAAATAAAAGATCATACTAACGCTCATCCTGATTGTTGGATTATCAGACCTACGCATCCTGCTTCGGCCCCTCCGGGGATGAATCTGATAATCTTTATTATGCTTACTTGAAAAGAAAAATATAAATAGCGTAAGAAAAATTTTTCTTACAACAAGACAGCAATCAAGTTTAACTTGATTTTCGCAAGTATAACTTGAAAGATGTAATTAACGATTTTAAATTGTTCATGAATTTTAAAATGTGTTGCATGGAATAAGAATTCTAGATATATAATAGTCAAGCTGTTCGAACCAAAATTCGAACATCTTAACAAATTCTTTTTTCCCGCTATGAAATGAATAACCACTGAATCTATTCCAACTTCCATCCTATGAACAGACTGTCATCGTTTAACAGTGGGTAGATCACCTAATAAAATGAAGAAAATCATAAAATAGTTCAAGAAATCGAGCCTAGGAATTGGCTTTTATTACTAACTAAATGATCACTCCATGGTATTAAAAGCGAAAAATTTAAAACCACTCTTTGGAGTAGTTTTCTATAAAATAATTCCACCAACTAAAAACTTTTTATCAATTGCAAGGGACATCCATATATAACGTTTGGTTTGGTGCTATGTTAATTAGAATAAAACATTCAATAAGAAATTTAAATATTTAATGCAGATTATTTCAAACGTAAGCCCTTATTTATCATATTTTTGCAACAGGGATTGTCAGGCAATACGCACAGTCCCCGAATCAAATAACAGCGCCTATTTCGTTTATATATTCTCTATGAATATCATCCCAACCCAATTCGATTATCCATAGTGAGGATATTGCTGGTGGATTAATGGTATTCTCTGATTCAAGATACTTTTTTACTGTTTTGCGTGAACATTTTAATGCTCGAGCAATCGCCCTGTCTTTCATTCCAAGGCCACTTAATCGAATGATCTCTGTTTTTTTGGACATTACCAATCTCCTGCCGGCCATTTGATACCTCCTGAACTATTTTGTTTATATAGTCCATGATAGCATCTGACCGAAATTGTCGGTTGAAGCAGATTTAGTGGTCCCCAATCAAGGAAATTGGCCGGTTCCCCTATGAAGGAAATCGAGTGGTACCCGTTAGAGGAAATTGAGTGGCTCCCCACGAAGGAAATTCGACATTGAGGTATATAATTTTATAAATTTACGAGTATTGGTGTGCAAATGTGCCAATTTCGTTTCTTATGATCAAGTAATTTAATATTTATTTTTTACATGTATTTTTTTTAATTTCTTGGACAGACATGTTGATTAGGGGGATTAGTTTATTAAGTCTAATTAATTTTCCAGTTATTTTTTTCGAATTTTTATAAATATCAACAGTCACTTCTGTTAAGTACTTATTAAAATATAACAATTTTAATGATTTAGCATCCTTATCAAAATAAATCTTTGTTTGTGATAAAGTATCTTGGTTAAGAATTAAAGTAATGTCATTTTGAGAGGTAAACTCGACTTTGCCTTGCAAAATATATGTACCACAATTAACATCACTTCCATATATAGTAAAACAAAAGAATAAAACTACAATGGAATAACAAAATCTTGACATGCTTGTTCCCTTGGTGTCGGTAATCTACATCCATATCGATACATTACAAAATACCTGAGATATATTTTTTCATGTGCCCGTTTTAATTCTTTTAAAATCTCATCAATATTTATTTTGAGTTTTTCAATGCTTCTCCTCTTATTTCTAATTAACTCTGCTAGGAGCAATATTTCGTCTGCAACTTTTTCGTAAGCGTCTTTACTTTTGTAACGTCTTTTTAAGTTATTTCGCATTTCATTCATTAGCTCCGCAATTTTCTTTTCATATTTTTTATCAAGACCACTAAAGTTAATTGGGCATTTTTTCTTTTCATAGGGACATTCAAATAAAAAATCATAGTAACTAGCAACGACATTTTCAAGATAATAGGTGGGAAAATTGATGTATTTGCCTATTTCGATATTCTCAATAGGAAGCTCTACCTTTTTATCAAATTTCTTAACCTGTTCTAAGAGTTCATTTTGTAATTCATCAAATTTTTTTAACAACGGTGTCATCTTTTCGCCTATTTTTGATGCATCTGAAACATCTTGCTCAAGTGTATTTGAATCCAATTTTATTTTTTTATAAATCTCACTAAGATTTTCAGCAGAAGTCGCAAGGCAAATATTTTTTATCGTCTTCATCAGTTTATCTTCTGTAATATAGCTATCACTTTTATAACATGTATTATGCCTCATTTCCGGGGGAATTAATTTTTCAAGAATACGATCTATATTCTTATTAAAAAGTATAGGTTTACTTAAAATATCTTCGGAAATATCTGGCTGAGAACTTATCATAGGAGCATTATGGTGATTAATTGCTAAGGAACTTCTTCTTGAGATTAGATACAATTCTTCAAGATCAACTTTATTATCTCCATTTAAATCCATACTTTTATCTATTTTGTCTAACGACTCCATAAATCTTTTCATAAATGGTGCTATAACACCTACACCCATGGTTGTTTGATTTGAAATAGTGGAAGATATAACACAAATATTCTTTCCGGATAATTCATTGATACTACCTCCACTAAAACAAGATCCGTCAATAACAGCAACTTTAGTACCATTTTCAGCAATCTGATTTAGAAGATTTTTAATCTTACTTACTTTCAAAATTGTTCCAGTCAAAATATCTCCGTCCACAGACTGGGTAATATCCTCTCCCGCAATGGCCCATCCGTGCCCTCCTTTAAAAGAACCGTGCGTAATAACATGGATTAATACTTGCGCAGGAGGAGGCTTTTTGTTTCGAATATATTCAAGTTGTGTGATTAATTCATTTTCAGTAAATTGTGCATGAAGATATGACTTTGTAACACTGCCAAAAGAATTTAAATATTGTTGTTGGAGTTTTTCAAAATTATCTTTTAGTTGCAAACCAAATAAACTGATAGGACCTTCGCCTCCACCTCCAAACAATAATGTTTCGGTGTCTGCAAAGACAAAATATGGAAACAATACTAAAAATAAAACAAACCTTCTCATCAATAACGGTTATCGGCATCATTTTATTTGAGGTGTAGAAATAGTTTGAAGTACAAATACTGTAACCGACTGAAATTATGTATCTAATCAAATCACTACTGTGAAAGAATACGCAATTTGGTTAATGTTGCGTGGAAAAATTAAATCATTCCAATTGGCCTGGACATGCCCTCAATCATCATTGTAATAGCTAGGATACTTTCTTTAGCTCATTTATCACCCGGTCGAATACTTTTTTATCTATCAGATCGCCTTTTACAAATTTATACAGGTAATGAATATTTATTTAACTATAATTTAGTCAACTTTTTAAAGAGATATAAGAAACTAAATAATGAGAAAAAAAATTTAAAATTTAAAGCAAAATCGTTAAAGGTCGTTAAATACGGAATAGAGTACCATTATCATTGTGTTCCAGAAGGCATTATTGCCTATTTTTGGTCGGAAGAATTATATTCAATTTTTTTTTTTTTAATTCCTGAACAAACATTGATTAATCTAGGTGACGAGTTGCAAGTGGATATGAATAGGCTCGAAGAATCAACCGGTAAATATCTCAAACATTATATTGAATGTTTCGCCGATAATTATGCTGTGATATGGAGCAAACACTATAAAAAAGTAACATATAAACTACATGGAATTTCCACCAATGCATCATCTATATTGGATAGGAAAGCAGATAAAGATATTCTGGTAATAACGGAGTTTACAATTAATCATCAAAATAATAACGGAAGTGTTTATTTAATCCAACCATATTTACCAATACATCTTTCTAACGAAAAGAATAAGATTCCAGGTGTTAAAAGTAAGTAATAATCTGGTCAACAGATTTATTCTTATTATGGGATTTACCTTGTACTCAAATCAATTGTTCCACTTCAAAATTTCTATAATTTATAAATAGGTACGTTATGTATTTATTATTTTTTTATGAAATGCAATCAAGGAAAAGAATATTTTTGTAATTACGAAATCTTTTTTGAGAAAATGTTAGAAACCTTTGAAATGGTATATCCTTCTCTCATATAAAAACGATGAGCATCAGATCGTTTTGTATTTGATCTAACTCGAACAATTGAGATGCCCTGACCTTTTGCCCAATTTTCAGCATGAACTAGCAATTTTTGACCTATTCCATTGCCTCGACACTCTTCTTTCACAATTAAAGCGGCAATATCAACACGAGCATCAATAAGAATTGAAACTGGCTCCATATTCACTTGTATAAAACCAAGAACGTCCATTTCACTTTTAGCAACAAATAAAGCATAGCTAGGGTCATTAGAAATACTATCAAACCTAGCTGTTATATCAGTCATTGAACTTGTATATCCTAGTTGTGTGGCCAGAGCTGATACTTGAGAAAGATCATTTGAGGTCATTTTTACAATTTCCATTAATATTGGATATCAAAAAAAGAGATTATCTGTCATCAAGTCTGTGTGTTTTAGGGAATCTAATCTACTTGTAATAAATTAATAAGTCTTAAAAATCACGGGGTGACATGGCTGCTTATAGTATTAATCAAGATGGCCACGTGATTGCTTTCGCAAAAACTCTTTAGACTTATAATTAAAATCAAAAAAAATCGGCGAATGACTGGCGAATGATGTGCGACTAACGGCGCATAAGCTTTTTCATCATGGCAAATTCCCCATTTATTTTAGGCCGTTAATTGATCGCGCTTTTTGACCATCCCCTCTCAATCAAGTTTCGATGGTATGGTCAATAAGACGCGAATGTACGGCCTTGGGAGTGGGGAATTTGCAGAGTATGAAGTAAAAAATGTGGAGTGGTGGTTAGAAAAAAGTTTGAAGAGAATGTATTTAAAGCATTTGCAGAAGGATTTAGATTTATGATAGCTAGCAAGGGAATGGATCAAATTAGTTTTTTGGACGGGGTAGGCAATGGAAAATTTGGAAAAGTTTATTATAAAAGCTAAAGCAAATGGCTGGGTTGGAGCAATGCCTGGTGGAAAAAAAATTGGTCCATCACGACTTGGTTCTTATGATGTTACTTTCGAAGAAGGGGATTTTTTCTATCAGGATTCATTCGTAGGCATTTCGGATTTTTGTGGCCAAGAGCATATATGCTTTAAGAATGATCCAATTTGGAGTCAAGCTTATTATGGATATACTGTCCGCCCAGACCTCTTTAATGGCCCTCGGACAGTTGAAGTTCTTAGGTCGGCCTTAAGTGCCATGTATCGCGAGGGAAGATTTCTGGGTAATTTTGAATTTCGATATCAAGAATGTAAATACAAAGATGTTAACAGTGGCAATTATAAAAAATTCCAAGGCAAAGAGGAAATATTTTTAGAGAACACTTTAGTATATGAACTTCAATACTTCGGAGGTTTAGTCAGAAAATGATTGATCTTTGGATATTCATTTGGAGAGTTCGTGCATGGCCTTCTTATGCTTTTGATAAGATTTTTTGGCGAACCTTTCCCACTCAGAGTCAGTGATAGGTTCTAATTCGATGGTATGGGGTTTTAAAATAAATTCCTTAATGGCCATATTTACCAATTTGTTTAGATTGATAGAATTCTTCTCCATAAATTGATCCACTAACGGATCGATGTCATCATCAAATCTTACGGTTCGTGCTTTGCTCATAAATAATCCCCTAGACTTAAGAATAATACAAAATGATGCAAAAAGAATCAAAAAGATCCAGCACAAATATTTGATTCAAAATTTAAAGAAAGTGCTTGTGGGTGAATTTGAAAATGGATTTTGAACGGATTCTATAGTTTATAAGCTTTCTCGCCCCTGCTTAAATTTGTCTTTAAATTCGGGCCTTTATTTGACCGCGTTTTTTGACTATCCCCCTCCCACCAGTGTGATGGGTATAGTCAAAAAGACGCTAGTAAAGGCAGTGGGTGAAAAAAATAGCAGGGGCGAGATCGGTAAATTGAGAGAGGAGCGAGTGAATAAAATGATTGATATTGGGATAAAAATTAATTGGTGAGGTGTATTAGTTAAGGAAGTGATAGAAGAAAAAAAGACAGGTCAGAAAATAATAATGATATGGAAGTGTTCCGAAAAATGAGGAGCATGTCCAATTTATATTTGGTGTGAGCAGTGATTTGGAAATTTCTTGGAAAATAGCGGACCATTTCTTTTGGGGATTTACCTCATAATGTGATTTTATTGAGTTGGTTTGATTTCCACATGTTTAACATATGGCTCATATTCGTCATTATTTCCAAAATGTTTTATGATAGCTCCAAATGTTCTAAAAGGCATTAAAATGCCCTGATCCCATACAAAATCATCTATAAATTCACCAACAAAACTAGATTCAGACATAAATTCATTTACCGAAATCACTTTTGTTGATCCAATAACTATCCCTCCTTTATCTAAAAAAAAATTACCAATTTCATTAAGTAAAACCGTACCGAGTTCTCCTTGAGCTGGAGCACAAGAGCCTAATTCAATCACCGCCCCTTCTTTAAAGCATCCCCTCACCTTGTTTGAGTTTTTAATATTAGTAATTCTGACATTATTAGTTCCGATTCTTAATTGATTTATCGATTGAACAATATCCGATATACCATGCATGTTAAATCGTATTCCCGTTTTTTCAACGAGTCCATGCCCATTAATAATCATACGGTCAAGTTGTTTACCTTCTTTTTTTATTTCTTCGCATTTGTTTCCAATCTTTGTAAGCATATCATTGAAATCATTTACTTCAACAAACTTTGCATTTGGACTATTCTCATATCGATACTTGAATTCATTTATTGCACTTTGTTTTACATGATCATTGGGTTCAAATGCATCAATATATAAAATATTTTCACCACTTTCTTTTATTTGTTCAGCACGGTTTACATATTCTTTTGCCTCAATCTCACCTTTGTATCCAATTTCAGCATCGGTAGTAAAATTGTAAACATAATTTTTTCCAACTTTGTTTAAGATAAGATAGCCCGCTATATACGCGCCATTATTTTTTATAAATTCGAAAGGTATTCTGATAATAGCTTCTTTACCACCGTGCCTTGAACCATTCAGCGCTGCCTTGCCTAATCCCCAAATTAGGGTTGTTGGGTACATATGAAGTTTTCCTGCTTTCAACGCTATAGTCAATGGGGATAAATTCCATGCATTATTTTTTTTCTTAACATCATTTATGTTTGATAGAGCTTGTTTTGAATTGATTAAATCAGATGTGTTCTCGTTTGTTTTATCAATATCTTTGAGATGTTTTATCCACTGCTTGTCAGTTAGCACCATTGAACTACCTGTATCATCAGTTATCTCGACACTGGACTTTGATATCGCTGAGTTTAAAAAATACTCTTTACCATCTTGTGTAACTCTTCTCAGATGATATCTAGATCCATATACATCAAATGTAACCCCATCATCTAATAACGTCATAAAATCTTTATCTTGAAGAAATTCTTTTAAATTATTCTTATCCTTTTTTTCTGTGCTTAATAAAAGATTATGGAAATTAGCGAGTTTTTTTGATAGTTCTCGATCAGCCAATTTACTACTTTTTAATAAATATTTATCATTCTCGGAAGTTGTTCTGTTATATCTTGTAATTACTCCGTTTGAATTTTCCTCACTTGTATGAAAAACTTCATCTCCATTTGAATCATGCAATCTTGTAAACCTTCTGGCCTTCTCTCTTGTTACTAGATAATTTGCATTATTTATGTCTCTATAGATATATTGATCTGGACTTATTTTTTTTCTTGCGACCAAAGTTAACTTTCCGTTTTGCTCCACATATCCATCTGAATTTTTAAGATATGTTAATAGGCTCTTCTTTTTGAGTTCTTTGAAATCACTAGAAAACTTTCTTTTTCCAAATTTTAAAGTCTCGGAAGTTGACTTTATTTTATTAACTTCTTCACTTAAGATATTTAATAAACACTGCTTAAAAGTGTTTGCTTGAACTTGGGTTGATATAAAAAACAATAAAAAAAGAATTACCTTCATCGTCTATCAATCGGAATTAGCTTGTATTTCTATAGTTTTATTGTGATTCGGAGAGATCTGCATTATTAAATCCAGTTAAAATCCAGTTTAAGATAAACTCCTGTTTTTATTGAAGTGCGGTGAAAATAGTGGAGTGGTGTGCGCCTTTAGCTAGAGAAAATATTCGTTAGAATAAGAATACGTTTATCTTGTCACATGGTTAATGCCAAAAAAGATGATTAAGTTGTTTATCCCGGATAAATGAGCACACCCGCACAGCTTGATACTTGAGTATATTTAGCGTGAATACTTTCTGCATTGAGGCTATTAATTATTTCATCACCACAAAGGTAAAACTCATCATCATCCCAAAGTTGAGCAAAATCTCTATGAGCTTTGTCATATGAGGATCTGGTTTCTAGGCCTACGTCGGCGATGATAATTTTTCCGAATGGATTGAGATTTTCTCTGATTGATCTTTTTAAAAATGTGATTTGCTGATTTCTATCAAGATGGTGGAAAAAATAACTTGAGATGATCCTATCAAATTTAAGATTATTAAATTCCCCAAAATGATCTTTTGCAATATCAACAACACAAAGATGTGCGCTTGGAATTTTTTCTCTGGCCTTTGTAATCATGTTTTTAGAAAAATCGACTCCATAGATTTCACATCCAGTTTTACTTATTTCGTGGGATAATAAAGCTGTACCAATTCCAACGTCGATAATTTTTTGGTGGAGGGCCGGTTTAACTTGATGTTGTACATAGGCCAAAACATCATAGTAACCAATAAAAGGGAATTCGTTAGAAGAAGGACTTATACTCTTGTCGTAGTCACCACTCCACTTGTCAAAATCTTTTGAATTAAACAATAAATACCTCCGGTCTTGGCCTTCTTGCGATGTTTTTATGCAGCCTTTTTAAATGAAGTCATGATTTTGCATAAGGTATCCAGAGAGGGATTGCCATTTTCACTGATTGCTTCATAAACAACCGTTTCACTTAAACCAGTTCGGCGACCAACCTCTAATATATTATGTGCACGTACGTAGCCAGATAATATATCAACAAAGGCCTCTTTGTCGCCATCAAACAATGCTTCAAAAAGTGCAACCTTGATTGCTTCTTGGTTTTTGAAGATGAGTGATGGGTCATGTTTGGTAAATTTAATTTTGTTAATCACCATGGATTTTTTCGGCAATGTTTTTTGCTTTTTTGATGTCTTTGTCTTGTCCATTTTTATTTCCTTCAAGGATTAAACTTGAATTTCTTTGCTTATATTTTTTTATGTATTATAAGTCGTTTGTATCATGTTGAGAATATTAAGGAATACAGTTTTAGAATTTTAAGAGGTTATAGTATACTGAAACTCAAGACTGGAGGTTAAGATGCAAGAACTTAGACCTCAATTTTTAGATAATACAAAGGTTCTTGAGCATTTTATAAAAGAATTGGAATTAATCTCAAAAAAATATGGGATCAGTGCTCATGAATTAATAAAAAAGGCTGAACATCAGCAAAGCTTTGATGAGGACTTGATGTACGTCCTGTCCTTATCTAGAAAAATTCAAGTGCTTAAGAGTCTTTAAATGATTACGTCGAAATTTTTATTTTTTTGAAACCTTTCCAGCGTGCAATTTGAATGCTTATCCTCTCATAAATTTGTTTATAAGGTATAATATTCACCATTTTATTAGTGTAACATATCGAAAACATTAAGCTTAATATATTATAAAATAATGGTAATATTGTGGTTGAAATATGGTTATAATATGGTAAAAGAAATCTTACTTAATAAGGAGATATCGTGTCTACAGCAAAAAAGATCGATTTATTTGCAAATATACCTCAAAGTGATTTTTTGGGATTCTCGAAAAATGGTGAAATTAGATCAAAGAAAGTGATCGAATTTTTAGAACTGAATAAAAATGATGTTTCTGTTGCGACAGGAGTACCGGTAAGTTCAATTCGATACGATAAAGATAGGATATCTAAAGAGTTAAAAGAGAGAATTCAAGAGATTGCGAACATTTGCCAACTTGTGGCCCAATTTTTTAAAGGTGATGCTCATAAAACCGCCCAATGGTTTTGGCTTCCTAATCCTGCATGTGGTGAAATTTCACCAAGAGATTTAATTAGATTTGGTCGATATAAAAAACTTTTAAAGATGGTACACCGATCACTACAAGGTGAATTACCATAATTATGGGTTTTGTAAAAAAAAATACTAAATTAAAAGTTAACAAGAAGAAAGAACGTTTCTCTGTGTACCTAGATCAAGAGGAAGGTCCTGCGGCATTATTGGAAACTCTTGAAGAAAAATCTATAAAGGAAAGAAAAAAAAGAAGTGAAGAACTTGTTCAATACCATTGGGATTATTATAGTTATTTTGTTTCTCAAAGAAATAAAATAATTCCTTTGTTAAAAGAAGCATTAATAAAAAATTCTGAAAATACTTTTGCTTTTGATAATTGGAATAGATGTTTCACATTTAAGTATGCGATGAACCCTTTGTCAGCGAGAGGTAGTATCAATTCAATTGGTGGTAGGTTTAATATTGGTATGGATCTGAATGATACTCTTAATTATTTTCCGGCATTATATATTGCTAAAGAGCAGACTACTGCCTTGCTTGAAAAAAAAGCTATTCTAATAGATCAAGGGGGTAATCCTGATGATATGTTAAAAAAAGCTTTAAGTGGTGGAAGCTTCGGTATGGTATCAGTCTCGGGTGTATTGGAGAAATGTTTAAATTTAAAAGATATTAGAGTGTTGAGTGATTTTCTTAATTTAATAAAAGGAACAAAATTATCAAACGAGCTTGTTGAAAGAGCGAAAGAGCTGGGACTGCCAAAACCTAAGGCCGTCAATACATTAATACAATTACAGAAATCGATTTTTTATCCAAAATGGAGAACCATGTCTGTTCTATCCGACTATCCTGCAAATTCACAAATAATTGGACATATAGCAGCTTCCGCAGGAATAACTGGAATTTTATATCCTTCAACAAAGGATGGATCTGATTGTTTGGCGATATTTCCTAAAAACTTTAAAGATACTGATTCTTTTGTTGAGATTAGTGATGAGTATCCTGAATCAATTGAATATCATAGGATGGAATCATCAAACTTTCATAATTTTTATTAATTTTGGTGGGCTGATCAAAATCATTATATTCAAATTTCATTTTTTTAAAACCTTTTTAGGAACTTATTTTTGCAATATTACCCATTTTTTACCTGTTTGTCAGCGCTAACAAATATGTTGAAATCGTCAGGACAATTTCTTAAGCTCGCTAGCCACTCTACAATTATTCCAAGAATCAAGAAAAAATTTACTTACTACTATTTAAAATTAAATAAAGTGCCATGTGAAATAGAATGAAGTAAAATGAAAACGAGAGAGCACAAAAAATCCTGTATTAATCAGTGATTTATCGAGATCTTTGAGATTGATTTTAATAGGTTGGGGAAATATTTGAGATGAATATTTATATTTTAGGCCCTGGTGCTGCTGGGAAAACAACTGTAGGACAAATTGTAGCTGATAAACTGAAATACAAGTTTATTGATTTAGACGAAATGTACCTATCAACGATAGGTGATATTGGAGATGAAATAAAACAAGTTGGATATGAGTCGTATGCTTATAAAAATATTGAATTGTACAGAAAAATTAAAGAAGATAATCAGGATAATTTAGTATTTATATTATCATCTGGATTTATGACTTACGACGAATCAATTCACTCTAATATAAAAAGTATTCAGGATGACATAAATAATCATGAATTTTCTATTATGTTGATGCCAAGTTCAGATAAACAAAAATGTATTGATGTTATTGTTAAAAGGCAAATGGACAGAAAATTTACATCCAATGATTATAGTAAGCATAGGAAAGTAATTAGTGAGCGTTTTGATATCTACAAAGATTTAGGAAAATATCAAATATTTTCAATGGATAAACCTGAAGAGATTTCTAAGATTATACTTGATAGACTATTTAATGATGAAAGAGAACGTTGGAATAATTTCTTTGATAAGTTAAAAGATGATCATCCATTAGCATCAAAGTTCCCAGATGAAAGCTTGGTTGAATATCTAGAAAAATCTATTATTAAACCAAATAATGTTTTGGAAATTGGAGGTGGTAATGGAAGAAATTCGGTTTATATCGCCAAACTTGGATTACTAGTTGATACAATTGATATTTCAGATGATGCCATAAGGAAGACAATAAATTTAGCAAAAGAAAATGATGTTAAAATAAATGCTGAAAGAATATCATTTTTTGAATTTAGTTCTGAAAACAAATATGATCTTATTTATGATGCAGGATTGTTTCATCACGTTTTCCCTCATCGGAGATCAGATTATATAGATAAAGTGTTTGATGGACTTAAAGTAGGAGGCGTACTTGGACTAATCGCATTTAACGAGAAAATGGGAACGACTGCCAATGATGAAGAAATATTTAAGCAAAGAAATATGGAAGGAGGAATAAGTTATCCTCTTGAAAAACTAAAACAGATATTTACTAATAAGTTTGAGTTAATGAGCTATAGGCCTATGAAAAATTGTAAATCTGAAGATAAGGTTTTTGGATATGATTTTGTATCCGCTTCTTTTTGGAAGAAAATATCAAGGTAAAGAATTTACTTACTACTATTTTAAATTAATCAAAGTGCCGTTTATTGGCACTATCAAATGCTATTGAATTTCGATGTTATGATTTATAAGCAAGAAGTGTCACTGATGATGAGTTCTTACATCGGTGAGTTTATCGATGAAGTGATAAAAAATTATTAGTTTTTTAAAAAAACGTGGGCTAAGTCTGGGCTAATGCGGACGAAAATGGCCCATAAAAGATCACAACAGATAAGAAAAAGACGAGTAAGAATTCTCTTTTGGTAATTTGTAATTATTTACAATGATTGATAAATTGCTGAAATTAAAACCTAAAAATTTGTGTCATAAAAATTAAAAAAAATCTTCCCGGCGTCCCCAATCCTGGGCACCAAAGTTATGTAGAATTCTTAAAAATTCTTAAAAATCAAGGCCTCATTAAGTTTCTAATTTAATGAGGCTTTTGTTTTTTTAACATGTCAAAAAAAAATCAAGTTATACTTGATTTTTTCCAGTTAAACTTGAATTTCTTACTGCATTTGATTTTCAAAAAATAAAAGATCATACTAACGCTCATCCTGATTGTTGGATTATCAGACCTACGCATCCTGCTTCGGCCCCTCCGGGGATGAATCTGATAATCTTTATTATGCTTACTTGAAAAGAAAAATATAAATAGCGTAAGAAAAATTTTTCTTACAACAAGACAGCAATCAAGTTTAACTTGATTTTCGCAAGTATAACTTGAAAGATGTAATTAACGATTTTAAATTGTTCATGAATTTTAAAATGTGTTGCATGGAATAAGAATTCTAGATATCCAGTAGTCAAGCTGTTCGAACCAAAATTCGAACAGCTTAATAAATTCTTTTTTCCCACAATAAAATGAATAACCACCGAATCATTTTCAACTTCCACTCTATGAACAAGTTTTTTCAATAAAAGAATTATACAAATTTATATTCCGTCTGATTTTTTTGTCCATTCTTTGTAAGAATCTTTTGAGCTACACCATCTTTTAAATCACGACTAGCTGTTGCTGAGGAAATATTTTTAAAAAGTCCCATGTAATCTTTCCTGGAAAATTGCTTATCTTTAAAATAATCTCTTCCTTTGCTCAGTCGATCTTCATAAGTATTAGTTATTCCCATTAGCTCAGATGACATTTCAATAAGAGATTCTTTAATCACTATTAGCATAAACTCAACAAAGGCTGTAGAGTCTCCGGCCTTGTCAGACATCTCGAGAGCTTTGTAATATTTTATTTGATTTTTTTCAATCAAACTTTCCACCGGAACATATTTAAAAAACTTATCATACTCTTTTAAAATTAAGGCCTGCCAAAATCTTCCCATTCTTCCATTACCATCTTCAAAAGGATGGATGAATTCAATTTCGTAGTGAATGATAGAACTTAATATCAGTGGATGAAGCTCTTTTTCTTTTTTCATCCAGGAAAAGGTATTTGTGATTAGTTCTGAAACAAAGATTGGTTTCGGCGCAATATGTTTAACTTTTGTTCCCGAAAAAACTCCAACATTTTTGGCACGATACTTTCCAGCATTATCCACAAGTCCTTTCATCAAAACTTTATGGGCCTTCAAAAAGTCAGAGGTTTTATGTGATTCAAATTGATCAATCATCTCATAGAGTTCAATGGCATTTTTAACTTCTAAAACTTCTTTACTCGAACCAAGTACTTTTTTATTTTCAAGAACTGCAGTAATTTGATCTTCGGTAAAAGTGTGGCCTTCTATGGCCAAAGTTGATTTAATAGTTTTGATCTTATTTTTTTTGCGAAGCTTGGGGCCTGGAATATTTAAAGTCGTCGCTTCAAGACTTCCCAAAAGCTTCGAAATTTCAGCAATGAGATTTGTGATTGTTGAGGTGATTTTAAAGGGTGGTTTCATATAGATGATAGTATCATATGATACTATCATTGTCATTAGGCGTATTTTGTTTAATAGCGGACATGCGGCATGTTCTATTTTCGTATCTTTTGGCTTAAATATGCATCGGTAAATCAATGTTGATGTACCACCAGCAACTGTAATTGACTTTCAACTTACTGAAATTAGAATTAAACATTCAATAAGAAATTTAAATATTTAATGTAGATTATTTCAAACGTAAGCCCTTATTTATCATATTTTTGCAACAGGGATTGTCAGGCAATACGCACAGTCCCCGAATCAAACAACAGTTACTATTTCGTTGTCAGAAAGTGCATCAACATCTAATATTGTACGAATTACTTTATTGCGGAATTAATCTTTAGCATTAACATTTTATAACAGGAGTAGTTATGAAACATTTGAAAAAAATGTCAGTTAGTTTAGTGACCATGAGTTTATTATCAAGTTTTTCAATAGCTGCATATTGCGATTCTACCTCAACCCTATCAATTTATGGTCAGCTATCTAGGGATATTAAGTTTGTTGGACAAGAACAAAATGAGGTAGCAACAACATTAACTTCTTCAGAGGGCTTAACCGCTGAAGTGATTGTTATTGACAATAGAGAAGCTGTTCTAGGCTTTATTCAAGCGCTTGAAGCACACGGATTACAAGTTATGCAGTCACATCTCACTCCCTTCAATTTATTTCTTAATAACGACAATAAAAAACTTAGTCCTGGTGAATTAGTAATGCTAGTATCCGAAAAAAGTTTTAAAGATTCTTTTTGCTTAATTAAGTTTGATACAAAATGGATTTTTCAAAGCGATTATCAGAAAATGATAGGTTTAGATGAAAATTTATGTTTGAACCCAGGATCAACCACGGACTGCTTTGTCCGCCCTGTACCTGTCATAGAATCTGATGCTAGCGAGACAGACCAACATAGAAGCAATACTGAAACGACTTTTCAAGTGACACTTTTTGAAGCGAATCAATCTACTCCTCCTGGGGTGGAATTTTTATGTCATAATTCAAATGCCATTTATTCTTTTATGATAACTGATTAAGAATTGTTGACCTGTCTCATGCCAGATTATAGGCCCTCTTCGTAGGTTTTCTTATGAAAGAAACTGCTTAATCCGACAAAAACTTCTCTATATTCGGTGACATCCATATATAACGTTTGGTTTGGTGCTATGTTAGGGTCAGTGATTATTTAATGGCCTTGGAACATCATTAATAATGCGGATTTTTTTTTAAAAAAGGCCATCCAGGTATTTTATGATTTTTATGCAGCTTTTTTAAATGAAGTCATGATTTTACAGAGAGTGTCTAGAGATGGATTGCCATTTTCACTGATTGCTTCATAAACAACCGTTTTACTTAACAATCAATGAACAAAAATGATGAAGAAAATCATTTATTATTTGAATCAATAAGGGGTTAAAACATTTTTTTAAGCTCACTAATTACCAGATCCAACACTTTCTTGTCGATTAACTGGCCTTTGACAAATTTATACAAGATGCTGTTGATGTAGGATTTGATAGGGGAGGTGTTCATTGGCGGAAAGTTATACTTGATTTTAGGCCTGTTTTTTAAACACGGCTCGTTCCAAGCGTAGTAGCCGCTCTTTAAGCTCATTTCCTAAAATGGCCTCTCGTAGGGCCTTCCTCATCAACACCTGATATTTGTCTCCTTCTTCCATGGCCCTCTCTTTAAAGGCCTCATACACCTGTAGATCAACCATGAGGGAGATTCTTATTTTTCCATTTTCTGAATTAAATTCATCTTGCGGCAGTAAGTCTTTCTTGCCAAATTTAATGTCTTTTTTACGAGTGGTACTCATTCCACACCTCCATTAAAATCTCTTGGCGTTCCTTCACCACTTTTAAAATCCGTTTCAAGTCACGCTCTGTAAATCCTCGAAGATAGAAACATTCGAGAGATTCAATCACGATCTTGGCCTCTCCGTCGGGACTAATCGCATGAACATGGGCCGGATTATGATCCTTTGAACGAACGATAAGACTAATATTTCTATACTGTATAACAGTCCCTATATATATGCTTATTATATGCCTAATAAGTGTATATGTCAACTGGTTTTAAAATATACATCAAATGTACACAATATCAGTTTTTTTAAAAAAAACGTGGGCTATTTCTGGGTTAATGCGGACAAAAAAGGCCCAAAAAAGATCACAACAGATAAGAAAAAGACGAGTAAGAATTCTCTCTTGATAATTTATAATTAACAAGGTAAAACCCCAGCTCAGCTGGATGCAAAAAGCATCAAAAAGATTCATCGTAAATATTTAATTTGAATATATCAAATGGTGATTCAAAATTTAAAGTAAGTGCTTGTGAGTGAATTGGAAAATGGATTTTGAACGGATTCTATAGTTTATAAGCTTTCTCGCCCCTGCTTGGATTACTTTTTAAATTCCGCCCTTTATCTGATCGCGTTTTTTGACTATCCCCCTCCCACCAGTGTGATGGGTATAGTCAACAAGACGCTGATAAAGGCAGTGGATGAAAGAAAATAGCAGGGGCGAGATCGGAAAATTGAGTGAGGAGCGAGTGAATAAAATGATTGGTAAGGGGGATAAAATAATTGGAGAGGTGTGTTAGCTAAGGAAGTATTCGGAAAAATGAGGAGCATGGCAAATTTATATTTGGTGCGCGTAGCGGTTTTGAAGTTCTTGGAAAGTATTTGAATAACTTAAGATAATAATTTTCAATTTTTTGTGGGTAACTTTTTCCTCTTACGGATGTGTTAACATTACGAGTTGTTATTCTGCTATAATACAATGGAATGAGTTCTCAAGGGGAAACTATGAAACATTATTTATTAATTTTAATCCTTATTTCTTCTATCACAGCATTTGGAAGATATTTTTCATCCCATGACTTTACGTACTTTATAAGCACAAGTACTCCTGGTGACAATTGCAATCGCGACGATCTAGATTGCAATGATGTATGCATTGTTAAAGCAAGCATTGATGGATCACGTAATACTAATAAACTCAAATGTTTTAATAAGGTAAAACCTTCAGAAACATCTATTGCTATAAATAAACTTAGAGCAAGATTGAGAAATCGAAACTTCAGTCAAGATGAGCAGAAAGCTTTTGAAAAAACGCTGAGCAACGCCCCTTCTATTGTAGGTTTTTCAAATGCTGTAATAGATATGTTTACTGAAACAATATGCCATGATTTAAATGAAGACATACAAAGAATTCACAAGGAATATAATGAACTATCATGCGGTAATATTGTTAATCAAATTCATAACCCGATTAATCCCATTGTCCCAGTTATAACCCAATAATAATTAAGTTCGAGGTAGTAGTAAGGAAGAATAAAGGGGCAGATGATTTCAAGCCCTAAGCACAAAATTAAAATTCTCTCCCATCTTTAAGAAAGCAAGTTTCTTCTGAATAATGTTTTCTATTTCTATGAAAAAAGTAAAATGTTCAGCGATTATGCCCGCCGAACGTTGCACGATTGGTGACTCGTTAATTTTTCACTCTAGAAGTTTTTTTCTGTGAACTACTTCATTACCCAGGACTAAATTGCACAAAGCGCATTCATTTATTTTTTTGGGCTTTGAAGTTTTTGGATGCAGCCTTTTTAAATGAAGTCATGATTTTGCATAAGGTTTCCAGGGAGGGATTGCCATTTTCACTGATTGCTTTATAAACAACCGTTCGACTTAAACCAATTCTGCGACATACTTCTAATACATTATGTGCACGTACGTAGCCAGATAAAATATCAACAAAGGCCTCTTTGTCACCATCAAACAATGCTTCGAAAAGCGCAACCTTGATTTCTCCTTGGTTTTTGAAGATGAGTGATGGGTCATGCTTAGTAAATTCAATTCCGTTAATCACCATGGATTTTTTCGGCAATTTTTTTTGCTTTTTTAATGTTTTTGTCTTGTCCATTTTTATTTCCTCCAAAGATTAAACCAAAACTTCTTTGCTTATAATTTTTATGTATTATAAGTCGTTTGTATCATGTTGAGAATATTATGGAATACAGTTTTAGAATTTTAAGAGGTTATAGTATACTGAAACCCAAGACCGGAGGTTAAGATGCAAGAACTTCAAAAAAACTTCAAGGAAAAAAAATCATTATACGACAGGGCACAAGAACTTAGACCTCAATTTTCAGATAATACAAAGGCCCTTGAGCATTTTATAAAAGAATTGGAATTAATTTCAAAAAAATTTGGGATTTGTGTTTCAGAATTAATAAAAAAGGCTGAACATCAGCAAAACTTTGATGAGGACTTGATGTATGCTCTCTCCTTATCTAGAAAAATTCAAGTGCTTAAGAGTCTTTAAATGAAAGTAAATGGTTAAGAAAATCCTTTATTATTTGAATCAATAGGTGTCTATGATACTTTTTTTAGCTCACTAATCACCCGGTCAAATACTTTTTTATCTATAAGATCGCCTTTAACAAATTTATACAGAATGCTGTTAATATAGGATTGATAGGGGAGATGTTCATTTGCGGCAAGTTTTTTTAATTGCTCCACTAATTCGTCATTGATACGAAGATTGACTCTGAAATTTTTAGCCGAAGCGATATGTGTATCCCTCTCATCTCCATCTTCTAATTGATAGTTGTTTTCAAGCAAATCTCTTTCGATTTTTTCTTCTTGCTTGGTAAGTTTTAATTTATTACGGGCCTTAATATTTTTCATTTTCGCTCCTTAAAATACATTTTATGTGCCACTCGGCTTTGAAAGATTGTTTTTAAAAATATTTCATCCTTGGTTTCTTTAAAGGGGACGATGTAAGTATAGTCATTAAAAAAAATAATATAAATTTTTTGTTCCAAGCGATTGCCACTCTTGTTTATAAATGGGCCAATAAAATCACCATCGGCTAAGGCATTAATAACATCCTCTTAAAAACTTTCACTTAATAAGTGTACACCCATTGTACATACAACGTCAACCTTTTTTCTAAAAAACGTGGGATAAATCTGGGCTAGTGCGGACTAAAATGGCCCATAAAAGATCACAACAGATAAGAAAAAGACGAGTAAGAATTCTCTCTTGGTAATTTGTAATTAATTAAAATGATTGATAAATTACTGAAATTAAAACCTAAAAATTTGTGTGATAAAATTTAAAAAAAATCTTCCTGGCGTCCCGAGTCCTGGGCACCAATTTTATGTAGAATTCTTAAAGTTTCTTAAAAATTAAGGCCTCATTAAGTATTTAATTTAATGATGCCTTTGTTTTTTAAACACATCGAAAAAAAATCAAGTTATACTTGATTTTCGCAGTCCAAGTTCAATAATCTTGTCAGCATGGTTACTGGTTATTTGTGCAATTTTGAAAGACATTCTAAAAGATGTCTTTTTTTAGTGCTCTTTTTTATCTGATCTAAGGCCTGAGCCATCTCAGGATTTTCAACAAGCTGTTTTTGTATATCCATGAGAGATTGATAAAATAATTCAGGTAAATCTTTTGTATTTTCCCAATGAATTAAAGGAGAAGTGGGAAAGGATGACATCAAGCGAATCAAAGCTTTGTTTTTAATTTTTGTATCTAAAGAAGCTTCAATAGAGCGAGCAATTTCAGCATTCTCTTTAAAGAAGTACCTGAGATCATCTTCGTTTAAAAAACGAATTTTTCTTATCAATTTAGGATGCTGAATTAAAATATTTTCTCCTAAGGTTCCTGATTTTAGGGCCCAGTCTGCTCCATGTTTTGAGTAAGTTTTTTTTAATGTTTCAAATTTTTTATCTTTTGAATATTTTGGAATTTTGTCATCATAAAACTCTATAGCTATTAAAAAATCACCATGCTGATCTAATAGCATCAATGGATTAAGAAACTTACTTTGTGGCATGGCCCACAAACCCCAATTCACGCTCACATTATCCTTTAAAAAATTTGTCCAGGCCGTTATTGGTAATCCGTTATCTTGTGTCTCTTGAAAAACGTGGTATCTTTTTCCAGCATGGTATGCAGTATCAAAAGAGAAAGTTTCGGTATTAGAATTAAAGTTTGAAGGGAATTCCGGTACAGCAGCAGGTCTTCGACTATTTGCTGGCGAATATTCTTCTTCCAGAGGTTGTGGTTGTTGGGCAATTTTGGAGCATACGGATATAGTAGAGCAAGACACAATGCTCATTAAAATAATTAACTTTAAAATTATTTGTCTAATCATTATGATTCCCGCACGAAAAGATAAATTACTTATCGACTAATAGACAGATTTCCTAAGTTAATATTTAGGATTGTCGTGTATCTCGAATTGACTCACAATATCTGTTACCGAGGAAAATTAATTTTTAAAATGGTATTATGATTTTCAGATTGGTTGCTTCAAATCTCCCGCCTTGGTTACAATGGAATTACGCTAATAATATCCAAAGCTTAATTATTCCAAGGACGGAAGAAGTGAGTTATAGAATATCTTCAGGCATTAGCAAAAATATATTTTAACTCTAAAAAAGATAAAAAGACTCAACTATTGAATGATGCCTCTCATATCACAGGTCATCATAGGAAAAGCTTGATCAGAATACTCAATTCTTCTCCGGTAATTGAAAATAAAAAAATAAATGCGGAGCAAAGATATAGTGTTTTGGGCCTTTAAAATAAAAGAAACAAGAGTGTGTGGGGTCTGAAATTTTTCGGTAAGAGACTAAAAAATTAGCTGCTCCTGGATTCCGGGATAGAAACACACGATTGGATACTACCAAGTAAATAAGTCAGGTAAAAACTTGATTTGTGTTACGGATAATCGGGTAAGGCAACTACTTTAGATGACAAGGGAGGCCCCGTAGTGCCAACAAGCCGGGCCATCCTCCATAACTGGAATTATACTATAAATATATTCGATAGAATTCCGAAAAATAAAGATGAAAAGGTTTATTATTATATTCTTTATAATCTCATCTTTTCAACTTGTTAAGGATGGAATGGCGAGTGCTACATTTCAGGGCTGTCTTCAATCAATTTTAAATTTAACCACTACCGAAAAAAATTCTTTAGCGTGGATCAATTATCTCATTCAAATGTCTGAAGTCGAGAACTGGCATATTAAAAATTTTCTGGATATCTTTCACATTCCAGACGCCGAAATTATGAGAGTTCATAATTCACTAATGAATAGCAATGCCATATACAAAGCAGCTGTTGTGGAAACCCATGACTTCAAATTTGCACAAGAAATTTTTACGACTGGATTGATGAATGGAAGATCAGCCGATAGTAGCGATGGCGTAGATCAAATTCGTTTGGCATTGTTTGGTGTTTGTACAAAATTACAAATTAATCCTTTTGATGCTACTGATCCATCTATCATTCAGGTAGGAAACATGTTGAAAAATAATCAACAGTTTCGAACTTGGAGCCTAAATCGGAAAATTGAATCGAATTGGAATGTTAATCCTGCGGTACAAGCAAAAAAAATGTTAAATGAATGGGAGGCGAATTTAGTATCTCCGTTTTCAGATACTTCAATTGCTTGGGTAAACCACCTTGATCAGGTTAGAAAAAATTTGATTTTTGGGATCGACGATATAGCTAATTTGTTCCGGATTCCGGACGCTGAAATTATGAGAATTCATAATTCACTAATGAATAGCAATGCCATATACAAAGCAGCTGTTGTGGAAACCTATGACTTCAAATTTGCACAAGAAATTTTTAAGACTGGATTGATGAATGGAAGATCAGCCGATAGTAGCGATGGCGTAGATCAAATTCGTGGGGCATTGTATGGTGTTTGTACAAAATTACAAATCAATCCTTTTATGGATGATCCATCTGTCATTTTGGCAGGAGATATGATAGGCAAAAATCCACAATTTCGAGTTTGGGCATTAAGTCGGAAACTTGAATCGAATTGGAAAGTTGATTCTGCGGTAGAAGCAAAGAAAATGCTACATGAATGGGAGAATGAAGTTAAGTTTCGATATATTCCCAAACCGGCCTTTCCAGGGAAGAATTTTGTAAATCAAGTTATTGAGTCACAGGCTACACAGGCACAAATTGGACGAATTAGATACTATGCAAGTGAGGACGGAAAAACATGGGTAGCTGCTTCTGGGCAAGATGACTGTATTTTTCCTGTTTTACCACGCTGGGATGGTCAAGATCCACTCAAATTCGAATCATACCTTGACGACGCCAAGAATTCTGTTTGGCAAAAAGAAGTAACAAAAAAATACCTATCTGACTCTCAAAAACGTTGGCAGAATCAAGTGGAGCCTCAGTTAGTGGAATTAGCACCCACTTCCGATCAGCAGGCAATGGAAATCTATCAAGATGGTAAATTTCATCAACATCGATTTATACATCCCCCCAAGCAAGTTGAGGAGTTTATTGCTACGAATGCATGGGGCTATCATATTTTAGATGCTAGTAAACTTGAGGAAATTTCCATAAAAGGCTGGATTCCGAACTTGCTTCAGACTGCCGAAAGCAGTGGTGTGCCTGGGTTGCATTTGTCAACTCATCTTGGTTTAAATTTTCCAATCGCTGGTAAGAAAGCGGTAGTGCGGGTTCGACTGGATAAAGAGCATTATCGTGCTGCTACGGCCTTTGAATGGCATGGCCATATTATTCGCGATTCAAATCTATCAGCAACTGATGTCCAAAATGGGATGGAATTTAGTGTGGATGAAGGAGTAACCTGGTTTCCTATGAGACCAAAACTAATTCGAGCAGCAGAGGAGGGACTATTACCAACTAAGCGAGGAATTCCACTGGAATAGAATAATGGCAAAGAGAACGAAGATCGGAAACCGGTAAAATTGGGGCATAATATGCTGGCGCGAGCTTGATCCATCCTGATTGTAACGAGGTGTTTAGTCTATGCCCAAAGCCTATTATTTTACAAGATGGCAAGAATAAGAATGATTGTGAACAAAACGCTTTCAAACGATTTATTGGAATTCCCCAAAAAACAGTGACACTTTTTTTATCAGTACCACCAAAGTCCAGAATTTGAGTAACACCAGCTAAATGTTCTCAGGGCTTAGATGAGCATAAATCTGGGTCATTAAAAAAAATACTTGAGAAAAAATCAAGAAAAAAGGATTTTTTTCCGAAAAATTACTTATGAAAGGTCGATTTATTAAATGTTTATTTCTTTTGGCCTTATGGTTAATTAGTATACCCATATACGCGGAGACCTATTATCAGGTTCTGGGGTTAGATCATAATGATAATCCATCATCTGAGGATATAAAACGGGCGTATAGGAAAAAAGCCCTGGATTTGCATCCGGACAGACTTGAGATAAGGCTAGGAAGAGCCTCAACTCAAGGTGAAAGAGACATGGCGGAAGCAAGTATGAAACACCTTTCTGAAGCTTATGGGGTTTTAAATGATCCGAAAAAAAAACAATCATATGATAAGTTTATAGGAAAGCCAACGTCACTCCTTCCTGCTGCACATGAGGATGAGGTATTCAAGGCCCGAGAAATGACTGAAAAAGAATTATGGAGTGAATTTGCAGGAATTTTTTCAAATCAAGCCGGTTCTCAAGCTCGAAGTACAAGTTTGGAAGATAAGGACATTTTAAATAAGTTGAGAATTGTAAGGAGTCTACAAAAATCAGAATTAGCAGATGAGGATTGGAAATATCTAATCCAAGTTATGGATTCGAATAATTTATCAAAAGATTCGCTTGATGTACTGAGCGATATCCTTTCTAAAATTCCTAAGTGGCCGGATTCTTTTTGGCAACAGATAGCAAATAATATAATGTCTTTTAGAGAAGGAACCCAACATAATAAATCTCTCTTGTGGTTAATTAAAACAAATAAATCAGTTCCAAATTTTTTTAAAGAAAGACTTATTAAAATTTTGGATAGTAAGTATCCTGTTCCAGAAAAATTAACGAATGCATATCAAAATCTGCGTGTTGCAGTTGTGGAGATGGCCTCTCCAATGTTTAAAAAATATCCGCCAGAATTATTGTCAGCAATTGAAGATCTTTTAGGGGCACACCATAATAGTGATCTTTCCAAAAAAATGATCGATATTCTTTATGAGGTTCCTGAAATTACTCCTAGTATTGAGAAAAAACTTATAGAAAAAGCTTCGAAGATATTTTTAAACAATCCAAATCAAATTCCCAGCTTTGGCCCATATCCTAATAATATTGTGAAGCTTTTGCTTAATAAAAGAGATTATATTTCTGATGAGATGTGGGATATGCTTCGTAAGGAGCTTCTTAGAAATCCTAAGGAGACAGAACCTGCAATAACTACAATTTATCGGTTAGGACAAAAGTTTCCTGTTCCAGAAGATGTAAGTAGGGCATTTTTTGATAACGACCATTTTAAAAAAGTGTTCTTCTCGGAATTATATAATTCGGAATTTTTTCATAAGACTGAAGATCATCCTAAATACATATCAGCATTCAGGAACTTTAATTGCAAATCACAGTCTTGTTTAAGTAAAATGATAGATCAGTTAACCGGATTAGTAATAAGCGGAGATAGATTTGATAAATCCCTAAAATTATTAATTACTAGTTTATTCAATCAGATCAAAGAAACAATAGAAAAAAATCCCAAATTATTCGAGGATGAGTGGTTTCGAAATAAAATTTCCGGATTCATATCGGCATATGAATTAAACGAATATAATTTTAAACATTTTTCTGAGCTGGAGGAATCACGCGAATGGTTTAAAAGTCAGTTGAATGCTTTCAATGATCTTGAAAAGAAGGCCAGTGAGGAAAAGAGCGTTGTAAAGAATGATCTTGAAAAGAATGTCAGTGAGGAAAAGAGCGTTGCAAATAATGATCTTGAAAAGAATGCCCGTGAGCGAGGCAAAGCTACTATAAAGAGTAAAATTTTTGATTGTTTAAAAAAATTTCAATTTCGTAGGCGAACTAAGCTTCCTTAATAAGACATAACGGAGCTTTTATGTCTTTTCAAAGTCATTAATTATTTGGAATTTTATGATTTTTATGCAGCTTTTTTAAATGAAGTCATGATTTTACAAAGAGTGTCCAGAGATAGATACTTTTACTTATCCTGCCTTGGCGTTCCCTATCACTTGATGATTATTATCTCTTTTGAAAAAATAAATATGGATGGTGAGATTTAGAATTATGAAGTCACTTCTTTTAAATAAAGAACTAGAAGAAAAAGTTTTGAGAAGTCTGAATATGTATGTTATGTTTCCGATTATGAAAGTACATTTTATTCTATACGTAAAAGATCAAGAGCAGAGCAAACAATTTTACTCAGCAGTCCTGGCCCAAGAACCCATCCTTCATGTTCCTGGTATGACTGAGTTTGAATTAAATAATGGATGTGTCCTCGGATTGATGCCTGAACGTGGGATCAAGCGTCTACTTGGAGAATGTTTACCCGATCCTGAACCAGGGAGAGGTATTCCTCGCGCTGAACTTTATCTGCGCATTGATAACCCAAGTGTCTACCACGATCGGGCCCTAAAGATGGGTGCAAAAGAACTAAGTGCTCTTGAGTCAAGAGATTGGGGCGATATCGCCGCCTATAGTATTGATCAAGATGGTCACGTGATTGCTTTCGCAAAAACTCTTTAGATATTAAAAAAAAATTCTAAAAGATACGGTAAATGACTGGCGAATGATTTCCGATCAACGGTGCATAGGCCTTTTATTGAAGGTAGTAGCAATAGCAATCAGCAGCGAGTGTTAGGTGATATTTTAAAATTATATCGTTAATTGCATTGATCGGATATTATTTAAATGTGACTTCAATGGCGTCGTGGACTCCATCTTTCCCTGTCACAGAAAGATATCCTGAAGCTGCTTTGGAATCATCTTCGAGCAAAATAGTCCCTTCAAAGATTATTCTTCCATCGGTCGAACGTTTTTTTGTTGGAAGTAGTTTTCCTGCGCCGACTTCTTTTACTTCTGTGGAGCTTGATACAATTTTCTTGATAGCAGTGTGCATCGTTTTATTGAGAGGAACAGCATCATCACGAACATAGGCCTGGATAACAAAGGGCGATTTTATAGTAATAACGGTGGAATTAGTTAGTTGATTTGCAATGGTTATTGCCCGATTATTATCGAGAAGCGGTAAAGATTGAGATTCTTGAGAAGATGGTAGACCGTATTTTTTGTATGTTTCTTGCTTGGCTTGGTGTCCTGCTTCGGTGTCTTTTTTTATCACGATCTGCCTTCTAATGTGGATTATCCCCAAAGACAACAACATAATTATCAACGAAATCACCAACGATGAAAAAGCTTGTTCTTTGCGTTTTTGCCTAGACAGTAAAAACCCTAAAACTCCAAAAATAAGGGGAATTAATATGGCACCAATAATAATATATATGATGCCATTAAACATGCAACCAAATCCCTCACAATAAAAACCTGGAACTTTTCTCAATAGCTCAAAGTGTGAAAATAGCCCAAATGCTATACCCACAATGATCGAAGAAATGAGCGTTATAATGTTTTTTCTCATTTTTTTAAAAACCAAAATCTAATTTTGCTTCCACGTAAAACGTAAAATCAACTAATATTTGATAATCTTATACTATCTATATCGACTTTTCTTGCTTCTGACATTAACCAATTTTTCGCCTGAGATTTGCATGAGTTTGAATTTTTAAACTGATGAAAATTATTTTTTTCATGGTTGAGCGGAATGGTTGGAGATTTTCTTACTTCACAATTCATGGTGCCATTTAAATATTGTCTCGTATGGTGCTTGATGCCAGCAGATTCAGATACAGATATTGTGTTAATAACAGCGGTTGATCCTATGGTAGGAATCTTTTTTACAAAATCACGTAGTGCAGGTTAATTTACTGTCAGTGAAGCATAGGGAGTTTTCTTGGCTGATTGTTTTTTGTTCAAATCAATTTTAATAATGAGGCCTCCTTATTTTGGCCCAAAACCAATTTACACTTCTTTTTTTGTTCATGTTTTTTCTATTTAAAAAGGTACATTGGTATTATAATTTGCTAACAGCAACGGAGTTATCTATGAAAAATATGATTATAAAACTGCTATTTTTTTTATTACCAATCAGTACTGTGTATTCCTCAATTGATATTAATAAACGTCTTCATGATAATTATCTATACGTATTGGAGGTGGCTCAAACATGTCCTAACGCATTAAGGATATTTTCCGCCACAGGTGCTATTTTTAATCTATGTACAGCGGTATATGATTTTGATGTTAGCGAATGCTATGATGAGACTGATTCCATGCGTCCCAAAGGTGCATTTCAAATTGCAGAAATCATGGTTTGTGGTCGTAATCAAATAATTACTATCCTCAAAACATTGATAACAAATGGAGGGCAAGTTTCAGAAGAGATTCTTAAGTTTTATGATATCAAAGCCAAAAGTCAGGTTTCAAGTGAAACGATTAAAAAAAATAATATTTCTCGTACCAAACAGCTTGAAAAACGTATGAAAAATAACCTCAGGTTTGTTTTAGAAAATTATCCAATATGTCGTCCTAGTGCATTTCGTATGACTTTTAATGGCCATATTAAAAAAAACGTTGAAGTTCTTTATTATTATCGGGTGGGAGGATGCTTTAGCAGTCTTCCGCCTAAAGACGACTCATCTAATCCTGACAAAATGCTTTTGGAAACAATGTGTTTTAGTGACTCTGTACATAAACAACTTCTACTAAAACCATTTCTAAAAACTCATGCACAATCAGAGATTGAAAAATTGGAGAAAGAAAAAGGCTTCCTCCTATTTCCTTAACTTAATAAAGGAATTTTATGAATCAAAAAATAGCTTTATCTTTCTTGTTGATTATTTTTTTATTTTTTCCACTTTCAAATTCAAAGTCGCAAGAATCAGATGTCATGTCGAGAGAAAATGTTTTAACAGATAGTGCGAAGCAATCAACTAAGGCTAAAATTTTAGGTTATGTTTCCATGGAACTTGGAAAAGATATAAGTTTGTTTAATAATCGTTTTATAAACGGGCAACTAAGAGCAAAATATATAACAAAAAACAAGCAATCTATTGATGTTATCTATAACAAATTACCACTTACTGATAAAGAAAAATTGAACGCAGACAATAGCACAGATTTTTTTCAAAAATCTCGTTTCACTCTTGTTTTTCTTGATGATAAACTTTGTCTAACAAGTATTTTTACTCCGACCACAAAGATACAACACGCTATAAAAAAGTGGTATGCTGATAAAGAGCTTCTAGAAAGTAGTAGCTATGGTATTCCGCAAATTTATCTTGATCCAACTACTGGCTACACTCAAATATTCGGCAAAGAATATCATCCCAGAATTCCTCAGAAAAATTTTGGTATTGCCAGGTGGTTTGATAAAAAAAACAACAATGCAATTGAGTTAAGAGTTGAAGAAAAGGAAAAATATTATTTGTCATTGACTTTTTACAGTTCAAAATGTTTTGAAAAAATCAACAAAGAGGAAATCCATAAGTACATTAGGGAACTTTAAATTTTTATCACATTCAGACCTTTTTAACATGTCACGTGCATGTACGTTGCCGGATAAAATATCAACCAAGGCATCGTTGTCGTCATTTAAGAATGCTTCAAAAAGCGCAACATTGATTTCTTTATGGTTTTTGAAGATGTCTTTTTGAAAAGGTTGGGAAGTTGTTTGATCGGGGTTGTGAATCTGAACAAATCCCAAAACTATCTGGAATAATATTAAGGACTTGCCCCCACAGTTAGCTAACCTTACTTCCGATAAAGGTAAAAATTACACAATGCATAAATTGGCGTTTTATCCAGGTTTATTTTCGGTTATAATATCCTTTTTTGAAAGTAATTAATGTTTAGATTTAAATTATTTGATTTGTGTCTATTGAAAATGAGGTATGTCACATGAAAATTCTAATCAATTTAATATTTATTGGTGTAGTCACTGTATTGGGTGTGATTAATTCAGCGATCAGTGTTGAATCGCCTAAGGCCCAGCTCGTGCAACAAATAGAAAACATATTATCGGATTTACCCAAAGTTTCAACTTATTATAAAATGGTTAAGACTTACGGCCGTAACGAGTATGATCAAATTAATATTTATTTGAAAGATGATGATGAAGAAATAGGTTGGATTTTGGTTTGGGTTCCATCGAGTCCAATTTTTCCCAAGGGGATAGTGGATGATCGTGGGAAAAATTTTGTATGGGTATTGCAAGCTAGTTGTTGCGTTAATAGATTGCTAGAGAATATGTCCGTACCCATTGTTCAAGAGGGTAACAGGACGGTTATGCCGGTGAACAAAGCTAACATTGAAAGTTTGGCCTGGGCACATAGGAATATGTCAGAATTTATTTTAAAATGGGAAAGTGCTGCCTTTGATACGTTAGAAGAAATCAAAGGGTTTTCAACTTGGATCAATAACTTCAGTAACACCGTTAAGTTGAATGATGAAATAAATGTAGAAATTGTGAAGTTTAACCGACTATTATTAACAAATAAATTTTCAAAAGATTTGAGCTGGTCTGCCCTGGAAATAACAATTCTTTTGAAGAGGCATGATATTTTTTAGTGTTAAAGGCCCTGCTTCGTTGTTGCTTTTTGTTTGATTTTTAATTTTGCAAAGGAGATCTGTATGAAAAAGTTTTTTTTAATTAGCGTATTAATAGCGTCATTTTCATCTTATGCTGAGTATAAACCTCAAAGATGTTATACAGTTGTTAAATGTTACAGTCACTTGATTACGTCTCACCATGTACTAAGTGCTATTCCAAGTAACGTTGTAAGAGAGCTTGCGAAAGATTATGATTTGGCCTTATTGAGTAATATTTCGGATGGATTTACGTTTGAATATTCTACTGTCGAAATGAATGGAGGAGTGGTGGGCATACCTAAACAGATTACTCTTAAATCAACGCTAGGGGTAAAATCACGTCTTGAAGCTGATTCAAAAAAAATGTTTTCAGGTTATAGCGAATCGGAAATTGGTAGAATTGACTTTCTAGGATGCACTCAGCGTGATCTTGATTGTTATGATTACGAACAACAGTAATGAGTATTTATTAATAAGAAACACAAATACAATAAAATTAAAAACTGTGATCAAAAAATTGTGGAAATATGAAATCAGTGATAGGTGAGTATGCCGTTGCTTGCTATAATATAAACAGGGCCTTTTTTAGGGCCCTGTTTTATTACTAGCTTTTATACAATCTGAATTTATTGAATAGTATAGACAGGTGCCGGATTACCAACTATTTCTAATTTTGAATCCATGGTGCCACACCATCCGTAACCTTTTCGTATGCTTGCTTGCCAAAGATATGGTGCTGGTGCATTTTCACAGGTACGTCCCATGTGGTCTTGCAAAATAATTGTAAATCTTCCGCCATAGGTAGGGTCATTTACGTCATTCAAAGAGGCATGGTATTCTTTTGAACCACAACCAAGATCAATTTCCTCTTTGATGGACACTGTGACGTTTCGAATCACGGGAAGGCATTCATCCCCCATTTCTTGAATACATTCAGGGGCCTCAACATAACTTAAGGTGAGTTGATCAGCTTGTTTGCCACTGGTGTGTTTACTTAAAGTCAGTTCAACTTGGTCAATATTTTGAAACGTGCCGGTGGCATGAACAATTTCCATTTTTGCTGACAAAATCGGTTTCATCCAATCAGGGTCATAGATGGCGTAAGAGGACAGAGAAATAAGAAAACTGATGATGGACATGATCGCTAAATGTTTCATAATAAACCTCCTTAAGGTTGTGTTGTGTGCGACAGGGGAAATATAACGTAAATTTAGAATAATGAAAAATTATTAGATATTATGTAAATATATTAGAAAAACTGATATAAACCAGACCATCTCAATTGATCAAATGCATGTTAACTATCTAGGGGGTTTGAGAAACGACGTTTTGACTTGGTATTGAGGTAAAAAAACTTAATATGCAAATGCCCCCAGATCATAAATCCCGGTGCGAAGAACGTCATTAAAATCAGAAAAGACTGGGACGATATATCCTTTATCGATAGCTGCTGTAGCAGATGAAGTAATCTGAAAATTTCTAAGTAACGGGTTAGGGTTGTTGGGATCAACAAAATAGGGAGTATTGGTTAAAACGTTGTTACTCATTACCGCGTTACTGGATGTATCATTAACTAATTGTTTGTTGGCGGTGTTGGGATACGAGACATAATTGTTTCGAATAATTGTATCACTTGCACTTGAGTCCACTTGGATGCCTTGTGCACCATTTGAATTGGGGTCTCGACTGTAAATGGTGTTGTTGTAAATTTTATTACCGAGTGGAGTCCATTCAATTCCTCTTCGCGCAACATATATTCCCGTATAACCATTGGCGCCTTCTGTTCCGTCAATAAGATTGTTTCTTACTGTAAAATATCGCCCTTCAAACATTAAACCCACCTGTACGGTCATAGCACTCTTTAGTCCGTAGCCGGCAAGCATTTTATTTTTTTCAATTAAAATATCACTTAGATTTTCTATATGTTGTGAATCTTGAGGCCCAATAGAAACAGGCCAAGGCCCGGAACTGCCAAATACATTGTTGGCGATTACGGTAAATTGGGTGCCTGATTTAAGGCCTCCATTACTGGTTTGGGCGAAAGTACCAATTGAAGATGTTTGTGGCGAATGAAGTTTTAGAGCATGTCTTCCATTGGTATTAGTGAGACTGGTCCCTGATAAAATATTGTGAGCGATAACACCCAGATATCCGTGCCACACCCTTAGAATGTGAGTGGTATCGGAATTTTGGATGATATTTCCAAGCACCATAAGTTTTTCGCAGCCGAGATAAGCTACCGTGTCTGAAGCATCTGTTATTCGTGATGAGACGAGGGCGTTGTTGATATGATAATCTTCATCGTTGTAACGCCAATTGGTCCACCAAACGGGCGTTCCAAATCCGACGGAACTTATTTTTAAAATGAGATTTCGTTTGATATCCGTATAGCCGCTAAATACAGATGAGGCTCCTTTGGGGGCCACAAAGGCAATATCAGCAAGACGCCAATCTTGTTTGCCCGTTAAACTTAAAAAGCTCACATCCCCACTAATATTTATCCGTGGTGCATTACTACATATTCCTAATTCGTCAGGGCTGGTACAATTTCCAAAAGCCCCAATATGCACAGGGCCTGCATTATTAGGAAAAGCGATATCAGCACTCATCGACCATACAGAACCTCGTTGCAGTAAAATTCGTTTTCCTGCCGCTGCATAATTAGCAAGCACCGATAAATTGCTGGTAGTTATTTGTGAAGCACCCGCTGGACAACCTGTAAAATTAGTAGATGCGCTGATACAGGTTGTATTGGTTCCAGAAAAAATGATGTTTGGATCTTGAACTGTAATGGTAAAGTTATCTGAATCAACCACACCACTGCTATTTCGCACTGTCAGCGTCACTGTATAGGTTCCGGGCGTTTCATAGACGTGGCCAGCAAGCGGGCCTTTGTCGATATTTTTTGATTTTTTGCTGGTGCCCCATATCCCACCATTTTGATCGCCAAAATTCCAAGAATATTCGTAGTCATGGAATGAACGAGAGGTGGGAGTACTGGCACTAAATCCAGCACTAAAGTGCACGCTTAGTGGAGCAACCCCACTTGTTCGACTGGGCCCTCTGGCCACTGTAAAGCTGCGATTAAAATTACCCGTCGTACAAGCAGTGTTGGTAAAATTGTTAGGCGTCCATATTCCACAAAGTCCACCTTCACAGGTCATGGTTTGGGTTTCTTGATTACAAACTCCACCATTGGGAGCAGTCGCACTTTCATAGCGAATTCTGGAGGTCACACATATTGGCTGTGTAAAAGATCCGGACCAACTGGTGAATTGTCCGTTATTACACTGTCTATTTTGTATTTCAGAAACACAGGTTTTTTCTCCATCGACAGAGGACGATTGATACCTGGTGCGGGACTCATATTGTCCGCTGGCAATAGTTCCGCAAGCGGCAGCCGCTTGGACAGAACACGACAAGTTAGTATAGGTCCCAGACCACGCAGACCAGCTTCCATTATTGCATGTTCTAGTTTGGGTTTGCTGGACACAGACTTGTCCGTAGGCAACCAAGCTGGAGTTATATGCCACTCTTGATTCTGATCCGTTATGAGGTATATTTCCGCAGCTTAAATAGCCTTGAACCTGACAGCTGGTTTGGCCAAATTTATTGGGTGACCAGGCACCACATTGACCATTTTGACATATTTGCGTTTGGACTTCAGATTGACAGGACTGGCCGGCAACCACGGAAGATGCAGCATATCTTGTTCTCTCATTAGAGCAGCTTATAGACTTGAAGCTACCACTCCAAGCAAGGAGTTGGCCATTTTCACAACTTCTTTTTTGCACCTCTTCTTTACAGTTGTCTGGATATACCGCTAAAGAGCTTTGATACATAATACGGGTTTCCTCTTGATGATTTAAAACCACCCCGCAGTCGAGGTTTTGCTCAGGACCATTGTTGGCAATCTTGGATACACACAATCCATTCATCAAGACTTGGTCGCCACTGCATTTTTTATTGGCCTCTGGGACACATGCCCCAAGTAGAGACAACCCACCTAAAAAAATAACTAGATTAAAATACTTCATATGACCCCATTAAGTTGATTTTAAATTTTGAATACTATTAAGTAGGATTATACGACTTAAAATCGTTAACATTGGCATCCTTCTGAGCGGTAGCATAATTAGTTGATATTATTTAAAATATTAAATTTGGATTGTGGCCTTTTGTTACTTAAAAAGTGGGCACTAATTGCAGATTTAGAAGAATGTCGTTAGACGATGTTTTATTTTTTCGCTATATAGTGATTGTAGATTCAATTTTTTCCCGATTTACTAATACAATAATAACAATATCCTTGGATAAAAAATGAATGATGAACTTTTTGAAAAATTAAAACCCAGTTTTGAATCAGTGCTGCTTTGGAAAAACAGGCAGGCTGATGCAGACTATTTAATTGAACTGGTTCAAAAATTCAGTGAGCAAATTAGAAGAGATACAGATGTCTTTTACGACAAATATTATAACTTTTGTTATCGAGCAATCTCGCTTTTAAACCACTACGGTAATGCGAGAGTTTTTGAAGATGTCTTTTATATTTATGAATATCTTTGCAGGGATGGTGATGAAGTACTGGAAGGACTTTGCAGCCACTATCTTGAGAATTTGGTGACAGATGAGCATCGAAAATTTTTATATGGGAATTGGCTTAGATTAAATAAAGAATTTTTTGATGATGACGATGACGAGGATGGATCCGGTTTAAAAAAATTTCTTCTTCTTCTTCTTTTAAAATCTGGACACAAAGGAAGTGATGTCCTGCTTGCTCTTAAGACCATAATTCATTCAAATATGTCTTGTTATAAGGGAACATTGGCCTACTACGTCCGAGATACCAACATACAAGATGAACTAAAAAATAGATTAATGTTTATCGCTCCAATGATTAAATATTTACCGCATGACAGGTTAAGTAATCCATACTTGGACGAATGGATTGAGATCAGTGAGCCTTACCTTGCCATTTTTAAAGGTATTTCTTTTGACGAACAATATGAGAAGTCCTATCCGTCATATCCTAACAATGATCAATCTTTTATAATAAGCATTCTTGGGCATGCCGATAAGAGAGTCAGTAAGATGGTGTTGGAAAGGTTATCAGAACTTCATTCCAGTGATGATTCTAACAGGTACATTCATATCATAAATAAAAGAGACGAGTTGATGGCAAAAGAGTTTTTAAATATCCTGCCAGAGAACGTAAACGAATGGCTTAATTCGCCCTTTTTACTGGCAGGTCAAAGAGAGGAGCTGGTTAGTATGCTAGGAGATTTTGGTATGATATCTCATGAGAGCACCAAAAATAAGGTTGGAAGAAACGATCCTTGTCCCTGTGGTTCAGGTAAAAAGTATAAAAAGTGTTGCCTAGGATAGGTACGGCTTAACTTTTAGGGAGGCGATGAGCTATATGAGATGAGGGCTTGGTTATTTCGCAAGGCCTGACTATTTGAGCTTTAAGGTTATTTAATTGATTGATTAAAATTTTTTGTCGGGAAGGGTTACCGGGGATTTAGATACTGATCCATTTCTTAAGTAAGGTTTTTGATTTTTTGAGGAGCAAGTCATGAAATTGAGTATAGGATCTCTTGATAATATGAGAAAGGCAGACTTTTATCAAGTCCATTCAAAAGAAAATGGTGAAGGCTGGTGTAATTGTGTTGCCTGGTGGTTGCCGACTTGGGACGGATGGGACCAGCGCTCAGCCGAAGATAATAGAGAGTTTAGAAACTCGCTCTTTGAGCAAAGTGAATTTGATGGGTATCTACTTTACCTTGATGAAAAGCCCATAGGATGGTGTCAGTGTGGACGCCGAGACCGATTCTCCAAGCTCGTCACCCAATCTAAGCTTGATCCGTCACCGGAAACGTGGGCCATTACATGTTTAGTGATTATACCTGCCTACCGGAAGAAAGGTTTTGCCCATATTTTTTTGAAGGATATTCTTACAGACCTTGAAAATAAAGGTATTAAACATGTCCAAGGTTTTCCTAAGTGTGGCCAAACCTTGTCTGATGGCGAAGCATGGACTGGTCCGGAATCACTTTTCGTTAAAGCTGGTTTTGTTGTTGAAAGAGCGCATCCACTGTGGCCAATTTACGGTAAGCGGCTTGGCCCATTAATGTAAGGTTATCTTTGTATGGTACGGCCTCACTTTTAGGGAGGCGATATGCTATCTGTAATGAGGGCTTTGGCATTTTGTAAAGCCTGACTATTTGAGATTTAAGGTTATTTAATTGATTGACTAAAATAATTTTCTTTCCGGGAAGGGTATCGTGATGCAGATACTGCTTTGATAAGAATTTTGAGATTTTTTTTGTGATCAATTGCCTGGCGACAATTCGTTATTGGATATAAAATCATTGATGGCCGGTGATAAAATTTCCATTGAGGGAAAAAATAAATTGGGGATGATGAGATGCATGGTGTATGGGCAAACCAAAATAGTGAATGTGTGGTTACTGATAACTTTCTATTAATATTCCATCGAATGAGATCAGAGATATTTTCATTGCTTTCGATTAAACATAATGCCGATTATAAAATGATCGGGATTGCACAGTTTGATGGCGAACAAAAAAGTTGTCAAGCAAAGGCACTTAATTACAAAAATGGTGAACTTGTTTTCAATAATTATCGTATCAACGAACCAAATCTTGGTTCGAAAGTTACACTCATCAATGAAGGGAATAATTTGAGTTTGAAATTTCTCGGCTTTAATATCGAAAAACTCACTTTTATTGAGAAAATTGAAACCTGTAAACCTTATGAGATGCCCAAAGCGAATGCAGATAATGTTGGGGAGTGCTTGCGCATTTGGGGGATAGGGACAGCGTTTAAGCGTGAAAATAATCTCTACTATCATACAATAAATACAGACAGTCACCTCTACACATTTACGTTGGGAGAGCTTGAAGGAAGGAATGTCGTCTATTGTCGAGCTGCTCGGGCAATTCATACTGAGAAAGGGACAGTTTTTGCACAAAACATCAGATTGATGGCAAATGCCGACGAATTTACGGTGAGAATGCCAGACAATAATCTTGAGGTGGTTGTTTCAAAATTAGTGGTTAAGGAAGAAGATTTTCGTAGTGATGCCTGCACTTATGGGGAGAATGGAATATATTGGTCTCTCAAGGAAGTAAGCGAAAATGAGATTGTGCTTAACGGATGTGGTGGAGAAGAATATATCAATCCAAGGCCTATGATAAATTCAAATGAAAAAATTGAATGGTTTCGATCAATCATAAAAAGCTGATTGATTTTTTTGCTGGGTCAATATGTGCCAAGAAAAATGAACAAATCTTCATAATTGAATTTTAAAGTGACAAAAAAAATCAACATGAACATCGGTTAATTTTTGATTGAATCTTCCTTCATGGAGTAGGTGTTTATTTTTTATCTGATTTAGTTTTGGATGGAATAACATTGAACAACATCTGGAATGATGTTAGTGTAAACTTTTTCCTCTACCCTGGTAATTAAGGATTTCTTGAAACAAAATAAGCAAAAAATTAAAAACCCCTCTGACCTTAAAAAAAATGTTACAAAAGCAAAATTAAATGACTTGCCGACTAAGCAATTTCCAATCGTTGGCATCGGTGCGTCCGCTGGAGGATTGGCGGCCTTTGAAACTTTTTTTTCAGAACTTTCTAAAAATGAGAAAAAGATTAATATGGCCTTTATCCTGGTGCAACACTTGGATCCTATCCACAAAAGTATGCTGGCAGAGATCGTTGGGCGTTATACCAAATTATTGGTTTATGAAGTTGAAGATGGAATGAAAGTTAAACCTGATTGTGTGTATATCATTCCACCTAATCGAGATATGGCCTTGCGTAGTGGTAAACTCTATCTTTTTGAACGCCAATCGTTGCATACCTTGCGCTTACCTATTGATTATTTTTTTCATTCGCTGGCCACTGATCAACACGAGCGTGCAATTGGAATTATTCTTTCTGGAACGGGGAGTGACGGTACACTTGGTGCACGGGCAATTAAAAGTGAAGGTGGTATGATCATGGCCCAAAAACCCGCATCAACGGAATATAACAGTATGCCAAAAAACGCCATTGAGGCCGGTTTGGTAGATTATATTTTGTTACCAAGTGAAATGCCTTCAAAGCTTACTGATTTTACAACTTATGCTTTTTTAAAAAAATCTCAAATCATTAGTCCAACAGTGGTTAAAAATGAAAATGCTCTAAAGAAAATTTTTATTTTACTTCAGTCTCAAAGCGGTCACGACTTTTCCCAATATAAACCCAGTACTATTATCCGTCGAATAGAACGACGGATGGCTGTAAATCAAATCATAAATTTAAACGACTACATTTCCTTATTGCAAAAAAATTCCAAGGAGATAAATACGCTTTTTCAAGATCTCTTGATCGGAGTTACTCTGTTTTTTCGCGACAAGGAGGCCTTTGCTTTCCTTAAGGAACAGATCATTCCTGCTCTTTTTTTAAATAAACCAAGTGGTTCCAAGATTCGGGTTTGGATACCGGGGTGTTCCACTGGTGAAGAAGCTTATTCGATTGCCATATTGCTTCAGGAGCATATAGATCAACTTAAGCAAGGCTTCAAACTTCAGATTTATGCCACCGATATTGATTCCAAAGCTATCGAACAGGCCAGAGTCGGAATCTACCCAGTCAGTATTGCGGATGATATTTCGCCAACCCATTTGGAACGATTTTTTGAATATAATCCTGATGCACATATTTATCGAATAAAAAGAGTTATCCGTGATCTTTTGATATTTTCCCAGCAAAATTTAATTAAAGATCCTCCCTTTTCAAAAATGGATTTTATTAGTTGTCGGAATCTACTTATTTATTTGAATTCTGAAATTCAACAGAAAATAATCCCCTTGTTTCATTATTCTTTGAATCCTCAAGGAAAGCTTTTTTTGGGGAGCGCTGAAACGATAGGTAATTTTTCGCACCTTTTTCTTCCCATTGATCGCAAATTTAAACTCTATCAAAAAAAGGATGATTCAAACCGCCAGCATCATCCTGTGATAGGACTAATTTCACCTTCCAAGATAAATAATAGTAATAATCCTCAAATTCATGAAAAAATTTCTTCTGTGAATAAACCGAAGTTACGAGAACTGATGGAGCATACTTTGCTTAAACAATATGCACCCACCAGTGTCCTGGTTGATAAAGAGGGGTGTATTTTCTACATTCATGGAAGATCGGGTAGATATTTGGAACCCACCTCCGGTAAGTCAGAATTGAACATCTTAAAGATGGCGAGGGAAGGGTTAAAGCATGATCTGTTGAAGGCACTTAATAAATCGGTAAAGCTTCAAGAAACTATTCGACTAACCGGTCTAAGTGTCAAAACAAATGGTGATTTCTCAAACGTTAATCTCATTGTACAGCCCGTCAATTCCAACACTAATCCTAAACTATATCTGGTGCTTTTAGAGGAAATGTCCACGTCTAAGGTTAAAAATAATATTCAGGTCAGTAAAAAGAAATCCAAAAAAAGTACCGTTACCGAGGATGATACTGATTTGGCCATCTTAAAACAGAAGTTAATAGATAATGAAGAATTTTTGCAAAATACCAATGAGCAATTGGAAACAACTAATGAAGAACTCAGATCCTCCAATGAGGAAATGCAATCCATTAATGAAGAACTGCAATCAACCAACGAAGAATTGGAAACTTCTAAAGAAGAATTGCAGTCAGTTAATGAAGAGTTGACCACTATCAATGCTGAATTGCAAACGAAAATTACGGATTCGGTTCAGGCCAATAATGATTTGAACAATCTTCTGGCGGGCTCTGGTATTGGTACCATCTTTGTTGATCATCAATTATTGGTCAAGCGTTTTACTCCTTCAGTCACCAGAGTAATCAATCTGATTCAATCAGATGTTGGACGGCCGCTTGGTCACATTGTTTCTAATTTTGCAGATGACGAAGATTTGATCAAGGGCGTGGTGGCGGTACTTGATAATCTCATACCCAGAGAGCTTGAATTGCGAACCAAAGAAGGGGACCTTTGTTATCTGATTAACATTAGGCCATACCGAACCCTGGAAAATGTTATTGAAGGGGCAGTTTTAACTTTTGTGGATATAACTAGAATGAAGTCAGCTGAAAATGCCAAACGGGAAAGCGAAAATAAAAAACAGATCCTATTTGATTCGATCAATGACGGGGTCATCTTTATTGATAAGGCAGGGACGATCGTCGAGGTTAATGCTTCAGCCGAAAAAATATTGGGATTATCACTCAACCAGCTAAATGGTCATCAAATAAGTGATCCGGCATGGGAGATGATTAACAAGGATGATTCTCCGGTAACACGAGACTCACATCCTGTCATCATAGCGTTAAAGACGGGAAGACAAGTTCAAAATACTATAGGTATTTGCTTTCTTAAAGATGCCCAACGAGTCTGGATCCATATTGTCGCCATTCCTCAATTTAAGGTTGGAGAAAATAAGCCTTATCAGGCGTGTATGATCTTTAATAATGTGTCTGCTTGCTACGCAAAGGAAGGTCAATAATGTCCGCCAGAAATCTTCGAGCATTGGCCGAGAAAAAAATTGCCGCCATCAAGCAAACCACCACGGCTGAAAGAAAATACAAATTATCATTGGAAGAAGCTTATCATTTAATTCATGAATTACAAGTTCACCAAATTGAACTAGATATTCAATCTGATGAATTACGTAAAACGCTGGCAGAACTTGAGGCTTCTCGTGAGCGTTATTTTGATTTGTATGATTTGGCTCCAGTTGGGTATATTACGATTGATGATAAAGGACTGATATGTGAAGCCAATTTAACCATTGCTTCTCTTTGGGGACGAGATAAGTGTGAATTAAGTGGATTGCCCTTTACCAGTTTTATCTTTCCAGAATCCCAAGATATTTATTATCAATATCGTAAAAATTTGTTTGCCACTTTCACTGCGCACACTTGCGAACTTAAAATGTTAAGGAAACCAGATGTTATATTTTGGGCCAACCTTCAAGGATCTTTTGCTACTGATAGTGTAAACGAAACCCCGGTTTTACGAATTGCCATCAGCGACATCACGGATAGGAAAAAAATTGAAGAAGAAAAAGATTTACTATTAAAAAGACTCAATGCCTTGTATCAGCTTTCTATGTATCGGGAAATGACCATGAATAATTTCTTTAAAAATGCATTGATTGGTATTATTGAAATGACAGGGAGTCAAGATGTATGCCTTGGTCTCTTTGATGAAAAAACCAATATGGCAAAAACCTTATCATGGTCCAAAGGATCTTCGATTGACGGTGATTGTATTTTACAATCTCTTGATTTTAATATCATCAAAGATGGGATTTGGGCGGATACTGTCTTTTCTAAAAAAACCATTATTCAAAATGGTTTTACTCAAAAATTCTCTGAAAATATAAACAGGTTAAGTGTTCCACTTTTGGTAAATGAACGATTGAAATTAATTGTGGTGGTAACTAGCACGCAAACATTATATACCAAAGAAGATGTTTTTCAAATTGAGGCTTATTTGCGGGGTGTTGATCATGTTATCAATTTAAAAACTTCAGAGGATAAAGAAAAAGAAATGCAAAAACAAATTTTTCAATCCTCCAAGCTGGCCTCCTTGGGGGTGCTGGCGGCCGGGATTGGACATGAAATTAATAATCCTTTATCTATCATTTATGGATATTTGGAATTGATGATGCAAAAACAGGAATATTCTGAGTTAATCGAGCCGATCGAGATTGTTTTACAAGCTGCTGATCGGATAAAAAATATTGTCAATGGACTTAAAACTTATGGAAGATCAGATTCGCATGACATGGAAGATGTCGATCTTCATAAGGTGGTTAACGATGTCCTCAATCTTTTAAAAATTGTTTATAAACATGAGGATATAATTATCGAAAATGGCTGTAAAGCAGGTGCATCTTTGGTGAGAGGAAATTTTGGAAAGGTTCATCAAGTTATTATGAATCTTTTTTCAAACGCCAGGGACGCTTTAGCGGGCAAGGGCGGCATCATAAGGATTGAAACAGAAAATAAGGATGATAATATTCTGTTGAAATTTTCGGATAACGGGATTGGAATTAAAAAAGAGGATCAAAATAGAATATTCGATACCTTTTTTACTACCAAGGAAGTGGGGCAGGGAACTGGTCTGGGACTTGGAATTGTTTATTCAATACTAAAAAGTATGAATGGTAATATTGAAGTTGATTCAGAATATGGTATGGGGACTAGTTTTACTATTACCTTGCCGGTAATTGATATGGCCGAATTAGGCATGGTTAAGACTGAAAAAACGGTGGTTAAAAAGCTTCAAGGAAGGGCGCTGGTGGTAGAAGACGAAGATTTTATCAGATCAATTATTTGTCATTATCTGAAAGATTTTGGGTTGGAGGTGGATGAGGCGAGTGACGGGAAAACTGCTTTGGAAATAATTATGAAGCATGAATTTGATTTCATCATTACAGATTTAAAAATGTCAAATATGAGTGGCGAAGGTTTGATTCAAGAAGTTAGAAAACTTGGCAGAAAAGATAAGATTATTGTTGTTACAGGGGGCATACTGATAGACTATACCAAGCAGCAAAGGGATGCGCTGAGAGAACTTTCCGATGGCCTTCTTATGAAACCTTTTAAGAAGGATGATCTTTACGCCGCTTTAATCAATGGTTTTGGCCGGTAATATCAATCGCAAACGCACAGCATTGTCTTACTGTTTTGGTCAGGAAATTTTGTGACTATGGTAAATAAATAAATTATTTGTTATATTCAAGGCATGAAAAAAATAAATAAATCCTACCTGCTTTTTATTTTGGTTTTCGTTTATTCCTGTTCGTCATCTTCTTTAAATAGCAATAGAAATCTGGCCAGCGTGGAGGATCAGTTAGGACGACGTAAAATTTCATCTGATTATCAATTTCCTAAAGATACAAATAAGGTTAAAGTGGCATTTTTGGATGCGGATAGTACTCTAAGAGTTTCGAAATCCGGTCAAGTTTCCGCCAATAGCTCGGATGATGTTTTTATTCTTCCTTGCGTAGGCAAAAGGTTGAAGGCCTTAAATAAGGCGGGTTATTTGATTGCCATAGTCTCCAATCAAGGAGGAGTGCCCTCGATGGTCAGTTACCAGGATGCTGATGGCGCATTAAAAATGACGGTTGATTTGATAAAAAATGAGGGTGGAATTGTTCATTATTATGATTTCGCCGAGTTTAAAGATGAGGATAGAAAACCTGGAATCGGGATGGCCTTACGATTGGAAAACATGCTTAAGGAATTTTCGTATGAAGTTGATAAGCAAAACTCATTTATGGTGGGTGATTCAGCATATAAAAAGGGTGTGGATACCAGACCAGATGGTAAAGCGGGTACTCATTTTAGTAATTCCGACAGACTATTTGCGGAAAATTATTTCAAAGAATTCCTAAATGCCCCAGCTCCTTATAATTTTGAGGAGGCGGCAGTCTTTTTTGGATGGAATCAAAACGGTATTGATGTCTTTCAAACTGATTCAGTAACCGGCAAAAAGGGTATTGAGTTTGTGCAAGAATATATGCAAAAATTTGGATTATATGATTCATGCCCGGCCCCGGTTTCAAAATTGGTTCCCTAAGTTTGTTAGATTTTGCGACCTAAAAAAAAGTAAACAATTGGACTGATAAAATAAAAATACTTGCATTCATGCTGTAATGATTACACCATTTAAAACACTCACAGCTTGGGTTAAGGAGTATCGGTGAAAAGAATTTTGGTTTTATTAGTTATTATCAGTGGTTTGTCTTTGTCTCAGTTGTGGGCCCAAGATCTTAAAGTAGGTGACCTAGCTCCGTTATTTAAGGTACAAACCGACGAGGGAAAAGAGTTTGACCTAAATTCTCAAAAAGGACGTTGGACAATTCTTTATTTTTTTCCTAAAGCCGGGACACCCGGTTGTACCAAACAGGCCATCTCTTTTAGGGATGAGTTTGCCACTTTAAAAAGTCTTGGTGTTCATGTTTATGGTATTAGTACGGACTCTGTAAAATCCCAGGCGAACTTTAAGAAGGAGCATCATCTTAATTTCACAATGCTTTCTGATCCGGCTGCCACGGTGGTTAACCTTTACGGATTGAAGCAGCCTTTCCTTAATATTTCCAAGCGATGGAGCTTTATTATCGGGCCAGATCTTAGAATCCGTTTCATTGAAAATGAAGTCGATGTGGAAAATGACGCCAAAAATCTCATTAAGAAAATGAGTGAGATTAAGTAACTGAAGCTAAACTACAAACTAGCAAGGCATCGAGTTTTCGAAGCCTTGCTTTTTTGAAGAATGCTTATCTTTTACAAATAAATTTATACTGATATAAATGGCCATTCCATAGACCTTCAACTCGGGCGATTCCACCAAGGCCACCATCTTTAAGTTTTTTACCACCACTTAAAAGACTTCCTTCCACAAGCAGGGTCTCACCAAATTTAATGAGTTTTATCACTCCATAAGATATGTATTGGGCGTCTAATTGGCCACCCAGATTATCATCCCAAGAAACATCCATAATATTTGCAAAGGCACGATCACCATTTACTTCAAGAACCATGGTGGCCGGTGCATCGATCTCGTATCCATTCCAATAATAACTTGTGCACTCGTAGGAATAATTGCGTGCAAAAGCAAAAGTACTAAACAAAATTGTGGCCAAAATCAGCATCATATTTTTCATAATAAATCCTTTTGGAGAGTTCCTATAAACTGCTGGTTTGCTGATCAGCGTTTATCAGGATTGTTAATAAGTAATTTCTCTTTAGCATTAACCCAGTTATCAGTTCAATAATTTTTGAATCGTCCTGTAATAATGACATTGATAATCGGGCAGTTCAGTTGATTCTTGCATGAAAATGATTAAGGCAATATTATTAACAATTGCAGATAGTTAAAAAGAAAATTGATTATTTTTGAAAAAAATACAGCTATGCGTTGCGCCCCTGTGACGGATCGCGGCAATCAATTGTATCGCTCAGGTAATTATCAAGTAATCTCTCTTTGATAATAGTGGCATTAGGAAATATTGGAAATTGAGAGTAAAATATTAATTATCAATGCCGCTTCTCAAGCAGGTCCTTTTATGCAAATTGAAAACAAAGAATCCTTTATTCCGGAGCATCCGATCATTGCGATTGTTGGAGTAATATCTCCTCAAATTCTAGGCCATAAAACCATCGAGGAAAGTAATCATTCGCTCTATGAATTAAAACAGTTGCTGCGGACTTTGCACCTGACTTCGATTAAGGAGTATGTACAGAGTATTAAAAAAATTGATCCAGGCCATGTGATAGGTGAAGGAAAAATCCAGGAGATTCAAAAAGATATTGAGACAATTGGTTTTAATCTGTTAGTTTTTGATATTGAATTGTCGGCATCCCAGCATCGCAATATCCAACAAACCACTGGTTTGACGGTGGTTGATAGAAATATGATTATTCTGGAAATCTTTGCCCGTCATGCCAGATCCAAAGATGCTAAAATGCAAATTGAAATTGCTAAATTGGAATATGTGCTGCCTAGAATTCATTCGGTGTGGTATCACCAGGATCGAGGGACGGGTGGTGGCCCGGGCATGCGGTCCGGGCAAGGTGAGACGGCGAAGGAACTGGAAAAGCGGGCGATCAAAGAGCGGATTGCCCACTATAAAAAAGAAAGTGGTGCGATTGAAACCAACTTGACTGAGCAACGAAAAAAACGCGACGAAAATACCTACCTAGCTGCTTTAGTAGGCTACACCAATGCGGGAAAATCATCCTTGATGAATAGATTGTGTCACGAAGAAGTGCTTGAAGAAGATAAACTTTTTGCGACGGTGGATGCCGTTTATCGAAGCTTGTCGGTGCATTTTAAACCGCCTATTTTGCTTATAGATACGGTTGGTTTTATATCCAATCTTCCGACTCAATTAGTGAAAGGGTTTAGAACGACCTTGGCCTCTGTTAAGGAGGCCCATTATTTAATTATTGTCTCCGATATTTCGCACATTCACTGCAAAGAGCAGTTATTGGTTACGTTGGAAGTATTAAAGGATTTAAAGGTTGATCGACCATCCATTATCGTTTTTAATAAAAAAGATAAAATGCATGAAAATGAGCGGGCCAAAGATATTCTTAAAGAATTTCCCAACCATCTTTTAGTGTCAAGTTTTGATGAAAATGATGTGGAACAGATCAAGCAACATGTAGTGAATTATTTTCATTCTGTGCAAACAACCTATCATTTGATGATTCCCTACGCTGACGGATATGCTCATGCCAAAATTATGGAACTTGGTAATATTATTAATTCAGAAAATTGTGTGGATGGTATAAAGTACCATGTTACGGTCAATCCCAGTTTGGTCAATTCCGAAATCGTAGTCAAATATAAGATGGGAATCAATTAATATTATAAAACGGCTACAATAGTATTCTTAATTAATGGAATCTTTTACAGGCTTTATAATTGATCTTGTTAGAGCAAATTATTTCATGATAGTGGACATCACCGTTTCTTAATAACACCGGAGTGCCATCATGATTTTTAAAAGCCTTATGTTTATTTTAACAACACTTATTACCACGCAAATTTTTGCCCAAGTAACCAGTGTAGAGTTTGGTCAAGATGTCATGAAGACTCCTGGAACCAAAAAATTAATGGTCATTTTGGCCGAACATTCAGGAAAAAATCCTCTTGTCCATGATATGCAATATTATAAAAATCTTTTTTGGGGTTTTGAAAAAAGAAGTATTAATGAGTATTTTCGCTTGAACTCGCAGGGCAAATTTTTTTGGTTACCCGCCACAACACTGCCAATATTTGGGCCTTATCAGATAGCACGTACTGCTAGTACCAGTTTAAAAACGGCGATTGAAAATGCACTCAAGGCAGTTAAAGCAAGTGGTACGGATTTTTCCAGTTTTGATAGCAATCAGGATCAAATTATAACTAACGACGAGTTGACCGTTGTTTTGTTGGATAATTGGACTGAAGTTGCGGGAGTATCGACTTCCACTTGTGATGATGTGAGTTGTATTAGTCTTGATGGGTATCGATTGGAAGTGAAGGTGGCGTTGGCGGGACACCGGGCATCTTTTATGACTATTGCTCATGAAATGACTCATACCTTGGGCGGGCTGGATTTATATGGAGCATTGGTTAATCATAATAATGATTTGACCACCATGGATGCCACCGTTATCGCAAATAATTTAGACAATATGGACAGTTATCATTTGGATCCTTGGCATAAAATGGCATTTGGTTGGATTACCCCCAAAGTGTATGACTTAAACACTGCACGTTCTTTGCGTCTCTTTGCCCCCGCCAATTGGAAAAAATATGATTCTGTCATTTTGTATGATGCCAATCATGGGGAACATGAATTTTTTATGGTGGAGTATCGAACCAAATTACTCTATCAAAACCAGGCTTCACTTGATGAAGCGGTGGCGAGTAATGGATTGGTCATTTGGCGAATTAACTTGAAATCCGATCTGATGCCTGATTGGTATCCGATAACTGATAAAGCAGGAGATTATGCCATTTTTGCGCTGGCCTATCCTGATTTGGCAAAGGGGAAAAACACTGCTTGGCCGGTACTTTCGCTTACTTCTTCACTTACCTGGGAAGATGGGATCAGTTCACCCTTCAGGGTTAATATTCATCAGGAAAATACCAGTGAAGCTGCCTTGGATATGTCATGGTTTAATACCAATTTTTTTCGGATTCCGGGGTGTATAAAAGAAATTTCAGTGGGGATTGAGGGCCGGGTGTGGGCCTTGGATTGCACTCAGGATGGAACGGGCAATCATTATGTCCGTTATTATAATCCAAGGTTAAATAACTGGTTAGTGTCTCCTATGACAGGGGTTAAGATAAGTGTTGATTTATTTGGTAAAACTCCCTGGGTAGTCAAAAAGAATGGTGAAATATATAACCTGACCTCCAATACCTGGATGAAAGTTCAAGGATGTGCATCCGATATTGCTGCCGCTGCTTTTGGCAAAATATTTATTTTGGGATGTCAGGCCAGTGGCCCGCTCGGTTCTCTTAAACCTGTTTATCAAAAAGTAGGAAACCAGTGGAAGTCCATGAATTTTTCAGGCTCATCCATAGCGACCGATCCAAGTGGTAAAAATCCATGGGTGTTGGGCCCGACTGGAATGGCACACCGTTTTGATGGATCAGCTTGGAAAAAAATACTGAATTGTTCACAGGATCTAAGCTTTGATAAATATGGCAAAGTTTTTAGTGTCAGTTGTGAAAATGCCAATGCCACGGGTAATACTATTTACTTTGGATCAAATGCTGCCTTTCAATCCACTGATTGGATAGGTAAAAAGATTTCCGTGATTCCGGACGGATCAGGCATTTGGATCATAAATGCCATAGGACAGGTAACCAAGTCATTATAAAAAACATATTCGGTTGTGGATGAGTAAAATTATCTTAAAAAATCCATCGTGATTTAGGTATTTTTAGTGTAATTTTTCATTATAATATAGATTCAATGCTCGTTTGATTAATGAATGGTTAGATAGCTATGTCCTTGCTGTTTAGATTTTCCCTCTATGGATTTTTAAAAAATCTCAGATTCTTTGAGGCATTTTTACTGCTTTTTTTGAGAGATAAGGGGTTAAGCTTTACCCAAATCGGGGTCATGTTTGCCTTTCGTGAAATTTGTGTCAACTTACTCAATATTCCGACTGGTGCGCTGGCGGATTTATATGGCAGAAAAAAATCTTTGATGGCAGCGCTTTTGGCCTACATTATTTCGTTTGTTATTTTTACCTTTGCAGACACTATTTTGATCTTGTTTGGGGCCATGTTTTTATTTGGTATTGGTGAATCTTTTAGAAGTGGAACCCATAAGGCCATGATCTTTGATTATCTTCGAAGCAATAACATGACCAGTGAAAAAACCAGAATATATGGGATCACCCGTTCATGGTCGCAAAGGGGAAGTGCACTTTCAGTTCTGATTGGGGCACTGATTGTTTATTTAGGAGCTGGATATCAAAACATTTTTCTTTTTAGCATCGTTCCTTACTTGATAGGTATGCTAAATATTTGGTCGTATCCTGATTATCTGGATAAGAAAAAAGAGACCGGTGGTAACGTTTCCGAAATTTTTAATCATCTTATTAAAACTTCAAAAAAATGTTGGAATTCTAAGGAACTAAGACAACTCATTTTCCAATCAACAATATATGAGGGTTCGTTTAGGTCAGTTAAAGATTATTTACAAATACTTATTCAAACCATGGCCTTGACCCTTCCTTTGTTGGCCACTATTATGCCAGCTCAACAGATAGCGATTTACTCTGCCCTGATTTATTTTATTTTGTATCTGATTTCTAGTTATGCGGCCCGAAGTTCCCATTTGTTTGTTAAAATAATGGGGGGGAATGAACTTAAGTCCATTTATGTCATTATGATGATTTCCATCTTGTTTTTTGGTGCCAGTGCCTTGGGTTTTGCCCTTCAGATGCCTTATGTTTCCATTTTATTTCTGGTGTTGATTTTTAATCTACAAAATATCATGAGACCAATTATGACAGCCAGGTATGATGATTTATCTAAAAGCGAGGAACAGGCCACTATTTTATCCATTGAATCCCAGGCGAATTCGGTAGGGATTTTTTTGATTGCGCCAGTGCTTGGGCATCTAGCTGACCATCAAAATCTTTCGGCAGTTTTCTTGCTTTGTGCCGCTATCCTAGGTAGTTATTTGATTTATGTAAAAATGAAAAGCATTTTTATGCACAAGCGTGGCTAGTTTTTTTGTTTCTTGTTTACGTAATAATCATAATTTCCTGGATAGATGATTATTTGGTTATGGGAAACTTCATAGACTTTTTCGGTTAGCGCATGCAGAAAATGACGGTCGTGGCTGACTAGCACTACGGTGCCTTCAAACCTTTTCAAAGCGTTTAAAAGAATTTCTCTGGATTTTAAGTCCAAATGGTTGGTTGGTTCGTCAAGTACCAATAAATTATTGTGTTGAGACAAAATTGTGGCAAGAATGAGACGGCTTTTTTCTCCGCCGGAGAGGTGTTTGACTTTTTTAAAGACATCGTCTCCTCGAAACAGCAGTGCTGCTAAAAGATTTCGAAGATAGCCATCCGAAGCATTTGGCAGTGCCGATCTAACTTCATCAAGGGCGGTATTTTCAGGTTTTAAAAGATCAAGGGAGAATTGACTGAAATATCCAAGCTTGATACTCGGGCCTAGCTTGATCTCGCCCGAGGTAGCTGTGGTTTGTCCTGCAATAATTTTAAGCAAGGTGGATTTTCCGGCGCCATTGACTCCTACCACTGCAATTTTTTCCTTGCGCAAAATAGTGGCATCCAGATTGGAAAAGACCAAATGAGGTTCCCCATTTGATTTGACCCAGGATTTGGATAAATTTTTAAATATAATCACATCGTCACCCCCCCGGGGGGCTACGGGAAATTCAAAATCAATGACTGCTTGGTTTTCGGGGATTTCCACCCGTTCAATTTTATCAATCATTTTGATGCGTGATTGAACTTGGGCCGCATGCGAGGCTCGGGCCTTAAAGCGGGCAATGAACTCTTCTTCTTTTTGGAGCATGCTCTGTTGTCTGGAATGTTCAGATTTAATTTTTTCCAGCCGGATATCCCGTTCTTTTTCATAGAAATCATAATTACCTGAGAAAACGGTGATTTTTTTATTGGATACTTCGGCAATCCGATTGCAAACATTGTTCATAAAATCACGATCATGGGTGGTCATAAAAATAGAACCTTTAAAATTTTTAAGCCAGTCCTCCAGCCAGAGAATGGTTTCCAAATCAAGATAATTGGTAGGCTCATCCATGATAATAAGATCAGGTTTGGTGACCAGGACTTTGGCCAAAGCGATGCGCATTTTCCAGCCGCCGCTAAATTCATCTGTTTTTTTCAGGTGATCTAATGGGCCAATTCCAAGTCCGGTTAGGATTTGTTCTGCCCGCACTTCCAGGTCATATCCACCGACTTTTTCAAATTCAATCTGGGCCTGTCCCATCTTATCCAATACCAAACTCATTTGTTCCGGGGAAAGATCGTTATAATTTTCCAGAGTTTGTTCATATTCCTTGAGTTTATTTTTAAGTAAGCAAGTAAATTGATCACCTTCAATTACTTCTTGAAGCGCAGTGCGGCCTTGCATTTCTCCCACGCTTTGAGAAAAATAGGAGATACGATAAAGGCCTGGAAAACTAATTTGTCCCGAATCGGGTCGCTCTTCGTTCATGATAAGGCGAAATAGGGTGGTTTTGCCCGTGCCGTTGGCCCCTACCAAGCCGAATTTTTCACCCGGATTAATTTGAAAAGTAGCATTTTGATAGAGATAGATTCCACCGTAAGACTTGGAAATATTGGATAAATTCAGCATGCACAGGATCCTTTAAAAAAAACGTTGATTGTTTCTTACGATAAAAGAATGTTACATACAAGTCATATCTGCAGTTAGAACTTTTTTTTTGGTCTTTCGTATGAATCAATTGCCCATTTATGAAATGTAAAATAAAATTTGATTTTAGCTTCATGGATGAAAAGATGAAATTGCTTATATGTATTTTATTGATGATGGTGATCGTAGGCCCACTAGAAGGGGCGGCGTGGAAAAAGTATCCGTATAACGAACCCGGATCTTCGATTACATTTCCTCAAGATGAAGGAAGACATCGGGGAGTTGCCAATCTGGAGTGGTGGTATGTGGTGTTACACGCTAAGGGACAGATTACCGGGCATGAGTATTCAATATTGGTCACTCATTTTAATAACACTTTTCGCTTTTTTACGATTACAGATTTGACTGATAAAACCCATGAGAGTGGAACCACCAGGGGAAAATTAAAGGCCCATGCAAAGTACATGGACGTAAATCAGTTTACTGATTATGGTCATGACTATTTCCGCGTAAAAAAAGATGACCGAGGTGCTTTGATACCCTTTGAATATGAGATTGAAACCCATCATGACAGCATGTATCTGAAGGCTGATTTCGTGGCCTTAAGGCCTCCTATGATGGTTATGAAAAATGGTCATTTTAAGATAGGTAAAAGTGGCCAAACCTTTTACTATTCACTCACTCGTTTGCAAGCGAGGGGGGTATTAACCTATCACGGGATCACTGAACCGTTTGAAGCCACAGCATGGATGGATCATCAGTGGGGACCTTTTTTTGTTTCTCCCATTGAAGTTGGAAAACTCTTTGAATCATATGAGTGGTTTTCTATTCAGCTGGATGATGGAAGTGATCTTATGTTGATTAATATTTATGACCGTCATTTTAGATTACCCAAGACTCTCGATTATGGCGCAGTGGAGATCCTCGATCAAAACAATATGAACAAGCACACAGTCGATAGAATCTTTAAGCGTAAGAAATATTGGCAGGACCCTGTGAGTGGCCATACGATGTCCATGGGATGGACACTGGAAGTAATTGATTGGGATTTATCGTTAAACATGGAGCCGGATTTTTACGAACAGATGGTTAAGATGCCACTTAATGGAGATTTTTGGGAAGGCAGCATTTCGGTCAAGGGATATCATAGGGGAAAATATGTGGAAGGCCGCGCTTTTGGTGAGTTGATTCATCGATTCCAAATTCCCAGAATAAAAATGGCTCCTGTCAAAAAAAATTACCATTTAAATGACATGATTAAAGTGAAGTTTCAGATTGAAAATCCAGATGAAGGCAATCCTTTGAAGTTTAGGGTTTATGCCATAGATGCCAATAATCAATATTTGTTAAAAGAGCTCAATCACATTGAGGAAATTCATATCAGGGCGGGGGATTTACTTGGCATGTTCAATACCAAAGCCTATCAATTCAAGGTGGAGGCATTATCGGTGGATGAGTCTATGGTAGGGGCGAGGGTCACCAAGTCGTTTAAAATAAAATAAGTTTTGATTTCGTGATGAAATTACCCGGGTAAGACGGTCGGTCATGGGGCATAATAAGCCGCTATTGTTTCCCAAATTTATAAACGTTACAATTAATTATAAATTGTTTACAGGAATGCGTATTTTGAATGCGTTGTTAGTCTATGTAAAAAATATTCTGATTAAGAATAACCTCGCCACTCATGAACAGTTTGAGTCTGCGCTTTTGTGTCTCGAAAAAAATCCTGATTCAAATATATTAAAGGTTTTGTTAAAACTTCAGATTATTAATAAAGATCAGGCCATAAAAATTAAAAATGGCTTTGAAGCTTATCAGACCCGGAAAAAAAACCAAGTGGATTCTGATGCTAGCGCCGACCCGGTGGCTGCTACGGATGATGATATAAAAAAAGTTCCCCCTGTAGAAAAGGTTACCCATGAGATAGTGCAAGGTGTGGCAATGAGTGGATCGCTTCTGGAAAAATACCTGCAGGATGCCAGATCAAAAGGGGCCTCTGATTTTCATATAGTGTCGGGAGCAGCACCCATGATCCGAGTGGATGGGGCACTGATGCCCGCAAGTGATCAAGTGTTAAGTCATGATGAGGCCAAGAAAATAATTTATAGTGGATTACATGAAGCTCAAAAAAAATATTTTGAAGAGCATAATTATTTGGAGTGTTGTCTGGTCTTTTCTCAAAATGAGAGATACCGGACTTGTCTGGTTAATCAACACCGAGGAATTGATGGATCGTTTAGAATCATTTCAACCACGATACCGACTCTGGAAGGACTGGGATTACCTGCGGATTTAAAAAAATTAATTTCTTTTGCCACCGGAATAATATTTTTAACCGGGCCTAGCGGTACCGGGAAATCTTCCACCATGGCGGCCTTGGCAGAATTAATCAACCAGGATAGACAGGATCATATTATCACCCTCGAAGATCCTATTGAGTTTGTCTATCAATCCAAAAAGTGTCATATAAGTCAAAGACAGCTGATTGATCACACCGAATCCTTCTCGACTGCCCTGAAAGGTGCTTTGAGAGAGGATCCGGACATTATCATTCTTGGTGAAATGAGAGATTATGAAACGGCTTCTTTGGCCTTGACCGCCGCCGAAACTGGTCACTTGGTTATGACGACGTTGCATACCACCAGCGCTGTACGAACAATTGAGCGAGTTTTGGATATGTTTCCACCCGATAAAGTTTTTCAAATTAGGGCCATGCTGGCCAAATCATTAAGAGCGGTCATTTGTCAGAAGTTGATACCAAGAGCAGATGGGAAAGGCAGAGTGGCCGCTTTAGAAATAATGTATAACAATAATGCCATTTCCAATCTCATCTCTACAGATAAAATGATTGCGGTATCGTCCACCATTCAGACCAGTAAAAATGAGGGTATGATACTGATGGATGTTTATATCCAAGAATTACTCGCAAAAGGTATCATTAAGCAAGAAGATGCCCAAAAAGTAGTGGAAGATAAAAAAAGAATCACTCCTAAAAAATCATTAAGAGGTTAAATGGCGAAGATAGATTATTTATTTGAGCAAATGTTAAAATGTGGGGGATCCGATCTGCATTTGTCCGAGGGATTTCGGCCAAAAATAAGAGAGCATGGATCGATTCGAGAACTGTCTGATGAAAAAATATTAACTTCAGCTATTATGGAAGACTATTTAGCGGAAATCTGTCCAAGGGATAAATGGCAAAAGTATAAAAAGACCAACGATATTGATTTTGCTTACGCTAAGGATATGAATTCGAGATTTCGGGCCAATTATTTTCGTCAAATTCATGGAATGGGAGCAGTGTTTCGGATTATTCCAAACGAAATATTGACTATTGAACAACTGAATGTTCCCCAAGTCATTACTAGCTTTGCCGAACTGACGAGTGGTTTAGTATTGGTGACCGGCCCGACCGGGTCAGGCAAATCCACTACTTTGGCCGCCATTATTAATCATATTAATGAAAATTATCATAGATATATTTTAACGATTGAAGAGCCGATCGAGTTTGTGCATAAAAATAAAAAAAGTATTTTTTGTCATCGGGAAGTTGGCATTCATGTCAATTCTTTTGCGGAAGGTTTAAAAGTTTCCACTCGACAGGATCTGGATGTTGTTTTGGTGGGTGAGATGAGAGACTATGAAACCATCTCTCTGGCTTTAACGGCGGCTTCGATGGGAACGCTGGTGTTTGGCACCCTTCATACCAATTCTGCTATCAAGACCATTAACCGGATTATTGATGTCTTTCCTTCTGAATTACAAAAACAAGCCAGGGGTATGCTGGCCAACTCGCTAAAGGGAGTCTGTGCTCAACTGCTTATGAAACGCACTGACACAGGCCGGGTGGCGGTTAATGAAGTCCTGCTTGATATTCAAGGTCTCGCCACTTCGATTAGAGAAAGTAATCTATCCAATATCGGAAATTTGATGTTGTCTGGAAAATCGATGGGAATGGTTACCATGGATGATTCCATTAAGGAAAAGTTGGATGCGGGAATTGTTTTTGCCAAAGAAGCCTATCAGAAAGCCGAGAATAAGGAAATGTTTGAGGCCAAACTGAAGCAGGAAGAGAGTAAAAAATAATTTTAGTTATTGAAGGGAAGCACAAAATAAAACATCACTGCAAAAAAGGAGAGGTTTCCAAGTAACACACATAAGTGCCAGATTTCGTGGTTGCCAAAATAGGGAGGGTATGGATTGGGGCGGCCTTTTTGAAAAATAATGGCACCAATGGTGAAAAATAAACCACCCATTAGCATAAGCAGAATGGCAGTCATCGGAAGTTTTTCAAGCAGTGTTTTGATAAAAAAAATAGCTAACCATCCCATGGAAAAATAAGTCAGGTTGGAAAGCGTTTCAGACATGGTTTTAAAAAAAATTGACTTGATAGTTATATGAAAAATCGCCAATCCCCAGGTGAGACCAAATAAAAGCCAGCCAACCCAGTCACCTAGAATAATCAGGCAAATGGGGGTATAGGTTCCCGCAATAAGCAAATAGATGGCGCAATGATCAAGTATCCCGAGCACTCTTCGGTATTTGTTAAAAAGTAAAAAAAAGTGAAGTAAGGTGCTAAAGAGGAAGGATAGTAGGAGGGTAATACCATAAATCGAGAAACTGATGATATGAAGTGCCCCCTGATCAAGGGCCGCAAAAACTACCAAAATAGTCAGCCCCGCCAGAGATAAAATGGTACCGATCAGATGACTGATTGAGTTGAAATATTCATTGCTATCCTTGGATGAAATCATAGGATCCATTTCTGATTTGTTTTTAATCATCGTGAATACTCCTTTGCATTTTATTCACTTAATTGTATGATGACCACAAAATGATCCATTCTGGCAATTTATTAGTAAAATAGCCAATAAAAAAACAAGGGGACAATTATGATGAATAAGATTTTATTTTTAGCTTTAATGTTTCTAGTTTCTTCTTTCAACGTCTTTGCTTACACAATTGAAATGCAAACTAGAGTCAGCAATACCCGTATTCCGACTTCTTCAGCCTATAATCCGCTCATTATCTCAGCTTTCGGGAAAACTGCCATGGGTGGCCAATATGGAGTAACAGTGCATGTGGATGGTATTGGGCAAGGCTTCTATAATTATGATGCCGTCTTTTATCCAGTGGAAGGGACACTTATTAAACAAGGCAAAGAACTTTTCCTCCAAAGGGATGGCGAATCCGAGCTGATTTTGCTTGCTAAGAAAGGATTTTTTGGAATTTGGGCACCGGTAGAAGGTGTTGAAATCCAGTCGGATTTGGTTGCCCGTGGTTCTTCCTATCATGCTCAAGTGGTTATTCATATTGACTAGTAAGGGTAATGAATATTTCCGGTAATCTTTAAAATTTCTGGAACTCAATGCTAAGCTTAAAAGAGATCTATAAAAAAGACATCTTTATTTTCGATTGTGATGGCGTTGTTTTGGATTCTAACCAATTCAAAACCGACGCCTATTACGAAATTCTAAAAAATTTTGATGACCAAAAAGCTTTGGATTTTGCCCAATTTCATAGAGAAAATGGGGGGATTTCACGGTTTGTTAAGTTTGAACTTTTCTTTCAGAAATATTTAGGGAGTGTAAATTTCAAGGAATTAGCGCAGGAAGCTTCCAGACAGTATGCGGTACTGACAATTCAAAAACTTAAAACCGCCAAGGTTAATGAAGGTTTTTTTGACTTGCTCAAGATCATAAAAGGTAAAAAGTATATTGTCTCTGGGGGGGCACAAGATGACCTAATCGATGTGTTCAAATTCAAGAAAATGGATCAATTATTTGATGGAATTTATGGTAGTCCGCCGGATAAATATCAGATTTTTGAAGGTTTGAATATTGATGTAAATAAAGCCATTTATTTTGGCGATAGCCGTTTTGATTTCGAGGTGGCCAATTTTTTCAATGTTGATTTTGTTTTTATGAAAAAGCTTACCGAATTTTCTAAGTGGGAGGAGTATTTCGCCTCCAAAGATGTCCTAATACTTGATGATTTTACCGATATTTTAAAAGTGAAGGCTTAATTAAAACCTTTCTTAAAACAGATAGTGGATTATCCATATCGGGAATCAATTTCTCCATTTTTAAAAAGTCTATATTTTCATAAAGTTGTAGTATAAAATTATTACAGTAGGTTTATATTAGGAGAGTGGGGATGCTATCTCGAGAAATTAATATTCTAGTGGTTGATGATGTAAAGGCCATGCGTAAATACATTATCAGAAAACTCAAAGTATTAGGGTTTCAAAATTTTGATGAGGCGGAAAACGGTGAAGAGGCCTGGGGGAAAATTAATACAGGTAAAATTCATCTGGTTTTATCCGATGTCAATATGCCTATCATGAATGGTATTGATTGTTTGAAAACTGTAAGAAATAGTGCCTCTCATCGGGATATACCATTTATTCTTATCACTGCGGAAATGGAGGAAAAAACCAAAAGACAAGCGGAAGAGGCCAAGGCCACGGCTTATCTGGTTAAGCCATTTAATGACGAAGATTTAGCTTACGAATTGGAAAAAATTGGTGCAGGAGCTACTCATATCACCGAAGGCATGCTCGTAAATAAGCATAAAGAAAAACATGAAATGAAAAAGGTAGGGGATGAGGCCTTCTTGGATACTATTTTAGAGGGAGTTGAGGATGTGCTTTCTGATCAGTGCGGAGTCACCTTAAAAGTCGGGATGACTCAACGGGTGGCGCCTGGAAAAGCATGGGGGGTGCAAAGCGATGCTCAGATTTCTTCAGTGTCATACCTCATTTCTGATCAGAAAGAATTTTCCATTATTATTTATTTTGATGAAAAGGTATATCTGGCCTACGCTTCCAGAATGTTTGGTAAGCAATTTGAACATATTAATGAAGCGGGGGATGATCTGGCGGGGGAATGGTTAAGCATTGCACTCGGTTCGATTAAAAAAGTATGTAATGACGATTTGGGATGGAGTTTTTCCAATATGATTCCGACTACCATCAAAGGGAAACAATTGATTATTGGCAGTCAGGAAAAATCCATTGTGGTATGCCCCTTTGAATCATCCATTGGTACTTTTCATTTAATTTTAAGTATGGGAGCCGAAAAAGTGGCCCCTTGGGATAATGCGGTTAATGCTGGTTAAATATTAAAGAAAAATTATGAGTAAATTAAAAGCAGTCCTGTTTGATCTGGACGGAACGATTATTAACACAGAACCTATTCACGCACAGGCTTTTTTTGAAACGTTCAGACATTTTAAAATTGGGCCGGATGAAAAAAAATTTGCCGATGATTTCCTGGGTGCTTCAGACTATGATGTGTGGAAAGCAGTGGTACTGGATAAACAGGCAACCATTAACTTCATCGATTTTAGAAATATTAAAAATAAATTTTTTTCCGCTATTTTGAACGAGTCAACCATGGTTAGCCTTAACGGATTACTAACTAAAGGAGTGACCGATTTTATTTTCAAACTAGCAAATCAAAAAATGAAACTGGGTCTGGTGACGGCCAGTGATTTGTTTCAGACTTCGATAGTATTAAAAAAAATTGGATTTGAGCATTGTTTTGCTACTATTTGTACGGCGACCGATACTTTTTTCTCAAAACCAAATCCCTCTCCATATTTTTACACGATGAGACAGTTACACGTTAAAACGGAAGATATTATCATCTTTGAGGATTCCTATTTTGGACTGAGTGCTGCCATGCAAACCGGGGCAGAAGTGATCGGGCTGGCCACCAACGCCAAGGTAAAAGAAAATATAAAATTTAAAAAGCTTCAATTCATAAATGATTTCAAGGATGACTTATGTTTAAACTTTGGTTAATGCTTATGGTGATGATGTTTGGCCTCGCCGATGATTATGCATTGGCATTTGATAAAAATGGACATCGAATAATTGCCAAAATTGCCGCACTTCACCTGGACCCCTCTAGTAAAATTAAACTGAAAGATTTAATCGGCAATAAGTTATTGGAGGAAATTAGCAACTGGCCGGATGAAATTAAATCAGATGAGCTATTAGCTTCTCCTCAGCAAAACTGGCATTATATAAATTTACTGACGAAAAACTATCAAAAATTAAAATCAGATGAAACCTATGAAAAATATTTTAAGCAATACCCTGCTTTAAGTTATGCTGAAATACAAAGCAAAATAAAACCTGATTATCAAAAATTAAAAGGTGATTTAATTTGGGCCATCGATACGTTTAGAAATATTTTAAATGATAAAAGGAAAACTAAAAATCAAAGAGCGGAAGCCCTGTTTTTTTTGGTTCATTTTATAGGCGATTTACACCAGCCACTGCATTGTGGTTATGCACATGATAGAGGAGGAAATGAAACTAGTGTTTTATGGCATCAACAAAAAACCAATTTACATGCCATTTGGGATAGTGAAATGATAGAAATGTCCAAACTTTCCTATACCGAGTATGTGCAATTTATCTACAAAAAAGAGGAGATGATGATCGCTGAAATCACTAAAGGCGACGTGCTTGATTGGGCATATGAATCTGTGGATATGAGGGATTCATTTTATGAGCTGGTTAAAAATGCCAAGTATCAAGGTAAATACAAGGAATATAAATATCATTACGATTTTGTCAAAATCTTGAATAATCGACTGGTCTTTGCTGGCATCAGACTTTCTAAAATCATTAATGATGCGCTTTAAATGATGATCTGTTTATAAGAAAAAATTTCCGGTTTTATGCATGATTTATAAGAAATCTATGATGATGTTCTTTGATAACCGATAAACATCTGGAAGCTTTTGTTTATCAGAGGGCCTAAGTGATGAGTAACAACCTAATAATTATTAATAACTGGGATGAATTATTAAATGAACTGTATAAAAACTCCTGGAATGAGGGGTTGGAACGATATCGATCAAGTTTTGTGTTTCGGGGCTTAAATGATGCCAGTTATGACTTGCAGACTTCACTTATGCGCCTGGGAGGTAACTATCCGGCGTTGGAAAAACATGTGATTCGTAATTTTTGTAAATATGCCCATGGTAGTCTGGTGGAGTTTGATTCCATTTGGAACTGGCTCTCGCTGGCCCAACATCACGGACTGCCTACTCGAATGCTGGATTGGACGTATTCTCCGCTTATTGCGGCCCATTTTGCTACGGCCAATCTTTATAAGTTTAACGAGGATTCCGCCATTTGGGCGGTTGATTATTATGAATTACGTAATTTTTTACCGAAAAAATTGAAAAAAATTTTGAAAGATGAAGGGGCCAACGTTTTCACGGCGAAAATGCTTTCCAAGACGGTTGATTCATTGGAAGATTTTATGAATATTTCAGATAGTAATTTTTTGGTTTTTATGGAACCCGCTTCCATCGACCAAAGGATCACCAACCAGTTTGCCTTATTCTCTCTCATGAGTGATCAAACCATAACCGTGGATCAATGGCTTACCCATCATCCGAACTTATGGAAGAAGATTATTATCAAGTCACATGCCAAATGGGAAATACGTGACAAATTAGATCAGGCAAATATTACTGAAAGAGTTCTCTTTCCAGGTCTGGATGGGCTTGGAAAATGGTTAAAAAGAGTTTATACCCCCAAGGCCAGTTGGCTTAAAATGATCGACTCCAAGGCCGCATGATTTATATACAATTTAAATAAATGTTTTTACAATAATCAAAACGTCATTTTAAATAATGAAAGGAGTCGGTATGAAAAAAATACTTTCGGTGGTGTGTTTACTGGTTTTGTGTGGATCATGTGCCTCTGGTCCAATTACTATGACTAAAAAAGGTAAAGAGGTGCAAATTGTCCATAAATCGAACGTATCAAGCTGTGATATTGTCGGAAAAGTATTTGGCAAGGATGAAACAGGTAGTGAAGAGCTGGCCAAAATAGATTTGCAAAATGCCGCCGCTGATATGGAAGTGGATACAGTAGTTATTACAGAAACTATTCAAAATGGAAAGATTGTGGTAATTCATGCCATGGGGTATAGATGCAATCAAGAAGAATAAATGAGTGGTGATTATTATCGTTCAATGTGTAATAAATGCCTTCGTCCAACGAAGGCATGTTTTTGTGAAGAGATCGTTTCTTTTGCCACGCAGTTTGAGTTTCGTATTTTAATGCATCCCAAGGAGGCCAAATATTCCCATATAGGCACCGGCAGAATGGCCAATCTGGTTTTAAATAATTGCCAAATTATAGTGGGAGCGACCTTCGATAATGATCCCCAGGTACAAAAGCTGATTCATGCAAAAGAATATTTTCCCATGGTGCTTTATCCAGGAGAAAATGCCATTAATATTTCCCGACAATCCCTGGCCAAAGATTATTTTCAAAATAAAAAACCACTTATTTTTATTTTAGATGGAACTTGGCCTTGTGCCAAATCCATGATGAGGGATAGTAAAACTCTTCATGGATTACCCCGTTTAAGTTTTGATTCGGTGACAGAGTCAAAATTTTCTATCCGCCATCAACCGGCCAAGTTTTGTTTATCAACCATTGAATCCATTTATCAAGTGCTTTTGAACCTGGAAAGACAAGGCCTGGAAAACTTAGGTGATAAAAAGGAAATGCTCTTGTCATGTTTACAAAAACTGGTCAACTTTCAGAAAAAATGTGCGGATGATCCCAATTTAAAAACCGTTTATCGCCGGAGGCACTCCTATAAAGATCCTTCCTTGAGGAGGGCATCGAAAAAGTGGCAAGATCGGAAAATTTGTTTTGAGGATCGTAATTATTCCTAGTTACAAAATCGTCAATTAAAGTCCATATGTTTTGGCAATAAGCTCAATGGGATGAAAATGATTTTTATCAGGCCGCAGGTGATTTAGTTGCATCAAGCAGCTGCCACAATCAGAAATGCCAAAATCAAATGACAGGTCAGATAATTCATTTAGTTTTTTTTGGGCAATGGAATTGGAAATTAAGGAATGATCTTTGGTCAGTCCAAAAGTACCAGAAAGTCCGCAGCAACCGCTTGCCAGTTTATGAACTTTCAGGCCACTGATGTTATTTAGTAACTGGCATGATGAATATGGATTGGGAAGTTTTTTTTGATGGCAGGAAAGATGAAAGGCCACTTCAAAGTCAAGGGTGGTATTAAAGGGGCGTAGCTGGCCTTCCTGATAAAGCTTCAGTAGAAAATCAGCATAGAAAATGCAGATGTCTGTTAAAAGCTTGCTATCTTGCTTGTTTAAAAGATGCTGATATTCATTGGTAAGCATGAGAAAAGCAGAGGGTTCAGTGACAATGATCTTCGCACCCTTGGATATAAGCGGTAATAGAATTTTTAAATTAGAATGTATGATACTCGAAACTTTCTTGGTTTTGGCATAAGTGTATTCAATCACACCGGAATTAAGTGCCTGTGGAATAAAAATTTCAATATTGTTGTATTTGAAAATATCAATCAAGTTGTCGGTGATTTTGGTATTGATGGTGCCACTATAAATATCACTAAAATAAACCAGCTTGGCCTGATTGAAGCGTGGCCGTATTTTGCTATTTATAGCTGGGAATGATCTGGTGGTATCAAGATTTAAAAAGGTGGATTGGAACATTTTGGTAAGAGATAAATTATTTAAGGTGTTAGCAAGCTTGGGAAAAAGACCAAGTTTTAAAATCAGCGTTGCCAGATTATCAATGAAAAGCTGAGGAAGCTTTAGAGGAGTCTTTTTATTGATGAGGGCCTTCATTTCATAAATAATTTTTAAAGTGGATACGTTACTTGGACAATTTTCTTCACATCTGCCGCAACCTAAGCAGTAATTATAAATTTGTTTGAGTTCATTATAATCAAGCTTGGTTAAAGTTCCCTGCATAAACGCCTTGGCGGTATTGACTTTGGCCCTGGGAGTATGAAATTCATACCCCGTCGATTTAAATACCGGACACATATCCACATCATCCAGATTAGACCGGCATGCTCCGCATCCGTTACACTTGTCAATTTCTTGAGTAAAAAGGTCATTGTTCCAATTTAAATCAAGACAGAAATTTGGATTAATTTTATATTCAATAAATTTTAAAAATTCACTCCAAGTTTCAACTTGAGGTGCTCCCGTTTTTTTATCCGGGTTTAAACGATTATCCGGATCGAGCATTTTTTTAATATTCTTAAAAAGCTCAAACATTTCTAAACCATATTGTTTTTTGATAAACGGGCCGCGGAGGTAGCCGTCGCCATGTTCACCACTAATGGTGCCTTTTATCTTTAAAGTATGGTTATAAACTTCATCACAAATCAGGGGTAAAAGTTTAAGCGTATGGGGGGCTTTCATATTTAAAAAGGGACGCAGATGGACCGTACCATCTCCTGCATGGCCAAATGTTAAATAGGTGAGGTTGAATTTTTTAAGAATATTTTCCACCCCCATGATGTATTCTTTTAAATTTTTAGGATCGACACAGACATCTTCAATGAAAGGAAGTGGCTGATGACTTCCCGGAACTCTGTTAATAAGCCCTGCGACTTGTTTCCTTAGATTCCAAGCATGGTCTCTGGTGATGGGATTTAAATATTCCTTCAGAGTGTGCGGGAGGTGATGGTCATTTAATTTTGTGGTAATTAAATTAATCGTGGGGGTGTTAGTGTTATCCTTAAGCGCGGGCAATTCAACTAGAAGGATGGAGGCAATACTTTCAGGAAATAATTCTTTGTAAATTTTATTTTCCCTGGCCATTTTTAAACATACATCATCAATTATTTCAACGGCACTCGGGGAAAATTCTAAAAGTAATGAGGCGGCGGATAAGGCATCAAAGCGGTTTTCGAAATGAATACTGATGAGGTTGGTGTCAATCATGGTACCCAGTTGCAAGGTGGCCTCTAGAATAATCCCAAGGGTTCCTTCCGAGGCCAAAAATAATTGTCCCAGATCAAAACTATTATCCTTAATGACGTTGTAAAGCAGATAGCCGTGACGGTTTCTGGGAGTGTTTGGCCAGGTTTTTTTTATAATATCGATATGGTTTAAAATTAATGTTTGGACATTTGCCAGTACGTTATCGGTCTGGGTGTTGATGATTTTTCCATCAGCTAACATTATTTTTAGGTTTTTAACCCATCTAGAGGTCATGCCGTACTTGAGGGAATGGGCACCGGTGGAATTGTTGGCAATCATTCCTCCGATCGTGCAACGGTTGCTGGTGGCCGGATCCGGGCCAAAAATGAGTCGGTCTTTTACTAAATAATTATTGAGCACGCCGTGAACAACTCCCGGCAAAAGTACCACTGATTGGGAAGTAACATCGTACTCAACTATTCGGTTAAAATATTTAGAAAAGTCTATTACTATACCAGACGTTAAAGATTCCCCGGCCAAGCCGGTTCCTCCTCCCCTGGGAGCAATGACTAAATTATTGACTTTGGCAAACTCTATTAGGTGAAAAACGTCCTCTGTGGTTTTGGGATGGGCCACCAGCCTAGGGGTGCGTTTAAACATTGAAGCGTCGGTTGAATAAATTGTGCGAATTAATTGGGAATCAAAAACATCCCCTTGGATTCTTTGTTTTAATTTATTAATTTGTGACTTAGATATATTCAAAATCTTGTCCTTCCTGTAACAGCCTAACACTGGAAAATAATATTGAAAACAGGTCTTAATCAAAATTACTTATAAAAATAAAACTTGATAAAGTGCTTCGCTTGATAGATAACATTAGTGAAAAAAAGTCAAAAAATTAACAATGGTTGGAGGAGTTATGGCCTATAAAATTTCTGATGAATGTACTATGTGTGGAGCATGTGCTTCCGAGTGTCCGGTAGATGCGATTAGTGAAGGTGATGATAAATACGTTATTGATGCTGATACTTGTACAGATTGCGGAGCTTGTGCAGAAGTATGCCCCATGGAGGCCATTGCACAAGGTTAATTGATAATCAATGTATAAAAAGAAAAAAGCACTCAGATCATGAGTGCTTTTTTTTTATGTGCGCTAAAATGCTTTATAGACGGGTATCTCATGCAACCTAAGGCGACGTGGGCGACTAGTCGGAGGAATCATGTAATACCGCTCGTCTAGCAAATTTTCAAATTTGGTGGAATCTTGGAATAAATTGTTGGCCTGGATAAACGCCACCATATCTCGAAGTTCTTTGGAATTGAAATTCATTTTGCGCCAAACCGGACGTTCTAGGGTTTGGCCTATAAACCTTTTTCCCGAAGCAATCAGGATAGGGAAGATTTTATTTAAATCATTTGATTGTCCGATACTTTCAAAGGTCATTTTTAAAATGGAATTATCTTCCATGAGGCCATCAGATTCCTTGTATTTAATAAGATCAATTCCCTCAATGGTTACATATCTTTTGAAAAGATATGAGGTGATGGTATTGGTGTGATAGTTAAAAACTTCCCTGATTCCATCTCTTTCTTTTACGATAGGCAGGTCATAGGGATTGCTTTTTTGGTTATAGGCAAGCAGCTCTCTGGTGCCATCGTCAGTTTGTCGGGTAAATGACCGGGTTTGTTCGATAGGGTGACTTACATAAAAATCAAGCAGAATACCGATCTCTGCTTTTTGTGGGGAAGTGGCCCTGGTAAATCCTTTTTCGCTAAAGGCCGCATAGATAAAGTCAGCATAATATTTAAACCAGGGATTATCAATAGAGAGGGAAGCGTTGTTGGGAAAAACATATATTTTTTTAGAAGAATAAGTAAAGTCTTGATTAAAATATGAATCAACCTTTATGTGTACGATTTTTTCCAAGTCAAAATTGGCCACAATGTTGTCATAATCAAAATCAAAGGTGGATTGAGCACAAGCAGATAATAGCAAAAGAGACATAATTATAAGATTACGCATATCACCTGTTCGATAAAAATGAGAAATTGCTAAGTAAAAACGGTGGTTTTTTTTTAGGCAGGAAAAAAATGCTTAATAGCTGCGCATAAGTCCGACTAAGATACCAGCAATTTGAAATTCGGAGGCTTTGGGATCGACGATAATTGGTTTCATCGTTTCATTTTTAGGTCGCAGTTCTATGTGGGAACGGTTTGAATAAAATTGTTTTATCGTAGCGTCTCCGTCAATTATAGCGACCACTGTTTGGCCTTGTTCAGCGGTTTTTTGATACTTAATGATTGCAATATCTCCATCGCATATATGATCTTCAATCATAGAATTCCCGTGGATGGTGAGGGCATAATGTTTATGCCCTTTGGTTAACATGAAACTGGGAACTTCCAAGGTGGTGGTGGGGTTTTCAATTGCTTCAATAGGAATACCAGCGGCCACATCTCCTAAGAGAGGGATTTCGGTAAGATTAATCTGGTTATTATTATTTTTAACGATTTTAAGTCCTTGGCGTTTATTCCAGTCTCTTTCTAAATAATTGGCCTCTTCCAGATAAGTAATATAGCGCTGAACTGAGCCAAACGATTTTAGTCCAAAGTGTTCTTTAATTTCTTTTTGAGTAGGCGCAATTTGGTAGGTGTTAGAATACTCCAATATATAATCAAAGACTTCTTTTTGTTTTTTGGTGATCGACATACGCACTCCTGATAGAAAAAATTCTATGCGTAAATAAAGCGTAAGTCAAGCAATTAAATGGAAAACAGTACTCCAAAACCTATACCATAGTTGTGGATGTGAAATTGGTGCTCAGAATGATCGACGTACAAGTTATCGTAGGAAGTATAGTTATTAGTAATTTTCAAATTGCGATAGGTATATTCAATGTTGGAATAGACTCCAAACCAAGTATTAAATTCAAAGAGGGCCTCTGCTAAATAACCCAGTTCGTGGCCTTTGGATGTGTGAGAATGTTCTGATTTTTCAAACAGATAAGATAAATTGATTTCGTTCATGATTTTAAATTTTTCTTTTGAGAAGACGACGTAATTAATAGTGGTACTCAGCATAGGGTTCATAATATTGGTAAAGTTATAGTATGGGCCAAAACTGTTTCCGGTGGCATAGGGGGTTTCGGTTTCACCTAGACCCAGTCTTAGGTAAGTTTTGGGGTTGAAAAAGACTGATGCAAAAAGAAAGCGGCGTCCCCAATGATACTTGGAATTATCATCATCTTTACAGTCGGGGCCGGTACACATTTGTTTTGCCAATTTAAATTTACGATCTCCCTCATTGATACTGATTCCGGCGGCAATGTTTTTATGAAAGCGCCAGGTATATTCCAAACGAAAATCACCTTTAGGTTCGGCATAATAAGTTTCACTTTTGTGAGTGTAGGGATTGGCATATCGGTAAGCTGTATTGCCAGGAATAATGCCAAATTGAATGTGATGGTGTCCGATTTTGTACTTGTTATCGGGATTAAGGGGGCCGTTTAACCAAAAACGTACCGTGGCGACTTCTTTGATTGGAGCCTTGGTGGTAGTTTGGTCAATATTTTTATTCAGCTCATCTTTGGTTTTAGCGGTTTGTTCGTCGATTTTAGCGATTTCCACAAATCCTTTTTTAGCATCGAGTTTAAGTCCTTCCGGAGCCACATATTCACCAGTTTCCTTGGCGATACCGCCTATTTCATTGGATGGGATAAACAGTTTTGTCTTGGCATCAAATTTCGCATCGGTTTCAGGTGGAATATAAATGCCAGAGTTAACATCTAAAAAACCTCCTGCTTTGGGGGCAAATTCATTTTTGGCCAGGTTGGTATAACCCTCGGCAGGCGGATCATATTTTTCGATTTTTATGTTTTCAGTTTTTTGGGCCAGTTGAGTTTCTTGTTCCAGGTTTTCTATCTTTTTTTGATTGCCATCTTGTAGTGAAGTGTTTTCCTTCATGACTTTGAACTGGGCCGGGGAAATACGAACTGGTACGGAAGGTTTCGATACATGTGTCGCGGTGGTTGAAAAACGTCCAGGATTAATTTCTACGGCCTCTTTACTATCAAGCAAATTATCAAATTCAGCAAAATCATCGCTGATTTTTGATTTGGAAGTAACATTACTGACCCAGTCAAAATAGGTGTTTTCATCACCTGGGATGTGGGGGATAAATTGGGTAGTTTGGATACTATGAGTGGGTTTGACTTTCGCCATGGCCACTTTCCCTGAGTAGGTAACAAGGGAGGTAATGCGAATTTCGGGATTATAAATGGCCTGAAAATCGGTACCCCGAACGCCTAGTGCGGCGGTACGAGTTTGAATGTATAATTTTTTGTTGTCATTTTTATTCAGTTGCGTGCGGATGGTGCCCTTTAAAAGTCCAAGGATACTGCCTTGAGCGGGATCGGATTTTTTGATTATGAATTTCGAATTGGGCCCTAGGGTGGTTTGTGAGCCATCAAAGAAGTGAATTTTCAAAACACTTTTTTCGTGAGTTAAAACGGAACTATCCTCTTGAAGGGCCTGGTTTTGAACGATAGGAGTTGCCTTGCTTTGTCCTGGTTTTAATTCGGTAGCGAGACCTTTTATAAAAATGACTTTGGCTACATCCTGTTTAGCAAAAGCAGATAGACAGCTAAACAACATGACTCCGAAAATGACAAGAGACTTCATAAATTACCCTTTAACTAGTTAAAATATTAATACTTCATTCTAGTTGATAATGTAAAAAAGTGACAAGTAAAAGTGTGAAAAAAGTCGTTTAAACGAATCATATAACATCTTCATGCCAGGGTTTCAAAAGGTTGACATTAGGAGAAATGAAACTTACATTCACGAACAACGGGAATGTTTTTAGGGAGGAGTTGATTATGAGTAGAACGCTAATTATACTGACTTTTGGGTTGTTTGGCCTGTGTTTTTCAAATGTAAGTTGGGGTGCAAGTGAAGCTATTCCTTTTGAACAATATGATACGATTTCAGCTAACAAAAATGCCCATACCACTTCTGAACTTGATTATTTTACGATTGCCTCAGTAGAGATAAGAGAAGTTAACCAGGATAACCAAACAGAAAAAATGGATAAAAGTGATGATGGAACGTCTAACTGGCTCGGGGATATCGTTTTAATTGTTGATCAATTGATGGCCATGGGTAAAAAAGTGTGGACAGTAATTGACGCTGGAAGACCCGTGGTTACTGCAAAATTTAAACCCATTTCAGTTTTGCCTTATCTGGCGCAACCCGAAATATCCTTTCTATCAATGAGCAATTGGTCCATACCTAAAGTGCAACAATATGAGGTGGTTTATAAGAACGTTTACGGGGGCACCGTGGTTAATTTTTCATTTATGGTTACTTTTCAACACGACGGTGCTTATAAGGGAATTGGTAAATATTTGACCGGGGTCAATATTATTCCCTCCAATATTTCGGTGGCCTGGGGCTATAAGTTTGATTGTAAATCCGAATTAATGGCCATATCCAACCTTGGCACTTTAGAAGGCCCGCTTGCCGGTGCCACTATTCAACTTGATTATATTACATCTACTCCTTTGAAAGAATCCAGAAGTAGTATTATATTTCATATCGTAGGCGATGGAAGATTGATTAAATTATAGTTATTTTTTTTAAAAAAATTCCCATTTTCTGCCACATTTTACACAAAAAACCGTAACATACGAATGCTGACAAAGAATCCAAAGGATGTTAAAACACCTGCTTGGGTTACATTGGCCGGGGAGTTTATTAATGAACGAAAATATTTATGAAAATGAGAATGTTTTAAGAAAAGAAAAGCGTAGAAAACTTCATGAGATGAGAAAAAATGGCATAAATCCCTATCCCTATAAATATGATCGGACTTGTTCGTTGGAAGAAATTAGAAAAAAGTTTGAAAATATTGAATCTGGAGAAAAAAAAGAGGATCAGACTTTTAAGTTATGCGGACGATTGATGGCCCAAAGAACGATGGGAAAGGCCACTTTTTTGAATATTATGGATCAGTATGCATCCATTCAAGTCTATATTCAAAATGGTGAATTGGATGAAATAGGTCAGAAAAGTTTTGACTTAATTGATATTGGTGATTTTGTAGGTGTCGGTGGCTTTATTTTTAAAACTAAAAAAGGTGAGTTATCCCTATTTGCCAAAAGTTTTGAAGTGCTTTGTAAAACGCTAGAACCTTTGCCCGAAAAATTTCATGGGATCAGCGATCCTGAAATTAAATATCGCTACCGTCATCTTGATTTGATTATGGATCCGCAATCTAGAAAGGTTTTTGAAACCAGTTCAAAAATCATTAAGGAAATTAGAAGTTACCTGGATGAGGAAGGCTTTTTAGAGGTGGAAACTCCTATTTTACAACCAATTTATGGTGGAGCCGCCGCCGAACCATTTCAAACTCACCATCGTGCCTTGGATATGCCTCTCTATATGAAAATATCCCCTGAACTATATTTAAAAAGGCTGATCGTGGGCGGCTACGAAAAAGTTTATGATTTGGGCAAGAATTTTCGAAATGAGGGGGTGGATCGGACCCATAATCCTGAATTTACCATGCTAGAGTGGTATGAAGCATGGACTGATTATAACGATCAGATGATTCGTTTTGAGCAGTTGGTAGAAAGACTTGCGATACGAATTACCGGGAGTTCCCAAATTACCTATCAAGGAAGAGAAATTGAACTTAAGGCACCCTGGAAAAGACTTACTGTTTACGACGGACTCCGGGAATATGCCCATATTGATCCAGAAAAAATCAGTGATGATGAATTGTTTTCCATCATAAAAAAATATGATGAAGGTATGAAAGAACCTTTGATGCGTGGAAAGATGTTAATGAATCTTTTTGAATTTACGGTGGAGCCTTCTCTTTGGCAACCCACATTTATTATGGACCACCCGAAAGAAATTTCTCCGCTGACTAAAGTTCATCGTCAAAATCCAAACTTGGTTGAGCGATTTGAGCCTTTTTGCGCTGGTATGGAAATTGGTAATGCCTACTCCGAGCTTAATGATCCCGAAGACCAATTCAACCGTTTGGTCGAGCAACAAAAACAAAGATCAAAAGATAAGGAAGCGCATCCCATGGATGAAAACTTTCTCCATGCGATTGACGTTGGCATGCCACCAACCGGCGGTGTTGGCCTAGGGGTTGGCAGAATTGTCATGCTTCTTACTGATTCAACTTCTATCAGAGATGTGATTTTGTTTCCAACCATGAAACAAAAAAATTGAATTATTTTCTAAGCAACATTAATAATTTATTCCGGTCGAGATATTTGACGAAGGAAGAAAACGTGGGTCCTTCGTTTTTGTTGATTAAATGTCGGTAGAGAACAGTTTTCGCGTGGGAGAAGTCCATGCCTTTTTCTTTTGAAAACATTTCAAATCTTTTTCCAATTTCATCTAGGTCTTCAAACTCGACTTCATCTTCGTAGCTTTTGATAAAATTGAAAACATTTTTCATAAATGAGAGTTCTTTTTCGTTAAGATTGACGTTGATGGGGTGTTTGTTAACGGAAAATTTACAGGACGCAGGGGCAAAAGTGCGTAACCAATTATATATTTTTTCTGATCTTTTGGAAAAACAGGATTTATCTAAGTCATTTTTTAACAGGTGTATGTGGTAAGCGTAAGCGCTGGAGATATCAAGATCATACATTTGTAAAAGTGTTGATAATTTTAGAAAATCAGGGCGAAAAGGTCGGCTGGGTGGAATGGCATCATGAATATAGGCGTATTTATAGGCAACATGTTCGTAGGGAAAATTGGCCGTGTCGTTGGGAGTCTGATTAAAATATCGGGCCTCATTTTCATCAAAGAGTTTATAGAGTTTAGTGATCTCTTCATCAAAATGAAATGTTATAGAGGTGTTTAATGACTGATGAGAGATGAGCCATCGGATCAGATCGGTTTCAAAGCAATCTAGAATGGCATAAATTGGTAATGAGTTATGATTCAAGTCCAGGCCTTTGAGGCGTACCTGAACATCTGGAAGAATAACGGTGCTATTTTGTTCAAGGATATGATGACAGTTTTCATCAGGGTTGAATTTGATATAAATGGCATCATTTAATTCATAGTTCGAGGTGGCATCTGGGGAAATAAAGGTGGAGAGTTTGGTGACTATATTTTTGCAATGAACTTCATCGCTTTCCGGGGCGTCCATAAAGCAGATGTGGGGATTTAAACTGTTCATGCCGATGGTTTTTAGTGCTTTGACCAAAAGCTCAAAGGTGACGATTTTTCTAATTACCGAAGGGGTTTTATTGTCATTTAACCATAAAACAATAGTGGAAAGATGAGTGAGATTTTGTTTTCTTAAATGGCCCAATACATTACTTGCCAAGATATCAGCCCAGTGCGGCAATTTATTGTCACTATTCATTAAACAACCTCATTAAATTAAAATTGCTATATCATTATCATTTTTTATCTAAAATGACCAAATGAAAAACTTGTTTTAATCATAGACCAAAGACCTTGGTCTTGTTAAAATTCGGGTCTGGGGAAGGAATATGATGGGTAAAATTTTATTAGCGTTTTTTCTTTATTGTATTTTTGTGATGATAAGAGGCATGTGGAGAACTTACAAGATGATCAAACTCCATCAAAGCAATCAACCAGAGTCATCGAAGGCTTCCCGTTTTAATCATCAGGACAAGTCACCGGTTATTGAGGCAGATTTCAAGGTTATTAAATAATTTAAGAGAGGAGTATATGTTATCAAATTTTAAAGTTCCAAAAAATTTAATTCCCACTGATCCCCGCTTTGGCTCCGGCCCATCACTGGTGCCGATGGAATATGTCAAAAAATTATATGATACCCATCATGAATTGCTGGGAACCAGTCACCGCAAACTACCGATTCGCAATTTAGTAAAAGAAGTGCAAGAGGGATTTAGAAAATATTTTCAAATCCCTTCCGATTATTCGGTGGTTTTGGGCAATGGTGGAGCAACTTTTCTTTTTGATGCTATTGCGCTTGGTATTGTGCAAGAAAAAGTAACTCATTTTACCTGTGGGGAGTTTTCTGAAAAATGGTTTAAGGCGAGCAAGCTTTGCCCATTTATCAAAGCAGAGCAAGTAAAAGTGGAGTATGGTGAAGGGATAAATGGAAAGGATGTAGCAGACAGTGATTTAATATGTGTTACTTTGAATGAAACCTCCACGGGAGTGCAGCTTTCTGAATTACCTAGAGTGCATGAAGGTGCCTTACTGGCCGTCGATGCCACCAGCGGAGCTGGGCAGGTGCCGTGTGACATCAGTAAAACGGATATTTTTTACTTCTCACCTCAAAAAGTGTTTGCCAGCGATGGAGGGCTTTGGATCGCTTTTTTAAGCAAAAAGGCCAGGGAGCGGGCGTTGAAAATTGCTGAAGATAAATCCAGATATGTTCCAGTGATTATGAATTGGAAACAGGCCATTGAAAATTCTGATAAAAATCAGACTTACAATACACCAGCGATCACCACTATTTTTTATTTGAATGAACAGCTTAAACAAATGAATGAACTGGGATATCAAAAAATTCAAGAGATGGCGGCCTTGAAAGCGGACTATATTTATAAATGGGCAGAGGAAAAATCATATCTGAGTTGTTATATCAAGGATAAAAAATTCAGATCATGGGCAGTGGCAACGATTGATCTGGATGATCAATATAGTGCTAAAGAAATTATTAAAATTTTAGAAGAACAAAAAGTTGCTTATAATATTGATGGTTATCGAAATCTGGGACGTAACCAATTGAGAATTGCCTTATTTCATAATATCACTTTTGATAATATTAAAAGGCTAACTCAAATCATTTCCATGTTGATAGAAAGTTAGGGGTTATCATGTGACGTCTTTATAACTAGTTATAAAGAGATTATGGGGAGACAGTTTCCTTACTGATTAAATATTACATAGTTTTTGGCGTTTATTTTTTTTCATCAAAAATTGATGTATAAGCGTTCTATGGAAGTGCTTAATAAAGTTTTTGAACATTTCAATAAAATTTCACCCATTCCACCTGCTGAATGGGAAAAAGCGCTAGGCATTTTTCGGCCGGTTAAATTACAAAAAGGACATTTCTTTGAGGGACAAGGGCAAGTTGCCTCGAAGTTTGCCTTTGTGGTCAAAGGATTGCTCAGGGAATACTACGCTCTTAATAATGGCAAGGAATTTATTAAAACCTTCAAGAGTGAATTTCAATTTCCTTGCCATTTTCGTTCTTTGCTTTTGGGCGAACCATCCAGACATGAAGTTCAGGCCATTGAAGATACGTTTTTGCTGGTGGCCCATTATTCTGATTACAAAAATTTGGTGGATAATCACATGTGCTGGCATAAGATAGCAGTTTCGGTTTTGGAAGAAATACTGCTGGAAAAAGAAAACCGGGAATTTGAATTTTTAACTATGCAAGCGGGCGAGCGGTATAAATTATTTATTAAAAAATATTCCCATATTGTTGATCGCATACCACAGTATTATATTGCTTCATATTTGGGTATTGATCCTGCTTCGCTTAATCGGGTGATTCGAAAAATTACTTCGCAAGAACCCGGTCAACCGGAATAAATGCTTAGTCCAGTAAATGAATGATGAGTCCACTTCGCAGTTTGGGTTCAAACCAGGTAGATTTAGGCGGCATAATACTACCAGCGTCGGCCACATCCATAAGTTGATTGACCGAAGTAGGGAACAATTTAAAGGCCACCTGGCATTCACCTGAATCAACTCTTCTTTCCAGTTCGAGATGTCCTCTGATTCCACCGACAAAATCAATATTGTTATCGGTGCGGGGATCACCGATTCCAAGGATTGGTGCAAGCAGATTGTTTTGGAGGATTGAAACATCCAGACTTAAGACAGGGTCATTTTTAGGAAATGTTCCATCTTTTGCTCTTAGTTGATACCAAGAGTGATCAAGATACATTCCAAACTCACAAGGTTTATTGGGGTGAGGCGTGGTGTTTTTAGTGATATCAAATTTGGTTTTAACTTTGGTTAAAAATTCGTCTTTAGATAAGTTGTTTAAGGTAAAAAGTACTCGGTTGTAATCCATAATTTTTAGCTGACTTGCAGGAAAAAAGACCGATAAGAAATAGTTATACTCTTTTTCATCGTTTGGGTGCGGATCGGTTTTAAGTCTTTCAGCTTTTGCCCGGGCCGCGGAAGCACTTCGGTGGTGTCCATCGGCCACGTAGAGGGAATCGATGCTTTTAAAGAGTTCAGAGATTTGCTTGATTAATTGGGGGTCCTTGATAACCCAAACAGTATGGGCAATATTATCTGTCGCCACAAAATCAACTTCAGGTGCATGGTTTTTGGTAAATTGATTGACGATTTGATCAATGTTTTTATTATCTCGGTAGGTTAAAAAAACCGGTCCAGCATTGGCATTTAAGGTAATCACATGTCGGGTGCGATCGTCTTCCTTATTTTTTCGGGTGAGTTCATGTTTTTTGATTATATTGTTGTTATATTCGTCAGCACTTGCACAGCCCACAATTCCATATTGCTCATGCTCACCCATTTTTTGCTTATAAATGTATAAATAAGGATTTGGGTCTTGTATAAAGGTTTTGTTTTTAAAAAGGTTTTCAAAATTTTCTAACGCCTTGGCGTAAACTTGATCATCATAGAGATTAATTGATTCGGGTAAATCAATTTCGGCCTTAGATACATGTAAAAAAGAGAGGGGATTACCTTGGGCAATTTCTCTGGCCTCTTTTGAGTTGAGAACATCATACGGGTAAGCAGCCACTTGAGGTGCTAATTGATTTTGCGGGCGTACTCCTTTAAGAGGTCTAATGGTTGCCATAAATATCTCCAATTAAGTGTGGTATTCATCTGATTACGATGATGAAAAGCTGACAAAACTCTAACATAAAACAAATATTTTTAATAGAAATAATCAAGCTAAAAAAAATTATTTGTAAATCAAAATGGAGTTTCTTTTTTCGAGGTAGCTGGAGTGGCCTTTCAATTCTATGTCTAATAATTCCTGAAGGGTTCCAAAGGAGTTGACCCACTCTTTAAGATCAGCGCATCCATTGATAATATCGATCGGGTCTAGGTCATGAACGTATTCGTAAGGAGGTTTTTTATATTGAAAAGAACTACCTAGATATTTTTTCATTTCGCGCAGCAGAATTTGAGATAAGGCCCATGAATTTAAAATCTTTCGATTGGTTACTTTCATTAAAAAACCTCCACAAGAGGTCCCTGCATGTTTTTGAAAAGTTGGCTTAAAAATGGTCGGAAGCAGTTTAAAACCCTCAATTTTTTTAAATACATTTTTTTTAGAAAGTTCCGAAAGAAAATTAAAGGGCTCAATAGAGGGGTGGCCTATGAGTTGAAGACTGTTGGTAGTACCGCGTCCTTCTGAAATATTGGTTCCTTCAAAAATTACTGTTCCAGGAAAAAAAATGGCCGATTCCAGGCAGGGCATATTGGGGGAAGGATTGACCCACGGGAGATCGGTTTGGTCAAAGTACATCTCACGTTTCCAACATTTCATTTCAATGACGCTCAGTTTTGCATCAATACCATCATGTTTATTAAAATATTTGGCGATTTCTCCCATAGTAAGAGCGTGTCTTACGGGAATTTCGCTTACGCCCACAAAGGATTTATATTTTGTCTCAAGAATGTTACCCTGGATCTGCTCACCTCCAATGGGATTGGGCCGATCCAAAACATAAACATGAATGTTTCTTTTTTTACATTCCTCCATGACGTATTTAAGCGTTGAGATATAAGTGTAAATACGGCAACCAACATCTTGCAGATCAAAAATAATGCTATCAACGTTTTTGAGCATTTCGTCGGTGGGGCGTCTGGTTTCGCTATATAGACTGTGTATGGGGATTTTAAAATAGGGATGAATGTAGTGAGAACTTTCTACCATGTTATCTTGCACATCACTGACAAAACCATGCTGAGGGCCGATGATGGAGACGAGTCGTTCTTTGAAAATATTTTGTAATGCCACAAAGCCCTGGGTAAGATCGCTTGCAATGGAAGCATTATGACAAATATAGGCAATGTTGCCATGTATTTGTTTTTGGAGTGAGGTATCGCTAATTAATCTATCTAATCCGGTTTGAACTTTCATATAAAAATCCTTTTAAAATATATTGCCATAATGGGTATCTAGATACAAGCAGCTTAAATAGAAATCCTCATTTGTAGGATAAAACGATAGGTCGTAAATTTGCGGCAGTTCCGTAAAATTGAGACCTGCTTTTACATCTTGACCGTAAAATTGCGATCATTAAAAATAGAGATAATGGACTTTTCTTTTGATAAAAAACTGACAAGCTATATTTTGTGAATTAAATTTAGACAGAGGAAATATTAATGATAAAATGGATTTTCTTTGATGTCGGAAACATTATTTTTAATGACGATCCAGTCATGGCATATATTTACGAAAGATTACATAAGGCAATACTTGCATCGGGAAAAAATATGTCGTTTGCAAGTCTTCTTTTTGAAAGAGAGCAATTAATCTTCAGCAGTAAGGATGGTAAGCATCACCACACTCTTGGTGAAAAATATTTGGGTAAACCCAATTGGAACCAATTGAGAGAGGATGTTTTGCTTAATCTTAATAACAATTACCTTAAGTTTAATAAATTATTTTTCAATATTATGGACGAAGTTAAAAATTTATCAACGAGATACAAACTTGGTATAGCGGCTAATCAGGTTAAAGCTTGCCGATCAAGTCTAGAAGAGCTTGATATGCTTAAATATTTTGATATTGTTGGAATTAGTGAAGAAATGAAATATCATAAACCAGATCCTTTGTTCTTTAAAGAGATCTTAAATATGAGAAATATAAAACCTCAAAATGCAGTTATGATAGGAGATCGTATTGATAATGATATAATACCAGCAAAAGCTGTTGGAATGAGAACAATCTGGGTAAATTGGGATATCAAAAATAAAGGATATGTTCCTCAAACGGACTACCAGAAGCAATATTTTGAAAGTCAACTGAAGGCCAGCATTCAAAACATAAAACCTGCAAATGAAAACGAATCACCAGACATTGAACTTACTTCAGTGGAAAATTTAAGTGAAAAAATATTCTCTTATGAATGGTAATATATGAAAATATCACTTATCGTCGCCGTTGGATTAAATAATCAAATAGGTTTAAATGGAAAACTTCCTTGGTATTCCAAAGAGGATCTTGCGTATTTTAGAGAAAAAACCATGAACCATATGGTGGTCATGGGAAGAAAAACCTTTGAAGGGCTTCCTAAAAAGTTAGATGGTAGGAAGATCATTGTATTAAGTAGGACTCAAAAAAACATAGATGATGTTTTAATTGCTAGCAGTATCCAAGAGGTGATAGATATTGCGAAACAGGGAAATGAATCAGAACTTTTTATTGCTGGTGGGGAGAGTGTTTACAGGCAATTTATTGAAGTGGCAGACAAAATATATCTTTCAAAAATTAATTATAATGGGCCTTCTGATACGTTTTTTCCCAAAATGGACGAAACCAAGTGGGAGAAAGCTCAGGAAAATAAATTTTGTGATGGTAGCTGGATAAATTACGTGAAGAAAACAGATGATGGTTTGTTTTAATGGGGCTAATCTTTTAGGTTATCATTACGTTTAAGCTAATTCTTTCAGGGTTGAAGATGGAACACGCCTAATCAAACAGTATGGCAAAAGTGTTTTGTTTAGGAGTTCTATTATATGAATGTAAATTTATCAGAGAAAGATTGTCGCTTACGGAGTTGTCAAATTGAACATATGGATATTGGGGTTTGTGGAATGAGATTATATTATATGAGAAACTTAATTTTTTAATCCAATTTTTTTTCTATTTGCGGGAAGTTTCGGTGCTATTGTTTCCTCGATCTCATCTAATCTTTCGAAGACGATCTTGAACATTTTATTTGTACCTTGCTCAAGATTGTCCACGCGATTAGAAATATCTTTTTCCAGTAATAAAAAACTTCTTAGTTTTGTAAAAATTCTCATAATTGCGATATTTATAAATATTGCCCTGTCCGAATTTAATATTCCTGAAAGCATGGCAACACCATTTTCGGTAAATGCGGTTGGCAGTTTTCTTAAGCCTCCGTGTGTACTTGAAGTCGCAATTTGCGACTTCAAGTTGCTAAATTCTTGATATGACAGTTGAAACATAAAGTCTGAAGGAAATCTTTTAATATTTCTTCTTACTTGCTCATTCAGACGTTTTGTTTCTACCTCATATAACTCCGCTAAATCGCCATCCAACATCACTTTTTGCCCTCTAATTTGATAAATCATTTTTTCAATTTTTTTGATCTGAACATCCATTTTAATTTCCTTGTGTTACCTCTAAAAGGAAAAGCAAAGGTTAATTAAAATGAAGTTTTGTAAATACTTAAAATCAAGTGGATCAAAAACTCAGTGAATCACTTTTTGAGCAAAATGGATTTATGAATATTGTTATTTGTACCAAAGACTTCTGGCAAAGGGATTATTCAAGGCCTTTTTTGGTCTAGCAAATTTACGGCATACTTTACAGAGTATTCCCGTTTCTAACATTGCACTGAAAATTTCGTAATAAAAATTGTCCCATCGAGCATATGAACATTTTAATTTTCGAAATGGAATTATTTAATAAAGGGAATTTAATTTTTCAATCCAATTTTTCTTCGATGAGGTGATAATTTGGGAGTTATAATTTCTTCAATATCATCAAGCCTTTCAAATATTATTTTAAAAACTTGATTAGTTCCTTTTTCTAAACTTGATATTTTGTCATAAATTGATTCATCATTAGCAAGAATTTTTCGAAGTTTAATAAAAGCTTTAATAATTGCAATATTACAGTTAATCGCTTGATTGCTATTTAAAACTCCAGAAAGCATCGCAACTCCAAATTCTGTGAAAACATAGGGTAAATATTTTCTTCCGGCAACAGAGGATTTAAAGGTGACAAATTGGCACCTTAGACAATCTACTTCATGTTTGGTTAGTTTAAACATAAATTCGCTTGGGAAACGCTCAATGTTCCTCTTAACCTGCCTATTAAGATATTTTGTTTCAACCCCATATAAATCGGCCAAATCGTTATCCAGCATAACTTTTTGCCCTCTGATCTGATAAATCATTTTTTCAATTTTTTGAATTTGTACATTCATTTTTATTCCCTCTCTGGATAGATTCTAGGAATAAGCAAAATATTATTTTAATGAAGCCTGAGAACTAATTTAAATTAAAAAGATAAGAAACTTGAAGGGAAAATATTTGAACAAGTATATTTTGGTAATTTTATGACCTATCCTACAAAGTATCCCCCCCGTTTATAACATTGCACGGGGAATTTTTTTAACTTTTATAATTTTAAACATCGACAAAGATACTCATTTAGAAAATTATTTTGGGCGAAAATGTTGTTGTTTAAAAAGCTAGTATTCGTCAAGAGCAGTGCACGCTTTATCATACTTTTGCTCACATGCTTTTTTTATTAATTCTTTGCCAATATTTTTTTCGCCAATATATAAATTAAATTTTCCAAATTCAAAACATGAAATAGCGTGACCATATTTACAGCCTTGTTCAAAATATTCAGCAGTTAACTTTTTTATATTTTCTACTTCGTTCATGCCTTTCACCGAATCAACATGCAAAAAAAACTCTGATCCAATATCATAACAAGTCTTTCCGGTGTTATCATTTAGACATCTTTGCTTGTTTGAACTAGAATGTGAACATGAGAACATAAATAATAAGTAAATAAGAGCAAATAACTTCGTCATAAAATGGTCTCAAAAACTAATTCAGTTGTCAGTACGCAATTTTTTTTACTCACCTTATTTTGACATTTTAGATGCTATTTATGCAACCATATTCCCCAATTATGTATCTTTAAAATTCCCGAGAACAAGAAAATTATTAAAATTTATGTTTGGCTTGAAATAATCAGCAGCAAATAAAAATCAAATCATTTTAAAAATGTTCAATTACTAAACACCTGTAATTGTTTACTGAACTGATATTAAAGCTATTAAGGTACGACCTGCTGGCTAGATGCATCTAAATCTTTTAAAGTCCACTTATTCTCGACTAATATTATAGAAAACTTTCATTGAATTTTTTGTAGGTTCTGCTAGAATATAAACTGGTGGTTGAGATTAGAAAATATGCAGTTGCTTTCTTCAACCACCAGAAAACTTTTCAAATCCTTGATAAAGCCTTTTCAGGCCCTCTATCATTGCCTACTTTCCATCTCAATAAAAAATCAAATTTGCCTTGGGATTTTTCAAGGATGAAATCAAAGACTAGATGCATTTTTTTTAATTACGAACAGATAATAGTCGAGAAAGTGTTCTAAGGACGATTGGTTCACTCGGTGAAATATTTTCGAGCTCAGCAAAAAGTGCAAAACAAATTTCATCATAAGATTTAGTTACCCCTTTATCTTTTAAAAGATGGGTAACATAGCGAATGGCCCGATCAATTAATTTATTGCAGCTGGGTTTTACAAAAGTCATCAGATTACCCTCATAGCGGTTCATTTTTCCCATGATAAGCGTTGAGTGGATATTGAGTAACATTTTTAGCAGTAGGTGCTTTTCTAACAGAGTTAGTCCCTTACAGGAAGTGACTGTGGACTGTTTATTTAAAGACCATGTGATATTTTCCCCGTCCTCTAAAATATTAAAGGAGACGCACTTTGATTTTTTTAAGATTCTCTTTCTGCGTTCATGATTTTTCATGGAGATATCAAAGCCATAGAAGTAGTCGAGATGGGTGATCGGAAATTCCTTCCAGTTTAAACAGCGGGGATTTCTTTTTAACAGATAATTCCAAGCTTCTTTTGAAGAATGTACATCCATGATGTATAGATTACTAAGAGCAGGAAGGTCATCTTGGTTTAAATGGTTTTCAAAAGGTGTCAGATTGAAAGTCGGTGCTCGTTCGGTAGTGTCAGTCAAGATGGTTATACCAAGATTGTTGGTATGATAATTGATGAAAACACCTTGTTCGTAGCAATTAAATTCTTCCTCGATAAAAGCTTTTAAAAATCCATAATCGAGATCAATCATTTTATTTTTTAGATTGGAAAGACTTTTTGAAACAGCTGACTTGTCTGTGCTAAGTAGTGCTAGTCCTAACGCAAATAAAATAATAGTGGATGCCTGCATTCTGGTACTACCTGAAATCGCCATGGGGCCAACGGTTAGATTAAATTTTTTGACGTTTGGGTTACTGATAATATCTTTTGAGCGGGTGGTGGTTTTTAAGAGCTCACTATCAGGATTGCAATAGACAAACCAAGGTTTGATCTTGGAGTGTTTTAGGGCATATTCCACGGACCCAATTACAAAAGGGGTTTCTCCTCCCTCACTTGAACCGACCAATAAATCTCCATCCTTAAACCCAAGATCCATTAAATGGTGGCGAGCATATTCAGGGTGATCTTCAAAATCTTCAATGGCCTTGATAAGAGCACTATCTCCTCCGGCCATAAGTCCAATCACACTTTCCTTATGTGAGTGATTAGACTGCCTCCAAAGAAATTCCAAAGTTAAAGATAATCTTCCCGTGGAACCACAACCGCTAAAAAAAATGCGGTTGCCATCACCAATGGTTTTTAAAAAAAGTTCTTGTAACTCTAAAATGGTATCAACTTTTTTCTCCAAGACCTCAAAGATGCCTAAGTCGATATTTTTAAGGATGCTGATAGCTTTAATCAATTCAGTTTGAGATAATGTTGATAAATTCATGGTGAGAGGGTGCCTACTTTCAGTAGTGAGTTCTCCGAGTTTGAATTCATTCGCAATTTTTAAAAAATCGTTTGCTCGTTTTGTGGAATTTTGCATGATGAGAATTATATTCTTACAAAATGTAAGTAACAAGAATTTGCAAAAAATAATATAAATACGCATATTCCGATGGGATTTTTAAATTTTGGTTATTAGAAAATGACAATTTAGGAAGTCATGCTTATTATCTAAACGTTGAAATTCATTTACTTTTAAAAGGGAAGTGGTATGCACGGTTTTCATGTTTACGGGGTGGGGAATGCCCTACTTGATATGATCTATGAAGTGGATTGTGAATTTTTAGAAAAAAATAAGATCCAAAAAGGATTAATGACCTTGGTGGATGAACATCGTCATAATGAATTACTCCAAATAACAAAAAATTTAAAACCAAAGCAAAGTTGTGGCGGAAGTGCTGCCAATACCATGATAGCGATTTCCCAAATGGGCGGCTCTGCTTATTATTCATGCAAAGTGGCCAATGACGAGTATGGGGATATCTATCTGGGGGATATAAAAAAAAATGGGTTAATGACTAATTTGGAAGACGGGCGGCCGGTCGGTAAGACAGGTAAGTGCATAGTCTTTGTAACCCCGGATGCTGATCGAACCATGAATACTTATTTGGGAATAACGGAAACTTTTTCTACTGAAGAATTAAGATTGGAGCAGTTAAAAAAATCGCAATACCTCTACATCGAGGGATATTTGGTAACCAGCGAAAGTGGCAGAAAGGCTGCCAAAAAGGCCAAAGAAGTAGCAGAGCAACACCAGGTTAAAACGGCCATCACCTTATCAGATCCTGGCATTGTTAAATATTTTTTAAAAGAATTTAAAGACCTTATTGGTTTGGGAGTTGATTTTCTCTTTTGTAATGAAGATGAGGCGCTTAGTTTTACAGGGGCGACCACCGTGCATGATTCAATCATGGTTTTGAAAAAATATGCTAAGCAATTTGCGATCACCCTAGGTCCTAAAGGAGTCATGATTTTTGATGGCCAACAAAAAAACATTATTCCTGGTTGCAAAGTAAATGCGATAGATACCAACGGTGCCGGAGATTTATTTGCGGGAGCGTTTCTTTATGGGTTATCACAAGGAAAAGATTTGTTGACGGCTTCTAGATTGGCCTGCCGGGCATCGGCGCATGTGGTGACTAAACTGGGTGCCAGACTGGCAAAAGAAGAAGCGATAAAAATTAGAAAGGAAATTTTAGGAGAGTAAAATGAGTGAATTGGTATTGATAAAAAACATAATTAAGGATCAAATGATTGGCAAAGAAGTGACCATCAAGGGATGGGTCAAATCAACTCGCAAGAAAAAAAGTTTTTCTTTTATAGTGCTTAATGATGGTTCCAACCAATCAGGATTGCAAATCGTAGCAGATGCTCAAATTCCCGGGTATGACAATGCCACTAATGCCTTAACCGGGTCGTCTTTGTCCATCACTGGAAAAGTTGTAGCATCTCAGGGACAAGGACAAAGTTTAGAATTGCAGGCCAGCGTCTTGGAACTTCTAGGTCCGGCGGATGAAACTTTTCCCCTCCAAAAGAAAGCCACTTCGTTAGAATTTTTAAGAGAAAATGCACATCTTCGCAGTCGAACTAACACGATGGCTGCGGTGATGAGGGTGAGAAGTTCTTTGGCCTTCGCTACTCACAGCTTTTTTAACGCCCGAGATTTTCTTTATCTACATACCCCGATCATTACAGGTAGTGACTGTGAAGGTGCCGGTGAAATGTTCAAGGTGACCACTTTGGATCTTGATCATTTACCCAGAAATGAAGAAGGCAAAGTGGATTATAAGAAAGATTATTATGGTAAGGATACGGGACTTACAGTTTCGGGACAATTAAATGCAGAGACTTATGCTTGTGGAATGGGCAGAGTCTATACCTTCGGGCCTACCTTTAGAGCTGAAAATTCTAATACGCCAAGACACGCTTCTGAATTTTGGATGATTGAACCAGAAGTCGCTTTTTTTGATTTGGAGGATGTGGCCAACCTGGCGATTGATTACATTAAACATTTAATTAATCATGCTTTAAATAATAATCTGGAAGATTTGACTTTTTTACAATCAAGATACAAGGAAGATCTGATTGCTTCCCTGACCAAGGTTTCCAATTCACCGGTGAATAAAATTACATACACCCAGGCAATCGATATTTTACAAAAGGCCAAAGTTGATGGACATCATTTTGATTTTCCGGTGGAGTGGGGCAGTGATCTCCAGACCGAACACGAAAGATTTTTATCAGAAAAAACTTTTGATGGGCCGGTGATCGTTACTGATTATCCAAAGGCGATAAAATCATTTTATATGAAACAAAACTCCGATGGAAAAACGGTGCGGGCCATGGATATTTTAGTGCCAGGAGTGGGAGAAATTATTGGTGGATCACAAAGAGAAGATGATTACGGGTTACTTCTGCAAAGGATAAATGAGCTAGGTCTCAAAAAAGAAGATTATTGGTGGTACCTGGATCTTAGAAAATATGGAACTGTTCCTCACTCAGGTTTTGGCCTTGGATTTGAGAGGGCCATTATGTATATCACTGGCATGCAAAATATCAGAGACGTTATCGCCTTTCCCAGAACTCCGGGGAATGCGGAATTTTAATCTGTTTCTACTAAAGAACTGGTCACATCAATTACATCAATAATTAATATTGATGGAGCCGATTTTGAAATTAAAGTAATTAACTGTTTAAAAAGACGTATGTGTAAAACTTATATCTATTCGGTCGGTCGATAACCAAAATACTCGGTTAATATTAATAGAAAACCCGGCAATTAAGCTAAAGATAGATAGGAGAATATCGATAAGCTAAGCAGGGAGTGAGGTTAATTTTTTGAAAAATAAAAATAACATTTATCTATTTTGGTGGTTGCTGGCGCTGGTGCTTATGGCCTGTACCCCGGAAGAGGGTAATAAGAAGGCCAAGTGTGAGGCAGGCTCAAGTTTTGATCCACTCAGTAGAGTTTGTGTCAAGGATGCAAGTGATGGAAGCAGTGATTCTGCGACTGATACTAATAAGGCACCCGTGGGTACCCTTAGAGAAATAACGATTAGCGAGGATTCTCCTCAAGCGACTCAATTTCTTACCTATACGGATGCTGATGGCGACTTTGCGTCTTCTTGTAGCATTATCGAGGATGATCCGTTTAATATTATTTCGCTCGCCCTTATTACAGGGGTCACTTGCAAATGTGCTGGATATAATTGTTTTATACTTTTAAAACCTGAATTGGATAAAAATGGAGTGGCCGGGTTGCGCTATAGGATTACCGATTCCAAAGGTAAGACTTCGGCAGAGCAAAGTGTAAGCGTTATCGTGACCCCGGTGAATGATGCCCCATTTTTTGAGGCGGTTTATTTGCCATCTTATACCGTGCCGACACCGCTATTGGAAGCATATGGAAGCAATCCGGTGACCAGTTTAAATTTTGCGCTTCCTCAGGCCACGGATGTGGATAGTAACGTTTCTAGTATTTATTATCAATTATACTCCAGTCCGGCCAAGGGGTATGTTACCAATTGCATGGGACAAAGTGGCTCCTTGCTGACGGATCTAAGTTGCACTTATACCCCCAATGACAGTGACGTGGATGTGGGGGATACATTTTCCTACACCGCCTGTGATGGATTGCTTTGCTCGGATCCTTTGCCGGTCAATATCACTATTACTCCTATTAATGATCCACCCAAAACTACCAGTGCTTCGGAAGTGATATGGGGATATGAGGATGCCACCAATTCATCATCTACTAGTTTTACTTACAATATAACCAGTATTACGGACCCTGATTCGACGGATTTGATTTTCCAATTATTGACAGGTCCGTCCTTTGGAACCGTCAGTTTTAACAATAAGGCCTTGACCTATAAAATTCTCGATGGGAATGTAAATGATGCCAACGTGCAAAGTAAATATGGCAGAAGTACCATTGATAATATTGTTTTTAGAGCGTGCGACACTAACGGGCTTTGTTCTTCAAGTGTGAGTGGAATCATTTCGATTGTGGCACAAAACGATGCTCCTTCCGTCGATGTTTTTAATCTCCCCCTTAATTGGGTATATGCTTCAAGTACGGTGTCTTTGACTTATTCAGCTTCGGAAAGCTCCACTTATACCGCCACTCAATATAATGTGACGTTACCGGCGATGAGGGATGCCGAAGTTGATGGAGGCGAAGGGGGAAGTCTTACATACTCTTATACGCTGGAATCTGGCATCCAGGGGACGCTCAATGAAGTGTCTTTTACAGGGGGCAGTCCTTATTTTAAATATACTCCCAGTGATGGAAATTTCGTGGGGGTGGTTAAGTTGTTTAAATACAAGGCCTATGATGGGAATAAGTATTCACCGGAATATTCCGTGTCTATTAATATAACGGAAGTCAATGATGAGCCAGTGGTGTGCGAATACACCCTTTACGAGGAGGCCAATGAGTGTGGGCAGGCCAATTGCTTGGGAGTGCAGTCACCTATTGGAAAAATCACTCCATCAAAGGCCGGGATTTACTATTTTGATTATGTCAAAGGTCTTTGTTATCAAAGTACCTCCTCTCAAGGTTGGGAAGTGATACCTGGATCTTATATTTCTAATCAAACCATTAATGAAGGTGATGAAATTCGAATGCATAACCTCCGAGTGGATGAAGGCGGAGGAACCGCTGAATCGGATAGTCAAAACATCCTTATATCAAATATCAAGTCCAGTGATCTTAATTTGGTCAAGCCCGAAAATATTCTTTTTTATTATGGTAGTGAGGCCAACCTTAGAGGAACCGGGCTTGATGCCATTATCAACCTAGGCGATGATGTGACTAACAGTGCATCCCAGGATTTTATTATAAAAATTGTTCCGAATAAAAGTAATTATGGACTCACGGTGATTAGCTTTGATTTGTCTGATAATGGGGTGGAACCTCGAGTAACCGGAAAAATATCCTTTAATGTCACCATCAATCCGGTGAGTGCTGCTCATAAAGGGTGGAAAAATATAAAAGTCCTAGGCCCGATGGTTAATAATCAAGGTGAAATCAGGGATACGAATACGGTGTGTGATTATAGTCGGACGGCCTGCAATGGCGGGGGAGCATGTCTGGGACTTGGGGATCCTACCACCTTGGCCGTGGTGGCCGGTGGGTTATATGCCATCTATTACGATAAGACTAATAATAAGTGTTATTACAGCAGTGGAACATCCCCCAACTATACTTGGCATAAATTCACCTCGGAAAGATATCAAAACCCCAGTCAACCAACCGATAATCACTATCTTCTTTGTAATATTTCTTCAGTAGAGGCTTCTCCTGAATGTGAAACTTTGGGAAGTGAAGTGCGTAGCTGTATGGGGGATACTTCGCCGGTGAGTTTGATGATCACCCCCACCAGAAGGAATACCTTCTTTTATGATAAGACCAACGATCGATGTTATCGAAGTACTGGTGATGTCAATGAACAGCAGTGGCAAGCATACGATACAACCGGGTCGGTGGAACTGAGTTGGGAGCCTTTGGTGGTTTATGGCAATGGGTCCATTTCGGGATATAATGTTTATCGAAGAACCTCTAATGAGCTTTTTAATTATGATGTCCCGATCAATAAAACCGTCATCAGCTCCTTGGCAACCAGTTTTGTCGATAACGCTCAAAATTCCTGGGTGCCACCCGTTCCACAAACGGTTTATTTTTATGAATTAAGGCCAATTATAGGTGGCATTCCCACCGATATCACCGGCCTGACTAAAACCGTACGGGTTTTAGTGCCCCCCCCCAACCGTGCTTTTATTCATCGATGGATGGCCAATAAGACGATTTGTAAGGCCATGGGACAAACCAGCGATCTGGAAAATAATTATCGTTGTAGCTATATGGGACCGAGTGATGTGCAGGTAGGAAGTGCCACTTACTTTGATGTACAAAATGATTTTGTAGTGGATCGCTATGAAGCCGGATGTAATTATTCAAGACCGATAGATTGTCGATTTGATGATGACCCTTTTAATGATAAGGCCTGTATTGGACTAATTAATCCCAACAACGAAGTAACTGCAGGTGCAGGGAAAATTTTTTATAATCGCCGCAATGGGGTCTGCTATGTTAATACAAACGGCAATCAAACCTGGGATGCCATTTATAATCACACCAATCCAAGTGTGATCGCTTATATTCCAAACGGTGGTCATTCGTATGCCGAGCTTCCACCTATTTCCCAAATATCCCAGGATGAGTCTTATCGCTATTGTAAAAGACAGACGATAAGCGGAGTGCTGGGGGCCTCTTCCCTGGCAACATCATTTGTGGGTATAACTCCTTCGCGATCTCAACAAATAATCTATTCATGGTGGGGAGATGCTGACTCGGATACCGATTTGACAACCATGGAAAGTGGTTTTTCCATGAATGCATCATCTAAGTGTAACTCGTCAAGTGCGCACGGTGTGAGTGAAAATTATAACGATGACCGGATTCCCGCCAGCCCCGTATTTTATACCTTGCCAGCGACCGAATCATTTCAAGATCAAAATGGAGTCAATGTTCGTTCGGTCATTACCGGCTCAGATTTAACCAAAAGTTGTTCCTCAAGGTTTGGGGTGCAAGATGGAGTGGGGAATTTATCAGAATGGAGTTTGGAGCGTTTATTCTGTTCCGCATTGGGGTGCCGTTCAACTTCATATAGTGTGGATGGAGTGGCAGTTTCTGACAAGTTAATCGTAGGTGGTACCAGCGATTATGATACTTTCTGGCTAAATGACGAGACCGTGGCCGGAGTGCCTACTTTTAAAGGCCCGTGTAATGATTTATTGGGGATTGATACAGAATGTAACGGAGAATTGACCACGTGGCCGGTGGAGGAGGAAATGCATAGTGCCACCAGATTTTTATTGCCAGTGGGATTGCCGGTGCATGAACGATTTATTACCCAGTATCCAAACGATCCTATGAAAAATTATGTTTTACAAATTGGGCCGGTGGCGGGAATTTCAACGGCCAAATTGCATGAAGATGCATTTGTCTTTAATACTTCCGCACTTAATAGCGCTGGCAATACTGGTGCCTACGGAGGCTTTGCAAACGGAGGGAGTTACTTATCAGGATCAGGTGCAGGACAATGGTATCTGGAAACCGTACCGCTAAATAGTAATTTAAGTATCAATCGCAGACCGGATTTGGGTTTTAGATGTGTGTATCCGGTTGGTGCCAGTAACTACGAGGAATAACCTATCGGGATTTTCTTTTTCTTCTTTTATCGTCGCTTTGGTTGGTGGAAGTTTCCAAAGGACTGGCGGCAAACGGGTCTTCCTCCAAATCATCCTGCTGGTTTTGGATATATTGATTTTGACGGTTTGACTCATTTTTGCGTAATCTTCTTTTATCGATGGATGAAGCCTGGGTGGAGACTTCGTCACTGGACTTTTCATCCGGCACTTCTTGATCATCATCTTGTGAAATTTTTTCCTCCACGTTTTGAGCGTCTATCAGCTGGGCCGGTAGTTCCATTATGTGCTCAAGTTCTTGCCTGAGTTGCTGGTGATGGGAAAAATCCGCTTGCAGATTATTAGTGGCAAGAAAAAGAAAGGGGAGAAAAATCAAAAATAGTGTAGGCATAATAATTTAAATTTGTTAAAAGTTTAAAAAAATAATCAGTATAATTAATCATGACACAAATAAATGAAGATTTAAAGCTGGAATCTTACTTCTATGAATTACCAAAACATTTGATTGCTAACCATCAGGTGGAACCTCGCCATGATTCCAAGTTAATGGTTTATAAAAAAAAATCCAATCAGGTGATTCATAGCACCTTTAAAAACCTTGCCCAGTTTTTAAATGATCAAAATTTACTGGTTTTAAATGAATCGAAAGTTTTTCCCTGTCGGCTGATTGCTCAAAAAAATAGCGGAGGCAAGGCGGAGATATTCTTGCTTGATTTTAAGTCTGATACGGGGGTGTATAATGCTTTGATTAAATCATCCCATAAAAAGAAAATCGGGGATGAGTATCATATTTCACCTGATCTAAAAGTGACCATCAAACAAATTAATGACGACCATACTTTTAAAATTGTGTTCAATTGTCAAAATGTCGAAGCGGTGCTTGAAGAGTGGGGAAAAACCCCCATTCCTCCTTATATCAGAAAAGGGGAAAGCTGTGCCAGTGATGTATCAAACTATCAAACTATTTACGCTAAAAACAAAGGCTCAGTAGCCGCACCTACCGCTGGCCTGCATTTTACTCCTGCGGTTTTTAATGATCTCAAAACTTTTAAAATAGATCATGCTTTTGTCACTTTGCATGTAGGCCTTGGAACTTTTTTGCCGGTTAACACGCCCATGATTAACGAGCATAAAATGCATTTTGAAAATTACTTTATTGGGGCGGGTAGCTTGGAAAAAATTAAATCCCACCAGAATATCATTGCGGTTGGAACGACCTCCCTTAGAGTACTGGAATCGTTAAGCTTGGACGAAATGCTAGCAGATACCATGTATCAAACGGATATTTTTTTGTATCCCGGAAAAAAAATTCGTCGGGTAAAAGGACTCATTACCAATTTTCATCTTCCGGAATCGTCACTAATCATGTTAGTTTCCAGTCTTATTGGACGAAAGACGGTAATGGATTTATATACTGAGGCCATCAAAAATGAGTACCGGTTTTATTCTTACGGGGACGCCATGCTGATCCTGTTAGAGGAGTAATTTGAACATGTTTTTTACACTTGAGGCAAAATGCGGCAAGGCCCGGGCCGCCACCATCCAAACCGTTCATGGTTCCATTCATACTCCCATCTTTATGCCCGTCGGTACCAGGGCGTCAGTTAAAACCATGGGGCAACATGATCTTGAAGAAATTGGGGCCGAAATAATTCTTGGTAACACTTATCACTTGCTTTTACGTCCAGGCCCCCAACTGGTCGAACAATCGTTTGGTTCGCTCCATGGTTTTATGAATTGGCAAAGACCCATTTTAACCGATTCTGGTGGTTTTCAAGTATATTCCCTTTCCAAACTTTCCAAGGTTACTCCTGATGGCGTTATATTTAAGTCTCACCTGGATGGTAAGGAATATAAGATTGGCCCTATTGAATCCATGGAAATTCAAAGATCCCTGGGAGCGGATATCATCATGAATTTTGATGAATGTCCCAGTTTACCGGCCACTAAAGAAAAGCTTAAACAAAGTATGGATCTCACTCTTAAATGGGCCCAAATTTGTCGAGATATGAAAATTCGTGATTACCAAAAATTATTTGGCATTATTCAAGGTGGACTCCATTTGGATCTTCGTGGCGAGTGTATGGAAAAACTCATTAACATGGGTTTTGATGGCCTCGCACTGGGGGGGCTATCGGTGGGTGAAAAAAATATTGAAATGCAAAATTTTTTAACCGAATTTGTGCATACGATGCCGGAACCTATGCCAAGATATTTGATGGGAGTAGGGACCCCTTTGGATATTTTAAATGGCATTAAATCGGGCATTGACATGTTTGATTGTGTATTGCCCACCCGCAACGCTAGAAATGGTCAGTTTCTAACCCATGGCGGCAAGCTGTCAATTAAAAAGGCCCGCTTTATAGAGGATAAATTACCCCCGGATCCGAAATGTGCTTGCAAGGTATGCAAACGTTATTCAAGAGCCTATATCAGACATCTTTATACGGTGGGTGAATACCTGGCAGGACAGTTGATTACCTACCATAATCTTTATTTTTATATGAATATGGTTAGAGAGGTTAGAATGAGCATTTTGAGTAATTCATTTGACGAATATTACAATAACTTCTATAAATCTTATCAGTCCTGTGAGTGGGAATAATTAAAAAATCTAGGAGATTGTATGAATTTGTTTGTATCTAATGTGTTTGCTCAAGCGTCTACTCAAAACGCAAATCAACCTAACCCCATTATATCTTTTTTACCCTTTATACTTATTTTTGTGATTTTTTATTTTCTGATGATCAGGCCGCAAAAAAAGAAAATGCAAGAAGAAAGTTCCATGATCAATGCCTTATCTAAGGGCGATGAGATTTATACCAAAAGTGGCATTATCGGTACTATTTATGGCCTTACAGATAAAATTGTAACCTTAGAAGTATCAGAAGGTGTCAAATTGAAAGTTTTAAAAAACCAAATCGGTGGATCTGCTAAAAAACTTTTTGAAAAGAAAGAAGAAACAAAGAAATAATACTTCCAAATTTTAAATAGACTTTCTATGTTGTGAAAAGGTATAATTTTACCTGATTTTGACACCTTAGTGACATTAAACTTTCGTATCTAATACAATTTCAAATAGGAGAGAATAGATGAACAGAGGCTGGTGGTATCGCTTTATATTTCTTTTGGTCGTGACCATTGTTTCGATTTTTGCGATCATTCCTACCGTTTTTAAACATGCTGAAGACGTAAAATTCCCCGTCAAGTCCAAAATTAGTTTGGGCCTTGATCTGCAAGGGGGACTCTACATGATCCTCGGTATTGATTTTAACAACGTTTACCGGGATGAAATTAAGAGTTGGACCCGAAAAATTGAAACCAAATTAAAAGAAGATAATATCAATTCCACTATGGGAGAGATTGATCTCTCTGATCCGGAAGATCCCAAACATAAAATTGAAATTACCAACGGTGGACAGGTTGCAGAAGCGGAAAAAATAATTAAAGACTATTTTAAAGGCGTCATCAGACTTACTTCGGAAGATGGCAATGTCCTTACATATGGCCTGATGGATTCATGGCGTAAGCATATCAATGAAAATTCGGTGACCAAATCGATTGAAGTTATTAGAAACCGGATTGACGAATTTGGGGTAACCGAACCGGAAATTATATCTCAAGGAAAAGATCGGATTATTGTTCAACTCCCTGGCGTAAAAGATATTGATAGGGCCAAAGAGTTGATTGGAAAAACCGCCAAACTTGAATTTAAAATGGTTAATGATACGATTCCCGCCAGCAATATAATGGAGTGGCTTAAAAAGGCCAAAGATGCCAAGATTGAATTCAAAAAAGGGATGAGATTTTCTGATTATCTGAATAGTTTAAATGAATTTTTGAAAAATGATTTTCCCAAAGACTATCAATTGGCCTTTCAAAAACCAGTGGGTAAGGTTGATTATAATGAAACAGATTTGACCCCTTATCTGGTGGATGTAAGTCCGAGACTAACCGGAGAAGATTTGCAGGATGCAAGGGTCAACATAGATCAGCAAAAAAACCAGCCTTATGTTGGAATGGAATTTAAAACCAGCGGGGCCAAGATATTTGAAGAAGTAACCGGCGAAAATGTGGGAAAAAGACTAGCGGTTATCCTGGATGGCAACGTCTATACAGCGCCTAACATTCAGGCCAGAATTGCGGGTGGTCATGCGCAAATTACCCTAGGGGCAGGCAGTTATAATAAGATTATGAAAGAAGCTAGAGATATTGCACTGGTGCTTCGGGCCGGTGCTTTGCCAGTGCAGTTGGATTTTTTAGAGCAAAGAATTATTGGTCCAAGCTTGGGACAGGATTCAATTAAAAGCGCTACCATGGCAACCATTATAGGTTCTTTGATTGTTTTTATTTTTGCTTTGATTTATTACCGGATCTCAGGCCTGATTGCCGTGGTTTGTATTACTTTAAATATTTTATTTATCATGGCCTGTTTGGTAGGCTTTGAAGCTACCTTAACCCTTCCGGGTATTGCCGGTATGGCCTTAACTGTGGGTATGGCGATTGATGGAAGTATTATTATTTTTGAGAGGATCAGAGAAGAGATTAGGAAAGGTATTGGTAATTACAAAGCGGTGGAAGAAGGTTTTTCTAATGCTTTTTGGACCATTATTGATGCCAACGTAACCACGGCTTTTGCCGGACTTTGTCTGTTAAATTTTGGGACCGGTCCCATTAGAGGATTTGCGGTAACCCTTTTGATAGGTATTGTAGCAACTGTTTATACATCTTATTTTGTTGGCAAGCTGTTGTTTGAGTTTTATATGAACAAAGTTGAAGGCCAGGACTTAAGTATTTAACCATTGGAGAATGACCATGTTGGAAGTAATTAAAAGTGGATCTAAAATAAATTTTGTCAGTAAATTTAAAGTTTGTACGATATTGTCATCCATTCTGGTGATTGGTTCGATTATATTGGTGTTTAAGCAAATGCAGTATGGAGTTGATTTTCGAGGTGGTGCAGAAATCCAGGCTAAATTTAATCAAAAACTTGATTTGAATGATCTGCGAAAAACTATGGGACAGGCGGGCTTTAAAGGAATTTTGGTGCAAACGATTGGGGAAGTGGAAAATCACGAATTCTTGCTTAAAGTACAGGCTGAAGCATCCGAACTCAATCAGATGACCAGTCGGGTGGAGCAGACGCTTAACGATAAATACGCCAGTATCGGGGTTATTATTGAAAAGGTGGATATTGTCGGTCCTAAGGCCGGTGCCCAATTGAGGTTTTCAGGTTTTCTTGCCATGTTTTGGGCACTCCTTTCGATTATGTTCTATATCGGACTTAGGTTTCATGTGAAGTACTCTCCTGGTGCTATCGTAGCTCTTTTTCATGACGTGTCCATTGTTCTGGGGGTCTATGCGCTTACCGGTACGGAATTTACTTTGCAAACGGTGGCAGCCATCTTGGCGGTCATTGGTTACTCTGTGAATGATACGGTTATTGTTTATGACCGGGTGAGGGAGCATGAATCGAAATTTGCAGGAATTGATTTAAAAAATCATATCAATAATGCCATTAATGAAACGCTCTCTCGAACCATCTTAACTTCTGCTACAACCCTTTTTGTTACAATCATCATGCTGGTGATGGGTGGACTTGCCATCAAAGATTTCTTTTTGGCCATGACGGTGGGAATAATTGTCGGGACTTATTCATCCATATTCGTGGCAGCTCCGATCACCTTGTTCTTTGAAAAATTTGTAAAAAGCAAGTAAGTATTGAATGAAGTTAGGTTTTATTTTTAAATATTTATTAACAGGAACCTGGATATGGTTCCTGTTTTTTTTTAATATCCAGGCCCAGGAAGATAGGATTGATTCAGCGGACTCCGTGGTTCATATTCAAGAAGAAATGCAAAAAGGGACCTTGTCAGAAGTTTCTGATAAGGAACTAAAGCACGCTCAATCAATGAATGTGATGGAGCTTTTTAGTAAGGCGGACAACCTCAAGCAACTGAATAAAATGCTTGAACCAATCAGAAAAATGTCTGAATCAGAACTTACAAACATTATTCTATCCAATCAAAAGGCCCATCCTCTTTTTGAATTGATGGCAAATAATCCCAAACTGCTCACGTTTATCATCCGACTACTCAAGGATGAAAAGGCCATACAAGGTTTGGTGGAAGTCACGAGTCACAAGGCCAAAATTTATATTTATCTGGTTTTTTTGGTGATAACCATTTTGCTTAATCATTGGTTTAAAATAAAAATAATTAAAAATATCGAATCCATGATGAAGAGGTTTTTTGTTCATGTTGGTCGGATTATTTTTTTTGTGGTTTTAAGACTTACGGTGTTTCTTATACTGTTTTATGCTTTTTTAAAACCGAGTATTCTGATCATTTATTCACTAGGGTGATATAGTTCTTTGCATAACTCATTGATTATCGAAAAATAATAAGCTATTTTGAATTCTTAGATATTTAATCAATAATAACTTATTTAGAAAATTGATTGTAAATAAAATGGATAATAAATTTCAACAATTTCAAGTTTGTTCCTCTGACAATACTCAGTTTTCCTATTGGGTTTACTCCACTGCACAGGCCAATAAAAATAATAATTCTGTTTTAGTTTATATTCATGGATTAGTCAGTGATATTAGTTGGTTTAAAATCCCTGAAGATCTTCCCTCTAATACCATGATTTTATTTATACCTAGATTTCCTAGACAACATGTTGTTGATATGGATGATTGGTATAATAACTACAAACTGTGTTTGAATGATTTTTATCATCATTTCTCGGTAAAAAATATTCATCTGGTGGCAAATTGCTTTGGGTCGCTTTCCGCTTTAATGTGGGTGATGAGAAATCCTGAGACTTTTTCAACTATAACATTAGTTAACCCGCCCATAAATCCTAAAAAGCATTGGCCTTTTGTAACCAAACTAAAAATTTTGTTAAGAAGCAATATAGGACCTGATCATATGAGAAGGGTCTATTTGGAACCCAAGGATTTTTCCAGAATACCCAGCGTTTTAAGATTCATTGAAAATGAAACCAATTCGGTTTTTTATTTTTCAGACAAATTATATTTAACTACACATCAAATGCTTAAATGGCTGAAGCAAAATTTATTCACTTTACCAATCCCAACTTATTCAATTTTTTCTTCAGAAGATCCCATCGTGGATTATCGAAAAATACAGAAATCCTGGTATGCACCGGTTTTTCCTGAAAAGATATCATTTTTTTATTCAGATCATTATTTGGAATTTCTACCCCAGCAACATTTTTTTTGGAAATCAATATTTAATTTTCAAAAACATTATGAGCATAATTCCAACTCATCAATTCTATCTAAACATGTTTTAGTAACAGGTGCCACTGGCTTACTTGGATCAAATCTGGTGTTATATTTAGTACATAAACATTTCAAAGTACGTTTATTAGTAAGAAATATTACAAAAGTTAATCTCTTGTTGGATAAAATATTGAATAAAATTGAAATAGTGGAAGGTGCCCTTGATAATTTGGAGGCCATTGAAAATGCCATGGACGGTATAGACGTTGTTATTCACGCAGCGGCAGATCTTGATAGTTGGCATAAGAAATCAAAGTTGTATAAGACTAATGTAGAGGGGACGAAGAACATTTTAATGATTGCTCATCAAAAACATATTAAACAATATATTCATCTTGGTACATTGGACGTATATGGAAAAAATAAACATGATGTCATTTGCGAAGATTCACAACTTTTTCTAGGCCGTGACCATTTGGTTGCTAGTCAGTTGCAGGCGGAAATATTTGTTAAAAAATATTGTACTCAAAATAACATGCCCTTTACCATTATCAGGCCGGGACTTATGTATGGAGAAAGTAGTAATCATCATTTTCAAACATTTATCACAAAACTTGTGTATAAAAATGTTTGGCATTGGGGAAAACGAAATAATATTGCTAATGTTGTCTATGTTCAAAATGTGGTGAAGCTTATTGAAAAATGTATTACTACCGAAACATGTTTCTATCAGTCGTATAATATAGTTGACAAGGATACTATTACATTGCAAGCATTCATAAAGGACTTAACTAGCTTCAAAATCAATTCAAAAATAAGATTTAAGATACCATTAGTAGTAATGTTCAAGTTTTCAATCCTGAAAAGATTATTTGGAGTGAGGGATACAAGAGTTGATATTCAAAAGTCATATCAATTGTTAGGAAAGGATTACTACACTTATCCAGAAGGATTAAAGAGGACTTTAGCTAATCTAAACGGGGGGTAATATGAAGATTGCAATTATCGGACTTGGTGCTATTGGTTTGGATTTTTCTAATAAACTTATTAGTAGTGGCATTAGTCTTACTGGTTTTACTCGTAAGCCAGTTGGCTCTTACAAGGTTTTTGAAAAAAATAAATCCTCAAAATTGATTATTGAATCATATAACCGACCCAGATCTGAGGACTTGGGATGCTATGATTTAATTGTGTTTGCTTTGAAAAACCAAATTTTGGTTAGAACATTGAGTATCTATTTACCTCTTTTAAAAAAGGATGGTTATGTATTATGTCTGCAAAATGGAATTATGGAATACTTTATTGCCGAACATTTTCCGGTCAATAGATTACTGGGGGCAGTAGCTGCCGGAAATTCAATTTATAACCCTCCCGACACAGTGAATATCTCTCATCCGGTTGCGTACACTATCGGGGCGTTTAACTCTTTTCACAACGCTGATCGTACATACACAGATTTGATTGAAATTTTTTCTAAAGTACCTCGGGTTAAAATAGTCCCTAACATTCTTTCGGCGAAATGGAAGAAGTTACTTTTTAGTTCTATTTTAAATCCATTATCTGCAATTTGTGGAGCGACGGCGGATAAAATTTTAAAGAATGATATTGCCGTTGAAGTAGGTTTGAAAATTATCGATGAGATCTTACAAGTTGCCGATTGCGAAGGGGTAGAAATCTCTAAATCAAAACTTTTTTCACCTTATATTTTAAAAAGTAATAACCAAATTCCTCATATTATAAAACATGGCCTTTTGCATCTTCTCGCACCAGCGATAAAAGGGATGGTCATTTCAATGCTTCAAGATATTGAAGCTGGTAGAGAAACGGAAATTGATTATATTAATGGCATGGTCAAAAGGCTTGCCGATACTCATAATATTAGTGTCCCTTTTAACGTTTTAACTATTCAAATTGTCAAGGAGATTGAAGAAAAAAAGGTTTTGCCTTCATTTAATAATCTTGAGAGGTATAGGAAGTTATTGGATACGGTCTGATGTACATAACCAGTAGCCTTAATTAACTTATGATATAATATGTTGATCACCCAGTGTCGGAGATGGCTTTTAACAGGTGTATTTATGAAGTTTACTTTTATTTTTATATTATTTTTTTTACTTAATATCTGCCTGGCCAATGAAGGTGAGTTCAAGGCATCCCCGGGATCACTTGAATATAATGAGGGAACAATTTTGTATCTTGCAAAAAAAATTGCCAGTAGAAATATTGTCTTTTTTGGTGAAGATCATGAGGATTGGGAAGAAAAATTTTACCTTGATTTGCTTGTTCCGTTAGATCAAGAATTAGAGAAAAAATTGATTTTTAGAAAGTGCTTAATATTAGAACAGCCTGACAAGATATTTGGATCAATTTTAGAAAAATATAATCAATATATCAGTGAACATGGCAAGATTAGATGGAACACTTCTTTGTTTAAAGAAAAGGAAAGTGATCAAATTCAAGTCGATAAAAAAAGTGAAAGTCGCCACAAGGAATACTACGTCTTAACTTATTCAATGCTGGCAAAAAGGGCGTTGTCCCGAGGATGGAAAGTTTATCCAGTAGATGAATATAAATTATGTGAAAATTTACAATACAAAGATGAGCTTAAATGTCGAAATGGATTTATGGTAGAGAGAATTCATAATTTAATGGATAAGGAGTGTGGGCTTTTTCTGGTTATAAATGGATCTCATCATCATGCCATTGAAATGTCTGCGGATCACACAATTTTAAATCTTTTCTTGAAAAAATCAAAGCTTTCGCTAGATTCCGTTTACATGATTCAATTGCTAACGCTGGGACAAATGAATAGCACGGTGAACATTGCCGCAGATGAAAGGGTGGTTGGTGGTAAATAAGATTAAAATGTGGGTGCGTTAGATTGTATTAATACACTTTAGCAATTATTCACTTTGAAGATAAGGAGCATCCCCTAGGGATGGGACACAACCAAACATTTTATTGGGAGGTAGGACATTGGGGCGTGGGTCACCGGTGTTTTGGGCATCCTCCGTGGGATTAAAAACTGTAAACAGCGACTGATGAGATTTTTCGACGAGTGGATTGTCAAAATCAGGTGGATAATAAAACATAATGGTCTTTTGACCGGCAATAATTTCGTTAGGGATGAGTTTTTGGTTGTTCTCGTAGTAAAACCAGATCTTTTTTAAGACATTTTCTCGAATAATAATAGTACTGCCGGCCACATTTACTAGTAGTCCATTATTGTCGGTGTAGGCCTTGGGATCACTTTTAGCAAAATAAATAGCCTCGGTGTCATTGCCAATCAGCTCTTTTAAAATTCTAAATACTGCCGTGCTGCCGTGATATTGCTCTTGTTTGGGGCAATACCCCAGTTTACTGGAGCTATCTATCCAAGGTTGCATATAATATCCTTGCAAGATGGATTTGAATTTTAGTTCGGAGGCGTTGGATTCGGTGGTTGATTCAATATATGAGTTATAGGTAAAGGGTTGAAAAATATTGATGGTTGAACTTACATTATACTCGTTGAGTAAACGTCTCTGGATCTGTTCATTGATGTCCAGTTTGGTATTGTTATCAGCATCGTAGAGTCGCAGGTCTGACTTGTCCCATAGTGAAAGAGAATTGGGGATTAACTCAAGGCGAGGATAGGGTTTAGCGTCTTGTCTGCCATATCTATTTATATCATGACAAAAAACTCGGCGCAGACTGCCGGAAAGAATTTCAGGGAGAGTATTGGATGGATAGTAAAAATACATGCGGGTCATGTTTCCTGAATAGAGGTCAGTGGGATTGGTGGTGCTGGGAGCAGCATTATCGCCATACATATAAATGCAGGAGTATTGGGAGATATGCATGATTTTTAGAGGAGAGTTGTCCTCATTTTGCGAATCGGGATCGACAGCATAAATTTGAAAGGATTTACTTTTGGCCTTGGATTGATTTTCAACAATGGTGGCCACGTAGGTTTTATTTTTCTGGATGCTGCTTAAGTCCGTTTTAAAGGAGAAGTTTCCGGTGAATTCCATCTCCAAGGGTTGGGTATTAAGGCCGTCATAAAGATACAGGTTACAAGAAGGTGCATGGTTATTGACCGAGTTAGTGAGGTCGTTGCTACACCAACCCTTTAAATCCACTAATTCGTCGTTGGCAGAAATCAGGGGGCCTACGGTGGTAGTCACATAGAGGGTGGGGGTTTGATCATTGATGGTGGCACAATAAGTGGCACAGTCATTAATGATGTAGGGTTTGGTTTTTTCACAAGCACAATATTTAGGATTGATATAAACCTGATCAGAAGGGCGGGTCGAAGGAATTTTTAGACAGATTCCTTTGGCATAATTGACGATGGTTGTGAGATTATTGCGAAGACCTTCCTCTTTTTCCAAATCATTATCGCCATATTTTTTTATATAGGCCGCAATTTCGGCTTCAATTTCCTCAGGCGTGGCCACCTTATATTCTTCGCCGCATTCAGCAGTGCATGTCTCGTAAGCAATTTCTGTATAATCTTTACAATACCCATCTCCCGAACGGTCTACCTGGGCATAGTCTTGGATTTTAGGGCGATCCCCACGTCCATTATCGAGGCACGCAGAAAGCATCAACATAAAAAGTATTATAAGAAAATAATAACCCAAACTTTTCATACGGATGTATCGGCAAAATGTCTGAAGATCATTATATCAATTTAAAGCATGGCTTTGGTAAGGCAATTTATGTTGTTTGAGAATGAAAAAGAATACCGTTTTGGTCGGGAAAATATCAATTGGATATTTTTCCCCACTCAATCAGATCTTCCACTTGCTGATCTGTGAGACAGACTCTTTGATGGCAATCATTGCCTTGAAATTTCTCTCTAATTTTCTGGGCACCCCATTTACGGAGTTGCTCCAGCGTATGATGACCTTTTACATATTGGTCAAATACGATCTGGCCCGGATGAACAATAACCGTATTTTTAAATCCAAATATTAATAAATATTTTCTAAAAGCATCAAGACTTATGCATTGATAAGATGGCATGGTTGGACAATTGGGTACATATTCCGCCTCTAGAAAATCAATCTTCAAACTACCAGGAGTCTGGTCATAAACCCCTGCAGACATGTAAAAAGACAAAAATTGATCATAATAAGCTTTACCGTCTAAAAATAGTTTTTCTGTCGTTTCTCGTGAATACACCGTATCTACCGCTGACCCATCCAGATGATAACAGGTATGAGTGATGTTGAAGGGTTTAATCTTTAAAATAGAAATACATGCACCAGAGATTCCCAGACTGACTTCGCTCTCAGAGGGCATAATGAGAGGCGTTGGCAATTGATCTTCCTGGGTTTTATAATCTTTATCATGATCACTGGCATAACCAATAGTACGAATAAGCCCAATGAGTATAAGGACAACCATGCTATTTACTTTATAATTTTTTTTCATCACATCCTCCATTTAATTATGATCAATTATTATCTACCTGTTTAATGGATATTGAAACTATAATGAGCTTATGAATTTGAGTCAATTGAAATAAACTGTTTTATCATGGTGGAAAAAGTGCGTATTTATCAATGAAAAAGTAAGAATCATTGGTGCGTATTTTCAGTTTGTTCGGTGTTTTGAAATTCATTGGTGAGTTTATTGATAATATGAAACAGATCATCCACGATGATGGTGTTTTTACTGTTGATATCACCGATAGTGGTGGAAATGGTTTTGGCGGTGTCGGAAGAATCTTTTAATTCCATGGCCACCACCCCAAAACCTTTTCCATGATCGCCGGCCTTGACCGCTTCTATGGCAGCATTAAAGGATAGAATTTTCATCATTCCTGCCAGTCGGGTAAAATCACTGACCAGTTGTTTAACTGCAGTCGAGTTGTAATTAATTTCGTCGCCGATGTTGTTAAGTTTGCTTAAAATGGAGCTGACCGTATTGGTTTGATTTTCGTGAAGAATATTAATTAGAATTAAGGCAATGGAGCTACAGGCAATTTTATTTTCTGGAACATGTGCTTTGATGATTTCAATTACTTTAGGAACGCCAGTTGCCTCAAAAATATAATTTACTTCATAATTTTTCAAGCAATCAACTAAATCGTTAGAGGTGTAGATTCCCAATCTGGTGGCCTCTTGTAAGGCCGGGGCGTTGGGATTGACGTCCACAATATATTTAATTTTTACATTTTCCGATTTATGGAAAAGTTTGAGGAGTTCCAGACCACCATGTCCACCACCAACGATGCCGATAAACATTGTATCTTTCATAATAAACCTGCTTTAAAAATTGCCCATCTGTGATAGTATACACAGATGGGACTTTTTTTTCAATGCTGCAAAAAAGTAGGAAAAATGATCGATGCTTGGTGAGTAAAACCGGATAAAGATGGTCAAGCACTTGTGATATACTGGAAATGACATCATATTCATTTTTTTTTTTTTTTTGCCGAAACGAGCATGAGATCACCTTAAAAAGGAGTATATGTGGGTAAATATTTATTTTCTTTTTCATTAATTCTTGCTCTTAATATAATGGTTCAAGTTATGGCCAGTGAAGATTGTCCTGTCAGTACTATAGAAAAAACACATGCATTGGCCAAAAAAACCTTAAGCAAACATCTCATTAAATTGATAGAGGCCCAGAAGGATCTAAAAAAATTATATGATTTCCAGGTTAAGTATGATGATACATGGATAAAGTTTTCTAGGGCTGAAAGAATTTTACAAAAGGCCAAGGACGATAAAGAAAATTGTACCGGGAGGTCAATATCATGGGTGTGCGAAGATGAAACAGCGTTATCATTGGAGAAAGTTCAGCAAGAATATAGCTTGCGCCAATCAGAGTATCACTTGGCGAAATTTGACTTGAATAAATCTCTTTCCCCATTTATGGAAAAATATTGCAAACAGGGAGGGTCAGCGGAGTTTGGAAATTACTTTGGCGAAGAAATGTTTAGTCATAATCATGTGCCTGGTGGTTTGTTGGCACATGAGGATAGCGTGCTGAGTGTATTTCAATCTGCCAAGTGGGTTGAGGGGCTTAAGAATTATGCTGAGACGAAGGGAGGCATAGGCATACATCAATATGAGAATATGAAAGCAAGATTCATTCGGCTTGGTACAAGTAGTAAAGCGGGAGTGTATGTTCATGTTGACCAAACCAGTCAGCAACTTCTTTCGAATGAAGATAAGGAGATGTTTGACAAAATTGCGGGACTTGTCACCGTACCAAGAACTCGAGCACTTATTGATGATTACATAGAGAGCTTGAAAGATTATAGCAAGGTGCGGGCAGTTCAAAGTTTTTGTGAGGTAGATAGTCGTATAAAGTCTTTTGGTACGAATCCGACAACCGGCCGAAGGGATGAAAGTCCGCGTGGCAGACTGCCTGCGAAGAGCAAGAGCGAGTTAGATAGCAATGATCCTCAGCAGAATGCCCCACACAAAGTGCAAGGTATGTAGGTCTTCTACTGCTCATGTGTAGTAGTAGCTAAAGAGGGGCATTAAAAAGCACAGTTTCTTGCAAACCAGTGAATTTAAATTCCAAAGAAGGCGGACTTTCAGAAATCTTTACAAAGTCCGACGTGGCTTGTTGCATTATTTTTTCCAAATGCTATAACGTCTCCGATACCAAAGTTTAAGAAACGGTGATTCCATAAAAAATTGGATACGAACACAATGAGGGGTACGACATGAAGGTATTATTTTTAGGATTTTTATTATTGGGGAGTATGGCTGGTTTTGCAAATGACCCGGACTCTATTATTTGCAAAGTTTCATTGCATACATCACCCTTATTGGGGCAATCAATCCCAGATCCACAGAAACCATACCCTACCGTGAAGGAACTTTATGATACGGAGAAGGAAGAAAAATTTTTAGAAGCAGTCGTAATTCCTGTATCTGGTAAAGGGGAGGTTTCGATGCATAAAAATAAGTTAAAGGCCCTTTATTCTTTTAACTCAGAAAATGGACATATTGAAATTTATGACGAAGTTAATATGATCTCTGCTCGTATGAGTTGGACCAATGACTATGAAAACATCAATACTGGATATTTAAGACTTACTACGGATTTGAACCTTTATAGGGGAAATTTAATAGGTATTCCAAATGCTTTTGGCCTAACGTTTAGGTGTTATAGATAATGCTTTTCAATTTTATGTAGCTGCAAAAATGGGTGACTTGCTTACCAAGCAAGGCGCTGACAAAAACGGTCAATCACTGGTGATATATCAGTACCGGTGGGACAGTGTAATTGGTCAAAAATGATGGGATTCCCGTAGGGAATAAATAGTATTAAAGAGAATAAAGATTTTAATGGAGAGATATCTTCTACGGTGTTTCTTAAGAAAGACAAACTGACCAGGTTGACCATATCTTTCAAAGGAGTCAAATCAGAGATGTTGTTATCATTTAAGTTGAGCATTTCCATTTGAGTGAGTGAAGCAAGCGGTAAAAGGTTTTCCAGATCCATATTTTCTGAAAGATCCAGATTGGTTAATTGATGAAGATTTTCTAAAGGGGTGATGTCTTTAATCAAATTAAAGTTTAAATTCAAGGTCTTTAAATTGGTAAATACTGTAAGCGGCATCAGATTCACCACGGAGGTTCCCTCAAGGTTGAGAGACAAAACTGTTTCGGGCAATACCTGGGCGCATTCTTCCATTCCTAGGGCATGAGCAATCTGGTGTGCGGTATAGGCAATTTCCTCATCAGGATGCTGGCAAAATAATTCAAATTCAAAGGCAAAAAGCTTGGTTGAAAGTATGAACATAAGGGTGATTGTTTTCATATTAACTCCGGAGAAAAAGATCTGGTTGATTTGCTACTCATTTTAATTTTAACCAATATTTATCCTTAAGTAAAAGGGGTAAGTAGTTGACTGGTTCACTCGTTAAATAAAATTCATAAGCGTCCGAAAGGATAAATAAGCTATAAGGTTGGATATTCTATGAAAAATAAAATTTTGTTGGTTTTGATATTTTTTATTCTGACCGGTTTTGCTAACGCCCAATCCAGTCTGCTTTGTTCGATTTTTGTGGTTGCCCATGGATTGGAAAAAATGAGTGATGAGACCTTGACCAAATTAAATGCCTTCAGATGGAACTATCAGGATGAAATCATTAATGCCGCCAAGAATCTAGCTCCCATCTTAAATGAAAAAATCAATGCATGTGGATCAAAACCAGTCATTATTAAGGCCCATGGTTATGGCATGAGTGTGGTTTATCATATTTTGGGTATTGGCAAAAGATATGTAGAAATGTTTCCAGAGCATGCGTATGTAAAAATATATAAAAAAGTAACTGGCGTCTATAGTATTGCCGGGGCCTTTCGGGGAACTCCTTTAATGGATAGAATATGCACCAATACGAGTGACCGCAGTATTGCCCAAGTGCTTGGCAAAAAATGTATTTTTTCTATGACTACTGCTCCAATTCATCACCCCTCTTACGATGTTAATTCTCCAGGAGTTCCAGTTTATTTGATCTCTTCAACCTTTCGAGGTGATGAAAACAGCAATCGGGTAAAAATGCTGGGGAGTTATGGACTTACTTGGGAGGAATATTTTATCCACGATGATCGAAATCAAAGTGATGGAGTTATTCCACTTTTTTCTGCCCTGGGATGCGAATTCATTGAACCGATGCTTTACAAGGATTCAGATTGTGAAAAAATTAATGAGATATATTTTAAAAATTATAATAGGAATGATTTTGTCGGTCACTACGACCTGTTAATGGAAAAAAATCTAATTGATGGTGTTTATGATGAAAAATAATTATACCCGCTGTTTCCTGGTGATTTTTTTAGTTGCGCTGGTAGCGTTTGGTATAAGCACTTTTAAATCACCCAAAATGAAAGATACCAAGATCGCTAGCAGCAGCGAAGAAAATGAAGCGAATATGGGTAATCATCATGCTGAATGGGAATCCCCGGGTGAAGAGTTGTCTCAAAACATGAATCAATCCTTGGAAGGAGAGGGTGAAGAAGGCGGTGAGGCATCCGAGGAAGTAGATGAAAGTGAGGCCAGTGAAACTAGAGAAAAAACTAGTAAAGATGATACCAAGAAGAAAAAAAAGCAGGAGCCTTTTGATCTTGAGAAAATGCTGGCAATTATTGACCAAAAATTTGACTCTGATTTGGAAAAGGCGATGCTAAAGGACGGATTGAAAACCTACGAGGAAAATTCACTTTTACCAAGTAATTTAACACCTTTTGGTAATAAAAGCAGTGATCCCTTAGAAAAAAAGAATAATGAGACCATAGTCACCTCTCAAAATTCAGTGTCAGGTACCAACGTCAATGGCAATAATAACAATCATAATAATAATGATGAAGAGGTTGATTTAAATATTTATGCTGTTGCTTCAAAAGAAAAAAGTGCTTACGTGGCCAATGAAGATCCTATAGAATTATATTTTGAAGCATATAATAAAGATGTCCGTATTCCGGCCCAAGTCAAAGCAGAGGTTTTTAATGAGGATAAGGAGTTGGTGACCACCTTGGCATATCGGGAAGTTTCGCCGCTTAAATACTTAACCACCTTTGAAAATCCATATGAATTTAGCGATACTCCGGAAGGCAAATATTTTGTCAAGATCCAGGCCACGGCGAAAACCGACAAGTCTGTCTCCAAAAAAATCAATATGATTGAATCGTTTTCTATCAATTCAAAAAAGTCCCGATTTAGTGGGAGTGTTAATGATATGTTAACTTCCCAAGGTAATTTACTCGTTAATGTTGCTTACCGGGTTTATGTGAGTGGAACCTATCTGATCCAAGCCTCTCTTTATGATAATGCCGGTAAAATGATTGCTTTTTATGAGGAGCCCATGCATCTTGAAAGGGCCAGCCAGGTGGTTATTCCTTTGGAATTCCACGGATATTTTTTCTATTTAAGAAAATTAAATGGGCCATTTAATCTTAAAAATATCTCACTTAGTTATGTAAACAGCAATCTTACTAATGAAGTGGGAGGGGTTAATACCCCCAATTATGTTACCAAGAATTATCAGTGGACAGAATTTAATCAAAGTCCCTACGAAAATACGCAAATAAGAGATAAAATTAAAAGTATCGATAACTACTTAAGTTCAATACTGGCATCAAACGATAATTAACATCTTTTTATCAAACAAATAGGACTTTTGTTGAAACCAATTGGCCACTTTGAAAAATGGTATTTTCAGGAAAATAGTTAAAGTTTTTAAAAAGAATACTGGAAAAATCAGAAATAATGGGTGTAAAATACCACCATTCAATTGCCCAGATGGTGAAATTGGTAGACACGCACGATTCAGGGTCGTGTGCCTCACGGCATGCTGGTTCGAACCCAGTTCTGGGCACCAATATTATGTAGAATTCTTAAAGTTTCTTAAAAACAAAAGCATTATTAAGTTTCTAATTTAATGAGGCTTTTGTTTTTTAAACACATCGAAAAAAAATCAAGTTATACTTGATTTTTTCCAGTTAAACTTGAATCAATGATCTGCATTTTAGTTTTCTGAAAGATAGAT